>LR026963.1_pt7:5000-605000 | contig 608842 bp, 532 predicted proteins | sample 2383961 | NCBI scaffold set LR026963.1
CTCCAGAGGAGAGAATCTGCTACGATAGAGCTTGCTTGTTGCATCAGAAGGAGGGTGAACAAATACCACGTTCCCACCGCATAGATTTCCAAGATGGCAGGATGCATCCTTAGTTAGGCTCTCATCAAAATACTTAGATTGCTGTTTCATACTGGTATTGGACCATAATATTGCACACGGCACGGCGGTGTGTGCCCCTCACCAGAAGGCACATGATTCTTCGGCAGTTGGACTTCACAAGAATGCGTAACACTACTTAGCAGTGTCTATTAGAGAGAGACTAAATAGAAATTGTATACAAGATATATATGTCTTTATTTATCTGAGCATAAGCAATACCTTAATAGGTTCACCGTTTAGCATGCTGCATGCAAGAGATGAATTTTTTTCCTTTATATAGACTCTAATATGTTCCTGATAGGCTGATAGGTGTGCTGATTTTCTGTTGATCCCGTGTTTTATGTTAGTTTCTACCCTAGACTCTGCACTCTGATACTGGGTTGTAAGTCTATTGACCATTGCCGCGTCAATTCCCTATGATTTGCTAGTCCTGGGGGCGCGTAGCTCAGCGGTAGAGCAGCTGACTTTTAATCAGCAGGTCCTGGGTTCGATTCCCAGCGCGCTCACCAGTTAGTATGTGTGTGTGTGAGGGGGTGGTTAGCCCTCGCTCACGGCTCTCACCGCGACGCATCTCTTCGCTATTCGCAAGAGCAAAAAGGTGGAGTCAACCCGATGTATGGTCTGATTTATAGTTGATAAAGATTCCTGCAAGGTTGTGTAGCTTACCGTTATCATAGGACGACAGATCATTAATTATACATCTTTTATAGTATAGAGACAGTCTATTCGCACTGTGGAAACACAATGAACATCATTGGCGGCATACATTCAATATTCTCGCGCTGATTACTGTGGAAGTTCCTGCTGAGCGCGAATATCATGTTTCCATTATCATGCATAGCCCTAGAGATAGAAGGTCCGATCTATGTGGCAAGATTAACCACTGCCACACTATTGCCGTGGCGTTATGTGCCCGTCGGTTGCTGGGCAAACATTCCTCCACAAGAGGAGCGGAGCGGCGAACTATAAACCATGGTGAAAGCAGGATTGACGGTAGATTCTATAGCGTTATTGTGTTGATTCTATCAAAGAGAGTGTTTTTAATCTGGCACAGCCTCAAGACAAGCTGGTCTCTCGCCGAGACTAAAGTACTAAACCACTGTAAAGAGCAATTGATCCTCGTGTCATCTGTACAAACTCCAATGGATTTAGCCTTTATTGAAGCTGAAGCGGCTCTGGACCGTAGCGAGGTTCCTGTAGGTGCAGTACTCATAGAGTCCTCCTCAGGTCAGCTACTAGCACGGGCTAGTAATCGCATGGAAGAATGGTCAGACCCCACTGCTCATGCTGAATTGCTGGCCATCCGCCTTGCGACGGCCTGTCGTGCTGCACCGCGCTTACCTGATTGTGACCTTTACGTTACCTTAGAACCGTGTCCCATGTGTGCTGCCGCTATTACCTTCGCCCGTATTCGCCGTCTGTACTTCGGTGCCTATAATCCTAAAGGAGGAGCTATCGAGCATGGGCCGCGTTTCTTTACTCTGCCTACTTGCTACCATCGGCCAGACGTGTATGGCGGTTTACAAGAACGTCGTGCTGCTGCTCTGTTACGCTATTTTTTCAAGGCTTACCGTTACTAGTATTATGAGAATAATAAATAGCTCATTACTAGTATTTCTGGTGATTAGCTCTCGAGAGCTGGCCGTTCCTATCCCAAAATCCCTGGAATCCTTATGATCTTGCTGAATTGTGGTGAGTAGTCATGAATCCTCTAAGAGGAAGAGAGGCTATGGCGTATAGCTAAGAGAGTATTGAATCTATACTCTCCATACAGCATAAACAGGCCATACCACTTTATGGGTAGCTGTTTAAAAGAAACTCTCATAATTAGAAGAATAATTTAGTCATAACATCTTATACTAGATAAGTATTATATAGAATACACTTTCTTACATGATAACATTTGCAGAATAGCTCAATTGTTGTTTAAGTGAATCTAAGACATTGTTCTAGATTGTTCTACAAAGGGTTAGTGATGTGATGATCACACTCAGATACACGGTCGTTCTCTAATGTAATAGTAGCCATGGCTTTCCAGCGCCTTATGGAAGATATAGATTCAATTATAGCACGGGATCCTGCTGCACGTTCACGCCTTGAAGTAGCTTGCTGCTATCCTGGATTTCACGCTTTGCTACTGTACCGCTTAGCACATTTGTTATGGCAGTGGCACTTCAGGTTGCTGGCTCGTATCATTTCTCATCTGGCTAAAATCTTCACGGGTGTCGAAATCCATCCTGGCGCAGTACTTGGCAAGCGTTTATTCATCGACCATGCGACCGGAGTCGTCATCGGCGAAACCGCTAAGGTTGGTAATGATGTTACGCTATACCAAGGAGTCACCCTAGGCGGTACGCACCTACATAAGGGCAAGCGGCATCCTACCATCCAAGATGGAGTTATCGTTGGTGCTGGTGCCCAGGTACTGGGACCATTGACAGTGGGCACAGGCGCCCGTATAGGCGCTAACGCCGTTGTTATCACTGACGTTGCTCAAGGTGCAACCATGGTTGGTATTCCTGCTAAAATTGTTATGCGCAATTCTAACGAAAGCAATGAAGTATTCTGTGCTTATGGCACCCCAGAAGGGCTCGCTGACCCGGTTGCCAGGACTATCACGGGATTACGCCTTCAGATGTCACAACTTCTTGATCGTGTGGACGAACTTGAACAGCGTCTTGAAAAAACAGAAGAAGAATTGACTCATTCAAAAGATTGTTTTCCTAAAATAATGCCTGATAAGAGAGATTTTTCATGAATCTAAATGTCATTAGAGTATTCCCCACTCATTCAATAAAATGATGCATTACAAATAATCAGTGTATAATAAGGCAATATAATAATCTTTATGCAGCCAATAAATGATACTGAGCTCCAAAGGAGCGCTATGCGGTTATGATTAACAAGAGGCTACCCTATTACTCTAGCAGAAATTGCAGAATAGTGCATATCGGAGATTGTTTTTTGTCAGCTGCGTCAAGGAAAGGTATGTATGTGTGGTGTGAGCCTGGCAGTGGTTATAAGCACGCCAGAGAGCGCTGATTCGCATTCCAGCAGTTCTCATATGCGCTAACCTCTGCAGATTACCTGATGTTCTGGCAGACTTACTTACTAGGGGCACTCCCTAGCCTACGACTTGTGGGAGGAGTCAACAGTCACATTTGGTAAGCTCCATATCTTTACACGCAGTATGGTCAAAAATTTTTGACTCTTATCGCAGGCAGATTTATCAAGGCTGCTGAATCATAATATCTGATGTGCGTGTCTACTGTTATTCCTTAGGCTGATGACATTATAGACATTTCTATTTTCCCATAGTCTCGCAACAACTCAGAAGTTGCCGCTAGCGGCTCCGTGCATAATCTCCTGTAGTACGTACCACACACGCGAAGTCTCTTTATACAGCTCAGACGGTAGTGGTTTACCACCATGAATCATCATGTCAAGCCGCATGGTATACAGCTGGAGTGCACCCTTCCGGTCCTGCACTATCGCAACACGGCAGGGCATGAAGGCTGTATAGACACTATTGTAATCAGCCATCCTCTTGCCGACACGGGCATCACAGAAAGACATGAGTGAGATGTGTTGAGACGGTAGACCGGTCACCGCTTCAATCTGCTTATGGAGTGTTGCTTCTCCTACGAACAAAAGATTACGGGCATTGGCTAGACTTCTCATTGATTCTTTGACATCGTTAAGTGAGAGTTCTGCTTTGACTGGCACTGCTAGCACCATAGCATCACCAGGGTTTGCAGTCTGCAACAGCCTCTCGGTGAAAGCTAGGTAGGTGGGAATCATCCATGGATCGCGTTCTATGGTCGACCGTATCTTGATATATCCACCGACCCCAAGGATGATAGTAGCCATGCCAGTGATTGCCAGAATGTTTCTGATGAATCGCATGTCTCCCCCTCTGCCTATCAGACCTATCCAGGCCTTGTGAAAACGCGGAATGGGCGGGATAGAGTGATATGGGTATTATAGATTATACTTTTTTCAGAGTTCGCTTGTTATAGACTCAGAATCTCAACGCTAGACACCCCAAGGTATAGCACCAGAAAGACTATAGAATAGCTGGCAATCAACATTTAAAGAACCGTCCAGTCTGTCATGTTCATCCTGATGCTAGTCCACCTGGCTGGAGACAGTGCGGTTCAGATGTCGTGGAGTGTACAGCAGGGCGTCCCGACTCCCAAGAAGATGCTGGAAGTCACTCTCCGGACTCTGAAAGTGTGATAACAGAAGCTTGTTTACCAGAGGAGATAGGAGAACAGCATGCCTGAGAAAGAGTGCAGGCAATTACTAAGCAGGCGTGATATGTTATTCGCTACTGGTACAGGTATACTCTCTGTGATACATTCTGGACTAGAGTTGCCTGTGACCTTCGCGGCTGAAACTGAAATTGACGCTTGGATGGAGTCTAAACTAAAAGGTGTTCATGTCAAAGCAGACAGAATCACACTTGATATACCAGAAGTCGCAGAAAACGGTTCTAGCGTTCAGTTTACCGTTACCGTTGATAGCCCAATGACAGAACAGGATTATGTTAAGGAAGTGCACGTTTTTGCAGAAGGTAATGCGACTCCGTACGTTGCGAGTTACTATTTCACACCGTACTCTGGAAAGGCACAAGTGACCGCGCGTCTGCGCCTAGCAAAGAAACAATACGTACGAGTTCTTGCTACTATGAGTAACGGTTCTAGCTATATGACTCGTAAGGAAGTGACAGTTGCTATTGGAGGTTGTTAATGTAAAAATACATACGGTAAAAAGGAGATAATAGAATATGCCAGAAATACAGGGTAGGGTCCGAGTACCAAAATTTGCAAAAAAAGGAGAAATAATAGAAATAAAAACAACTATAAACCATCCAATGGAGAATGGATATCGCAAAGATAAAAGCGGTCATATCATACCAAAACAATATATTACAGAGTTTAAGTGTATATACAATAAGAAAGAAGTATTTTATACTGAATGGTATCCAGCAATATCATCCAACCCATTTTTTTCTTTCTTCATAGTAGCAAATGAAAGTGGAAATATTTATTTTGAATGGATTGAAAACACAGGCCAGGTATTTAAGCAATCAGCTGTCATTGCCATTGAAGGCTAGATTATAGTGCTGTAGAGTATATGCTGTGCCGTACGTTGACGGATGTTCACTTTCTGAGCATTTGTTGGTGTAGATTGTCGTTGTCAGAGGGTCGTGTGTCCGAGCCTCTTCACGCGAGCGACTTCTGAGGGGTTGTGATCTCAATGGATATGTGGGCTGCTCCAAAGGTGATCTGATAGTGATGATTCACTAGTGATAGCGCTCATCCAGCCAGTGAATCAACACAGCTGGCCGTGTCTGTGATCGACTACTCCGTTCTGATGACTGATTGTCAGAAACACATGGGGTTATGCGTTGTTCTGAGTGGCTCAATGATGAATGGTAAATGTGAGAACAAAACAGAAATCCTTTACAAGAAGGTATAGCTTTGACTCCGCTGTGGCGGCCAATATATCGACGCTGGGGGCATACCTGTTTGCTGTGCCCTGAGCACGCTAAGTGAGAATGGAGCTAGTTATGCCACAGGGAATACAGGAAATACAGAAAGTAACAGAGACCGTAGAGGTTGATTCACCAAAAGTAATATGTGATGGCGGTGATAGTACTTTAGGGCATCCACGCGTTTTCTTGACAATAAAACCGGAAGTTTCCGAGGTTGTATGTCCTTATTGTAGTCGTCACCATGTATTAAAATAACGTCCTGCGAGAGGTGTGTTGACCAATACTATACCCTTTACTATCCCCTAAGGGGGCGCAGACTGGGCACGGCTAGTACAGGCCTCCTTGAGGCAGGATTTTCTTTCCAGCTATCCAGTTGGGTCTGGATCAGTTGTAGGCTGATCACCCCGTGGTAAAACGGGTACATTATCAATTAAGCGGGTCCTGCCTAGCCACGCTGCTGCTAGTACCCTCGCTGGTCGGCTGACATGACCGCTTAAAGGAGTCAGAGTATCAGAATCGCGTACTTCCAGGTAGTCAACTGCATCAAATCCTGTAGCTAATACCTGAATACGTGCCATATTTGTGGCTGTGTCTACTGTAGTACCACAAGCCACTGCCACGGACACTTCTCGAAGTATACGATATAGAAATATTGCTCTCTGTCGTTCTTCAGGCGAGAGATAGGCATTTCTGGAGGATAAGGCCAATCCGTCAATCTCACGCACAGTAGGCACACTAATGACATGGACAGGGATATCGAGATCCCGCACCAGCCGTCGGATAACCTGAAGCTGCTGGTAATCTTTTTCCCCGAACAGAGCAATATTAGGCAAACTCTGCAGCAGGAGCTTGGTCACCACTGTTGCAACGCCGGCAAAATAGGTTGGCCGGAAAGTACCACATAGCCCCTCAGACACACCGGTCACGGTGATAGTAGTTGAGAAACCCGCTGGATACATCTCCATTACCGTGGGAGCAAACAGCAGGGACGCACCTACTGTAGCCAGCTGATTACGATCCAAGGTTTCCACGCGGGGATAGTGGGCAAGATCTTCCTCAAGCCCGAACTGCGTCGGGTTAACGAACACTGAGACCACCACACGGTCTGCCTGCCGCATTCCTTCCTGTACCAAAACCAGGTGACCAGCATGTAGGGCACCCATGGTCGGTACTAAGGCAACGGTTCTGTTTTCCCGGCGCCAGCCAGCCATCTTGGCCCGCAGGGCGGCAATGGTTCGGACGACAGGAATATTCATCAGCTTCTACCTTTTCTGGCGGCAGGAGATTGAAAAAGAAAAGCTAGATATATCACAATACCACTTGTCATCGATGCCCTGGACAGTTGTCGCTTACGCTGCTGTTTTCTTATTATAGAACATTTCTAGTACAAATATGGAGGAGCAATGACTGTTCAATCATCGATTCGCCTAGGCTTGATTGGCGCTGGCCGCCGAGGGCGTGCTATCATCAAGGCTATAGACCGTACAACAAGTGCTCACCTTGTACGGGTAGGGAGTCATAAGATGGAGACCAGTGCACTGGTCTCATCCAGCTGCCAAATCTTCCCGGACTGGCACGCGATTCTAGACCCTGTCGCACTTGATGGTCTCATAATCGCCACGCCACCAGCTACTCATTTTTCTATTGCTAGTCATGCCTTAGCGGCTAAGATACCAACGCTAATAGAAATACCACTCAGTACAACTTTAGAACATGCTATTGCCTTAAAGAAACTCACTTCTCCCCCTCTAGCCATAGTAAACCACACACTCTTAACCCATCCAGCCTACCGTTTTATCAAGGAGCTAGTGAGGGGGCACACGATCGGCCCCATTCGCGCTATTCGTAGCTATTTTGGTGCGTACTGTCCTGACAGTCCGGTGCTATGGAACTGGGGTGCACAGGAGCTTGCTCTGTGCGTCGACTTGCTCAACGCTTCTGAGCCGGAAGACATATCAGCTCGCTACATTAGGCGCCACGCTACACTCGGTGGCAGCGGCGAAACCGTTGAGCTACGACTAGACTTTGTCCAAGACACTGACGTAGAGGTGCGAATCCGACTCTCCAATATCTTAGAGCAGAAAACGCACTATTTCGCTGTGTATTTCGATCGGCTGACTTTAGTTTACGATGGTTCAGATTCTGGCACGCTCAAGCTCCATCCACCAATTCCAGATTTTAGTGTTCCAGATGACACAGGCCAACCAGTCGTCCTGCCCATGGAAGACTCGCTTTTTAACACGATTTCCTGGTTTGTCGTGGCAGTTGCTAATCGTGTCGAAGACACAGAGAGCCTCGATCTGGGGGTCGATGTGGTGGCATTACTAGAACGTTGTCAATCAGTATTAGAATAATCATAAGTACATCACTACTATACTGTCAGTATTAGAACCATCATAAGTATGACTGTGTTATAATCAGTACGACAGATTACAGGACAATATCCCCTCAAGATGGGAGAGTGAGTATGTTAGGCCTTGCTGTGATGACGCTAGGGCTGTGATATGCAAGAACTCCTCACTCTTGCCTCCTCTTGTCTCCATTCTAGTGATACAGAAGAGGGACGTGCCAGTCTCTTGGTTCTCCCAACAGGAGGGAATCCCTGAGGGGATAGCTATGTGACGACTAGTAGTGTATCATGCAATAGTCACGATTATCAAGATGGAGACGTCAATGAGACCGGATTGTAGTCGCTTTTACATTTCTAATGTATGTTGCGTCTATACAGATAACCAGGCATAAGCAGCCGTCTGTCGCAGCCTTCTGAATCACGAGAATCCGTTTCTACCTAGACAAGTTTGTAGAGCCTTCGCTCAAGGGTGACAGAACGCATTTACTCATGATGAACACCGGTGCTGATATAAGGCCGTACAGGGCTTGCCACGGCTGGAGGGAGCAGCGTCCACAGCAACGTGGCATGGTTTTTTGCCTTTGTTGCGCTGTTAGCGTGTCTCTGTCAAGCGCTTGTAAAACAGCTTTGCCATAAATTGGACGCAGCTACGCATGGATAGAATCCGTATTTTTGGTGGTGTACCCCTGAAAGGAACTATTTCAATTATAGGTTCTAAGAATGCTGCATTACCATTAATGGCAGCTAGCTTGCTCACAGATGACATTTTAACTCTTTGTAATATGCCATACCTCGTGGACATTATTACTATGGCTCATCTACTGGTCCAGCATGGCGTAGGGCTATCCATCAATGATAGTTCGCCCAACAGCAGCTGTGAAGGTCGTACTCTTGCACTGTGTGGCCGGACTGTCACCAACACCACAGCACCCTATGAATTGGTACGCCGGATGCGTGCTTCTGTCCTAGTATTAGGACCATTAGTAGCTCGATTTGGACAAGCACGTGTTTCTCTACCAGGCGGCTGTGCCATCGGTACCAGGCCAGTAGACTTACACATCAAGGGCCTGGAGCAGATGGGTGCTTGCATCAAGCTGAACGGTGGCTACATCGAAGCTAGTGTGCAGGGACGTCTCAAAGGCACACAGATTATCTTCCCGCAAATCTCTGTTGGTGCAACTGAAAACTTATTAATGGCAGCCGTACTAGCAAGAGGGGAAACAGTATTGATGAACGCAGCTCGTGAGCCTGAAGTCTGTGATCTTGCCCACTGTCTAACAGTCATGGGTGCTAGGATTGAAGGTATAGGTACAGATACCCTTCTGGTTGAGGGAGTAGATTATTTACATGGTGCTACTTATCGTATCGTTTCGGATAGAATTGAGGCAGGAACATATGCGGTGGCAGCGGCTATCACACGTGGAGAAATAGAATTAATCAATGCCAGACAAGATCTGATGGTAGCGATTTTCACATATCTGAAGAAATGCGGTGTACAGATACACTCTACTAAAAGAGGCATTAATATTAGTGCTGTCGACATTGACCTCACTGGAGTTGATGTCATGACCGAGCCTTATCCTGGCTTTCCCACAGACATGCAAGCGCAGGTTATGGCACTGATGACCACAGCCCGTGGAGCAGCCATGATTACAGAAACCATTTTCGAGAACAGACTGATGCACGTACCAGAACTGATACGTATGGGAGCACAGATTAACATTCATCGTGCTTCCTCAGCCATCGTGCGTGGCGTGCCGAGACTGTCTGGTGCACCTGTCATGGCCACTGATTTGCGTGCTTCTGTCTGTCTCGTACTCGCTGGTCTCTCAGCACAAGGGGAGACTATGGTTAACAGAATCTACCATCTTGACAGGGGGTATGAGCGTCTTGTAGAGAACATGGCAACTTGCGGTGCCTGTCTCGAACGTGTACGGGATTAGCATGGCTTTAGTCTAATGCCCACAGAAATAACACATTTGCCTTGCCATAGCTGCGTGTGTTAGCAAGCCGAAAGCCAGCGGGCAGTTCAATCTTCCGGCTAGCCAGATGCTCTATGACGCATAATGCTCCATGCGCCAGCCAGCCAACCGCCCGTAATGCGGCCAGAGCAGCGGCTGTCATGCTATCATTATCATTATAGGGTGAATCTAGAAAGATGAGAGTGCAGGCATGTATGGCCGCTGGTGGCTGTAGCACATCCTGAACTAGGATCGTGCTGCGTGCCTCTACACCGAGAGCGTGTCTATTGGCACGGATAACGCTCTGAGCTGCTGTGGCATGATCAATGAAAGTGACATGCGCTGCTCCCCGTGAGAGCGCTTCAAATCCCATAGCACCAGTGCCAGCAAAAGCATCTGCTACTCGCGCTCCGGATAAAGTCCAATTCATGTTGTTCTGAAAGCGGTGCACAAGGACGTTAAAAATGGTCTCCCTGAGGCGACCTGTCGTTGGCCGTATAGCGGTACCTGCTGGTAGGGACACAAGCCGCCTGCCACGAAAAGCTCCACCCACGATGTACTGCACGCAAGTCTCCCATTGATTGGTAGCTTTTCAGAGTCGCTTCTACTGACTGAGGCTACAAAAACCACACGCCATCCATCCCACCGGTTTTTCTTGTATTGTTCAAAGCACTGTCAGGGATCAGCAACCAGCCCGTCGCAGCTCTGCTACTGACTGTCTGTTGCAGGAGCTACACAGCCTCTCAACCGAACCAACCCACTAAGGCAGTCACAGTTAGAGCACTCATTCCCACCCCTCTTTTAGGAGGCCTCACGCTTCTTCTGGATCCCTGGGAACACAGCGTTGAAGTCTCGAAACAATGCTTTCTTATCCCCTGGTCTGCGATAGGTTTTCTTTCGATAATCAGTTGGCAGCCTGTCCAGGTCTTCTACGTCAGCCCAGCCGCCTGGTAGGGGTAAGGCATAATAGGGCCACTCTGTCGGTACAGCTCGCACAAGTAGTATATTAATAGGCACCCCTATCCGGAGGGCAACTGTTACCCTATGCATGCCATCGTTAATAAGCCACACTACGCGGCCATTAGCTTCATGTGATTCTTCAACTACCGGCGGGGCTATTGGTGTAGGACCCTCTACAAGGCCATCTTGGTCAAGCCAGAACAGTAATACCCCTTCCAGGGCAAAGATGTTGATCCTCTCCTGCGCGAACAAGCGAGCAAGCATCAACACCCTATCCAGATTAGCCTTCAATACATAGCGTTGGGCTGGTACTAGAGAATCGGCAGGGACCGCCTGCTCCAGACTCAAAGTTGACCGGGCGTAGACCAATGGCGCTCCAAAACCTCTGAGTCGTACCTGACGCAATCGTGCCAGTGTTTCTCCTGTAGAGAGATATTCCCAGCGTGTCAATTGCATGGCATCTTCGCTTCCGTCGTCAGACTGACCACTGTGGCCACATTCAGCCCAATGAGGGATGAAACTACCTTGTTTGGAGTAGGGAAGATCTTCTGCCTAACTCTCTCTAATCCTAACTGTTCTTTCGCAGGACGACACAGGAACCACACGGTCTGCATACCAAGGGCAATGGCGGGTCTTATATCACTATCATACGAATCCCCAATCATGATACATGCCCGTGGAAGACAATTAGCAGTAGCAATTGCCTTTTGGAATAGGCCAAGATCTGGCTTCATTAAACCTGCACGGAACGAGAAAAAGGCAAGATCTGTTTCTGCCAGTTTACCATAAAGACGAGCAAAGGTAGTAGCATAGGGAAACCATATATTCGAGATAAAACCGTACTGAATTCCTGTTGCCCGCAGGGCAGATAGCAGCTCCATTCCCCCAGGAACTGTTTTTGGTCCCTCAATCTGCGACTGCCAGATCATCGTAGCTAAATCTGCTGCTGTTTTAGCTGGCACAGCGTATGCACTCATTAGCAATGCAACAAGGGCATCTGGCGTGTTTATCATAGAGGTCAGCAGTTGTTGGTCAAGCCGACGCCGTGTTGTGTCACTGAATCCGAGCCTGGTCGCAATCTGCTGTGCCGGGGTAAAGGCGGGTCCTTCTATGAGAGTCGCACCTATATCGAAGAAAACAACTGGGGTGTACATTTTCTGCTAATCCATAGTTAAGTACAGCATGACTGCACCTGTTTGGAGTTTTAGAATAGCGGTGTAGACAACTAGCGTAATATGCAAACCGGTGCGGGTTGTTTTAAAGAGGCAACCTGTGCTAGCTATGAATTTTGTTGTGCTCAGACTGGCACGGCCCCACGTGGGAGAGGCGAATGACCGATCATACCACCGCCGACACCGGAATGTCAAACGCACCGCTAGTTGTCCATGGGCAATACATTAAGGATCTGTCCTTCGAAGCGCCACACGTGCCTGGTATCTTTCAAGAGCTACACGCATCCCCCACGGTATCGATTCATGTAGATGTTGACAACCACGAGCTAGAAACAAACATGTTTGAAGTAACTCTGAGTTTCCATATCAAAAGCGTCCTTGAAGATAAGGTTGCTTTTATCATAGAATTGATCTATGCTACAATCGTGAGCTTGAATGTCCCACGAGAGCACGTTCAGCCGCTGGTCATGATCGAGGTACCGCGGCTTCTTTTTCCATTTGCACGCTCTATTGTTGCTGACGTCAGTCGAGATTCTGGCTTTCCACCACTTGTGATGGCCCCCATTGACTTTGTGTCCCGCTACCGCCAGCAACTAGAGGAACGGCAACACGTTGCTGCCTGAATAGCCTGAATAGAGGAGAGTTGAAGCATGAACGCCGATAGGACCGTTCTAGTAGGACGTGAGATTCCAGATTTCACTGCACCTGCCGTGATGCCAAATAATGAGATCATTGAAACTTTCAATATCAAGGAGCACCTCAAAGGCTCCTACGGAGTGATCTTCTTCTATCCACTGGATTTCACTTTTGTATGCCCGTCCGAGATCTTGGCTCATGCACACCGTCTGCAAGACTTTCAGACGCGCCACATAGAGATTGTTGGTATTAGTGTTGATTCGCACTTCACTCACTTAGCTTGGAAGAACACACCAGTTGAGAAAGGTGGAATCGGTAAGATCCAGTTTCCATTAGTAGCAGATCTGACAAAAGTTATTTCCCGGTTATTTGGGGTACTGGTGGATGAGTCAGTAGCACTGCGTGGCACATTCTTGATAGATCGCTCTGGTATCGTGCGTCATCAAGTAGTAAACGATCTGCCATTAGGTCGCAATGTGGATGATGTCTTACGCGTCGCTGATGCTCTACAGTTCCATGAAGAACATGGTGAGGTGTGCCCAGCTGGCTGGCAGAAGGGCAAGCCTGGCATGCAGGCAACACCTTCCGGGGTTGCTGCTTATCTAGCACAGCACGCTGACACGCTGTAGAATTCGGGAAAGTGGCGAATACTTCCCGGCGTGAAGAAAGGCCCCTTCTGCCATGTTAGACGCGTGTGCTACGTGGGGGAGATTCTGGTCCGGTAGGGCGGCCACGTCTTCATAAGAAGGTCTGCGCGCTGGTGGTTGGTGACGGTCAGCTGCTGGCGCTCGATGGCATGGCGACTTTATTTGGTGTAACGTAACGTATGACCACCCTCATTGCTAAACGGCTCTAAGAGGCGATTCCTCCCCTTACTCCTAAGAGGAGATTATGGCGAACTATCATACAAAGGTGTTGATCTTGGGTTCTGGTCCTGCTGGTTGTGCTGCTGCTATTTATGCGGCTCGCGCAAATCTCAAACCAGTACTGGTCGCTGGAATGCAGCTCGGAGGACAGCTCACCATTACCACTGATGTTGAAAACTACCCAGGCTTTGCTGCCCCCATTCAGGGTCCTCAGCTTATGGAACAAATGATAGCACAGGCACAGTACGTTGGAGCTATCCTCGTTGAGGATACTGTTATGGAAGTAGATTTGCAGAAAAGACCATTTACTGCTACAGGTGATTCAGGTGATCTCTACTATGGAGAGACTTTGATTCTGTGCACAGGGGCCTCTGCTAAATGGCTTGGTCTTGAAAGTGAGAAACGCTACCAGGGATTTGGTGTTTCAGCATGTGCTACCTGTGATGGATTTTTCTTTCTTGACAAGGAAGTCTGTGTGGTCGGTGGCGGCAATGCAGCGGTAGAAGAAGCTCTCTATCTGACCAATCATGCCACGCGGGTGACCATCATCCACCGTCGCAATGCTTTCCGTGCTGAACGTGTTACGCAAGACCGTCTGTTCGCTAATCCTAAAATTCATGTCCTCTGGGACACGGTGATTGAAGAGGTGCTCGGTGAACAGACGCCTCCATCTGTGACTGGTGTAAAGGTGCGGAACGTGAAGACTAGTATGATATATACTGTAAATTGTGATGGTCTTTTTATTGCTATCGGACATACTCCAAATACTGAATTATTCAAAGGAAAATTGTTACTTGATGAAGATGGCTACATAGTGACTGCGCCGAATTCTACTGCAACAAGTGTTGCCGGCGTACTGGCCGCTGGTGATGTTCAAGATCACATTTATCGTCAGGCTGTGACAGCAGCAGGGACAGGTTGTATGGCGGCTCTGGAAGCAGATCGTTTCCTTGCTGCCCATGGGATTATGGCGGGATCAGGGTCAGGGTAAGTGAAGTGGAAAATATTCTTGCTAGAAGATAGAGCGAGAAGAGTCAGAGCGTATGGATAAGTCAGTCTGATCAGTTTTCTCTCGCGTGCGCATGCATTCCTGATCTTTTCATGAGGGTCTCTGATCCATTCGCTCATATTCGCTCATAAAAAGGCAAACCTCTCACCGCACTATGACGGCGGGAAAGTGTACTGAAACGGGGAGACGGTGGCCGTGGTGTTGCAGTAGGGAACGTGCACGCGCGATCTAGCCAAAGCACAACTGTGATATGTGTGCGAGTGAGTGAGTCCCGTAGTGGCATCAGTCGTATCACATCATGGCACACCAAAACACTTCCCATACCCTGCCGTGCTTCTGAATTTTAGAAGTTTTTCCTCATTCGGTTATAGGCCTTGTTTTCCATTTTTCCAGATTGATTTCAACCCATGCCTGAGGGTATGTACAAGTTCTCGGCCGCGCTAGCGGCAAGCAGTTGATGCTATGCGGCTTCTGCCGCTGGATGGGGCTGAAGGGGAATCATATCATGACGCTGGAGCAGAAAATTATCGACCGTCGTCTGGTCGTACTCGGAGCTGTTCTGATCCAGTTTGCACTGGGAGCCCTCTATGCTTGGCCAGTTTTCACACCAGTCCTCAAGGAAGCGGGTTGGAGCAAGCTCGACACCCAGATCACCTTCTCGGCCAGCTTGGCTACACTGGCCGTGGTCATGGTATGGGCGGGCCGCTACATGGTGCAGTGGGGCCCCCGTCGGCTTGCTGTTAGCAGCGGTTTAGTGCTAGGAAGTGGTTATGTGCTAGCCGGTCTTTTAGGCGGCACCAGCTTTCCAGTCGTCGTTCTATGCATAGGCGTCATTGGCGGTATTGGTATTGGTACAGGGTACATGGTACCAATTGCTATTGGTATGCGTTGGTTTCCTGATCGTCGCGGTATGATTGCTGGCATTGCTGTCGCAGGATTCGGATTCGGCGCTATGGGATGGATTAAGGTAGCTGGGGAATGGGGCCTTTTGCTAGAAACCTATGGTCTGGATTTCACTTTTATTTTCTACGGCTTAGCGTTTATGGTCCTCGTCTTGAGCGGTAGCACCTGGATGGTTATGCCTCCAGAGGGTTGGCGTCCTCCAGGCTGGACACCTGCTCTTGCAGCAGCAAGCGCGACTGTACAGCGGGAATACACGAATCGCGAGATGTTCCGAACGGTACAATTTGTGTTGTTGTTTCTAACCTTTATTGCCAGCGGCGGTGCTGGTTTAATGTCCATTGGTCTCATGAAGCTTTATCCTATGGAAGCACTAGAGGCTAGCGGTCTATCACGTGGCGAGGCCAGCGCTGTCGCTGGTACTGCTATGGCTGTATTCTTCAGTATCGCCAACGGCATCGGCCGCATCATCTGGGGTACGATAGGCGACCGTATTGGGCCAAGGCGGGCACTCATGTTAATGACCTTCAATCAGGGTGTGATGTTACTCCTTTTCACCTCTATGGCAGGTAATGAAATGCTACTCTATTGTGGAGCCAGTATAATAGGATTCAATTTTGGAGGGAATTTTGCGCTTTTCCCTAGCATCACTGCTAGTACTTTTGGCCCTAATAGTGTCGGGCATAATTACCCGGTAGTATTCCTTGCTTACGGGGTGGGGGGAACCTTTGGCCCTATCCTAGGAGGTATATTAGGCGATCTTGGTAATTTTCCGCTTGCCTTTACCCTGTGTGGTAGCGCTTGCCTTGGAGGAACAGCACTGATTTATCTGCTATGGCCAGCCACCGCCCGGTAGATTGCCTGCGCCTCTGAGAGCAGGCTGTTGTATGGATAGGCTGAGTGAGTCGTCATGAAGTCAGTCAGCTGTTTTTCTGTGGTCTTTCGCATTCTATCTGTTTTATACATCTTTATGCATCCATCATCAGGGAAGCGTGGTCTCTCCTGACGGAGGAAGAAAAAGCTGGGTGGTAGAGCAAAGAGAACGTGTCCTGATTATCAAACTTGGGGCGCTTGGGGATATCGTACAAGCGATGGGACCATTTGCTGCTATTCGTCTCCATCATGCAGCCGCTCTCACAGTTCTGCTGACAGGCAAATCTTATAGAGACTTTATGCACAGTAGTCCCTATTTTGATGCTATCTGGGTGGATGAACGGCCTAAAGCGTGGCAGATTGCTTCTTGGCTAGCCTTGCGTACGCGGCTACGAGCAGGGCGGTTTTCCATGGTTTATGATCTTCAGACATCTGATCGTTCTTCATTTTACTTCCGGTTAATGGGACAGCCGCCATGGTCTGGTATTGCCCGTGGCTGTGCTTATCCACACGCCAACCCCAACCGTGGTCGTCTGCATACTCTCGACCGTCAGGCTGAACAGCTTGCAATGGCAGGTCTTCCTGTGACGCCAGCGCCTGATTGGTCGTGGGTACAAGTTGATGTAACCCGGTTTTTTGATGTGAGACTACCATTTGTCCTGCTGATAGCTGGGGGGGCTCAGCACAGACCAGACAAGCGTTGGCCAGCTGAATGCTATGCGACATTAGCAGCGTGGCTTATACAGTGTGGGCGTACACCAGTCTTAGTCGGCACTAGTCAGGATCACCTCCAGATTAAAAGAATTATGGAGATTTGCCCACGGGCAGTCAATTTATCCGGGCAGACATCATTGACTGATCTGATCGGATTAGGCCGCAGCGCAGTCGCTGCCGTTGGTAACGATACCGGCCCTATGCATCTGCTAGCCGCCAGTGGATGCCCGTACGTCGTGGTGTTATATGGTCCTGCATCAGATCCGATCTTATGTGCGCCACGTGGTCACCATGTCATCACGTTACGCTGTCCTAACCTGGATGATCTTCCCGTCGCAGCAGTAGAATCTGTCCTGCCCAACACTCCCTAGTACAGTAGCCTGCTCAGTCCTTCTCCTTGAGACCCTCCCACAATTCCTTCACTTTTTTGAAAAAACTGGACGATTCTGGTGATTGCGTGTAGGTGTCACCAGTTTTTTCAAATTCCCGTAGCAAGTCTTCCTGTTGGCGGGTCAAGTGAATCGGCGTTTCTACCTGGACTTGGATGAAGAGATCTCCTCGTGCAGGTGAACGCAATACGCTCATACCCTTGCTCTTCAAGCGAAACTGCTGACCGGTTTGCGTGCCAGGTGGAATGGTTAGCTTCGCCCTAGTGCCATCAATGGCAGGCACCTCGACAGTGCCTCCAAGAGCTGCTGTGACCATGGCAATAGGCACTCGGCAATGAATACTAGCGTTATCCCGCTGAAATAATCGATGCGTGACCACGGACAGGAAAATATATAAATCGCCTGCAGGTGCGCCGCGTAAGCCAGCTTCACCCTCACCACCAAGCCGAATGCGCATGCCATCCTCTACGCCAGCTGGAATATTAACCTGAAGAGTCTTCTCCCTATGTGTACGTCCGCTACCTCCGCAGCTTCTGCATGGATCCTTAACGACACGTCCCTGCCCCTGGCAGGTGGGGCAGGTACGCTCGATAGTAAAAAAACCCTGCTGTGCCCGAATCTTGCCGACACCGTGACAGGTATTGCAAGAAACAGGCGCTGTCCCTCCAGCAGTGCCTGTTCCTTTACAGCTTTCACATACAACCGAAGTAGGCACACGAATCTCAGTTGCCTTGCCAGAAAAGGCTTCCTCCAGCGTGATCTCTAAGTTGAAGCGTAGATCGGCTCCCCGGCGGACATTTCCTCCCCCAGGATTGCGCCGCTCTCCCCCACCCATGACTTCACCAAACATTTCATCAAAAATGTCTGCAAAACCAAAACCACCACTAAAATGGAAATCAAATCCCCCGCTACGCCCTCCTCCAGAAGTTGCAGGATCAAATGCTGCATGTCCATAGCGATCATACGCAGCCCGCTTTTGTTCATCTTTTAAGACTTCGTAGGCTTCGCTTAACTCTTTGAACTTGGTTTCCGCAGACTTATCCCCTGGGTTGCGGTCAGGATGCCACTGCATGGCAAGCTTGCGGTAGGCATTTTTAATGTCTGCCTCACTTGCCCCCTTGGCAACACCCAGCGTTTCATAATAATCACGTTTACTCATGATGCTTTAGGCCTGATAGACTTACCCCCGACAGGATGCTTCACTTTAAAAAAAAGCTCCTGACTCACTTCTTGTGATCCTTGACTTCCTCGAAGTCAGCATCAACAATACTGTCTTCTCCTGCTGTTCTGCCCGGAGCTTCCTCGCTGCTGCCAGCGGTGTTATCCGGGCTACTCTGTTGGTACATGCTCTCGCCCAGCCGCATGCTCGATAACATCAGGGCATCGGTGCAGGCTTTAATTCTGCTGGTGTCGTCTGTAGCCATTGCCTCCTTTAGATCAGAGATATTCGCTTCTATCTTCTGTCGCTCTGCTGCAGGAACTTTGTCACCATACTCCTTGAGATTTTTTTCGGTTGAATGGAGGATTGCATCAGCGTGGTTGCGAGTCTCGACTGTTTCACGCCGTGTCTTGTCTGCAGCAGCATGCTGCTCAGCTTCGGATACCATGCGTTCTATATCACCCTCTGATAGTCCACCTGAGGCTTGGATGCGGATGGCTTGTTCCTTCCCAGTGGCCTTATCTTTGGCTGTCACATGCACAATACCGTTAGCATCAAGGTCAAATGTTACCTCAATCTGAGGCATACCCCGCGGGGCAGGTGGAATACCAACAAGGTCGAACTGCCCCAACAGCTTATTATCAGTGGCCATTTCACGTTCACCCTGGAATACGCGAATGGTGACAGCTGTCTGTCCATCCTCAGCAGTAGAGAATACCTGGCTCTTGCGAGTCGGGATGGTGGTATTACGGTCGATCAAACGGGTGAAAATGCCGCCCAAGGTTTCGATTCCAAGCGACAGCGGCGTAACATCCAGCAAGAGAACATCCTTAACTTCACCTTTCAATACACCACCTTGGATGGCAGCACCTATTGCGACTACTTCATCTGGGTTGACTCCTTTATGGGACTCACGCCCAAAAAATTCCTTTACCATCTGCTGAACTTTTGGCATGCGAGTCATGCCCCCAACGAGAATCACCTCATTGATTTCGCTTGCCGTCAGGCCAGCATCTTTCAGAGCCCTACGACATGGTTCGATAGTACGTACAATCAGGTCTTCAACGAGAGCTTCCAGCTTAGCACGAGTGAGCTTGATGTTCAGGTGCTTTGGCCCGCTGGCATCGGCGGTAATAAAGGGCAGATTAATTTCAGTTTGCATGGTTGAAGATAACTCGATCTTGGCTTTTTCTGCCCCCTCTTTCAGTCGCTGCAGCGCTAAACGGTCCTTCCGGAGATCAATACCGCTTTCTCTCCTAAACTCTTCGGCAAGATGCTGTATGACACGGGCATCAAAATCTTCTCCACCCAAAAAAGTGTCACCGTTAGTTGATTTAACTTCAAATACGCCATCACCGATTTCAAGAGTAGAAACGTCAAAAGTACCACCCCCCAGGTCATAGACCACTATTGTGCCAGACTTCTTATTCTTATCCATACCATAGGCAAGAGCAGCAGCTGTTGGCTCGTTGATGATGCGTAGCACATCAAGACCTGCAATCCGGCCTGCGTCCTTAGTAGCTTGCCTTTGAGAATCATTGAAGTAAGCCGGGACTGTAATAACAGCTTGAGTTACCTTTTCCCCTAGATACGTCTCCGCAGTTTCCTTCATCTTAGTAAGAACAAAGGCACTAATTTGACTAGGACTGTATTTCTTCTCTCGTATCTCAACCCACGCATCGCCATTATCAGCCCGTACTATTTTATAGGGGACAAGCTCCTTATCTCTCTGTGTCACCGGATCATCAGCCCGGCGACCAATCAGCCGTTTGATGGCAAACAGGGTATTTTCTGGATTAGTGACCGCCTGACGCTTGGCGGCCTGGCCCACTAAACGCTCGCCATCATCGGTGAAGGCAGCCATAGAAGGCGTTGTGCGCGCACCCTCTGTGTTTTCAATCACGCGTACATCCTTACCCTCCATAAGGGCGACGCAGGAGTTGGTGGTGCCAAGATCGATGCCGATGACCTTGCTCATGTCAATCCTCTTCTCGTCGGCAGCGGTATTCCACAGTCCCAGCCTTAGTTTTATTTGTTAGCAGGCCAAAAACCAGAGTGCCGCCTCATTTCCGGACCTATATAAGGTGGTGTTTCCGTCCCTGCAACCCAAGCGCCCTTGCAATTAGTCAACGTATACGAGGCACAGGCAACAGCCTCTCCAAACGGCAACAGGCAATCACAGCCTTTCCCTTGGCAGTTCCCCCACTAGGCTGTATAAGAGTTTGGGATATCTTTGGCGTCTTTCTTGACGAGGAGGCACACCCTAATGATCCATTACAGCCTACGCTGCGTGCGTGATCATCATTTCGATGAATGGTTCGAAAACAGCAGTGATTATGAGAACAGAGCCTCTGCAGGGACTATTGCCTGTCCTACCTGTGGTGATACCCACATTGACAAGGCTGTCATGGCTCCGAATGTGAGCGGGGCTGGTCGGTCAGTGGATCTACCGCCATCATGTGGCCTGGAGGGATGTGGAAGTGGAATGTGTGGTTTAGGTAATATTAACTAAAGTCGTGTTTAGGAGTTGAGGAGCGGAGTCATCCTGTTATCCTGAGTGTAATGCCAGCTCTCATTCGGTGAACCTTCTGGAATCAGAACGATGATTCTGCCAGCCAGGGGATCGCATGCTTCTACAGGGGGACAGAAAGAGAGCCAGATCGGGGTCTCGCAATGTATCGCAGGTAGCAGCTCTCTACCACTTTGAGACCCTGTTTCTCAATACGTTCTTTGACGGTGCCCCCCCTCATCACGGCCATAGGCCATCGGTTATAATAGCCACTAGCACGAGCCAGCCATACCAACGGTTAGAGCGGAATCTTGCTAAGCAATTAGCACTATCATCTGTATTAAGAGTGGTGACCTGCCACACTAGGTGAATCCCAGCTATGCTGATCCCAAACACAAAGACACCTCCACAACCTGCCAGCAGACCAGCCAAAACAGCAAGAATCGAAGCACACGTATAGAAAAAAGCAACTGCCGGCCGTGTCCATTCGCCAAGCACTAGAGCTGACGATTTAACGCCGACCAACATATCATCTTCCCGGTCTTGATGAGCGTAAATGGTATCATAGCCTAGAGTCCAGAATAGGCCAGCGACATACAAAATCACTGCTGGGATGTCTAAGGCACCAGCGACAGCACTCCATCCCAGCAGTCCTCCCCAATTAAAGGTGAGTCCGAGCCAAAGCTGCGGCCAGAAAGTGATTCTTTTCATAAACGGATAACTGAATACTAGTGCTAATGAGCTTGTTCCTAAACTGATTGCAAAAGCATTCAGTTGTATTAATATGAAAAAACCCACTAAACACTGTACCATGAGGAAGAGAATAGCGTGGTGCAGCGAGATAGCCCCGCTTGGGATGGGTCGACTTGCGGTGCGAGTCACCTGAGAATCGAAGTTGCGGTCAACGATATCATTGTAGGTACAGCCGGCACCACGCATCACTAAAGCGCCGATGGTAAACAAGACCACAAGTCTTGTCGTTGTCACCAGTGTCATTCCATGCGAATCACGAGCCATAACTAGGCTCCAACAACATGGCAATAACAGCAACCACATCCCAATAGGGCGATCAAGCCGCATCAGCTGCAAGTAAGGCCGTGCAGCTGGAGGAATATAATAGTCGATCCAGCCGCCAACTGGGAGATCAACTAGCTGTGCGGAATATTTCTTTTTAGTTGTAGTTCTATAGTAGAATAAACGTTTCACTAGTTTTTTACAATCTATTATTAATAGTGTATAACAATCTAGGAAGCACATCTAAAGGTGTTGATGTACCATAATGGATATCTTCTAAAAGCTGTCCAAAGAACCATAATGGCTTCAGCATAGCTTCAGGGCCAAAACAAGGTACCCAGCTTATTGTGTCATAGATCGCTCGGGCCTTTGTTGCTTGGTGTGGGTCTTGATAAGGGAGAATACGCAATTCATGCAAAAACATTGCGTCACATATACAATTTCCTATACCATTATAATGCACACATATATCATGACGCATGCAAGTATAGTCTACCATATCAACTGGTGGAAGATTTATACCCCCAGGTCCAAGACGATTGCCAATGCCACACCAGTTGCCATGGATGGTACCGAAGGCTGTTTTAACGCCGGCAATAGGCTGTAATATAGAAAATAATAAAATAAATAACAATATTGTTTTTAGTAAGACCCTTAATCTTGAAGATATTCTTTCTACAAGAGATAGAATCATTTTATTATCCTTATGTTAAATAGTACATACAATTATGGTATGTTTTACATTTCTTCTTTTTAAGAGAAGAAAATTTCTCTTTCTGTCTATAGATAGAACATATGAATACCGCTAAAACAACATTTCTTCCCATGTACACATTACTGTCGTGTCCTGATCGACCAGAATAACAAGGCCGTCCCATCCGTCTTCCTAACCCTGTGGGGATCGGCGTGCTTTTATGAGGCCACAACCTCATGGCGCAACGTTGACATTTCATGAGAATTTGCAACCTTGCTATGACTGTCTACTGTAGCCTGAAGATGACCATGCGAGCTTGGGACATTGACTGAGGACAGTACAATGTGCGAGCAAAAAAGGAATGCTACGTGACGGACAGGAGAGCACGAAAAGCTAGGGTAACCTCTTTTGATCAAGAATCATTCGCAATCCTTTTCTCAGCATCCTGTCTGGGTGCTTACTGATGCGCGATCTGGTACTGCGCATCAGGCACTTGGAGTAGCAGAGGCGCTGGCCATACCATTCGCGGTCAAGCTGCTCAAGTATACCACCCTAGTTCAATCGTTGAACGTTGCCCGTAGTGTTACGGGTTACACCCTGACTGCAGAAAGCAGAGCTACATTGCTGGGACCGCCGTGGCCAGACATTCTCATTACCGCTGGGCGACGCGCGGCACTGGTCGCCCGATGGATCCGGGCACAGGCCAGTCAAACCTCCCTTGCTATACCACCCTTTCTTGCCCAAATTATGTTCCCTGGCTGGCGGGGATTGGCGGATTTTGATTTGGTAGCAGTTCCCAACCACGATAGACTTTTTCAAATGCCGTCCAATGTGATCCACATCACAGGAGCACCTCATCGTTTCACTCCGACTAGTCTCGCCATGGCAGCAGATTACTGGCGTACCCGTTTTGACAACTCACTGCCACGACCAAGAGTTGCGTGTCTAGTAGGCGGCGCTAGTAGTCGCTGGCGGCCATTTACAGCGGATCTAGCCTGTACCTTAGCGGCCCGAACCGCTGCTCTCACAGCAGCCAGTGGCGGCAGCGTACTGCTAACTACGAGCCGTCGCACAGAACCAAGCGCTGCAGCGGCACTGCTGTCAGTATTCGCTGATTCCGGTGTGCCACTCTTCGCTTATCTCTGGGGAGATCTCAGGGAAAACCCATACCCTGGTTTACTTGCTCTGGCCGATAGCATCGTAGTCACAGGCGATTCTGTCTCCATGTGTACAGAAGCCTGTGCTCAACCAGGACCGGTCTTCATTTTTGCCCCTCCTGGCTGGGTCAGAATCAAGCATGCCCGCCTGCATACGGAGCTGTTTGCCCTTGGGTATGCTCGCCCACTGCCATATGCAGAAGACCGGGTATTCCCGGATTGGCGTCACTTACCCTTGAATCCGGCGAGGGTTGTGGCTGACAAGATTCGAATGTGCTGGCGTCTGAGGAATCAGAGTCATGAACCAGTATGAGCAGAGTCAGATCGTTATCCAACATGAGGTAAGAGTGAACTCTTTTTGAGCATGTGACAGCGCTTGGTTTCTAGAACACAGTAGAACACCTTTGTAGAGCGTCTTGTAGAAGTGATATACTAATGTGGGAGTAGGCCATGTTTTAGCCACGAGCAGACTTTTGCTACTGTGACTAGAGTGAAATTCATGCTTATGATCAATGGATTGACACATATCTATCCAGGTACACGCCGCCAGCCACAGCGTCCGGCCTTGCTTCGCTTCAATCTGAACGTGGCAGGAGGGGAATTCTGCGTTCTCTCTGGCCCTAACGGTAGCGGTAAATCTACTCTCTTCCGCATCTTATGCGGCTTATTACTCCCTAGTGCTGGTTCAGTCACAATCGGAGGACAGAATCTATTTCGCGTGCCACGGATGGTACGGCGAATCACAGGTGTGGTATTCCAGAGTCCGGCTGTAGATAAATATCTCACTGTGGGCGAGAATATGTCTATCCACGCTGCCCTGTACGGTAATCTAGTGGGAAAAGCTGTCGGTATCCACATAGCAGAAGCTCTGGAGTGGACTGATTTGAAAAATCGCCTCGATCAGCGAGTGGATACCCTATCAGGCGGACTTGCGCGCCAGCTTGAATTAGCGAAGTGCCTACTGACTCGTCCTCAAGTTCTGTTACTTGATGAACCAACAACAGGCCTTGACCCAGCCAGCCGGCGCAACTTTCTTGATATGCTGAAATCCATTCAGCGCGAACGAGCTATGACTGTGCTGATGACCACTCACATTTTTGCTGAGGCTGAAGAGGCTCACCGTGTTGTTATCATGCAGGATGGTCAACTCCTTGCCTGTGACACGCCCTACCGCTTGTGTAGTCGTATGGGGAGGGAAATGGTAGTAGTGGTGCCGACAGACCCAGAGTCCCTAGCCACAGCCATGAACCAGGATATGAATCTCACACCGCTACGTTCCGGTGATGAACTTCGCTTAGAGAACGTACAGCAAACAGAAAGTTTGTCGCTACTAGAAGCAATCCTAGCGCGTTACCGCTCTCAGATCCACTCTATTGCTATCAAGCAAGCAGCACTGGAAGATGTGTTTATCCACTTAACTAGCCATAAAGGCGAGCTCACTCAATGGAAGAATACTCAATCTGATCTTCTTAGGAGGGCGGATGACGGGCGATTCCGTCACACATCGGAGACGGAACGATGAGAACAATACGTGCTGTGGTAGCCCTGGCGCGACGTGAATTCACGCGTTTTATCCGTCAACCGCAGCGTGTCATAGGTAGCATTGGCCAGCCCGTTCTGTTTTGGCTATTCCTGGGAACAGGCTTTACCGGATCCTTCCGGCCGCCAGGTATGGAAGGAATAAGCTACCTTGAGTTTTTCTATCCCGGTGTTCTACTCATGCTGTTGTTGTTTGCCAGTATTTTCTCATCTATTACTGTCATCGAGGACCGTGACCAGGGTTTCTTACAGAGCGTCTTAGTAGCACCGGTGTCAAGACTGGTCATTGTCTTTGGCAAGGTACTAGGTGGCACATTGATTGCCCTGACACAGGCCTTGTTGTTCCTGGGAGTGGCCCCGTTCCTGGGGTTATTCTTATCACCAGCCGGTGCTGTACTCGAATTGCTTCTTTTAATCCTAACGGCATTTGGGTTCACAGTACTTGGTTTCCTATGCGCCTGGAGTATGAAGTCAACAGCAGGATTCCATGCGATTATGATGGTTTTCCTGATGCCATTGTGGCTGTTGTCTGGGGCTCTGTTTCCGCTCCAGCATGTTCCACCCTGGCTACAGGTAGTGATGGAAATCAACCCAGTGACCCATGCTCTTGTTCTCCTGCGTCTACCATTCTATCACGCTGCTGCACAACTACTGCACAACCAGGATTTCTTAGTTTCTTTAGGAATAGTAATCCTATGGGTGGTAGGCTGCATGTGGTTAGCTGTGGTGCGCGTAGAGCAACGCGACCGTGGGGCTGCTCTATAGAGAGATGGGAAAACCCTCCTGACACACGCCCATTGATCGCCTATGTTCTCTCTATGACCTTACCAGGATTCATGATATAATGAGGGTCTAGGGTCTTTTTGATCCGGCGCATCAGCTCCAATTCCACTGGATTTTTGCAACGTATCATCTCCTCGCGCTTCAGACGACCAATCCCATGCTCGGCTGCAATACTACCCCCCATGGCGATCACGATGTCGTGGACGACGCGATTGAGTTGTAACCATTGGTTTAAAAAACTCTTACGATCCATAGTCAGTGGTTGGCTCAGATTAAAGTGAATATTACCATCGCCAACATGACCAAAGGCACACACTCTTATCCCTGGTATATATTCTGTGACTGCTGTTGTAGCTTGTGTTAGAAACTCTGGGATGCGACTCACAGGGACAGATATGTCGTGTTTAATACTGCCACCTTCGCGCCTCTGTGCTTCTGGTAGACCTTCGCGAATTCGCCATAGGGAGGCGGTTTTTTCCAGATTGTCAGCTATTACCGCATCTCCAATTGCACCGGCTACAAGAGACTGTTCCAACAGACTTTCCAATACTGTCCGCAATTTAGCAGTTCGGTTCGCAGTTGAAAGCTCGATGAGGACATACCAAGGCCAAGCCATCGCAAAAGGATCAGCGATGCCGGGTAAATGGTGGAGGCAAAAAACAAGACCAAGGCGAGGCATCAACTCAAACGCTGTGACTGAATCTCCACTCGCAGCTCGCGCTTGTGACAATAGGGTGAGTGACTCTTCAACCCCCGGCAGAGCGCAGAGAGCAGTCTGAACATCACATGGCTGTGGAAACAACTTCAGCACAGCAGCGGTAATGAAGCCTAGTGTACCTTCTGCACCGATGAAAAGATGCTTCAGAGCATAACCTGAATTATCTTTAGCTAATCCACGCAATCCATCCCATACCTGGCCATCAGGTAGAACGACTTCGAGCCCAAGAGTCAGATCACGGGCTGTACCATAACGCATTACGTTGAGACCGCCTGCGTTCGTCGCAAGATTACCACCTATATGGCAACTTTCTGCTGCTCCTAGAGATAGTGGAAATAAGTAACCAGCAGTGGCGGCTGCTTTCTGTACATCAGTCAGCAGGCAACCGGCTTCAACAGTAATAGTATAGTTGAGGGAATCAACAGCGCGGACTCGATTGAGCCGCTTAGTGGAGAGGAGAATTTCAGACCCATGCTCCCACGGTACACTCCCTCCTACGAGGCTGGTATTGCCACCCTGTGGAACTAGTGGGACACCCGCCGCAGCGCACAACTGAACTACTGCCGCTGCTTCAGAGGTGGAGGCTGGTCTAACAACAGCAACAGCACGCCCATGATACAGACCACGTTCCTCATGCATATAGGAATCCATGCTAGGCGTGGATGTCACAAGACCATCCGGCCCAAGCACCTGGGCAATACGCTCTAGGAGCTGGGAATATTCGAACATCGCATACCTATAAAGTAGGGTCTAGCCAGAATCGCCCAATACTAGCAGGGATACGCACACCCTTCCCTACCCTGGTATCACTATCTAACGTCGTATACAATCCCTTTCTGACACCTCTTACATTCAGACACCTGAAAGAGGGACCATGTGTGTGTCTAGACACTACCTTATTGACGGAGCTGGGAGTCTTTCGGTATGAAGGAAGGGCCACCTTTATCCTGGTACTGTCGTGGTGGCTGTAGCTCAGTCGGTTAGAGCATTGGTTTGTGGTACCAAGGGTCGTCGGTTCGAATCCGATCAGCCACCCCACTCCATGTTGCTGTGCTGTCGAACTTTCCGAGCAGCGGGTACCGGACGTCTGCCTCTCACGTGCAACGGGTGTATTATGAGAGGACTTTATGGCACGGCGTACTTCTTTCCCTCTCGTTTTTCTGTATAGCGGGTCCAACCGGCAGCGCGTAAACAACAGGCTGGACACGTTCCGCAGCCATATCCCCAGGCACGCAGATTCGTACGGTCACCGTGATAACAAGAGTGTGTATCTGTGCGAATCAAATCGACTAGCGCTACCCCTCCTAGAGATTCCGCTAGCTGCCAAGTGGCAGCTTTGTCTAGCCACATTAGCGGTGTATGCAACACAAACTGCCGCGCCATGCCGAGATTGAGGGTTACTTGTAGAGCTTTTAGAGTGTCATCCCGGCAGTCCGGATAGCCAGAATAATCTGTCTCACACATGCCCCCCACCAGATGTCGCAGCGCACGATGCCAAGCGGTAGCAGCAGCGTATGTGAAAAACAGTAGGTTGCGACCTGGTACAAAGGTGGATAGCAGCCCATTGGCTGTCTGGAGGATAGCAGAATCACGTGTAAGAGCTGTGTTACTGATCAGCTCTGGGAGGGATAGATCCATTATATGGTCTGCGCCAAGCCGCGTGCTCCAGGTCGGAATGATTGTGAGCAGGCGGTCTAGAAGGATCTTTCGACAAGTGAGTTCAACGGCATGGCGCTGGCCATAGGAAAAACCAATGGTTTCGACTCTTGGGAAATGGGCGAGTGCCCAAGCCAGGCAGGTAGTAGAATCTTGGCCGCCTGAGAACAGCACGATGGCCCCCTCGTCGCCCGTCAAGAAAGTAGAATCAATCATGATCATAAAGTATAAAGCGTAGCTCTATAATAGGAGCTACAGTATTATTATTCCTCATCAGGGAGGCAAAAGTATATTTGGAAGCATGCTAAATCTTTTCCTTGCTAGGCTAGAGTATTCTAATATATCCTCAAAATAGGAGTCAAGTGATACTGTTGATCTATGGTAGAGCGATATCTAAGATTAAGAGCGTATGGAAACTGTGCGTGTTCTGAATTAAGAGAGTCACGTATACTGGCAGCTGGCCTGACGTAGTGCATTACTGCTGGGATACGCTTGCCTACCGTGGATGTGCAAGCGGCGACAGGCTGGGGGTGGTCGTTGCGCTGCAATCATCATGGTGAGCACCAGTGAGCCGCGTGATTGTTGGGCATCTTAGCATTGCGATCAGATCAGAGACCAAGGGTGTAACCGATTTCCCTGACTTACCAGAGCGGTTTGCTGATAGCCTAGCACAGGTATGATGTCGATCGGATCGTACCCGGAGAAGGCCACCACTCGTTGAGTATAGGAAGCGAGCTTACGGCTCAGATATGAGTAACGTTTTGCTTGTTTGGGCCGTGCAAACAGGTGATGTGATTGACGAACACGAATATGACTCCGAAGTGGTGACTCCTCAGGGATGGCATAAATGCTCAAGAAATCGTGCGTGCAATCCTGGTAATAGTGGTAGTGGTTCTAAAGCCTATGCTCCTATCATCAGCGAGCAGAACCTTACCTCCATATTCCTGAACCAAAGACGAGCCTACTATAGTCTCGATCGTGTAGTCAGCACCCTTGACCAGCACGTCAGGGCGTATAGCTGCAATCAAGACCAAGGGTGTATCATCGCTGAATGGCACTACCAAATCAACGTCCATCAGTGAGGCTAGTACCACTGCACGGGCTGTTTCAGGTTGTATCGGCCGTTCTGGTCCCTTCAGGCGCTGGACTGATGCATCACTGTTTAGGCCCACGATTAGTTTATCACATTTTTCACGTGCATATCGTAATAAATATACGTGTCCAGGGTGCAGTAGATCAAAACAGCCGTTGGTGAAACCTACCTTCAGACCATGCCGACGCCACATGGCTACGTATTCCAGCGCCACTTCCAAAGAGACTACCTTCGACTCTCCTCCCCGGGATGGGTTCTGCTGCCGAAGCACCGCGACAATGTCAGCGGCAGAAGCAACCGCTGTTCCTACTTTGCTTACAACAATCCCGGCCGCGCTGTTAGATAGCTGGGTGGCTTCTAATAGACTCGCACCACAAGCCATGGCAGCTGCTAGCGTGGCGACCACAGTGTCACCAGCCCCGGAAACATCAAATACTTCCCGTGCTTCAGCAGGTAGATGATAAAATGTCCCGTCAGCATGAACCAGCGTCATGCCGTCCTGGCTACGGGTAGTGAGAACGGCTGCGACTGCATAATTTTTGATTAAACGCTGGGCAGCGGTCACCACTTCTGTATCGCTACTAGTAGGTAGACGTGTCGCATCGGCTAGCTCTCGCCGGTTCGGTGTGAGCAGTGTTGCTCCACGATAGCAGCTGTACTCAGCACCTTTAGGATCAACAAGGATTGGCCTACCTTGAGCCGCCGCAATTAATTCGGCTGCGACCCCATCTGCTAAGACGCCTTTACCGTAGTCAGATAAGATAACTACTGAAACATGTTCTAATGCCATAATTGCTTCTGATAATAGATTATTCCGACTACCAGCTGATAGGGGCATGACTTTCTCACGATCAGCTCGTAGAAGCTGCTGTGCCTGAGCAACAAAACGGGTTTTGACAGGAGTTTGGCGTCCAGGGTCGACAATTAAACAGGTTTCCACTTCTTCATGACGAGCCAGCAATACAGCTAACTCTTCGCCTTCCACATCCGCGCCACGGGCTGAAACGAATACCGGTCGTGTACCAAGAGCGACTAGATTACGTACAACGTTGCCGGCGCCGCCCAGCATACTGATTTCACGGTCGATATGTAGAATTGGAATAGGAGCCTCTGGTGAGACTCGCGCTACAGTTCCACACACATAGCGGTCAATCATGGCATCACCTATGCACAAAACACGACTGCCCGCAAGGCGTTCTACCAAGGAAACCAGAGTAGAGGGCTCTGTCAGCATAGAACGTCTCTGTAATTTAAGCTTTGTCACTATCCTAGTGTGCGAGTGGCCTACTCTCTCTAAACTCAAAGGTACAAATAAAGATGGCGAATGCTTTACTAGATTGACAAGATCATACGATAGAATCTGTGCTTGTTGGAACAGACAACTGGAAGAAAGGCGGAAGCCAATGCCCATACCTTGAGGGATAGAGAGTACTAGACAGACGCCAGCCTGACTCTCAATACCCACTGTCAATCTGTTGCTACAGCTTCTATAGGTCAGGTGCCGCAGACTGACCTCTGCAGATGAGTAACTGTTGCTGAGCTCGTAAAGTAGAGCAAGAGCAGAACACAGAATACCAGTGTTGGCTTTCACACTGTACTGGATAAGCAAAAGTCAATACGCTTGCATAATACGCCGTTGCGGATTGTAGCATAGCACAGGCCTATGTCGGGTCGGATAATTGAGTGTTACAGAAGGTGTTTCACTAACAACTTCCTGGCTGTGAGCATGGATCGCGCACAAAACTACCCAAGCTAAGGAGCTATACTCATTCTGCTGGGCAAAGAATCCATCAATACGAGCTCTCGAGCGTATGCTGATGAATTGCGCTCTGGGTGTGCTTTCTCACATAACTGCTGGTTCCTCAAGTATACTCATATGGCATTCAAAGGTAAGAAGGGCACTGCCGTCTCTGCAGCAAAGCGTACCAGCCACATACCATTTGTTTCAGACTTCTGAAACAGGCGGCTCCGGATGCGCTCTTTTTTAGAGGATGAATTGCATTTCGTTATTACAAGATGTATTGCTGTCTCATTACCTTACAAAGCGCATACACATCACAGACGCCAACATCATAGGATGATTCTATGAGCCGAGTACTTTCCCCTGAAGAACTCTTTATAGGATAGTACATTACACTATATACATCTTAAGATGGTGGAGCCAAGGGGAATTGAACCCCTGACCTTCTCATTGCGAACGAGACACTCTCCCAACTGAGCTATGGCCCCTATAAGGACTCCATAGTGGAGCCGAGGACTATCTCCTGTCAAGTGCCAGGAGGACAGTACGCGTACTGGTCCTAGTCATAGGCTGCCAGTACTTTCCCTTATTATCACTATCGTACTTTCTCTATCATAGAACCATGCCAGGTCTGTTGCGTGTCACCTGTCACCTTACGTGTCTGAGCTAAGGTATCATGAAAATCAGGATGGCGGTTTGCGATGGTTTCCCGGATTGAAAAATATTGTATCGACAAAAGGATAAAAATGACTGACCAGCGACGAGTGATCGCACAGGTACTATCGGAAGCAATCGATCATCCTGATGTAGAAGAAGTGCACCGCCGTGCTACAGCAATAGATCCACGTATCAGCATTGCTACTGTCTACCGGACGGTGCGTCTATTCGAAGCAGAGAACATTCTGAAAAGACATGAATTCGGCAGTGGACGCGCTCGCTATGAAGAAACAGTTTCTGAACACCATGACCACCTGATCGACATTGAGTCTGGGCAAGTTATTGAATTCCACAGCGGGGAGATAGAAGAACTCCAGCGTAGGATTGCGCTTCATTATGGGTACAGGTTAGTAGGCCATAGGCTAGAACTGTATGGCGTACCTACAGCGGTTAGCAGAGCAGGGGATGGCAGAGAGGTCATCACACGGCCATTTAAGGATGACAGTGATGATCCTTGAGCACTAACACGCTAATCTCGACTGGCGCTCTATCTAGACAAACCGGAATTGCCGTCACAAAAACATATAGGATATCAAGACTTTGACGAGAAGACTCTACATAAAGACTTACGGTTGCCAGATGAATAGCTATGATTCGGCCCGTATGGCCGATATTTTGGCCCCGTTTGGGTTCATTATGTCTGACCGGCCGGATGATGCAGATATGATTATCCTCACTACTTGTCACATCCGGGAAAAAGCTTCCGAGAAGCTGTTCTCAGACCTAGGACGTCTGCGTTCTCTCAAGGAAGCCCGCCGGGCTTCTGGCGGCATGCTCATCCTGGTGGTGGCAGGTTGCGTTGCTCAGGCCAATGGGGCCGCACTCCTGGAGCGTGCACCTTATGTAGATATTGTCCTGGGGACGCAATCCTATTATAGACTACCAGAAATAGTACTGCAAAAAGAGAAAAAAATACTAGAGATAGATTTTCCGCAGGAATCGAAGTTTCATCATTTGCCACCTCCTACAGCCAATGGCATAGCAGTCTTTTTACCTGTGCAGGAGGGATGCGATAAATTCTGTACCTTCTGTGTAGTGCCTTACACCCGCGGGGCAGAATATTCACGCCCTGTGGCAGCAGTGCTCGCCGATGCCAGTGATCTAGTAGCAACTGGCGCAAAAGAAATCACACTATTAGGTCAGAACGTTAATACCTACCGCGGCATGAGTCCTGATGGTACAGATTCTTGGGGGCTGGGCCGACTGCTACAAGCATTAGCGCGAATCGACGGCTTATATCGCTTACGATTCATCACCTCTCATCCTCGTGATATAGATGATGAACTCATCGAAGCGTTTCAGAAACTGCCGCAACTCATGCCATATCTCCACCTACCCATACAGTCTGGGTCGGACCGTATTCTTGCAGCTATGAATCGTGGTCATACCGTATCATACTACTATAAATTAGTAGATAAACTACGCAATACACATCCTAAAATTGCTCTTTCTAGTGACTTCATCGTCGGTTTCCCTGGAGAAACTGAAGCAGACTTCACAGCTACTCTGGATCTCGTGCAGAGAGTTGGCTATGCACAGGCCTATGCCTTCAAGTTCAGCCCGCGCCCTGGCACACCTGCAGCACAGGCTCCCGATCAGATTCCAGAGGTAGTCAAGGCAGATCGGCTGGCCAGACTACAGAATCTACTGTCAACTCAACAGCGCTTTTTTAACACTGTCTTTCTCGGCCGAGAAGTGCCAGTTCTGCTCGATCGCAGGGGCACGCAGGCTGGTCAGATGATTGGCCGTAGTCCTTATATGCAGGTGGTAACTGTGAGAGCGCCTGACTATTTCCTCGGGCAGATTGTCAACTTGCGTATCGATAGGATCCGGTCCAACAGCCTAGATGGGACTTTAGTCAATTTTGATAGTATACAACATGAACATACTATTAATAAATGTTAAAAACAATGTTCTTCCTCTGAGGAGTTGCGGATGTGATGCTATTCATATGTCAGACAATATCTTTTATGCGTGAATTCGATAACAACATACTATTACAAGTTATGTTTGGACCACAGAATGTTAACATGAGTAGGATAGAGCAGAAACTCGATGTGCATATTGAGTTACGCGGCAATGCCGTGACAGTTTACGGACAAATCGGATTAGTTGAAGTAGCGAGTTCAGTCTTGGATACGTTATATGACCGTCTCCGCCGTGGCCAGACGGTAGGAATAGATGATGTAGATGCTGCTGTGCATATGTCGCGTCATAGCATGGCTCGATTAGAGCCAAATGATGCTCTTGTCCTTCGCACTAGCAAACGCCACGTTGTACCACGTGCGCCAGCACAGGCGGCTTACTTACAGGCTATGCGTGATAACGAACTAGTGTTCGGGCTCGGGCCGGCTGGAACTGGTAAAACCTATTTAGCTGTAGCTATGGCTGTATCAATGATGTTACTTGGAAAAATTGATAGATTGATACTATCACGACCAGCAGTAGAAGCAGGTGAGCGACTCGGCTTCTTACCGGGGGACTTACACGAAAAGATCGACCCTTATTTCCGTCCCCTCTACGATGCTCTCTATGACATGTTACCAGGTGAACAGGTCATGAAACGCCTGGGTATCGGAAATATCGAAGTGGCACCTCTAGCATTCATGCGCGGGCGCACGTTGGCTAACGCCTTTGTCATTCTGGACGAGGCACAAAACACTACGCCGATGCAAATGAAGATGTTTCTGACTCGTCTGGGTGAGAATGCGCGTATGGTGGTAACCGGTGACTTAAGCCAAGTTGATCTACTCATCGGTATGCCATCTGGTCTGCATGAAGCTGTGCGCATCCTGGGAGAAGTTGACGGGGTCGCCTTCGTCTGCTTTACGGACCAGGACGTGGTACGACACGAATTAGTAAGCCGTATCGTTAGGGCCTATCAAGATGACGACGAAAGCCATAGAGATATCCCTGAAGCGCTAGGGTAACCCCAGGTGAGCCAGGTGAGTCAACAATCAAACATAAATAACTCCTCTTTAAGGCTGCGCCGTTGCGTTTGCCAAATGGGCGTCGCGCTCAGCGTCTGAGCTGGTACCAAGCCACTGTGTACGCACCGTGTGATAGTGCCCGCTAGGATCATAAAATTCAACTTCTAGCGAAAGATTTCTTGCTGTCATTCTACCGGACGTAGTAAGTAAAAAGTATTCTGCTTGCAACTTATCGCGTAGAGCACGTACTAGTGCGACACGGGAATCTAGCAATTCTTGCTCGGCATTGAGTACGTCCAGCACTGTGCGCGATCCCACCTGGGCTTCGCGTTTGACTCCGTTGAGCACTACCTTAGCAGCAGCGATCTGAGTCTGAAATGACTCGATCTGAGCACGGGCACTCTGTAGTCCCTCCCATGCCTGTGTCACAGACTCTATAGCAACACGCCGTACTTGGTCACTTTCCAGCTGTCTCTGGCTGGCAGTATGTTGCGCCTCGCGCAGTCGAGCATAAACTGCTCCTTGCTGGTAAAAGGGTACTTTAACTGTTAGTATAATCTCTGCGGCTTCTGGCCGAGAAGCATGGGAGACCTGGTTCCAGCTGCGACTCAATCTACCTTCTAGACTCACAGTTGGCCGCAGCTCGCCGCGGATTTGGTCAATACCATGCTGAGCGGCTTGAGCGGTGTATGCGGCCGCGTTGACGGCTGGATTCACTGCTACAGCTGCTTCTATCGCGGCTGAAAGGGACTGGGGTAGATTGGGCGGTGAGTGTGGAAACACGAGCTGCCCTGGTTGGGTCCCAACTACCTGTTCATAAGTGGCACGGCTCGACTGTAATGTCCCCTCAGCTGCCAGACGAACAGCAGTGGTACGTGCTAGACGCGCTTCAGCTTGAGCTACATCTGTCTGAGTGAGCTCACCAACCCGAAAGCGATCACGGGTTGCTGTGAGTTGCTGTTGCAGAACATGTTCGCTATTCAGGTTAAGGTCAAGGACTGCTTCATCCTGTACGACGTCCAGGTAGGCTTGTGCAGCATTCCTTAAGACCGTCTGCTCGACTTCTAGAAGCTGCGCCCACTCTGCCTGGATTCTGGCCTCGGCTTCTGTGGTGGCAGCTATGGTGCGACCGCCGCGGTACAGTGCTTGCGTGATTCCCACGCTGCTCAATCGCGCTGTACGGACATGAGCAGAGGCAGATGTCCTGCTGTCCCCGTAACTACCGTGACTCCCTTGCAGAGTGAGGGTAAGGCTGGGACGCCAGTGAGCCAGTGCTTGTGGTACGCCTTCATGTACAGCCCGGCTATGAGCTCGCTTAGCTAGAAGTTGCGGGCTAGACGCGTAAGCCGCTGCTAGCGCTCCTTCAAGGGTTTCTGCTCTTATCTCTGCCTCACGACTACAGTATCCTATCCAGAGGGCTACTACTGCAATAAGTAGTCTCATCTTCCTGTCGCCCTTAGCTGACAAATTTGCTACTAAAGGGAGTAATATGTATGGCAATGGCGCGAGAGAGTCAAGACATGCAGCATTGCCAATGCAAACGCCGCTGCAAACTAGCAGCTAGTGAGAGGTTAGCAGATAGAAAGTGATGACGACTGGTGAGAGAGCCAGCAAATAACAACACATTCTGTCGACGTTGTGTGCTCTCCGGTCTGTCTTCTCGCTCATAAATGTAGAAAGTAGACTTGTGCGTCTAGGAGATTGTATACTGTTTGTTTTAACAGTTAATAGATGTATTGTACTGCAATCGATCTACACGCTCTCCTAGGTTTATCTCAATCCCTATGACAGTTATAAAGCGTCTTTTTTTTATCGTCTCTCACGGGTCATGTGGCTTGGAGTAATGCAGTGAAGCGTACGAGAGCGTGTAACTCTGCGTGTAAATCGCTATGGCGCGCTGCAACTTCGTCATCGATTCCCCAATGCTCACCCTGGAATAATAGGTCAAGCTGTGTGGCCGCGAAAGCTACGTCTGCGCTGATATTCCCATCGACCAGCGCTAAAGCAATCACTAACGAGCTGCACAGGGTAGCGGCTCGGTACAGAGCAGCTAAGTGTAGAGAGTCCATTTCAGAGAGAATCGCGTGCAGTTTTGCTAGTGCAACTGGGGATTGGACAATTGGCATAACCCCAGCCGTAACCATCAATGAGGCTCCGTAACGCTGTGCTATCCAATCCAATAAAGGCTGCCACTGGGTTTGCTGGTGCTCCACTAACGCCGGAGGGGCGGTTGCCCGATAGCATACAAGGTCTGTTGCAGCAAGTGCCATAAGCGTGGCAAGCCCTTCCTGCCGTAGGAAAGGCATACGGTCAATGGCAGTGCTAGCAAGCTGGGTCAGTGGCATAGTGAAAGGGCGAATCTTGCTACCCTGCACCTGCCACTCGTCAGCAATACCCACAGCTAAGGAACGGCTAGGGACAATCAGAGGTAATCCACTAGGTGTACAGAGCAGTTGGCTGTCGAGAACAACAGAAAACCCCCCTTCCTGTGCTGCTATACTGACTGTAGTATAAAGACGCTTCAAAGTCTGCCAAATCATGCTGATTCTGCGAGCAAGACGACTCTTCTTTCTACTGCCCTCATAAAGCCTCCATAGCCCCATGGCCACAGCGGTGAGCAAATGAGAGTTCTAGGCACGCAGCACAGTCATCAAAAAAGCTGGTTTTCACAATAGAGAGCAGATTCTCCATCAAGTGCTGCACAGGGTGGTGACGGCCACAGGATACCTAGGCTACAGCAGGAACATCAAACCGCTACACACCCAGCTCATTATGCACTGTAAAAAGAAACAGGCGGAAGACTGGCAGCGCTCTACCCGCGTCTTCCGCCACCCCCACACGGGGCTTGTGAATGCACAAGAAAGCAGCGCGACCAAGACTATCCTATCCTTGCCATCGGAATAGTCAGCAGACAAGGAGAGGCGCAAGCGCTACCTACAAGAATCACCCTATTGGTTGAATACTTTCACCAGTATCATCGATCGGTAGCGGAGCCGATTCTATGCCAACAGGTAAAGACCTCGTCGCCTCAGAAGCACTGGCAAGAGCTTTAGCGAGTTCAAAGACTCTCTTGCGGACTTGGGGATCCGTGATACGGTAATAAGCCCTGACTAATTCAAGTGTCTCCCGCTTAGACATGGGATCAGCCTCAAACGAGGAAGGTTCCTCAATTGTACCAGCTAACATGCGCGGGCTCTGAGCCGCTGTGCCTTCAATCATATCATCAAAGAAGAAAGAGACAGGTACATCCAGAACACGACTCAAGTCCCATAGGCGACTAGCCCCAATACGATTAGCACCCCGTTCATACTTTTGCACCTGCTGAAAGGTGAGTCCGATGGCATCACCGAGCTTCTCCTGACTCATGCCAAGCAGCGTGCGGCGAAGACGCACGCGGCTTCCGACGTGCACATCGATGGGATTAGGACTCCCCGTCGCTGTGCGGCCGCGTGTAGAGACACGGGGAGAGTTAGTTTCTTTCATGGCGCGTGCTGCAATCATAGCCGATCCTTGGTTAGGAGACACCTGTAACGATTAGCAAGCTCATCTTGCGTGCGGCAACTCTTGTCATACAAGCGCATGACTCGTCAACTGTATATCGCATGCCGGTAGTAAAAACCTTCACAGCCATGGCTCGTGCTATAGCCTTAACTACGTCGCCTGTGGCCCCTCAACATCAGCGATGTCCCAAAACAGATGACGATCAGAGCAGTGGCGATAGTATTACCCCACTGCGCAAAGAGCGGTGCTTTCTGCAAGGCCATAGGCAAGGAGACATCCCGTGCCCCCATGATGCCGAGATCAATGACCTCGACAATTCTGCCATAGGGATCTATAACGCCGGATATGCCCGTGACGGCAACTCGTACTAAGGGTAGCCCCTCCTCGACTGCACGCCAGCGTGCACTGGCAAAGTGCTGATATGGCCCAGCACTCATACCAAACCATGCATCGTTGGTTATATTGAGCATCCATCGCGTGTGCCCAGTACGTTCTACCACTGCCCCTGGAAAAATCACTTCATAACAGATGAGCGGGCTTAGGGGAGGGATACCAGGCACAGTCATTGTTTGTATACCTAATCCAGGAGAGAAATCTGTAGAGCCAACAGTCATTTTAGGTAGTGACAGTAAACCAATAATAGGAATATATTCTCCAAATGGCACAAGATGTGCTTTGTCGTAGAGTGCAACGATGCTTCCTTTATGATTGATCGCCATAAGACTATTCCAGAAGCGTGCTGATGTCATTATGGGAGGTGTCGTGCGCATCACACCAGTTAGCACCGCACCACCTGGTGGCACTGCTTTAGCTACTAACTGGCGCGCCTCCGCATGCCAATCTAGAGAGAAAGCTGATGCTGTTTCAGGCCAAATGACGTGTGTGATCTTTTCAAATCCCGGCCCTAGACTCATTGCAATCTGCTGTAAAAAGTGTTTTGTGCGCAGCTCTGGCACCCAGCGCAGAGACTGATTCGTGTTTGGTTGCACGAGACGTAGTTTAACATTCTCTACTTTAGAAAATTGCGAGTCTCTATCAATGATATTTAAACGTGTAGTACCTGCTCCAAACAAAAGTGTCCATAATCCTATGACAGCAACAATTACTCCTATACGTTGTCTGCCTGTCATTGCCTTACTGCCGACTAGGGTAGCCGGTACAGCTGTCATCAAAACAGTCATGAGACTCGTACCGTACACTCCAAAAACGGCTGCAGATTGCAGCATAGAGTCGACATTAGTCCAGGCATGAGCTATTGGATTCCAGGGGAAACCTAGTGCCCCACGCATCATCTCACTCATTGTCCAGGTACCAGCTAGAGCAATGCCCCTCTGTGGTCCTGGCCGCGATATTGTCACAGTTAACCAGGCAGCTAAGCCAGTAAAGAGGGCTAAACCAGCAGTCAAGGTAGCTAGGGCAAAGGGAATCATCCAGGCGAATGACTCCGGATTCACAAGAAAGGCACACGCTATCCAATACGAGCTGGTAGAGAAAAAACCAGCCCCAAACCACCACCCGGTAACAAAAGCATGCTGGTTGCTTTTCGCCGCATCATCAAGGAGCCAGACAAGGCCAGAAAAAGTGACTAGCAACACTGGCCAGATTCCAGCTGGTGGCATAGCAACCGCTGCTAGCCCGCTGCCCAAGGTAATAGCTAGGACACTGCGACGCCAGCCAGATAGGCTGCGCACACGCAAAGCCACAAGATCAATGTATATATGAGAATTCACAAACGGGGGGTTCCACAGAACACACACACGATGCTAAAGGGCAAAGGTAGTATACGCTCCAAGGAAGGGAAACGATGCAATCTAATCGGCAACCGTCTGGTACACCGTTGCGACTCACGAGGGCTAACCCGCTCCTGTTTCTCCTGCAGTCGCTCTTCTCTTGACGTGGAAAGGCCACGTTTCAGCCCATGACTCCTACAGATTTTCGAACGCCACATAAAAGCAGAGACTGGCTAGCATAACACGTTCTATGAGATTGCAGCTATGAGCTCAGACTATTCACACAGTCGTTCATACAACCTAGGTACCCACTTTGTTCGTAGTACTTATCCCCTATGTAGAGTCGACTGGAGTCGAGTCAACACCCAGGCCAGCATGAACATCCGTATGCATACCTCAGTCTCTCAATCCTAATTGAGGTGGATTCTCTAATGTTTTCGTATTCTTGCCAGGCGGTGATATCTTTGACTGCTATTAGTGACACCGCTGCACATATCACTAGCTCAACTGCGATGGAGTCAGTAGCCTATCCTCATGGCTTTGCAGATGATTGATAAAGGGAAAGCTTACAACGCGGTGTGGGTTTGGAAATGTGTCTCGCCTAGCTTCTTTATGCGATTTTTTTCTTGCAAAGAAAAGAAATCTGTATATAGTATCTATAGATACATCGAGATACTACACTTGGTTAGTATGCCGTCATATTAGCACGACACGACATTGCCCGCGTTGGCGAGGAAAAGAACGGGGGAACGGGACACCATGCGAGTCACGAGAGTTTATACTGTCGAGAGCCAGTCACCCTACGATGGTATTACCTTCAAGACCACATCGAGCGAGATTCGCAGTCCAGATGGCTCGTTAGTGTTTCAGCTTGGCCGACTGGAAGCGCCAGCCGATTGGTCACAGGTGGCCTGTGATATTTTAGCACAGAAGTATTTCCGCAAGGCTGGTGTCCCAGCCTGTTTGAAACCTGTGCCAGAAGATGATGTGCCAACGTGGCTGTGGCGTCATGTCTCAGATGCGGTTGCCATGGCTGATCTGCCTCCAGAGAGCCGATTCGGTGCCGAACATGATGCCCGCCAGGTATTCAATCGCATGGCTGGCACGTGGACTTACTGGGGCTGGAAAGGTGGCTATTTTGACAGTGAGGCTGATGCGCTGGCTTACTTCGACGAGATGCGCTTCATGTTATGCCGTCAGATAGCCGCGCCTAACTCACCGCAGTGGTTTAATACTGGGTTGCACTGGGCCTATGGCATAGACGGACCCAGCCAGGGGCACTATTACGTAGACCACCGCACTGGTGAATCCGTACGTGCTACCAGCAGTTACGAACATCCACAGCCACACGCCTGCTTCATTCAGAGCATCGATGATGATCTGGTGAATGAGGGTGGGATCATGGATCTGTGGGTCCGTGAGGCGCGTCTGTTTAAGTATGGTTCAGGCACTGGCACGAATTTCTCACCTTTACGTAGTGCAGGTGAACCTTTATCTAGCGGAGGCCGTTCTTCTGGCTTGATGAGCTTTCTAAAGATTGGGGATCGCGCTGCTGGTGCTATCAAGTCAGGTGGGACCACTCGTCGGGCTGCCAAGATGGTCATTGTGGATATTGATCACCCGGACATTGAAGCATTTATAGATTGGAAAATCATGGAAGAGCGCAAGATCGCTGCCATGATTGCTGGTTCCAGAGTATGTAATATCCATCTTAACGCCATCATGCGGGCCTGCGCCTCTGATAGCTGCGATCCGCAAATCAATCAAGCCCTGCAAGAGGCGCTGGTCGCTGCGCGTCAGGTTATGATTCCAGAAAGTTACCTGCAACGTACGATTCAGTTCGCCCGTCAGGGATTCACGACAATCACGTTTCCTATCCTTGATTCTGACTGGGATGCAGAAGCCTATATGACTGTATCTGGTCAGAACTCCAACAATACCGTACGAGTGCCGGATTCCTTTCTGGACGCCGTGCTAGCTGATCAAGACTGGCTGTTACGGCGCCGGGTTGATGGCAGAGCGCAGAAAAAAGTTCGCGCTGCCGCACTATGGGAGCAGATTGGTGAGGCAGCCTGGCAGTGTGCTGATCCGGGCCTGCAATTTGATACTACCATTAATGCTTGGCATACGTGTCCAGCCTCTGGACGCATCTCAGCTTCAAACCCGTGCTCAGAATACATGTTTCTGGATGATACTGCCTGCAACCTAGCCTCCCTGAATCTGTATGCTTTCTACCGGGTAGACGGTCACTTTGATATCGCTGCCTTCCGCCATGCTGTACGGCTGTGGATTCTCACGCTCGAGATTGCAGTGTTGATGGCCCAGTTTCCGTCGCGACGGATCGCCGAGTTGTCTTACCGCTACAGAACCCTGGGACTCGGATATGCTAATGCCGGTGGTTTGCTCATGGCCTTAGGTCTGCCTTATGATAGTCACGCTGGACGTGCCCTGATTGCCGGTATCACAGCTCTTATAACGGGAATTGCTTATTCTACCTCTGCTGAAATAGCAGCATGTTTAGGACCATTTCCCGGATTCGTAAATAATCGTGATCAAATGCTCCGAGTCGTACGCAATCATCGTCGTGCTGTTCACGGCCTCACAGAGGGATACGAGGATCTGAGGGTACTACCAGTCCCATTCAACGGTTGCCCAGATGTAGTTTTAGCTGAAGCAGCCCGTGCTGCGTGGGATGAAGCGCTTTCCTTAGGCGAAGCTTATGGTTATCGGAACGCCCAAGTCTCAGTGGTGGCCCCCACGGGAACTATAGGCTTGGTGATGGACTGTGACACAACCGGCATTGAGCCAGACTTTTCTCTTGTCAAGTTCAAGAAGCTAAGTGGCGGTGGATATTTCAAGATCATCAACCGCATGGCACCGGCAGCCCTGCGCGCCCTTGGCTATAATGAAGGCCAGATCGCAGCAATCGTGCGTTATGCGATCGGTGCTGGCACCTTACGGGAGGCGCCAGGTATCAATCACCAGATCTTGCGAGCAAGAGGGTTTGATGACAACAGTGTTAATGCTATAGAGCGCGCTGCTGCCGCGGCATTCGACATCCGTTTTATCTTCAATAGATGGAGTCTGGGATCAGATTTTTGTCATCATACTCTCCACCTGTCAGCAGAACAGCTTGCAGATCCTAGGTTTGACATGCTGGCAGAACTTGGTTTTACACCAGAACAAATAGAAGCAGCGAATACCTACTGCTGTGGTGCGATGACAGTCGAAGGGGCGCCGGCTCTCAAGCCAGAGCATCTTTCAGTGTTTGACTGTGCCAGTCTCTGCGGACGTTGGGGGACCCGTTTCTTATCTACTGAGGCTCATATCCGTATGATGGCAGCAGTACAGCCTTTTGTCTCAGGTGCTATCTCGAAGACCATAAACATGCCTATCACGGCCACGGTAGAAGATTGTAAGGCAGCCTACCTACTGGCATGGCAGCTAGGTCTTAAAGCCATTGCCCTGTATCGGGATGGCTCGAAACTCTCACAACCCCTGCAGGCCCGTCTTCTGGCTGAAGGGGGAAACGGTATGGATAAGATGGTGATCCTTCAACCAGCGGCCGCGCAGGCGGCCTCGGTGGCTGAGCGAATCGTTGAAAAAGTAATGACCCAGCCTAATAGACAACGGCTCCCCCATCGGCGCAAGGGGTATACGCAGAAAGCGTCTATCGGCGGGCATAAAGTTTACTTGCGTACTGGTGAATACGAGGATGGCCGGCTTGGCGAAATCTTTATCGATATGCACAAGGAAGGAGCTGCATTCCGCAGCCTTATGAATAACTTTGCCATTGCAATCTCTATTGGTCTCCAGTACGGCGTCCCCTTAGAGGAGTACGTCGAAGCCTTTACTTTCACCCAATTCGACCCATCTGGAGCAGTGACTGGCAATGATGCCATCAAGATGGCAACTTCGATCCTGGATTACATCTTCCGCGAACTTGCTATCTCATATCTGAGCCGCAACGATCTAGCACATGTCGAGCCTCAGGATCTGCTACCTGATCCCCTGAGCCGTGGTTATAAGGAAGGAAACCTGCCTGCCAACGGCTATATCAGCTACATGCTTGAACGTATTGCTAGTCATGGTTACGTGCGCTCGAGCAATCTCTACGCTGCTCTGGCCAATCATCAGTCTTCTCCTCCTCAGACGACGCAGCAGGATGCGCAGAATGGCCATGTCCTGGCTGCATCCCAGTACCAGTGCGATGATAATGTAGAGAATATGCCTGTCCTGCAAACGGCAGGTAGGCCTGCAGCTAACAGTGAGGCAACCGCGCTCTCACTCTCACATTTACAGCCGCAGACTCTCTTAGCACGGGAAGCACAGATGCGGGGCTATGAGGGAGCCTCATGCAGCGAGTGTGGTAATTTTACACTGATCCGTAATGGTACATGCCTCCAATGCGATACATGTGGTACTACTAGCGGATGTAACTAGTGAAGAACAATATTTCTGGAGAGTCGTGCAATCCTCTGTGGGAACAGCGTGAATGGACTATAGGAGCATCTCATGATCCATATCTTCAGGTATTTCATGGAAGCTGGGAAAGCGAACTATGTAGCCCTTGTGGGAAGCAATGTTCTTGCAGCGAATCAGGATCAAGGAATCTTTTGGCCCGCTCGATCGCAACATTGAAGCAACAGCGGCGCCCTTCAAGATAAAGCTGTACTTCTGCTGTACTTCTACACTCACCCGTGAATGCCTATCCAGTTTTCTGGTAGAGCTGTACTTGATGGGATCTGATGGGATCAGTGCAGCTGTGCGGGAGGTTCTGACGCCTATTGGAGACCGCTGTTGGTCTCTCTCCGTGACAGAAGACGGGTTCTGACTCTTCTTACTCATGCCGCGACTCTAGTCCAGGACACGGCTCCCCGTGTCACTGAACAGTACCAAGCCGGAGGCACGGTGGAAGCCCAGACGGAATGTTCTACTCTGCCTTGCCTTCGGGTGGGACAGCTCCGACTTCTCGGATATCATGGTCCCCTTCCGACTTCTGACGCCGCCCCCTAGCAAGAATCACTGCCTTTTCGAGGTCAAGATCAGAGCATAGCCCGAGTGTTACAGGGTTACGTGGCTTGATATTGGCTGTATTCCAATGTGTACGGCCCCGTACACTAGCGATTGTTGGCTTAGTAGTGCCGACAAGCTTGCATATTTGGGCATCGGATAACTCAGAATGATGCCTGAGCAGCCAGGCAATGGCATCAGGACGGTCCTGCCGTTTGGAAACTGGCATGTAGCGTGTTCCCTTAGGCCGTTGGGACAGGGGCATGTCTGTGTGGAGAATACATAACTGTGCCTGGGGACTACGCTCACACCGCTCGATTTCAGCCCGCGTGATCTGCCCATTGGCCACTGGATCAAGACCGACGATTCCGGCCGCTACCTCACCGTCGGCAATGGCTTGTACCTCGAGCGTATGCATGCCACAAAAATTGGCAACCTGTTCGAAGGTGAGCGAAGTATTCTCCACCAACCACACAGCTGTTGCTTTAGGCATAAGGGGTAGCACTGTGCGCACTCCTCTATTATTAAGTAATGTATACCTGCTTGAAGCACCTTTAATGAAGTGAACAGACTGAACATATGGGTATTTCAGACAAAGCCTGTCAACTAATGGCATAGAGCGATCCAGTGATTGGCAGAGTAGGGTATTCCCCTATAGGCTTTTAAAGCGCAACGAGTGAGAGAAGTAAAGAGACACTGTCACAAAAGTTCTATGAGTCTATTTTTTTATTTCAGTGAGAGTTTATAATACATGATTGTCATATAATATGTGGGAGTGGAGCAATGTATAGCTTGTGCGCTGCTTCTTCGGAAACATCGCATCCTTGCACAGCCGCTCAATCTTGCAACAGTAGAGACCACTTTTAAGAGGATATTGTACTTGGAAGCGCAAACTTGGCAGTCCACTGCATCGCCGTTCTCAAATGAAATGTGGATCACTGGGTTGCAGACGACGGAGGAAGAGCTTGAGATCCGATCTGACCTCAAGGAGTTGCCTGAAAAACCGCACAAAACCTTCAAACTCAGACGCCTGCTCTGAGACGAGACTGAAAGCGTGTTGGATGAGCTGGATAGACACCGAGAAGGTGTAAAGAACGAGAGAAAAAGCCAAGCTCCTCTAGTGCCAACCGTAGACCCAAACTGTCAGGGTGTGCCTCTGCCTCGGCGTAAAATTGAGCAGCTATGAATGTACCGTCAACTAAGTAACTTTCTAACTTTGTCATGTTTACCCCATTAGTGGCAAAACCCCCAAGCGCCTTGTACAGGGCAGCAGGCACGTTACGTACCGTAAACAGAAACGAAGTTACTACGGGCCCACGGGCTGGGTTAGGATTGATGGGAGTCCGTGCCATAACAATGAAGCGAGTGGTGTTATGGTCAGCATCCTCAATGTTGGCTTGGAGGGAAGTCAATCCGTAGATTTCCCCAGCTAAAGCAGAGGCTATAGCAGCACGCGTCCGATCGCCGCTGTGGGCAACTTCTGCTGCCGCCCCAGCGGTATCAGCTGCTATTATAGCCCGCAGACCGAGAGCACGTAGGATATTACGGCATTGTCCTAACGCGTGGACGTGACTATGTACGGTGCGGAGGGATCCAAGTGTTGCCTCCGGCAGAGCAAGAAGATGATGATTAATACGTTGAAAATGCTCTGCAACGATATGCAGCACGCTGTGCGGCAGCAGATGATGGATATCAGCGACTCGTCCAGCCACGGAATTCTCAACTGGAATCATACCTAACTGGGCATGACCCTCTGTCACGGCTGCGAAGGTTTCCTCAAAGGTACCGCAGGCCAGTGGAGTCAGCTCTGGATAAGCAGTCAGACACGCGAGATGCGAATAAGCTCCAGCGATCCCTTGAAAGGCAATAGTCTGTTTCGGATCAGACACCACAGCCCCGGTTCCTGTAAGAGCAGCCGCTCCATCGCGCATGGGGGGAACAGTGACAAGAAGAGAAGATTTTGTTTCCATCGGTCCGACGACCCTTGACATCCTCGCAGTTTGCAGCCCTTACCATCTCTTACGTATATTGTGACATCGCGTGCCTTGCAGAGAAGGCAGCCTGAGTTTGCCGTCTGTTGCTTCTACGCGTACTGGCACCGTCGTGGAAGAGGGGGCCGTCCAGCCAGCTGCAGATACTGTAGTAGCAGATAGAGCCGCTGTCGCTCTACCCTCTACCACATGGTCGGATTCGTCCTGTATCAGTGTAAAACCACGTCGCAGCATAGATTCATAGGAATAACTATCGAGTAAGTGCTCTAGGCAGCAGATAGCCTCTGCCCGTCTATTCATGAGACGTTCAAAATTTTCTTTAAGACGTTTGATGAAACAATTCCCATCACGCTCCTGATGCGCACACGACACCCACAGACGACGGGGAACCAGCTGTCGACTTGTTTGGCTGCTCAGGATTACCGCCGCTACAGCCTGGTACAGGTTGCTCATGATATGCTCAAGAACGCGGGTACAGGGAGCAAACTGTTCCTGTGGACGCAGCAGGCAAAGGCAGAACTGAGTCCTCTCTGCTTTATATCGCTCTACTGACAGATTATACACTAGGCGCTCCGCACGATCATCAAGGCGCACCGTAGAGTCCTCAATGATGTGCAAGAGATTAGGGAAGCCAAGAGCGAGTCCTTCTATTTGCCGTTTGCCTTCGCTTAGAAAACGTACTATGGCCACACTCAGACGACCAGCACAATGTTCCACCTGTGCCAAGAAATAAATCTAGCTGTGCGTGTACTACTCTCTCAGCTGCAGTAGTTGGCGCACGACAGTCAGTAGCAAGATCGAGCAGCGTGACATCCGTTTCATGACCAACAGCTGAAATCAGTGAAATTGTGCTAGCGACAGCGGGTCGGATCATAGATTCTTCGTTGAATGGCTCTTCTCGACTCCCACCTCCACGGGTGACGATCAAAACATCGGGCCGCGGCACGTTGCCTGTGTATAGGAATTGGTTGAAGTCATTGATAGCCTTGGCCACTTGAGCAGCAGCGCCTTCGCCCTGCACTCCCTGCACTGTTACAGGCCACAGCAGCACATGGCATGTGCAACGGTTGTGTAAACGGTGCAAGAGATCGTAGAGCACTACCCAAGTCGGGGAAGTGATCACGCCGACTACCCGCGGTAAGAATAGCAGTGCATTCTTATGGATAACATTCAATAGACCTTCAGCTGCTAAGCGGCCGAGACGTTTCTCTAATACACTCAGCAACATACAGGCTCCAGCTACTTCGATGGAATCGATAAAGATCTGATAGTAGGAACGGATTTTATAAGTGGTAATTCTATTAGAGACCACTACTTCGAGACCATCTTTCGGTTTGAAGCTCAGGTGTGCAGCAACATTTTTCCCAATAACTGCCTCTAGAACGGCCTGGTGATCCTTAAGTCTTTGATAGCAGAGGCATGACTCTTGAAACCAGAAATCTCACCTCGTACCTTTACAAAACTGAATGCGTTTTCAACCGTGCGCTTGAGAGCGTAGGACAGTTCCGTCATAAACCATTCGCGTAGGTGAACACGCCATAGAATGCACACAATTGATGCTACAAGTGAAAGAGTATGAAAGAAGCAAATACCCAGATACAATTTCTGGGTCTGTAGATGTGCCTTGCTGAAATTATCAAGAGAGAGGTCTGCCATGCGTGTCCTCGTCGTCGGTTCGGGAGGACGCGAACATGCCCTGTGTTGGGCACTCCGCCAATCTCCTCTATGCGAGAGGTTGTTCTGTGCGCCTGGTAATGCTGGTATCGCTGCCGAAGCCCTTTGCATACCTATAGCTACCATTGATACCACCAATCTGGTAGCCTTTGCGCAAGCTGAAGCTATTGATCTGGTGGTAATCGGACCGGAAGCCCCGCTGATCAATGGACTGGCCGATCACATGGCCGCCGCCGGCATTCGCTGCTTCGGGCCATCAGCGCAAGCGGCGCTTCTAGAAGGTTCAAAAGGCTTTATGAAAGATCTGCTCGCTTGCCACGGTGTACCTACTGCGGAATATCGCCGTTTTCACACACCTGAGGCGGCCTGGGCCTTCATACGCAGCACCAGGGAGGGGCCAATCGTGGTAAAAGCTGATGGGCTTGCCACCGGTAAAGGCGTCATCCTGTGTAGGACATTGGTAGAGGCCGAGAGAGCTATTGACACTATGATGGTGCAACGAATCTTTGGCTCAGCTGGCGACGTAGTGGTTATTGAGGCGTTGTTAGAGGGCGAAGAGATCAGTTTCTTCGCTCTTGTTGATGGCAGAGATGCTATACCTCTGGCTGCAGTCCAGGATTATAAAGCTGTGGGGGAAGGGAATACTGGCGCCAACACTGGTGGCATGGGGGCCTTTTCTCCGCTTCCAGTGATGATGCCGGCGTTGGAACAGGATATCATGACACGTATTATTCTACCCACCGTCCATGGTATGGCAGCAGCGGGCCGGCCGTTTAAGGGAGTGCTATTCGCTGGCTTGATAATGAGTCCAAATGGTCCAAAGGTGCTCGAATTCAACGTGCGATTCGGCGATCCTGAATGTCAGGTGTTGATGATGCGCCTACGATCAGACTTATTACCACTGCTGTTGGCAACCTGCGATGGGTTACTCGCATCGGCAACCGTGACTTGGCATGACCATGCTGCTTTGGCAGTGATAATGGCTACTCAAGGATATCCTGGCCCCTTTGCTAGGGGCAGCGAAATCCGCGGTCTCGAGACTCTGACTGCTTTACCAGATGTGAAGGTGTTTCATGCTGCCACCAGACAAGATGATGTGGGTCGCATTTTCTCTGACGGCGGTCGGGTACTGGGCGTCACAGCAGTCGGCCCTACGGTGCCTATAGCACAAGCACGTGCCTATGCAACAGTGCGAACTATCGACTGGCCAGAGGGGTTCTATCGTCGTGACATTGGCCAGCATCTTACTTCATCACCATGTTAAAAGGACTCTGAGCGTAGAAGATTGGCTTCTCCCTCAAGATATACCGCCCCCTCCTTCATGGCAAAATAGCAAAGCAGCGCATGGTATATCCATGCAGCTCATGAACGATGCGATGATACTATCTATGAGCTGTGTCAATACTACTATACTGCTACCATTGACGACGAGGGCCTACATCTACGTGTAGGAAAGCTGTATGTGGATAATAACCAACACCACCTCGACCTAATTTTAAAGCGACTGCTTTCAGCTTGACCAGATCACAGTCAGGTAAACGGAAATCGACTGCCATGCCTTGGGTATGATAGCTGTGGCGCGCCACACTGGGATTAGTGCGTTGTAGCCATCGGTTAGTCTGCTGTGATCGATAGCCAGAGACAACTTCAAAGGGAGATCTGCTGCCTATGAGTGCTCTTATTTCGTGTAGAAGGTCGAGTAGTTTCACATCAATAGTCTTGACTTCACCGGCACGATAGTCGCGTAGCAGATAGTGTATTTCTCGTAGAGCCTGAGGAATGTAATGACCTTCTGCCCAGTAAACTCGCTTTAATTTCTCGCCGGTAGGCAGTACATCTAGGGATAAAGCCCGTTCTGTCTGAAAGTGCACAGCAGCACTGACCGGGTGTAGCATCATCGCTAAAAGAGAGCTACCTCCTAACAGCACCAGAGAACGGCGTGTGATGTTTCGGCCTCTTTCCTCATTCATTTGCCTATCTCTCCTTACGGCTATACTAACATAAGTTGTCTATATCCTATACATGCTACTTTCAAGACAATATCCCAACACGTGTCAAGAGGCTTTGACCCAAGGCTTCATCCCCTATAAAGATCTCAGCAGCGATCTGATATATCGATCCTATCACTACTGGTCTAGGCGGGCCAGTCCGCGATAAACTGATCCCTGACAAGGGGACGACCATTTCTGGTCTCCAAGACTCAAATGTATACATCAATTTTTTCACGAACTGAGTATAGCACTATGGTGTTCACGGCATGGGCAGAGCACACAGACATTCCCAGTATGCGACTCTTGGAAGAACCGGTAGCCGAAACCCTTGTCTCACTTCCGTACTGTACTACCCAGTAACTACATGACCAACCATCCACTCTCTGTCAAGATTCTGCTAACCCTTGCTTGGTAAGAGGAGAAGATTAGGAGGAGAGCAGGTCATTTTCATGAGAGTATTGTCTTCCTCCTAAGCAGGCAGCGAAATTGGCTGTGTCTCCAGACAGCAGAATGGGCAGACGATCAGCAATGGCTCCTAGCAGAGGCTTTAGCCATAAATGGTCAGTTTTGCTGAAATCATGTAATACATATCCAACCACGCGGTTCCGCTGACCGGGGTGGCCAATCCCCATGCGTACCCGTTGATAATCACGGTCTAGGTGTGCGTCGATACTTTGCAGACCGTTATGCCCAGCGTGGCCACCGCCTCTTTTAACCCGTACCCTGCCTGGCGGCAGGTCTAACTCGTCATGAAAGACGACCATCCTGTCGAGCGGGATTTTCAGAGAACGCACCACTCCACTGACCGCTTGGCCAGAGTTGTTCATGTAGGTGAGCGGTTTGAGCGCAAGAACGACAGTGCCTGCGACAGTGCCTTGAGCTATCTGTGCCTGACAACGGGTTGCTCGGAAAGGCCCGAACGTGTGGCGATGGACTATGGTATCTACTGCCATGAAGCCGATGTTATGCCGATGACCTGCATAGTCCGGCCCTGGATTACCAAGCCCTACCATCAGAAACATAGCCCCTCACAATGTAGTAGTACCACCGGCTGCACTTTCGTCTGTTTCTATGCTGCTAGGAGCAACGATAGTAGCTATGGTGAGGTCAGGATCTGGATGCAGCAGACGGACCCCTTCTGGCAGCTTTACCTGACTCAAATGAAGAGAATCACCGATCTTCATGCTAGTAACGTCTATTTCTAGGGCCGTAGGAATGGTCGTTGGACGTGCAACGATCTCGATAGTATGTTCGACAAGGTTAACCATGCCACCACGTTTGACGCCCGGTGAAGCTGCCTCATTGATTACGTGAAGCGGCACTGCTACATGAATCAAAGAATCCGCTCCAATACGCTGGAAATCAGCATGGAGAAGAGCATGTGAGACTGGGTGGCGCTGCAGATCACGGCAGATCGTACGAATCCTGGTACCTTCCAGCACGAGATCAAACGTACGGGTGAAAAAGCCTGGCTTGTTCATTTCCGCGTTGATGAGTTGCGGATCAATCGTGATTGGCGTGGGGGAATGTTTGTCACCATACAATATGGCAGGGATCAAGCCAGTCCTACGTACGACGCGAGCCTTTCCCTTGCCTGTGCCAGTGCGTATGGCGACGGCGAATGTAGTAACTGCAGTAGTCATAGCTATACACCCTGTGTATTTAAAAACAGCAGACACTTGACAGACAGTTGCTGAGGAGACTCCGAGAGAGACTTATGCCTCTCTTGCCTCAATGTTTTAGGAGCATTATCGTCTTAGGAGCATCATCCTCTCCACCTTCCGGACGAGGGCCTACAAAAATAGCCGTGATCGACAGTGTCAATCAGGTGAATAAATGAACCCATGACATTACGGCACCGCAAGCCAGCTTGGCCTAGCGGTTGGCCAGTCGCATCAGTTACGCTGAACAGCGGTTCACCTGGTCCCTCGCTGAGGAGAGTGGCATAATGGAATTCGTGACCACGGAAGACAATACCTGTACTGCCCAGTGGTCCTTCCCTCATCAGGGTCACGACACGGTAGCCAAGATGCAGGTGTTTTTGCGCAAAGCTAGTGCTCAGAGGTAAAACACCCGACATGCTATGTTGGTTACCGTCAATATCGACTAAAGCATGGCCCAACACCATATAACCACCACACTCACCGAAGATGACATCGGAACGACTAGCAGCCATGCGCAGACCGGCCATAAAGCGAGCATTGCTAGCGAGCAGGCCAGCGTGTAATTCAGGGTAGCCACCTGGCAGGTAAACGGCATCACAGCTGGCAGGTGGCGACTCGTTGTTCAGAGGAGAGAACGGTATAATCTCTGCTCCTCTTTCATACCAGCTCTTCAAAACCACTGGATAAACAAAGGTGAAGGCGTCATCTAGAGCAACGGCAATGCGCTGCCCCAGGAGAGGTAAGAGAACCGGCAGGTCATCTGTAGGACGTGGAGGCAGCAACAAACATGCCGGTCTCGCCAGGGTCTGCAGAGACTCCAGGTCAACATAGCGGCTGACGACATCAGCAGCCCTTTCCAGGAAGGTATCCAGGTCTGGCAGTTCGCGAGCTTGTACCAAGCCTAAATGCCGTGTCGACAGCTTCAGCCGCGCCTCTTCTGGGATGGCTCCAAGCACAACCACCTCAGGCACATGCCGCGCCATGGCTGCACGCACTGCTTCAACATGATGCGGACCACTGACACGGTTCAGAATAACACCAGCTAGGCGTAGATTGGAATGAAACCGTGCAAAGCCTTGCACTGTAGCCGCTGCCGACACGGTCTGTCCACGGACATCTACTACCATTATGACTGGCCAACCTGTTATCATTGCAATTGATGCAGTAGAACCGTCCGCTACTGTGTTAATAGTCGTGCCACTGGCGCCTTCAAATAATCCCATTACCCCTTCAATTACAACTAATCCGCTTTCAGCTGTTAGCCGGGCAACTAAGCTGCGGACCGTTTCTGGCCTCATAGCCCAGGTATCCAGAGATAGGCATGGTTGACCACTGGCAGCAGCATGAAAGGCAGGGTCTATATAGTCAGGCCCAATCTTAGCGGCAACTACAATCACACCATGGCGGGCAAAGTATCGCAGCAGTCCTAGTGTGAGGAATGTCTTGCCATCGCCGGAACGTGGTGCGGTAATAATCAGTCCGCCGGCCACGGTAAACTCTTGAGTCTGATAAGCAAAGATTCAGCAGAAGTCCCATGGCTGAAATGCATGTGATAACGCCCTTGTGGGTCCATTAAGTAAATGATGGAACTATGGTCAACTAGATAATATGGTCTGTCACTTTTTGGTCTTACCTTAGAAAAAAAGGCCTTATACATCTTGGCCGCAGCTGTAGTTTGCTCCAGCGTACCAGTCAACCCGATGAGAGCGGGGTGAAAAGCGGCAACATATCCTCTGATTTGCTCTACCGTATCTCGTTCTGGATCAACGGTTATAAACAAAGGGACAATTCTCGATTGCCAATCCAGAGGTAATCTCCTGTAGGCAAGCATCATATTCTGCAAGGCAGTAGGACAGATATCTGGACAGAAGGTATACCCGAAGTAAACCAGTATATAGCAGCCATGAAAATCTTTATGAGTTACTGCCTGACCCATATGATCAACCAGAGTGAACGGTCCACCAATCTGGCTCTCGACCTCTCCCGATGTTCTGTTCAGCTTGGATTGACGAACTGGCCAATTATGTAAGGCATTCATACTCACTTCAGCGCCAATCCCTATCAGCATAATAGCGAAAAAAATGAGCAAGAGGATTCTACCCTTTTTCACGCCTTCTGACTCCCACAGATACAGATGTTGAGGGAATAGCAGCATAAACTGGCACCTAGATACTGGAATAGTCCTGTCTGAAGGAGGAGAATCTTAAGTACGGCTGTCTGTGTTTCCATGATCTTCATCTATTCCGTCCCTCAACATATTTTTTGCGCAGTCTGAATCATCTTAGCTCCGCTTCGCTAACATGGATATGTTTCTGCAGACCTTGCTCAGGGACTCTAGCATTTCACTTGTGGAGCGTCGGGTAAGGATTTTACCCTCTCTGGTTGGAACGGCTCTCAGATTAATGCCTGTGGCATTGACTACTCTCAGAGCGGCTTTTGAAAAAACTGAACGGCAAGGAGAACAACACTGGAGAGCATACTCTAAGCAATCCCTCCTCCTCAGGGTTCAGGCGATTCGAACACTCTACATATGGAAGATTCGTGTGGCAGATTCGTGACATCCTTCCTAGCGTCCATACGGTCAATCTTATGAAGAAGAGAACAAAACAGGTTAAGTCGCAACGAAGAAGTCTCTAGAGCTGTCTAAGCCTCTCATCAATCTTGACATTAGCACTGCTCTGTCAAGAGTATACCCCACAGCGTGTCGCTGAACTCCAATTCAATGGGCCAATGCGAGAGTGGCAGTCTGCATCTGTGCAATGAATGAAGAAGGAGACCAGCGTGTTCCCTTCGCAAAGCGATGGAGTGATATCCTGATGCATGAGTTTGTACTCGCAGATCTTATTGGTTACGTCGCAGGGTCTCTCACCACAGTGGCATTTTTGCCTCAGGTGGTAAAGACATGGCGATCACGTTCTGCACATGATCTGTCTCTGGCTATGCTTCTCATCTTCACAACTGGCGTCCTCTGCTGGCTGCTCTATGGCATAGCTCTTGGTCGCTGGCCAATTATCATACCCAATACGGTCACCCTCGTTCTGACGAGTGCCATCCTGTTTTTCAAATTGAAGGAAAATTTGCAACCTTAGAAAGAGAGAGTACAAATCATTTTGGTTAATGATATTGTATTCACAATATTTTAAGCTTGCAATGATTGTCAATCTGTCTTAGCTGCATCACATATCTAGCACCGTCTCCACCTTACCTGCTGAGGAACGGCAATGGGTCCAGCAGGTAGGCCAGCGCATGGCATCTTTTACGCTCTTCCCTACTCCCTACCATCTCTAGTCAGAAGAGTCAGGAGGTCTCTGCGGTGCTCCACTGACATGCTGCCGGAAAGCAGGGGGTCGCTTTTCTAGAAAGGCTTGCACACCTTCTTGGGATTCCTCTGTCTGGTAATATAAGGCAACAGCCTGTAGACCAAGAGCGCCGAGACCACGAATATGTTCCGATTCGGCGTTGAATGCGCGTTTAGCAATGGCGAGAGCTGTAGGGCTTTTTTCGAGGATTTCAGCACACCAGTGATCCACTTCGGCATCGAGCTGGTCATGGGGTACGACGGCATTGCACAGCCCCATGGCTAAAGCCTCCTGAGCTGTATAGCGCCTGCACAGATACCAGAGCTCTCGAGCTTTCTTTTCCCCTACAACCCGAGTGAGAAAGGCCGTACCCCAGCCCGGATCTACAGATCCAACCCTTGGTCCCACTTGGCCAAACACAGCTTGCTCAGAAGCAATAGTGAGATCGCACAAGAGAGCGAGAACATTGCCCCCACCAATGGCATAGCCCTGAACACGGGCAATCACTGGCTTCGGGACATCGCGGATGACGCTGTGGAGCTCTTCGAGTGGTATACCGATAGTGCCACGACCATCGTAGTGGCCCTCATGAGCAGATTGATCCCCACCGCTACAAAATGCCTTGTCCCCAGCGCCTGTTAGAACGATCACACCGCTACTCTGATCGCGGCCGGCCATCATGAAGGCATGGATCAGTTCCTCAGTCGTGCGACCGCGGAAAGCATTGTATGTCTCCGGTCGGTTAAGAGTGATACGTGCTATGTTGCCTGTAACCGTGTAAAGGATATCTTCATAGTGCTTCATCTATACCTCCTCATCCTGGAATGACACCAGTTCCCGGGAAGGTTCCTCCACCCGACCCGCTAGAGGCTCTGACTAGGTAGATTCATTATCTCCTCTACTCTCATCCTACCACCTCTCTTCTGTAAACTGAGGGCACAGGGATTGGACACGGTGATCTGCTCTACGTTCAAAAGGCTTAAAGCTATCCCTCACAAAGATGAGGGCTGTGGGGAGATTCCCTTTGCCATTCAGCTCTGTCGAGTACACAGCGGTCTCTCAGATGTGATCAGCTACTGCTGGCAGATCCGGATGGATGGAACCAGGCAACAAGCTACCAATCTCTTGCGGAAATCTGGAAGGGGCCTCCCAGTCATCACAGACTCGTTCTTCGAATCACAGAACAGGCTGGTGTGGAGAGACAGGCCGTCATCATCAGAAAATCACATCGCGGATCTGAGACTCCCACTGCAACACATGATACAGATGCTAGTCAACGGCGTCCGGGTAAACCCCTAACTCACATAGCTGGGAGGGACAGAGATCCGCCACGCTCCTAGATTCCAGTATCTCGATTTTGTGTGGAGAATCTTAGCCAGATAACGCGTCCGCTTTTCTAGTTCGCGCGAACCCATGCAAGCCAGTCTCATGCTCCTGCCCTGGGAAATCCACACTACTGATTGCAGCTACGGGTTTGCTTGCACAGCGCTTTTTCATTCAGCCGCCTCCAGCAGAAGGCTACTGACTCTTGCCGGCGACTGCGTCTGTACTTCACAGAGTGACGGTCTTAAAGCGGATTCTCCGGCAGCAGTATATGCACAGCCACTATCGACTCGTCTTGATGGTTTTCCTCGACATTCCATACCAGATTCCTTGAGGAATCATTCTAATCTTCTGACTGCACGTAGTGTTCTTTGTGCGCAGCCAAGCGCAACAACATACCCCTAGTCTTCAGTAGATTCTCAGTAAGCCATGGGTATGCCTCACCTGAGGAAGCGACAGGAGAGGCAAAATTGCCCAAAGAATTATTCTCACCTGCCGAGCTACACAATAGCGTGTGAGTCAGTTCGTTGGAGCCTTCCATCCTTAAGGGAACAAAACACTTCTACAAAACGTGCTCGACTGTAGCTCAATATTATATTGGAGATATGTGCGCAATATACTCCCTTTAGTACATATCCCCTTAGCCATTAGTGCTTTCACACTTGCTACATGGAGTCTCTTATCACTCTGCGTCAGCACAGAAGCACCCCAGGGTCCCACAATACTCTGAGAGAGTGAACTGCACAACCTGATCCTAGTGTTACTAGTTTATACTGCTGAATTTTTAGTTCCAATGTACAATCCTGCTGCATATCAGTGTGTTACCCTGAGTGCGACAGTACCGAAAAGAATCAAGATCATGGATTCCATCCTGGAAAATGGCTCCTTGCGATGGATACCGTTGTTTCCCAGCGAGACACAGATCACCAAATAAAAGTTGAGCATATAATGCTTATATTGAATGCGATGGTTTACCGCTGAGGAGGCGGCAGGCAGCCACGATGAAGAAGAATCCATATCCCTATGAGGGATGAGAATACAAATAGCAGGATACTCAGACCAACACGAGCAATCTGGTGAATTTGGATACCGCTGCCAAGCAGAGCAAAAATTACTGTCTGCGGCACATAGCCCAGCGTTGAGCCAGCTACAAAAGCCAGCATCTGGACGCCGGAGATACCAGCGACTAGATTCGTGAACAGGTTACTGCCAACTGGCAGCAGCCGAATGAGCAAAGCCATGGCGAAGGGGTTTCTCTGCAGGAGGGCATCCGCGTGGCGAATCTTCTCAGGAAATCGAGCGAATACTACTGATCGTCCTAATTTACGCGCGTATACAAATCCACTAATACACCCACCAACAGATGCTAACAGAGCGAGTAAACTACCCTCGAAAAGACCGAAAGCATAGCCTCCCAGGAAACAGATTGTCTGCCGTGGCAGACCCAATGCAGTGAACAAAGCTCCTACAGAGACGAATAGGATTTCTCCCACTAAGCCGTTGTCTCTAACCACGGTATCGATCCAAACTGTAGCCTGATCGCTTGCTTTGAAAAGCCAGCCGGCGCAGGCTAGAGTCGTGATCAGAACAAGACCCCGCACAAGCAGGTTGAAATGTACGGTCTTCATAGTAGATTGCCCTAGCGGAGCTCGTCTCCGGGAGCCCTCTCTGAGAGAGGTCCAACTTCTGGCTGGCAGTTGCGCCGCTGTAGCCACATCATACCTATCATGTCGAACAGCCCCACCCACAGTCTGTCCAAAGTGCCGTAATGAGAACGACCTCTGACACGAGGCCGGTGATTGACCTTCACGGAGACTACCTGACCGCCGGCACGAATCATCAGAGCTGGAAGGTAACGGTGCATGTGGTCGAAGTACGGAAAATCGAGAAAGGCAGATCGTGGAAAGAGCTTGAGGCCGCATCCGGTGTCCGGAGTCCCGTCTTTGAGCAGGGTGGCACGCAGGTAGTTAGCCAGACGCGAGGCGACTCGCTTACTCCAGGTATCCTGTCGCGTCACTCGCCAGCCGACAATCATGTGCCGTGCTGCCACATTCGCGTCCATGGCCTGCAAGGGTAAGCATAGAGCGAGAATATCCGCAGGATCGTTCTGGCCATCCCCGTCTAGAACGGCAATCCACTGAGCCCGGGCAGCGCGGATTCCAGTGAGGAGAGCCTGACTCTGGCCACAACTCGTCCGGTGACGAAGCACTGTAAGGTGAGGATGGCAACGCCGGGCGTTGGCGAGATGAACGGGTGTCGTATCTATCGAACCGTCATCCACGTAGATCAGTTCGAACACCAGACGTCCTTTCAGGGCATGGTAAATTTCCTCAATCAGGGGCAGAATGTTATCCGCTTCATTGCAGACAGGTACGATGACAGCCAAGTCAGGTACTGGCAATACCGAGTCTGGTGCAGACAGGAGAGGGGAGTTGATCATCATGGCAGCAGGAAAATTCAGACTATGAGAAGCTTGTTCAGATGATTCTGAGCGGCGTGTATCCATGGATCTTTACAGCAGCAGCTGTCCCACAGAGACTGGCGCTTACCAATCGCCTAGAAACCGCTGCTTTCTATACACCTTGCACGTCTTCTTGTCGTCCCAAGTTTAGCGAGCCGTTTTTGAAAATCTGCTTGCTTCAGACTTTAGTCCGGTCCTGCTAGAACAAGATGAGAGCGCTCACAATGTATGCCAATCAGGGAGCGGGACAAAAGATAGAGGCTTCAATCTGAAAAAGAGGAGGGAGCTCATGAGCAGTAAATCCAGATTTGCAGTGGTGCTATCTGGCTGTGGTGTGTTCGATGGTTCTGAGATTCACGAGGCAGTGCTGGTTCTACTGGCCATTGACCGTCAAGGAGGGACGTATCAGTGTTTTGCGCCCGACATACCGCAAGTTCATGTTATTAACCATCTAAGTGGCCAGGAGATATCGGAAAGTAGAAACGTATTAGTTGAATCAGCACGTATTGCCCGTGGTAACATCAAGGATCTGCGGGCATACAAGGTGACAGACTATGACGGTTTAATCTTTCCAGGTGGCTTTGGCGCAGCGAAAAATTTGTCAACTGTGGCTTTTGACGGTGCAACTTGTAAAATTAACACTGAGGTTGAGCGAGCCATTCGTGAAACCAGGGCTGCCGGTAAGCCAATTGGGGCTCTGTGTATTGCACCGACTCTGATAGCTAAAGTCCTAGGAGCTGTAGAAGTGACCATCGGTCAAGATCCCGACTGCACTGTCATGGTTGAGAAAATGGGCGCTCACCATCAAGACACTAGCCATGGTGAGGTCTGTACAGATCCTGAGACCAGGGTGGTGACGACTCCATGCTATATGCTGGAATCCACTATTAGTCAGATAGCAACAGGTGCTGAGAATATCGTCCAAACCATGATAGAGTTGAGTCAGGAATTATACCAGTAAAGGTTTTGGGAGGGCAGACGCGTTTTCGCGCATTGGCAGGGTCAGTCCCATTCATTAACGTGCGTATGTATAACTAGCTTGGCTTTGAGGAGTCTCCCATACAAGAATTGAAGAGAGCACAGAGAGGCCCTCACTCCGCTGATTCACGGCTGGTGCTAATCGCTCAAACCAGTGGCGAGCTAACCGCTCGGCCGTTGGCTGAAAGGGTACTATATATAGACGGGTGCTAAGCCGGCCCGTACTGATGGCGCAAAAGCCCTCCTCCTGCACCGTGGTGAGCAATGTTCGATGCCAGATCTTCGCTGCTAGCCGATCCAGCGGTGCTAACATGGTGAGTAACTCAATATCTGCCAGCGCAACAATGAATCCGTGGTCACAGGAGGCACCGATGATATTCAGCATTTCCTCTTTCAGAAAACCAAAATCAAGTACCATATCGGTCTGTTCACCGGATTCATGCAGGCGATCACCGATAGCGGTACAAGTAGCTTCAACAGTATACCGGTGCCCATGTAAATGACGGCACTTTGATCCATGCGTCATAACACGGTGACCAGCATCAATTTCGATGCGGCGAGTAATGGTATAAACCCCTGACAAGGCTAGGGTAACCCAAGGAACTTGTGTACCTGCAGTGATAAACGCCACTTTGGATAGTTTAAACAGTAGTGTATAGCCGCTATGGTATTTTGTTTTAGAGCGGGCCCATCTTTAGGCTGAAGAAAGAAGTGCTGGAACTGGAGCCCGGTAAACTGGGCTGGATCCATGTTCTCCTGGGGGAAGACAAGCTTCAGTTCATCACCAGCAGTTAAAACTAAGTGAGTGCCAGCTTTAGGACTCACACAAATCCAGTCAAGACCAATAGGCGCTTGACAGGTGCCATTAGTTTCCACAGCAACAGACAGCCCACGAGCGTGCAACGCCATGACTAGTGCTCTATCTAACTGCAACAGCGGCTCACCACCAGTACAGACAACGTATGGTACACCGCTGATTTGATCCCATGGCCAGCGAAGGGCAATAGCAGTGGCTAGCGGCTCGACACTCAGGTAGCGGTAGCCGCCAGCTCCATCGACTCCTACGAAGTCCGTGTCGCAGAATTTGCACATGGCAGCTGTTCTATCCTGCTCAAGGCCACTCCATAGGTTGCAACCAGTGAAGCGACAAAAAACAGCGGCGCGACCAGTGTGGGCCCCTTCCCCTTGTACAGTATAGACTATTTCTTTGACGCTATACACCATATCTGGCCCATGTCTTTACTGCTTTACTGTTGCCACTTACATTCATTTAGCCTTTTTTGCGGTCTATCTTTCAAAATTCTCAGTACTCATTATCAAAAAATCTTCCCATACGACCCTCTGTTATGAAACTTATCATGCAACAAATGCGCGGCTGGACTACTGCTAACTAACTACTGCTAACTATGTGCCCACTTAGGGCTGCGTTTAGTGACGAATGCATCCATACCCTCCTTCTGATCCTGAGTCGCGAAGGAAGTATGAAATAAACGGCGTTCAAAACGGACTCCCTCAGACAGGGTAACCTCAAATGAGCGGTTGATACACTCTTTGATCATCATAGTAATGGGTAATGACATCGCGGCAATCTTCTCAGCAGCTTTGAGCGCTTCCTCAATGAGGTCAGCTAATGGAACTACCCGGCTGACGAGGCCTGCACGCATGGCCTCCTCCGCAGTCAGCTGACGTCCCGTCAAGCAGAGATCCATAGCGAGTGCTTTGCCAACAGCACGGGCTAGACGTTGTGTGCCACCTGCACCAGGGATAGTGCCAATGGTGATCTCTGGTTGGCCGAACCTAGCATTATCAGCAGCAATGATAAAGTCACACATCATAGCGATCTCGCATCCTCCGCCCAGAGCATAACCAGCTACGGCAGCGATGGTCGGCTTACGGCATTGAGCGGTACGCTCCCATCCCTTTGTAATAAAATCCTCAAGATAACAATCCATATAGCTTTTCTCAGCCATCTCCTTGATGTCGGCGCCAGCTGCAAATGTTTTTTCCCCTCCCGTTAATACAAGAGTGCCAATTTCAGGATCATTTTCGAAGACAGCCACAGCCTCCGCTAGCTCGCGGATCAGGACGCTGTTGAGCGCATTGAATGCTTTGGGGCGGTTGAGCGTGATCAACCCTACCCGACCACGAGCTTCTGCCAAAATAGTTTTGTAGGACATTACTGCCCTCCTCCTTATCCTATGAGGTTTTTTTGCAAAGCCTCGCCGTTTCCTAGACCTAGCTACTCATGCCAATCATCGTTCTCTTTCAGTGTCATGGTGCTAGAGGGAGCTTCCCCTCTCTCTCCTCTCCTAAGCACTGACACAAATCAACATCACGGCCACTCACCCGAGGTGCGGCAATGTGAGAGAAGAAATGTAACAAATGTGATACCTGCGACTGGGTCAAGCTCTCGCCATCGGCATAACTCTCACGGTAAGTTAGCGTATCGGATGTTGCAATGAGCAATCCCCGCATGATTGGCCAATCCTCCCTCTGAAGAAGTCAGACACCGATTCCGCTTGCAGCAGGCTAGGGAAGATACAAACAGCGGCTCCCTCCCTCCATCCTCACTGGAAACCACCATCACAGTACTTGTGACAACACGAGTTGCCCCATCAACACAGTACAAGTGTGAAATATGCAAGCCTGTTAGCATAAACAGCTATAGCGCTATTGCGTTCTATCATGGCAAAGACGCACGTCGGAACTCTCTACTCAAGCACTACCCTTGTAATTTCAAACCTTGTAATTTAAAAACTATCCTTGCGGCGACGGATCATGGCAAATACTTGTACAGGATCACAATTGGCTAATCCTACTGCAGCCTGTAGCATTGGAGAGTCTGCCCTTAGGAAAGGATTAATAGTCTTTTCTTCGCCTAGAAGAGCTGGAAGAGTGGATCGATTTTCTTGTCTCAATTTTTTGACCTCTGTGAAACGTCTTTGTAGTGCTCTATTCTTCCGATCAATGATACTAGCAAAAGCGGCATTATGGAGCGTATACTCGTGTGCACAATACACATGTGTAGAATCTGGAAGAGCTCGTATACGTTGTAGACTATGCCACATCTGCGCGTAAGAGCCCTCGAATAGGCGGCCACAACCGATAGAAAACAGGGTATCACCAGGAAACAATGCGGCCTCAGAAGAGAACCAGAAGGCAATATGAGCACGAGTATGACCTGGCACAGCTAGGATAATAGCTTGGTGAGAGCCAAATGCCACAGTATCACCGTCTTTTAGACCCACGTCTAACCCTGGTAGACGCTCAGCATCAGCAGCTGCGCCTATAACAACAGCTCCCGTAACACGTTTTATATCTTCATTACCACCAGTGTGATCCCAATGATGGTGGGTGTTGAATACATGGGTCAGTGTCCAACCACGGGCCGCTGCTCTTTGCAAGACCGGTTCTGCCACTGACGGATCGACAGCAGCAGTAGCACCTGTAGTGTGATCGTGTAGCAGATAAACATAATTATCCGCTAGAACAGGAACTTGCTCAATTTCCAAACGCAGTGTGGAAGGGCCTGAATGCTCTGTCATCTGTGCTTACCCTTCATCTCATCATCCTAAAGAGTGAAAAGCTCTTGTGGATTCTCTCATAAAATTGAGAACCTCGCAAACAAGGAGATCTTTGGAAAAACTGCCACTCAAAATTAGCATGATGTGCATGTCCCAAACGTGTTGGGGAAACGCTAACCTATTACGGATTCTTGCCTGTGACTGTCCTCTGGGCAATGGCCTACCTGTTATCCTGCTCTTTGGCGCATAGCAAAAATACCTTGCAGAGGCGTACTAACCTCTGGTACCCTGGTGCGCAGGTGGGTACAAATGCGCCTGTAGCTCAATTGGAGAGAGCGTCTGACTACGGATCAGAAGGTTGGGGGTTCGAGTCCTCCCAGGTGCGCCAAGAACGTTCGAGAATTCTCATCGCTATATGGGAGTATGCTCTGCAGTGTTTTCGATAGGGCACGCCATGAGCTCTGTAGGTTGTGCTTGCCTCATGTGCCTTCAACGTGGGCTGTGACGTTGCATAGTCACCAGATTCTTCGCATGTTCCTATGCTATTGGAGGGAGATGCGAGGATACAGATGAATAACAGGCGGGCCTTCAGCACCCTTGTTTAGATTGAGAGCGAAACCCTCTAATAGCAGTGATATGAACGCATACGAAGTAGGTACAGGTAGTTGGTGTAGGATGCCGAGAGGCTGCGAGGCCGAGCAGCGCTAAGTTGCTACAAACTATGAGGAGACTGTGTAGGAGCATGTGGCGCCGGCTGCAGGGCTCGAACCCGCGACCGCCTGGTTACAAATCAGGTGCTCTACCGACTGAGCTAAACCGGCGATTCCACTCAAGAGTAAAGATTCTTTATTCCTGTGACAAGAGAGTAATCCAAATACGGCTCACAACAGCTCGATGAACGGCTTGAAGGTCACCATTCTCATCTCTTTCCGCATTTTATAAAATAAAGGACCGGTGCGTACCTCGCGTAGAGGGGGAAACCTCTAACCTGTCGAGAGAGACTTTTGAACGAAGCTCTCTTTGCGCGACCGATAACGGGCGTGACATGTGCTCCCATTTTTTTTAGAAAAGCGATAGTGTCGTGGCTTTACAATGATCAAGAGTCATGCTGTATCCTTTCTAACAGGCTTCACCTCCTTAAACTTAATGGAGCGACCCTGTGATCTCTCCTGTTCCCTCTCTCGATCGTTACGACCAGTGGCCAAGTCTCGTCACTATGTTCTTTGAGCAAGCCGAACGTGTGGGTAGGCGTCCATTGCTGTGGGCCAAGCGTGACGGTATTTTCTGCTCCATGACCGGCCAGCAGGCAGCCGCTTCTGCGGCTGCCCTTGCCCGTGGCCTGCACAGGCTAGGGGTACGCAAAGAGGACCGTGTCATGCTGGTGTCCGAAAACCGCCCTGAATGGCTGCTATCTGATATAGCGATCATGGCAGCTGGCGGCATCACTGTACCAGCATACACGACCAACACCGTGGCTGACCATCGGCACATCCTAAACGATGCTGCTCCTGTTGTGGCTATTGTCTCTACTAGTAGTTTAGCAGCACAATTACTGCCAGCGTTATCAGAAATGCGTCACCCACCACGCGTTATCTTTATGGAGCCAGATGGTTTGCCTTCTCCCCATGCGCAAGGAGTGTCATGGGCAGAGGTTGTCACAGACGGTTCTGATCGATCAGATGCTCTTGCCACTATCGAACGCGATGATACCGCCTGTATCATCTATACCTCTGGTACAGGTGGTACCCCTAAGGGTGTGATGCTTTCGCATCGTGCTATTTTGTTTAATTGCATGGGCGCATTTGACATTCTAAACACTCTTGGGTTGAAAAACGAGATTTTTTTGTCGTTCTTACCACTCTCTCATGCCTACGAACACACCGCTGGCCAGTTCTTTCCTATCTCCATAGGAGCCCAGATTTATTACGCAGAAGGTATAGATCACCTAGCAGCTAATCTGCGCGAGGCGCGTCCTACCTTGATGACTGCTGTACCAAGGTTGTATGAAATATTGCGTGCTCGTATTTTACAGGCCGTCAAACGGCAGGGTGGCCTACGGATAAGACTCTTCCGTCGCGCCCTGGCTCTGGGATACAAGCGCTATGAGAAGGCAAGCGGCCTCTCGCCGGATGGTCTCTCGCCTGTACAGTACATTGCTGACCGACTTCTGGATCCGCTAGTTCGGCATTGGGTAACCGCCTTTTTCGGCGGGCGTCTCAAAGCGATGATCTCAGGAGGAGCGCCTCTCAACCCTGAGATAGGATTATTCTTCACAGCGCTGGGCGTGCGTCTGCTGCAAGGCTATGGCCAGACGGAGGCCGCTCCGGTTATCAGTTGTAACCGGCCAGATGATGTACGCCTTGACACGGTTGGACCCCCTCTCCGTAGAGTCACCGTTCGTATAGCAGAGGATGGGGAAATTCTAGTGCAAGGCCCGCTGGTGATGCAGGGGTACTGGAAGCAGCCAGAAGCAAGCCGCGAGATCATTGATTCTGCAGGCTGGCTACACACAGGTGATGTAGGAGAAGTCGACGACGCTGGTCGTATCCGTATCACTGACCGCAAGAGGGATATCATCATCAGTTCTGGCGGCGATAACATTTCACCACAACGGGTAGAAAATTCCCTGGCTCTTGAGCCCGCAATCAACCAGGCTATCGTGTATGGTGACGGTCGACCACATCTTGTAGCGTTAATTGTACCCGATAATGACTTTCTAGATACCTGGAGGAGAACCCATGGCACCACCCTTGAGGACATAGCTAGGGATCCCGCCTTCCGCAAGGCCATGAGTGCGGTAGTTGAACGTGTGAATAAGTCTCTCTCTCAAGGAGAAAGAATAAAGAGATTTACTATTATTACAAATCCTTTCTCTGTGGCCAATGGGCTGCTCACTCCGACTCTGAAAGTGCGAAGGTACATGGTACAGCAGATTTACGGAGCCCGTCTGGACAGTCTGTATGACTGACATCACAATCGGAAAGTTTGAGCCGCAGTTCGCTGCTGTCATGGGCGTATCATCTCGTCAAAAATGTTCCACTTCTCACTTGCTAGATTGTACTCTTCGCTCTTGTAAGCCTTGAAGACAAGGTGGATAGCCCGAACCAACAGTCAGGAAAGGGCTGCGTTAGCAGCTGGTTGAGACCAAGCGGTGCGCCAGGGGTAGGCTGGAGCTTTTAGGAAGGAAAGGAGGTGTGCGGCGCCTGCATGGTGTTGCGCGTGCGATCGGTTCTTATTCTGTGTAGCCACACTCCTTCATTGGGTCAGGGTACCACACAGATCATATGTAGGAATTCGCTCTCGCTTGCTTAGTTGAGTAGCGCTATGTCCCTGGTGATTCATTAACAATTTGTCTAGGAGAGTTGAGAACGAGACACCTTGATAGAAATTCACGATCACAAGAATCTTTATTATGATATGGCGGACTACAGCTGAATTCGGTGACGCTTTAGCTATCTTCTGCCAACAAGGGGGAGGTGCGCGATGGAAGGTATTACACATGTACCACACGATACGGCGCTGAAATTGAGCGCCTACATAAAACGCTTGGAGAGGTTGTTAGACGAAATCGATGTACTCAAAGATTCTCTTAAAGAGCTGAAAGCCGAAATAAAGTCAGATGGCTTCAATGTCAAAGCAGTGGAGCGGGTTGTCGCATGTGGTCGCAACAAAGAAGCTGCTGACAAGGAAGCAGAGTTTATCAATGATGTACTGCTCTACGCATATGTGACAGGCATGCCTCTTGATATAGATCAGGGAATGAAACAAAGACCCTCTCTCAGCAGAGACAGCAGCGGCAACTAGCTCTCAGTAAAGTAGCGTAGGCGCCTGTCTCGTCACACTGCTGCGCTCTTCTGATTGCCCATGGATACCTGTTGCGCGAGCGAATCCGCTCAAGCAGAACAACAGAAAGGGGAAAGAGCCTGTCATGCCACCCTATCGCTCCCACGCTTCCATCCATAATCGCACGATGGCCGGTGCCCGTAGCTTGTGGCGGGCCACAGGTTTGACAGACGCAGATTTCGGCAAGCCAATCATAGCCGTTGTCAACTCCTTCACCCAGTTTGTACCTGGTCATGTGCATCTGCAAGAAGTAGGAGCTATAGTAACCGAGGCGATCGCCTGCGCTGGAGCAGTGGCGCGTGAATTTAACACTATCGCTATTGATGACGGCATCGCTATGGGTCACATTGGTATGCTCTATAGTCTACCATCGCGTGAGCTCATTGCAGATTCTGTCGAGTACATGGTCAATGCTCACTGTGCCGATGCGATGCTGTGTCTGAGCAATTGTGACAAGATTACCCCAGGCATGTTGATGGCCGCACTACGCCTCAATATCCCAACGGTATTTATTTCCGGTGGCCCCATGGAAGCAGGCAAAGTGAGAATTGAGGGGGGGGGGGAAAAAACGGTAGATCTGATCGACGTTATGACTGCTGCAGGAGATGACCGCCACACAGATGCAACAGTGCAACAGCTCGAACGGTCAGCCTGTCCCACCTGCGGATCCTGTTCTGGTCTGTTTACCGCTAACTCGATGAACTGCCTCCTCGAAGCATTGGGATTAGCGCTACCTGGCAATGGCAGTCTGCTGGCCACTCACACTGACCGTCGTGACCTGTTTTGTCGTGCAGCCCGCACGGTGGTAGAAATCACCCAACGGTATTATAGGGGAGACGATCCGTCAGTACTACCTAGGTCAGTAGCCTCTTTACAGGCTTTTGAGAATGCTATGACTCTTGACATCGCCATGGGCGGCTCCACGAATACTATTCTGCACCTGCTGGCAGCGGCCCAGGAAGGAGAGATAGCGTTCACCATGGCCGACATCGATCGTCTCTCACGGAGAGTACCTCACTTGGTGAAGGTTTCCCCTGCTACACAGGATTACCATATGGAGGACGTCCACCGGGCAGGCGGTGTTATGGCTATTTTAGGTGAGCTAGATCGCGGCGGCTTACTCCACCGGGAAGCGCTAACTGTTTGTACACCAGTGCTAAGCGATGCAATTGCAGTATGGGACGTCAAACAAACTGCAAATCCCAAGGTGCATGAATTCTATCGTGCTGCCCCTGGCGGTGTGCGTACAGTGATTCCCTATAGTCAGACTCAGCGCTATGGCAACCTTGATTTGGACAGGGTAGGGGGCTGCATTCGTGACATGGCTCATGCTTACAGTGTAGACGGCGGATTAGCAGTGCTTTATGGTAATCTTGCTCTTGATGGTTGTATTGTAAAAACAGCAGGAGTAGCCGCTGGGATTCTTATTTTCTCTGGGCCGGCAGTAATCTGTGAAAGCCAAGAGGAAGCAGTCACTCGTATCCTCTCTGGCGCAATCCAAGCCGGCGATGTGGTGGTCGTGCGCTACGAAGGGCCTAAAGGCGGGCCTGGCATGCAGGAAATGCTCTACCCGACCAGTTATCTGCAGGCAAAGGGATTAGGCAAAGAGTGCGCCCTGGTGACAGATGGCCGCTTCTCGGGAGGTACGTCTGGCTTGTCTATCGGGCATGTGTCGCCGGAGGCAGCCGCAGGAGGTGCTATCGCACTACTAGAACCAGGTGATATTATCCACATCAACATTCCCGCTCGCACTCTTCACGTGGCGGCTGATGCAGCTGTATTAGAGAAACGGCGACAGGCTATGCAGGCCAAAGGCATATCCGCCTGGATGCCGGCTCATCGAAACCGGCCTGTTTCTGCGGCCTTACAAGCTTATGCTAGGCTGACGACTAGTGCAGCGCGAGGGGCTGTGCGTGATATCACACAGGTCATGAGGTACGAGGAGGATTCTTGAGCACGTCCCCTCGTGCCACGTGCTTGTCTTCCTGCTTATTCCCCTACATTGAGGAATAGACCATGCTTGCGTGCACTGTGAAACATGGCAAGAGCTAGCAGTACTGCCGCCGTGAAATAGGCCGCGTTAAGACTGACAGCGTAAACCATGTGTTTGATGTTTATAGTGCCTTCAAACAGCACCTGACGCATACCCTCGAATATGTGAGCCATCGGCAGTATTAATGCTAAATATTGCAACCAATCGGGAAGAGTGGTGACAGGATAATAAATCGCTGCAAGTGGTGCTAGAGCAAAGACTAGCACCCATGCCAGGCTCTCGGCTCCCAACCCCAAACGCAAGACCAGGGCTGATACGGCGAGGCCTGCACTCCAACCACTGATCACTAAGTTAACGAAGAATAAGATCAGCGGTAAGCCTAGATGAAAAATATTGAATTCATAAAACACAATTGCGAGAGAGACTGCTGGTATAAGGCCGAGCACGGTCCGTAGCAGGCTCATGGCCACTAGAGCTGTGATTAACTCATATGGGCGTAAGGGAGTTACAAAGAGGTTCCCAAGATTGCGCGACCACATCTCCTCCATGAATGATAGAGACACCCCTAGATTGCCACGGAATAGCACATCCCAAAGCAGCACACCGCCGATTAATACACCAGTCCCCTGCACTAGCCAACTCGAATGGCTCTGGAGAAATTGGCTAGTCAAGCCCCATAGAATCATGTGAATCGTAGGCCAGTAGGCTGCTTCGGCAAAACGGATCCAGGAGGCACGTAGAAGATAGAAGTAACGCAGTATCATGGCGCCGACTCGACGAAATGAGAAATGTTTCCCTACTGCAGCGTATTGTGCCATATTGAATCTTTCCTTTTCTCAACCTGATATCGAACCTGATATTGGATTGTGCGTCCACCGGAGACGCTCATTCCCTATCTGTTCCATATTCCCATCTGCAGAACTCCGAGTCACACAGTGGTCTGTGTACCCAGAAGGCAATGAGGGCTGAGTTTGCCTGCAACACCTCACCAAATTGGTCCACGCAGTGAAAAAGAGTCACAGGCAAGGTCAGACCCCTAGGAAGGGAGTACGGCAAGTTTCATATCGTTTACATCGTCCGAACAGATTACTACACCTATAGTAAATGTTTATTAGTGTTAGTCTTCTAATAGTACTACTTTGACGTATATGACCATTTTGCGTCAGTCATTGTGTCAAACACACTCCCTATAAAATAAATTGCACCAGGGATTAGATAGTGGTCTACCAAGAACAGAATCGCACACCACCTGTTCTTCCCGCTCCAGACGGTTGATCCAGTTCAATACCGGCAGTGTGAGCTAGACGATGCTTAGGTCTCTGACAAACTCGTACACGACGAGGAGATTCCCAATACTACTGTCATTTCACATGTGCTATCCCAGCTTTGGGAACTTTTATTGTCAAGCAGACGGGGTAGTCTGTGAGGCTTAGCACACTTGCTCCCCAAATGGAAAGGATGACACCGCTCATATCGGATCAATTGCACAGCCCGACTGATACCCTTGGATAAGAGCAGACACAGTTAAATATTGTAATGTGTATTACGTATACTTAAAAATATATCTATCAACAGTCATTTTTATATATTTTATTAAGTATGTATTTAACTGGTATATGTGTAATATATAACACGGTTTATACACTCTTTATTCTTCTTGCGTCTTTTGAACAAGATTGGTGTGTTGGTTTTAGTCAGAAAGCAACATAGCAGGGCATACTACTGCAGGTACTGATGTCATGCCCTGTCTAGCCTAACGAGGGCACTCTCTAGCACTTGGCATGCTGATGATATTATTTTCCTGCGCTGAACTCCTGGCGTCGTCACTCTCATTTCAGGATTATGCGGGCAGTCTGTTCCATCAGAAGACAGCATACAGATGCATAAGTCTCTTATGAATCTAGTATGCACTGAACAAAAAGTGGTTGACCATAATATTAGTAATCATTCCTCTTAAGAACGAGACCGTCATGTTAGTCTTGTAATAAAAGCGTATTGAATGGAGGAAACTATAAAATCATTTACTACTATATAATTACAAAAATATACTGACGCTTATATTATAGCAATTTTACACGCATCGCTGCAGTAGTGGAGAATCATGGGGATCCGACCAGTTTTCATCGTCGTTCTCAGCATAGGATTTGCCGTTGGCTCGACCTGTGTAGCCGTGCTGAAAATGGTGGATCTGAATAGCTATCGCATTTTCATCTCCCAGAAGGTTACAACATCTATAGGTCGTAGTATGATCATAAACGGCGACCTAGAGATGAGACTCTCGCGCCATCCTGCCCTCGTTATGCATGACGTTGCGCTTGCCAACGCGCCGTGGGGATCAAGACCAAATATGATGACAGCTAAGCAATTTGAGGTCCAGATTGCCTTGTTCCCACTGCTGACTGGCCGCATTAAGATCCGTCGTTTGACCTTTATAGAGCCTGATATCATAGTGGAAATCACACGTGATAGAATAAACAACTGGATGTTTGACACGCCAACCATACAAGAGTCGGTACTATCAAGCCACAGCCCTACAACACTCCCTGCCCTTCACGTCACTGCTATCACAGTCAGGCAGGCGCGGTTGGTTGTACTAGATAACAGCGCGCAAAAACAGTCAGTTCTTCACACTCTACAGCTTGCTCATATGGATGCAACTACTATTGGTTTTGATAGTAATATCATTCTCTCTTTTTACGGTATTATTGGGATTGTTCCAATACGAGGGCAGGGTAGGGTTGGAGCGATAACAGATCTGCTAGCTAATCGCCCGTTCACTATCGATCTGGCAATCGCAGCTGCAGATACCACTTTCGCACTGACAGGTGTGATTGCTCATCCACTGAATGGGGAATCTCTAGATCTCTTCATTCATGCTTACGACACCAATCTCGCTACTATGCATCGCATAGAACACATTATCGCATAGAAAGCCTTTCTGCCGGTATTGAGCCTCCTCTTAACCGAAGGAAAGAGATCAACCGGTGAGCACGGCAAAGGCGCTATAGTGATGCTTTCTTTCTGGCACCATCGCCCATGTGAGTCAAGGAATGGACGCTGCTTAAGCTGATGACACACACTCACCAGGCTGGCTACCAGCACGGGAGAACACTCTGGCTATGCAGGCGGGGTAGAGAGAGAGGCAGCCAATCAAGACGGTCTGCTGGGGCAGCTACGTCCTAGGGCTGTGTACCAGCGAAAGCACCGCCCCCAGTATCATCGGATAAACAAGATGGAATAGATAGCACAGTGGCATTTTTCTATGGGAGGGCTTTGCATGATAAAACGTCAGGAAAGATTGAGCTTCCATACAATACACTTCAATGCTAGATAATGGCAGTCTCAGGACTCTGAATTGTAGTGCTTTTTCGGTTGTAATGCACGATGGGTCGATGGCATTCTGATTTTCAATATTATTTAGAATTTTCAGTTTGCTGATATATAAAGAGGGTTAGTACAAATAGCAATCTCTAACATGCTTTAGAAGCTCAACGAATAGCTGTCTCTATTTAGCATCCCTTGTCTTCTCTTGTAAGATCGCCATCATTACTTTGAGCACTTTGCCGCCAGCTGAAGACGGACCCTTGTCCCTCACTTCAATAAGGGAGTAAGTGAACGGCAAGTGCATCAAGCTAAGCGGGTACCATCCATGACCGATATACGTCTCAACCTTGACCTGTTGAATGATCTGATTACTAGAGCCAGACGCAAGGGGGCCGATGCGGCAGATGTCCTTCTAATCAATGCCGTTTCTCTGTCTGTGGCATGGCGGCTGGGGACTCTCGAACGCTTAGAACGAGCAGAAGGCAGCGATATCGGCCTGCGGGTCCTCATTGGTCACCGCCAGGCCATCGTTTCGTCTTCAGATTGTACATTGCCTGCTCTGGAGGACTTAGCAGAACGGGCCGTTGCCATGGCGCGCACCGTGCCAGAGGATCCTTTTTGCGGCTTAGCTGAGTCGGTACGGTTAGTGCAGACACTGCCCGATCTTGATATTTTGGATACCGTTGAGCCTTCGGCAGAGGGTTTGATTGCGATGGCGCGCACCGCTGAAGAATCTGGACGTGCTGTCCCTGGCATCACTAATTCTCAAGGAGCAACTGCTGGTTGGAGTCGGCGGGCCGTGGCCCTCATTGGATCTAACAAATTAGCTGTTCACTATACGGGTTCTCATGCTTCATTATCGGTTTCTCTACTAGCAGGCGACGATTCCCAAGGTATGGAGCGCGATTATGATTACACTTATGCTGTTCACGGCGCTGAGCTACGGCCAGCCGAAGCAGTGGGGCGTACCGCAGCAGCGCGTGCTTTGAAACGGCTAGGGGCTCGCAAAGTGGAAACACAAGTTGTACCAGTGGTCTACGAGCCGCGAGAAGCATGTAGTTTAGTGTCCCATTTCCTCTCTGCTATCAATGGCAGTAACGTCGCCTGTGGTACGACTTTTCTCAAAGAGAGCTTGCACCAACCAGTATTCTCTGCGGGCGTAACCATTGTTGATGACCCATTGCGCCGCCGCGGTTTGCGCTCGAAGCCCTGTGATGACGAGGGTCTTCCTACCAAGCGCCAAGTCTTAGTTGCAGATGGCGTGTTGCAGAGTTGGTTGCTCGATCTGCGCTCCGCGCGGCAGCTAGGCCTGGAAAGCACCGGTCATGCCAGCCGCAGCACCTCTGGGCCACCTGCTCCGGCTCCAACCAATGCCTACTTAGGCCCTAGTTCCCTAGAGCCAGCTGCGCTCATCGCTGATATCCGGCAGGGTCTGTATGTGACAGAACTGTTCAGCATCGGCGTCAATGGTGTAACAGGGGATTATAGCTGTGGGGCGGCTGGTTTTTGGATTGAAAACGGGCAGATTGGCTATCCAGTACACGAAGTCACAGTGGCTGGGAATCTGAAGGATATGTTTCGGACGATGAGCGTTGCTAATGACCTGGAGTTCCGCGATGGTATTGATAGCCCAACGATACGGATTGAGGGTATGACCGTCGCCGGTCGTTAGGTATGCCCTTCCCAATAGGGGAACATATCTTGACCTATTCGGATATGAGATCACGATCATGAGTTACAGGGTTGCTATCATCGGCGCGACCGGTAATGTAGGCAGGGAGATGCTGAACATCCTAGCTGAGCGCAATTTTCCCGCAGAGGAGATGATCGCACTGGCTTCAGAGCGTTCCACTGGGAAAGAAATTTCTTTTGGCAGGAAGCAAGTCCTGAAAGTGCAAAATCTTGCTACATTCGATTTTACAGGCATAGATATCGCGCTGTCGTCACCAGGAGCAGCAACTTCTGCTAAGCACACGCCACGTGCTGCTTCTTCCGGTTGTGTAGTGATTGATAATACTTCATATTTCCGGATGGAATCCGATGTACCACTTGTTGTACCAGAAGTGAATCCTCGAGCCATTGCCGGCTATATCAGACGGAATATTATTGCAAATCCTAACTGCTCAACCATTCAGATGGTGGTAGTTTTGCGGCCTTTGCACGATGCTTTCCGAATCAGACGAGTGGTAGTCAGCACCTATCAGTCTACATCAGGGGCTGGCAGAGAGGCTATGGATGAATTGTTTCAACAGAATCATAGCGTTCTCATGAATGAGTCCTGTACACAGTATCAGAAAAAATTCGCCAAGCAGATCGCCGTGAACCTTATCCCACACATAGACGCCTTCATGGAGGACGGGGCAACTCGGGAAGAATGGAAGATGGCCATGGAGACACGCAAGATTCTCGACTCTAGTATTGCTGTGCACGCTAACTGCTGCAGGGTACCGACTTTTATTGGTCATGCTGAGTATGTGAACATAGAAACGGAGCGGCCTGTTGATGCGACAGAGGCAAGTGTCATTTTGCAGAACTCACCGGGTATAGTAGTAGTAGACCATCCCACAGGGAAAGACTACATGACTCCAGTAGAAGCAATTGGTAAAGACTCTGTCTACGTTTCGCGCTTGCGTAGGGATTACACTGTCAACCACGGTCTTTCATTCTGGTGCGTAGCTGATAATCTACGCAAGGGAGCGGCTCTCAACGCCATTCAAATTGCAGAATTTTTGGTGCAGGACTATCTCAAGTAGGGTCAGTAGGGTAGGTACTGGGGTAAGTGGTGCCCGCTGCTGGATTCGAACCAGCAAAGCCTGTGGGCTAACGGATTTTAAGTCCGTTGCGTTTACCAATTTCGCCAAGCGGGCAACAGGCAGTGAATGGTTGGCGGTTCCGTTTCCTCCGCAGGCCTCATCTTACAACATATGGGCTGACTAGTACATCGGCAATCGCCTGCTGCTGGTCAGTCAGCACTCAGTTCTGCATAACCCAACCCGTACGCAGCGCCTTGATTGTCACAAGGCAGAGCATACTTTCATAACAAAAGCGAGAGATGGTACAACCGACCCATGATCGTCCGTCGTCTACCTTGTAATGGCAAGAAGCAGACTGTGTCTCTGCTGTTACACGGGTCTAACACACCACAATGCTGACGTCGTCACTGTGGACTTGCATACTTTTGCTGCACAGCGTCTCTTGTCATACGCCTGATCGCCTCGTCCCATGCTAAGCAAACTGTGTTTTCCCACCACCATGACTACGAAGATTCTGGTCCCCAGAAGGGATGTTTAGAGGCTCTGGAGAAAGGATCGTGCTCCTTGTTTCTTGGTGGGACATGGCAGGCATGGAGGCAAGATTAGCAACGTTCATGCTCTCACTTCGTGCGGCGATGCTGCAGCCCTGTCCTGATGATCAGGCTGCTCAGCTCGGCTCAAAGATTAGAGCACAGCTGAACAACACTTTATTGAAACCTCGCGCTGAGAGGCTCCCTCCAGTATCCTCACCACTCTACTAGATCCTGAGCAATCATCACCCCTTTTGGGGAAGACCTGATCCAATCATTCAGCACCGATCGCGTACCTACACTACACTGCCACTACACTGCTACACTGCTTCCCTGGTCACCTTCTCCAATGGCTTGCAATCTCCATGTCACAGAGCTGAGAACAACGCCTTCCGCGCTCCCCCGAGCACTGCTGCTCCACATTAATCCTCATCTCGCACGGCCTGCTTTGAGCCTATCGTTACTGACATGAAGACTGATAGTACATTGTACACACACCATACATCTTTTTTCTCTCAGAACTTGAACTGGGTCCCTTCATACGGTACCCTCAACCGGTGCGGCTTGATAGCCAGCAGCAGTGGCTCACAGTCTTGAGGAGCATTATGCGCGTTTTAATAAATGGGTATGCGTATTTTGCGTGAGCAGCGAATACTGATCGGTACTGCTGTGTGGCGGGTGGTATGAACACGCAACCAACGTACCAAAACACAAATAGAAATTTACGAGGTACCCAGTGAAGGTCAGAATCCACATTACCTTAAAGAGTAAGGTTCTAGATCCACAAGGAAAAGCCGTATCCCGCGCTTTAGAGAATCTGGGTTACATTGGTGTCAAGGATGTCCGGCAGGGAAAATATATTGAACTGGATCTAGCGGAAAGTAATGCAACAAAAGCACGAAAAATCGCAGAGCAAATGTGCCGTGATCTCCTCGCTAACACAGTCATAGAAGATTTTGCGGTTGACGTTGCTTGAAAACAGCTACTCATCTTACGAAGATCTCCCGCTATGGGAAGCACGATCTCTACAGCTGCGTATCCCTTTTGCCTCCATTAACCGCTTCAATTCTCCAGAACTGTACATCTCCCGCATGATATCACATCCTCCTACTAACTCGCCCTTGACATATAGCTGGGGGAAAGTCGGCCAATTAGAGAATTGCTTGAGACCATTACGTAAAGAGGGATCCCCTAACACATCCACTCCCTTAAATTGTACATCCAACCGTGAGAGGATGTCTACAGCTGATGCTGAGAAACCACATTGTGGGAACATCGGTGTTCCTTTCATATACAGCACCACTGGATACGCTTCAATCTCCTGGCGAATCCGCGCAAAGACCGGGCTATTTTCGTTTCTCTGTTCCTGCTCCTGCACTGAGCCCCTCCATCTGCCTGCAACGCCGCTTTCACCAAGAACTCTGAAAAACAGGCCAAGTCCTTATACGCTCTGGTCTCTGTAATGTCAAGGAAGAGTAACGCTATTCCTAGCAGAAATACTGTCATTACGGTGCAAAAGACAAGCATCACCATAGGAATAAAACCTATAGTTAGCAGCGATAGCATGCGCATAGGTGACTCTCATTCTATTAAGGCCGGCAAAGGCTGCAGCTAATATGAACGGTGTTGATCGGGGTAAGTGAAAGTTAGTGAGTAGCATGTCAACTACCCGGAATGTATAGCCGGGTGTGATGAATAGAGCGGTGTCAGACGCAAAGGGCTGAACGCTCCCATCGAGCGTAGCAGCGCTTTCCAGGAGTCTCAGACTTGTAGTACCGACCGCCACAACCCGTCCCTGCCTCTGGTTGATAGTTTCTGCGGCTGTAGCCGAAACGAAGCCAGACTCAGCATGCATCACATGGTCACGACTATCCTTTACTCTAACGGGTAGAAATGTGCCTGCTCCAACATGCAGAGTTACTGCAACCAGTTCTACCCCACGAGATTCCAGAGCTGCTAGCAGTGCTGGTGTGAAATGCAGACCGGCTGTAGGAGCTGCTACTGCGCCATCCACCTGAGCAAACATAGTCTGGTAATCACTGTAGTCACATACATCGTCTGGTCGCTGTATGTAGGGCGGCAAAGGGATGTGGCCGTAGCGTATGAAAGCAGTCAGCAAATCGACGCCGCTGCGGTCGAACTGCAGCGATATATCACCCCCTTCACCACGTCCGATAACGATGGCGGTCAACACTTCTGCACTATCAAAATTTATCTGTTGGCCTATCATCAGTTTGTGAGCTGGTCTGGCGAAGGCTCGCCATCGGTCTAGCCCTTCTTGCCTGTGTAGCATGATTTCGACCCTGACCGTGCCACGGTGGCCAAGCAAGCGGGCAGGAATAACCCGTGTATTATTCACTACTAACACGTCACCTGGGCGTAGTAAGCTAGGTAAGTCCCACACTAGGCGATTGAAGCGGCGACCATCCGCAGTCACCTCCAGGAGACAGGCAGCATGACGTGGTGTAACGGGTCGATCAGCAATCAGATGCTGTGGCAGGTGAAAATCGAATAGGTCAATAAGCACGCTTCCCCTCTGGTAAAAAGGTGTGCAAGGGACGTCAATCGCTGACGACGGAAGGCTCTGTACAATGGCTTTTAGAGACACTGGAAATTTTGTGCTATTCTCTCTGCTGCCATCAGGTCAGCTAGCGTATTCATATTCATGAAGGGGTCCAGCGGCATCGTAGCAAAGTCTACCACAACGTACTGGCAAGTACGGAGAAAATGCCTCACTGTGCGGTTGCCTGTAGCTAGGAAAGCGGCCAAAGCGGAAATCAGCGTGACATTCCAGAGACTGATCAGAGGGTGCAGATTCCCTGCTGAACGAGTACATACAACAGTAGCATTGTAACATAGCGTCGATTGTATCATATGTGTGACTAGATCACTCGGTAAAAACGGAGTATCGCCAGGAATGGTCAGCAAATGGCTAGCTCCCATCTGGGCTGCCCAACACAGACCTGCCAGCACACCTGCGAGTGGTCCATGATCCGTCTCTGCATCGGCCAACACCAGTACGCCAGGCAGGAGAGTGGTAAAATCTTCTGGTGGTCCATTGACGTTGATGGCTAACTGTGCTACTTGGGGGGCGACGATTGCCCATATGTGGCTTACTATTGGGCGACCTACGAGGGGGCGTAAGGCCTTATGCCCGCCGCCCATACGTTGTGAGCGGCCGCCAGCAACAATTATTGCTACCGTTTCTTGCGCAGTTACCATGAGATCTTTCCGACTCTTTATGATGTTCGCTCTCTTGATTAGTTATTTTTTATCCATGCACCATCTCATGGTGCACTTTGGACATATCCCTACGTTACATTTAACCGGAGAAAACCCCTAGGGGATTCTGGTCATGTTTGATCAGTTCGGGCGCAGGATTACATATCTGCGGCTTTCTGTCACAGACCGCTGTGATTTACGTTGCTTTTATTGCATGGCGGAAGGGATCACTTTTATCCCAAGATGGGAGTTGTGCTCTTTGGAAGAGCTAGACCGGATATGTCAAGTCTTCATTCGGCTCGGGGTGCGCAGAATTCGCCTCACAGGCGGGGAACCTTTTGTGCGTAACGGATTTATGACCTTATTAAGGCGGTTGGCCCACTATTTAAGGCGTGGTCAACTAGAAGAATTAACACTCACCACCAATGGTATACATCTTACCCGCCATGCAGAGGAATTAGCAGCCCTCGGTGTGCGGCGCCTCAACATATCACTCGATAGCCTGCGTCCAGATCGTTTCCTAGCTATCACCCGCTATGGTATCTTGGCGCGGGTGCTAGACGGTATTGCCGCTGCCACTCGGGCAGGACTCAGAATCCGTATAAACACTGTTGCGCTGGCCGGCCTCAACGAAGATGAACTAGCTGAGTTGGTGCTCTGGAGCGGCAGCCACGGCTACGATATCTGCTTCATCGAGGCCATGCCGCTTGGTGGTACTCACGTCAATCACGCGGCACATTACCTGCCGCTATCGCTGGTGCGGACACGACTAGCCCAGCGTTTCACCTTGACAGAGAGTGATTACCGTAGTGGCGGGCCGGCTCACTATGTCCACTGTCTTGAGACAGGCCAGCATGTTGGTTTCATCGCGCCTATAACAAGCAAATTTTGTGAATCCTGTGATCGGATTAGACTGACCTGCACCGGCACATTATTCCCGTGCCTTGGACAGGAGGACTCGGTCAATTTACGTGCACTGATGCGTCACGGCCAAGGAGATGGTCCGTTAATCAAAGCGATCACTCAAGCTCTGTGGCATAAGCCGCTGGGACACGATTTTATTACAGATCCTTTCTGCAAACACCCTATGCTCCCCCGCCGTATGAGTATGACGGGGGGATAGATTTGCAGAGTAGGCCTGTTGCCGTTGTTGGAAAACTTCCGGTCCTCTGGAGCTGGAGCTTGAGGATAGTTTGCCTTCTTAGCCTATTCTAGTTTACAATGCGCTCCAGGCCAGGTGCCGACGTCTAATACAGCAATCACGTAACAACGGAGCGATCACCGCGATGGTTATGGAGCGCACGCTTTCTATCATCAAGCCAGACGCAACTCGCCGCAACTTGACAGGTAAGATCAACACCATGATCGAGGGAGCCGGCCTGCGTATTGTCGCCCAGAAACGCATCCGTCTCTCCACTGAAATCGCAAGCCTTTTTTATCACGTGCATCGGGAACGCTCTTTCTTCAACGACCTTGTCAAATATATGACCTCTGGACCAGTAGTCGTTCAGGTACTAGAGGGCGAAAGTGCTATTGCCCGCTATCGTGATGTTATGGGAGCCACTAATCCAATCAATGCTACACCCGGTACTATCCGGGCTACTTTTGCTGAGAGTATCGAGGCCAATTCGGTCCACGGCTCTGATTCGCCGGAAAACGCTAGGCGTGAAGTTGTCTTCTTTTTTGCCGAATTCGAAATTGTTGGTTAAATGCTCGTTGCTCAAGCGTGTGCGAAGGGCAGAACCCTGAGCGTTAGTTAGCGAATGCTGCCATGTGAGCAGGCGTTGACCGCATTAAGAAGGATGAGTAGGCGGTGTTCCGGAGGATGTCCCTATCTCTGACAGTGCGGTGTGAACATCGTTTCGGCGCGGCCGCCAGAGACCACGCTTGAGAGCTTCCCCAAATCTGTCACTCATCTCACGTAAGGCATGGGGGTTGGATTCTGCGATGAAGGCACGTACTGTTTCATCGCCTAGGTAGGCGTCGAACAAGAGATCAAAGTGGTGATCACTGACACAGTGAGTCGTTGCAGAGAAAGCAAAAAGATAGTCTACCGTAGCAGCCATCTCGAAGGCCCCTTTGTAGCCGTGCCGCATAACGCCCCGAATCCACTTAGGATTAGCCGCGCGACCACGCACGATACGGGCAATCTCTTCATTGAGTGTATGGATTCTGGGTGTCTCTGGTCGGCTGTGGTCCGTATGATAGATCTTTGGCTGCTTGCCACCTGAGAGCACTCGTACCGCTGCTGTCAACCCTCCCTCAAACTGGTAATAGTCATCAGAATCAAGCAGGTCGTGCTCGCGGTTATCCTGATTCTGCACGACCGCATCTACAGCCTTCAAGCGATCCCTGAACAACTCGTGTGCCATTGTGCCATGATCCGCGGCACCATAAGCATACCCACCCCAGCCAATATAGGCATGGGCAAGATCAGTGTCTGTCTCCCACTCTTTTTCGTCTATGAGAGTCTGCAAGCCAGCACCATAAGCACCTGGCTGGGACCCAAATACCCGGTGACTCGCCTGACGCCAGGCTGTATGAGGTGCAACACCGTCAGCAGTAAAACGACGGACATCTGCCCGGACCTGTGCGGCTAGTGGATTCACTGCTGCAGGCTCATCCAGTGCAGCGACAGCCTGTGCTGCTGTATCAAACAACTCGATCAATGACGGGAAGGCATCACGGAAAAATCCAGATACCCGCAGTGTTACATCCACCCGCGGTCGGTCCAGCACTGAGACAGGTAGGATCTCGAATCCCGTAACACGTCGCGAAGCCGGCTCCCAAGTTGGCCGGACTCCCATAAAAGCTAACCCTTGCGCGATGTCATCGCCACCTGTACGCATGTTAGAGGTGCCCCAGGCCGTTAAAGCCACAGTCTGCGGCCACTCACCGTGTTCCTGTAAATGCCGTTCCATGAGCATAGTGGCGGAGCGCCACCCCAGTGTCCACGCTGCTGGTGTCGGTACGACTCGGGTATCAACCGAATAGAAATTGCGGCCAGTAGGCAAGACATCTGGCCGGCCTCTGGTAGGTGCCCCAGACGGCCCTGCCATCACGAAGCGTCCTTCCAGTCCCTGCAGCAGGCCGGCCATTTCTGCCGCCCCACAGCTGTCTACTGTGGGTGCTAGGGTGTTACGGATCCACTCTATGACTGGAGCGGTGTGTGGCCAGGCAGTTATATCGACAGCTAGAACACCACCTACCATAGCCAGCGCCAGCCCCTCTAGACGTTCGACTGTATCACCGACAGTGCGCCAAGGCGGGCCATTCCGCAGTAGCGATGGCCACGGTCCCTGCCATGGCTTGATAGAAGCAGCGTCATCAAGAGGATCAAGGCCAAGAACCAGATCATCAGCAAGTGCTCGTAACAGGGATGCTTCATGCGGAGCGGACCCGCGTGGTACTCGTGCCAGCGCGACTAACAGGTCGAGACGCTGATCACCGCCTGGTGACTGCCCGAAGATATGCAGACCATCACGGATCTGCAGCTCTTTCAGTGCGCATAAATGCGCGTCGAGTCTGACTAGAGTCGTGTCATCGTCATCAGCAGCGGTGAGACCAAGGTCTTTGTCAAGGCAGAGCACATGAATCATAGACAAGATGTCGTCCTTCAACACCTTACACCGGCGTGGGTCTAATATTGCCGCCTCGTAGTACTCGTCGACATGCTGCTCCAGATCCAGCAAGGGGCCATAGCTCTCGGCGCGGGTTAGAGGCGGTGTGAGGTGATCAACGATAACAGCAGCTGCACGGCGCTTAGCCTGCGTCCCCTCGCCGGGATCATTAACGATGAACGGATAAAGATGTGGTAGAGAGCCTAATGCTACCTCTGGGAAACACGTTTCTGACAATGCTACTGACTTGCCTGGTAGCCACTCTAAATTACCGTGTTTACCTATCTGGACAATAGCATGAGCTGCAAATACTTCGCGTATCCAGGCGTAAAAGGCTAGATAATTGTGGGGTGGAACAAGAGACGGATCGTGATAAGTGGCGGCCGGGTCAATATTATAGCCTCTAGCGGGTTGTATAGCAACCGCTACATGTCCAAATAGCACAACTGGCAATCTAAAATGTAAATCACAACGCATAAACGGATCCCTCTCAGGCGCCCCCCAACGTTTCCAGACCTGCCGCCGCACTCTTTCTGGCTGGCGAGCAAGGAAATCTTGGTAAGTACTCACGGATAAACGTTCAGTCATATCACTAGACGTTGAAGAAACATTGTTAGTAGAACTAGCAAGTAGCCTGTCTAGCAGCGCTGCACTGTCGGAGGGCGAATCAGTCACTTGATAACCCGCTGCAGCTAAGGCCTTGAGTACATTAACCGTGGTAGCTGGTGTGTCGAGACCCACTCCATTGCCAATGCGCCCATCGCGATTAGGATAATTAGCAAGTATCAATACCACACGCCGGGCAGCTGCTGGCGTATGACGTAGACGCACCCAAGCCCCTGCCAGCTGGGCTGTAAAGGTAACTCTGTCTAAGACAGGTTGGCTAATGACGAGATCACACTCCGTTGCTCGATCACGAACTGTGCTGCCTTTGAACGCAACAGCCCGCGTTAGGAGGCGCCCGTCGATTTCTGGTAAGGCCACGTTCATCGCAATGTCACGCGCTGATAGACCATGGCTACCTACTCGCCAAGTTTCTTCACTGGAACCTGCGAAGACTACTTGTAGGACTGGACAATCTGTATAGGCGAAGGGGGGCAGAGCGACTGTCTTGCTGCCAGCTGGTGTCATGGTAAGGCTATGCGTCTCGCCACCGGGCGCAGTGACAGCAAAGCTAGTAGTGTTGAGAATAATGTCGGGCGGAGATTGCACTAAGATTTCACGCACTGCCATCGCTGCTAGCGGATCCTTCAGACTGGTCACGAACAGCAGCAATGGGTTGAAACCCTCTGCTACTAGAGCGTCTGTCAGAGCGTCTATCGCTGCTGTGTCACCGCCCTGGAGCAAGGCACGATAAAATATGACTACTGCTGTCGGTGGTGGTGTTCTACCGCTCCCTCCGGCTCTTTCTGCCCCTTTCCAGGGGACCTGTGTGGTAGAATCTGGAGAATAGAGGCCAGCTAATGGTAAGGGCACAGGCTCCTGCCATTCAGTCTCACGCCCAATCAAAGTAGCAGTATAATACAGGAACTGACGAGCATTCGCTGCTCCCCCATACACCAGATACTGCCATAACCGCGCAGAGACGGGAGCTGGTACAGTAGAAAAGGTGGCGAGATCATCGTCAGGTTGATCATCACCGGGTAGAAATGCAACAGGAATGGTGTGCTGTCGGCAGAGCGCAGAAATCTGTTCTACACCATAGGGCCAGTAGCTACGTCCGCCCAGAAGGCGAACCACCACCAGGCGGCTGTATGCGATTATATGCTCCCCATATAGGTCTACCGACAGGGGATGTCCAAGTCGTAACAGATTAGCCAAACGCAGCGTAAAGGCATTGACCTGACGATGCGCAGCTGCGAGGCAGGAGAGTTCAGTATCTGCCGCCGATAGGAGAATGACCTCTCCTGGGGTCTGGCCGAGATCAATAGCCTCCGCCCCGTCCGTGACGATTCCGGGAGTAGCAGCGAGTAAATGCATAAGCAATCCTGATTTCTGTGTGACTGAATCTCTTTTCTCTAACGGTGTACTGAGTAGCAATCCTGCATGCAATTCTCTGTCTTTGTAACAGCGGTTACACCCACACCTGCAGTTGGCCAACGAGAAGCGAAAACAAACACACACGTTGTCGTCACAGCCTCATTGCTATGTGTGCGCGCCGCACGCACTACTGTAGCGTTCCTATGAGCAGAGGGGGAACCACTTCTTCCCAAGTGTGTGATTGCTGGTCATGGCAGTATCATATACACTGGCTCTGGTCGTCTTGATCTTGGATTTTGCAGCTGTGCATACATACTATTTAGTGTCTGAATCATGCTGGTGAAAGATTCGAAGCACGGCTATGATCGTTTTGATAATCCTCGTTTTTCCGTGACTGCCACTATGCTCAGATCAGGATTGAGGTTAGGGAGAGGATCATCAAGAAGTGTGAACATGCCCATTGGGCTTATACAGCCGCTTACTGTGCCGGTAACAAGTACGACATACTGCTCTTCCTCTAAGAGAGGAAGTAGATGTTTCTGTTATCACTTTGCTTCCTACCGTGAGAGTGGCTAACGATATATCAATAGGTATCGACAGAGATACCGTAAGCAACAGGGAGGGTAGCGACTCTCTCAGTGCAATCGGTACCATGGGAATATCGCACAATGGGGAGACGGCTGCACTTACCACAGGCATACCGTTCGACGTTACACAGCCGTGTTCTAGGAACGTATCCCTCGTTCTCCCTTCCTTATCAAGCCCTGCAAATACTTATATCGCTGCGATACACTGGGGCATGGTTGCTCTGTGATTGTTCCCGGACTAGCCAAGAGGGAGGTAATCGGTTGTGAAATTAAAGATACAAAAAAGTCCACTGACTATTCTTTTAGCTGCACCTCGTGGTTTCTGTGCTGGCGTTGATCGGGCCATTCAGACTGTTGAGGAAGCGCTGCGCCGATTCGGAGCGCCAGTTTATGTTCGTCACGAGATCGTCCACAATCGTCACGTAGTCCAGATGCTGGAAACGAAGGGAGCCGTGTTTGTTGAGGAATTAGATCAGGTACCTGATCGTGTTCCAATCATTTTCTCTGCACATGGTGTACCGAAAATGGTAACGCAAGAAGCGGAGCAGCGTCGGTTATCCTACCTTGATGCTACATGCCCGCTGGTTAGCAAAGTCCACAACGAAGCAGAACGTCATTTTCAGAATGGCCGTCACATTATTCTGATTGGTCATGCCGGCCATCCAGAAGTCGTGGGCACGATGGGCCAAGTGCCTGCAGGCTGGATTACATTGGTAGAAAACGAAGAGCAAGCGGAAGCGTTAACACCTGCTGATTCGACACGCCTCGCCTTTGTCACACAAACCACCCTGTCTGTGGACGATGCGGCCGCTATTATTGCTGTGTTGCAAAGAAGATTCCCGACAATCTGCGGACCACGCAAGGAAGATATCTGCTATGCTACGACCAACCGCCAGAAAGCGGTGAAGACCATTGTTCGCCAGTGCGATGCACTCTTAGTGATAGGGGCACCTAATTCGTCTAATGCTCGCCGTTTAGTAGAAGTGGCACACAGTGCACACTGTGTGCAGGCTATGTTAATTCAAAGTGCGGAGGAGGTGGACTGGGACCTGATTGCTACCCTGCGCACACTTGGCATCACTGCCAGTGCTTCGACTCCCGAGGTACTCGTCGACGAATTGTTAGCTGAAGCGAGTGAGCGATTTGAGGTTACGATTACTGAAGTCCGAGTTGCGACTGAAGCAGTGACGTTCAAGCTACCTTCCGCCCTAGAGGTTGATGTATCACCCTGTAAGAGAACATCGCATTTCCAGTAAGCCAGGAGTACCGGTCGCACCTCCAGCGCTCATGGTCTCATCCGTGACGCCACTCCCGACGCAACCGGTCCCGATGCAGGGCAAACCATAGCATAACAATGAGAATTGCACCGTTGTTGAAAGCACCTTGTGTGAGCATACCTAAGGCAGCATCCGCCGGAATGACTACCACGCGAATATTTTCTCCTTCTTCCACACGACCGTGAACGCCACCAGCATGGACCGAATCTACTCGGCCACAAAACAGCTCAACTGTTTCCGTAGAGCCGCCTGGGCTGACCAAATAATGGCCTACCCGCTCTAGGGCAGTCATCTCACAGCCAGATTCCTCACGGACTTCACGATGGGCGACTTGTTCAGCAGTTTCACCACTCTCTATGATACCAGCAACCACCTCTAGGAGCCATGGATTCCAACCTACTGCCATAGCACCGAGGCGGAATTGTTCGATAAGAACTAAGGTATCTCTGTGCGGATCGTAGAGCAGAACCGCTACTGCATGCCCGCGCTCAAACAACTCACGCTCGAGTACCGGTCCCCAGCTACCATCGTATAAACGATGACGCATACAGTAGTGGTCAATGCGGAAGAATCCCTTATAGGCCGTATCATACGCTAGAACCTCGACATCTGCAGCCTGTGCAGCCTGCAACATCTTCCTGCCCGCCCGCCCCATCATTTCTTCCTTCCGGTGAGTCTCCTCTCTGACCAGAGAGGATCGTAAACATCCTTATGAACTTCTGATGCCCTACATTCTGGGAGATTGTTCTTATTCTCTCTCATTCTCGTAATCCATGGCTCGTGATTCTCACAAATCTGTCATGCCCTTGCCCTGGTTTTTTGCATGGTGCCCATGCTACACAGTTGAACGTGCAGTCTCACTCTCATTCTCGTGCTCAGCACCCACCATACCTTGGCATTGGCGGGAGTACATACAAAAAAGAGAAACACGCGCCGATAGTCTGTCAGGCTATGTTGCGAGTAGGTACGCCACCCTGCCTCTGACTAGCCAGACTCAAGAGCGACTGCCAGGGGTCATCAAGTGGCTCGGAGCTTGAACCTATTTTTAGGATATTTTATAGTTATTCTATTCTATTAATAGAAATGTCTCAAGGAGAGAGCCTGTTTAGCAAGTATAGCAGCTAGCCAAGGAAAGATTGTTCAGGACATTTGCTTGGAACCGCAGCTGTATTTCTGACATTGTTGTTTGCAGTAAGAAGGGCGATGTCCAGTTTTCCTCCGCCTTCTAGGCATTGCTCTTTCGGCATTCAAACACGGTGAGGTTAAGTATGGGAAGACGGAGTACCCCAGTTTCCAGTATGCCTGATTCCTCTCGGGAGGCGGCCTTCATACATGAGGTTAACAAGGATTTACGTGATGAGCGTCTGCAACAGCTCTGGAGGCAATATAGTCATTCGATTCTGACCATAGTCGTTAGCCTTATGATGCTGATAGGTGGGTACGAAACATGGAAGAAATGGCAAAATCAGAGAGTTGCTGCCTATGCTCTGCGCTATGATAATGCGATCGTTTTAATCGAGTCTGGCCGCACGGCTGAGGGCACTGCGATGCTTGCTGCCCTGGCCGCAGAGGCTGGAAGCTATCGGATTTTCGCTGCCTTGCGACGGGCTGCTATATTGGCTAAACAGGAAGATCCTCATGGGCTCGTCACTGCCCTTGCTGTGTGGCAGCAGGTTGCCGCTGATTCTGTTGTGCCCATGCCTTATCGTGAGGCTGCGGCTCTCCTGATAGCCCTGAATGGGACAGGCGTACTTGCCCCTTCTGTCATCACCGCCTTGTTAGAACCCCTGATAACAGACACAAGTCCATGGCGTTTCTCGGCTCTTGAAATGACCGCTATTCTGGCTGTGCAAAGGAATGATCTTGCCACCGCACATCACATGCTGACCCACCTGGCTGACGATCCACTGGCTTCTACCGGTATTCGCAGTCGTGCCAGTACTTTGCAGCAAACCCTGAATCTCTCTCCTGTAGAGCAGGAAAGCGGTACACGCTGAAATATGAGGAGGCCCTTGTGCTGCGCCGCTTCCCTGGTATCATCGCTGTTCTGGCTGTTGGACTGGCTGTGGCTGCCTGTGACCGCTGGCTAGGTCGTCAGGAGGAGTCTCCCCTTGAGGGCAAGCGGATTTTTGTGCTTACTCATGAGCAAACTAAGAATATTGATGTGCATGCTCCTCTTCCAATGGCTCTACCATTACCACGTCGCAACAAGAACTGGCCCCAATCCGGAGGGTATGCACAGCATGTAATGCACCATCTTGAGATTGCAGATTCCATCCGCCAAGTATGGCGAAAAAAAAGTGGCCGTGGCGTCAGTATACATGATCACACGTTCGCTAATTTCGTCGTGGCAGAAGGGCGGATTTATATGGTTGATGCTGAAGCCGTGGTACACGCTCTCGACTCTCGATCTGGTACCAGGTTGTGGAAGACAAACCTGGTGCCGGAGGGAACAGACATCCTGCTAGCCGGCGGCATTGCCGCCGATGAAAACGGAAGGCTTTTCGTGACCACTGGCTGGGGCGATGTCGTCGCTTTACGTTCTGATACAGGTACCAAGCTATGGCGCTGCAGTCCCGGCGGCGGGGTACCAATGCGGGCGGCCCCTACTATCAGCGGCTCGCGGGTGTTCATTGTTAACAAGGCTAATGAAGTCAGGGCCATAGCAACAGAAAGTGGAGACGAACTATGGCATCGTCGTGGTATGGCCGAAATCACGACCATGCTTGGCGGTGCAGCACCAGCTGTAGAAGGTAATGCCGTCGTAGCAGCGCTGTCGTCAGGGGAGTTAGTAGTCCTGCGTGCTGAGAACGGAAAACAAATGTGGCACACTTCCGTAGCCACTGTGCGTCGTATTGGAAGTGTTGCTAACCTCTCTGATATCCTAGCACCGCCTGTGGTGAATAATGGGCAGGTTTACGTTGTTGGCCACAGTGGCTTAATCATAGCCATCAATCTACGTTCTGGCCAGAGATTGTGGGAAGTAGAAGGAGGTGGAGTTCATCAACCTTGGATTGCAGGAAATTTCGTGTTCTTATTGACTAATGATGATGACTTAGTAGCTTTAGAAGCCCAGAGTGGCCGAGTCCTCTGGATCACTGAACTGCCGCGCTGGGAAAAGCCTGAGGACCTTAATGGGCGAATCTACTGGACAGGCCCAATACTAGCAGGAGATAGGCTCGTCATAGCCAATTGGCATGGCAAGGTAGTCACAGTATCGCCTTATACCGGCTCGCTGCTAAGTGAAAGGGAATTACAGGCTCAAATTAGCCTGCCCCCTGTCGTGGCTGACGGGGCAATGTATTTTCTTACAAAGACAGGTGAACTGATTGCCTATCAGTAAAAGGATAGGAGAAAGGTATTTCTCTCCCACTGGAAAGTCATGAAAGGCCATGAGTTTTGTCGTCGCTATAGTCGGCAGGCCTAATGTCGGCAAATCTACTCTTTTCAACCGTCTAGTTGGACGACGCCTGGCTCTTGTTTACAATCACCCTGGCGTTACACGGGATCGACGCGAAGGCCACGCTACGTTTGGCGGGCTGGCCTTCACGGCCATAGACACTGCTGGGTTGGCAGAGGCAGCACCAGATACACTAGAAGGGCGCTTGTACGCCCAAACGCGGCAAGCAATTGCAGAAGCGGATGTCGCTCTGATGCTGATTGATGCCCGCCTTGGTATCACGCCAGCTGATCAACATTTTGCTCGCATCTTACGGCAAAGTCCCACCCCGGTGGTGCTGGTGGCTAACAAATGCGAGCATTCTGTAAGCAAATTAGGTCTTTGGGAAGCCCATGTCTTAGGACTTGGGGAACCAATAGCATTATCAGCTGAGCACGGCGAAGGCCTAGCCAACCTCATAGAAGCTCTACTTCCTTTCTATAACAGGACGGCGAATGTGCTCAGTCACTGTGTTGAAGGAACGCCGAGAGTTGAAAGAGTTGAATCCACACCTACAATAGCTATCATCGGGCGCCCTAACGTGGGGAAGTCTACCCTGATCAATCGGCTGCTGAGTAGAGAACGAATGGTCACAGGGCCAGAGGCTGGAATTACTCGCGATGCTATTACTGTGGATTGGGATTGGTGTGGTAGAAAACTTCGTCTAGTAGACACAGCAGGCTTAAAACGTCGCTCAAAAGGGACAAGCATACTAGACGGGATATCAAGAAATAGTACATTGCGAGCAATAAATTTTGCGCACATTATTGTCTTATTGCTCGATGCCAACGCCATATTGGAACGCCAGGATCTCACTCTCGCCCGTATGATTATCAGCGAAGGACGTGCTTTAGTCCTTGCTGTGAATAAGTGGGATATAGTTCAGGACAGCGCTGCAGCAGAGGCACGGCTGCAAGCGCGGCTCATACATGCCTTACCACAGGCCTGGGGCCTACATACTCTTACTCTTTCAGCCAGGACTGGCGCTGGGGTCGAGCAGTTGCTACAGGCGGCATTCGACGTTTATGTGCTCTGGAATCGGCGTATACCAACAGCAGCTCTCAATCGTTGGTTATCATCAGTACTCAGGCATCACCCCCCGCCCCTAGGGCGACATGCCCGCCGTCTTCAACTGCGCTATCTTACCCAGACTAACACACGACCGCCAACCTTTGTGCTATTCAGCAGCCGGCCAGAGGATTTGCCAGATTCCTATTTGCGCTATCTGATAAATGACTTGCGGCGAACATTTGACCTGCCAGGTGTGCCAGTGCGGCTCTACCCGCGTCGGAGTGATAATCCTTATGCGCGATACGGGTGAGAGGAAGCATACCGTCGCGCCTCCCAGAGGTAGATCTGGGTTGGCAAAGGGGTGAAATCCATGACGTCACGCATCATGAGCGAGGTGTCTGTGTGGAAACGGTCAAAAGCAGCTCACTTTCGTGCACAACTTACAGCCCCGACATTAACATTTCTAATGGAGGCTCACAATGGGCTGTCGGCTCGGGTAGTTGAGGATGCAGGGTTCGAAGGCATATGGGCTTCTGGCCTCTCCATCTCGGCTGCCTTAGGAGTACGTGACCGCAATGAGGCCTCATGGACCCAGGTTCTCGATGTACTGGAGTTCATGTCCGACGCCACATCGATTCCCATTCTAGTCGATGGGGATACAGGCTACGGCGATTTTAACAACTTCCGCCGGCTAGTGAAAAAACTGTGCCAGCGACAGATCGCTGCTGTGTGTATTGAGGATAAACTCTTTCCGAAGACAAATTCATTTCTCGATGGCTCCCAGAGCCTAGCGGAAGTCGATGAGTTCTGTGGCAAGATAAAGGCCGGTAAGGATAGCCAGACTCATCCTGATTTCTCCATCATCGCCCGTGTCGAAGCATTGATCGCTGGCCATGGCCTAGAGGAAGCTCTGCGACGGGCTGAGGCTTATCACACTGCCGGGGCTGATGGGATTCTCATCCACTCAAAGAAATCCACAGCTGAGGAAATTTTACATTTTTCTGCTGCATGGGATAGTAGAGCACCCTTATTGATTGCACCAACCATGTACTATCTCACCCCGACGGACTGCTACCGTAGAACTGGGATTTCAATGTGCATCTGGGCTAACCACAATTTGCGCGCCGCGCTTGCTGCTATGCGCGATGTCAGCGGCCGCATATTTCGTGAACAGGGGTTAGTTGGAGTGGAGGAGCACATTGCTAGTGTTTCTGATGTATTCGATATTGCCGGTGAGGCCGAGCTGACCGAGGCAGAAAAACGCTATCTACCAGGTCAGCGCCGCACAGTGCAAGCGGTAGTGCTAGCTGCCTCCCGCGGGAGCCAGCTTTCTACTCTGACTGCCGATCTGCCCAAGTGTATGCTGGACGTGCGTGGAGAGCCACTCCTGAAAAGACTTGTGCGGTCTTTGACAGGTGCAGGGGTACGGGGCGTAACTGTTGTCGCTGGCTACTGTCCTGAAGCTATTGCGCTGCCTGACGTCGATAAGCTTGTCAACTATGACTATGCGACTACTGGTGAGATTACATCTTTAGCTCGTGCAGAACACAAATTATACGGTGAGTGTATCATCTCCTACGGAGACATTCTATTTCGGGATTATATTCTGTCTGAATTGTTACAAACACCCGGACACGTCGTTCTAGTAGTTGATAGTGCTCCCAAAACGGGAGAAATCAAGCGTCCCTCTGATCTCGTACACTGTACCTTACCACACAGCCGCAATTATTTAGATGATCATCTGGTAGAATTGCGGTGTATGTCTACAGCTTTGACACGTGATCAAGTCTGTGGTGAATGGATCGGGTTAGCTCGGTTATCGGCGCAAGGGGCTGCTATGGTACGAGCGGAGCTGGCCGCTATGCGCACGGACGGTACACTCGCGACAGCTTCGTTGCCAGATCTATTTAACCGTCTGGTGGCCAGAGGGGACCCGCCACGGGTGGCCTATATTACCGGCCACTGGCTGGACGTCAATGATGCCTTCGGACTTGCCCGGGCGAGGAATTTTCTGTAGGGCTGCGGTCGATTCTCAGAGAGTCTAGACAGTCCCTCTCCTTTCTGTCGATGCGGTAGGGACGCACAGAGAAAGCAGCAAAACGACTGTCTTGCTCACACAGCTCAATAAAGAACGAAAGAACGCTAGTAGGCAGCAGGTCGTGAAAATTATACTCACAACATCAATCTCTGGCCGTGTTTCTTGAAGAGTCAAAATTTAAAAGTGAAACGAAGCCCTGTACATCTGGACGCACACAACTTCCGTAGATGGATTCCAAGCGATTCTCTTTCACTTCTCTTTCACTGTTAGAACTTCTCTATTGAGAACTCTACTACTTGTCTGTAATTATTACATATCATCTCTCTCTACGAGAGATTTGTCGTTATGCACATCTTTATTCTGAGAATTGACAGATAACTGTACCGAAAAAGTGCACAACTTAAGATTTCAGATAGTGGAAGAGCATAGCCATCGCGGTGGAGTCTGTCGGCATCACCCCACATTTCAGTAGGTCAGTAGGAGTGTCTCAACAGCTGCTGTTGTATTCTGTTGTACAGACATCAAACATCAAAAAACATCAAAGACTGTGACACACGCGTTACAGCGTGTATTGTATCAGTATCACGCCGTGCTCTCGAGTACCTTCGAGGGGTAGGAGTGGAGGGGTGGCCGAGCGGTCGAAGGCGCACGCCTGGAGAGCGTGTATATGTCAAAAGCGTATCGTGGGTTCGAATCCCACCCCCTCCGCCACACGCAGGTGTGCCGTCCATTCACTTCCTACCAAAGAGCTCCCGCTGGATAGGTCCCTCCCGCCGAGTTGTTCCCCTGTAGATCCCGTAGCACATCCGGTCGTCGCAGGATCTCCTCAATACGATGGGCTTCCTCGAATCGTGTATCAGCCTTGAAAGATAGCTCAGGCACGAATTGCAGCCGCACCATACGCCCTAGGGCGTAACGGAGAAAGGGACGGACGCGCCTAAGACCGAATAACAGAGATTCTGCATTGCTGCGGCCCAGTGGTACCACAAACACTAAGGCATTGCGCAAATCCGGGCTCATCCGCACTTCGGTCACTGTGAGGCTTGTCTGTAACAGCTCAGGATCACGGAAATTGGTCCGCTCTATGAGTTCAGAAAGCGCGTGACGTATTGCCTCTCCCACCCGTAATCGCCGTTGCCCTCTGTTAGCGCATTGTCTGGTCATGAGCGCCTATTCGCTGATCTGAAGGTTACGTGATGACTCCATCCCTTATGGACAAGGTATAATGTTCCGTATCACACAGCTGTTTCATAGAACAGTGGCGACCTTTTCCATCTCATAGCATTCAACCATGTCATTGTCCCGTATGTCGTGATAATTCTCAAGACACACTCCACAATCAAAGCCAGCTCTTACCTCGCGAATATCCTCCTTAAACCGTTTAAGCTGCAACAGATTCCCTTCGTGAACAACAACATTATCGCGCAGGAGACGTATCTTTGCACCACGCCGGATGAGACCTTCTGTGACCATACAACCAGCTACTTTACCAACACGGCTGATGGTAAAGACTTGCCGAATCTCTGCGTACCCTAGAAACTTCTCACGGTAGGTGGGTTCTAGCATCCCAGATAAAACGGCTCGCACGTCATCGGCAACATTATAGATGACTGAATAATACCGAATATCAACACCATCACGACGTGCCATTTCTCTGGCCTGCGGATTAGCACGGACATTGAAGCCAATGATCAGTGCCTGTGATGCCTTAGCAAGAGTAACATCAGATTCGTTGATACTCCCCACCGCCGCGTGCAAGACACGTATCTTGGCACCAGTCGTGCCGAGCTTACCCAAAGTGTTGGTAATAGCTTCTACTGAACCTTGAACATCACCTTTTATAACAACCGCAAGCTCTTTAGCATCGCCAGTCCGGATACGGGCAAACATCTCCTGCAGAGAGCCACGGCCGCTCTGGACCTGCTGGGTTTCACGTTGTTTGCGCTGGCGGTAACTGGCAATCTCACGGGCCCTCATCTCGTCCTCAACTACAATAAAATCATCACCGGCATCCGGTGCAGCTTGAAAGCCCAGCACTTCGACTGGTACAGCTGGCCCAGCCTGTTCCACACGCTGTCCTCGGTCATCTAGCAAGGCACGGACACGTCCCCATTCCTTGCCGCCGACAAATACATCACCAGTCTTCAGGGTGCCCCGCTGAACCAGAACAGTTGCGACAGAACCGCGCCCCTTTTCCACACGAGCTTCAATAATAGTGCCTATGGCAGAACGGTCCGGATTGGCCTTGAGATCTAGTATTTCGGCTTGTAACAAGACTGCTTCCTCAAGTCTTTCAAGATTGAACCGTTTCTTAGCTGACACCTCAACAGATAATACATCGCCTCCGTGACTTTCCAGCACAACACCATGCTGCAGAAGATCATTGCGCACTCGTTCTGGATTGGCTTCCGGCCTATCCAGCTTGTTAATTGCTACTACTACGGGTACACCAGCAGCACGGGCATGACGAATGGCCTCGATGGTCTGCGGCATGACACCATCATCAGCAGCAACTACCAAAACGACGATGTCTGTGACCTTAGCTCCACGGGCTCGCATGGCAGTGAAAGCCTCATGTCCTGGCGTATCTATGAAGGTGATATGTTGCCCAGTCGGCAGAGCAACCTGATAAGCGCCGATGTGCTGTGTGATGCCACCCGCTTCCCCTGATACCACGTCTGTCTGTCGTAAGGCATCAAGCAGAGAAGTCTTACCATGGTCAACATGGCCCATGACAGTGACTACTGGTGCCCGCGGCACAAGCTGGTCTGCCATGTCTTCTGGACCTAGGACGCCCTCCTCGATATCAGCATCAGCCACCCGTTTCGACATGTGGCCAAACTCGCTGACCACCAATTCTGCTGTATCGGCATCGATGGACTGGTTGATTGTCGCCATAACGCCTACACGCATCAAAACCTTGATAACATTCGCTCCACGTTCGGCCATACGGTTAGCTAACTCTTGAACGGTGATGGCTTCAGGAATGACGACTTCACGGACTACCTTTTCGTTCGACTTCTGCTGTAGAATCTGTTTACGGCGCTCCTTCTCCTGGGCGCGTCGCAGAGCCGCAATAGACCGCCCACGCTGTGAACGATCATCATCATCCAGGGCAGAGGTCACAGTCAGCTTAGCAGAACGACGTCGCGCTTCGCGTTTGGCAGCTGGCTGCCTGGTTTGGGGAGTCCGTGGCCCTTTTTTCCGCTCACCTTCCTCCTCCTCTTCTTCCAGAAGGACACGAGAGCGGAGCACTTCTGTACTATCTTTCTCCCCTGCGCGCTTCTCCTCCCCTGGCTTGCGCCCCCCTTCAGGCCTGCTGTTCTCACGGGCAGAAACGGCCATGTTCCCAGGCACACGATTCCGTTCCATAGCCTGTCTACTGCCCTCGGCCTTGCGGCGCTTCTCTTCTTCTGCAGCAGCTTGGCGGCGGCGAGCTTCCTCTTCCTCAGTCTTGCGACGCGCCTCCTCCTCAGCAGCGCGCCGACGTGTCTCTGCTTCTGCTTTCTGCTGTGCTTCCTTCAGTGCGCGCATGCGGCTGGCTTTTTCTCTGGCTGTCAGATCACCGCCGCCATCTGCGGCCTGGAGCACATCTTCGGTAGTATGAACCTCACCCCCCTGATCAGCAGAGACATGAGCTTGAATGCTACGCTTCTTACGAACCTCAACAGCGACAACCTTGGAACGGCCATGAGAAAAGCTTTGGCGTACCTGACCGGCATCTACCGTTTTCTTGAGCTCAAGACGCCTCCTAGGCGATAAGGACAACTTTTGGTCTTTCTCGTTCATGTAGCTCCAGCTTTGCCTTTCATCCGCAGCGCAGAGAGAGATCAAGCAAACCTTGACCCCATCCTAACTTACTGATACTGGAAACGCTGTGCGCAATCTTGCAGTAGCGTGTTACTCTTAGTCAATAGATCACGACTTGCCAATCTTGGTCCCATTACTGAGACCGCGATAGCACACCAGGCGACTCGCCTCTAACAATAACACTTCTGCCATGCGACCCGTTTTCACTGCCACGTGCATGACCTCCGCCTGACCAACTGCTGCTCCCAACGTGGCACCCCCAAACAGGTTGATGACTGGCAATTCTCTGCCTATACGCCTGATCTTCTCGCACCCACTAGGCGCAGCATCACATGCCTCTATTAAGAAGGCAATCTGTCCTGATTTAACCGCAGTAAAGACCTTTTCATATCCACAAACTACAGCCCCCGCACGATTCCCCAACCCAATAAGATCAAGGACCTGACGCACTAGCAAACTATCAACCCGATCAGCCAGATCGACTGGTACAGAAACAGGCTGGCGTGCTGCTTTAGTAAACACCTTCCGCATTATCGCAGTTTCTACCACATCCCGACGGGCGCTCAACCAAAACCCCCGCCCTGGCAGTTTTACCCTAACATCTGGAACTACTAGCGCATCTGGTCCTATCACGAAGCGCAGCATAGCTGTCTGTAACTGGCTAACCCTGCCTACTAAGCACCGCCGTGTCGCAGATTGCGGCCGATCCGGCGTGGCTACTACTGAACCAGACACTTCATCATGCTGCCACATTGCGCTTCCACTGGCGTTACCATTGTCCCCACCTCCTTGTCCGTCCGCTTTACGGGACTGTATTCGTCTTGAACCAATGAGCCCGTGCTGCCATGATCACCGCTGCAGCATCCTCTACCGTGATGACATCAGAGCCGAGAATATCTATCAGCTCATCGGTCGCTAGGTCAGCTACATCATCTAAGGTTCTTATACCTTTCCGTCCCAAGGTGACCAGCATGGCTCGTGTCAGACCCTTGAGAACAGACACCGCATCATTGACACCTAGTTCTCTGCGCTGCAGATCATATTTCCTATTCTGTTCCTCAAGATAAGCAACAGCGCGCTGTTGCAACTCGGCCGCAACACCTTCGTCAAACGCTTCGATACCAACAAGCTCTCCAAGTGGGATATATGCGATTTCCTCGACAGTACTAAACCCCTCAGCAACGAGTAAATGAGCAATCACATCATCCACATAAAGCGCCTCGATAAATAGCTTGGTCCGAATCTTCAGATCCTCCTGGCGACGTTCCGACTCTTCCGCTTCTGTTAAGATGTCTATCTCCCAGCCGGTTAACTGTGAGGCAAGACGAACATTCTGCCCCCTGCGACCAATAGCGAGAGAAAGCTGGTCGTCGGGGACTACGACCTCAATCCGTTTCGCCTCCTCGTCCAGCACGACCTTAGCCACTTCAGCGGGAGCCAGGGCATTCACAACGCAGGTAGCCGGATCCGTTGACCACTGAATGATATCGATCTTCTCGCCTTGCAGTTCTTGTACTACTGCTTGGACTCTGCTGCCACGCATACCAACGCAAGCCCCCACAGGATCGATGGAGGAATCGTTAGAGACAACCGCGATCTTTGCCCGTGATCCAGGATCGCGAGCCACAGCCCGTATCTCAATAATGCTGTCATAAATCTCGGGGACTTCCTGTGCAAAGAGCCTAGCCATGAATTGCGGATGAGTCCGCGATAGAAAGATCTGCGGCCCTCGCGCTTCTGGGCGGACATCGTAAATATAGGCGCGGACACGATCACCGTTCTTAAAATGTTCCCGTGGAATCAGTTCATCGCGTCGCAACACAGCCTCAGCCCGTCCTAAATCCACGATAACATTGCCGAACTCCATCCGTTTTACGAGTCCGTGCACAATTTCTGCGACGCGATGTCTATATTCCTCATACTGACGTTGTCGTTCGGCATCACGCACCTTTTGGACAATCACCTGCTTAGCAGTCTGGGCCGCAATGCGTCCAAAGTCGATGGGCGGCAGAGGATCAATCAGAAATTCCCCTCTCAGAACATTAGGCTTGACACGCTGAGCTTGCGCTAGACTCACCTGCGTGATTTCATTGTCGACTGCCTCTACCACTTCTGTAAACCGGGCGAGTTGAATCTCGCCGGTACGGCGGTCTATATGCGCACGTATGTCATGTTCGTGCCCATATTTTGAACGGCCAGCCTTCTGGATAGCCTGTTCCATCGCTTCGAGCACCTCTTCACGGTCAATGCCCTTATCCCGGGCTACAGAGTCTGCTACCTGCAGAAGTTCTGGGCGGGGAAGTGCTGCAGTCCTGTCTATCACGCGTGACCTGCTCTTTTGGGGGTACTGGTTCCTTACGCCTGCGTGACGAGGCTATGGCTCTCGTTCTTTCCGCTGTGCCGTTACAGCTTTGGGCCGTACGGCTACCCGTTCATCCGTTAATACCAGTTTCGCCTTTGCCACCTCAGCCTGTGGAATGACCACTTCGCCCCCTTCAGACAGCGTAAGATGCACTGCACCTTCTGCACTCAGACCCAGTAGCCTGCCCCGAAAACGACGACGCCCCGTGATGGACCGCCAGGTCTCTAGCCGCATCTCGTAACCTGCAAATCGTGCAAAATCCTCTGGTTTGGTGAGTGGCCGATCTAGCCCTGGTGAAGTCACTTCGAGAACATAGGGCCCTTGAATCAGATCTGCAACGTCCAGAACAGCCGACACGGCTCGGGAGAGACTAGCACAGTCGTCGATGTTCATAGCCGCACGATCCTGACGTTCAGCCATCACCTGCAAGATGCAGCGTCCCTTACCCTGGATCAAGATACGCACAAGCGCATAACCCATACCTTCTAAAGTTGGCTGAACCAATGCCACAATCTTTTGTTCCATAGCCCGGTCCAAGAGGCAAGAGTGAAGCAAATACACCACCTACTCTACACACAACACACTTTGAGCTTGAGAGCAGAGCCATAGTGACACAGCAAAGCTGTACCTCTCGGAGGATAACACTATCTGCCCCATGGTCAAAGCTCTTTCAAAGAGAGTCGTGGCTTACGCTCAAAACACAAATAGAACGAGCATCTACCTGCACGGAGTGCTTTAGCCTCGTAGCGTGTTGTAACCCAATCTGCCGGAGGATACCGCCAATCATCCGGAGCACGTGCTAGCCAGTGGAAGGCTGGATGCACAGGTACGAGTCCTAAGGTCCAACGCAGATAAACTCTATCATCACTCGCGATTCGTAACTCGCAGCCGTCGTACAAAAGCCGCGCGAGATGCTCTAGGTTAGCCGGCGAGACGAGACGGCGATGTATATGCCGCTTTTTGGGCCATGGATCTGGAAAGAGTAGGAAGATACGCTCCAGACAAGTATCTGGCAGCGCGCGTAACAGCAGGCGAACATCATCTGTAAATAGACGCACATTGGCAAGATTTCGAGTGCTGATGTGCGCAAGCGTGCTGGCAATTCCATTAAGAAACACCTCACAGCCTATGAATCCCACATCTGGGTTGCGACTAGCCTGAGCTACTAAGTGCTCACCCCCGCCAAAGCCGATCTCCAGCCACAGCGCTCGTGGTCTAACTGGGAATAGTGCCCAAGGGTCAATACCATTTTCCAGACGGGGGATAACGATCTGAGGAAGTAGAGTGTCGAGCAGGGCCAGGCGTCTCTTGCTTAGGCGCTTGCCTCGACGTCTGCCATAGCTGCGCGGCCCAATGACGCAATCAGGCACCACTCTTTTCAACAGAAGACAGTCCTTAATGCTTCAACTAGGTCCGTGCGTTCCCATGAAAAGCCGCCATCATGTTCCGGTACCCGACCGAAATGCCCATAGGCCGCTGTGCGGGCATAGATAGGCCGGTTAAGACCAAGATGTTCACGAATCCCGCGCGGACTGAGATCCATCAGTTCCTGGAGAACAGCAGACAACCGCTCTTCGTCCACATGACCTGTGCCCTGGGTATCGACATAAACTGACAACGGCCGCGTTACGCCGATGGCGTAGGATAACTGAATTAAGCAACGGTGAGCGAGGCCAGCAGCGACGACATTTTTAGCAAGATAGCGGGTTGCATAAGCTGCAGAGCGATCTACCTTGCTTGGATCCTTGCCAGAAAAGGCCCCACCCCCGTGAGGGGCCGCGCCGCCATAAGTGTCTACAACGATCTTGCGGCCGGTCAGACCACAGTCTCCATCAGGACCACCGATGACAAAACGGCCGGTCGGATTAACATAAAAGTGCGCCTCCTCGCACATCCAGCCTGCAGGTAAGATTTTCAGTACATGGGGGCGGACAATCTCTCGCACCTTTGCTTGTGAAAGGTCTGGACCGTGCTGGGTTGAGACCACGACAGACCGTGCTCGTACCGGCTGGCCATTCAGGTATTGCAGAGTGACTTGACTTTTAGCATCAGGTCCCAAAACAGATGCTTCACCTCTGTGACGGGCTTCAGATAGAGAACGTAGGATAGCGTGGGCAAACTGAATCGGCGCCGGCATTAATTCTGGTGTCTCGTTACAGGCATAACCGAACATGATTCCCTGGTCCCCAGCACCTTCGTCTTTGTAGGCAGCAGCATCAACGCCTCTTGCGATATCAATTGACTGCTGATGCACACGAACGAGAACATCCATGGTCTTCCAGTGAAAGCCGTCCTGTTCATAGCCAATGCCGCGCACAGCCTGTCTGGCTGTTTCGATCATAACGTCAGTGGCAATCTGCTCTGGCCCACGGACTTCACCAGCGAGAACAACACAGTTAGTTGTGGCAAGACTTTCTATAGCAACTCGGGAATATGGATCAGACGCCATGAATGTATCGAGTATAGCATCTGATATGCAGTCACACACTTTATCCGGGTGTCCCTCGGAAACGGACTCACTCGTGAACAGGTAGTTCGACTTCACCACGCCTTGTGCTCCGTCATTGGATGGAGTCATTGGACAGAGCAATGACCACGCTCCGAGTTAGTCGTCAACAGGTGATCCCCTGCAGACGCCTTGCAGTGTGCTTCCAGGGCAAGGCCCTTTTTTAGTGCTGCTTTCTGTTGGCTCATTCACTTCTCTGCTTCCCAGGAAAGCTGGGCCTGTACAATCATTTGGGAATCATAGCTCGGAATGATTCTAGGGACGTGGACGACTTGTCGAGATATCATGATCTGCTCGCTGCAGCTCAAATAAATCCAGTATGCCTAGCGTGAACGGCTGAGAGATAACGACGGTGTAGCGCGTCAACCTGCCTGTAAGCCTCTTCATCTTCAGCAGAATCTTTAACAGATTATGTAGTCCATACAAGGAAAAGACCACGAAACAGGAGGAACTTTCGGGATTGGGAAGGTTCAGCGAGACGTGAAGACGCCATGTTATTCTATCATCGCAAGACTGCGATCTAATCGTCCTGAATCTCACTGTGCATGAGATGAGAGATTGAAAGAATGAGTGTAGGAAGAGAGAAGAGACAGTTATGATAGAGACTCTATAGTATAGAAAATAATTTTCTAATCACAATTATTCAATGAATACAAAGAGAAGATAAATATTTTTACCTCATAAAGTGTATTATAAGACATATTGTACCATCATGATTACGATAGCGCTTGCTCAGAACCCTCTAATTCATAGCCATGATCGCCAAAAGATCATACTTTTTTATAGCCATTGTGCAAATTATCTTTGTATGCCATACAAATACTTTCATTGTTCTATGTCCCCCCCCGTTCAGCGCTCTCACAGTTCAGTGGCTCAATGGGCCCACGTACCTATGCGAGAGTTAGCACTGCGCGTGTTGCAAGTTTATGTTTGTTAACAACCGAAGAACAGAGTCGCCAGCATCTGCAACGCCCATCCTAGCTCCCAGTATTGTAGGGTATACAGATAAGCAGGTGGTAGCGCCATCGTCTAGAGTATAGGGATAATCTATCTCCCACGCTCCACGGCAACGGCAGCCAAATCCGCTTCTTCTGCGGCTCATATGAGCGAGCAAGGCCTTCGTACGTTTGATAGCAAGCAGAAACGGTAAGCCACTGGTATGATGGATGCCAAGACGATCCGCACGCTAGCTGAGACAGTCATTGCCTCAAACGGGTCTCTGCTGCAACCCCTCCCAACGGCTTCAGCCGCATGTAACACCGTGTAGTCTCAATCTAAGAGATATGTAAGCTAAACTCATGGCATAAACACCACAAAGCAATGCTCTCCTTGCCAAGCGAAAAAGCGTTACCACATGATTCTCTGTCATTTGAACCAGGGCAGCGATCACGTGGTTGTCCAGTGTGAGACCTCGCTGTAGAATCTGCTCTACCTAACAGCAAGGGAGGCAAGGCAGGGAACCATGATCGATGAACTGAATGGCCTTTATTTCGAAGATCTAACCATCGGCCTGAAGGGTGTGTTTGCCCGGACTATCACCGAGGCTGATATTGTACAGTTCGCCGGAGTTTCCGGTGACTACAGTCCGGTGCATCTGAACGAGGAATACGCTAAAAAGACCCGCTTTAAGACACGTATCGCCCACGGTGCTCTATGTGGCGCTTATATCTCAGCGTGCATGGCAACACGTATGCCAGGACCAGGTTGCATTTATATAACCCAGACCTTGAAGTTCCTCGCACCTGTCCATATTCACGACACCGTAGTGGTACGGGTAGAGATCAGGGCTCTAGACGCGCAAAAGAAGTTTGCAACCCTGGCTACCCGCTGTTTCGTAGACACGCATGTTGTTGTGGATGGTGAGGCCGTCGTCCTCATGCCAACTCGTGACTGAGGATATTCCCTCCGTGACCATGCGTCTGTTCCGCCATTACACAGAATTGCCCACAGAGGTGCGCGGTAGTGTTGTGGTGCTTGGCAATTTCGACGGCGTACATTTAGGGCACCAGGCTGTAATCGCAACAGCACGAGACATTGGTCTGGCCGCCGCCATGCCAGTCGGTGTCATGACCTTTGAGCCTCATCCCCGTGCTGTGTTGGCGAAGGACAAGGATTCCTTTCGTCTGACACCGTTTCGCACAAAGGCGCGTACCCTCGAAGCACTAGGAGTAGATTTTTTAATTGCCCAGCATTTCGACTTGAAGTTTGCTCGCCACACTGCAGCTGAATTCGTGGATCATGTGCTGGTAGAAGGAATCGGTGCACGTCATGTAGTGGTAGGGTACGATTACTTATTCGGCCAGGGCCGGAGTGGTAATGTAACAGTGCTGGAGGCTCTCGGGAGAAGTCGTGGGTTTGCCGTAACGGCTGTCCCACCTGTGCGAAGCGCCACCGGTGTCACTTATTCCTCGACACAAGTGCGGACGTGTCTAGTAGAGGGACGCCCCCGCGATGCGGCATGGCTACTCGGTCGCTATTTCGAGGTAGAGGGTCGTGTCGAGTATGGCGACCAATGGGGTCGATGGCTTGGCTATCCAACCGCTAATCTGTATCTTGGTGAGTATCAAAAACCACGAATCGGTGTTTATGCCGTGCGTGTCGGCCTCGACAAAAGAGGCGAAACCCTTTGGCAGAACGGAGTCGCTAACTATGGCTACCGTCCTAGTGTCGAGGGGCGCACGCCTCTATTAGAGGTTCATCTACTCGATTTTGCAGAGAATATTTATCGGCGGCGCTTGCGGGTAGCGCTCGTAGAATTCCTGCGCCCAGAACGCCGTTTCGACGGTCTTGAAGCCCTACGTGCGCAGATAGCAACTGATGTCGCACAGGCCAGGACTATTCTACACCGCCTTTTACTGTCCAATCATGCTATAGCTCTGGATTCTCCAATCCGAACAGTGTGGGAGAGCACAAACCACACCCTAACCTCCTCGATGAATCATCGAGAAGGCGTAAGGGGGGTACATTGATTGATTCGGCACTAGAATAATGGCAATCCTGAGGCCTGTAACAGGTGCATCACCTTTGTGTGCCGCGGTAGATGACCATACTAGTACCTTGTGTCGGGGCTAAGTGATCATAACCGATCAGGCGCACATGATCGTGCGGGTTTGTGAGATGGCAGGCTTCAACCTCGGCAAGGATCTGATCCACACTGGTTTCACCGAACATAGGCAGCTTCCACATATACCAGTAACTCAAATGAGCATGTTCTGGTTCTGTATGTTCTATTGCAGGCGCCCATCCCTTGCTAACAATGTATTCCACCTGTTTGCGTATCTCGTCACCTGTCATCTGAGGCAAGTAGGAAAATGTGCCAGTTTTACGGCTAGTCTTGTTAGAAAGTCGCGATTTGTAATCCTGGACGTCATTCATAGGCTGTCTCCTTCGCTTGGACGCGAGCCAGGCCAGGTCAGGCACAGGCAAAAATGCAAGGACTCAGCGATGTTAGATATCAAGCTTGTCTACTACATCAAATTCGAACTGAATCTCCTTCCAGGTATCCATAGCTACTTTCAGTTCTGGACACGACTGCGCCGCCTTAGTCAAGATGTCCTTGCCCTCCTTTTCCAAGGCCTGTCCTTCGTTGCGGGCCTTGATACAGGCCTCAAGTGCTACCCGATTCGCGCAGGCCCCTGCAGCATTCCCCCATGGATGCCCCAGCGTGCCACCGCCAAATTGGAAACAGGCGTCATCACCAAAGATCGCCACGAGTGCTGGCATGTGCCACACGTGGATGCCGCCCGAGGCTACTGGCAATACGCCCGGCATAGCTCCCCAATCCTGATCGAAGAAAACGCCGCGTGCGCGATCTGCTTTGATGAAGCGATCACGCAGAAGTGCAATCCAGCCCAGCGTTGCCTCGCGGTCCCCTTCTAGCTTGCCCACGACAGTGCCAGTGTGTAGATGATCACCTCCTGACAGCCGCAAAGCCTTGGCGAGAACACGGAAGTTGATTCCGTGATTCGGATGTCGGTCAATGACTGCGTGCATGGCACGATGGACGTGCAAAAGCATCCCGTTCTTCCGGCACCACCGCGACAGACTGGTATTAGCGGTTAACCCGGTCGTGATGTAGTCGTTCATGATGATCGGCATGCCAAGGGTCTTAGCGAACTCAGCCCGTTCTAACATCTCTTCCCACGAGGCGGCCGTGACGTTGAGGTAGTGGCCCTTGCGTTCCCCAGTTTCTGCTCTCGCCTTGTCAATCGCTTCAGCCACAAACGAAAAACGATCCCGCCAACGCAGGAAGGGTTGGGAGTTGACGTTTTCGTCATCCTTGGTAAAATCGAGTCCGCCGCGTAGGCATTCGTACACAGCGCGACCATAGCTCTTGGCTGATAGACCGAGCTTGGGCTTGATGGTGCAACCGAGGAAGGGGCGACCGTATTTGTCCATCTTGTCTCGCTCAACGCGGATGCCATGTGGAGGGCCGTCGCAGGTCATCACGAAGTGCAGCGGAAAGCGGACATCTTCCAGGCGCAGGGTACGCACCGCCTTGAAGCCGAATACGTTGCCGACCAGAGACGTAAAAACGTTCACCACTGATCCGACTTCAAACAGATCTATGGGATAGGCAATAAAAGCATAAAACGACTCGTCACTTCCTGGCACACCCTCGATCCTGTACGCGCGGCCCTTGTAATACTCGAGATCTGTTAGGAGGTCTGTCCACACTGTGGTCCATGTAGCAGTAGAAGATTCTGCTGCTACCGCTGCGGCCGCCTCCTCGCGCGGTACACCTGGCTGAGCCACAATTTTGAAGCAAGCAAGCAGATCTGAATCTTTCACCTGATAGTCTGGCTGCCAATACATTTGGCTATATTCTTTGACACCTGCATCGTATCTCCGTAGCAACATGGCCTTTCTCCCGTCGCTTCTTCCTAAAGCACAAATCCAAACATATAGTACTCTACTCAACCCGTACACAGAATACTCCACCCGTATCCGTACGGGCAACTGAGGTGTGCCCGCGAATGTTTATGCTCATCGGCTGCGTTGCCTGGGTGAAGGATCATTCTCTAAACAGAACTTTCGCCGTGTGAAGGGCAAGGGTTTACAAGGACCAGTGATGTTTGGGACGGTTATTCAGAGACGCTTTCCTAACGTTTTGCAAATGCAGAACCAGATTTACCAACTTCATTGTAATGTCTAGCTGTGAGCTGACTCCCACATCCATCAGGATCTATGCTGGCATTGTATTGTGTTATATACTACCCTATAGACATGGGACGTTGCTCTTGCTGCGGATAGAGGAATCATGCCAGCGGCTACTCATTCCTGCCATGCTACTAGCAGCTATGGCTCCATCAGCGCATGCACGGTAGCAAAACGCTTTTCCCTTCCTGGCGGTGGCTACAGCTTTCGCTGCGTTTTGTACGCTTGGCACGCTGCTCTTCTATAAAGAACATAGATAGTACATTATCTCATATTCAAGAGACCAGTGTGTACACGGATAGTGCGGTGTCAGAGATAGAAGAAACCACCAACTGTATCATCAGCATGCCGGAATCGAGCCAATGAGGGAACGGATAAGGACGTTTTTTGGCACAGATGGCGTGCGCGGCAAGGCTAATCAAGATCCTATGACAGCTGAGACCGCCTTAAAAATCGGGATGGCAGCTGGCTGTCAGTTTATTCGTGGAGATCATCGCCATACAGTTGTTATAGGTAAAGATACTCGTCTTTCAGGTTATCTATTAGAGCCAGCCCTCACTGCCGGCTTCATCGCTGTTGGTATGGATGTTATCTTGCTTGGCCCGCTGCCGACACCAGGTGTCGCTATGCTGACTCATAGTCTGCGTGCGGATCTCGGCGTAATGATTTCAGCGTCGCATAATCCTTACGAGGACAATGGTATCAAGCTATTCGGTCCAGACGGTTTCAAGTTGTCCGACGATACTGAGGCTGGCATTGAGGCCCGTATGGGTCACGGCCTAGAAACGATGCGCGTTGGTGTGAGTAAGCTGGGGCGTGCTCGGCGGTTGGACGATGCCCCTGGCCGTTATATAGAGTTCGTTAAGGCCACTTTTCCACGTGGCCTACGTCTTGATGGTCTCCGCGTAGTAGTCGATTGTGCCCATGGTGCTGCCTACAGGATCGCTCCTAGGGTGTTGTGGGAATTAGGCGCAGAGGTGATCGAAACGGGTGTAGAACCTGATGGTTTCAATATCAATCAAAATTGTGGCTCGCAACATACTGGTAATATCTGTACTAGAGTCATTGCTGATCACGCACATCTAGGAATCGCATTAGACGGAGATGCTGATCGAGTAGTGCTATGTGACGAGAAGGGAGGATTGATAGATGGCGACCAGCTTCTAGCGTTGACAGCCCGTGAATGGCAGTGCAGCCAGCGCCTGCAAGGTGGTGCTGTCGTGGCCACGATCATGTCCAACTTAGGACTAGAACGGCATTTGCGCGCTACAGGTCTGAAACTGATTCGCACCCAGGTCGGGGATCGTTATGTCGTAGAAGAAATGCTGCGTCGGGGATGCAACCTGGGTGGCGAGCCATCTGGCCACATCATCTTGAGCGACTATACCACTACAGGCGACGGACTGGTAGCGGCCCTTCAGATGCTAGCGAAGATAGCACGCTCTGGCAAACCAGCCAGCCATATTGCTCGTCAATTCGAGCCCATGCCGCAGATTTTGCGTAATATACGATTGATAGGGTCAACCGATGCGATACTAGCCGCTGATATGGTGATGGCTGCAGTGCGGGAAGGTGAGGAGCGTCTTGATGGCCGTGGGCGCTTACTCATCCGCAAGTCTGGCACTGAGCCATTAATCCGAGTGATGGCTGAGGGTGAAGATGCTACTCTTTTAGCAAAAATCGTAAAAGATGTCATTGCAGCTATCAAGAATACTACTGAAAGAGTTACCGGACGTATGGAGAGCCGCATAGACAGCTCTGTGACCGTCACATGACACCGACACCTGTGCGGGGACGGGTTCTGGTCTGTGCTGGCTCAGACTCTGGTGGGGGCGCAGGCCTTCAGGCTGATATCAAGGCAGTAACAGCGCTTGGCGGTTATGCTATGACTGCTGTCACCACCTTGACCGCGCAGAATACACAAGGTGTATTTGCGATTCATCCAGTGCCACCGTCGTTTGTCGCTCGGCAGATAGTCGTGTGTCTAGAGGATATCGGTGCAGATGTAATTAAGACAGGTATGTTATCTACTATTGCAACTATTGAATCCATAAGCTCTATTTTAGAGAGTTTAGCGCATGATATACCACTAATCGTAGACCCTGTTATGGTAGCCAAGGATGGAACAACCTTACTAGCGGCAGATGCGATTCATGCACTACGCATCCACCTGATAAACCGGGCTACCCTTGTGACGCCTAATTTGCCAGAGGCTTATGCTCTTTTAGGGGAACATTGCGCTCTCTATACACCGGAATCTCTTGTGAGGATAGCGTGTCGTCTTTTAGAAAAAGTACCGGTTAGAGCTGTCCTATTGAAAGGTGGGCATCAGCCTGGGCAGATGGTAAGAGACGTACTGGCAACCCGATCTGGTGAAGTGACTACTTTTACGCATAAGCGTATAAATTCTACTAGTACACACGGTACTGGTTGCACATTAGCTGCGTCTGTTGCCTGCTGTTTGGCACAAGGAATGTGCCTGGAGGTAGCAGTTAGGCAAGCACGCAACTACGTACACACCGCCATAGCGACTGCGCCTGGGTTTGGCCACGGCCACGGTCCACTGAACCATGTGCACACAGTGTGTTCTTGAGATGAGAAGAGCCGTTTGGTGGGCGCGACAGGGGTCGAACCTGCGGCCACTCGCATGTGAAGCGAGTGCTCTCCCACTGAGCTACGCGCCCGCAGTGCAACCGGACGATGGACAGCTACCCCATCACTGTCAAGCTTTTTCGTCAGCTGCAGTCAGTTCTGGTGCAAGCATGACCGAGTCATTACCTGATTCACATGATCTTTGTTCTTTTAACTATGCCTGCTACGAGAATCCAGACTCACTAGTATACGTACGCAGACTGTGCTGCTTGAACACCTAGTATGAAACAAGCAATCGAAAGGGACCATTGATGGAGATCACCTTCGCTAAACCGGCTTTGCCACAAGAGGGTGCCGTCGTCGTCGGTGTGTTAGAAGGGCGAGTCCTCACGCCTGCCGCATCTGCAATCGAGACACGCACTAGTGGTTCCATGACACGGGCCATGGCTGCTAGCCATTTCGAAGGTCGGAAGGAACAAGCCCTCATGCTGCTAGCCCCGAGTGGCTTATCGCTGACGCGTATAGTACTAGTCGGCTTGGGGAAAGCGGCAGCACTTGATGCGCTCGCTTTGGAGACCTTCGGCGGTGTTGCCGTACAGCAGGTCTTCGCCACTCCTGACACGACGGCGACTGTGATGATTGGTGAAATCCCGGATTCCCCCCTTCTGCCGGCAGAGATGGCCGCTCACATTGCCTGTGGCGCTCGTTTGCGAGCATATCGCTTCGATAAATATCGCACACGCGAAGAGCCCGGGGATAAACCCGCTCTGAGGGCACTGCAAGTGATGACGACGGATGTCGCAGCAGCCTACAGGGCTTTTGATCCGCTGGATAAAGTCGTTGATGCTGTGTGTCTCGCGCGCACTCTGGCCAGCGAGCCTGCAAATGTTCTCTACCCGGAAAGCTTCGCCGCCGAGGCGCGTAAGCTCGAGAATCTTGGCCTCTCTGTTGAAATCCTAGGCGAAGGACAAATACGCAAGCTTGGTATGAATGCCCTGCTAGCAGTAGGACAAGGTTCCGTTCGGGAGAGCCAGCTTGTTGTGCTACGCTGGTTTGGTGCTGCAGACCCAGAGGCTCAACCACTGGCTTTAGTCGGTAAGGGAGTCACTTTTGACAGCGGCGGTCTTTCTATTAAGCCTAGCACTGGCATGGGCGATATGAAGTGGGATATGGCCGGTGCCGGTGTAGTATTTGGAGTAATGCAGGCATTAGCTGCTTGTAATACGCGAGTCAATGTCGTCGGTGTAGTTGGTATGGTCGAAAACATGCCATCTGGCACTGCGCAACGGCCTGGTGACGTCATTACGTCGGCTTCTGGCCAGACCATCGAGGTGCTCAACACAGACGCCGAGGGACGTCTGGTACTAGCAGACGCTCTATGGTACGTTCAAGAGTATTGCAGACCGACGCTAGTGGTTGACCTTGCTACTTTGACGGGGGCCATTGTGATCGCCCTTGGGACACATCATGCTGGCTTGTTTGCGAACGATGACACCTTAGCAGACAGGCTGCTCTCTGCGGGTGAATCCGTGGGCGAGCGGCTGTGGCGAATGCCACTGGGCGAGTATTATGATAGGCAGATCAAGTCTGACACTGCTGATATGAAGAACACAGGCGATCGCGAAGCAGGTGCTATTACGGCGGCTCAATTCCTCCAACGCTTCGCTGGCAGTGTGCCATGGGCGCATCTTGATATTGCTGGTGTGACATGGTCAAAGCAGGACTCCGCCACTGTGCCGAAAGGTGCTACGGCCTTTGGAGTACGGCTGTTAGAGCGATTCATCACCGAGTACTATACTGAGCACTATGATGAAAGGGAAGAGAGAGGCATAGGGTGAGCAGGAGAAGAGAGGCAGCGGACATGATAGGCTGCTATCCATTCTGCAACTAGACCGGGAGGGCGAGAGTGACGCAGACTCCTTTGCTGCGGATAGCATTTATGGGCACATCTGATTTCGCCGTGCCTTCCCTCATGGCTCTGGCCAGGCGGTACCGGGTGGTCTGCACCTACACGAGACCACCGAAACAGGCAGGGCGTGGACTGAAAGAAAGGCGGAGCCCTGTGCATGAAGCGGCCGCTGCTATTGGTCTGCCTGTTCGCACGCCACAGACGTTGCAGGATCCCATTACTTTGCAGGAATGGAGTGCGCTTCAGGCTGATGTCGGTGTCGTGGTTGCCTATGGACTCGTGCTGCCAGGGCAGGTGCTCGCTGCCCCGCGGCTTGGATGTGTCAACGTACACGCCTCATTGTTACCACGCTGGCGCGGAGCTACTCCTATTCACAGGGCTGTGATGGTCGGTGACACAGTGAGTGGCGTCACGATTATGCAGATGGATGCTGGCCTCGATACTGGTCCTATCCTGCTAACAGTTGACACACCAATAACTAACAGTACGACAGCAGGCAGCCTACATGATAGGTTAGCTCATGCCGGTGCCAGCTTGCTGTTACAAGCCCTTGATGGCCTTGTGGCTGGTACTCTTGTGCCACGGCCGCAGTCAGCAGAAGGTGTAACTTATGCGCGGAAAATTACCGAGAGTGAAGGGCGTATCGATTGGACGTTACCTGCAGTGACCTTGGCAACCCTGGTGCGTGGTCTGTCACCTCAGCCAGGCGCTTTCTGTCTCCACGAGGGGACTCGCCTCAAGGTTCTCATGGCTAAAGCAGCGGCCAATGTGATGGTCGGTGCTGCTGCACCAGGTACTGTGCTCGATGACCGTTTCACTGTAGCCTGTGGAGTCGGTGCTCTCTGTTTAACGTATGTACAGAGAGCCGGTAAGACTGCTATAGCAGCCGTGCCATTCCTGCGCGGTTATCCGCTCACACCTGGGACAGTGCTCAGTTGACAGCTCACGAGAGAAGAGAGAGCAGCCGCTTTCCCCTTCTGATACGACTTGGACTTATGTGCATCTGATTTTCTGAAGAGTCTTGCTGCAGTCATACGCTGTTATGATTTCTCCAGTTCTCTTGGCAGTTCATCATGTGCATCCCACTCAACCCATGAGCCGTCATAGTTTGCTACATCTGTTTTGCCTAAAAGGTATAGACCAAGCGTGATCAGGCAGCACGTCACACCTTCTCCGCAGGTAGCAATGACCGGCCGATTTAAATCAACGCCGTGGCTCTCGAAGCACTGTTGTAAGGAATCGGCCGGTAAAAGAGTCAGTTCTCGCTGGTCCACCAGCTCAAGCACAGGAAGATTGATACTGCCAGGAATGTGACCAGCTCTAGAACCTGGCCCTAGTGTATGTTGCTGTGCATGATAACGTTCTGCCCTACGCCCATCGATAATCTGTTCGAGGTGCGTGTCGAGGTCCTCTCGTACTTGCTCTAAGGAGCGCAGAAGCGAAAGATTCTGACGCGGCTTGAAGAGAGCAGGGGAAAGGATAGGGACTGTCTCTTCGACGGTGCGCTGTTCGCGTAGCCATTTAGGAAAGCCACCAGCTAGCACTGCTACATTAGTATGACCGAACACGCGGAACATCCACCACGCTCGCGCCGCTGCGCTGGCCCCGCCTACGTTGTCGTAGATGATGATGTGGTGTTCGTCTCCCAGTCCTAAGCGTTCTACCTTGTTGGCAAAGACCTCGGCTGGCGGTAACATGCGTGGCAATGGGGCTGCTGAATCGGCAATATCATCGATGTCGAAAAATACTGCCCCGGGAATGTGGGTGTCGAGATACTCCTCACGGCCGTTGCGTTGTGTTCCCTGTGGCCACCAGCTAGCATCGACTACTCTAGTCTCAGAGGCATATAAGTGCTGTGCTAGCCATTCAGTGGAAACTATACCATCGGGGTTCGTGTAATCCTTCATGTAATCCATAGTATAACATGTCCCCTGACGACGCAAGCCGAGCACATCGCAACCAGTTTGAAACGTCATATTATAGCCTTATAGCAAGTATAAGGCACAGGTATGTGCAGAACCACCTACCGGTGGAGCAAGCTGTGTTCTGTATGGTTGCCAAGCCCTACCTACGGCCACCACAGAAGCCCTGTTTTCACGTCCTGGCCACTGGTCCTGGCCACTGTTTCTCTTCATTGCAGATCGTCCTTCCTGCTCAGCCTACACATACGCGGTGAATGACTAGTCTGTGTATACAGGATACTATTCTAGCCGTGCCAATGAAGCGGAAAATGATGACGGCTCGTTTGGGATCTGGGATCTAATGTGCGAAGAAGGGACAGTGCGAATCGTAGCAGATAGGAGTGAGTCTAAGCCCAATCCTGGCCAGACGACGGTCCAAAGTCCATGGTAACCTTTGCAAGAGGGAACACAGAAAGCTACAGACAAAGCGGAATGGATGCGCAGGCAGTGGTTCACTGGTGTAAGAAAGCGCATGATCAGAAAGGTTCACATACCAATCTACTGGAGACGGCTGTATGGATATGCTAGAATTCAGGGGACTTAAGAGCTGTTGCCATAATTTCTCAAAGATTGCACTGGGGGGCTGAATGTCGAGCATGGGTGCTAAGACCAAGAACACTAAGTTACTTGCTTGGGTTGATCAAATAGCAACCCTCTGCAAGCCGGAGAGCGTTTATTGGTGTGACGGAAGCCAGGGCGAGTATGACCGGTTGTGTCAACTTATGGTTGATAATGATACTTTCTTCAGATTAAATCCAGAAAAGCGCCAGGGCTGCTTCCTAGCCCGCTCGCATCCATCAGACGTGGCCCGTGTCGAGGACCGTACCTTTATCTGCGCACCAACTGTGGAAGAAGCGGGTCCTAACAACAATTGGGCTGACCCTGTCAAAATGCGTGCCACCCTGCACAAGGCGTTTGATGGCTGTATGCAGGGGCGGACTATGTACATTATCCCCTTTAGCATGGGCCCGCTTGGCTCGCCGATCGCCCAAATCGGTATGCAGATAACGGATAGCCCCTATGTGGTCGTCAATATGCGAATCATGACCCGTATGGGTGAGAAGGTGTTAGACCTGCTGGGAGCGAATGACTTCTTCGTGCCCTGTATTCATTCGGTCGGCGCACCTTTGTCAGCTGGCAAAAAGGATGTGAGCTGGCCGTGTAATCCCAACATTCCGGAAAAGTATATTGTCCATTTTACTGAAGATCGTTCTATCTGGTCGATCGGATCTGGGTATGGTGGCAATGCCCTACTTGGCAAGAAGTGTCTTGCCTTGCGCATTGCTTCGATCATGGCCCGTGATGAGGGCTGGCTGGCTGAGCATATGCTGATTCTAGGGCTTGAAAGCCCGACTGGCGAGAAGACCTACGTGGCCGCTGCCTTCCCCAGCGCGTGCGGCAAAACTAATCTAGCGATGGTTATTCCCCCGACTACCTTTAAAGGTTGGAAAGCATGGACAGTCGGTGATGACATCGCCTGGATTAAGCAAGGTCCCAACGGGGAATTGCGGGCGATCAACCCCGAGTCTGGTTTCTTCGGTGTTGCGCCAGGGACGTCGATGACTTCTAACCCTAATGCTCTCCTAACTGTGTCTGCCAACAGTATTTTTACTAACGTCGTTCTCACTGATGATGGGGATGTATGGTGGGAAGGGCTAGACGGTATGCCACCAGCCCATGGTATTGACTGGACTGGTAAGGATTGGCACCCGGGCAGCGGGAGACCTGGAGCACATCCCAACTCACGTTTCACTGCACCGGCTGATCAATGTCCTAGTATTGATCCTGCCTGGGAAGATCCCGCGGGTGTACCTATTTCGGCCTTCATTTTTGGTGGCCGTCTGTCTAAGACCTTCCCACTGGTTTATCAGTCCTACGACTGGGAACATGGCGTGTATATGGGCGCGACTATGGGGTCAGAAGCAACAGCTGCTGCTATTGGCCAGGCCGCGATCCGCCGCGATCCGATGGCCATGCTGCCGTTTTGTGGCTATAACATGGCAGATTACTGGGGGCACTGGCTGAAGATGGGTGTGAATCTGGGTCATAAAGCACCATCGATCTTCCGCGTTAACTGGTTTCGCAAAGATGAGGATGGCAAGTTTATATGGCCGGGTTATGGTGAAAACATGCGTGTTCTCAAGTGGATTGTGGATCGGGTACGCGGTCGTGCTAGTGCTATAGAAGGACCATTCGGCTATATGCCGCGGTATGAGGATATCAACTTTGAGGGTATTGATTTTTCCCAGCAGACGTTTGACAAGTTGACCTCTTGTGATAAGAGAGCTGCCTTGGCAGAATGCAATGAACTGGTAGCGCACTTCGCCCAGTTCGGCAATAGGCTGCCGAAGGAAATGGAAGAGCAGCGACAGAAGTTCTTTGACCGTGTCAATACCATTTCAGGGGACACTTGGCACCTACCATCATAACAGCGATATAGAAACAAACAGTGAATATATGAAGTTTTTGTAAGGTTTTTTTTGCGTCTCCCTATCCTAGGGGCGTAGGGTTCTTCACGATATGCGGGTCAGGGGACCTTGAGCCGCGTGTCGTGAGTCTTTCGTGCTTGTTCGCCTTTGCATACGTTATCTGTTCTGCTGTCGCAGAATTGGTCACAGAAACAGGAATCCGCGTCTCCTTTCAAGGGAGCAGAGATTGAGCAGAGATTGCGAAGAAATGAAGAGATGAAAATGACCAGCGATTCCCTTCCCACTGACATCACCGCTATGGATTTTGAAGATGCCATGGCAGCGCTGGAGGATATTGTGCGCCGTCTGGAAGGTGGACGCATTCGCTTGGAAGAAGCTGTTGTTGCTTATGAGCGCGGTGTTGCGCTCAAACGGCACTGTGAGGTTAGATTAAAGGAAGCCAAAATAAAAGTGGAATGTGTTACCACTGGGTCAGAGGGCCAAACAGCATTGACAGGAGAGCACTCGTGAGCCGAGTGTGATTCGGAAGAATAAACGATCAAAGAGTATAGATGCGCGTGTTGTACGTTATGATGCGATCGACCTGCGAAAAAGTCTTACAATAACGACGGTCCTTAGCCCCGGGGGGTTCTGCTTGTCGCTCAGATAGCGTGGGGTGCCTAGGGACTGCTCGATAACCGTATTGTTTCCTCCACCTACCCTTAGAGAGGAAGGATTCATCTGTGACTGATCTTGCTGAAGCCATGGCGGAGGTTGCCGCCCGGATTGATGCTGAGCTAGATCAGCTTTTACCGGCTGGAGAGGTGCCTGAAGGGCGGCTATTTGATGCTATGCGCTATGCTGTCCTGGCAGGTGGGAAACGTCTACGGCCTTTTCTAGTTATGATGACAGCCCGCCTCTTCAGGGTAGCAGAGACATCGGCCCTGCGTGTAGCTGCAGCAGTTGAAATGCTGCACACTTATACTCTTATTCATGATGATCTTCCAGCCATGGACAACGACGACCTGCGTCGTGGAGTCCCAACCTGCCATCGTCAGTTCGACGAGGCAACGGCGATTTTAGCAGGTGATGCTCTTCTCACTCGAACTTTTGAGATACTCGCTGATTCTGATACCCACTCAGATCCAGCGGTACGATCTGAATTAGTACTTGAAATAGCCCGTGCTGTCGGTGCTAACGGCACTGTGGGCGGCCAGATGATTGATCTTCTGGCGGAAACGACGCCGATGGATATGATTGCTATTACTCGCTTACAACAATTGAAAACTGGTCGTCTGATCAGCTTCTCGTGCGAGGCAGGTGCTATTCTCGGCAAGGCCCCCCGTCCTTTGCGCAGCCATCTGTTAGCCTATGCCCATGACCTAGGTCTAGCCTTCCAGATTCGCGATGATGTTCTGGACATTGAGGGGAATGTGAATGAGATGGGCAAGGCAGTCTGCAAGGATCATTCTCACGGTAAGGCTACCTTCGTTTCCCTCCTGGGAATGGAACGAGCGCGTGCCCAGGCAGCCATGCTCGTTGGTCAAGCAATCACTCATCTTGATGTTTTCGATGGGGAGGCAGATCTGCTGCGTCAAGTGGCTCGATTCGTGGTCGAACGGCGGTGTTGAGAGGAGAATATCATAGGGGAAGGGGTTGAGGTGACGGAGCTTTTAAGAACACCGTTGTTGGATACGGTCCACGCGCCAGCTGATATCCGTGCCTTTAGCATAGAGCAGCTCCGCCAGCTCGCCGATGAGGTACGCCTGGAACTTATTGAAGCCGTTTCCCACACAGGCGGTCATTTAGGAGCTGGCTTGGGGGTAGTGGAACTGACAGTAGGGCTGCACCATGTTTTCAACACCCCTGAAGATCGTCTCATCTGGGATGTCGGACATCAAGCGTATCCGCACAAGATCCTGACAGGCCGTCGCGATCGTATCCGTACCCTGCGCCAGGGTGGGGGGTTATCAGGCTTTACAAAGCGTGATGAGAGTTACTATGACTCATTCGGAGCTGGGCATAGCTCAACCTCTATTTCTGCTGGGCTAGGCATGGCCGTTGCACGCTCGCTCAATGGTCGCTGTAATAACATCATCTGTGTCATCGGTGACGGTGCCATGAGTGCTGGCCAAGCTTATGAAGCTATGAACAATGCCGGCTCTGGCTCCCATAGACTGATTGTCATTCTGAATGACAACGACATGTCTATTGCCCCCCCAGTCGGGGCTATGAGCAATTACCTGTCCAGGGTGGTCAGTTCGTGTTCGTTTCGTTCTATACGTCATGTGGCTAAGGAGGTTGTTGCTCATTTGCCTGGCCCACTGGAACGAGCCGCTAGACGTGCGGACGAATATGCCCGTGGCTTGATCAGTGGTGGGACGCTTTTCGAGGAGTTAGGGTTCTATTATGTTGGCCCGATCGATGGACATCAGTTAGAGACCTTGGTGCCTGTCCTGCGGAATATCCGTGATGGCCGTGAAACAAAATCGGTTCTCGTTCATGTGGTCACACAGAAAGGCCGTGGTTATGAACCTGCGGAGCAAGCCATCGATAAGTACCATGGTGTTTCGCAATTCGATGTTAGTACTGGAACTCAAGCAAAACCGCAAGTCAGAGCCCCTGATTACACATCAGTATTTGCTCAAGCTCTGATTGAGGAGGCGGAACGCGACGAGCGAGTAGTCGCTATCACTGCAGCCATGCCATCGGGTACAGGACTCGATCGATTCGCGCGACGTTTCCCGACTCGTTGTTTCGATGTGGGTATTGCTGAACAGCATGCCGTAACCTTTGCGGCCGGTCTGGCCTGCGAAGGGTTTAAACCCTTTGCTGCTATCTATTCCACATTTCTGCAGCGTGCTTACGACCAAGTCGTGCATGACGTCGCCTTACAACGGCTGCCAGTCCGCTTTGTCATAGGTAGGGCAGGTTTAGTCGGCGCCGACGGTCCAACTCACCATGGTATCTTTGATCTCGTCTCCCTGTGCTGTTTACCAGGATTCGTGGTCATGGCACCAGCTGACGAGGGAGAACTTGTGCACATGGTTGCTACTGCGGCTGCCATAGATGATAGGCCATGCGCTCTCCGTTATCCGCGGGGCGAGGGCACTGGTACGGCAACACCAACACAGGAAGCGCTAGCTATCGGTAAGGGGCGGGTAATGTGCGAAGGTGGTACGGTTGCCCTGCTGAGTCTGGGGACACGGCTTGCTGATTGCCTCGTTGCTGCTGATGAACTCGCTGGACTTGGTCTGTCAACCACTGTAGCGGATGCCCGCTTTGCTAAGCCGCTGGACACAGATCTGATCCATCGCTTAGCCGCTGCCCACGCAGTGTTGGTAACAGTGGAAGAAGGAGCCGCTGGTGGATTCGGCGCTCATGTTCTTCAGCATCTAGCGCAAACTGGACAATGTGACCGTGGTCTTCGTGTACGAACCATGACTATACCGGATATATTTATGGAACATGATACACCAAAGGTTCAACTTGAAACCGCTGGCCTAACGGCGCCGCACATTGTCAACACGGTCCTTGCAGCTTTAGGGGCGGAAGAGGGCTTCTGTAAAGCTGGCATAGGGTCTGTCTAGGTTAATTTTTTTCTTTAAGGAGACTTGACTGTCCAGCACATTGTTCTTTACAGTGGGGGTTTGGGTGTTGGCCGAGAATTTAAGAGCCTACCATCGGCCGTAGGCTAGAGTGACAAGGGGCCATGATGAAGAAGGTTACAGATGCTTCTTTCGAATTGGACGTCCTCAAGGCGCCTGGGCCGGTGCTGGTGGATTTTTGGGCTGAGTGGTGTGGTCCCTGTCGGCAGGTGGCGCCAATCCTGGAGTCCCTTGCTGCGGATATGGCTGGTAGGCTTACCATCGCTAAGCTGAACATAGATGAAAACAGGGCGACTCCGTCGAAATATGGGGTGCGTGGTATCCCGACTCTGATGCTGTTTAAGAACGGTGAGGTCGTTTCGACGAAAGTAGGGGCTTTGCCCCGGAGTCGTTTGTACGAGTGGGTGAAGCAGCTTCTTTAGGTAGGGGTCCGCCCCTACGGGGGGGGCTGGCCGAGCAGACGTAAGCGATGTGCCTTCTGTAGCCGGCGCACGATTATGTCCCGCCTTAGCTTTGACAGGTAATCCACGAAGAGTATCCCTTCCAGGTGGTCCATTTCGTGCTGGATGACTGTTGCGAGTAACCCATCGGCGGTATAATCACGGACTTCATTCTGGCGGTTAAGGTAACGCACTAGAACCCGGCTCGGCCGGCTGACTGCAGCATATTGGTCAGGCAGGGACAGGCAGCCTTCGTTGCAGAAAGACGATTCAGCTGAGGCCCAGAGAATTTCCGGGTTAGCCATGCATAAGGGATCACGCCGCACTCCTCGTCCAGTTATATCAGCCACTAAGACACGTTTTAAGACCCCTACTTGCGGGGCTGATAAGCCGATACCAGGCGCAGCGTACATTGTTTCCAGCATATTCTCCATCAGGCGCACCACCCCTGGATCTACCCCCCTCACAGGAGCCGCCACTTGTCTAAGGCGCGGATCAGGTACTTTGAGAATAGGTAACGTCATGACGAGTCTTCTACCTTTCCCTGACTGTCGGAAGTAGGAGCTTTCCGCTACAGTGTCAAGTGAGAATCACCGCTTCACGCAGTGCTTATGTGTAGCATTCTTAGCCTCAGATGAGCTACTTTAGGCTGTTTTGGGAGAGGTTGTCCTTCTTCTGTTGCTATAGGATTGTATGCTCGTCCTATGTTATTATAGGCTTTTAATCCTATATATAAGGATATAATACCTAATATAGCGTGTGCCCTTTTAGAAGACACTGTTGCGATGCTCAAACATGCTGATATCTGGATTGCCATTGATCGTCTTGCCCAAGAATATGGGTTGACGGCTTCTGGCCTAGCGCGTTTATCAGGTCTCGATCCCACTACCTTCAATAAAAGTAAACGTGTCACTCGTGACGGGAAACCCCGTTGGCCATCCACTGAGAGCCTTGCTAAGGTGCTGGAAGCGACGGGCTCCACGATAGAGCAGCTTGTCAGTTACATGACCAGCAAACCCCGCTTGGCATTACTGCAGCGCATGCAGCAGAACGTACCATTGATCGGTTTCGTTCAGGCTCGTGACCATCGTTACTTTGATGATGCCGGTCATCCCAGCGGGTCCGGCTGGGACGCCATTCCCTTTCCAGACTTCGATGACCCACACGCCTATGCGTTGGAAGTCAATGGCAACAGCATGGAGCCAATCTACCGCGATGGGGATCGCCTCATCATTTCTCCTGGAGGGAGTATTCGCAGAGGTGATCGGGTGGTTGTATGCACTCTAGACGGTGAGGTCTTTATTAAGGAACTCGTACGGCACACAGTTAAACGCGTTGAACTGAAGTCCCTCCATGTTGCCCACTCGGACTGTTCGTTCAGCATAGAAGACATACACTGGATCGCCCGGGTGCTATGGGTGAGCCAGTAATCAGTTGGCTTGAGCAGCCTTGGAGGGTGCGTGCCTTCATCTGCAGCAGCAGGTAGCATTCATGATTCTTTTGTGCTGCTCTACTCTCTACTCTAGACCTGCACCGTACCATAGTCGCGCCAGTATCGGCTCAGCTCTCCACAGAGGTTTTTGCATTTCAGAAGTTGCAGGTACAAGCGCTCTTCTACCCCTGTGCTCTTCAGTAGCTTGGTGGTTCTTCTTCTGCAGTGGTCATGACTAGGCAGGCAATCACCTCAGCAAATTGGATACACTTGCTCATGACTCAACCAAATGTCTATGGACTCTGCTCCTACAAGACCAGCTTCGGAAAGAGGTGATGCAATGCGATCGAATCTTGCTTGATTTAGGCTATGATATCAGGAATCAGCTTACGCTCAAGCCAAGAGATCTGGTCCTTTAACATCAACTGACGTTTCTTCAACCGTTGAATCCGAAGCTGATCTGCGGGTCTATGCTCTATCAGCCAAACGATCATATCATCAATGTCACGATGCTCTATCTGCAGCTCGGCTAGCTGTTGATATCCATCTTTTTGACTTATTTTATGCATTGTTGAGACCTATACACACCGCAGCTTTAACAGTAGCAGAATTTTCTTTTAAGCGGTATGCCAGAGACGGCCTGATGCAAGGGAGGGAGCCACGCCAATGGCAAAGATCAAAAGAATTGGAGTGTTGACAAGTGGTGGCGACTGTGCCGGTCTGAACGCTGTGATTCGGGCAGTAACATGCCGCGCAGTGCGGACCTATGGCTGGGAAGTTTACGGCATCAAGGATGGCACCGCCGGCTTAATGAACCGGCCGCTGGAGTACATGAAGCTCGGACTGAATGCAATGAGTGGTGATATCCTGCGAGCAGGAGGCACCTTTTTGGGCACTGTTAACAAAGGTGACCCTTTTAACTTTCCAATGCCGGACGGTAGCCGGAGGAATCGGGTAAAGGAGATCGCCGATGGTTATCATGAATTAGGTTTAGCAGTTCTGGTGGTGATTGGTGGTGACGGCAGCCAGGATATCATCCGTCGGATTTGCCAGCAGGGTGACATGAAGATGATTGGTGTGCCAAAGACAATTGACAATGATGTGCGCTACACTGAATACGCAGTTGGTTTCACCACTGCCGTTAACACAGCAGTCGAGGCGCTTGACCGCTTAGCCCCTACTGCTGCCAGTCATCACCGCGTGATGATTTTAGAAGCTATGGGTCGCGGGGCCGGCCACTTAGCTCTGAACGCTGGTATTGCCGGCGGCGCCGACATCATCCTGATCCCAGAAATACGCTATACAATCGACGGTGTCGTGACGAAAATCCGCCAAGTTCATGAAGAAGGACGCAATCATAGCCTGATCGTAGTTGCAGAAGGGTGTATGACGGAGAATGGCCAGTCTGTCACTACTCTCCAATCAGGTGGTGAGATTCGCTTCGGGGGAATCGGCGCCTATTTGAGTGCTGCAATCAGCAAGTATCTCAATATTGAAACCCGTATCACTGTCCTTGGCCATGTACAACGCGGCGGCGTGCCAGCCGCACGTGACCGTGTCATTGCTTCAGCCTTTGGTGTCCATGCTGTAGATCTAGTTGCTCAGAGTAAGTTCGACCGTATGGTCGCTTGGCACGATCGCGGAGTCATCGACGTGCCACTGGCCTCAGTCGTCGAGGGTCCACGCTCCGTGGACCCACAAGGCCCTATCGTACACACGGCCCGCGGTCTTGGTATTTATATGGGAGATAGATAAACGGGCACGGAAGAAGCAAGCACACGCGGGGAGGGGAGAAGCAGGTCAGGTGCCTATCACTCTCTCCCGCTAGCGCTCTCGTGCTAGGCTAGCTCTTTCCGCCGAGGTGTGAAGAAGGTCAACAGGATTATAGGAAATTATAAGGATTCACGTCTACCTGAACACGCACTGTACGCGGCCATTGGATTTTCTCTAGCCATGCCCGTAGCAGCGGTTGAACGCGAATCGAGCGGCTAGCTTTCAGCAAAAGACGATACCGGTGCCGGTCACGCAGAACAGCAAGCGGTGCTTGCGCTGGTCCGAGGACTGTTACACCTGGTCCGTACGGCCCATGGCTGGCAAGTTCGGCGGCAACGGCTCCGACTGCTGCTCCGTCAGGACCGGAAATGATTAAGGCCACCAACTGGCCAAATGGGGGCATACCAGTGTCTCGGCGCTGTGCTGCTTCGGCAGCATAGAAGTGTTCATGTGTACCAGAGAGCAGGGCTTCCATGACCGGATGCAGTGGATCATAGGTCTGTACCAGCACCCGTCCAGGTCGTCCCGCCGCCCGCCCAGCCCGTCCGGCTACCTGTGAGAGCAGTTGAAAGGTCCGCTCAGCGGCACGTAGATCACCACCGGCCAATCCCAGATCAGCATCAACTATCCCTACTAGAGTCAAATGCGGGAAATGATGGCCTTTAGCCATCATTTGTGTACCGATCAGCACGTCAATGGTACCGGCCGCCATGCGCTGCATCAGAGTCATTGCTGCTGCAGCCCCTTTGATGTTGTCGCTGGTCATCAGAGCAAGACGGGCCGCTGGAAAACGGTTTGTAACTTCTTCAGCAATGCGTTCAACACCAGGACCACAGATAGCAAAGGGACCATGGCTACTGCAGTGGGGACATTGACGCGGTAAGTCAGTAACATACCCGCAGTGGTGACAGCGGAGTCCCTGCGGGTGGCGATGTTCCACTAGCCAGGCAGCGCAGTGTGGGCAGCGGAAACGGAAGCCACAGGCACGGCACAGGATCAACGGAGCATAGCCACGGCGGTTCAGAAATAGCATCACTTGTTCGCCGTTTGCAAGAGTCTGCTGAACTGCCTCTATGAGAGGTGGCGATAACCAGGACTGACCCCATGTGCCACGCTCAGGATGAGTGTAACGCATGTCAATAGCTGAGATACTCGGCATGGGTGCACTATCGTAGCGTACAGATAACTGTACTAGGCCATAACGATGAACAGCAACGTTTACGTGTGTCTCCAGAGAGGGAGTAGCACTGGCGAGGATTACAGCATGCTTCCCAAGCTGGCCACGTACCACCGCCATATCGCGGGCGTGGTAGAGGACTCTCCCTTCTTGTTTGAAAGCCCGCTCATGCTCTTCATCGACTACAATCAGTCCCAGATCAGAGTAAGGTAAAAATAGCGCGGAACGCGCTCCTACTACTACCCGCACTCGCCCATGGGCTACTGCATGCCAGAGCCCGCGACGGGCAGCTGTCGTCAGCTCCGAATGCCACGTAGCGGGGGATAAGCCGAAGCGGCCGGCAAAGCGGTCTAACCATTGTACGGTCAGTGCTATCTCTGGTAGTAAGACGAGAACTTGTCGGTTGTAACGCAGCGCCTCAGCCACGGCCTCAAAATAAACCTCCGTTTTACCAGACCCAGTGACTCCCTCTAACAGTGTGATAGAGAACTGATTGGCTCGCACCGCAGCAACTAGTGCAGCGGCCGCGGCTGTTTGAACTGGTGACAGAGTCAGCTGAGTGTGATCAGGATCTAGCTGTCTAGGGACTGCACCCGGCAACCACACCGGAGATTTTCCGGTAGGAAAATAAGGCATAGATTGGCGCGCCGCAGCTATACGGCGTACTATCGTACCATTAGAAGTGTCTAATAATGAATAAGCATTTATTGGTATGCTTACTACCATACTCAGTACTATTCCAGGTGGAGATAACGTGTAATACGCCACCCAATCAATAAATTGCATAACTACTTCTGGTAATGCTGGCATATCCAGCACCGTCTGCACCGAGCGCAATTGCTGCCATCTTATCTTGCTCTCTCTCCCTACCTCATTTTCACAGCCACGGTGCCAAACGACACCCGTTTCAATGCGCCCCCCAAGCGGCACTCGGACAAAAGTACCGGGCGGGGCGACTGCTACTGTGGGAAGGCTGTAATCATAAGGACCCGTCAATGGCAATGGTAGCAAGACCGCTACCCGATGCTCATTCGCAAACCTACCGGAAGATGATACCTGGGCAAAGTCCTCTTCTCTCCTTCCCATACAAGGCATTCGAGCTTGTCCGTCAACCAGTGCTCACACTCCCAGCAGACTTGGCAGACTCCCACGGCAATCTGGTATGGACACACCGCACACCAGCCTTAGACACACAACGCGAAAGATGCGAAGAACACCTGTCACAGGATTGACGTGATAAAACAGGATGCCCAGATGCTTAGACTCACCCTGACACATCCTGCGACACAGCGCTGCCACCTATCTGCTGTCTTCTCACAGAAATCCGTTGCACCAGCTGTTGGCACTAGCTCTGGCCTATCCCTTCCTTCAAGTCTATGCTCAGGGCACAACATAGTCCTCTTGTAGACAGCTCTTCACAATTTTCCTCATACACACACCAGAAAGTGTACCATCTCCCTCCTAAAAGTATCAAATGGACCCGCTTCTGGACTCGCTTCTTTACTTGTACACTGCACAGACGTCATTCTCTGCTCACCCACGGCTCTAGCTATAATAATGATACCGAATCAGCCATTGGTCCTTTCTGCCCAACGCGAATGGTCAGACGTACCCGTTGTCCAGCCTCAAGCATTGACAAGCCAGCCCTTTCAATCACGCGATTGCCGACAAATATATCCTTGCCGCCATCGTCTGGTGAAACAAAACCAAACCCTTTCTCCCCATTATAAAATTTTACAGTGCCCTCAATAACTTCCCCACTTGTTGAGTTGCTTGCACCCATTTTCACTACTTCCTTAATCATCTCAACTTGTGGTCCTTTTTTGCCTTTGGCAACGTAGCAATCTATTACCGTACCTTCAGGCAAGGCGGTCAGGCCGGCTTGCTCGACTGCCGATATGTGCAGAAAGGCATCCGGACCTCCGTCCGACGGAGTCACAAAACCGAATCCCTTGGCGGGGTTGAACCATTTGACGGTGGCCCTTGGCATCGAGAATATCCTGGTGCTAGAGATTGGGAAGAACATAGACAGCTTTCCGGTCTGAAACTATGGTGCCTCCTTCAAAAGAGACTAACATCTTCGCAGAGATGAACCGCAAATGCACCATATTCCTCCCAACGAGTGGACGAGAATTGCAGCTCCCCTCTCAGGCTCCTCCTGAGCAGGCTTGCAAGGCTTCAAGTATGGCCTAAGCAGGCTGTGATTTCAAACGGAGTCGGGGAAGAATCGCGTGCATGGCTTCTTCGCACCCACGGCTGGCGACACTCAACTCACGTTGAGCGTGTGGTAGCATCTGATCCATTCGACTTGCTGACCCTGCCCACACCTTATCATTACGCACCACCGCGAATCGATTCCCACGCACTGTCAGGCAGTCCCCACTCCCGGTTTGAACCTCGAAGCAGGGCTCATGAACGGTTGATCCTGTGGCCTGTCGGAACCGCATCTAAGGCGCCAGCGTCTGATCCCCATAGGGTTCTGTCTGACCACTCAGCTGCTGCATGGCGGCCTGAAGGCACATAGTCGTTAGCTTTGGGACGCCCGGAAGTTCCATATTATATTGTATTCTCCTGTATTCTCCGCATGAGGCCACGAATCATCTACTCACAATCGAGACTCGAACCTACAGACCGATCTCTGCTCGTAGAATTCGCTTCTAAGTTGTCAAAAAGACAACCTTTGGGCATATCTTGCTGTCAAAGACACGCTGCTAGCAGCGTGTGTAGTGTTTGGAATAAGTAAATGTACGGGAAGCACTGTTGAGGATACAGTGCGTTGTACCAAACAGAACTGTCGCATCACAATGGTCACATGAACATACGAAGGATCGCAGAATGGCGGGAGTGACGGGGCTCGAACCCGCGACCTCCGGCGTGACAGGCCGGCGCTCTAACCGACTGAGCTACACCCCCTACGCTAACTTCTGCTGCGCCTAAGACTGCACCCTCCTGCTACTCTAGCAGGGATGCGGCTACTAGGCAAGTGCCCTTAGGCTCTGCCTTAGGCTCTGGCATCAGCTCAGTCAAGTGTCAGCCTTCTATGACGAAAATATCGCCTTCAAGCTGTTTGCAGAGCCATGAATTCACAAAAGCAAAACAAAGAATCTACCTCTGCTTGCTCATTTCCCATTCACTGCCACGTTGCGGGTAGCCGGCGGCAATCGGACTACTAAACCATCTAGATCTTGATTCATAATCATTTGGCACCCCAAACGCGAGGTAGCGGTGAGGCTGAAAGCCAAATCTAGCATATCTTCCTCATCTTCACGTGCAGGTTTGAGCTTATCGGACCAGGCAGGATCAACAATGACATGGCAGGTGGCACAGGCGAGCGAACCCCCACAGGCTCCCTCAATATCGATGTTGTGTCTATGGGCAATTTCAAGGACGGATAACCCTTCTGGCGCCTCTACCTTGTGGTTGGTTCCGTCGCGATCAATGAACGTCATTTTCGGCATGGCAGTCTCCGCTTTGGCTGTCCTGCTCCCCTCCTGCGCGTTTTGAGCAGCGCGCAGACCGCGTCGCTAGGATCTCTACACCATATCTGATATGGGATTCACGGCCGACCATCTAGAGTTCATCCATTTATACCTTGCCCCTAAGTGATCTGACGCGCTCCGCGACTGCCTTCCATGCAGCCACAAAGATCCCGATATTAGTTAGTTCATCCTAAACTGACCTGTATAGCTACGCTACTTCCGGCTGGCAACCAACCCATCGGGCGAGGAGGAAAACAGTGCAGCCAGAATGCACGCTGGCTTAGCCTGGCCTGGTACGACACAGGTGGTGTTGGGTAGACGTTTTTTTCACGCTTTTCTTCCTTCCCTCAGCTCAGAAACACTACTACATGAGGCGCCGTGGGCACAGCCTACCAAGGCATGACACCATTCGCGCCGCCAAGCCAGAGAGAATAGCTGTAGCAGCTGCACTGAAACCAGCTCTAGACGTTTTCTTCTGTGCCGTGCCGCCAACGGTGTTGGCTGCAAGAGACTGGACGGGTCAGCCTGCGCAGCAGCGTCACAGCAGAGCCAGGCGTGTATAATAGCTACTGCTCTATTAAACAAATACAGAACACTCTGTCTATTGTGAGAGGACATGCCTCCAACTCGTTGCTTTGTGGCATGACTCTCCTCAAGAGCCTTGAGATCAACCAGACCATCGACAGACACAGTGCCCATCTATGCCCAACTGCGAGCAGACGGTAGCCTGTAAGAAATTCTACGCAGACATTCTACTGAAAATTACACATTACGATAGTGCATCCTCAATGATTGTGCTAATAATACAGATCATAAACTTAGTTGCTGTGACAGCGGCACATAAGGTACGGCTTTAGCCATATCATGCAACGCTCCAAGAGCGGTTTACCATCGTTTTAGCAGCATCTGCTTGATTCTCCCAACTGCCTTTCCAGGATTGAGTCCTTTTGGGCAAGTATTAGTGCAATTCATGATTGTGTGACAGCGATACAGCCGGAACGGATCCTCTAACATATCGAGACGCTTACCAGTACTCTCATCTCTAGAATCAGATAGCCAACGATACGCTTGTAACAGAACAGCTGGCCCTAAATAACGCTCTCCATTCCACCAATAGCTAGGGCAGCTGGTCTGACAGCAGAAACACAGGATACATTCCCATAAGCCATCTAAGCATGCCCGCTCCTCTGGACTCTGTAGACGTTCTGCCCAAGGAGGAGGCGGTGTATCAGCCTGCAACCATGGCTCGATCAACTCGATCTGGGCATAGGGTCGCGATAGGTCTGGTACCAGATCCTTGATGACTGGCAGGTGTGGCATGGGGTAGACTGTAACGTCTCCACTAATCTCTGCAATTGGCTTTAAACAAGCTAAAGTGTTAGTACCATCAATATTCATGGCACAACTGCCGCAGATCCCTTCGCGGCAGGAGCGACGAAACGTCAGAGTCGAGTCCATCTCGTTCTTGATCTTGATCAGGGCATCTAGCACCATCGGACCACACGATTCTATGTCAACCTCATAGGAATCAAGACGTGGTGTCTGGTCCAAATCGGGATCATAGCGATAGATCCGAAACAGCTTTGGCGCCTTTACTCCAAAAGGAGCACTATAGCGTTTACCTGTTCTCACGCGGGAAGAGATTGGTAATGAGAACGCAACCATGAATAACTCCTTGCGAGCTGATACGTAAATTACCGGATGTATTAGTACACGCGTGCCTTGGGCATAATGGACTCGGTAGTCAGCGGCTCAAGGTGAACAGGACGGTATTCCAGGGTCACGCGCCATCTGTCATCGATCCAGGCAAGGGTATGCTGCATCCAGTTTTCATCATCGCGTTCTGAGTAGTCCTCACGTGCATGGGCCCCACGGCTTTCGTGGCGCGCTTCTGCACCGTTAATAGTAGTGACAGCACAAGCCATCAAATTTTCGAGTTCGAACGCTTCCACCAGGTCTGAATTCCAAATCATGGAATGGTCCTGCAGCCCTAAGTCAGCGGTGCCAGCGGCAATATCCGCCATTCTCGCACATCCCGCCTGCAAACTCTCCGCTGTCCGGAATACAGCAGCGTCATTCTGCATGGTTCTCTGCATCTGGAGACGCAGTACAGACGTTGGTGTACCACCGTTTGCATGGCGCACTCTATCGAAGTGAGCCACAGCACGGTCAGTCACTGATGGAGCTAGCGGCTCATGTGCAGTACCTGGCTTGAGAATCTGGCTTGCGCGCAGAGCCGCAGCCCGACCGAATACGACAATGTCGAGAAGCGAGTTAGTTCCAAGCCGGTTTGCACCGTGTACTGACACGCAGGCACATTCCCCAATCGCCATCAAACCACGGCAGACAGCATCTTGGTCATCATGGACCGGTCTTAACACCTCACCATGATAGTTCGTGGGAACACCACCCATGTTGTAGTGTACAGTTGGCAAAACTGGGCACGGCGTGCGGGTGGCGTCGACTCCGGAAAAGATGCGGGCAGTCTCCGTAATACCAGGGAGACGCTGATGTAGTACATCAGCCCCTAGATGCTCAAGGTGCAGGTAAATATGATCCCTATGCTCTCCAACGCCGCGACCTTCGCGTATTTCCACAGTCATGGCCCGGGAGACCACATCACGTGACGCGAGATCCTTGGCTGTCGGCGCGTAGCGCTCCATGAACCGCTCACCTGCTGCGTTAGTGAGATAGCCACCCTCCCCACGTGCTCCTTCGGTAATCAGGCAACCGGCACCGTAGATGCCGGTAGGGTGGAATTGTACAAACTCATGGTCTTGCACCGGCAGACCAGCACGCAGAACCATGCCATTGCCATCACCTGTGCAAGTATGAGCGGATGTACACGAGAAATAGGCGCGGCCGTAGCCACCAGTGGCAAGCACAGTCAAATGAGCACGGAATCTGTGCAGGGTACCATCGGCAAGATTCCATGCTAGCACACCGCAGCAGGCCCCACTGTCGTCCAGTAGCAGATCAATAGCGAAATACTCAATAAAAAAGCGAGCGGAATGCTTCAGTGACTGCTGATACAAGGTATGTAGGATCGCATGTCCTGTGCGGTCAGCAGCAGCACAGGCTCGCTGGACCGGTGCCTCTCCGAAGTTGCGCATGTGTCCACCAAACGGGCGTTGGTAGATACGACCATCAGCTGTCCTTGAAAACGGTACACCAAAGTGTTCCAGTTCGTAGACTGCTGGAATGGCTTCGCGACACATATACTCGATGGCATCTTGATCACCTAGCCAGTCCGAGCCTTTAACAGTATCGAACATGTGCCATACCCAGTCATCTTCGGACATATTACCCAGCGCGGCACCAATCCCTCCTTGCGCAGCTACAGTATGGCTGCGGGTTGGAAAAACCTTTGTGACGCAGGCGGTCTTGAGACCTGTGGCACTCATACCCAAGGTGGCACGCAGCCCCCCCCCTCCGGCACCTATGACCACGACGTCGTACGCGTGATCAATGATGTTATACGCAGCCATAGCTCGTTACCCTCCATATGCAACCTTGAGCACTGTGACCACCGTGAATGTTGTAAAAAGAATAGCAAAGAACTTGATTAATACAAGTCCAGCTAGTCTTGCCAGCTCGCTATGAACGTAATCTTCTATTATAATCTGTAATCCAAGCTGAGCATGGTGGTACGCTGTGCCTATAGTTACAACCATAAGGACAACATTCCCCGGTATCCTGAAAAAGGTGTGTACTGTCTCGTAATCAGCACCCTTCAGACTGATCACCACAATGACGAACCACAAAGACAGCGGCACTAAGATCACTGCAGTCAGGCGCTGCTTCCACCAGTGCCCAACTCCTTTCCCAGCGGTGCCAAGGCCACGGACTTGGCCTAATTCTGAACGCAGCATACTCATCACTTCTTCCCCTAGACCGAAAGGCCAATGCCCCAAGCCAGCACTATTAGTACTGCCGTAACGGCCAGGACGATCAATCCGGATGTGTAGACTTTGTCACGTTCGAGCCCGTACCCCATATCCCATATCAAATGACGAATGCCGTTGCACAGGTGATAAAACAGGGCTCCTGACCAGAGAAATACTAGAATGCTACCCACCCACGAGCCTAATAGGGCTTGTGCTTGGGCATAGGCCCTCGGCCCATAAGCAGCTGCTCCCAGCCAATAAGTTAATACCAGAGTCCCCACTACCAGGGCCACGCCAGTGATGCGGTGCGCAATCGACATCAGTGAGGTGAGCTGTGGCCGGTAGATTTGTATATGTGGAGAAAGCGGTCTGTCTTTGTGAGCCATTATTCCCTCTACCTTCCCAAAATACCTCCCTCTGTGCACTGCCCAAGGGGCGGCTATGTGTCCGTCGAAGCACTGTTCGGCAGTGCAAAAAGCCTAGCTCCCCGCGGAGGCGAAGTCAACGCCGATGCTGGTCACTGCCTTATCTAGCCAGCAAATTGACAATAAGACCACAAAGACACCACCAATTGACCTTGCCTTGTTGTGCTGTGTATGACTGCGTCTGCAGGAAGAAAACCCAGGCGGGATATGTGAAACTAGCCTCCGTCACGATGACATTCTGACGCTCTTGCGACACGAAGGGAATAAATATGAAAATAGCAATCTATGGCAGTGGTGGCGTTGGTAGCTATTATGGTGCCCGATTAGCAGCAGCTGGAGCAGAAGTATGGTTTATTGCACGTGGGGTCCATTACGAGGCCATTCGTGTCAAAGGGTTACGGCTCAGAAGCGGCAATGGCGATCTCCACATTCACACAGCCCGAGTCACTGACGACCCAGCCGCCATTGGACCGGTTGATGTAGTGATAGTAACCGTCAAACTCTATGACACCACTACTGTCGCTGAAGGTTGCAAACCTCTGATTGGGTCACAGACGTTTGTGGTGTCATTCCAGAATGGCGTAACCGCAGCAGACATCCTCAAGGCGGCTGTTGGTGCTGAATCCGTGTGGGGTGGCACCACCTACATCATGTCCGAGGTCGTCGAACCGGGAGTTGTGGTTCACACTGGGACGAATGCTCGTTTAGTCTTTGGCGCGCTAGATGGTTCTCTAACTCCTAGCCTACAAGCTTTTCACACTATTTGTACCAAAGCTAACATAGATGCTGTACTGTCCACGAAAATTCTGACTGATATCTGGTCGAAATTTTCCTTTCTCGCACCGCTTTCAGGCATGACAGCGCTGACTCGCTGCTCCATCGGCAGAATCCGAAGCGACTCAGAAACAAGAGCCATGTTCCAACAGGCAGTCGAAGAAGTCGTTGCTGTTGCCAGGGCAAAAGGCGTCGCTCTGAAGGACGATATCGTCGCCCATAATATGAAACAGGCTGATAATCTACCTGGAACTGTGGGTTCTTCGCAACTCTATGACTTGATCCATGGCAAGCGGCTGGAGTTACCCTGGCTTTCAGGCACAGTGTCTGTGCTAGGACATGAGTTAGGAATCCCAACCCCTGTGCACAGTTTTATCCTTGCTGGGCTCAAGTTTCATGTGGATGGAAGCCCGCATTAGTTAGGGAGCCAGAGTGTGTTGGGTCTTCTGACGGAGTGTTGATAACATCTCCTAGCATTATCGCCCTGTAAACACAGGCGTCCGCTTGTTGTGAAAGGCTCGTAGTCCCTCTTGGTAGTCCTCTGTATTGAAGAATTGATAACATTCATTCAACTCTTCAGCTGTTAGGTTATAGGATACTTGCATCTTACGGATGAACCGTTTGTGCCATAGATTAACTAAAGGTGCGCCTGCTACAATGCGTTGAGCAGTTGCGATCGCCTCTGCTTCTACTGCATTGTCCGCTACGACCCGGTTAACTAACCCAATAGCCAAGGCTTCAGCTGCATCGAATATGCGGGCCTCCAACAGAATCTCCAACATGCGAGCATGGCCAACGAGACGCATGACTGCATTAATCTCAGGTGCAGGCATAGGAAGTCCCAACTTGTGCACCGGTATACCAAATCGACTCCCTTGACCACAGAGGCGCAGATCAGCCATGGCAGCTAGAGCAAGACCTCCCCCAAGGCATAACCCTTCGATAGCCGCTACCACTGGATGCGCGTGATCGCGCACTGCGGCCAGGGCCAGGCGCATAATGTGATCATACGCTCTCGCTTGAGTGGGATGACCTCGTTCTGTGGCAAACATCTTAACATCAGCCCCCACGGTAAAAGCTTTATGACTAGCACCGCGTAGGATAAGGCAGCGCACAGTAGAGTCCGTGTCTAGCGCTACGCAAACATCCCCTAGCTCTTGCCACATAGATCGATCGAGGGCGTTAAGCTGTTCGGGTTTGTTTATGAGTACAGTGGCGATTAGGCCATTGCGTTCAACTAGAATTTTTCCCGTCATACTCTCTCCTCAATCCAAAGAGGACAACAAGTATTACTACTTTTAGTGGTCTGATTTTCTACGATCGGAACAGACGACGATAGTGACCAGACTGGTGAAGACGGTGGACACGACTCGTCAAGACGAGCAAACCTCCTACCAACCCAACTATAGCCCATGCTGGTATCTCCATCGCTATCACCCCGACCTGTACTAATCGGATGCCAATCCCGGAGGGAACGGTAGTGTCTTGCCACAGAGAGAGACTTGCTTCTTCGAAAGAATAGGGCGGGACACCAACAAGCAGCGTCCACAGATCTCGCGTTGCCAGACTAACATAAGCTCCTGTGCCGAGCGCCATGACCATCTCCATCGCAGCAATGAGAACGGCGGTCATCATCAAGAACCATCCAAGCAAACGGACAAAAAAGACCATCCCTCTCTCCGCAAAAAACACCACATAAAAGCCTTCTAGACCGATCGTCTAGGCCCGCCAACGGTCGTTTGAAACGTTGTTGCTGACAAACTCGTAGGCAGCGAGGGAAGGAACGTTCAAAAGTCGAGGTCCCCGTAATGGGGGGGTGGAGAGATCCCTGGCACCTGTTCTTGCAGTAAGGCCCGAAAGCTGGGACGAGATTTGATGCGCGCATACCAGTCCTTGGCCTCCTGATGCTCCCCCCACGGTACATCCCCAACGTAATCCACCGTTGACAAATGAGCCGCTGCAGCCAGGTCAGCAAAGGACAAGGAATCACCAGCCAGCCAACGTCGCCGCTCTGTTAGCCACGCAATGTATTGAAGATGTGTATGAATATTGGCCTGCCCTGCCCGGATAGCGCGTGAATTTGGCGCACCAACACCGATCAGCCGTTTGCTAATCTTCTCGCCTACTAGATTGACTGTGACTTCGCGATTGAATTTACAATCAAACCATGCCATAAGCCGGCGTACCTCCCCCCGCATAACCGGCAGCACTCCACCAAGTAGAGAGGGGTCCGGGTAAACTTCTTCTAAGTACTCGCAGATGACTGTGGAATGGACCACAACCGTGCCATCATTCTCTACCAGGACGGGCACTTCTCCAGCTGGGTTAAGAAACATGAAATCTGACCGCCGTTCCCATGGGCGTTCAAGGACAAGATCAAAATCCAATCTTTTCTCAGTCAGCGCAAGTCTGATCTTACGGCAATGAGGAGACAACCAGAAATGCAACAGCGTACGCATGCCATGTACCTTAATGAAAATCCCCTGGTCCTCATCTCCTCTGCCAGACACTCTCTCTAACAGCGCTCCTGAGCGAGATTGCACAAGCCGAAAATCAGGAAGCGCCAAGAGTGGTGGCAATGCCGTGCCGATCTAACCCTTTGAGGCCAATCACCACCAGCCGGCTATGCCGTGCTTCAACGGCTTGCCAGGGTCGATCAAAGTAGCGCTGAATCCGGGTGCCAACCCCTTGCACCACTAAACGCATAGCCTTACCTGGCACATCAAGGAATCCCTTAATGCGCAGGATAGCATGGCTGGTGACTGCTGTCAGCAGGCGCATTTCTAGAGCATCCAGATCGGAAATAGCCGGTAGAGTCAGAGCAAAGCTCTCGAAAGCATCGTGATCGTGGTCGTTGCATTCATCGGCTGACACATTCCCCCCTACTTCTGTCGCCAGTCCCAACAGAAGGGTGGAATCGACACGACTGTAATGGACAGGCAGTACCCTGATACCAGCCCGCAGATGGGATGAAAGCGCCTGCACGATTTCCGCAAGACCACCGCTCTCGACCAAATCGACTTTGTTCAGCAGCACCATATCAGCGCACGAGAGTTGACCAGTGAATGTTTCCGTGAGTGGGCTGTCGTTGTGAGTGCTGGTCGCGGCCTGCACCGTCCGCTGAACAGCATTGTCAGAGCAAGAGAACCGGCCATCAACTATCGCAGTGGCATCAACAACCACCACTACGCCGTCTACCATGACACGCGCACGGATCGTAGGCCACTGAAACGCTTGTACTAACGGCTTGGGAAGGGCTAGGCCAGAGGTTTCAATGATGATATGATCGGGCTGCAACTCAGTACAGTTAACCAACCTTTCCATAACTGGCAAAAAGGCATCGGCTACAGTACAACAGAGACAGCCGTTGGCTAATTCAATGACGTTATCACAGGCAGTTACCCCGCATCCATCCAGCAGAGTGCGGTCAATACCAACGTCACCGAATTCGTTAATCACAACGGCGATTCTACGGCTGTGATTCTCATCCAGCAGATGGCGAATCAACGTCGTCTTCCCAGCGCCTAGGAAACCAGTTACTATTGTTACTGGTATCTTTTCTAAATTGTACATTTTTCGTATTCCATCGCAATCATATCCTTCAGGAAGACAGGAAGACCTGTACGAATACATTTGAAGAGTATCACTGTCTGGTTTCCTAGAAGACACGCTGGCTGTGACTGTGGTCAGGCGCGTACAGGCGGCTGTCGCGAAAATCGTTAGTGCCTAGCGTTCGCCCAACAAGAATTAAAGCCGTCCGCAAGAACCCGGCTGCTTTGACCCTGTCACGAATGTCTGAGAGCGTGCCGCGCAGAACACGCTGGTCTGGCCAGGAGGCTCTATGGACCACTGCAACGGGGCAATCCACACCATAGAGCGGCGTTAAATCGTGCACCACTGCTGCGAGATTGTTAATCGATAGATGAATAACGAGTGTAGCCTGGCTCTTTCCAAGATTAACCAGTGCCTCCCCCGGTGGCATGGGATCCGTACGCACAGCCGTACGCGTTAGGATGACAGTCTGGCTAATGCCTGGCAATGTCAGTGCGGTCTCTAGAGCAGCCGCTGCAGCGGCAAAAGCAGGCACGCCTGGTGTCACTGTGTAGGGAATGGCTAGAACTGCAAGCTGGCGCATTTGCTCAGCGATCGCTCCGTACAGGGATGGATCGCCTGAATGCAGCCGAGCGACATTCTGACCACCTGTGTGAGCAGTCACCATCATGGTCATGATCTCATTAAGAGTAAGACTTGCAGTATTAATACACCTGGCATCAACATGCGCAGCAGAAAGCACATCAACTGGCACCAAAGACCCAGCATACAAAACAACTGGACACTGTCGCAGCAAGTTGAGTCCTCGGACAGTGATGAGATCCGCTGCGCCTGGCCCAACTCCAATGAAATGGACTGTCATCCGCGCCACTGCTTGTAATACTGAATCAGTCCTGTGGTAGACGAATCATGACCGACCGCCGGGGCAGTGCCGGGAAGTTGCGGCAGGATACGGCTGGCAAGCTGCTTGCCGAGTTCTACGCCCCACTGATCATAGGAATTAATATTCCATACCACACCCTGTACAAAGATTTTATGCTCGTATAACGCGATGATGGCGCCTAATGTATAAGGGCTAATCTGTCGCACCAAGATCGTGTTGGTGGGACAGTTGCCAGGGAATACCTTGTGTGGCAGCAACTCCTCCAGCGACTGGCCCTGCAGGCCTTGCGCCTCTAACTCCGCGCGTGCTTCCGTTGCAGTCTTGCCCCGCATCATAGCCTCGCCTTGAGCAAACATATTGGACAGAAGAATAGCGTGGTGGTTACCGATGGGGTTGTGGCTGCAGGCTGGAGCAATAAAATCGCAGGGAATGAGCCAAGTTCCCTGGTGAATAAGCTGATAGAACGAATGCTGTCCATTTGTGCCGGGCTCGCCAAATAAGACTGCTCCTGTCCGGTAATCAACCTGCTCACCATCATGGGTAATGCGCTTACCGTTGCTTTCCATATCAGCCTGTTCTAGATAGGCAGGAAGACGATGCAGATATTGATCATAGGGTAAGACAGCATAAGCTCCTGCATCAAAAAAGTTTACGTACCACACACCTATGAGGCCCAATATCACTGGAATGTTGATTTCCAAAGGTGCTGTGCGAAAATGTTCATCCATAGCGTGGGCGCCGGATAACAGTTCCTCGAACTTCTCGAAACCAATGGTGACGGCAATAGACAAACCTATCGCTGACCACAGTGAGTAACGTCCTCCTACCCAATCCCAGAACTCAAACATGTTATTAGGGTCTATGCCAAACTCTGTGACGGCTTCGACGTTGGTAGATAGGGCAACGAAGTGCTGTGCGACAGCTGCCTCACCTAGTTGCTCCACCAGCCAAGCACGGGCACTCTTAGCATTAGTTATGGTTTCCTGTGTCGTGAATGTTTTCGAAGCGACGATGAACAAAGTCGACTCTGGGTCCAGGCTACGACAAGTCTCAGTCACATGTGTTCCATCTATGTTTGACACAAAATGGGGGAGGAGCGTGGCATGGTGATAGGGTCTCAGTGCCTCTGTGATCATCATGGGACCCAGATCCGATCCGCCGATACCAATGTTAACGATATCAGTAATACGCTTTCCAGTAGTACCGACCCATGTTCCTCCATGTACAGACTCACAGAATCTCTTCATCTTGGCTAGAACAGCATTAACCTTTGGCATGACGTCTTCGCCATCCATCAAAATCGGACGGTTGGAGCGGTTGCGCAGGGCTACATGTAGCACAGCGCGCCCCTCCACATCGTTGATCTTCTCACCACTAAACATACGAGCACGCTGTGCTTCCAGATCACGTTCTCGCGCCAGCTGTAGTAATAACTGTAGGGTTTCTCCTGTGATTCTATTCTTCGAATAATCGACAAGAATGTCGCCTAGCTTCAGAGAAAAAACATCAAATCTCTTAGGATCCTGTGTAAACAGATCACGCATATGCAGATTCCGGATAGCGTGATAGTGCTCACTCAGTGCTTGCCATGCAACACTCCTAGTCAATGACGCCATAACCCCTCTCCATTCCGTGTAGTGTCCTAAAACTAGAAGATCTCACATATTGCGTAACACAGGCATAATCAAGCTCTTCTCAGGACAGGGACCCTATACTCTCCAGAGCAGAAATCAAGGCCATCTAGGATCTACCTGCAACTCTCTCGTCCTGTTCAGAACTGTCCCAGAGGCAGAAAGCGCAGGACGCGGCGGCATACCCATACTCCTACCTGCATGAGCTCGTTATGATGGCTACCCTAAACTGGACACTAAGCCCGGAGGTAAAAAAGTCTCACCCAAACGATATCCTGTCTTCGCGGTTCATAGGGTTTAGATCCTCAGAAATGACTGCTAGGATTGTTTAGCTTTACGCGGTACTAAAACTGTATAGTCAAAATCAAGTACTACCTGCGAGGTATATCGCCCGTCCTCTCCCTTATAAGGGAAGTCACCACATGGTCTGTCCTTCACAGCCACAGTTCGCAACCGCAATGCACCAATATCCTCACGTCTTGGTAGAGAGAGTTTGTCAAGTACTTCTGACCAACAATAGATTGTATCGCCGGCGAACGTCGGATTCGCATGAGTCCCGGCATTAATAGCTACCATCTGGAAGGCGTTCCCGAGCCCATTGAACGATAACGCCCGCACAAGGGAAATGATGTGGCCGCCGTAAATGAGCCGTCGCTTGAATCGGCCCTGTGCCTGCTCATGTAGATTGAAGTGTACCTTAGCAGTGTTCTGATAAAGGCGGGTGGCCATCTGATGTTCCGCCTCCTCGATCGTCATACCATCCACGTGATCAATCTTCTCCCCAACCTCATAGTCATCCCACAGGTAAGCGCTGCCAGAAAGAGATAAATCGTAACCTGACATTCGCAATTGGTAAGAAAAGACTAGCGCAGATGCAGGCACTGCTTGAGGCAGGTTAGGTATGATGGGATTCGTAGAGGGGGCGCTCTCGTGCTGCTTGCGTACCATTACCCAACGCACATAGTCCACTACCATTTCGTCATGTTGGTTGAGTCCAGTAGAACGTATATACACGACACCACTTTTCCGATCTGAATTCTCCTTCAAACCTATTACACGCGAAACAGCAGTAATCGTGTCGCCTATATATACAGGGGCACCAAAGTGGCCGTCGGCGTAACCAAGGTTAGCAACGGCATTCAGCGAAATCTCTGGGACCGTTTTACCGAAAACAATGTGAAAGGCCAGAAGATCGTCAATCGGTGCGTTCGGTAGGCCAATAGCTCTGGCAAACTCCCGGTCTGAGGACACGGCGAAGCGAGAACCAAACAGGGCTTGATAGATTGCTACGTCACCAGCAGTGATGGTGCGCGGAGTTGGGTGGATCATTTCTTGGTCGAATTTGAAATGCTCAAAAAAGTTGCCTGGATTAGTTTTAGCATTGATCATAACAACCCTCTCATTCGGCTTTGATACGGGCCACCCTCGACTCACAGCCAGCGACGCCGCAACGCTCTACCAAAAGCAGAGCACACGCTCCCGTGTGCCCCATCCAAAGTGATATTGCTACGGCCTCTCCGCGTTCTCTCCGCTGCGCTGAATCATCCAACCGAATCAGCAGCCGAGTGCAGCTGTTGCTGTCATGCAGGGTGTTCCGTCCGGGCCCTGAGCTTCTAATTCGACTTTATCACTGGATGATCGACCGATCAGGTGGAACGGATGCATATCGAACAACGGTGCCCGCCCGCGGAAGGTGTAGCCCACTACCGTGCGATCGGTATTACGACGGACAAGATCCATGAGCAGAGTTGCCACCAACGGCCCATGTACTACCAGTCCGGGATAATGCTCCTCCTGTGTAGCATACGGCCGATCGTAGTGGATTCTATGACTATTAAAAGTGATAGCCGAGAATCGAAATAACAACACTGGGGTGGGAGTGATCGTCTGTACCCAGGCATTTGCTACATCACACGGCCCGTCAGCAATCGGCGTCGGCGCTGGTACCGGCCCGCCTGGCTCACGATAGACGATATCCTGCTCCTCCTCCACGCATAGCTGGCCGCCCTGCATAATCTGATAGCGGACGGTTACAAACACGAGCGTGCCAGTCCCTCCCTGCTTTTCCTGAACGGTGAGAATCTCTCCCTTGCGAGTAGCCGGTTGGCCGATGATCAGACTGCTATGAAATCTCATGCGTGCACCGGCGAACATGCGTCTTGGTAGTACCACTGGTGGCAGAAACGCGCCACGTTTGGGATGACCGTCGGGACCAATCTGGGCCATTGGTGCCCGAGGCAGGAAGAAAAACCAGTGCCACAGTGGCGGTAACCTGTCACCATTCCCGAGCATAGTCGTAACGTCGTCGAGAACGTTGAGAACCCCCTGGACAGGGGACGCGGTAAGATCATCGTTGCGGTGTTCCTGAGATCCGATCCAGTCGGAATAATTGACAGCTTGCCTGGTCATAATCTTTTGGACTCCATTACAATCCAACAGGACCTGCGACGATTTTACTATCGTGCAGCCTACCAATTTCTGCCTCACCAAGGCCTAGGTCCTGAGACAGGATTTCATCAGTATGTTCACCTAAAAGTGGAGCCCGCTGCGGTATTTCACGTGGACAAGCACTGAAGTCAAGTGGCGATCCCGGCACGAGGAAGCGCCCAATACCTGGCTGCTCTAACTCCGTGAACAATGGGTTACGGGTTGAACAGCGAGGATCCTCAGTGGTCATTTGACGGAATGTTTGATACGGCCCCCAACAGATTCCACTGCCGCTGAAGGCGGCACGGACCTCCTCTAGTGTTCGTGCCGCTACCCATGGCCGAATCATCGCTGAAATCGCCTCTGAGGCTCTGAATCTTTCCCCCTCTTGAGCAAAACTAACGCCTAACGCCTGTTCAAGCACTCTGAAACGGTCTATGAGACCAGTGACTTTACCTAATTCTTCCCACATACGACCGGTGACAACCACGATGTAGAGAAAACGGCCGTCTTTAGTCTCAAAATCCGACCCGTAAGCCCCATACAGGTAGTTACCGTAAGAACGTCTATCCTCGTCATTGACCTGCACCTCAGCAATATAGCCCAGGTTACCAACCATAGCGAAGGCGATATCTGACAGTGCCATTCTGACAAGCTGTCCCTGCCCAGTTCTACCGCGATAGCGCTCGGCTGCCAGCACTGCCAGCGCTACATTGATGCCGCAGACTGCATCCCATGCTGGCATAACATGGTTAACCCTATTGCTACCGGCCCTGCCTGGCACCTGGCTAGTCACAAATGGAAAGCCGACAGCACAATTAATGGTATAGTCAACCGCTGAAGTCCCGTCGGAACTGCCGACGAGATTGACCATGATGAGATCTTCGCGTCTGGCCCGGAGCCTATCGTACCGGAACCAGCTACTTTGCGGAAAGTTAGTAATGAAAATGCCACGGTCTTGGCCAGGCTGCGTCACAAGTGTACTAGCAATCTCCTGCCCTTCCGGCTTAGTTGTATCTATGGCGAGTGACTTTTTACCCTTGTTAAGACCAACCCAATAAAGACTTTTACCCTCTTTAGTCACTGGCCAGCGGCGCGAATCTACGCCGCCACCTATAGGGTCGATTCGTATGACATCGGCTCCAAGCTGGGCCAGAGTCATACCCCCTAGCGGAGCTGCAACGAATGCAGGACTCTCAACTATACGTAAACCTCTCAGCACACTGTTCATGACTGTTCCCCAGTTTTCCCCAGAAAGCGCGGGCCAGCCATGGTGGAGAATGACAGATCATGGTGCAATATGTAAAGAGCCCTGGTCGTAGCTAGCCTTGCTATCGAACTACTGTAGAACTACTATCGAAAATACTTCATAGCGGAAAATACTGTTATGTATACATAGTGTTTCATTCATTGAAGAGCATATTTTTAGGAATCGCTACTATTGAGTAGTATACACGACCATGCTATGATCCGCGTCTGATTCTACAGCAGTTAGGATGCTCTATCCTGTTTCTCATTCCATTCGCACAGATCCCGGGGGAAGCAAGCGACTCCTGTGTAGCAAGAGCGAGATGAAACTGAAAGTTTTAAAGAGCATGTCTGTTCTGCGTCCAGAGTAATCCTCTGAAGGCACAGTGATCCAACTTGATCGATCACCACATCCACTGTTATGGTTGTAGGATATATGTTGTTATTTGGTTCCAAATTTTGATTTACACAGCAGACGCATATTGGGGAGCAGCGTTAGTGCACACAAGGCTAGGGACCAGAAATCAACCGGGGGAGTTTCGTAAGGGTTATGTCTGAGAAAGCATCCGAGCAGTCCATGCCGCTCGAGGGCATTCGAGTCGTCGATGTCGGCACCTTCATCGCTGGGCCTTACAGCGCTTCTATCCTTGGCGAATTCGGGGCTGAAGTCTACAAAGTGGAGCATCCCATCGCTGGGGATCCACTACGGCGTTTTGGCACAACGACCAAACGCAGCGACTCCACCTTGATGTGGCTGACAGAATCCCGCAACAAGAAATCTGTCACGATTGATCTACGCGTGCCGGCCGGAGCTGAACTGTTCCGCAAGCTTGTAACGAAGTGTGATGTGCTCGTTGAGAATTTCAAGCCAGGCACCATGGAAAAGTGGGGCCTAGGGGGAGACGTGCTGCGCCAGATTAATCCTGGGCTCGTTATGCTGCGCGTTACCGGCTACGGTCAAACTGGGCCTTATAGAGATCGTCCTGGCTTTGCTCATATTGCCCATGCCGTTGGAGGGTTGTCCTATCTGGCAGGATTCCCTGGCCAGACACCTGTTGTGCCAGGTTCGAACCCGCTTGGCGACTATATGTCGGGTCTCTATGGCGCGATTGGCATCATGCTTGCCTTGCGGCATCGCGAGAAGACCGGACGCGGTCAGATCATTGACATCGGCATTTATGAAGCCGTGTTCCGTCAACTTGACGAAATCGCTGCTGTTTATGGTATGTTTGGTCGCATCCGCGAGCGCGAAGGCGCTGGTACTGTGATTGCTTGCCCCCATGGGCATTTCCGCACTCAGGATGATAAGTGGGTAGCTATCGCCTGCACAACCGACAAGATGTTTGCCCGCTTAGCTGAAGATGCTATGAGCCGGCCGGAATTAGCCTCCTCTGGTCTTTACGGCGTCAAGGCTAAGCGCTTGATCGCGCGCAAAGAAGTCGATGCCTTAGTATCGCAGTGGACCATGTCTCTGAGCCGAGGAGAGGTGATGCAGCAATGCATAGATGCCGATGTACCAATCGGTCAAATCAACAACATTGCCGACATCTTTGCCGATCCGCATTTCCGCACCCGTAATGACCTTGTGACAATCAACGTACAGGATGTGGGGGACGTAGTGGTGCCTGGCGTGTTTCCAAAATTGTCACGTACACCAGGCCGCATTACTGCGCTTGGGCCTCGCCTAGGCGAGCATACCAAAGAGGTACTAGGAACTCTCCTCGATTTGTCACCGACTGAGCTAAAAGAGCTACGCGAAAGTCGTGTCATCTGAGCCATCTGAGTATGCCACGGGGGATGAGAAAGCGTCATGATCACTAAGGAAGATACTACGCCTGACAAGCCGCTGTCAGGTATGCTAGTCATAGATGTCGCAACTTTTATCGCTTCGCCTTACTGTGCTGCTGTCCTTGGCGAGTTTGGCGCAGAGGTCATAAAGGTGGAACACCCAATCGGGGGTGATCCTTGCCGGAACTTTGGCACGGCTTCGAAGCGTGGAGACACATTAGCCTGGCTGTCCGAGGCACGTAATAAACAGTCTATTACTCTTGATTTACGTGCAAAAGAGGGCGCTGAAGTATTTCACAGATTGTGTACACAGGCCGATGTAGTAACTGAAAACTTTCGTCCTGGTACCCTAGAAAAGTGGGGATTGGGGTATGATGTCCTAGCACGGGATAACCCTGGCCTTGTGATGCTACGAGTATCCGGTTATGGCCAGTATGGCCCGTATCGCGACCGCCCTGGGTTTGCCCGCATTGCTCATGCCGTTGGCGGTCTTGCCTATCTAGCAGGTATGCCTAAGGACACGCCGGTCACACCGGGCTCGACCACGCTCGGAGACTATCTGTCAGGGTTATATGGTGCTGTTGGCGTTCTTCTGGCTCTGCACGAGAGGGAACGAAGCGGTAAAGGACAGTACATTGACGTTGCGTTGTATGAATCTGTCTTCCGTCTCACAGACGAATTGGCCCCTGCTTACGCTATGTATGGCACTGTGCGTGAACGTCACGGGCCACACATCAAAACCGCTGTACCGCTTGGCCATTTTCGCACGAAGGACGATAAATGGGTGGCATTCGCCTGCACTACTGACAAGCTGTTCGAACGATTGTGTCACGCTATGGGGCGGTTAGAACTCGCTTCTAGCCATCTGTATGGTCTACAGGCGCAGCGGCTAGAGAGTCGACATGAAGTGAATCAGCTCGTCGCAGCATGGGCTGGTTCGCTGAATCGCGATGAAGTGCTTGCCCGCTGTTTGGCTGCTGGAGCGCCCTGTGGTCCGTTGAACACGATTGCTGATACTTTCAGCGATCGCCAGTTTGCAGCCCGCCAGAATCTCGTTGCTATGGAGATTCCAGGGATGGATGGCGATGTGATTATGATCCCGAACGTCATCCCACGTCTGTCAGAAACACCGGGCCACATTGACAGCCTAGGACCGAAACTGGGAGAGCATACGGATTCAATCCTGAAGGGATTGCTCGGATTTGACGACGAGCAGATTCGGGGCTTACACGAGCGAAAAGTGGTATAACGAAGGGGGCCAGCCTCTCCCTGGGGGCATGCCCTCAGAGAGAGGCGTATGGCCCTCAGAGGATTCATTTCGTTATCCACCCTCCACCCAAAATCCGGTCACCTTGATAGAATACGCAGGCCTGGCCTGGTGCAACGCCAGCAAAGGGCCTGGCCAGCTGGACACGCGCTGACCCATTCTCGTATCCAAATACGATTGCTGATAGCGGTGCATGTGTAGACCGCAACTGGACTTTTATTGCCATACCCGCTGCTGGAGGACTTGTACCCGCGCCTAGCCAGTTAATATCTCCTACTATCAGCCAATCTCGTAAGAGAGCTGAACGAGGCCCAACTATCACGCGCCGCGTAGCCGGCTCCAGACGCACCACATACAGAGGCTCAGGCCTGCCACCAATGCCAAGGCCGCGACGTTGGTTGATAGTATAATGCACTATACCCGCGTGTTTACCAAGAAAACTGCCATCTATGTGCACAATATCTCCAGGTTTTACTACTTCCGGTTTTATTGTACTGATAACACGACTATAGTCACCTTCTGGCGCAAAGCATATATCCTGGCTGTCATGTTTATCGGCAACTGGCAGACCGAAACGACGAGCATGAGCACGAGTCTCTGCTTTGCTCTCTACTTTCCCGAGTGGAAAATGTAGAAAACTCAGTTGAGCACGGGTAGTTGCAAACAGAAAATAGCTTTGATCGTGCCGAGAGTCTCGGCCCCGCCACAGTTCTGGACCGTCAGGACCATCCTGTCGGCGAGCGTAGTGTCCGGTGGCAAGGCACTCTGCTTCCAGCAGACGGGCTGCAGCTAACAGATCACGGAATTTGACAGTCTTGTTACAGAGAACACAAGGCACAGGCGTTTCCCCGCGGCCATAAGATTCGGCAAACGGAAGAACGACGTCGTCAAAGAACCTGCGTTCGTAATCAAACACGTAATGGGGAATACCGATCTTCGCCGCTACCTGGCGTGCATCAGCTACATCCCTACCAGTGCAACAGGGACGCTCATCCGTACGATGGCCCATAGCACCGCCGAGCTGTAGAGTCACACCGATGACCTGACGCCCTTCCTCCTCAAGAAGGGCCGCAGTGACTGAACTATCCACACCGCCGGACATAGCCACTACCACGCGACCCTTGTTCGTGTTGCGCATGATAGTCCTTTCAGAGATCAGTCAGAGATAAAAAAATCTAGTATTTACGGTGTTTCCCTAACTTTCTAGTTTCTGCTTCAGCAGCATATTGAGTTTGCCAGGATGGGCTTTGCCACCCGTGGCCTTCATAACTTGTCCTACGAACCAGCCAAGAAGTTTTACTTGGCCAGTCCTATACAAGGCTACTTGATCGGCGTTCTGTCTCATCACTACGTCGATAGCCTGTTCGATGGCCCAAGAGTCCGTCACTTGCTTGAGGCCCTGCGCAGCGACGATCGCCAGTGGCTCCTGGCCAGTTTCCAGCATGATCTCGAACACACTCTTAGCGATGTGGCCAGAGATGGTGCCGTCTCCGATCAAATCAAGAAGTTGTCCTAGATTGTCGGCTGAGACAGGGCTATTGATGATCTCACGCCCTCTCCGATGAAGCACACCAAATAAATTCGTTATGACCCAGTTTGCTGCTGTTTTAGGATCACGGCCCTTTGCCACGGTCTCATAATAGTCTGCAGTTGCTCTGTCCTCTACCAGCACCCTGGCATCGTAAGCTGGCAAACCGTAGCTGCTCATGAAGCGGGCCTTTTTTTGATCTGGCAGTTCGGGGAGACTCTGACGAATATCTTCTATAAAGGCGTCATCGAGTTCCAGAGGCAAAAGATCTGGGTCAGGAAAGTAGCGGTAATCGTGTGCCATTTCCTTAGCCCGCATTGATCGGGTCATACCCGAGCTCGCATCAAACAGCCGGGTCTCTTGCTGGATCCTGCTACCGGATTCATAAACCCGGACATGACGGTGAGCCTCGTATTCAATGGCCTGGACCATAAAGCGCACCGAGTTGAGATTTTTGATTTCACAGCGGGTACGCAAGCCCTCCTCAGCAGGCCGTCGCACTGAGACGTTGACGTCACAACGCAGCGAACCTTCCTGCATATTGCCGTCACAGCTCCCAAGGTAGCGCAAAATCGATCGCAGCTTGCGTACATAGGCTGCAGCTTCCTCTGAACTCTGCATGTCCGGTCGCGAGACAATTTCCATAAGGGCTATACCAGCCCTGTTAAGATCGATATACGATCGAGTCGGATGCTGGTCATGTAGAGACTTGCCGGCATCCTGTTCTAGATGCAGGCGCTCGATTCTGATATCACGGCTGGTCCCGTCGGACAGGTCAATAGTGACGAGTCCAGGGCCCACGATTGGTCGTTCGTATTGGCTGATCTGATAGCCAGCGGGTAGATCAGCGTAAAAATAATGCTTGCGCGTGAACACAGAATGCTTGTGAACATGGGCGTTCAAGCCTAGGCCCGTCCGTACTGCCTGTTCAACACACTTGGCATTGATGACTGGCAGCATACCAGGGAAAGCAGCGTCGACAAGCGACACTTGCCTGTTGGGCGCACCGCCGAAGGACGTTGCGGCACCTGAGAACAACTTGGCTCTAGAGGTGACTTGGGCATGGATCTCAAGCCCGATCACCATTTTCCATGGTCCTGTTTTCCCTTCGAGCATGACTCTCAGTCTCCTCCACAGCTAGCTGCGGACGCTTTGTAAAGCAGGCGGCTGTCTCCAGCACGCCTCCTACCTTCAGCACAGTTTTCTCGTCGAATGGCCTGCCAATGACTTGTAGCCCTAAAGGCAGTCCTTCGATAGAGGAGAGGCCTGCTGGCACGCTTAAACATGGCAGGCCAGCCAGCGATGCGGGTACAGTAAAGACATCGTTTAAATACATTGTAATGGGATCATCCATCTGCTCTCCCATGGAGAATGCCGGTGTAGGCGTGGTAGGGGTCAGAATCACGTCTACAGTCTTAAATGCCTGTTGAAAGTCGCGAACGATCAAAGTGCGCACTCTCTGGGCCTTTAAATAATAAGCATCATAATAGCCCTCCGATAGCACATAGGTGCCTATGAGAACACGTCTCTGCACCTCCTGGCCAAATCCTGCCGCGCGGGTTTTCATGTACATGTCATCGATTGAACCGTTCCCTTCCTTCCGCAGGCCAAACCGTACTCCGTCATAGCGGGCAAGGTTCGACGATGCTTCAGCTGGGGCAATGATGTAATAGCTCGCCAGAGCATACCGTGTATGCGGCAAGCTGACCCCTACAGGCTCAGCCCCAGCTGCTTTGAGCCAACGGATTCCCTGTTCCCACAGGGAAACAATCTCAGCGTTGAGCCCGTCTGGCCGACCCTCGCAGGGAATGCCCACTTTCAAACCACGAATATCACCAGTGATAGCAGCCTCAAAATCCTGTAACGGCACTGGTGCTGAGGTGGAATCCTTCTGATCATAGCCGCCCATGGCGCCTAGCATAAGAGCGGAATCACGCACAGTACGCGTGAGAGGACCAGCCTGATCTAGAGAACTCGCGAAAGAAATGATCCCCCAACGAGAGCAACGCCCATAGGTAGGTTTTAATCCGACTATACCGCAGAAAGATGCTGGCAGACGAATAGAACCACCAGTATCCGTACCAATAGCCGCTAAGCACAACCGTGCTGCGACGGCAGCGGCAGAGCCACCTGATGAACCGCCTGGTACTAGCTTGATCTCCGGTGCATCCTGACGCTGCCAAGGATTCAGGACGCTACCGTAATGGCTCGTCATGTTAGACGAACCCATGGCAAACTCGTCCATGTTAGTCTTTCCCAGCATGATAGCACCAGCTGCTCTCAGCTGGGCAGAAACGGTTGACTCGTAAGAGGGCCGGAAGCCATCTAGAATATGCGATGCCGCCGTGGTCAGCAGGCCTTCCGTACAGAAGAGGTCCTTAATACCGATTGGTAGGCCCTCCATCGCCCCAACTTTGCCGGCACGGCGGCGAGCGTCAGAAGCTTGTGCCTGATCCAGGGCTAACTCCGGGGTTTCAGTGATGAAGGCATTGAGGAAACGTCTTTGCTCTATCGCCCGAAGATGGGCATGAGTCAACTCAACAGCAGTAAAATCTCCACGAGATAAACCATTCAGTGCATCTGTAAGAGTCAAATCTACCAAAGATGTCATAATCTTTTACTCTACGACCTTTGGCACATAAAAGAAACCAAATTCTGATTCTGGCGCGTTAGCAAGCACCACATCAGCACACGCACCATCGTCGATATGATCGTCACGCCAGTGCAAACGCATGGTGGCCATACATACCATGGGCTCAATACTTGTCGTCTCTACCTCCTGTAGCTGTCTGGTCCAGTGCAGGATAGAGGACAGTTCATCCATGAGCTGTTCCAGCTTTTCCTCGGATACATCGAGACGGGCCAGAAAAGCGATCGTGCGGACAGTAGCTTTATCCAACGACATGTGTTCTCCTTCGAGTGTTCATTCTCCTTGGGAACTGGTGTCCGGTGCACCGGACACGTTGGACCGTATATCCTACATACTACATAGCAACGCTAACCCGTAGCCAGCTATAAAACAGAATGACTTCCCCTATATGACGATTCACAACCTATCACAGCTCAATGTCTTACTGAAACCAGGGCAGCGTCTACTTGGTCTTGATCTAGGTGGCAAGAGTCTTGGCCTCGCGCTGTCTGACGTATCACTGACAGTGGCAACACCGTTTGTTGTGATAAAACGGCGTAACTTAGTGAAGGACAAAAAAATACTGTTTCAAATCATGCACAGACAAAACGTTGGTGGGCTAGTCGTCGGCTTACCACTACAGATGAACGGTATGGAAGGCTCACAAGCCGTGGCTACTCTGGCCTTCGTTCGCAACCTTTCACAGCAAGTAGAAATTGCATTATTTGATGAGCGACTATCGTCAGCAGCAGTAGAACGCATGCTGATTACAGAAGCAGACCTGAGTCGCCAGCGCCGCCGACAAGTCACCGACAAAGTGGCTGCCGCCTATATCTTACAGGGTGCTCTTGACTTTTTGAAGAACACTGCATAAACACACCGCTAGCCTGCAAGACATGTCAGCCGCAGAGCATGCGGGATTTAGCCTGCAGCTAAGGGGGACTCGTTAGCTCGTCAAGGTGAAGGTTGTCATTCATTCTTGAATCTTAGGCTAGGCCTTTGCTTTTCGCCTTCTCTCCTGCTCATATCCTTCAATATATGCTGTTTATATATAATAAACTAATCATAAATCTCTCTACAAGAATCAGTCCATTCTTTACAGAAGATGCTTAATATTGGTTCTCTTCTGAAGAGTTAGTCACCAATAGCTTCATCAGAGCAAGAGATACGTTCCACAGGGACATGACCAGGGCTAGAACTATATAGTATATTTAGTACAACGCACTGTTGCTACCACCTTTGAGGATGACGGCATAAGTCTTAACGAAATCGTCCGTTTTCCAGTCGTTAAAAGGTTTCAGGCTGTTCTCGCTCAGTCTGAGCATTGCACCAGTCAAGATTAGAGTATGACTTTCTTGCTAGACACTGGATGTGCCTGCGGGTGTAGGCAGGACGCTAGCGGGGCAAACGCTAACTGGATGTAGCAGGCCTTAGTAGATAAAATTGACACTTCACGACACTGGGAACCTCGGACTGTAGAGCTGTCTAATCTCTTTCGCCATCGACCAGGTTGTACAGGGTCAAGCAAAGCTCGACGAGCTCTGCACATGATATAGAGACAGCTGTTTCTATCTTTATAGGAGCCATGCTCCTATCCGAAAACCGCTGAGAGAATAGAGGAAGTCAAGATGTCAGTCTAGTGGCACTCCGTGAGTGTCTCGCGCATAGGCGGAGACACGCCAGTTTGGATGTAGACGCTACTTCGTATTATAAGCAGGATATTGTGATCAGTAGAAAAAGGTGTGATTGTGACAATACTAGTAACAGGGGGAACCGGATTTGTAGGTGCAGCTGTAGTACGCCAGCTGCTGGCCGCTGGTGAATCCGTGCGAGCCCTCGCTCGCCCGACATCCAATCGCCGCAATTTAGACAATTTGCCAATAGAGATCGTCGAGGGTGATCTCACGGATTCTCTTTCCCTGCGACGGGCTGTCATGGGGGTTACGGCTGTGTTCCATATTGCCGCTGACTACCGTCTGTGGGTACCAGATCCCAGGACTATGGAACAAGTGAATATCACAGGCACTAGGAATCTACTCAGGGCAGCGGCTGAAGCGGGGGTCATGCGTATCGTCTACACGTCTAGTGTTGCTACCCTAGGGCTCAACACGAGTGGTACACCCGCCGATGAGGACACACCCGTTTCTTTGACTGACATGATCGGCCCCTATAAACGCTCCAAATTTCTGGCTGAGGCTGAGATAAAACGTCTGGTTGCTGCGGAGGCCCTTCCAGTGGTCATTGTTAACCCATCTATGCCAGTAGGCCCACGCGACATCAAGCCTACGCCTACTGGTCGCCTGATTCGTGCAGCCGTTACTGGCCGTATGCCAGCCTATGTAGAAACCGGCCTGAATCTTGTCCATGTTGACGATGTCGCGGCTGGTCACTGGCTTGCCTGGCGTAACGGCTCTATCGGCGAACGTTATATTTTAGGGGGCGAAAACATGAGTCTGTACGATATGCTGACTACTATCGCGATCTTAGTGAATCGAAAACCACCATCTATACAATTACCCTATGGCATAGCATTCTCATTAGCAGTTCTTGCAGAGCTAATAGCGTCTTTGGTCGGCAGTGAGCCATTTGCTACTGTGAGTGGTGTTCGCATGGCTAAAAAAAAGATGTTCTTCTCAAGTGCCAAGGCCTGTCGTGTACTAGGTTATACTGCACGGCCAGCGATAGAGGGTTTACGAGACGCGGTTGCGTGGTTCAGAGCGGAAGGAGCAATACGACAGTAAGGGGTGCCTGGGGGCCTGTGTCTCTGATAGGGCTTGAGATGCCATAAAAGACGGAAAGACGGATTGTCGTTGTCGATGGAGGAGCCCCCTTCTATGTACCGTTTCTGTTCTACTTTTCCTTGCAACATAATTGTTGCTTCTGTTAGTTGTGTAAGTATATTTAGTCATGCTTTTGCTAGTGTTCCTTTTTCTTCTATATATCCTTTAGATATATATTTTATTACTACTATTAATAATATATATAAATGTTATACTCCTGTCGAGAGAGTAGAAACTCTTCATAAAGCACTCATAAATGTCATGCAAAATGCTCAAGTTTTAGGCTGGCAGGGGCGTTATAATCAGCTACATTCGATTTTGATGCAGTCCTACGATTTCTCTAATATGGCCCGCATTGCATCTGGTAGCTACTGGAAAACATTCACAGAGATACAGAAAGCCAATGTAGTCGAGGCTTTTAGCCGCATGTCCATCGCCACTTATGCTAGTCGCTTCAATACCTACGGAGGCGAATGGTTCGAGACGATAGCAGTTGAGACACTACCGCAATCTCATCCAAGCGTGATGGTGCGAACGCGACTGGTCAAAAGAGACGGTACAGAGGTTCAATTATCCTATCGTTTAGTAGTCGCTCGGGGCAGTTGGAGGATCGTTGATGTGTTCTATAAAGGAACAATAAGCGAACTCGCTAATCAGCGTGCGCAATATCTAACAGTATTAAAAAAATCCGGCTACGATAGATTACTGCAAAAGCTGAATGAAAAAGTGAATAAACTGGCCGTTGGAGAACAAGAGGGCAGCGATGGTCTGCCCTGAGAACACGGTCTTCATGAACAGTTTGCAATCTGAAGGAGATCCTGTTACCATTCACAGATCTCTCAGAGCGTACTTGGTGTGCTCTGAGGCAGGCAGGGCTATAAGCATTGCCTGCCCATGGTATGAACTCGCAGGAAAATAAACGGTTTTTGGGGTTTCTTTAGATTTTTGACCATGTCTGATTTTACGCTCATCCGTCGCGCGCTGATTTCCGTCTCTGATAAGACTGGCATTATTGCCTTTGCCCGCTTTCTGGTTGAGCGCGGCATAGAGATCCTATCGACGGGCGGCAGTGCTACGGTGCTACGCGGGGCTGGCCTGGCTGTCACAGAGGTGGCGGAATACACAGCCTTTCCAGAGATTTTCGGTGGCCGTGTTAAAACCCTCCATCCACGCATCCATGGGGGGCTGCTCGGAAAGCGCGACGACGATGATCACGCAGTAGCCATGGTCACCCATGGTATCGAGCCTATCGATCTTTTAGTGGTCAACCTGTATCCGTTTAAACAAGCAGTAGCGCATGGCGCGGATTTTGCAACATGTGTTGAGACCATTGACATAGGTGGCGCCGCCTTAATTCGAGCGGCTGCTAAGAACCATGTTTGGGTAACAGTGCTCGTTGATCCAGCGGACTATCCGACAGCCATGGAGGCGATAGACAGATATGATGGCGCTACTTCCGCCTCCTTGCGTCGGCGACTGGCCACAGTAGCCTATGCCAGAATCGCTGCTTATGACGCTACTATTGCTGCCTGGTTCGCTCATCAGATTGGTGAAATCTTTCCACAACAACTCAACATAGCAGCGACTCTACAGCAAACACTACGCTATGGTGAAAACCCTCATCAGCAAGCGGCTTTTTATGTTGGTGACTCCGCTGCCCCAAGTCTTGCGACCACCACTCAGGTGCAAGGCAAAGAGTTATCCTATAATAATCTATGTGACACGGATGCCGCTCTTGAGCTAGCGGCCGCATTTTATTTACCTGTAGCTGTTATTGTAAAACATTCTAATCCTTGTGGTTGTGCTATTGGGGAGAATCTCGAAGAGGCCTATCTGCAAGCGCTGTCATGTGATCCATTTTCTGCTTTTGGTGGAATAGTCGCTGTCAATCGGCCACTAGACGCCGCTGTTGCTGCTGCAATCATGAAAACGTTCGTTGAGGTAGTGGTAGCACCAGATGCAACAACTGAAGCACGTGCTCTTTTTGCAAAGAAAAAGAACTTGCGCTTGCTACTGACTGGCACTATGCCAGATCCTCGCGGCGCGGGCATGCTCCTGCGATCAGTGGCTGGTGGATTCCTATTGCAGACGCGTGATACAGGCCGTATCCAACGCGCGGATTTGAAGGTAGTCAGTCAGCGTCCTCCGAGTGAACAGGAATGGGAGGATCTGCTGTTCGGCTGGGTAGTGTGCAAGCATGTCAAATCCAATGCTGTTGTCTTCGTTCGTGATAGGACCATGATTGGCGTAGGTGCCGGCCAGACGAGTCGTGTGGATTCTGTTCGCGTCGCTGTTTGGAAGGCAGCTGAGGTCGCTCGCGCAACAGGCCAAGGCGAGCTAGCGGCGATCAGAGGCTCGGTAGTAGCTTCTGATGCCTTTTTCCCGTTTCCCGATGGTCTCATCGCTGCCTATCAAGCAGGGGCCACTGCTGTTATCCAGCCAGGCGGTTCTGTACGGGATGCAGAAGTCATTAAGGCCTCTGACGATCGGGACATGGCCATGGTCTTCACTGGTATACGTCATTTTCGACATTAGTCATAAAGAACTGGCCTGTCCATACTCGGCTCGTGCTGATAGTACAAGAAGCGCTTGGGCTGTTTGCCGTGGGAGTCTGTGGTACTCCGCTCCCCTCCCCACTGTGGTCGGGTGAGCAAGGATATTGCTCTTCTGAAGAAGACCACCGCGCAAGAGCGTGCAAGAGAGAGACGCCCCCAAGGCGTGCGTTTCTCCTTCCCTTACCCTTACCCTACCTAGCTTGAACTATTGAGGAGAGAAAATCGCTCCTAGTGCTCAGTGTTGTGCGGCATCCTTGCTCGTGTTCCATCGCCCGCCAGTACCACCCTGCGGGCCAGGATGGCAGCCAGGATGGCATATTGTGCACCCGTATGGCCTAGCGTAAGATGAATTTGTATCAGACGTTGAGTGTCTGCTGTTTCTATCGCGCAAACAACGAGGTCCTAATGACTCTTCTTTCTGATTTTCTTATGCCTTACGTCGTGGCTACTATCATGCTGGTCACGCCTGCGCTGGCTGAGCCAGTGCGTTTCTCCGACGACGTGAAGCCTATTCTGAAACTGCGCTGTGTCGAATGTCATCAACCGGGTAGCGAGGGGTATGCGAGCAGTGGGCTCGATCTTCGCACTTATGAGGGGCTGATGAAAGGCACCAAGTATGGTCCCGTTGTTATACCAGGGAATGCTATGCTTAGCAATCTGAATGCCCTCGTTGAGGGTCGGACCAATCCAAGGTTGCTGATGCCGCATAAGGGCAAGAAACTGACTTCTTGTGAAATCGATATCCTGCGTCGCTGGGTCAATCATGGGGCGCCCAATAATTGACACAAAGAGGGGATAGCTACACTGTCCGCTCATTACTGATGGGGTATGAGCGAAATGTAAACTAGTTATGATTGTATAGCTACTGAGCATGCTGTGTTATTGGCGTACTTATGAGTGATTAGCTTCTCGTTACGTGGGATTCTCTGCGTTGATTGCAGAACAGCTCGTTCTCTTCCTTCTATCAGACATACCCTCATGACGGCAAGGAAAATGGCGTAGTATGTGCATGATAGTTGTAGTTGAGCGTCTATGAATCACAGATTATTCCTGCCTTGAGCGGCACGTAGGATCTTTTTTTAGCGTTTGCAGGTGCTGCAAGAGCAGTGATCCCTTGCAATCACAACCTGTGTGATCCATCTTTGTATGGATTATACTTCTAGTATTACTTCCTTATTCAGCGCACCCCCAAGCACTGGCAGAGAGTGTCCTGCTTTTGCGAGAGACTGCACGAATTTTTGCGCTTTTTGGCGTACTGTTATATTTGTTGGTGCGCTCCCCGTAGCTCAGCAGGATAGAGCAGCAGATTCCTAATCTGCAGGTCACAGGTTCAAATCCTGTCGGGGAGGCCAAACCTAAGGAACCGGTAGGCAAAGCGGATCAGTACGATCATCTGCTGGGAGGCAACAGGGTACCGTGAGCAATACAGACCCGTTGATTTACATCATTGCGGGAGAACCCTCGGGTGATGCGCTAGGAGCACGCTTGATAGCGGCTCTGCGAGTTGCCAGCGAAGGGCGAATCCGCTTCGCCGGTATTGGTGGGACAAGCATGGCTCGTGAGGGGCTATTCAGCCTGTTTGATCCGGCGGAGATTGCTATCATAGGTTTATTGGAAATATTACCACATATACCAAAAATATTATTTCGTGTCCAAGAAACAGTAGCGGACATTGTGCGTCGCCGTCCGGCCGTGCTAGTGACAATCGATTCGTGGGGCTTTACTGGTCGTGTTAACAAGATACTGCGTGCTCTTCAGCTTCCGATTCTGCAGATTCATTACGTCGCTCCTATGGTCTGGGCGTGGTATGAGAGGCGAGCAGCAGACTTAGCTAGGTGTGTTGACCATTTGATAACCCTCTTTCCCCATGAATCAGTGTACTTTGCACGGGCCGGCGTGTCAGTAGTCTGTGTTGGCCACCCTATCATCGAGAGTGGTGCTGGGTGGGGGGATGGTTCTGCCTTCCGCAGCCGCTATGCTCTTGCCAATACCGCGCCGTTGCTGTGTGTGCTGCCTGGCAGCCGTTCATGCGAAGTAAAACGTTTGCTTCCTGTGATAGCAAGAACTGTCAAACAGCTTTCTCTGAAGAGGCCAAATTTACAGGTTGTATTACCTACAGTAGACTCTATGAAAGATTATGTTCTTAAAAATGTAAGGACATGGACAAATCCTGTAAAGGTAGTATATACTGCACGTGATAAATACGATGCTTTTGCTGCGGCGGACATAGCCCTGACAGCGGCAGGCACAGTTGTGCTAGAACTTGCGTTGGCTCAACTACCAATGATAGTTACATACAGAGTCACATCTATATCAGCTTGGATTTTTCGCCGCTTGAGCCAGGTTAGATATATTAATCTTGTCAATCTGCTACTCGATCGTCCAGTGGTACCTGAATTATTGCAGGCACAGTGCCAGCCAACATTGCTAGCGGCTGAGGTCGAGCGATTGCTCGATGACGCGACAGCTCGGGCAACACAGCGGGTTGCGTTTCACGAAGCTACGCGGCGGCTTGGATACGGAGGCCTTGCGCCAAGCATCCGTGCGGCCCAACTAATCTTAGGCTTCCTCGACAGACAGCGGCAGCAATGACCTGTCTCTTGTCGGCCTGAACCAGAACACCTAGAGAGGGAGGGCTGAAGCACTAATGCCGACGACAAATACGCCTAGTCTGTTAGCTCTTTCTATCACAGCCTGTCGATTCACAACCAGCGTTCCCCCAGCCTCGATGGCAATACCGCGCAGGCCAGCGGCAGCTACGTTGTCGAGAGTGGTGATGCCGATGGTTGGTAGGTCTGCACGCCGTTCTTGGCTAGGCTTACACACCTTCACAAGTACACCTCCAGGTTCTTGGCGGGCGAGGCTCCGACAGCGTGCCAGCATGGCATCAGTGCCTTCTGCAGCTTCCACAGCTAATACTAACCCCTGTTGTACCACAGCGCCTTGGCCGACATCAAGAGCACCTAGGGTACGGGCAATCTCAACCCCGCGCCGAATGTCAGCCCATGCCTGCTCATCTGGTGTGAGCTCCCCGTAAAGCCCAACTGGGGCGATAAGATCTTCCACCACGTCTTCAACCCCGACAATGCGAAAGCCCTCTGCTTCCAACTCCTGGATCACAGCTTTCAGCACACCATCATCGCCTAGAGTTTTGAGCCCGATCCTAGCTAGGAAGGCCATTGTGCACCGATCAGGCCGCAATTCCCAAAGACTAGGACGGCGAACAGCTCCTGTCATCACCACTTCGTGCACCCCAGCCCGGCGTAGAAGTTTCAGGCCATGCTGTACCGCACCAAGACGCACCCAGGCATGCGGCACCCCACGCACTAATGCGGGATCCGCATAACCCTGTAGCGCGAGCACAAACAACAACCGCCCTGCTACCCTGCAAGACTCTACCACCTGAGAAGGTAAAGGGCCAGATCCCGCTATCAAACCTAGCATTTCTTTCGGGGCAGGAACATCAAAAGCCGTTGCCCGTCCTAGGCTGGCAGATAGCACGGCTAGAGTCAGCACGGATGAATTCCACAATCTCCATCACAGCCTTGTTATCTTTGAATAAATTAGCGACATCGATTAATCGTTCCTGCATAGTGCCCTCCTGCGCGAACAAAAGCCGATATGCGTTGCGCAAGGTATGGATATCTTCACGCGAAAATTCTCGCCGCTTGAGACCAACTATGTTGAGACCAAAGAGACGCGCTCTATTACCGAGCACGGAGCCGTAGGGAATCACATCGCTCTCCACACCGGACATACCGCCCACCATAGCGTGGCGTCCAATACGGACAAACTGATGAATCGCTGATAGCCCACCCAGCACCGCCCATGCACCCACCTGCACATGGCCAGCTAGAGTAACATTATTGGCCATGATAACATAATCATGAATCATACAATCGTGGGCAATGTGAACACCGACCATAAACAGGCAGTTATCCCCCACCCGCGTTACCATGCCCCCACCCTGAGTGCCGGGGTTCATCGTCACATGCTCGCGGATCACATTATTCCTGCCAATGAGCAGCGTCGAGGGTTCACCCCGGTATTTCAGATCTTGCGGTTGGTGGCCAAGGGAAGCAAATGGAAAGACTCTGGTCCCCTCGCCGAGCACTGTACGTCCCGCGACGACAACATGCGACACTAACTCAACACCAGCGCTGATCTCCACCTCAGAGCCGATGACACAAAAGGGGCCTATTCTGGCTCCATAGCCGACCCTAGCACCGGAATCAATGACGGCAGAAGCATGAATATCAGCCATCAGCGCTCCGTGATCATGGCAACATATGTCGCATCAGCAACTAGAATATCTTCTACCTTCGCTTTAGCCCGGAATTTCCACACATTGCCACGACTGCGTTCCTTGAAAACATTAAGAAACAAACGATCACCTGGTATCACCGGCTTGCGAAAACGGGCAGATTCTACGCTCATGAAATAGACTAGCTTTCCCCTTGCTTGTTCACCAAGTGTTTCTACTACTAACACAGCTGCGGTCTGAGCCATGGTTTCAATGATTAGGACACCAGGCATAATGGGGTGGACCGGAAAATGCCCCTGGAAGTAGGGCTCATTGATAGAGACATTCTTGATACCAACGGCGCTGACATTTGGCACCACGTTGACTACCCGATCCACCATGAGGAATGGATAGCGATGCGGAATCATCTGTATGACTCGATTAATGTCAATCATCTTGCCTTGTGCCGTCGTGTCCATCCGCCGCCAGCCTCGTTATATCCCTGGTTCTCTAACCTTGCTTGCTGCGTCTGACCATATGTTTGAGAACCACTACGTGTCTCCAATAATCTCGCGCTGGCAGTGCCGGGCTGCCCATGACTGTCGTGCCAGCGGCAACATCACGCATGACACCTGCCTGAGCGCCAATCCGCGCTCCAGCGCCGATACACAAGTGCCCTGTGAGGCCGGCCTGTCCACCCATCATAGCGCAATCTCCAACCCTTGTGCTGCCGGAAATACCGACCTGGGCGACCACTACGCAACCCTGCCCCAGCTGTACGTTGTGCCCGATCTGAACCAAATTATCAATCCTACACCCATTGCCTATCACCGTATCTGGGCCAGCACCGCGGTCAATAGTGGTGTTTGCACCAATTTCAACATCATCACCAACGATGACTCGACCAAGTTGCGGGACTCTTGTGAATCCTTCCCTACTGATGGCGAAACCGAATCCATCCTGCCCAAGACGAGCTCCAGGATAAATCACGACACGATGACCAATGAGACAGTGAGACAGAGATACATGGGCACCCACCGTGCAATCATCACCAATGACCACACCAAGCCCTATGACAGCGTTGGCGTCAATCCTGCATCGTTTACCGATTTCGACTCGTGGCCCAATCACAGCACCGGTTACCACTTCTGTGCCAGCGCCTAAGCGGGCTGATGGGTCAATCACAGCCCGCGGGTCGACGACACCAGAGGGCGCTGGGTTGGGGTGGAAAGCCTGCGCAATCAAGGCGTATCCTCGATAGGGTTCTGTAGTGAGCAGAAGGGCCATGTCGGGTGGCGCACGTTTTGCTAGCGTTGGTGGCACTATACAAGCACCTGCCTGACTTGCTAGAAATGTTGCAAGATACTTACGATTATCAAGAAAGCTGATTTCATTGGGGCCAGCTGCTTCCAGAGGGGCCACATCGTGCACAAGTCGTGCAGGATCGGCCCCCGGTCCTAATTCACCATCACTGATGCTGGCAAGCTTACTCAAGGGAAATGGACCAGCGACAGTAAAGAAACGAGAATCTGCCATGAGTCCGTCACTGTTTTGCAGAACTACGTTTCTCCGATGGTGGTATCTTCAAAGGATCCTGCATGATCACCTGTGGCAGGGTTTCGTTGAGGCCTTCCATCACCACATCGGTTATATCAAAGCGTGGCTCAAACATGTACACTTGTGTTTGCGAAAGGACCAAGTTGATACTGCGCTCCTTGGCGGCCCCCTGGACCAACTCTACAATCGCTTTTTCGATCTGACTCAGCGCCGTGCCGACAGAGTAATCGAGATTACGACGTCGGTATTCCACCATACGCTGAAAATCAGCAAGGCGCTTACGGAACGCTCCCTGTTTTTCCGCAAGGGCTTCAGGGGATAAGAGAGTGCGCTGGCGTACAAGCTCCCGGTCTGCATCGCTTAATGCCTTTTCTTCTTTGCGTGCGTCTCTCTGGAAATTTGTCAGATATCTCTGTCTCTGTGCTAACACCATCTTGCCGGCGTCCGATTCTCGAATCAGACGCGGAATATCAATCACCCCTATCGCCACAGACACTGGCTCATCTGCTGCAATCCCTACACCTAGAACCGCTCCAAGCATACCTAGAGCAGATACGGTTGCAACTATTCCTCTCCTTTGGCAAGACAAAAAACACACTCTAGAACCTCGTGCCAAAATTGAAACGGAAAATTTCTGTCTGATCGAAGGGTTCCTTCTTGAGTGGCACACCCATGTCAAGACTCAGCGGACCCACAGGCGATTTCCACGTCACCCCTGCTCCTGCAGAGACGCGCATTGCCGTAGATCCGTGAACCTGAGCCGCCTGCAGGTCATCAAACTGACCTAACGTTCCAAAGTCAGAAAAAACCTTGCCTTTTACACCAAGTTCCTCGGGAAGTCCAAGAGGAAAAGTCACTTCCACCGTTCCGGCTACTAACCAGTTACCGCCTAAAGAATCTTTGCTCCTCTTATCGCGTGGACCAACGCCAGACGATTTAAAACCACGTAGATTGTCACCACCCAAAAAATAACGCTGACCGATACGAACAGCCCTGCCCAAACCGATGATATGACCAGCATCAGCGCTGCACTTAAGAATGAAGTGATCACCAAACGAAAAATATTGATCTACGCTAAGATTAGTCCGCACGAACTGATCAGTGCCACCTAAGCCAGCAATGTCGTTGCTAAGACGAATCACATGGCCACCGGTAGGATGGATACGGTTATCACGGGTATCATAAGTGATACTCTGACCTATAGAGGACTGAATTGCTACTCCCTCCTGCAGCTTGATTGCAGGTGAGGCCAAAATTCTGACGTTTTCAATTTTATCTCTTTTTACTGTATAATGGAAGTTTTGGTGTAACAATTCATTATAGATGAATCCAATGCGCAAAGAACCTCCCATAGTATTAGAATCGAAAGAACTTTCCCTTTGTAAGTTACGTCTTACAGTAAAAATATCAAAACCCGCAACCAGCTCACGGTCAAGAAAGTAAGGTTCTGTGAAGCTCAAATCTACCTGAGCACGCCGTTGTCCTAATGTCAGTGCGGTACGCAGATCCTGACCGCGACCAAGTAGGTTACGCTCACGCACGCCGATTTCAATCATTGCGCCAGCAGTGGTAGACCACCCTACGCCGAACGACAGTTCACCTGTGGATTTTTCTTCGATATCGACCTTGATTAAGGTCTGATCGGAGGCCGTTTCTGAGAAGACGTTATAAATGTCAACCTTTTCGAAGAAATCGAGGTTCTCGATTCTGTGCATGGATCTGCGTAGCTGAGTCGCGTTGAAAGCATCTCCCTCTGCTAAACGGAGCTCGCGTCGGATCACCTTCTCCAAAGTGCGGACATTGCCATTGATATCAATACGCTCAATAAAGACACGGGGCCCCTCCTGAATGTCGTATGTGACATCAACAGTATGCTTCTCCTGGTTTTGCTCCTGTCGTGGCCGCACATCAACGAATGCGTACCCCATAGCCCCAACAGCCTCTAAGAGTTGCTGTGTGCTCGTCTCAATCTCAGTGATGTTATACCAGTTATCTTTCTTGCATATGATGAATTCTAGAAGGCTTGCCCGAGTGGACACCAGCCAGCTTGTCCTATGAGAGATCTTTGCCTTGGCATTCACCCTGACATCACCATAGCGATACCGTTCGCCTTCCTCTATAGTGAGGGTAATCAAGAACCCCTGACGATCGAGAGTCAACTCGGCGACTGCCGACAGGACGCGAAAGTCTATGTACCCTCGCTGGTGATAAAAACGGCGCAACAGCTCAAGATCGTATACGAGCCGATCAGAATCATAAGTACTTGATGAACTCAGAAATCTATACCAACGCCTCTCCTGAGTAGTCAGAACTTCCCGTAAAACAGAATCACTGTACTGGTAGTTTCCGGTAAAATGAATGCGTTGTATATAGGTTGCCGGCCCCTCCTTAATTTCGAAGACTAAATCAACACGATTCTGTTCTTTCGGTATAATCTTGGGTTCAATGGTCGTGGCAAAGCGACCGCGCCTGCGATAAAGACTAATCAGATTCTGCACATCAGTGAGCGCCTTTGTCCTAGTATAAGTTGCCCGTGGCCTTAGCTGTATCGCCTGGCTGAGTATACCATCTCTCACTCGGAGATTGCCTTCAAAGGCAAGGCGGTTAATGATGGGATTTTCTACCACATTAACCACCAATCTATTCGCCCTATGATAGAGATTCACATCTGAGAATAGGCCAGTGGCGAACAAGTTTTTCAAAGAAAGATCGAGATTCTCGGTGTTGACTAGATCACCTTCTTGTACAAGCATATACGAAAGAATAGTCTCTGTTTCGATCCGCTGGTTACCCTCCATGATGATTCTGTCAATAACCGCCCCATTTTGGGCACGGGCTGACACAAACCAACAGGCCGCCGTGACGCTAATGCACGTTAGTATCTGTGTGAGGGCCAGCAACCTGCCAGTTCTTTTCAATACAACCGCCTCCACCCCCGCATGTATTCTCCCTTCTCTGGGCGGAGAATGCTACGAGATCAAGCCGGTGAAAAAGTCCCATACCCCTAACTGGACTAGATCGTTCCAGGTCGCAAAGATCAGTAAACCGAACACTAGGATCAGACCGATCCGTAGACCGTATTCTTGCGTTCGTTCGGACAGTGGCCGTCTCCGTACGCCCTCTATAGCATAATACAGCAGATGACCGCCATCCAAAAGAGGGATTGGGAAGAGGTTAACCAATCCTAAATTGATTGATAAAATCGCAATGAAGGTCACGACAATAGAAACCCCACCCTTCACAGCCAAACCAGAAAAGTGAGCGATACGCAAAATCCCGCTGAGCTCGTCAGTCTCACGAGCTCCTATGAGCATTTGTCCGAACGCAATCAAGGCAGTACGTGTAACCTCGTAGGTCTCACGTATTGCCTGCTTCAAGGCAGACAGCGGCGTATGACGCTGAATTTTGGTTGGCTCGCTGGGATTCATGGTGACTCCCAGGACGGGTACGCGTCGTATATTCCCAAGATGATCTATTCTTTCTGTAATATGTGGTGTGATAATAAACGCAAGCTCAGCTTCCTCGCGCCAGAGGCGTACCTCTATAGGCGCACCGTTAGAAAGTTGGACGGACTGCTGAATGTCAGAAAACTGCTCGATAGGCTGACCATCTATGGAGACAAAACGATCGCCAGGAAGGATGCCAGCCACTGCCGCCGCGCTGCCTGTCTTCACTTCACCTACCACTGGTGGTGTGATCGGCTGTCCCAGTGTCATGAAGACAAGAGTAAAGACGAGAACAGCAAATATGAAATTCATTGCAGGACCAGCGGCGATGATAACAGCGCGTTGACTCAATCTCTTATAGCGAAACGCAGCAGCACGATCCTCTGCTGGGAGCAAGCACCCCCCTTTAGCACTGATGTCGACGATGTCAACCTCACCAAACATCTTCACATAACCACCTAGAGGAATAGCGCTGAATTTCCAGCGTGTTCCATGACGGTCCGTGTATCCGAATAGTTCATATCCAAAGCCGATAGAAAAGACTTCCACCCGCACATCATTGTAGCGAGCCGCTACATAATGACCGAGCTCATGCACAAACACGATCACTGTCAAGATGGTTAAGAACGGGAGAACGTAAGTGAGAAAGGAAAGAAGAGAATCCATCAACAGATCCATAGCCGGGCCGCTCCTCCGCTGTTTGGACGCCGACCACGGGACCGCACCTGCACGCACTCCGTCTTATGAGATCGCCGAAGCGGCACGTGAAAAATCTCTCGCCACCTGCCGCGCCTGACCGTCCACTGCAATGACCTCGTCCAGGCTGCCAGGTGAGGCCGGGGCCAGTTCATCAAGGGTGTAGGCAACGATGTCAGTGATATCAAGGAAACCAATTTTGCCAGCAAGAAATTTCTGGACTGCTACCTCATTCGCCGCGTTAAAAATCGTGGGAGCTGCACCACCTGTTCGCAATACCTGCCTGGCTAGTTGTAAAGCCGGGAAGCGTTTGGGATCTGGCACTTCGAAAGTCAAAGTTGCGACGGCTGCCAGATCGAGCCGCGGAGCTGGAGCGGGGATTCGTGCTGGCCAGCCTAGGGCAAAGGCTAGTGGAGTCCGCATATCAGGAGAGCCTAACTGGGCGAGTACAGATCCATCCACGTAGGCGACCATAGAATGAATGACTGATTGGGGATGAATAAGCACTTCGATCTGTGTTTCAGGGAGCCTGAAAAGATGGTGTGCTTCGATGATTTCCAGGCCCTTGTTCATCATCGTTGCGGAATCGACAGAAATCTTCGCTCCCATGTCCCAGTTGGGATGCGCTACTGCTTCCGCTGGTGTGATACTGACCATCGCTTCCCTATTACGACGGCGGAATGGCCCACCGGAAGCAGTCAGAATGATTTTCTCAACTCTGCTTGGCTGGCTGAAGTCGAATACTTGAAAAATAGCACTATGTTCAGAATCAACAGGCAACAGTGTTGCTCCACTCCGTGCAACTTCCGCCATGATAAGTTCACCAGCACACACCAGAGTCTCTTTATTGGCGAGTGCTACAACGGCCCCGCGGCGGATAGCCGCGAGTGTCGGCTGCAAGCCGGCGGCACCAACGATTGATGCACCCACCCATTCAGCCGGCCGCCGGGCCGCTTCAATCACGGCTTCTGGACCTGCACCAATTTCGATCCCGCTGCCCTGTAAGCGATCGCGCAACGGCCTATACGCACGTCTATCCGCTACAGCAACAAAGGCTGGCCGCAAGGCAAGTGCCTGTCCTGCTAGCAGATCGACATTAGCGTTGACCGCCAGAGCCTCAACCCTGAAACGCCCTGGAGTACGAGCAATCAGATCGATAGTACTGCGGCCGATAGAGCCTGTCGAGCCCAGAACAGTGACCGTGCGCGGTGTGATGTTGGTCCCCACACTCACGATGGAACCAGGATGCAGGGATTTTCTGGAATCTGTTTCATCCATGTTCAGCCATACTCAATGACTCCCCCCATTCTGCAAAAGATTTGCAGAATGCTGTTCGCTAACAAGAACCTCAACAGAAAAACAACATTGCGACGCACGAGAAACATATCACAAGAGGATTCAGCATTCCGTCCTTTTACAGCCTTTGGTGCAATGGCTTGAACGCCCTGGGCCCTTGACCACTGTAAAGCTGGCGTGGCCTGCCAATTTTCTGGCTTGGATCTTCAATCATCTCGTTCCACTGGCTAATCCAGCCGACTGTACGCGCTAGAGCAAACAAGGCTGTGAACATTGTTGTTGGAATCCCCATCGCTCTGAAAATGATACCAGAGTAAAAATCCACGTTGGGATAGAGCCGCCTTTCGACGAAGTATTCATCTTCAAGAGCAATACGTTCTAGTTCCATGGCAACCGCTAGTAAAGGCTCCTCCTTCTTATCCAGCTCATCGAGTACCTCGTGGGCTGTCTGCCGCATAATTCTGGCTCGCGGATCGTAGTTTTTGTAGACTCTGTGGCCGAATCCCATCAAACGAAATGGATCGTTCTTATCCTTGGCACGGCGAACGTAGTCGGAGATATTGCGTTTGTCACCGATCTTTGTCAGCATGGTTAGCACGGCTTCATTAGCCCCGCCATGAGCCGGCCCCCATAAAGAGGCAATACCAGCAGCGATGCAGGCGAATGGATTGGCTCCTGAAGAGCCAGCTAGGCGTACGGTAGAGGTAGAGGCATTCTGCTCGTGGTCTGCATGGAGGATCAGGATGCGGTCCATCGCTTTTGCCAGCACTGAGCTGACGGTATAGGGTTCGCATGGGGTAGCGAACATCATGTGCAGGAAGTTCTGAGCATACCACATTTCGTTGCGCGGATAGATAAACGGCTGTCCCAAGGCGTATTTATAAGCCCATGCAGCAATGGTCGGCATTTTTGCCACCAGCCTGTAAGACGCAATCATCCGCTGATGTGGATCATTGATATCGAGACTGTCGTGATAAAAGGCAGATAATGCGCCTACTACACCGCACATTACTGCCATTGGATGAGCATCGCGACGGAAACCACGGTAGAAGTAGGCAATCTGCTCATGTAGCATTGAATGATAGGTGATATCGTGCTCGAACCTGGCCTTTTCTCTCGCAGTCGGTAACTCTCCTTTTAGAAGGAGATATGCAACTTCCATGAAATCTGAGTGTTCAGCTAAATCCTGTATAGCATATCCACGGTGTAATAAAATACCGTTTTCACCATCTATAAATGTGATTTTAGAATCACAGCTACCTGTAGAGGTAAATCCAGGATCAAACGTAAGATACCCTGTATCAGTGTAGAGGCGGCGTGTGTCAATGACATTGGGTCCCACTGAACCGTATAAAATCGGCAATTGATAGGACCTGACATTAGGATGATCGATCAGTGTGATACAATCCTTCTTGCCCCATGTATTGTGCGTTACCTCGGCAGCAGCAGCGGTATCGGCTTTCTTATGCATGGCGCCATTCCTCAATTCATATGAAGTACTTTAATCGCAGCGTGCTAACACGTCTTCAAGTCGTGCTAGCGTTTCCTCTCTCCCAAGAATTTTCATAACTTCGAAGATAGGAGGAGAGGTAGTTGATCCTGTCAGAGAGGCCCGTAATGGCTGTGTTAATTTGCTAAGCGTGATTCCTTTTGAAATTGCAAAATACCGTGTATCATCTTCCAATGATTGTGCATTCCATACCCTGTCAGAGGCTGACAGATATTCCGCTATAACAGCGAGAACAGCCAGGCCCGCCGTGTTGAGCTGCTGGCATGCTTTGTCATCGAGCAGCAGTGGCCGTGGTTGTACATAAAAAAGTGCTATCCTAGCCAGCTCGGATATCGTGCGGGCACGAATCTTCAGACTTGGCATAGCAACTCCTAGCCTGCTGCGGCCAACATCGCTCACAGGCATGCCTATGAGAGTTGCAAGGTGTGGTAGAACGAGGCTGACAAGATGGGAATCATCAGTCCTGCGCAGGTGGTAAGCATTGAGAGCAGTCAATTTTGCTATATCAAAGCGCGCTGCGCTGCGGCCAACATCTCTAATGTCGAACCATGTGACAGCCTGTTCTTTGGTAAAAATCTCCGTATCACCGTAGCTCCAACCCAGACGAATAAGATAGTTGCGCATCGCTATTGGCAGAAAGCCCATCTCACGATAGGTCTCAACCCCCAAAGCGTGATGCCGCTTGGACAGCTTTGTCCCGTCTGGACCGTGAATCAACGGAATGTGAGCAAATTGCGGAAGATCCCATCCCATGGCCTGGTAAATCTGTGCCTGCCGGAAAGCGTTGAGCAGATGATCATCCCCCCTGATGACATGTGTGACGCCCATGTCATGGTCATCTACCACGACTGACAACATATAAGTAGGCGTGTTGTCTGCCCGTAACAGGACCATATCGTCAATCTGTTTATTCATCACAATCACACGTCCCTGGACTAGATCATCGAGAACTGTTTCTCCCTCCCGCGGTACCCGGAGCCGAATCGTTGGCAGGACTCCTGGGGGGGCCTCAGCCGAATCACGGTCGCGCCAGCGACCATCATAGCCAATTGGCTGGCCAGCTCGTCGTGCCGCCTCACGCATCTGGGCCAATTCTTTCATCGTAGAGTAGCAGAAATAAGCACATCCACATTTTAATAATTGATTAGCTACTGATATATGTCTAGCAATACGAGATGATTGAAACAATATATCTCCGTCCCACGGGATTTCTAGCCATTTCATACTATTAATAATGGCATTTACGGCAGAAGAAGTGGAACGAACACGGTCTGTGTCCTCAATGCGAAGATGAAATCGTCCGCCCCAATGCTGGGCATACAACCAGTTAAACAGGGCTGTGCGTGCCCCACCAATGTGCAGAAAGCCCGTTGGAGAAGGAGCAAAGCGGGTTACAATTGTCATCGAGCCTGTCGTCTGTTCATGGATGGTGGAGTAGGGCGGCCTCACAGCATGGAAAGTGGTCATTGGAGACATCCCTTGAGGCTTGACATGGTATTTAACATGATTGCTACAAATTCACTAATGATCAATGATAGCCATTCTCTTCCTGGGAAGTGCTAAGAGCGGTGTTCACCATATTGAGCTCCCCCTTTGACTCGCCAAGATTCTATGACACCAATCGTGTGACAGAGTACCAAGAGGCAGGTTGGCTCACATGACATGACACACCCAGGGAACAGGCAGATATCAGTCCCATTTTATGGGAGACTGAAACTTAAGAAGAGCAAAACACCACTCACAGCGTTTTCAATCTTGCAAGAGAGACAAGAGAGATCAATGCCATTCTGAGTATTTGTCCGCAATTGGTGCAGTAAAATATTGAGCTTATGATAGTTCTGTTCTAATGATATCCAACGCTACAAGTGCAACATGAGGTGCGCCTCACTCTCATCGGGAGAGGTTTCTATCTGCTAAAAAGAAACTCGGCATCTTCCCAGGGCGTTTAGCCACTCAAGAGACGAGTCTCTACCCCTGAAGAGTGGCGATATGCAATGACTACTGCAAATAGCTCTACCTAAGCTAAGGGTCTATAGCTTTCCTTTTCCATTTTACCCATAATATATCCACAACCCTCCTCTCCCCAGAGAGGTCTAAAGCCGGGCAACCTACGAGGCAGCCTATGAAATCAGATACCCTCCTCGTCCACGCCGGCCGTCATCCGGAAGACCATCACGGTACTATCAATCCACCGGTCTATCGCTGTTCCACCGTTCTGTATGAGACAGTCCAAGCGCTGGAAGACTCCGATCACCATCGCTTTGATCGCATGACTTATGGTCGTTACGGCACGCCCACTATCTTTGCTCTTGAGGAAGCCATAGCCAGACTGGAAGGAGGCTTTCGCAGCATTGCGACTTCTTCTGGTCTCAGCGCTGTTACAAGCGCTCTCAGTGCCTTTGTCAAGGCAGGTCATCACGTCCTCGTACCGGATACAGTGTATACTCCCACTCGACGTTTCTGCGACACAGTGCTGAGAGGCTATGGCGTCGAAACTACTTACTATGATCCTGAGATCGGTAGTGCCATCGAAGCTTTAATCCGCCCTACAACCAGGGTCGTGATGGTCGAGAGTCCCGGCTCCCTGACATTTGAGATTCAGGACATCCCTGCCATCGCGACGGCCGCCCATCAGCACCACGGGACTGTGCTGATCATGGACAATACTTGGGCTACACCACTCTTTTTCAAGCCATTTGCCAAAGGAGTAGATGTTTCCATCCACGCCGCCACCAAGTACATCAGCGGCCATTCTGACGTTATGCTTGGCCTAATCACCACAACAGAGGAATACTTTGCAACCGTCAAGACTCACGTCACTAACTGGGGATTCTGCGCCGGTTCAGAGGAAGCTTGGCTAGGATTGCGTGGCTTACGTACCCTCAGCGTACGCTTACGCCAACATCAGGAAAACGGTATTTTACTTGCTAATTGGCTCAAGCACAGATCGGAGGTAGAGCGAGTCTTGCACCCTGCTCTACAGGACAGTCCTGGTCACGCGCTCTGGTATCGCGACTTTACTGGCGCTTGTGGATTGTTTGGTGTCGTCCTGCGTCCTTTTCGTGTAGAAGCTGTTCATGCCTTTCTAGAATCTCTGGAATTATTTGCTCTTGGATATAGTTGGGGAGGCTACGAAAGCCTGATTCTACCAACATCGAAGGGAATCATTCGCACTGCTACTCATTGGCAACCTGCTGGGCCTTGCTTACGCATCCATGCTGGTCTTGAAGCACCAGACGAACTGATTGCTGATCTTGACAGAGCCTTGAGCCGCTTACGGTCTCGAGCGTAACCCACCAGGGCTACCGCGCGCATCAGCCGGCTCTGTTTTTTCCTTTCTTTGAGGTTACACTCGTGTGTTGTAGTTGTATGTCATAAGGTAGCATCTCTATCAAACAAGGAGTTTTCGTTGCCTGCGGCTGTAGACCCTTGCCAGAGTGGGAGCCAAGGTTTATGTAGCGCAGAATGAAGTCTGCACGCGGAAGGAGTTGCGGAAAGCAGCCGTTCTGGTGTTGTTTCTATTGATGGTCGTCAGAACCGAGGCTAACCGGAAGAATTCACAGGACACAAAATAATGGCCCTGCCCACGTTTACATTGCGTCAGCTTGTCGAAGCCGGCTGTCACTTCGGCCACAACACACGCCGCTGGAATCCCAAAATGGCATCTTATCTTTATGGCGTTCGTGACAACGTCCACATCATTGACCTACGTCAGACTGTTGCGATGCTGTACCGAGCTATGCAGACAATCCGTTCAATCACAGCGGGCGGTGGCCGTGTACTGTTCGTCGGCACAAAACGTCAGGCACAGGAGCCTGTTGCGGCCTCGGCTAAGCGCTGCGGCCAATATTACGTCAATCATCGCTGGCTAGGTGGTATGCTGACAAACTGGAAAACAATTTCCCAATCGATTCGCCGCTTGAGGGAAATGGATGCCCAACTAGCAGCTGGGATGGTGGGTTTCACCAAAAAGGAAATTCTTGACCTCACTCGCGAACGCGACAAGTTAGAGCGAGCCTTAGGCGGTATCCGGGACATGGGTGGCCAGCCGGATATCCTATTCATCATCGATACTCTCAAGGAAGGGCTGGCTGTCCAGGAAGCCAATAAGCTTGGCCTCCCAGTCGTAGCTGTTATAGACTCTAATTCCGATCCGGATGGCGTCACCTACCCTGTGCCTGGCAATGATGATTCTATCCGGGCGATCAAGCTTTATTGTGAGCTAGCGAGTGATGCGGTGCTAGACGGTCTCCAGGCCGAGATGACGGCTGCAGGTGTTGATGTCGGTGCCATGGCTGAACCGGTGATTCCTGAACTGTTACCGCCTGTTGAAAGCAAGGGGCCCTTGGAGACTGCCAGATATGAGGAGTAAAGTGAAGTCTGCAATGGAGCCGTGTGCAGGGGGGCTCTGTGCAAAGAGTGTCGAATATTTTCACACGTGTCTGAATAAAGAGGGTTGACATGGCCGAAATTTCTGCCGCGCTGGTACAGGAGCTGCGCAAGAAAACCAGCGCCGGCATGATGGATTGTAAGAAGGCACTGGCTGAAACAGCTGGTGATATGGAATCTGCTGTGAACTGGCTGCGTAAGGCAGGGATTACCGCTGCTGCTCAGAAAGCCGGTCGGGCGACGGTTGAAGGCCTTGTAGGTGTAGCGGCTGGCACGGAGCGTCGTGCGGCTATGGTTGAAGTGAACGTGGAAACAGATTTTGTTGCCCGTCATGAGATTTTTCAGGACTTTGTCCACACCTTGGCAAAGCTGACTCTGACTACAAGTGGGGACATAACGGAAGTGCAAACGTTAGTCTATCCTGGCACTGGGAGGACAGTGGCTGAGGAACTGACCCACTTAATTGCGACCATTGGCGAGAACATACGTCTGTGCCGCACGTGTGTTCTATCAGCGCGAGACGGCGTAGTGGCCAGCTACGTCCATAATGCCGTTACACCAGCTCTTGGCAGAATCGGTGTTCTTGTCGCTTTGGAAGCCACGGGCAACAGGGACGGTCTAGCGGAGCTAGGGCACCGCATTGCCATGCACATAGCTGCTACATCTCCTCAATATATCGATATTGATTCTGTCGATAAGACTGCCCTCGCGCGTGAGCGCGATATTCTAACAGCACAAGCCCACGCGTCCGGTAAACCGGACAGCATTATCGCTCAGATGGTAGAGGGACGATTGCGTAAGTACTATGAAGAGGTTGTTTTACTGGAACAAGTTTATGTCATTGATGGCGAAAGCCGGATGGCAAAGGTGATCAAGGCTGCCTCTGAAGAGGTGGGGGCGTTGATTCACGTGAGCGGTTTCAACCGTTTTAGCCTAGGTGAGGGAGCGAACCATGCCCAGAGACCTTTCCCTGCTGAAAGGATTCAGGGTCAGACAAACGAATAGCGTGGTAGTAACATATTGATTACGCTAGTTCAGGCCCCATCACTTCCCATATTTCGGAGCAGGATCTAATGTCCGCTGCACCACATGCTACACTGTTCCCTGCTGTTCGAAGATTCCGGCGTGTGCTTCTGAAATTGTCTGGCGAAGGATTGATGGGCCACCGCTCCTTTGGGCTTGATCCAGAGGCAATTGGGCGTCTCGCTGCTGAGGTCAAGACTGTTCACGAAGACGGAATCGAAATGAGCCTTATTGTCGGAGGTGGCAATATCTTCCGCGGCGTGGATGGTGTTGTCACCGGGATGGAACGTACTAGTGCTGATTATATGGGGATGCTAGCTACAGTGATGAATGCGCTAGCCTTGGGCAATGCACTAGAGCAGATTGACTGTCCGGTCCGAGTCATGTCGGCCATTCCCATGCCAACAGTTTGCGAACCCTTTGCCCAGTACCGTGCCCTGCATCATCTTCGCAAGGGGCGGGTAGTGATCTTTGCCGCCGGTATTGGTAATCCGTTCTTCACAACCGACACAGCCGCTACCTTGCGTGCTATTGAAATGGCGTGTGAGGTTCTTTTGAAAGCCACACAGGTGGATGGAGTATACTCTGCTGATCCCCGTAGAGACAGCACTGCCAAGCGCTATGATAGTTTGACCTACACAGATGTACTAACCCGCAATCTTCAGGTGATGGATGCTGCAGCCATCGCGCTGGCTAGGGAAAATCGCCTGCCTGTTTTGATCTTCTCATTGCATAATAGAGGTGCCCTGGCTGATGTGCTCGCAGGGCGTGGTCTGTTCACTATCATTAGCGAGGAGAGGTAGGGTGACCATAACATACCAGGAGCTCAAGAAGGATCTCTGTCACAGGATGGATATGGCAGTTGAAGTCCTGCGGAAGGAGTTTGCCGGATTGCGCACGGGGCGGGCTTCTCCTAATCTGCTTGACACAGTGATGGTAGAAGCTTATGGTGCCGTTACGCCTTTGATCCAGCTAGCAACCATTTCTGTGCTGGAACCACGCTTGCTCGCCGTGCAGGTGTGGGATAGAAGCATCGTCAAGGCTGTGGAAAAGGCCATCCGCGATGCGAGCCTTGGCCTGAACCCAGCCTCTGAAGGGCAATATGTGCGCGTGCCTATTCCACCCCTTAGTGAAGAGCGTAGAGTTGAACTTGTAAAAGTTGCGCATCGTTATGCGGAACAGGCCCGTGTTGCTGTACGTAACGTCCGTCGTGACGGTATGGAATCCCTGAAAAAGATGGAAAAAGATGGCACTATCAGTCAAGATCTGCAGCGGCAACATAGCCAAGATATCCAGATCGTGACAGATGAGCATGTCCAGCAGATTGACGAACTGCTCCTCGCCAAAGAAAAGGAGGTTATACAAGTATAATCCTAGGTACGGTCCGTGCGATCCTCGTCACGCTCTGCTCATGTTCCTACATCCCACTTCCATGTGGCTATCATCATGGATGGCAATGGTCGGTGGGCTATGGCGCGTGGGTTGCCGCGGGCTGTTGGACACGAACACGGCGCAGAAGCTGTGCGTAGGACAGTGCAATCAGCAGTTGATCTCGGGATTCGGTATCTGACCCTCTTCGGGTTTTCCTCAGAGAACTGGCGACGACCTGCAGCCGAGATCAATGACCTGATGTCACTGCTACGCCTGTACCTGCGTAATAAAGTGGCAGAACTGCATAAAGAAGGGATTCGCTTGCGGATCATTGGCGATCGTACACAACTGGCTGTTGATATTGTAACACTCATAGATTATGCAGAAGCGCAAACTGCCACAAATACGAGATTGACACTAACAGTCGCACTGAGCTATGGCGCGAGACAAGAAATCGCACGGGCGGCGCGCCTCTTAGCGAGAGCTGCTGTCGCAGGTCACCTGCAGCCTGAGGAGATTGACGAATCTTTGGTGGCAGCCCATCTGTTCACGGCAGACATACCGGATCCAGATCTTCTGATCCGCACCAGTGGAGAGCAGCGCATCAGTAATTTTCTATTGTGGCAAATGGCCTATACTGAACTGATTTTCATTGAGACTCTCTGGCCTGATTTTAGCCGTAGCGATCTTGAGCAGGCTGTCAGCGAATTTCATAGACGCGAGCGCCGTTATGGCGCCGTAGGTAACTGAGTATTCTTTTGTGCTCGGCTACCGCGTTGCTTCGGCTATTGTTATGCTGCCTCCAGTAGTCACAGCGATTTGGCTAGGAGCACCGCTTTTTGATATGCTGACTATCCTGTTTGCAGTTATTATGGCCTGGGAGTGGAACACCATGGCCAAGGGTCGTGGTGCTGACATCGCTATGCCATTCTTTGGAGTTGCTGCAACAATTACAGCAGCAATTGATTATGTTATGCTATCTTTAGTCGTTGTTATCGGTGGTGCTACGTTGGTCTGGCTGCGAACCGGCAATAAATGGCCGGCGGTTGGTATCCTGTATACTGCCCTGCCATGTATAGCCTTGGTGTGGTTGCGAGCGGCTGATGGGCCAGAGACTCTCTTGTGGCTGTTTCTTGTGGTATGGGTCACTGATATAACTGCCTATGGAGTAGGTCGGTGGATAGGAGGCCCACGCTTAGCGCCTTCTGTGAGTCCAGGTAAGACTTGGGCTGGTGCTATTGGTGGCTTGGTGGCCGCTATGGGGGTAGGAGGCGAGGTAGCAGTGCTGTTGGATCTTGCAGCACCATGGATTTTAGTCGCAGCCAGTGCTGGAACGTCCGTGGTGGCGCAAATTGGCGACCTCGCCGAGTCAAAACTAAAACGCCACTTTGGGGTGAAAGATTCTGGTCGGCTCATCCCAGGTCATGGCGGAGTATTGGATAGAGTAGATGGCGTCCTAGCTGTTGCACCAGTAGTTGCAGGTGCTGTTTTAATCTCGGGCGGGGGAGTCCGACTGTGGGGGTAAGAAGCAAGGGGAGGGCTTACTCGTCCAACATCGCTCGTGCCAGGGCACAAAAACCTGCAACGTCTATTTCCTCTGCCCGGGCAGTAGGAGCTAGATGAGCAGATGCGCACAAGCGCTCAGCCTGACCAAGACTTTTTAAGCTCTGCCGCAGCATCTTGCGTCGTTGGCCGAAAGCGGCTGCCGTCACGGCCTCCAAGGCAGGCCAGGATGCTGGTGCGAGAGGTTCAGGGCGTGGCCTCAGATGCACTACAGTCGAGGTTACATGGGGTGGTGGTGTAAAAGCCTGCGGGGGTAGATCGAACAATGGTCTGACGACACATAGCCATTGTGTTATCACAGATAGACGGCCGTAATGCTTTCCACGTGGTGTAGCGCCGAGCCGGTCAGCCACTTCTTTCTGGAACATGAGAGTCATGCTTGTAATGGCACGAATATTTCGTAACCATCGTAGAAGTAGAGAAGTCGCAACATGATAGGGCAGGTTGGCAACAATGTGTCGGGGAGCCTCGCCTATCTGGGCGAGATTCACGGTCATCGCATCGGCCTCCAGGACTATCAGCTGGCCAGGCCAGGCTGTTGCTACCTCAGCTAAGGCTGGCAGGCAGCGGCTATCACGTTCGACAGCTACTACTTGGCGCACTCCACCTGCTAGCAGAGCACGCGTTAGACTGCCGGGGCCAGACCCGATCTCAATCACCGTGCCGGTTTTCAAATCACCAGCGGCCCGGACAATGCGACGAGTCAGATTCTGATCGAGTAGGAAATGTTGGCTCAAGGCCTTACGGGTTGTAAGGCCGTAACGAGCGATGACATCACGCACAGGCGGCAGAGGACTCGCAGAGAGCACAACGGGAGAGACATACCCTCTGTCTTTCATGTGCTGGTTCTCATAAGCGAGCTATCAGACGATGTGTGGCTATTGCTCGTGCAGTTCGTAGGGCTTGCATCAAGCTCCATTCGTCAGCCTTACCCATGCCAGCGATGTCAAAAGCAGTACCGTGGTCAGGCGCAGTTCGTACGAACGGTAGTCCGAGAGTGATGTTGACTCCGCCACTGAAATCGATGGTCTTTAAGGGGATCAGAGCCTGATCGTGATACATACATAGTACCACATCGTAACCAGTGCGGGCCTTGGGATGGAACAGAGTGTCTGCCGGAGCAGGACCGAAAGCAGTGATTCCCTCCCTGCAGAGGGTCTCGATCGCAGGTCTGATCAGTGTGTCTTCCTCTTCACCCATGCTGCCTTCCTCGCCAGCATGTGGGTTCAGAGCCGCTACCACTAGCTTGGGGTGGGCGATACCAAAATCCGTCTGTAGCGCTCGAGCGGCTATGCGACCGCAGGCGATGATGTCTGCTGTTCTCAGGCGAGCAATAGCTTGGCGCAGGCTCACGTGGATTGTTACCGGGACTACCCGCAAACCAGGACAGGTTAACATCATGACCGGCCGGCTGTTGGAGCCCGCTAGAGCGGCAAGAAACTCAGTATGGCCAGAATAGGGAAAAACGGCAGCATAAAGACCCTTCTTGTAGATAGGGTTGGTTACTACTGCAGCACTATAGCCGTTACGTACTAAGATAATAGCCCGTTCAATGGAGGCGAGCACAGCTCTGGCATTGGATAGAATCGGCTTACCAGGCACACTTCTGACCGCAAGCGGCTCTGGCAGCACCGGCAAGGCATGAGCGAAGACACTGACGGCTTCTGCCGGCGTAGTAATAACCTCCACGGGTACTCCTAGACGTAGACAGCGACTCACCGCCACAAGCCTGTCAGGATCATCGATAACGAAGAAATGCGTGAGTCCCTCGTCGCGTCGCAGCCATGCTTTACAAGTAATTTCGCCGCTTATGCTGGCTGGTTCACCCATAGTGACTGCCAGAGGTAATTCAAGTACAGAAGTCATTACAGCCGCACCTCAATGAAGGCAGCACGGCGTAAATCACGCAATTTTTTAGCGCTTATTGCATGAAGTCTATCTAGTTCTAATTGTAGAGTGATTGACTCGCGCGATGGCATATCAGACTGTAGAGAACGGCCACAGACCATCAACATTGCAATACCCCCTTCTATCGGTACAGGCGCACTAGCAGTGTGAAGTGCAAGCTGGCGGATAACAGCACGCAGTGCAGGTAGCAAGTCACCAGCCCTAATCTGTCCCAGTGGACCAGACTGTGGTGACTGAGTTTTCAGAGCATCAAATGCTGCACAAGAGGAGGCTCTTCGTGCAGACTCAATCAACTCAGACTGAGTTTGCGGTGTCATAGCTTCTGGACCTGTGAGAGGCATGAAGAGCTGGCTGAGAGTAAAACGCATATCCTCACGGTCTGTCTGGCGTTCCCGTAACAAAATGATAGTATAACCTAACAAAGTCCGAATAGGCATAGAGAGTTGCCCAGGCCGCATTTTAGCGAGTACATTCTCAATCGTGAAATCCAGTTGGCCCTGAGGGATCCAACCAAGGTCACCGCCTGCGGCGGCTGATGCTGTCTGTGAGAATTGGCGTGCGACAGCTTTAAAATCAGTACCGGTGTGAACTTGCCCGATCAGCCATTCGGCTAACACACGAATCCCTTCCTCCTGGGTTGGATCATCTAGAGGCAGAACGATCTCGGCGAGCAGGTTCTGTGGTCGTCCTGATATACCGTGTGATTCCTGGAGCGCTGTGTCTATCTCAGACAAACTTATCTTAGATTGTTTTTGTACTGCCTGTCGCACTACCTTATACCAAGCTACATTGGCACGTATCTGATCTATAGTTGTGGCATAGTCCAAAGGATGATGAGAGGCATACTGGCTGAATTCACTGCTTTGCGGGAGATTCTGTTTTTCAATGACAGTGGTGATGGCACTGGCGACCTCTCGATTGCTAACAGTTATATGTAACATAACTGCTTCTTGTACTTTAAGATGCTCATCTACTAACATTTGTATAATCTGCGGTAAAAGGCGTTGACGCACTTCTAGTGTATGAGCAAGGTTCAGCGTCCCTGTTATAAGATTCAGGCGGTTTTCAACGTCGTGTCGTGAAACGACATCGTCGTTGACAATGGCCGCGATATGCGGCACTCCAATGGCTGGAGGTACACAAATATATGCCAGCAATAGTACTATAACTAGCGTCAAGAATTGACTCAGTATGCGTATCATAGTAATGTGTTCCTGCAGCTTTGCTGCCATAGTAGACCATCAATACATAAAAAGTTGTTCATAATATTTTTCTCTCTCGATAAGGATAAAAATATTGTGTTACTCTTGTACGCATAATGCGCGTACTTGTGCGGTCTTCTTTTTTGCTTTAGCAAAAAGAGTGGCTTGCAAAGAAGTGATGCTTGATCAAAGCCTATCAGCACTCAACTCACGTTGCGCTCTAGCTACTGTGCGCCTGAGCAAGCGCAGTCACAGCAATGATCTGGGGGGGCAGCAGCTTTCATCCTGCGACGTGAGTGCCGTCTCGCGTTCCTAGGAAGGAAGGCCACAAGTCAGGCAGAAGGGCTCTCCCTCTGCAGCTTTACCAGCTTACCAGCTTGACCATCATATGGTGGGTGTGGTGTGTGCAGAGCCTAGAAACGACCTCTAGCGAGGAGAGACGAGACCGCCTGGCTGTTGTAGCCCGGTGCAGACGGCCATAATCTCATTCAACTGTGCTAAAAGTAACCCCTTACGCGGGGAGAAAGATCCATCAAAAGCTGCAGAACCAACGGTAAAAGCATCAGCCCCAGCTGCTGCAAGAGCATGAATTCTTGTGGGAGAATTAATACTACCAGCTACTACAAGTACACCTCCGTCCAGGGCCTGGCGAGCTGCATGCACCAAGGCTAGAGGGTCTGTATCTGTGGCACGGTAGGCCAGCAGATCGACTCCTGCGCAGCCTGCCTGGCGCATGCGCCGACAGTCAGCAGCAATCTCCTCAGGAGAACCTTCCAGTCTGGTTGGATGGCCAACTGGTCTGCCAGGGAAGGGAAAGTAATCTGCACTGGCCAGTTGCCGCAAGGCAAATGCGACGTTCTGGCCACCCATGACACGATCGACCCCAATCCTAGAAGCTGTGACAAGGGAATGACAGGTAGACTCAGGTGATGTGTTCACAATCTCAAGATACGAGGTTGCCCCCAAACAACGAATGCGACGGGCGAGAGTCTGCAGAGTTTCATATCCTACGCCGACATCCTTGAAGCCTATGTGAGCCACGCCTAACGGGGCAATGAGATTCAGGACCGCCAGGCAATCCTCAACCGTCTGATCATTACGAGTCAGCATGAAAATGAAGTCCATGATTCTCTCTATACGCCTTTCAGGAATACGAAATTTTGTAATATCAGAAGTAACCTCATAGGTTGTCTTTAGGATTCTCGTAATAATAGTACTCTCCTCTCTGAGGATTCTGTTACCCTGAGCCATTTTGGCATACCAAGCCCCACAAGAGCCTACTGTCTTAGTAGGATTGATTAGGTTACAGCCGTGGCAGAGAGTTCTCTCAAAGCACGAGAATACAAACAGTAAAGATCACGCATTCCATCACTAGCATTATATGGCGTGGAACAGGTAGATGTCAGAAATGGTCTACAATGTGTGTCCTCGTTACAAAACACGGCCATTCTTATCACCACGCAGTGTAGCAGCTCCTCTCTGCTGGGCAACAGCTCACGAGCGCACAAACCAGCACCCGACTTCCGTCAACCACTGGCTGGACTCAGCTTTTCTCCACAGCCTTCTTATTCCTCCATAGCAGCCTTGCGTCCAGCGGCGCGCACATTCCTGTTGCGGGCACGTGGCGATAAAGGCCAGAGTGGTTCCAGAGGAGCATTGAGATCCCCAAGAACTTCAAGGACACGCCGCCGCACCTGATGTACCTTAGCTCCGTGTGTGATCTTCATGCCAAAAATATCCTTGACATAGAACACATCCACGACACGCTCTCCATAGGTCGCAATCTGTGCCGACGAAATGCGCAAGCCCAGCCCAGTGAGGGTTGAAGTCACGTTGAACAAGAATCCTGGCCGATCCCTGCCGTTAATCTCAACTACTGTATGCGTTTTCGAAGCTGTATTATCTATGATACAGCGCGGTGGCACTTTGAAGACCTGAATACGATTGAAAAGACCCTTGCGGTTTTTTCTTCTTCTAAACTCTAATTCTGGCTGTACGTACCCTTTTAGTACCTTCTCGATTGTGGTCGCAATCTGCTGCAGTCGGATGATTTGCTCATCCTCGTCTGTGCTGTGTGGCTCCTGAATCCAGAAGGTGTCAAGGGCCATGCCGTTAGCCAATGTGATAACTCTAGCATCTACAACAGACTCACCAGTAAGAGCAATAGCACCAGCCATTTGTGAGAATAGGCCTGGATGGTCGCTGGTATAGATCACGAGCTCAGTCCCTGCTCTGGACGGATCCCGACGATATTCAAAGGTTAAGAGGCGACCGCTTGCTTCTGCTGCACGTATTAAATGTGCATGACGTACGTGAGCCTCTGTCTGAAAACCAAGCCAGTAGGCAGGATACCCACGCGCTAAATGTGCTTGAACAGCAGCCAGTGGCCAATCAGAGAGAGCCATGCGCAAAGCATCCATCGCCTTTGCAACTCGAGAATCGCGTGAAGGAATAGACGATGCACCTGCTATGGCCTCTGCGGCCCGATAGTACAGCTCACGTAGGAGTGCTCCCTTCCAGCCATTCCAAGCCATAGGCCCTACAGCACGGATATCACAACAGGTCAGCAGGAGGAGAAGTCGCAAGCGCTCGGGAGATTGTACAACCTTTACGAAGTCTTCAACAGTCTTGGCATCGTCGAGATCACGTTTGAAGGCCGTGCGACTCATATGAAGATGGTGCAAAACCAACCAACTTGTGGTGTCACTCTCTTCTGCTGTAAGACGGAAGCGAGTACACAACTTCCATGCAACACGAGTACCCAGTTCGGAATGATCCCCACCGCGGCCTTTAGCAAGGTCATGCAGCAAAACCGCCATATACAGGGCACGCCGTGAATGAACCTGCTGGATGAGCTGCGTGCTCAGTGGCAATTCGGCAGCAAGCTCGCCTGCCTCGATATCATGAAGCACACCAATGGCTCGGATGGTATGCTCGTCCGTTGTGTAGACGTGGTACATGTCGTATTGCATCTGCGCGACTACTCTGCCAAAATCTGGGATGAAGCGACCAAATAAACTCGATTCGTTCATCAATCGCAGAGTTGCTACTGGGTTCTTGCGCGCTGTCAGAATATCTAGAAAGAGACCATTGGCTGCTGGATCATCGCGCAGCTTCACTATTGCTGTCAGATTCTCGGTAATCAGACGCAGAGCATTCGGGTGTATGTCTATGTCATGCTTGTGGGCAACGTGAAACAACTGAATCAGCCGGACAGGCTCATGGACAACGATCTCAGGCGTGATAGTCAGACGCCCACCTTCCAGGGCAAAGCCTTCCACTGCCCGACGTTGGCAAGTGAGGGCCGGAAAAGACAGCTTTGGCTTGCGTTTGTGCCGTTCTTCCAGTACGGCGCAGAGAATACGTGTCAGATTGCCAACATCCTTAGCGATCAGAAAATAGTGTTTCATAAAACGTTCAACGCCACGGGTACCAGCATGGTCTGTGTAGCCCATGCGGTGACCGATACTCTGCTGGACATCAAAGGTTAGGCGATCCTCCGCACGGCCAGTCAGGTAATGCAGGTGACAGCGGACTGTCCATAGGAAATTTTGGGCCTTAGCAAAACGCGCAGCTACACTGGGTATCAGTACACCACGCTTCACCAGCTGACCCATGTCGGAAACGCCATAGAGATAGCGTACAATCCAAAAGAGAGTGTGTAAATCTCTCAACCCACCCTTACCTTCCTTAACATTGGGCTCAAGCACGTACCGAGCATCACCCAACCGCTCGTGACGCGCATCCCGTTCCGCTAACTTGGTCTCAACAAATTCGATAGCCGATACTTTGACGATCTCGTCCTGAAAGCGGAGCCTGAACTGATTATACAGATCTTGTGCACCCCATAGCCAACGAGCTTCCAGCATCGCGGTACGAACAGTCGTATCTGCCTTCGCCTGCTGGATACACTCGTCAACCGTGCGTGTGGCATGCCCAACCTTGAGGCCAAGATCCCACAGCATATAAAGGATGCATTCAACCATCTGTTCGCAATAGGGCGTGGTTTTGTAAGAAAGGAGGAAGAGAAGATCAAGATCGGAACAGGGAGATAACTCCCTGCGCCCATAACCACCAACAGCGGCAAGGCCCAAGTGATCACCAATGGTCTGCACCCTCGGCGGGAGCATATGTGTGTCTGTGAAATCGTGAATGATGCGGATCAGTTGATCCATGAGGAAGCTGTTCGCCCTGACTACGTCAGTGCCAGAAGCACCGTCTTCCTCAAAGCGATGGCGGACCACCACCCTGCCATTGTATACCATCTCTTTCAACAGCGCTAGCACCATGATCCATTGCTTTTTCCGTGGCTGTGTATGGGCGATAGCATCCAGACGGACATTGATCGCCTTGCGGTCTATGATTTCGCGTTGTCCGGGAATAGGCTCTGACATGATTCAGTTCCGGCCTAACGATGGTGCTTGCCAGAGAGAGAAGGAAGTACCTGATGTTGCCGTTTCTTTACCACGAGGGGGCAAGAAGTGATATAGTGCGAGTGTGGTGGTATGATAGATTTGTGTCTGTCCACTACCGAATACGGTCCTTGACTCTATGAGAGTCTATGAGAGCGGCTGGCAATCCCTCGCTAGAGAAAAAAGAGGAGCGGATTTGGGACAGTGGTCGCTCGCCGAACCTTGTGTGCTATGGGAAGAAGGTACTTTTGTGGCTTCCTCTATCAATATTAGGCCTCGGCAGGTGAGTGCGGTGTTATGACCGGTCACGGGGTAGCCTGTGACGAGTGTGTGACACGGGGTCGTAAGGTGGCTCGCCTATCTGAAAGCATGGGTCATATTTTTCTATATGATTGTACCCTGCGTGACGGAGCGCAGACTCAAGGAGTTGATTTCACAGTTGCGGATAAGATCGCCTTGGCCTGTGAACTAGACTCCCTGGGTGTTGATTATGTGGAAGGTGGCTGGCCAGGTGCTAATCTGACAGATGACGCTTTTTTCCACCACTCGTCCCTTGAATTAGCCCGAGCCCGGCTGGTCGCCTTCGGCATGACGCGGCGGAGCGGGTACAGCGCCGTCGATGACCCTGGACTTGCCGTCCTTCTGTGTAGCGGAGCACGAGTAGTCACTTTAGTCGGTAAGACGTGGGACTTTCAAGTTCACGTTGCGCTAGGCATAGACCTGAATGAAAATCTGCGCATGATTCATGATAGCGTGACCTACGCTGGTGGCCTGGTTGATGAGGTGATGTTCGATGCTGAGCATTTTTTTGACGGATTCCGCGCAAACCCAGACTACGCCGTGGCCTGCCTCCGCACAGCTTACGGGGCTGGGGCCCGTTGGGTAGTGTTGTGTGATACTAATGGCGGCAGTCTACCGTTTGATATAGAGGCAGTGGTAGAACAGGTAGTCACTCATGTGCCGGGAAGTCACCTTGGCATCCATTGCCATAACGATACAGATAACGCCGTCGCTAATTCGCTTGCAGCGATCCGCGCAGGCGTTTGCCAGGTACAAGGTACCTTAAACGGCCTGGGCGAGCGGTGTGGTAATGCAAATTTGACCTCTATCATCCCAAATCTGATTCTGAAGATGGGATACCAAACCAGTGTCAGCACCACTAACCTAACCCGTTTAGTCCATGTGTCGCGGGCACTTGACAAACGCTTGAACCAGGCCCCACGCCGCAATGCTCCCTATGTCGGTGAGGCTGCCTTTGCTCACAAAGGGGGATTGCATGCCTCCGCTGTGGAGAAGGATCCACGCTGCTACGAGCATATAATGCCAGAGCAAGTAGGCAATGATCGTCAGATCTTAGTGTCGAACCAAGCTGGGCGCGCTAGTATTCTGGCCAGATTCCGTCGTATTGGGCTGGAGTTTGATCCAAATGACGCGAGGGTTGGGAGATTGATAGAGGAAGTCAAATCAAGGGAATACCAAGGATATACTTATGACGGGGCAGACGCGAGTTTTGAACTGCTCGCACGTCGGTCTCTAGAGGGAGTGCGTGAATTTTTTCAATTACAATCCTTCAGAGTGATCGATGAGCGACGTTTGACGAGTGTTGGCAGTATCGAGACTATCACAGAGGCTACTATCAAGGCTGCGATCGGCAGTGTCATTGTGATGACCGTGGCCGAGGGGAATGGTCCAGTACACGCTCTCGATTCGGCCTTGCGCAAAGCCTTAGCCCCTCTCTACCCACAGATAGACGACCTCAAACTTGTGGATTACAAGGTTCGCATTCTGACACCTGAGGCTACTACTGCAGCGGTGACACGTGTGATAATCGAAAGCGGCGATTCTTATGGTCACCGCTGGGGTACGGTGGGAGTCTCTACCAATGTCATAGAAGCCTCCTATCACGCTCTTAACGATTCTCTCACCTACAAGCTCCTGTGTAACCCCTCTAAAAGCCACCCTCGAGCTGCGCCGTTGACTGAGTCGTAACAAGGGAATATGTGTGCACTATACACGTGTAGAGTGCACTGTGAGTTAACCGTCTGCATGAGATCACCAGTCATTGGAGAGTGTTTTGTTGAGAACGTGCCTTGAGATTCGCTAATGCTGTGCAGCGTGAGAAAGGATCTCGTTGCGTCTGGCACTAATGAATCTAGGCGGCGCGCCCTACTAACAGAGAGACAGTAGTAGCTCTAGGATTGGCCCTAGGCTGCAGAAATTTTTCTGTTGACGCGCTTCTACTGAAGCAGGCACCCGCTCGTTATTCACACGCCAGGCACGATCAGTGACAGCGCTGCTGGCATTGGGCCGTAGCCGTAACGGGTTGTTGTCGCCGCCTCATAAGCTTGCGATAGGCATGACCCCTCCCGAGTCCGCTGTCTCTGCAGCCAGCGAGACCAGAAGCGGTTAGCGATACGTGAGCTACTCGCTTAACCGGGATGACCGCGCTGCCGATTCCAAGCTCAGCCCTCGACCCTCATCTGCAACGTCCGTAGCGGCGTCCCTTGCCAGCCGGTCTGGCCAGCTGCAGCTGGCCTGTTGGGAAAGGTGCGCCATTCCCGTGGGGTGGGGCGCAACCCGCTCCTGTGCAGGTTGGTTGGAAACGGAAATGAAAGAAACTCTTCTGCTCATCAAGCATGCGCTGACTGCCTATACTCATCACGATACCATCCTGGTCCAGCGTGGCAGTCATCGGCACAGTAGGAGTCAGTGGCCATCTAATCTAATTAATTGTGAGGTCCGGCGGCAGCTCCTACTCCTAGGCCCCTGATGGCTTGCCGCTAGGGGGCCTTGATGCTCATGGAATCCTCAGCCGGTGGTGCATACTTGCCTCTGTACTCTCTCTGTTGCAACTCAGCACGCAGCAGTCCCTATAGACTCCTCGAATCTAATCTGGTCTTGCCTCAAGCGGTTTCCGTTTGAGTATAGATTGACTATGTACCCATAGCGCGGCGAGAGAGGGGATTCACCATATTCCGGAGAAGAAGACTGATCTGATCACTCTGTCAAAGCCAACCCCGACCGAGACGACGCACGGCTGCGTGTCTCTCTTCCGGAATCCCTCTGTATAGCAGAAAGTAACTCGCAGCAGAACAACCGTTGCTTCTACGCCTCTGGACATCCGCGGGCTGTTTACCTTGGACCGTGCAGCTAAGTAGTGATGAGTTGAGTGCAAAAAAGCTGCCGACAGCCGTCGTTCAGCAATTTCTGTGGTGCTGCTGTCTACGCTGCGAGGTGTAGTCCGAGACAGATGACGCCGGAGCAAACTTTCCTGGATCTGCTCAAGCCTAAGCCGGCAAACACCCTCAAAGAAGATCGTGCTCCTTCAGTAACAACGCTGAATGTATACACTTTTCTGTCGTCAGTGCTGGAGTCTGCGCCAGTGCCAGCACGGGTCTGATGATCCAAGCTAGGGAGTCAAATCTGCCACAGTGGGGACAACAAGCATCCCATTGTGTTGCATCAGTACCACACATGCGGCAGTGCCACTCTGCATCGGCGGGCGCAGTACTGGCTCGTTGCAGCCAGTTATCAGCGGTAGCAGCATCGTTACGCTCTAATTGTTCCAGACGTGCCATTAATACTGCTACTCTCTGTGAGAGTGCTTCTGCCGTCAGGAGAGGCGTCAGTTGCTCATGTACTTGATCCCAGAACTGAGCTTCTAGCGCTGCACCTGCTATCAATAGGCGATTTTCTAGATGATCAGGGTTCCCTGTCACAGTCACAAGCCGTTCAGCTCGCTGAAGCCTTTTGAGCGCATCGTCGCTGGGCCAAATGTCGAAATAGATACCTACTAACCCGGGGTGCAAAGTACGGCACCAGGCAGCTTCGACCAGGCGCGCAGCCTTGCGCACCCTACCTGCAGCCGCGTACAGCCGCGCCGCTAAAATGGCTGCCGGCACCATACTCGCATCTCTGCCTAGGGCCCGGCGAGCGAGACGGAGGGCGTCGCTGGACTGACCAGCTATATCAGATTCTAGAGCCCGCTGTGTATCAAGCACTACCTGATAACGATTCGCCTTGTCAGGTGGTTGGAAGGCATTGGTCTGGTGACTGACGAGTATTCTGGTCGCTTCTTCCCAGAGACGTTCGCGTACCAGTGCATCAAACAGGGTCTGCACGGCCCAGTCCACTGGCTGGATTGCCACTGCTCGCCTGGCTAAGTCTAGGACTTGACCATGATCACCAGCACGGTAAGCTGCCGTGATGAGTCCTTTAAGACCGATTAATTCTGTGGTTGGGCTTGCACGTAACAGATTGTAGTACCTGTGTACTGCTGTTTCATCCCTAGCGAGTTCAGCTGCCTGTGCCTGTAGCAACAGGCTCGTGTTGGAATCTGTTAAACGCCAGCCAGCTTCTTTTGCCATTTCTGTGGCACGACTAGAATCACCGGCAGCAACAGCTGCGAAGCCAGCCTTCAGGGCATGATAGCCTTTACGACGACGATTGGCACTCCAGCGTCGGGTCACACGATTCGGTAAGGCGTGTAACGAACCGAGCAAGCGCAATACCAGAGCCAGCATAGTTGCTGCAAAGAGAAGGAATGATAGCAAGATTGGAACGGTCGTATCGAGACGCCAGCCCTGCCATTCCAAGATGACCATGCCCGGGCGATCAGCTATCCAAACGGAGCTGCCTACTAGCGCTATGATCACGATGAAGTAGGTAATGATTCTGACCATGGCTTCATTCCTTGACATAGCTCGCTGCGGTACGCCCAAGAGCATGCGCTGTGAGACGAGCAAGAGCCTCATCTGCAGTAGCCCTGGCACGGGCAAAGGCTATCCAGGATTCAGCCACTCTTGCTGGTAGCCCCTGGAGGGAATCCATGATACGGACAGCTTCTATCAGGTCGCCCGCATGAAGGGCTGTACCGGCGCGGGCCATAACAGCTAGGGTCTTGTTACCAGTGGCGGTGCCGTCCGTGCGGCGAATGGTGATCGCCCCTAGCAGCCGCTGCAGAGCGTGTGCTAGCCAACTATCGCCCTCTGGTGACATGGCAGCGCGAGCAATCGCGCTATTCAGGCTGTCGAAGCGAGTCTCAATAGCCGAGCGTGTTGGCAACCCCGTGACCGCATAGGCGATGAAGCCAGCCACAGCTGCGTCGACTATAGCCACATCCTCAGCAAAAGCCCTGGCAGCGTGTAGCTCTGTTGTAAAGGGTGAGCCTCTGTGCACGGCCTCGCGCAATTGGGTAACAGCGAGAAGCCATGCTGGTGCTGCTGTTGCATCCTGACGAGTGGTACGACGGACAGCCTCCTCAAGAGCCGTGAGGCGGTTATCAACAGCTGTGGGATCATCAATCGATTCGTGGGCTACAGTGTGAAGCTGAGCACTGATGCTGTTGATTCGTGATTCAAAAGCAGTGAGACGTTTATCAACAGCTGTGGTATCACCAATCGATCCGCGGTATACAGCGTCAAGCTGAGCACTGATGCTGTTGATTCGTGATTCAAAAGTGGTGATCTGGTGGATCAGCGCCTCTCTCTGCTCTGTGCTGGTCAGTTCGCTTACAGCAGATTCTAGGGCGGCTAGACGCTGTAGCGTGGATTCTGGAAGCTGGAAGCTACCGTCGCGTCCGACCGCCACTGGCTTCTCCAGAAACATCAACCGCTCTTCTAAAATCTCATGACTCCGTCGTTGTTCGTTCAGTTGGCTGGTGATATCAGCAAGATCACGACGGAGAGATGTCATAGCCCGTTGCATCTCGATTCCGAAAGTCTCGTGTTCTGCAGACGTCAGAATGGGAAGAGTGGGCAGATACGCACGATAAGGTTCAGGCACATACTCTCGCAAAAAGAGTATCATAGTGAGAATAAATAAAGTAGCGATTAGTAGAACTGTGCCTATCATAGCTGTCCGACGTCGTGGCTTTACCAGCACAGTCTCGGTGTTGGCTGCAAGAGGTGTGACAGTCGGAACAGAAGCCGCCGCTCTGCCGTCTGAAGGATTCTCTTGAGAGTCGTCTCTGTTACAAGTCTCCTGGCTACCTCCGCAGTGACGGGAATCCGCTGCTTGTCCCAGGAAGGCACGGTTTGCTGCTCTGCTTTGCTCTTGTGGGGATGCGAGGCTTGTCTTCGAACCGGTCGTAGCTTGTATGCTGTTACTGTCCAGGTTGCCTTTAGATTCTTCAGGAGTCTGGCGCGTGGTCATGTCCTTCTCTCCTTGGGTGGTCAGGCAACCGAAGTTGTCAGATGGAGAGGTCTGATCGCGGTCGAACGCAGCCAGCAGAGACTCCTGGTCCGGCACCGTTGCAACCCGAAGCAGCTGCCATGGCAACCCGGAGATATTGTACCGGACAGCCTCGCTAAGACAATAGGCTCGGCTCGCAGTGAGGCCCTGACTCACACCTGCTTGATTCACAAGAGTGGCGAAGGTAGCAGCGGTTCTAGGGGAATAAAATAGGGCTGCGTCGATGGCACCATCAGCGATCAGTCGAGCTGTGGTCAAAGCGGTAGCGGTGTCGGCTTCATACAGGCATACCTTGCGGACGGAGAAGCCTGCTTGGCGTAGTCGTCCGCTCAGGTCTCCGGCAGTCACATGACTCGCTGCGTGTAGGAGAGCACCGTTTTCAGGCCGTAAGTGGGCTGTTACCAGACGAGCCAAGTCCGCGACATCTCCACTGGCTGTCGTCACCCGATAGAAGCCGAATGCACGGCAGGTCCTGCTGGAAGCATCGCCAACGGCAAAGACCGGTACCGCCCGTGCCGGTGTCGCCGCAGCCAATGCACGAGCCCCATTCGCACTGGTGATGAGAACAGCCTGCACGTCAGCTATATCAATAGTACGACCCAGAAAGCGGATGGATAACATTGGCTCATGTACTACCTCACAGCCACGAGCGAGCAGTCGATCTGTTAAAGCAGCAGCATCTTCAACCGGGCGAGTCACGAGAACACGCGGTGCCATTAACCTATTCTCCCGTTTCTCCTGTTCGGCTCGTCTCACTGACCTCCCGGCTTCTAGTCTGCTTCCTTTACAAGCCGCGCTGCTTCCGTTGCTAGATGGACCGCCTGAACAGCGGGTCCGTAACAATCAATTTTTACAGGATGATAATGTGAATCAACTATTAAACCGCGAAAACGCATCTGCTCTACCTTCGAATCAACACATGTGTCTGTACTCATGAACTCTGCAAGGCCTGCAATAGGGGCGCGGCAATTACCATTCAGTGTAGCCAGAAATGCCCGTTCTGCTTCCACACATAGGGCTGTAGGAATATGGTTGAGCGGTCGTAGCAGGTTGTACGTGCGATTATCGTCTAGACGACAAATGATGCCGATTACCCCTTGTGCTACTGCTGGCAGCATTATCTCAGTGGATAAAGTGGTGGTGGCTTGGTTCACCAGATTCAAGCGCCGCAGGCCTGCCATAGCAAGTAAGACAGCATCAACGACTTTATCCGTGAGCTTCTTCAATCGAGTCTGTACGTTCCCACGTAACGGGGTCACTTGCAGATCTGGCCGGTGCATGAGCACCTGGACACTGCGGCGGAGACTAGCTGTCCCAATCACGGCGCCGGATGGTAATTCGGCCAGACCAGAAGCCTGCAAAGAAACAAGAGCATCGCGTGGATCCTCCCGTTCTAGTACAGCCGCTAAAGTAAGACCGCTAGGCAGCACAGGCTGCACGTCTTTCATGGAGTGGACAGCAAGATCAATAGTGCCTCGTAGTAAGGCCTCATCTATTTCTCTTGTAAAGAGTCCCTTGCCGCCGACCTCTGCCAGAGGCCGATCCAGAACGGCATCACCGCTCGTCTTAATGCGGACTGTTACAATGGTTTCCGGTGCAGCTAGAGCAGGGTAAAGGGCGACTAAACGATCACGCACCTGACGGGTCTGCGCCATGGCAAGGGGACTCTCACGAGTCCCAATTCGAAGAGAGGAGTACATATTCATCCCTTCACTGTTAGCCTCTTCAGATGCCAAAGGGAAAGAGAGCGGCCCATCGTCAAACTACTCGCACATGATAGAAGAGACATTTGCACCCTTTGTAGAACATGTAGAGAGTCATAGAGAGCTAATCCGTTTTTTTGTGCCCCATGATTGCCGCTGTGTTTCTAATGATGCATCTATAATAAACGTTGAGAGTGGCAGAACAGATTTGCTGCCTTGTTAGATTTTCTGCCTTGTTCTGGGGAACTGTCAGATAGGATATCCGCACCGTGATCTATAATGAACGCTTTGTTATGCTTACTGATTATCCATTCGAACGGCTGCGAGGTCTTCTCAAAGGAATCACGCCACCGCCGGGTCGCCACATCATCATGTCTGTTGGCGAACCGCAGCATCCACCACCGTCATTTGTCCGCGATATTCTCGACGTGAATTCGGATCTATGGAGCCGTTATCCACCTATGAACGGTACCCCAGCATTTCGCTCCGCAGCAACCGACTGGCTGGTCCGCAGGTTTAATCTACCAACTGGCCTGCTCGATCCAGATCGGCACGTCTTGCCGGTAGCCGGTACGCGCGAGGCATTGTACCTGATTGCCCACTTAGTCATACCGCGGCGCAAGTCGGGAGAACGCACGGCTGTCCTGATTCCCAATCCTTTCTATCAAGTTTACGTCGGCGCTGCAGTCATGGCGAGAGCAGAGCCTATTTATGTGACAGCTAGTTGGCACACTAATTTTCTACCTGATTTTCACACACTGAATCCTGCTGTCCTGCGGCGGACAACTGCTGCTTCTGACCCTTCCCTCCTCAACCGGACAGCACTTGCTTTTCTCTGCACGCCAGCTAATCCGCAGGGAGCAGTAGCTAACCTCGATTACTTAAAGCAAACGATCTCTATGGCTAGACACTACAACTTTGTATTGGCCGTAGACGAATGTTACAGTGAAATCTATGATGGTAGCCCTCCTTCTAGTGCGTTACAAGCCTGTGCGGAACTAGGTGGTGATTTGACCAATGTCGTGGTGTTTCATTCTCTTTCAAAAAGGTCCAGCGTGCCTGGGCTGCGCTCGGGATTTATCGCTGGGGATCCTGATATCATCGCTTCTTTTGCTCGGTTACGGGCCTATGGAGGAGCCGCTGTCCCTCTACCGATCATAGCAGCGGCGACTGCTCTGTGGCAGGATGAGCGTCATGTGGTGGAGAACCGTGCCCGGTACCGCGCCAAGATGGACATAGCTGCAGGTATTCTCGGTCATCGGTTCGGATTTAGGCGTCCGCCCGGAACGTTCTTTCTATGGCTCAGGGTTGGCGACGGCGAAGCTGCCGCCCGCTTGTTATTTCGGGAGGCTGGCATCCAGGTGCTGCCTGGTGCCTATCTCGCACGGCCGGACAAATTTGGGGTCAACCCGGGTCGTAATTACATCCGTGTGGCTCTGGTCCACGACATTGAGCTGATTGCCTGGGCATTGGAATGTTTGTGTAATGTTCTTGATCCGTGATCGGGTCAAGTACCGACAGCATCCTGAAACAACCCGTAGCAGCAGCGAGCAGGAAGGTCGCTGCGTCTCTCCGGTATGGGAATGTTGATTAGCAGGTTATTGCTTGCAATGACTCTCATGAGCTATCGTTCCGAAGATCTATCCTGGAATACAGCGACTTATGCACCAGCTGCTAATGTTTGTGGTACTGTTGATAGTATTCTTTTTGACCTGCTTCTACAGACTATAGGGATTTCCACTGTGTGACATGTGCTCTTTTGAGTGGGATTTAGAATCCATTTCCTGGCAGCATCAGACGATGCCGTCGTTGTGGCTGACGGTCCCGGGCTTGCTGCGGCCGGGGTGGGTGGCTCTCCTGCCTCAGCCACTGGCCAGCTCTGCCAGGCGGTTACACAGAACACGGAGTAGTCCAGCGGCTGCATGTCCCTGTTTACCCTGGGGTGCTCATGGGAGGCGTAGTGTGGCCGTTGGCTAGCCAAATACTGAACGCCAGTTGTGTAAGTAAGTATTATGGGATCTGCGGGATACACGGTAATCGAGTCTAAGATTCTACTATACACACTCACTTTTTGTGAGACTGCCAGCTCAGTGTTCTCTCTCTAAAAGAGAAATAGAGATGTTCATACATTTTTTAGAGTCATCTCTCAACTCCCACCGATTACACGGCTCAATAACCGGCTACGTAAATCACCTGTGTGAGTCAGGAAGACTTGGTTCAAAAAGCTCGTACACTAGAAATTACCTAGCAATTACGGCGTGCAACTTTAGTGTGCGGGGATGAATGATTCAGATTCCGCCTGGCCCGGTCATCGCCTTTTCCTAGTATGAAGGCTTCCCGAAGGTGATATGATTCGCTCTATGCGCGCCTGTGCTGTACAGCATTACAGCTGTGCAAGACAAGGATAAGATCAACACCGAATCTGAGTCAGGGAACACCCAGTATCTGGAAAAAGCAGCTGGTCTGGTTCTGACAGACTGGTTGCGACCCGGAGACTGGCAAGCCGAGTTCCCCTTCATGGTCGTCGCTGATCAAGGAAGTCGAGAGAGTCAGCTGAATGGCACACCTGCAGGGGGTTTTCACTTGATTGTCACGATGCAGAAACCATCAGTGGATGTTCTCACAGATGCAGACAGATGCAGATTCCAGACTACCTCCAAGATCGACCGCCGTACCATTCTAGGAGAACAGGGAGCAGAACAACATTATGCTTATGCTGTCATCATGGAAGACTAGCGAACGAGACGCCTGGCAATCAAGCAGGCGGCCAGGCTCTTTCAGTGAACTTAAGCTTGCCGAGCTTCAATGATACTGCGGCGGATTGCTTGTGTGCGGGTGAACAAATCCTCGAGTTTACTCCCTTCGCCCCAGCGGATGGCGCGCTGCAGAGCAGTGAGATCCTCAGTGAAACGCTGTAAGCTGTCTAACACGGCCTCTCGATTGTTCAGAAAAATGTCCCGCCACATGACGGGATCAGATGCAGCGATACGAGTGAAATCCCGAAAACCGCTAGCTGAATACTTGATGACTTCATGCTGCATATGCTCTTCTAAATCTGTTGCAGTGCCGACAATGGTATAAGCAATCAAATGTGGCAGATGCGAGGTAATAGCCAGTACTCGGTCATGGTGTGCAGGATCCATCAGATCCACCCGCGCGCCACACGCTTCCCACAGAGCACGCACCCGCCCCACCGCTGTAGGATTAGTACCCGCTAGCGGCGTTAGAATGGTCCAGCGCCCCATGAACAGCTCAGCAAGACCAGCCTCTGGTCCTGAGTGTTCAGTACCGGCGATGGGATGACCAGGTACAAAGTGCACATGGGCTGGCAGATGCGGTGTGACGTTGCGAATCACCGCTTCCTTCACGGAACCGACATCGGTGATAATCGCGCCAGGGCGAAGATGAGGGGCCATGACTCTGGCCAGAGCCCCATAGGCGCTGACTGGCGTGCCGAGCATAACAAGATCAGCGCCTGCCACGGCTTCTGTTACATCGGCCGTCACGACATCAACTAAACCCAAGTGTAAGGCAGCTGCACGGTTAGCCGCTGAGCGGGCACAGGCCACTGTAGCAGCGGCAAGCTTATCGCGCTGCACTACCCGTGCCACCGATGAATTAATCAAGCCAATGCCGATATAGGCCATACGGTCAAACAAGGGAAGAGGGAAGGCCGACAGCGGTGGCACCATCACGCTGCATCCTTACGATTAAGGAACGCTGTCAGGGCCTTGACTACAGCCTGCATATCTGTCTCGCGACCGACAGAGATGCGCAGGCATTGCGACAGGCCATAGCTGTCCATGCGCCGGGCAATGAACCCGTGGCGGCACAAGAAAGCGTCGGCGGCAAGCGAATCGCGACTGGACTCAGTTGGGAAGCGTATGAGGACAAAATTAGCAACACTGTCAGTAAGAACAACAAGGCCGAGTGCACGGAGTTGTTTGGTCAACCATGGCCGCCAAGTATCATTATGAGCACGCATGAATGCAGTGTAAGCTGTGTCTTCGACAGCCGCTATGCCAGCCGCTTGGGCTGGCGTAGAGACATTGAAAGGTCCACGGATTCGGTTGAGAGTATCGATCACAGAGGGTGGACCGTAAGCCCAGCCCAACCGTAAAGAAGGCAAACCATAGATCTTCGAAAAGGTACGTGTCATCACTGCATTAGTGCCAGCCTCGACTAGCTCTATACCAGCAGCATAATCGTTGTGACATACGTACTCAGCATAGGCAGCGTCTATCACCAATAACACGGATGCGGGTAGATTACGGTGTAGTCTGGCCATTTCCTGGGCAGGTAGATAGGTCCCAGTCGGATTGTTAGGATTGGCAAGGTAGACGACTCGTGTACGGGGCGTCACGCGAGCGAGTACGGAGTCAACATTGGTACGAAAATCAGATTCCGACGCGATCACTGGGGTCGCACCTACTGCATGAGCAATGATCGGATAGAGTAGAAAGCCATGCTGGCTATAAATAATTTCATCGCCTGGTCCAGCATAGGCGTGCCCAAGCAAGCTTAATAGTTCATCGGAACCGCAACCGCAAATAATCCGGGTCGGATCCAGACCATGGCAATGCCCAATGGCACGGCGCAAGGCCACGGCATGACTATCTGGATAGCGGTGTAAACTATCAGCTGCCGCACGATAAGCGGCAACAGCATGCGGGCTCGGTCCAAGCGGGTTTTCATTGGCTGATAGCTTGGCGACAGTTTCAATACCAGGAATGATCGCTTTCCCACTGACATAGGGAGAAATCTTTAGGACACCAGGGTGTGGTATCGGTTCAGGCACATCGGGCATAGTAGCATGTCTCGTATACTAAATTAGGTCATTTGAGAAATCAAAAAGATGGTGCGCCACTGCTCTACTACCCTGGAGTGCTATTACACACTCCAGCTAATTCAGTCGCTGACAGTGGAACTGCATAGCCACCGAGCACTACGCTCCGTGTTACTGGGTTATTCTCCAACTGGCATAGATTTTGCAGTCTTTCATCAAAACGTGTGATAAATCCAGGAGTCTCAAGCAAGTGAAAGTATACATAACCCTCTATGGCATGAAAGCCCTTGTATACAGTGTTCTTTAAACCAACTTCTTCTATGAGGCGTCGTACCGTGGCACGGCTCATGCAAGAAGAAGTTTCCAGCAGCAGAAAAGTGTTATCGTGGCCAGATGGCTCCGGTGTCATGCATGCCACTGCTACCGCCTCTATGCCGTCCCCTCGACCAGGACCGGGGCCAACGAAGGGAAGCCGTGCAACGATCTTTGGATTCTCGGTATTGTCTGAGGCCAATGCGTGCCACCACGGGGATGTTTCGTCCTCTTGTGGCATCGGGAGGATGCCGATAGTCGCTGAACCATCGGTGACAGCGCGGATGACCTGCCCTACAGAGCTGTAGGAGGCGGTAGGGGTATAGGCACCATACTGGTCACGGGCCAGTGCCAGGTAGCCGGCGCCCCCACGCCCTGGCATGTAGACGGCAAGGGCAAACGGTCCCTGCAAGCCCACTAAGGCACCGAAGATCTCGCGCCATAGACGGACGATCACCATCTTAGGGAACTGCCCGTCGTGACGACTCGTTAAGCGGCGTAATACCTGAGCCTCGCAAGCAGGACTGAGGGTCGCTTTTCTATTGTTCGTAATACTTATCGTCTCCACAAGCTCTGTACGATACATCAAGAGATCGTGAATTGTATCATCGATACAATCGATCTCATGAAAAAGTTCGGACAGCACTTCGCTGTTCATGGCATTATCGATTCCTAGAGCAAGGGCCGAACACTACTAGTCCTAAGTGATTCAGAAAGCAAAACAAAACGTTGACAGTCCTAATCCTTCCCCCTAGCTATCCTCTGCCAAAATCGGCGGAGGTATAGCTGCAATGCAGGCATCCTACCACTCTCCCTCAGCATGGGGCAAAGAGCACAAACCGGAGGGCTGGACGGTAGAATTAGGGTATGAGCAGCCTCTGCTGCTCGATTGCGGGACTGGAATAGGGCCGTTCACCATTGCTTATCAGACTTATGGTCGACTCAACGCTAGTCGCTCCAATGCCATTCTGATCTGCCATGCCCTGACAGGTGACCAGTTCGTCGCGGATCCTCATCCTATCACCGGCAAAGATGGATGGTGGAGCATGCTGATCGGGCCTGGGCGAGTGTTAGATACAGATAGGTTTTTCTTAATCTGTTCTAACGTGCTTGGTGGCTGTATGGGTTCAACAGGACCAAAGGAGATCAACCCAGCAACGGATACTCCATGGGCACTGTCCTTTCCAGTCATCACAATCGCTGATATGGTGCGGGCACAGGCCAAGCTGCTCGATTACTTGGGCATCTGGCAGCTTTTTTGTGTGATTGGTGGCTCTATGGGAGCTATGCAGGTGCTGCAATGGGCAACAAGCTATCCAGAACGAGTGTTCGCGGCTGTCCCTATTGCGGGTTCCTACCGCCATTCGGCACAGAACATCGCCTTCCATGAAGTCGGCCGGAGAGCTATTATGGCTGATCCCGATTGGTGCAGTGGTCACTACCTGCGCCACGGTAAGGTGCCGCACCGCGGCCTCGCTGTGGCACGCATGGCTGCTCACATTACTTATCTATCGGAAGCTGCTTTGCACCGTAGATTTGGTCGTACTCTGCATAACCGCTCACAGGTGACTTATGGATTTGATGCTGATTTTCAGGTAGAAAGCTATCTCCGCTATCAGGGATCCACATTTGTGGATCGATTCGACGCCAACTCTTATCTATATATCACCCGTGCTATGGATTACTTCGACCTGACCGTAGAGCAGGGAGGTGTGCTTGCCAATGCCTTTCGCGGTACCAAGACACGGTTCTGCGTGGTGTCATTCACTTCTGATTGGCTATTTCCTACTTCAGAAAGCCGGGCAATTGTGCATGCCTTAAACGCCGTGGCAGCCAATGTTAGCTTCGTCGAAATTGAGACTGACAAGGGGCATGACGCTTTTCTGCTCGACGAACCTGAATTTCATACTACCCTGGTTGGCTTCCTGGAAGGAGCCGCAGAACATCGTGACTTGCCACGGCGTCGTGGACCATGAATGCGACTGATTCCAGAAACGCGATTCGCATAGACTTAATGTTAATCGCCGACATGATCATGCCGGGGGCACGGGTATTGGATGTAGGATGCGGTGAAGGTGTCTTACTAGAGTATCTAGGCCAGTTCAAACAGGTAGATGGTAGAGGCATAGAACTCTCTATGGTCGGCGTGCGCGAGGCAGTCAGGCGAGGGCTTTCTGTGATTCAGGGCAACGCTGATACGGACCTTAAGGACTACCCAAGCTGCTCATTTGACTACGTGGTGCTGAGCCAGACTCTGCAAGCTACTCGCGACCCACGGGTAGTATTGGAAAACCTGCTGCGCATTGGTACCTATGCTATTGTTTCGTTCCCTAACTTCGCTTACTGGCGCAACAGACTCCATTTACTACTGCAGGGTCGTATGCCAGTGACAGATTCACTGCCATACCAATGGTGGGACACGCCTAATATCCATTTCTGTACTGTACGGGATTTTGTGATTCTGTGTGCAGAAATGGGGATTATCATCGAGCAGGAACTGATTCTTGACAGAAGGGGACGTGTGCAGAAGTTTACCTCCGTTGGAACATTAACAAATGCGTTAGCCTACCAGGCGGTCTACAGACTGCGACGGGAGGTGTAGGGAAGGAAGGGCAGGAGGGATCCCGGATACCGTGTCTGCGCGGTCATGGTCATCTGTGTCTATCTGCTAAGTGGTTCATGGGCATGTGTGTGTCTGTCGGAACGGCTAATCTAGTTGCGGCTCAGGGGCGCTTGCTTTCTAGATGATCGCTGGCCGCGGGCCCGCAATGGGACTGCGTCTGCAGTCTATAATAGAATGCAGAGAGATGAAAACGCTTGATGCCATCTAACAGACTGCGATAGCATTTCGTGCTTTTAGAGCACACAACTTCCCCACGAACCTTTAGCAAGGGAGCGAATGCACAAAATTCTCTGTCTGACGTCTGCGTGAATCCTCGCGAACTCCCGTGCAATCCTGTTGGTTTCCTAATCAGGACTACCCAAAAGAGGTGACCCTTGACCTGGGTAGGCGCTGGCTTCTCTTGCATTGATCAAGAGCAAGGCAGCAGTCACGCATATCCATGACATGTCGACAAACTGGAGGCAGACCATCCCTAGCCACATTTTGCCAATCGGACTATCTGATTCCGGGACAACTGCCAACACAAACGCTTGCCAAGAGACAATGTTGTGCCTACAATGAGGGCGATGCATATGCGTTCTCTAGCCGTTAGGCTATTATGCATGGAAAAGTCAGACAGTTCGCAGGTTTATTCTGCATTCCGGTCCCCTTCGTCTAGAGGCCTAGGACACCGCCCTCTCACGGCGGCAACAGGGGTTCGAATCCCCTAGGGGACGCCATATGCATCATGCAATCCTATCACGGGAGTTGAGCGAGCGAGACTGAGCCGTCACTTCGGCGGATTTGCATGTCTGATTTGAGACGGGAGTGTCTTTGAGTATGGGGATAGAAGCTGGGAACATCGTGAATGATCTGGTGAATAGTTGCCTTATAGATGCAGAAGACCCCCACGCGAATCCATCACTATTAATAATATCACTTAAAGATTATTCAATGTATACTTGTATTTATGTTGCCATTGCTACCGGTGCCCACAATACGTCCTGAATATCATCTGCCCACACTGCCAACATAATGAGGCGGTCAAGGCCCAGTGCGATTCCTGCAGCAGGCGGCATATGCGTAAGGGCATTCAGAAAATCTTCGTCGACAGGGAGAGCCGTTCCATACAGTTGCTTGCGCACTGCGGTATCACGGCGGAAACGTGCCCGTTGAACAGCGACGTCTGTGAGTTCGGAGTAGCCATTTGCCAATTCTACCCCGCAGACATATACCTCGAAGCGTTCTGCCAAGCGCTTGTCATCTGTCTTACTACTCGCAAGAGATGCAAGAGGTGTTGGATAATCGTAAAGGATGAGAGGTTTTCCATAGCCGAGGTGAGGTTCAATCCGTTCTAGCATGATTCGGAAAAATACATCCTCCCACCGCTCAGCAGGGTGAAGTGTCAAGTGAGCGGCTGCTGCCAGGGGAGTCGGATCTGGGTCAAGGGGATCGGTCAGGGTAGCTAGAAGATCAATCGTCGCCAGTTCAGTGAAGGCATCAGCAACCGACAGCCGCTCCCAGGGTTGATGCGGATCACACTGTCTGCCCATCCATTGGAAAGTAGAGTAATTTGAATGTAAAATCACTTCTCTGAGAAGATTTTCACAATCATCCATCAAAAAAAGATAATTACTTTCCGCTCTGTACCACTCTAGTAGAGTAAATTCTGGATGATGCAACGGTGAACGCTCCCCATTACGGTAAACCCGTGCTATCTGGAAAATGCGTGGCAGCTTAGCAGCCAAGAGTTTTTTCATGGCAAACTCAGGAGATGTGTGGAGATAAAGGGGACGCTTATCCTGTGCAAAGGGTTCTATGAGTTCAGTAGCAAACACAGCAATATGCGGATCAAGACCTGGTGAGACCTGTAATACCGGTGTTTCAACTTCTAGAAACCCACGACGGCTGAAAAAAGCCCGAATTGCTGTTACAATAGCCGTCCGTTGTTCCAGAAATCCGCGCCTTGCTGCAAACCGTTCGGGAGTCCACCAGGTCATGAGTCTTTTCCCTCGCTCCATTGGACAACCAGTGGCCCTAACACCGCATCTAGCTGCGCGAGTGGGGACGAGTCGGGCCCTTGCACGTCAGTTTATCCCCAGCCCAGCTGAGGCTCTCCTTCTGCCAGAGGAGATGGCTGACCCAATTGGAGACAACGCTCATACAGCAGTCAAGGGTATCGTGCACCGTTACCCGGATCGGGTGGTATTGATGCCACATTTGACCTGTGCTGCTTATTGCCGGTTCTGTTTCCGGCGTGAGCGCATAGACCAGCCAGGGAATACCCTGACGTCTGCTGAATTGGAAAATGCTTTGGACTATATCCGCACCCGGCCCTCTCTCTGGGAGGTCGTACTGACTGGCGGTGACCCGCTCATGCTATCACCAGAACGGCTACAGAATTTGCTAATAGCACTCGTGGACATTCCGCATCTGGGTGTGATCCGCCTGCATACCCGTTTGCCGGTATCTGCTCCCCAGCGAGTATCAGAGCGAATGATTACCACCCTCGCTGCTGTTGAGGCAATGGCCGATGTTGTAGGCGACAACAAGGCCATTTATTTGGTACTTCATTGCAATCACGTGGATGAATTAGGATCTGAAACCACTGCGGCATGCCGCGCTATTGTACAGGCTGGCGTGCCGATTCTCGCTCAGACCGTCTTACTGAAAGGCATTAATGACACGACCTGTGCTCTGACAGAGTTATTCCGAGCCCTAGTACGACGGCGTATTAAACCCTATTACTTGCATCATACAGATCTTGCACGTGGAACGGGGCATTTTCGCACTACTGTGCTCGAAGGTCAAGCAATCATGAAATCCTTACGGGCAGAGTTATCTGGGTTATGTCAACCAACTTATGTGCTTGATATTCCTGGTGGTCATGGCAAAGTGCCAGTTGGGCCCTGTTACGTTCATGGTGACCTGATGAGAGGGGGTGAGATAGAAGATCCTAAAGGGAGACTACATCCTTATCCACCTCGTGGTTAGAAAGTAAAATGATATTAGCAATTTCTCAAAAAGAGCACACTTGATAAGTGTGTGTTTCTGTTTCTATAGGTCCATGAGGCATGACGCAGAAAAGAATAGTGGTAGTGATTCTAGCTGCTGGTAAGGGCAGACGAATGCAGTCAAACCGGCCTAAGGTGTTGCATCCTTTGGCTGGATGCCCCATGATTCGGTATCTCATCAATACGGTAGAGGGCCTCGCGCCAGAACGGGTGATTGTGATAGTCGGCCCTGAAATGGAGGATGTGACTCGAGCCGTCGCACCTCATACCACATTAATACAGCACCAGAGACTGGGCACCGGGCATGCAGTGGCCACTGCCCGTGACCTGTTGCGTGAGTTTCACGGCGAGATACTGGTGCTTTATGGTGATACACCTCTGCTATCCCAGATGACCATGGACAAAGTACTAGCCATCATGCGATCTGACGCCGAGATTGGTGTGGTTGTGCTGGGCTTTTACCCGCAGGATCCGGTAGGATATGGTCGCCTGATCGTCGCAAGCGACAACAGCTTGAGCGCTATTATCGAGCACCAAGATGCGACAGCGGCTCAGCGGACTATTGGCTTCTGCAACTCGGGCATTATAGCAGTCCGAGGTGAATACCTGTTTAGTCTTCTCGACAGAATCGGTAACGATAATGCTAGAGGCGAATACTACCTGACTGACATTGTCACTCTTGCACAGAGCCAGGGTGTCCGTTGTGCTTATCTCAAGGGTGACGCAGCCGAGCTGCTCGGTATCAATACACAGCGTGATCTCGCCAGGGCTGAAGCATTGGTGCAGGACCATATGCGCGGCGGCATGCTCGATAGCGGCGTGACTTTAGTCGATCCGCTCACCGTTCATTGCTGTTTTGATACCAAGATAGGTCGCAATGTCATTGTGCATCCTTATGTTGTTTTTGGACCTGGTGTCGTGATTGGTGATAATGTAGAAATTCACAGCTTCTGTCATATCGAACAAACCACGATTGCTGCTTGTGCCCGTGTTGGGCCATACGCTCGTTTACGGCCGGGTGCGACGATTCATGCTGGTGCTCACATAGGCAACTTTGTTGAGGTAAAGGCAGCGACTATTGAAGCTGGTGCAAAGGTTAATCATTTGTCTTACATCGGCGATGCTAGGGTAGGTGTGGGAGCTAACATAGGAGCCGGAACTATCTTCTGTAACTATAACGGATACACAAAGTCGTTCACAGATGTGGGTGCAGGTGCCTTTATCGGTTCTAACTCGGCTCTGGTTGCGCCAGTCACGATCGGTAACGGCGCTATCATCGGTGCCGGTTCTGTCATCACCAATGATGTCTCAGAGGATGCCCTAGCTGTGACCCGCGGTGCACAGAGAGAAATGCCGGAATGGGCCTCTCTCTACCGCGTTCGCAAGGAGGCGCAGAGAGTAGAACGCAGGAAAAATAAATAGTAGCGGTATCCTGAAAGTCGGTGATGAACGGAAAGTTTAGTTCATGTGTGGCATTATCGGCATCATCGGCAAAGACGTAGTTGCACCCTTACTGCTTGAGGGTTTGCGAAGACTAGAATACCGGGGGTATGACTCGGCAGGTATTGCCACGTTAGTCGACAGCGGAATCGAGCGTCGTCGTGTGGAAGGCAGGCTTACCTGTCTAGAACGCCTGCTAAGCGAACGGCCAATGGTAGGGCGTACCGGTATCGGCCATACTCGGTGGGCCACACATGGCGTTCCTAACGAGGCGAATGCCCACCCTCATACAGATGGGTGGGTTGCTGTAGTTCACAATGGAATCATAGAGAATTTTCAGGCACTCCGTGCTGAACTGGCTTGTAAGGGATGCAAATTCGAAAGTGAAACAGATAGTGAAGTGGTCGTCCATCTGGTCAGTACGTTTTTGCGCGAGGGTCATACCCCCCCGGAGGCAACAAGCCGAGCATTACGGCGCCTGCAGGGTGCTTTCGCACTTGCTTTACTGTTTGTTGGCCATCATGATTTGCTGATCGGTGTCCGCCGGGGGAGCCCACTAACCATCGGATATGGTGAGGGCGAAATGTATCTTGGCTCAGATGCCCTGGCTCTTGCTCCCCTGACGCAAAAGATCTCTTATCTAGAAGAAGGGGACTGGGTGGTGGTCACTCCAGAAGGGGCTACTGTCCGCGACGCTAGGGATCGCCTGGTTGAGCGTGCGGTGCACCAGACTGCAGTGTCCGGAGTCATGATCAGCAAGGGTGGCCATCGTCATTTCATGCTGAAGGAAATTTTTGAGCAACCTCAGGTCATTGGGGATACACTGAATACTATGCTCAACCCGGCATCACGTACTATCACCATGCCAGATCTACCCTTTGATCTCTCGGCAGTATCGAGCATTACAATTGTTGCGTGTGGTACCTCTTATTACGCTGGGCTGGTAGCGAGGTACTGGATTGAACGGATCGTGCGGATCCCGGTAGTGGTCGATATGGCCTCAGAGTTTCGCTATAGAGCACCGTCTCTAGTACCAGGTGGCCTTACCCTGCTGATTTCTCAGTCTGGTGAGACAGCTGATACCCTTGCGGCCCTTCGATATTGCCAGCAACATGACCAACATACACTGGCAGTGGTCAATGTAGTAGAAAGCACGATGACCCGTGAGGCAGACAGCATGCTACAGACACTCGCTGGACCGGAAATTGGTGTAGCTTCTACCAAGACTTTTACTACCCAGCTCACAGTGCTCGCCTGTTTTGCTATTGCTATGGCCAAGGCTCATGGTATCATGGATCATCCGACGGAAGCTCGTCTCTCTAGTGCCCTTGCTGAGGTGCCGGGCCGCGCTGCCGAAGTGTTGAATCATGATGGCCGTATCCGCCAGATAGCCGCTGTCGTTGCCGAGGCCCACAATGTCCTTTACTTAGGCCGCGGAACTAGTTTTCCGATTGCCTTGGAAGGTGCCCTCAAATTGAAGGAGATAAGCTATATACACGCTGAGGGGTATGCGGCCGGTGAAATGAAGCATGGTCCTATCGCTCTAATTGACGAGGCTGTGCCAGTAATTGTCATTGCACCCTCAGACGAGTTGTTCGAAAAGACAGCATCGAATGTGCAGGAAGTGATGGCGCGTGGCGGTAAGGTCATACTATTCAGCGACTGGCACGGCACGAATCGTTTGCAGGACAAGGCAGTGTTTAGCGCCGCGTTGCCTTATGTCGATCCCTTTGTGACTCCCGTTTTATATTCCATACCGGTGCAACTTCTTGCCTATCACGTTGCCGTTCTCAAGGGCACTGATGTAGATCAGCCACGCAACCTCGCCAAAAGCGTGACTGTAGAATAGGGGGTTCTCGCCTGTCAGCTTTCTTTGCGAGTGTGCATGCAGTTCTCAACGTACGCGGTACAACAGCAGGATGTGTGATTCACTGCGCTGGTTACCAGCTGCTGGACTGCTGCCCGTTGGGAGTCATAGGTGAGGAGGAGAGCAGGTATTTGTTTGTACGGTAGAGGAAATGTGCCTCTCACAGTGCTCCCCGTAAGCAAGTGGACGCTCCCTACAACCATTTAGCAGAGTTCATTCGCTTGATCACACAGGCGAGGGAAAGGTAGTGTCAGCACACACAAGCTAGGAACCCGGAAGACATGAAAGGACGGACACAACGTGATGCAGCACGAAGTCTACACAGACTCCTATCTTAGGAGTATCTTGAGCAGTGTGAAGACCATCGCTCTTGTTGGCGCTAGTGAGAAGACTGACCGACCAAGCTACCGTGTCATGCGTTTCCTGCAAGACAACGGCTATCGAGTCATCCCTATTAATCCCAGTTTAGCAGGCAAGCAGATATTGGGGGAGACCATCTATGCTACTCTGGCTGATGCACCAGCCCCTTACGAGATGGTTGATATCTTCCGTAATTCTGAGGCTGCCGGGATCTTGGTGGATGAAGCGATTCATCTTGCCCCTGTAAAGAGCATATCTGTGATATGGATGCAACTTTCTGTAAAAAACTCGCCAGCTGCTGTGCGAGCTGAAACCGCTGGCCTCAAGGTTATTATGGATCGATGTCCGAAGATTGAATTACAACGGCTCGGTGCCTCTTCATGAATAGAGACATAGCGCAGAACCGCATATGAGTGCCTATACTTTTCGGTACAGTACGATGGTACTGGCTCACTATGTTGAACCGGCAAGAAGCAATGGCAGCCTGGCCATCGTGGCTTATCTTCCCTCACTCTCTTATTTTGTAAGCTTCTAGACCCCTTAGTTGTGAGATCTCCGGAACTCAGCCACCGCGATGACTTTTTGAACAGCGCCCAGCTTGGTAGAGCCAATCATACTCTCAGAATCGGCTTTCAGATTAGCCCCTTCACTGAAGCCTACCTACCGGACTGCCGAGTATACCGCGCTCATCGCGCACTGTATATAATAATCATTGCAATTTTTACAATTATTTCGTGGTTTCCTGTCCTCTGCTAGGAAGAGTCATGTGTTGTGCCCCATTCCCCCGTCTCCTTGCAGCATGACGGTGATTTCTTCTATTGATTCAGGACGCCGCCACCATACATAGAAGAACCATGGAGTTTGAAAGATACACAGATCGCAGCAAGGGGTTTATCCAGTCCGCCCAGACATTGGCTCTGCAGCGCGATCACCAGCGCTTCACACCTGCACATTTGCTGCAAGTGCTGCTGGCCGACAGAGACGGCTTGGCAGCGACCCTGATGAGTGCTGCTGGAGGGGATCCCAATCGTGCCCGGGAGACCGTTGAGGCCGAGCTCGATGGGATCCCGCGCGTGCAGGGAAGTGGTGCTGGCCATTTATACCTGACACCTGAAATTGCCCGAGTCTTTGATAATGCAGAACAAACAGCGAGCAAAGCAGGTGATTTGTTCGTAACAGCCGAATATCTACTACTCGCTTTGGCACTCACACCGGGGACCGCTGTTCACCGTCTCTTAAGCGAATCTGGCCTGACTCCCCAGGCTCTCAACCAAGCTATCAAGCAGATGCGTAATGGTCGGCTAGCACACAGCCCGTCAGCTGAGGACACATATGATGCCCTGAAAAAGTACGCCAGAGATGTCACCGCAGCCGCGCGCGATGGTCAGTTAGATCCCGTTATAGGTCGAGATGAGGAAATCCGTCGTGCGATTCAGGTACTTTCACGCCGTACCAAGAACAACCCCGTGCTGATTGGTGAGCCGGGGGTTGGGAAAACCGCCATTGTTGAAGGACTCGCGCTGCGAATCGTTAACAGTGATGTACCGGAAAGCCTGAAGAACAAGAAGCTGATGGCACTCGATCTAGGAGCCTTAGTAGCAGGTGCGAAATTCCGTGGCGAATTTGAGGAGCGTCTGAGAGCGGTGTTAAATGAAGTGACTGCTGCAGCAGGTGATATCGTTCTGTTCATAGACGAAATGCACAATTTGGTCGGGGCTGGTCGGGCGGAAGGGTCTATGGATGCCTCCAATCTGTTAAAACCGGCCTTAGCCCGCGGCGAACTACATTGTGTTGGTGCTACCACGCTCGATGAATACCGCAAGCATGTCGAAAAGGACGCGGCTTTAGCACGCCGGTTTCAGCCCGTATTCGTGGGTGAGCCGACGGTTGAGGACACCATTTCCATCCTGCGTGGTCTCAAAGAGAAGTATGAGCTACACCATGGTGTACATATCGCCGATGGCGCCCTTGTTACAGCGGCCACACTCTCTAACCGTTACATTAGTGATCGCTTCCTACCTGATAAGGCTATCGATTTAGTAGATGAAGCAGCGAGCCGGCTGCGTATGGCAGTAGATTCTAAACCAGAAGCTCTGGATGAGTTAGACCGTCGCATTCTCCAGTGGAAGATTGAGCGCGAAGCTCTCAAAAAAGAAAATGACCTTGCCGCGCAGGAAAGATTAGGACGGCTAGAAGATGAACTCATAGTATTGGAACGCGAGTCTGAAGAGGTGACTCGTGCATGGAAAGCTGAAAAAGAAAAGCTTGCCGACGCGACCAAGATTAAGGAGCAACTGGATCAAGCTCGCACCGAGGTTGATATTGCCATGCGCAATGGGGATCTACAACGGGCTTCTGAGCTACGGTATGGTGTGATTCCAACACTAGAACAGACATTACAGGTAGCAGAATCTCAGGAAGGGAACGGATTAGTAAACGAGGTCGTCATCCCGGAGCACATTGCAAACGTGGTATCCCGCTGGACTGGGATTCCGGTTGATCGTATGCTGACTGGTGAGCGTGAGAAACTAGTACGGATGGAGGAACATGTAAGCACCCGCGTAGTAGGGCAAACAGAAGCGGTCCGCGCTATTGCCCATGCCGTGCGACGGGGCAGGGCAGGTCTGAGCGATCCGAATAGGCCCATGGGATCTTTCCTCTTTCTAGGGCCAACCGGCGTTGGCAAGACTGAGCTGACTAAGGCACTGGCCGAGTTTCTATTCGATAATGAGAATGCTATGATTCGCATAGATATGTCTGAATACATGGAAAAACATGCTGTCGCTCGTTTAATAGGGGCCCCTCCTGGGTATATAGGCTATGAAGAGGGAGGTAGCTTGACCGAGGCCGTACGGCGACGGCCGTATCAGGTCGTCTTATTTGACGAAGTGGAAAAAGCACACCCAGACGTTTTTAACGTGCTGCTACAGGTGCTCGACGACGGCCGTTTAACTGATGGGCAGGGGCGAACGGTAGACTTCCGTAACACCTTGATCGTTCTCACCTCAAATCTAGGGAGCGAAATACTCGCCAGAAGACATCATGAATCAGATTCAACAGTAGTACGTGAAGCCGTGATGGAAGTGGTGCGAGGTGCATTCCGTCCTGAGTTCCTGAATCGTCTTGACGAAATCCTGCTTTTCCATCGTCTAGGCCTGGGTGAGATGAGTAAAATTGTCAACATTCAGCTTAGCAAATTGCGGCAGCGGTTAGAAGCACGCGGTATAATCCTCACATTAGACGTGTCTACTTATAGCTGGCTAGCTGAAGCCGGTTACGATCCTGTGTACGGGGCACGACCACTGAAGCGGGTGATCCAGAGGACACTTGAAAATCCACTCGCTATGCACATCCTGGATGGACACCTCAAGGAAGGGGCTACTGTCAAGGCATCGGTTGTAAGCGGTCAACTTGTGCTCAACTGCGATACCGCAGCACTGCCCCAGGCGGAGGAGAAGCGTCCGGAATAGGAATACAGGACAGAACGGACAACTCTCCTCACAACTTGTCCCTCCTAGATCATCACTTGGCTGCGCTGAGAATTTTGTGCACCGGGAGTAGACTCTGGTGCATGGCTGCATCTTTCTTTGGGTCCATGCCAAAGGACAAGGCCCAGAGCTGACTATAAAACACTACTGGCATTGCATAACTGGTTTCAAACTGCTTGTTAACCATATCCTGGTAGATCTCGACATTCGTTTGACACAGGGCACATGGCGTACAGATACAATCAGCCCCTTTATCTGTTGCATCCTTGAGAATACCTTCCATCAGATGGAGCGTTTTATCAGGACTCACAGCTGATACTGCCCCGCCACAGCACGAAGTCTTGTATTTGAAATCCCTAATAGGCGTTGCTCCAGACACCTCTATGAAATTATCAAGGAATTTCGGCTCCTCGTAGGTGTCGTATCGCCCACCCCGTTCAGTACCAGCAAACGGACGCAAGGTCTGACAACCGATATAACCGGCTACTTTGAGACCTTTCAGGGGTTTCACAACGTTCTCCCGTACCCTATCAAGACCGACATCGTTAACTAATACTTCGCAGATGTGGCGCACGTGCAGATCACCATCATAGGAACGGCTTGCGGCTCCTAGGATGGCATTGATTTCACTCCTGAAAGCATCATGGTTCCGTACTTGCTCATTAAAATAGTGACTATTTAAATAGCAAGCCGGGCAAGCCGTAACGAAATCATTCGTACCATTTGCGCGCGCCCTAGACAGATTACGGGCTGTTAAGGCTGCCGTCGCCAAATGACCTTGCTGGACGTGCCCTATGGAGGCACCACAGCAGTTCCAGTCGTCTATGTCTTGTAATTCAACCCCAAGCTTCGGTAAAACTGCCCGCAAGGAGGTGTCTAGATGCTTGCCAGTGCCTTGAGAGGCACAACCAGGATAGAAGGTATATTTCTTTGACATAGCTTACTTCTCTCCCTTGGCATGGTGTGCCTCGATAGTCGCAGCGGCGGTCAGGATTTTGCGCAGTTCACCTTTGTGCCGAATGCTGTGGGGCATACCAATAGGCAAGCGTCCAGCTTTGACAAAGCCAAATGCAATACGCCTGAAAACCAGGAGCTTCTTGAGACCAGACACAAAACCGTCCTGAAAGTAATAGAACAGACTCACGAGGCGTTCATCAGTGCGCCCAAGGGTCTTGAAACTCCAGGTAAAGCCTTTAACAAATTTGTTAGTTTCCGACATCTTGGCTTGAGCATAGCCTTCGCGCACTGCAACTGTAGACAACTCGTGTAGAATATAGGCTACTGGCACGTCTCGTGGACAACGCACGACACAGTTGTAACACGATACGCAGTTCCACAGAGTGTCCGATCTTAAGACGTCATCTTTCATGCCAGCACGAATCATCATGAAAGTCTTACGCGGACCGTTATCCATTGTAGTGCCAAGTGGGCACGATCCAGAGCACACACCGCACTGCATACACAGCGCTAAGCGCTCACCCCCATCGATATGCTGGTAAACCCAGCGTGCGAAACCAAGGTCGTACTTGCGAGTTGGGGTCGGGGACATCATGTATGTCATGGATCAGAACCCCTTGAACGGATTGGGACCGATGGTATCTAGAGTTTCAACGAAGCTCTGAATTACCTTTGGTAGGGCAGCAGAATCAGCAATTGATACTTCCGTCATAGTGACTCGTTCAGATTCGAGAGCCATGCTTTTCAAGGTTTCACCGACCTTGCTCAGACGTTCTTTTGCTATGTTCGAGCCTTTCATAAAATGGCACTGATAATCATCACCTGGTTTGCAGCCCATTAATATGACACCATCATAGCCGACTGAGAGAGCATCAGAAAGCAGGAGCAGGTTGACTGAACCAAGGCAACGCACCGGAACAATGCGGATATGGGCACTAAAGCTCTGACGCGCAATGCCTACCATATCCAGAGCTGGATACGCATCATTCTCGCATACGAGAGCCAGAACACGTGGTTTTTCCTCTGTTTCATCCGGGATGTTCACTGCCTTGATCATGCTACCAAGCATGTCCACTGTATAGTTAGAAAAATTGATGGTCCGCACTGGACAGGCCCCCATACACGTGCCGCATCGGCGGCAACGGGTAGCATTGACACTAGGAAAGCCTTCCGTTGTTTCATCAATGGCACCGAACGGACATTCAACCGTACAGCGACGGCATTTTGTGCACTGGTTTAGATTAATATATGGGAGCGACAGGTCACCAGCACGCGGATGCAAGGCAAGCCCTCTGGCCGCAGTGCGGATGGCCTGAATGGCTTTCATGGTTGCTCCTGTAGCATCTTCCGCAGATTCGCCCATGTCCATCGGGCGCCGGACCGGGCCAGCTACATAGATTCCACTACGACGAGTTTCATAAGGAAAACAAATATAGTGGCTGTCAGGAAAACCATGTGCTAACACCGGCAGGTGCGGCCCTTGACGATATTGCAAATTGAGGATCGACGCTCCTTCTGGCTGCTTTTCCGGAGGCAGTGTGATAGGATCAAGAGCGATTCCAGCGGTTTGGATGGGCGCATAAAAATTTACGTCATTGTTGAGTAAAGTAGCGTACTCATCATCTAATGAGTGTGTTTGTGACTCTATATTAGTAGAATTTGGTACCATACCGATAGCAAGTATCACAAGATCTACACTTGTAAGTGGTATCTCCTGCTGCAGAAGTGCATCATCAACGAGAACTGTCAGTGATGCATCGATCCTTTTCACTTTGCCCTTCAGGAAAATAATCCCCTCGCGTTGAGCAGTGCGATAAAATTCCTCTGCTACACCAGGAGTACGCAATTCCTCATAGACGATGTAGACCATAACATCTGGGTTAGCTTCACGCAGCTGTAAAGCCTGCTTAATGGATACACTGCAGCATACTGACGAACAGTAAGGTAGGTGGTCCTGGTCTCGTGAACCAGCACATTGCACGAAAACTATCACATCTGGCACACGACCATCTGACCGGCATACCACCCGGCCGTCCTTGAGCATTGTTTCCATCTCAACACTGGTCATCACATCAGGTGATATCCCGTAACCAAGATGGTCTAATTTTCCAGCATCATAGGGCCGCCAACCCGTTGCTACAACAATGGCACCAACGGTCTGGCAGCTGCCATCGGAAAGTTCAACACTGAAGTGCCCAGGCATCCCAGAGGTTTTCGCGACTGTGCAACTCATCTTGATCGTGATGCGTGAGTGAGAGCTGACAGTCTTGATCAAGTCAGCCATCGTATTAGGCTGTGGATTCTTGTAAGGTGGGCGTGTTGGCGTCCGCTTCGACCATCTCATTGCCATCCCACCAAGCTGCGGCGCGCGTTCGACCAAGAGCACATCGTAACCGGTCTGAGCTGCCTCATGGGCGGCTGTGAGGCCTGTATACCCTCCACCGACCACCAGAACCACCTGTGAATGATCACTCTCGAGTTTTGGTTCTGGTGCTATAGACTTCCCTGCCTCTGTGACAGCTATGCGGATATTGTCCTCGGCCATCATCTGGGTATCTTCTTCGTTAGCTGTATGGCTCCACACTACTTGCTCACGCAGGTTTCCACGAATCACCTGAGTCCCATTGAAGCGGAAGCGATCAGTCATTACCCGCGGCGAGCAGGCAGCAACAACCACTTGATTGACGCCGTCTGCGACGTCCGCTTGAATAATGCCTAGCCCCTCAGCCCCACACAGACAATCGTGGACTTTGCAAGACTTTTTAAATTCACTGGTCACGACCTTTTCGAGACCATTCATGGACACAGCATCGCCGATGCCACAGCCGCTGCAGAGGTAAACGCCGGTGTTCCTCGTCGACATAGATCTTCCTCCTCGCGGCTCAGTGAACTACTGCCTGAATCGCCTTCAGGGCGGCTGCGGTTGCGGATTGTACAGACATAGAGACATCAAGCGGACCCGATGCGACGCCAGCTGAGAAGATTCCCTTCCCGTCATCCTCTGGCACGATGAATCCGTAATCATCCATCTCTACTTTTATGAGAGATTTGTCGAGAGAGTGAGCTGGCTGCATGCCTGTCGCCAGCACAACTAAGTCATAGGACTCTGCGTAAATCTCTCTGGTTAACGTATTCTCACCGCACACCACAGGCTCACCGTCAGCACCGATTTTGATTTCGGCAGGTTTAGACTTGATCATCCGCACTTGTGAATCATTCACCACCTTACGATAGAAAGCTTCCAGCTTATCGTGTGCCCGTATATCAATATAGTAGATGTCAACCCTGACGTCAGAGTACTGCTCGCGGAGATAAGCCGTATGTTTCATGGAGGCAAGGCAGCAGATGCGCGAGCAATAGGCTAAGTGGTTGTGATCACGAGATCCAGCACACTGAATAAGTGCAACATTTTTTGGCTCTCTGCCGTTAGACGGACGCAGGATACGACCGTTGGTAGGGCCGTTATGAGCCGCTAATCGCTCCATCTCAACGTTTGTAATCACATCTTTCAGAGAGGCATACCGATAGGGACTGATCCGAGATGCATCGTATGGTTGCCATCCAGTAGCAAATACAATTGAACCTACATGTAAATTGAATGCTGATTCCTTTTCGTCGAGATTAATGGCATGATACTTACAAGCGGCCATTGCCTCATCTGCTGCATGAGTGCCAATCAACTGCGGCGCGATCACATAACGCATTGGGAATGCCATTTCATGGGGTAAGTAAGCTGCCTTTGTTGCTCCCAAGCCGTAGTCAAAGGGATTTGGTATCTTAATAGTAGTAATATTGGCACAATCTCCACACGCTGTGCAATTCGCTTTCACGTAGCGCGGAGTCTGCCGGACTGTCACGGTATAATCTCCCCGCTCTCCTTGAATGGCTGCCACGGTGCTCATCGTGAGTACTGTGACCTGTGCATTCTTTCGGATACGCTGGAAATTAATCTCAAGGCCGCAAGTAGGATGGCAGAGTTTCGGGAAATAGCGGTTGAATTGAGCTACCCGCCCCCCAAGAGTCGGGGCCTTTTCAAGGATGACAACATCATGCCCTGCCTCAGCAGCTTCAAGAGCTGTCGTGATGCCACTGATGCCGCCGCCAACTACAAGAATTGTCTGGCTGCGGGGTTTACTACTTTCCGGCATGTCCCCTCTCCCTAATCTGTCACCTAGGCAGAGCCCTAATGTGTCTCGTCTATTGCTGTTCAGGCGGAGGATAGATAATCAAGCCACCACGGAAATACTATCATATTAAGATGTGCTTATGTAAAAAGAAAAAGCATACAGGGTTAGCCAGACTTCCTTGCCCCCACGTGGGTCTCCAGCCTTGCTAGATCCAATAGCGCCCCCTCCCCTACGTAGAGAGAGTACACCACGCATATTAGATTCGAGAATTTCCTTAGATTCTCTGATCCTATCTATACGTTTTTCTGATAGTACTCCTGAAGAATTGTTACAACTTCTGGTCTACTAAACTCTGGAGGAATTGACTCCCCCTTAAAGAGCATTTCCCGTTGCCTTGTTCCTGAAATATTCACCTGCTCTTCCTTACCATGTGGGCAGGTTTTAGCCGTGGCCATGCCGTAGCACTTTCGACAATAAAACGTTACGTCAATTTTCAGAGGTTGTGTGAGGAGAGCGCCAGGCCACAAGGTGTCAAAAATATGCTGAGCGTCGAACGGGCCATAATAATCACCCACGCCAGCATGATCACGGCCAACGATGAGATGAGAGCAGCCGAAATTCTGCCGGATCAGGGCATGAATGAGAGCCTCGCGCGGCCCAGCATAGCGCATTTCTATCGGGTAGCCAGCCTGTATGACAGTTCCAGGTACGAAATAATGATCAATCATAGCAGCGATAGCGTTGGTGCGTACCTCAGCGGGAATGTCGCCTTCCTTCAGTTTTCCAAGCACTTGGTGGATAAATACGCCATCGGTCACTTCAACGGCAATTTTGACCAGGTGCTCGTGACTGCGGTGCATAGGATTTCTGGTTTGGAAGGCGGCCACTCTCGACCACCCTTTCTGGGAGAAGATTGCCCTGGCTTCGGCTGGACGGACATAAAGGTCTTTGTATTTCTCTGAATATTCACCTTCAGATAAACAGCGGACGCTACCAGCAAGGTTAACATCGCCTTGAGTCATCACTTTCTGTACACCAGGGTGGTTGATGTCAGTCGTCCGGTAGATATGTTGACATTCGAATGCTCTATCAATGGCGTACTTTTCGGCAACTGTCATAATCGCCATGACTGCACCAGATTCCTGATCAAGAAGAGCGATCTCCTCGCCATCACCTATGGTTGCAGCCACTTCCTTCGACGCAGACAGTGTGATGGGAATCGGCCAGAACAGATCATCTGTCATCTTCATATGGGCAGATACACCTTCCCAATCTGCCAGGCCCATGAAGCCCTCAAGGGGCGTGTAGGCCCCCATGGCCATCATGATCACGTCCGACGTCTCGCGGCTGGTCATTGGCACTTTCTTGAGACTGGCAGCCCGTTTCAACTCCTCAGCGCGTTCAACAGCAGGAACGAGGAGGGGTTTGAGTTCACTTCCTCCGTGCGGTTTGACCAGCTTTGACATATTACGGTCTCTCCCTTGATCCTTAGTGATCGACGACGGCTCACCAGGCAGCAGGCGTGACAGCGCCTGTTCCCGACAGCCGATCGGTGGTAGACTGTACTCCCTCCTTGTTGTTGTCAGAGGTCAGTTTCTTCGTCTCTCTATGTAGAGACTGGAAAAGTAATATTATGATCCTTTCCTGTTCTATGAACTCTTTGCTTAGAGGAAAGTCACAGTCTGAAAGAAGATTATTTATTTTTATGTTTTAACACAAACTGATAATACTTTAATTGAAAATTATAATATCTAATATTATATTATTAATTTATATTTAAAGTAACAAAATATATAGTGTAAAAAATACTAGTATATTTATATATAATTAAGTATCATCAAGATGATATATACTTGCGAAAAATATTGTTTGCAGAATATAACTTTATTGATAATATCTTTATATTAAAAAATGTACAATTTGCAATGCATATTCCTAAAGTTACGCATGGAAGACTCGTTCGCATCTTAGGTGATGATTGTGGGAAGTGGACACTTGCCGTGTGGCAAAAGGTATTATGACATAATGCTTGTATTCATGGTTAGAAAATGTGTACTCCCTCCTTCACGAGGATCTTACTATGCATGACCTACCAAGCTGCCTTAGATAGCGATGATGAGTATCTTACTATAGGTTGCTTATATGCGCATATGAAATCTTATATAATATAGTCTTGATTTGCATTGCTCTTTTAAAGAGTATAATCTAGTTGTGGATGCTAAACGTGTACCGACAGCAAGTTTTGTACGATGGATATTTGGCTCCTTGCCTGTGGTTTGAACCTTTACAGGTGGCATAGCGCCCAGCCCAGAAGCGTATTCATAAGCCTCAATGAACGGCTGGTTCTTCTTTCTGTCTTAGAGGACCTACCATGTGATACGCTGAGCATCCGCATCTGTAAGGCAGGCGGAAAACCTCCTGAGACCACGATGTATGTTCTTTCGATCTGCAATGCCGCTCTCATGTCCTCCTTGGGGAAAAGATCTGCCGGATGTTTGCTGTCGCCAGATCACAGAAGAGAGATGAGGATGCTTCGGGTGTATATGCTGGTTAGTCTTTTCTTCTGTTCTTGGAGATGTCCCAAAAGTAAAGCAATCAGCGTCTGCTACCTGTGACAACAGGCTATCGCTCTAATATGAGAACGTCTTTGGCATGAGGATGATGATGTCCATCAGCAGTATGACCGCTTTTGCCTGTTTCCGCGGGTATGATTCTGCAGCTCCCTCTTACGATTGGACATGGGAGGTTCGGAGCGTCAACGCTAAGGGACTGGATGTACGGCTGCGTTTGCCACTGGGATTCGAGGGCTTAGAGTCCGTAGCTAGGGGAATGGTTGGACGTTGCTGCAGGCGCGGTGCTGTTTCGCTAACATTGATCGTGACCCGAACCGGCAACCAAGACATGATGAGTCTTAACGAGGAATGGCTTACGAAGCTAGTCGCCATCACGTCTGAGTGGTACCAGCGTTACCCAAATTTTTTGGTACATCCACCACGGCTGGATGGCCTGCTTGCCCTTCCAGGCGTCCTGACTCCCCTAGAAGAGAACAAGAGCAGGGCGAAACTTAAAGAGCGCGAGACCTTAGTACTCCTGTCCCTAGAGAAGGCTCTGGATTCACTTGCCATCATGCGGGTGGAGGAAGGGGGGCGGTTAGCTGCGATTCTGGAAACCCATCTCGATACTATCGAGACCCTGACTGAGCGCGCTTATGGGAGTGCAGATATGCAACAGAAAGGAATCTATAGCCGTCTGCACGGATTGATGGACGCACTATTACACACCTCACCAAGCCTATCTGAGGAACGGCTCACACAGGAAGTCGCCCTGTTGGCAGCCAAAGCAGACGTCCGTGAGGAACTAGACAGGCTGCGCATACACATTGCAGCTGCACGCCAGTTAATAGCTGCTGGCGGTGTTGTTGGACGCAAGCTTGATTTTCTCTGTCAGGAACTGAACCGTGAAGCTGACACCTTATGCACTAAAGCAAACAGCATTGATCTCACTTACAGAGGCCTCGATCTTAAAACGACCATTGATCAACTTCGTGAGCAAGCAAAGAACATCGAGTAGGTCCGTATGACTATTGCTATCGATATTCACCCTCCCGCTTCTTTCCCCCTTTCCTTCTGCTTAGCAGATGCCTGCGGTTTGCGTCGTCGCGGCTTGATGCTGGTGCTATCCTCCCCCTCTGGGGCTGGAAAAAGCACACTTTGTCGAGCCCTCTTAGACCTGAACCCCGCTTTGGTGTTATCCGTGTCCATGACAACACGTTCGCCTCGTCCAGGTGAGGTGAATGGTCGTGATTATCACTTTACTAGTATGGCCGCTTTTCAATGTCTGATCGCTACAGGTAGTCTATTAGAATACGCTAGGATTTTTGGTCACTATTATGGTACGCTGTCCGAGCCTGTTGCGGAAGCTCTGGCGGCGGGGCGCGACATTCTGTTTGATATAGATTGGCAAGGCTATCGTCAATTACAGCATGACGCTGCTGGGGATGTGGTCGGTGTGTTCATTTTGCCACCGTCTGTCGAAGAGCTGGAATGTCGCCTGCGTAGGCGTGCACAAGATAGCAACGAAACGATTGCCCACCGTATGAGCAAAGTCTCTGCTGAAATCGCTCACTGGGATGAATACCGTTACGTCATTGTCAACCGGAATGTAGAGCACAGCGTTGCCGCCATTGAAACCATTTTGGAGACAGAACGCTTGCGCCGGCACCGTCAGATTGGACTACCTGCTCTGGTAGCATCGATGCAGGGAGTCATGGACTGAAACCCCTTCTTACAGAGGCCATCTCTTTCCTACCAATTGAGTCCCTTGAGACGGATCAGGCGGCGCAGGAGTTGGAGAATCTGGCGCGAGTGCTTGCGGAATATGATAGGCTGTACTATCAGTTAGATGCTCCGACAGTGAGCGATGCCACATACGATTCCTTACAGGTACGTCATGCCGCTCTCGAGGCTCGTTTTCCCCATTTGATTCGTTCAGATAGTGCTTCGCACCGCGTTGGTGCACCAGTCCTGGAAGGTTTTAGCAAGGTCTCTCATGCTGTGCCGATGCTCTCGCTTGGGAACGCCTTCACACCAGAAGACGTGGCGGAGTTTCTCAGCCGTGTACGTCGCTTTCTCGGCCTCAGCAATGAGACTCCAGTGGCTGTGGTCGTCGAGCCGAAAATCGATGGCGTGTCAGTCTCACTTCGCTACGAAAAGGGAGTCCTGGTGCAAGGCGCAACTCGTGGTGATGGTACGGAGGGCGAGAATATTACTGCTAATCTGCGTACTCTGTATAGCAAAGACTTGCCTGCGCGTTTAGCGGGTACAGACAAACAATACATACCGGAAGTATTAGAAGTCCGCGGAGAGGTATATATGACACGTGCGGAATTCTTGGCCCTCAACCGTCAGCAAGCAGACCTGGGAGCAAAGGGTAGGCTTTTCTCTAATCCTCGCAATGCTGCCGCCGGCAGTCTGCGCCAGATTGATCCTGACGTAACAGCGTCCCGCCCCCTGCATCTATTTGCCTATGCCTGGGGCGAAGTGCGTGACCCTCATTGGTCCACTCACTGGGAGTTCCTAGAGGGTCTCCGTGGCTTTGGCTTTGCCGTCAACCCGCTGGCTCATCGCTATGAGACGCTTGAGGAGATATTGGCCTTCTACGATGATCTGGTTGCCCGCCGGGCTGATCTACCCTATGATATCGACGGTATTGTTTACAAGGTCGACCGTGTAGACTGGCAGAGTAGGCTAGGCTCTGTGAGCAGGGCCCCGCGGTGGGCTCTCGCCCACAAGTTCCCAGCAGAGCAGGCCTACACGGTCATTGAAGCTATTGAAACCACCGTTGGCCGCACTGGCACGTTGACTCCAGTTGCCTGCTTGCGGCCAGTCGCAGTTGGAGGTGTGGTAGTCAGTCGTGCCACGTTGCATAACGAGCATGAGATTGCACATAGAAACGTGCGGGTAGGGGATACTGTCGTGATTCAGCGGGCAGGAGCGGTGATTCCCCAAGTGCTAGAGGTCGTGTCTGCCATGCGGCCAGCCGGTACACAGCCTTATCAGGCACCGGCGGCGTGCCCGGTTTGTCACAGCCTGACTGTACGTGAGACAGGTGGGGCGGTGCGGCGCTGTACTGGCGGCTTGATATGCTCAGCACAGACAGTGGAGCGCTTGAAGCATTTCGTTTCTCGTGATGCTTTCGATATTGATGGGCTGGGCCCGAAACATATCGAGACTTTTTATGCTCAGGGCCTTATACGTTCTCCCATTGATATCTTCCAGTTGGAAGAGAAGGATGCCGCCCATTTGAAGCCCCTGGCTACATGGGCAGGCTGGGGGGTGCGGTCTGCTTGTAAGCTGTTCGCAAATATCCGTGCCAGGCGGACTATCCCTTTTGAGCGGTTTCTATATGCGCTCGGTATTCGTTATGTTGGCAAGGCGCTTGCTCGGACCTTAGCGGCCCACTATGGGGACCTGCCTATGCTGCGAAGCGCTATGACAGTGGCTCAGGATCGCACTAGTGAAGAGTGGTATGATCTGGCCAACATACATATGGTGGGAGCAGTCAAGGCTGAAGCACTGACAGTCTTTTTCTCTGCACAGCATAATCTGTATATCCTTGATGAATTGATGCGATCGGTCGATGTGCGGCCTTGTGCTACTCGAAAAGGCAGTGTGTTATCAAGATCTAGGATAGTGTTTACTGGAACACTTATGACTATGACGCGCAAGGAAGCCAAGGCACGGGCCATAGCCTTAGGAGCGAGAGTCTCGGATACGGTATCAAAGAAGACTAATTATGTAGTGCTTGGTACCGGTGCTGGTGCTAAAGCGACCAGAGCCGCAAAGCTGCATATACAACTTTTAAACGAGAAAAAATGGATAGAACTTCTTAAAGAAGCGAATGTATGACAATGGTGGATACTGTGCCTTACTGTTAAAATGAAAAATGTCATGGCCTTCTGTAAGTAAGGTAGAGACACTAAAACAAAAAACATAAAGCTCACGAAGAATGAAATTCACTATTGAACGCTCCATTTTTCTGAAGTCCTTGAGCCGTGTTCAGGGTGTAGTTGAAAGACGCGCTACTGTGCCAATTTTAGCGAATATTTATCTCGAGACTAGACAGACTGGGCTTGAGCTGCGGGCAACTGATATGGATCTGGAAATATCGGAAACCGTGTTTTGCGAGATAGAACGTACGGGTAGCGCCACAGCCCCGGCATATATGGTGTATGATATTATGCGGAAGCTACCAGAAAATGCACGAGTGAATCTTGAACACTATCCGGAGGAATCACAACTTGTGCTATGCTCTGGTAAATCTAAATTTATCTTAAAGAGTTTACCTGTTACCGATTTCCCTGCTCTGGTAGAGAGCACACTACCAATCTCTTTCAAAGTGAGAGCAATTGATTTACGTTCTTTGATAGAACGTACCCGTTTTGCAATGTCAACAGAGGCAACTCGTTATTACCTGAATGGTATCTACCTCTATGCCGTTCACAACGCTGGTGTCGGTGTCCTACGTGCTATAGCCACTGATGGTTATAGGCTTGCACTTGCAGAAGTATCTCTACCTAAAGACGCATATAACATGCCAAGTGTTATTTTACCGCGTAAGACAGTAGAAGAACTACGGACTCTTATAGAGGAAACAACAACGGAAATTACTACGTCATTGTCAAACACTAAGATTCGTTTCGCGTTTGGACAGAACACTATTCTGATCTCAAAGCTGATTGACGGTACCTTCCCGGACTGCGAACGGGTAATCCCGGTGAACAATAATAAAACGATAGAGGTAAACGCTAAGGCGCTCGCAGAGGCTGTGAGCAGAGTTTCAACTGTTATGGCCACAGATAAGGCACGTGCCGTAAAGCTTGAGGTCGTACGAGATAGCTTAGTGCTGTCAGCTTCGAATACGACTACTAATAATAATGCTACTGATGAACTGGACGCGGTTTGTGACTGTACACCTCTTTCCATAGGCTTCAACAGTCGTTACTTGCTCGATATTTTGGGTCAGATGACAGGCGACACAGTGCGTTTTGCTGTCTCTGATCCCTCTTCACCGATGATGGTACGGGAAGTGGCTGACGATTCAGCACTCTATATCCTGATGCCTATGCGGGTGTAACCTAAAGCATGAAAAGCAGAGGATCGGCTGTTTGGCAGTCTGTTTAGATCGTAAAACGGCACCTGTTCCTACTGCTGTGATGCGTATCACGCTTACGAATTTTAGAAATTACGAGAAATTACATCTGAAAGTTACAGAACAGCCAATAGTCCTAACAGGTACAAACGGTATTGGCAAAACGAATTTAATTGAGGCCGTCTCGTTTCTCACTCCTGGTCGCGGGTTGCGGCGCGCTCGACTATCAGAAATTGCTCGCCACGGGACAAGCAGCTGGAGCATTGCTGCGACAGTGATGACGCCTGCTGGTCCAGTTGAGGTAGGTACTGGTCTGGAGTGTGCGACGTACTGTCCGCATTGGTAGGACTCATGTGAATCGTGGACAAGTAGCTCTTGCTGATGTGGCGGCAGCAGTGTGGTTGACCCCAGCTATGGATAGACTGTTTGTTGAATCCCCAGTCACTCGGCGGCAATTCCTGGACCGCCTCGTGTTTGCTTTTGACCCGGCTCACGCCAGCCGCGTCGCGGCTTACGAACGCGCTATGCGCGAGAGGAGTCGTCTGCTGCGTGAGGGACAACATGACCCAGCTTGGGTAGCTGCCTTGGAAAGCATCATGGCTGAACACGGTGTGGGGGTAGCCGCAGCGCGGCGAAAAACAATAGCACAATTAGTGCAAGCCTGTGGTGAGGCGTTTGGACCGTTTCCGCGAGTGGTACCATCCTTAGTTGGAACGGTAGAGGGGTGGCTTGCAGTCATGCCAATGACAGAGGCTGTGCAGCGCCTGCGCCAAGCGCTGTGGGTAGGCCGTCGACTGGACGCTCGTACCGGCGGGGCGACTGAAGGTCCACATCGCAGCGATCTAGTGGTTTGGCATGCAACACGGAACCTACCAGCATCTCAATGCTCTACGGGGAAAGCTCTATTAATCGCACTGACATTGGCGCAAGCGCGTGCTCAAGCCACGGCACGTGGTTTTTTACCGCTCTTACTGCTCGATGAGATCGTAGCACATTTGGATAGAATACACCGGCAAGCTCTGTTTGATGCCATATGTGCGGTGGGAACGCAGGCATGGCTCACTGGGACGGATCGGACTCTGTTCGCCGGGCTTGGAGCACGGGCGCTGTTCCTGTATGTGGAGAACAGCCACACTGTGCAACAATCACCAGTGTAAGCTGTTTCAAATAGTATATAGAAGCAGACAATCTATCTATAAGCTATAAGAGTCGTAATACTGACACGCTCAATAATGTTGAAGTTTCCTTAATGGAGGGTTGACCATGGCAATGTCTGCCACTGAAATTGAATCCCTGATCAAGGAGGCATTACCTGATGCTCATGTGAGTATCACCGACTTGGCAGGTGACGGTAATCACTATGCGGCGCAGATCGTCTCGGCTCGCTTCAAAGGTAAAACGCGCATCCAGCAACATCAGATGATTTACAGCGCTTTACAAGGGAAGATGGGTGCAGATCTACACGCACTCACTCTGCGCACAACAGCTAAGGATGATTAAGAATGCATCATGCGACAAAGGTTAGTTCACGCATCTGGATCGGTAGTCTGTCGCTCATGCGCTGTGACAGACGCGGCCCCCTCTCAGTAGGGCAGTCATAGGTCGCCGCATACTTCCCTGACGGCCTGGCTAACAGGCACCCCTACCGCCCCGACAGCTTAGTTCGGGCTGGTAGGAGCGGTTATCTAGATATTTCTTAGATATGTCTCACGCAGAGAAGGAATTACCACACCCGCAGGTAGAAATAGCATTGGGATTCTGTACTACGAACATCGCTCCCATGAGCTCGTCCACATAGTCTACCCGTGCTCCTTGTAGCAGGCTGAGGGAGATATGATCCACTACCAAACGAGCTCCGTGGTGTTCGAAAACGTGATCCGTACTGGTTGCCATAGCATCAAGAGAGAAGCCGTATTGAAACCCGGAGCACCCTCCTCCAGACACCGTTAACCGAAGCATAAGAGCCGGATTCCCCTCTGCCATCCTCAAGGCTATGACCCGTTGGGCAGCGCTGGTGGTCATTGTTACTGTGGCTCCTGCATTGGATTGTGTCGTAATCATATATCCTCATCTAATCTTCTAAAAGTGAGAGGTAGCGCTCAATGCTGTAAACGTTCTGACACTCCAACATTCTTACCCTGCCCTCAGCACGGTAAGATAGGCAAGATACTACAGACTCGCACCGTTGCAAAGGCAGTGCGGAATGAAAGCTTCCACCCCTGTTGGGGATATCATACGTGCTCAGGCATACGCCCTTGGGTTTGATTCCGTTGGTTTTACTCACGCTCTCTTGCCCGAGCAGATACGCACCAATCTGGCTGTCTTTCTCGCTGAGTGTCGGCACGGTGACATGAGGTGGATGGCCAATGAATGCCGTAATGACCCGTGTAGGCTATGGCCAGCGGCTGTTAGTGTTGTCGTTCTAGGTTTAAACTACGCTCCTGCTGGAGATCCAATGGCTTTCCTTGGTTACCCCCGGCACGGTCTTATTAGCAGCCACGCTCGCAACAGAGACTACCACAGCGTCATACGCACCAAACTCCAGGCGCTGGGGCAGTGGATGTATGCTACTTTCAATACTGAAGTCAAAGTGTTTGTTGATACCGCACCGCTCCTGGAAAAGCCGCTTGCCCAGATGGCAGGGCTGGGTTGGCAGGGTCGCCATACCAACCTAGTATCACGCCGCTTTGGATCATGGCTTTTTCTAGGGGAAATTCTGACCTCTCTTGCGCTACCACCTGACCAGCCACACCCTGCGTATTGTGGCACATGCCACCGTTGTCAAGACGTGTGCCCAACCGGAGCCCTGACAGCTAGTGGACAGATTGATGCTCGCCGCTGTATCTCATATCTAACCATAGAACATAAAGGCTCTATTCCAGCTGTACTGCGCCCCCTTTTGGGTAACCGTATTTATGGTTGTGACGACTGCCTAGCAGTGTGTCCCTGGAACAGATTCGCTCCACCAACTGCTACAACAGACTTACAGCCACACTTTAGCGAAAAATGTCTAGATCTCGCGATATTAGCAGGAATAAACACAACTTCTTTTACAGACCACTTTCGCGGTTCTTCGCTACATCGCATCGGCCGCGACCGTCTAGTACGCAACGTGCTGATTGCCATCGGCAATAGTGGCATCGAAACCATGATCCCTGTGGCTCTAGCACGACTACAAGACTCCTCTCCCTTGGTGCGAGGGGCTGCAGTATGGGCACTGTCACGTCTACTCAGTCGTGAGCAGTTCACGACTCTGCGCACTCAACACCTGCCTGAGGAGCAAGACGTGACTGTACAGACAGAGTGGACACAGGGCGAAATGTATAGGGGAAAGACATCACAATGAAGTCTTCACTGCTCACAGCGGCCGTGCTAACGGTAGCAGAGATGTCTCAAGCCGACAAAGCTGCGACAACTATGGGTATACCAGGATTGCGCCTCATGGAGGCAGCAGGATTTGCGATTGCCAAAGCTGTCTGCCGCCGACACAAGCAGCCAGTGGCCATCCTGTGTGGACCCGGTAATAATGGTGGTGACGGCTTCGTAGCAGCCCGCTGGCTGGCTAGGGCTGGCTGGGTGGTACACCTCTCCCTCCTTGGCCGGCGTGAATCTCTGCGGGGTGATGCAGCAGCGGCTGCAGCCTTATGGCGCGGAGCAGTGGCACCACTTTCTATTAATTCTCTTTGTGGATGTACATTAGTCATCGATGCTCTGTTTGGTGCCGGCCTCGCGCGGCCTCTGGAAGGCGCGGCGCGCGCCGTTGTCAAGACCATCAACCACCGGAAGTTACCGGTAGTGGCTGTAGATATACCAAGCGGCTTACACGGAGACACAGGAAAAGCTCTAGGTGACTGTGCGCTACAGGCGGACGTAACTGTTACATTCTTTCGGCCTAAACCTGCTCATTTACTATTGCCTGGGCGGTCATTATGCGGCACGCTGGTTGTGGCGGATATTGGAATCCCGAATGCTGTGCTAGACAGTATTGGTCCGCAGATCTTCATAAACGGCCCTCACTTGTGGCCTCTGCCCAGGTCTACGCCCTCTGACCATAAGTATCAACGCGGTCATGTCATAGCGGTAGGGGGGGCCGTTATGACTGGTGCGGTGCGCCTAGCGACCAGGGCCGCGCGTCGAGTCGGCGTTGGTCTGCTGACAATTGCGGCACCGCAGGCAGCGCTGTCTCTCTACGCTATGGATGCGCCTGGCGTGATTGTTGTTCCCTGTGACAGAGCAGACAATTTAGCGACTCTGCTCGCTGATGCCCGCCGCAATGCCGTGTTAATAGGCCCCGGAGCTGGTCGCAGTGCTGAAACACGTGCAGCAGTAACTACAGTGTTAGACAGTACTCGCCCCTGTGTCCTAGATGCCGATGCTCTAACAAGCTTTAGCGATAACCCAGCCGCGCTGTTTGCGGGTCTGCATGCTTCGTGTGTGTTGACCCCTCACGATGGCGAATACACAGCCTTATTCGGGGAACAAGCATGTAGCCGGCTGGAACGAGCGAGGATTGCTGCCCGGCTCACTGGAGCGGTCGTGCTGTTGAAGGGCAGTGACACAGTCATAGCCGCTCCTAACGGACTCGCAGTCATTAACACCAACGCGCCGCCCATGCTGGCTACAGCTGGTGCTGGTGACGTGTTAGCTGGTCTCATCGTCGGTCTGCTGGCGCAGGGTATGGACCCATTTGCCGCTGCCTGTGCTGCGGCTTGGCTGCATGGCGCGGCAGCAGCCCGTGTTGGCCTGGGTTTGATCGCTGAAGATCTGCCTGAGGCTCTGCCTACTGTGCTCGCCGCCCTAGCGGCAGGATAGGGATATGACGGTGTCCCTGGCCATCAACCGTCTGAAAACATGGCCTGTGACCGACCAGCTGATATTTCTTTGTGCTGATGATGTTAGTCTCGTGGCGCCAGATTGGCCAGATGCCGAGCCGGTGCAGGCAAGATCACTGCACGCAAACAAGGAGCGGGACGCCTTCTGCGGTTTCTGATCAGATCATCATGGTCTCTGCATTCGGATCCTGCACCAGCCATATACTTGAGTCACCGAGAGTCACCAGAACTGGTTGATCTGCGAGCAGAAATGATGGTCATGGCAGTTATGACACGTATGGAACGTTGGCAATGACTCCGTCTCACCTGGCACTCGCCAGCCGCGCTTCTTTTGGGATGATCTGAAGCTCGGATCGGACCGCCGCCTGTATGCGGCACCTGCGTACACTTGCAACTTGCCATTGCTTTTTCTGCAAATCGCCCTGCGGTATGGCAGACAATATGCAGTGCAGCTTGATGAGTCAGCACCAGTATTCTATCCAGCAGAGACAGACACTACTTCTAACGCCAAGCGCGGTTTGCAAGGTACTCGTTTTGGCAATATTAAGCGAGTCAGCTGATCTTATGAATTCCCCGATCTTAGGACATTCGCTACGTTGTTATCAACCACTGATTAATGGCTAGGCTAAACCTTGGCTCAACCAGTAGCCGGGCGAATGGCAGCTTGCTTTCTGCCAGACTGGCCGACTAAAGCAAGCTGCAGGCTGTTGACCAGGCGCCCATATGGATGGAAGGCTGAATAGGTTCTCTTATTGTTTACACCTTCCTCCAAAGGGGGTTCGTCAGTCTGCTGGACTCACTCGCTCTTCGAGAGAGACCGTCATCACGAAGCTAAGCAAGGTAGCGCTATCGATCTGCAACGTGCTGACACGAGGGAGCATGTTCAAGAGAGAGAACAGCAGCACTCAGGCTGCCTACTTACTTCGGAATACCGAAACCAGCAAATCTCTTGTTGAATTTAGCGAGCTGGCCACCCGTATCTACTAAACGGTGCACGCCTGTCCAAGCTGGATGAGATTTATAGTCTATCTCCAAACGCAAAACAGCACCGTCTCTACCGTAAGTAGAGCGTGTTTGAAACTCGCTTCCGTCAGTCATAACGACAGTGATTTCATGGTAGTCAGGGTGAATCTTATCCTTCATAGTCAGCCTCTGCATCACCTCAGAACTGCCTCCTATAGAGAATCCCACACAGTTATACAAGATCATTCTGTGACCCTGCTCCTCCTCTCAGAGGGCGACAGGCACAGATCTGCGAGTGGTAAGTTGTAGCGCTGCTCGTGGTGGTTAGTTACCTTACCCTACTGCCAAAGCGAAGGTGAGCGCACGCTCTATTGATTTCAACTGTCTTTCTCTGCTGCGCTAGCAGGAGGGGCCTTAGTCGTCACTTTACCACATCTGTCCTCTCACTCTCTGCAAGTCCATCAGGGGTAGTCAGAACGAGTAGAGAGCGAGGTGAGTTGGTCGCGCTGTCATTACGGAATGTTATGCAAAAGCAACAGTGTAGTAATATACTTAAAAATTTGTCGCTTCTCCATGTAGATCAATCACATGCGCGTTCTCATTTCACCGTGCTTTTCTCCAAGTAGTCTGCGATCTAGAATCTTCTAGAATCACTCCCATCCCATGTAATTCCTCTCGGATTCGATCGGCCTCTGGGAAATTATGAGCCTTACGAGCAAGGGCACGGCGGGCTATAAGATCTTCAATCACTCCAGAATCAATTGCTGCACCCGATGTAAACCACGCCTCTGGATCCTGTGCGAGTAGGCCAAGCACCATAGCTCCATTGTACAATGCCGTCTTCAGTCTGATTTTTTCGTCACGGCCGGTGGCCTTATTGAGAGCAGTCACGTTCTCATGTAGGGCAGCGATGGCGCGTGGGGTGTTCAGGTCATCACATAAAGCCGCAGTGATCTCAGATGTCTCGTCAGTAGTGGTCGCAAGGGGTAGGTTAGCGACAGCCCGCAGGGCTGCATAAAAGCGGTCTATAGTGTGCTTCGCTTGACGTAATCCCTCTTGCGTCCAGTCCAACGGTTGGTGATAGTGGGTAGCCAAGATAGCAAGACGAATGATCTCACCGGCAATGCCCTGGTCTAGCAATTGGCGCACTGTTATGAAGTTGTCAAGCGACTTTGACATCTTTTCCCCTGCGATCATTAGCCAGCCGTTGTGGAGCCAATAGCGCACGAACGCTCTACCATGAGCGCAGGTACTTTGGGCTATTTCATTCTCATGATGTGGGAAGATCAAATCATGACCACCGCCATGAATGTCGAAAGTTTCGCCGAGGTAGAAAGATGACATAGCGGAACATTCTATATGCCAGCCCGGTCGGCCGCGGCCCCAAGGGCTGTCCCAAGCAGGCATCTCAGGAGGAGATGGTTTCCACAGGACAAAATCAGCTGGGTCCTGTTTATAAGGCGCCACTTCAACTCGCGCCCCAGCAATCATTGCTTCACGTGAGCAACCTGACAAGGCACCGTAGATCGGTGTAGAGGCCACACTGAACAGGACATGCCCTGCAGCAACGTAAGCATGTCCTCGTTCGACCAGCCGTTCAATCATTGCTACCATAACGGCGATGTGAGCTGTGGCCCGTGGTTCAATATCAGGGGATAACGCATTCAGTGCTGTCATGTCTTCGTGAAAGGAACGCGTTGTTTCTGCAGTGAGGACTTCAATAGGACAACCGTCTTCGAGAGCACGGGCATTGATTTTGTCATCCACGTCAGTGACATTGCGCACATAGGTAACCCGCGTGTACAGCTGTTTCAGCAACCTATAGAGCACGTCGAACACTATCACTGGCCGTGCGTTGCCGATATGAGCGCGCTCGTAGACTGTGGGGCCACACACGTACATACGGACGTGCCGCGGATCTATGGGTACAAAGCGTTCTTTACGCCTCGTCAGGGTGTTGTATAATCCCAGCGGCGTCTCATTCTCATGTAGAATCCTAGATGGCATCATCGATTCCGCATTCCTTTTTTGCGGCCTCTCTTTCTCCGGGTCAGCACGGAGAACCCTATGGCAAGCGTGTTCGGAGCACAGAGGAAGGCGGAGAGAAAGGCAGACGGTGGTTTAACCTACCTTCCTTTATCTGTGTGTGATGCTGTGTTATGCTGTTTCTGTAGATGTTTTCCACAATATCGTTGGATCGGGCAAATCGGCACTTTTGACACTGCAAGCAGTAAAACGGTAGACCCTGACAGTCGGTGACCAGTAGGTTGCGGCTAAACCAGCTTTGCGTTTCAGAGAAACCAGGAAATCACTTCTCTTGGGAATCTGCTCCCACACTTGTGGCAGCAGTAATCCTTGATGGCCCTGATCCTCAAAGAGCAGACCATCGATGCCAGATCGCACCTGTGCTAGAAGATCACCCTGATCGTGGAATAGCATCGGCTGTGGGTCTGTTAGCAGCGATACTGTTACCTCTAATTCTGGGAGCTCGTGTCTCAGCAGGGGGCGGAAACGTGGATCAGCAAAGGCTGCTTCAAAGGCGTTGTCTGCCACGTCCTCGACCAAGGCATGCCAAGCCTGTGACGAACCCATGCAGCCTCGCAACTGGCCGGCACGGTTGAGAGTCACAAAAGCGGCACTGGGTTGACGCAGCGCAGGTGGAAAACTGTTAAGATCGAGTGGGATGCTGCGTCCATAATAAAGACCATGACGGATGGAAGCTGCGGCGACGTGCAACAGCGTCTCACCATGCAATCCCAGAAGAATCTGGCTGTGATCCTCTGCTGCTACCATGCTAGCCGTGTGCTGCTCCAGTAAAGCCCAAGCGCCATAGCCGACTACACGGTTGCGGGGGCCGGCCGTGTCTCCTGAGTTGCGCACGTCAAGGGTTACAACAGTGAGACCCTTGCGGCGGGCCACGGCCAAGAGCCCGCGCACAGGGACTCGACCACAAGCTTGGTCATGGTTGATGCTATGAATATGGCACGATTCAATAGCTTGCATAGTAGTTTCATCTAATTTCTGGCAAGATTCGTAGTCTAGATAATGGCTGAGATCAGTACTGACGACTACTAGCGTCTCCGGACCGCCCCATGTCATCTCCAGCACGGCCGCTACTTCTTCAGGGCCAGCTTCGCCTGTGATTACTGGAACAAGAGTAAAAGGGCCTATCACCTCCTGCAGAAACGGCAAGTGTACCTCTAGACTGTGCTCCTGTGCGTGCACGGCGTCTCGCACAGTGATCCCACGCATAGTACGTAACGCTTCCACAGCTGCTTGGTCGATAGGAATGCGACCCAGGGGTGTCTCGTATGCCTCAGCACTCGATAGAGCGAAACCCTGGAATGTGACAAGATGTGATGGACCGATCAATACCACCCGGCTAAACCGGCCACGGGCAGGCAGCAGACGGGCATATGCCCTAGCCGCTACAGGTCCAGAATAGATATAACCAGCGTGGGGTGCAATCAGCGCTTTTGGCACAGCCGCATTGGCCATGCCCCGTGCCAGAGCTATATATTTGCGGATCATAGCGGTCAATTCGCTAGGATTAGCGGGATAAAAGGAACCGGCAACCACGGCCGCTCTCACGGAAGCCATGCCATCCTCCCTGACGTCACTATTCCCTTGCCTACCAGTATAGCATGATAGCATGGTGTGGCCATGCTCACCTGTGATTTCTCTAAGATACGGCTACATTCCCATGGTGTCCGGAGTGACAGGGTCTGGGCCAGATCTAGATACCGCAGAGCCGTCGCTTGAGGCAGGAGATTCCTGCAAATATATGAACGTAGGAGTAGGAGTCGTGACAGAGCACTTCATCAGCACTTGGCCTGGACGGTATTGGCAACGGCTTCACGATGGTCGTATCCAGTGCGATGTCTGTCCACGCGCGTGTAAGCTGCAGGCGGGTCAGCGTGGCCTGTGCCTCGTACGCGCTAGTGACGGTACACAGATAATTCTTACTACCTATGGACGTTCTTCCGGGTTCTATATCGATCCCCTAGAGAAAAAACCACTGTACCATTTCTTGCCGGGTACGGCTACCCTCTCCTTCGGTACAGCTGGCTGCAACCTGACGTGCCGATTCTGCCAGAACTGGCACCTCTCGAAGACCCGCCGATTCGATCGCCTGCTGGATATCGCTTCGCCGCAGACCATTGCCCAGGCGGCCCGCCGGCTGGATTGTCATAGCGTCTCCTTCACCTACAACGAGCCTGTGATTGCCCTAGAATATGCGGTCGATACGGCCCAGGCATGCCATGCTATGGGGATCCAGACGGTAGCGGTGACAGCAGGATATATCACGCCCACGGCCCGCCGGGAATTCTTTGCGCATATGAATGCGGCCAACATAGACTTGAAAGCTTTCACTGAGGACTTCTACCATCGCTTGGCGACGGCTCACCTTGAACCTATCCTCGACACGCTGAGATACCTTAAACACGAAACTAACGTCTGGTTTGAACTGACCACCCTGTTGATCCCAGGTGAAAATGATTCCCATCGGGAAATCGACGCCATGACTAGGTGGATAGTGCGAGAACTAGGTCCAGATGTTCCCCTACATTTCACAGCCTTCCACCCCAGCTGGAAAATGACTGACAAGCCACCCACCCTTGTAGAAACTCTCAAGGGTGCTAGTGCCATTGCAAAAGCTAATGGTATGCATTATGTCTACATCGGAAATGTGCATCATGATGGTGGAGGTGTGACTTATTGCTGCAAGTGTGGAAAGAGACTCATAGCACGCAGCCAGAATCGGATCAGCTACTATGCTCTGACAGACGGTGGATGCTGTCAGACGTGCGGCACGATATGTGCAGGGCTGTTTGGTTGCCCGCCTGGGCGTCGACGCCCGCCACCGACACACAGGTAGCCTAATAGGCGAATGGATCTTCCCAGCCGGCTAAGTCAAGGGCCGCCCGATCTGGGAGAAAGCGGAAGCAAGACTCTGCGAGCTCACAGCGGTTCTCGCGTTTCAGCAGATCATCAAGGCGTTTCTTGAGAGAGTGCAGATATAAGACATCGCTTGCAGCATATTCGATCTGCTGTGGCGTCAGGTTCTCGTTTCCCCAGTCCGAGCTTTGCTGCTGCTTCGGCAGTTCAATCCCAAGTAAGTCCCGGCATAAATCCTTAAGACTGTGACGTTCAATATTTGTACGTGCTAGCCGTGAGGCAAGTTTCGTGCAGTACACAGGGGCACACACTACATCCAGGTAGTGCCGGAGAACGGCTAGATCAAACCGGGCGAAATGGAAGATCTTGAGGGTGCGGGGGTCAGTGAGCACGTCTCTGAGGCGTGGACAGCGATAACTGCGATCAAGGTGCACCACATGACAATGCTCGTCACCATTTGAAAGCTGCACAACACATAACCGATCACGCCGAGGCACAAGCCCCATCGTCTCGGTATCCACTGCAACCACCTCTCTGAGGGAGAAGCTCTCTGGTAAATCACGACGATGGTAATGCGTGATCATACGTCCTACCTGCGCCTATGCTGAATGCTGACTACCTACCTGAATCTCATTCTTGAACGATCCACCTCCTGACTGCCTATGCAGGCAGCCGTGTCGAGCATTCACTCTTTCGCATTCACATGCGACTGGAACACTTGGTGCCCAGGAGAAGACTCGAACTTCCACGGCCCTCCAGCCACTAGAACCTGAATCTAGCGCGTCTACCACTTCCGCCACCTGGGCCACTCCAGAAAAACGAACGCATCCTAACTACAAAGGCTACACTTCTTTGTCAACGGCTGAGTCTCTCGTTTTGTGAGCAAAAGAACCGCTATTTCAGATAGATCAAGAAATTGGCAGACAGGGTTGCCTCCTCTTACCTAATCGTGCTGCTTCTCATAGACCCGTAGTGGGGTGAGAAACAGAAGGTAGCATTCATTATGCGAAGCAGCGGCACACAGTGTCATCAGTAGCATCCTCACTGGCTCCGCCGCTCACAACAACAAATGCCAGCCAGCAGCACAGGACTGAAGACCTGAACCAGTGCCAGGTCTTGAGAAGGGCGCCACTCTAGGCAACAGTCGTCAACCGCTTATCTCGAGGAGGCAGGAGGTTATGGACGCAGGCTACTGAGTTAGGTAGGGCAGGGCATCGTAGGCATCGTCGCATCGGATGATAGATGAGCCGCTGCTCGCCCTGCTAGGAGAGCAGTACAGTCCGCAGGTGTCGCTAAGATCTTGCCGACTTGTGCGGCTACCCAGGTGAGAGTAATGTCAGGCTTCTGTGGTGAGAGGAATAAAACAGCGCTCAGCCGTTTCTCTGCTGTTACCCAGCCATAGCTGGCACGGTTGATCCCCTCGATGCGGGAGGAGGGACCGTAGCGGTCATCCAGAGCGGTTACCAGAGCAGCGGCTTGTTCCTTTTTGTCGCCTGCTAGCGTCACAACATGCGTCTGCTCCATGACCTGTCTGACCCACCAAGGCCCACTCTTTGGGAGCATTGGGAGATCTGCACATATTAGAAGACCATGCCATGTGACTCTGTAAGGGTGTACATGTACAGGAACGTGTTTTAGTTCAGGTTGTCCTGAAATCGGATCAATATAGGCAGGATAGAGGCGGCCGCTAACCGCCCGTGCCGCATAGACGTCGTTCCAGTGGAGTGGCAAAAAAACCTCCCCCAGCCGCTGGTCTGTGGTGAGGCAGACGCGTGCCACATAGTCTCCATACCGGCTTACCACTCGGACCAGCATGTTATCCTTTAGGCCAAACTGGACGCTGTCTGCAGGGTGCATATCCAAGCGCGGTTCTGATCGATGACGAAAGAGACGGGCAGCGAGACCCGTTCTGGTCATTGTATGCCATTGGTCGCGGTAGCGACCACTGTTCAGGCGTAGCGGGAAAGCAGGACAAGGACTCTCACGGGGAGCATGGCAATGGACAGCAACAAAGCGGGCACGGCCATCCTTGTGGAAGAAACGACTGTTGGTAAAAAGGCGTGCACCACCCCAGGGAGAGGGCTGAAGAGTCTCGTAGTCTGTGCCAATCCAGGCGGACAAATCAAGGGCGCGGCTGCCTTTGTTCTCAAAGGCAGTCAGACGGGCGTATTCATTGAATACTTCGCTAGGCGACCGCCAGCTAAAGGCTGAACCATAGCCAAGGGCACGAGCGACACAAGCAATAGCTTGCCAATCCGCCCTGGCTTCGCCCGGACACGGCAGGAATGGGCGCTGCCGAGACAAGGTACGATCCGAATTCGTCACTGTGCCGTCCTTCTCACCCCAGGCTAAGGCTGGTAAAGAGATGTGGGCTTGACGCAAGGTGTCAGTATCTGCTACGCAGTCGGAGACGATGACCACTGGGCAGCGAGCGAGTGCCCGACGCACACGGTCTGCGTCTGGCTGGCTTACGGCCGGATTGGTGGCTATAATCCACACGGCTCTCACCTGTCCGTCGTCTATGGCACGGAACAGATCTACAGCCTTCAGCCCTTCGTGGGTCGCTATCTGAGGGGCCTGCCAGAATCTGCGCACTCGGTCGACCGATTCGGGATTGAAGCCCATATGAGCTGCAAGCTGAGTAGCGAAGCCGCCAACCTCGCGTCCGCCCATGGCATTGGGCTGGCCAGTAATAGAGAAGGGCCCCATGCTAGGACGGCCGATCCGGCCAGTTGCCAGATGAACGTTAATGATGGCGTTGACTTTGTCCGTTCCTTGCGACGATTGGTTGATCCCTTGCGAGAAGACAGTGACCACTCGTTCTGTAATAGCGAACCAATGATAGAAACAGGCAACATCAGCTGATAGCGGCGTTTCACCATCCGATGCTGCTTCCAATGCTGCAGAAAAATCTCTTGTATGCCTTGCAATAAAGGACTGATTCACATGACCGGTCCTGTGTAGGTAAAGGAGAAGACCATTGAACAGAGCAACGTCGCCCCCGGGAGCGATGGGGATGTGCAGGTTAGCGATGGTACAGCTCTCAGTTTTGCGTGGGTCAATGACCACTACCCGTGTTCCATGTTGCTTAGTCGCCTGCCGTAGACGCTGGAACAGAACAGGATGGCACCAAGCCAGATTGGATCCAACGAGCACCACTAGGTCGGCGGTTTCTAGATCATCGTAACAACCGGGTACAGCGTCAGCGCCAAAGGCACGACAATGACCCGCAACGGTCGAAGCCATACACAGACGCGAATTGGTATCGACGTTCGCCGTGCCGAGAAACCCCTTAGCAAGTTTATTAGCAGCGTAATAGTCCTCTATTAGCAATTGGCCGGATAGATAGAAAGAGAAGGCATCTGGGCCGTGCGCGTCGATGGTCGAACGGATCCGGCGAGCTGTCTGAGTCATGGCCTCTTGCCAGCTGACCACACGTTTATCCACTATAGGGTGCAGCAGGCGTGTTGCGGATCCAAGAGTCTCCGCTAAGGAGACTCCCTTCAAGCACAACCAACCACGGTTAGCTGGATGCTCTCGGTCGCCCCGTGTGATCCATCCTGTCGGCGTGGCTGTCACGGTCACGCCACAGCCAACCCCACAATAAGGGCAGATCGTCCTAACGGAACTAACCATGGAGATAACCATGGAGAACTGCTATGGCATACATGCTAGCCATAATCTTCCTTTTTTCTCTACTTTTTCCCTACCTAGGGATGTTGCTTTCGTTGGGCGTTCTGTCATAATGACTGAAGTCTGTACTCTCTCGTATCACTAGACACCAACTGTGTTATAGCGTCCTTTTGATTGCATCCTATTTCTGTTCATTACCTCTTATGAGTACAGCTCCCAGCGACGCAGCGCAATTTGCTAGCCATCCGAGGAGAGACCGTTCCGGTCACGAACTGTACTCTTGCGCGAATCATGTCACTAGGACGCATATCGATTCATCAGCCGGCGTCTGCTGGCAGACATGTTGTAACGATCACAGCACTTTCGCTAAATTGCAAACACAACTCCTCCGTCATTGTGGCCCTTCATCTTTGTGAGTTCTGTCCGTAGAATATCGAATGATTCACGTAGAGTATCAAATGATTCTAACGACTACAAGTTTACAGCACGGCTCGAACCGTTATGCAGTATTATCAGTGTTGACGTGCTGCCGAGATGTCAGAAGGCGCTAACGTAAGGAGTCAACATCCGCTACCGGGCGATCGTTCACACTCAAGACCATAGGACGAAGGCCAAGTAATTTAACACAACCAAAAGTTTTAATAACTGCATGAGTATTTATGAAAAGAGGCAATAAGAAAAAACTTATAATTTTCACGATATAACAGATATAATATTACTCTTTAAAGTATACAAGACTAAGAAGAGATTACCTATAGCTAGTCCCCAATCTCCCACATCCAGCGGATCAGAATCCCTCACGGCTAAGGTGGAGACTGTCTCATTCTGGCTCACGATCCTGAGAACAGCGAGATCGGTCCGTTCATCTGAATGATATAAATGATGAGTGACGACAATGCCGTCTGACCGAATGCTGACCCCTGAGCTTAGCGAGCGTTGCGCTTTTTCCGGCGACCTACCTCATGGCGGACGCAAGGGTGGAAGACGGAATCCTCTAGAAACGGTCAGCAAAATTGAGACTCTTTCTAAGAGCATAACAACCTTCAGGTATATAGGCTCGTATAGATATTTACTACTGCGGTCATAGATTGCCTGATTACTGTCGCAAACAATAGCCTGACATCCGCTGATATCCCTTGCTTGAGCCCATGTTAGAGAGATATTATATTCTGTTTATAACATATTGTTGTATTTTATACTCCTTGCTTTGTGTGATGTCGTTTTCTATCTTTTGTATCTCAAGACATCGACGAGCCTGTCTGACACAGGATTCATAGCTCTCCGGGTCGATGCAAGACAGGCAGTGGTTCGGACAATGGTCACTTGATGGATATTGCATTTCATGCTTCTTGCTGGAGGAGAGAGCAAGAGCGTTGACAGTATACACAAGTCCAGTATGGTATAGTGGTGCGGGATTAATTGCACAGAGTAAGCACTGGTGCAGAGACAGAGTGCGGGCATGGATCTTCTTCCAAGATAAGGGAGTCATAAATGACAGCACCAATAATCTCATGCACGGACTGGTCCACTGACTTTTGAGCCTTAGCTCTGCACTTGTGGTGAACAGCGCGGCCTGTAGTGGTGTGTCTGTGTCATGTGGTGGGATCGTCTTCCCTCAGGATAGATGGCATGACAGGCTTGCAAACGGCGGAGTAGACCCTGTGACTCTTGATCTGCCCCTCCTACGGCCTTTTGCCGCCCTCCGTCCAACTCCGGCCTATGCTGCTGCAGTAGTCGCGCCACCTTATGACGTGCTTACTTCGGAGGAGGCACGGCAGCAAGTGATCGGCAAACCATACAGTTTTCTTCATGTATCAAAAGCAGAGATTGACTTGCCCCAAGGGACAGAGCGTTATGCACCCGCCGTTTACGCCAAAGCAGCGGAGAATCTGCACAACTTCGTCAGTAGGGGCGTGCTAGTACAGGAATGTAAACCATGTTTCTATATCTACCGTCTTAAAACCGCGACTCACACCCAAACGGGGATCGCTGGCGCTGCAGCGGTCAACGCTTATGAGGCGGGTCGCATCCGCCGTCATGAATTGACCCGTCCAGACAAAGAAAGCGACAGAGTGTGCCAGATTGAAGCAGTTGATGCCCATACAGGCCCAGTCTTAGCTGCCTATCATCCTGTGCCAATGGTCACAGATCTAGTCGAGAGAATCACTACTACACGCCCACTACTTGCTGTTTCTGATCCAGACGGAGTCGACCACATCCTCTGGCGGGTATCACAAGAGGCTGACATTGCTGTGCTCCTTGCAGCGTTCGCGACTATGCCAGCGCTCTACATTGCCGACGGTCATCACCGTTCTGCCGCAGCAGCACGAGTAGCTGCGGCCCGCCGGGCACTCAATCCATGCCATCGTGGGGATGAAATGTACAATTCGTTCCTCCTGGTATCGTTTCCCACCGAGGAGCTGGTGATTCTGCATTACAATCGGGTAGTATGTGACCTGAATGGCCTTAATCGGGACACATTTCTTGCTCGAGTAGCAGAGTCCTGTACCATCGTCCCGTGCGCTCAGCCTACAGAGCGCACTACACGCGGTGAGGTCAGATTGTATTTACCCGGGCAGTGGTATCGTCTTGTGTGGCATTCTACACTGGAAGAAACGGCAGACCCAGTCGCTCAGTTAGATGTGACCCGATTGACAGACATTATTTTTTCCCCTGTTCTAGGCCTCACAAACCTGCGCCAAGATAGACGCATAGATTTCGTGAGTGGTGTGCGCGGGTTCAGTGCGCTAGAGCAACGCGTGGACAGCGGTGAAATGGCTGTCGCCTTTGTGACACACCCGCCCACCATAAAGGAGCTCATCGCTGTCACCGACACAGGCCAAAGCATGCCACCTAAGTCTACTTGGTTCGAACCTAAGCTAGCGGATGGTTTATTATCTTTGCCGCTTGGGTAGGGTAAGGATATCCATAAGACCCATCCTCCTACCCCGACCGCGATATCTCTTGCCTAGGGAAACAGGAGCGCGCTGGCAGCGTGCAGAGCCCCGGTTCTGACAGGTATTCCCATAGCCGGTAGGGTAGTTTCTAGAGCGGAGAGGCAGGTCAGTATGTTTATCGTGTTGGAGCTTTGTCCCATGAGACCGATCCGCCACACTTTACCGGCTAGTGGCCCTAAGCCAGCTCCGATCTCTAGTCCATAACGCTGCAACAGTTGATCACGGACAGCAGAGTCATTGGCTCCTGCTGGCACCATCACAGTGCGGTAAGCGATAAGGCTCAGCTACTAAGAAGTCATTCCCATAGTCTCTAGCCCAGCCTTTAGGGCCTGATGATTCTGCATGTGTCGCTGCCAGCGTGACCCTTCCTCGTGCAACATGACGAGGGCCTCATGCAGGCCAGAGCATTGACAGGCGCAGTATGATGGATGAATAGGCCCGTCGTCTACCACCGCTCCAGTAAGTCATGACGAGCGTAAGATCCCGAAACCAGCTTGGCACTTTGTGCTGACGGGCCTTGAGAACTGCAACGAGGACTCAATGTTACGAGTGCAAGGCCAGGCGTACAGGACAAGCATTTCTGACTCCCACCATAAACAGCATCTGCACCCCAAGTATCTACCAATACAGGCGCACCTCCGAGTGAGGTCACGACATCAACGATAGACAAGGCACCATGGGTACGCGCCAGCTGGCACAGCGCCGCTGCATCAGACATTACACCAGTCGAGGTCTCTGCATGCACGAAGCACACTTCTATAGCCCATGGGTTGTCCTGCAGGATAGCCTGCTACTATAGAGGTAGCAACAGGGGTACCCCACGGAAAATCGACCACTATAGGTGTCGCAGCGTTCGATGTTTTCCTTCATGCGACTACCGAACATGCCGATGACACGGTCACCCGTTTCGAGCAGAGTGACAAAACAGGTCTCCATCCCCGCTGAGCCGGGGGCAGATATTGCCAAGGTGAGATCGTTACAGGTGCAGAAAGTGTACTGAGTGTACTGTAAGAGAGTTTTGAGTTCGTCCATCATAGAGAGAAAAGCAGGATCCATATGGCCAATAGTTGGACGAGCCATCGCTGCCAGAACACGCGGGTGTACGTTTGATGGACCAGGACCCATCAGCACTCTTTGGGGTGGTAGGAATGACGTGAAGGTATTGTAGCAATGAGTTGTCATGCCTTCTCCCCGGAGCGCAGCGAGATAGTCGCATTTTCTACCTCAAAGTCCCTAAGATTGTATATAATCTGTCGAGATGATTCCTTTGCAGCACTATAACGTCAACGTCATGACTCTCGGCATAACTTTCGGATGGATACTACGTCAAACCGATGTGCCTTCTGCAAGGTCGCTAGGCAGTAGGTAGAGAGTGCCGGAGGCCAGCAATCAAGATTAGATCAGCAGGCGAGAAAGCAAGATGCACAACCTCTCAGGAGGATGCCGACCCGCGCAAGAAGGTGATGGGTGAAGGAATGATGTGGAGTCCTCTAGATGAGAGAATTGAGCGAAAAGGTTAAGAACCGAGTTTTCTGGCAACTATTCTTCCAGTAGTGTTTCATCTTGTAACAGCTCCGGGCAGCATGTGGCGATACCCAAGGAAGTGCTGCTGTGGCTACCAGTGTATTTGCCCATCGGTTCTTGAGAGACCTCTACTCTTGACCCTCCGTCCACTGCTACGCTAGGTTTTGAAATCTCCGATTGATTAAGGAGAAGGCTTCCCAAATGGCCTCTGCTGCCCATTCCCGGCCAAGCTTCCAGTCACTGGTCCTTGCTCTGCAGTTTTTCTGGTCTAGGCAGGGTTGTGTGATCCTGCAGCCTTACGACATAGAGGTAGGAGCCGGTACATTTCATCCCGCTACCACCTTGCGTGCTCTAGGCCCAGAGCCGTGGGCATGTGCCTATGTACAACCCTCACGTCGACCGACGGATGGGCGCTATGGGGAAAACCCGAATCGTCTGCAGCATTACTATCAGTTTCAGGTTCTGTTAAAGCCCTCTCCAGAAGATCCACAAAGGTTGTATATAGAAAGTTTGCGTTACCTTGGGATTAATCCCTTACACCACGATATCCGCTTCATCGAGGATGACTGGGAAAGTCCTACCCTTGGAGCCTGGGGGCTGGGGTGGGAGGTATGGTGTGACGGTATGGAAATAACCCAGTTCACTTATTTTCAACAGATTGGTGGCATTGAATGTAACCCAGTATCAGTCGAGTTGACCTATGGTCTGGAACGCTTGGCGATGTACATTCAGGGTGTGGGGGATCTTTTCGATCTTGACTTTAACGGAGCTGGTGTTTCATACGGTGATGTTTTCCATCAGGCGGAGGTCGAATTCTCGAAGTATAATTTTGAATGTGCTGATACCAATATGCTCTCTCGACATTTCGAAGATGCTGAACGGGAGTGTCGGGCTCTGTTAAAGGAAGGGCTGCCCCTGCCGGCTTATGACCAGTGTCTGAAGGCCTCGCATTGCTTTAACTTACTCGATGCACGGGGGGTGATTTCCGTTCCTGAGCGTGCGACCTATATTAGTCGGGTACGTGCTCTCGTACGTGCTTGTTGTGACTCTTGGCTTACTAGTCAGAGAGTCTAGGTGTTATGCCACAATTAATACTTGAGTTACTATCGGAAGAAATTCCCACGCGCTTGCAGACGCGTGCGGCTGAGGATCTTAAACGTCTCGTCTGCTCAGGCCTTGTCTCTAACGGGCTGGATGTTGTTGCTGGTCAGGCTTTGGCCTTCGTGACGCCACGGCGGCTTACTCTAGTGATCGCAGACCTACCAGTTGTCTATCCTGACGTGTACAGAGAGCGGCGTGGTCCGCGGGTGGACGCTCCTGGAGCAGCCGTCGAGGGATTTCTCAGGACTCATGGGATCACGCCTGCACAGGCTAAGACACGCTGGACTACAAAAGGCACATTCTATTTTGCTCTCATAGAGAAGAGGGGGGGGGCAACAGCGGCGCTCCTCAAGAATGTGGTGGAGTCAGTGCTGACCGATTTTCCGTGGCCTCGATCCATGCATTGGGGCACAGTCCGAGAGCGCTGGATTCGTCCTTTGCGGCGCATTCTCTGTACTTTCGATCAAAGGATCGTGCCAGTCCAATTTGCTGGAGTAGAAGCTGGTAACATGAGCGAGGGGCATCGTTTCTTAGCGCCGATTGCGTTTCCTGTGTGCGAATTTAGTCGCTATGAACGGAGTCTACGTGAAGCCCATGTGATTCTCGATCCTGCTGAACGGGCTGAGCGTATCCACCAACAGGCCGAGCAACTGGCCGCTGCTGAGGGACTCACTTTAAGACCTGATCAGGCTCTCCTGGATGAGGTAGCTGGGTTAGTGGAATGGCCAGTAACACTTATAGGTCGTATTGATGAAGCATTCATGGGCGTGCCAGCAGAGGTCCTCACTGCTACTATGCGTACCTACCAGAAATACTTCTCGCTGCTCAAAGCGAACCGTCGTTTAGCCCCGAGATTTTTAGTGGTTTCCAACATGGTAACGGCCGATGGTGGTCAGGCTATCGTCGCTGGCAATGAACGGGTGCTGCGGGCACGGTTAGCGGATGCTAAGTTTTTCTGGGAGCAAGACCGTAGCCAACCCCTTGGCAAGAGAGTCCACAAACTGACGGAACGCGTTTTCCATGCTAGACTCGGCACAATGGCCGCCAAGGTAGAACGGATGCGCAGGTTAGCGGTGAGGCTAGCGGAATGGGTACCAGGGGCTGATGTGGATTTAGTTGATCGGGCTGCGCTATTGGCAAAGGCTGATCTATCCACTAGCATGGTAGGCGAGTTTCCAGAACTGCAGGGCATTATGGGTCGTTGTTATGCTCGGGAAGACGGTGAAGCACGCGAAGTTTGTGATGCCATTGCTGAGCACTATTCGCCACTAGGACCCAGCGATTCCTGCCCATCTGCGCCTGTCAGTGTGTGTGTGGCCCTGGCTGATAGGATTGACACTCTAGTCGGCTTCTGGTCTATGAACGAGAAGCCGACAGGCTCTAAAGATCCCTTCGCCCTGCGCCGGGCGGCGCTAGGGCTTGTGCGTCTTTTAGTATATAACTCTTTAAGAATACCACTTTTTGTGGCATTTGAGCTAGCAAATACGCTTTACAGAGGCGTAATGCACAAGGCTTTCAATGCTATTTCCCTGCTTAGATTCTTGACGGACCGCCTGAAGACTCACTTACAGGAGAAGGGCGTACGGCATGACCTAGTTACTGCTGTGTTCGCGCTAGGGCAGGAAGACGATTTGGTACGACTGATTGCTAGAGTAGCGTCTTTGACGCGTTTCCTATCTACTAAGGATGGCATGAATCTTCTCATCGCCTACCGCAGGGCAACGAACATTGTACGTATTGAACGGGAGAAGGACGGGCTGACCTACCGTGATCCGGTCGATGTGGCATTACTTAGTGAGGATGAGGAACGCGCGTTAGAAGCACACCTGTCTGCAGTTATGAGGAACAGCAACGACGCAGTGAAGGCGGAAAGGTTTGACGATGCTATGCTAGCCTTGTCGCAATTACGCGCGCCTGTCGATGTGTTCTTCGAGCGTGTAACGATCAATAGTCATAATTCCCGACTGAGAGAAAACCGCCTCAGGCTATTGTCTCACATTGGGACGGTGATGGGAACAGTGGCGGATTTTGCAAAAATCGAGGGGTAATAGGGGCTATGAAGGACGACGGAGCCATAACGAAGTGGGTCTATACCTTCGGTGGCGGCAGCGCCGAAGGCACGGCAACAATGAAGAATCTGCTTGGCGGCAAGGGTGCGAACTTAGCAGAGATGGCTGGTTTGGGGCTACCAGTTCCACCGGGATTCACGGTTACGACGGATGTTTGCACGTATTATTATGCAAACGATAGAACCTATCCTGGGGCCCTGAAGAGTCAGGTGGATGCTGCTTTGTCTGGTCTTGAAAAGATTATGGGCATGCAATTCGGCGATGCGGATAACCCGTTGCTGGTCTCCGTTCGCTCGGGCGCACGGGCTTCTATGCCAGGGATGATGGATACTATACTGAACTTGGGTCTCAACGACACTACGGTTCGCGGGCTCGCGACGCGCTCTAATGACGAACGGTTTGCCTGGGACAGTTATAGACGCTTTATTCAGATGTACTCAAATGTTGTTTTAGATGTTAGTCATCACCATTTTGAATCTATCCTCCAACATCTCAAGGACGAAAAGGGCTATAAGCTCGATACAGATCTTACAGCTGGCGATTGGCAGGTCATCGTCGAGCGGTACAAAATCAGAGCGCAGGAGGAGCTCAGCAAACCTTTCCCTCAGGACGTGTGGGAACAGCTCTGGGGTGCAATAGGTGCTGTGTTCGGTAGCTGGATGAATCAGCGGGCTATTACCTATCGCCGACTGAACGAAATCCCAGCAAGTTGGGGAACTGCCGTTAATGTGCAGTGCATGGTATTCGGTAACATGGGGGAAGAGAGCGCTACTGGAGTCTGCTTCAGTCGCGATCCTGCGACGGGAGAGAATACTTTCTATGGTGAGTATTTGGTGAATGCTCAGGGTGAGGATGTTGTAGCTGGTATCCGCACCCCGCAGCAGATTACAGCTTTGGGCAGACAGAAACAGAATTCTGAGCTTCTTTCTATGGAAGAGGTGATGCCGGCACTCTACAGACAACTGTATGATGTCCGCGGCGGGTTGGAAGCTCATTACCGCGACATGCAGGATATGGAATTCACCATTCAGCAGGGTCGGCTGTGGATGTTGCAGACTCGCGTTGGTAAGCGCACTGCTAAGGCAGCTCTGAAAATCGCCGTCGACATGGCAAAGGAAGAACTCATTACTAGAAGAGAAGCTGTTCAGCGTGTCGATCCAACGGCTCTTGATCAACTTCTTCATCCAACCATTGATCCTCAGGCTCATAAAACTGTGATTGCTCATGGTCTGCCTGCCTCGCCAGGTGCTGCGTCTGGTCAAGTAGTGTTCAGTGCTGATGACTCTGAGGGGTGGGTCAAGACCGGCAAGAAGGTAATCCTGGTCCGTGTAGAGACGAGTCCAGAAGATATAGGTGGTATGCATGTTTCTGAGGGTATTCTTACTACTCGTGGTGGTATGACCAGCCATGCCGCTGTGGTCGCCCGCGGCATGGGAACACCCTGCGTAGCTGGAGCCGGTACCATTGCTGTGAACTATGCGGCCCGCACCTTCACGGTGAAAGATCACACGGTCAAGGAGGGGGATGTCGTTACCATAGATGGTTCTACCGGAGACGTGATGCTCGGGGCAGTAGCTATGATTCAACCAGAGTTGACCGGCGACTTTGGCACGCTAATGGAGTGGGCTGACGTCATACGGACTATGAGGGTGCGTACTAATGCGGAAACGCCAAATGACGCTGCTACTGCACGTAAGTTCGGGGCAGAGGGTATTGGACTGTGCAGAACGGAGCACATGTTCTTCGACCCGAAACGGATCATCGCCGTACGCGAAATGATTCTGGCAAAAGATGAAGGTGGTAGGCGTGCTGCTCTTTTAAAGCTGTTACCGTTCCAGAGACAGGATTTTGTAGATTTGTTCACCATCATGCAGGGCTTGCCGGTGACGATCCGCTTGTTAGATCCGCCGCTTCATGAATTCCTGCCGCACACAGAGGCTGAAATCGCTGAGGTAGCGATAGCTGCTGGCCTTGACCCCTCCGCGGTTAGAGAGCGCAACACTCAATTGCGTGAAGCCAACCCTATGCTAGGCCATCGTGGCTGTCGCCTTGGCATCACATATCCCGAAATCTACGAGATACAGGCCCAGGCTATTTTTGAGGGTGCGGTTGATGTCACGCAGAAAGGCGGTACACCAGTAGTACCAGAAATTATGATACCACTAGTAGGAACACGTAAAGAGCTTGATATGATAAAATATTCTATTGTTAAGATTGCTGATTCTGTATTTACAGCTAAGAATATCACTTTACAGTATCAGGTAGGCACTATGATAGAACTGCCGCGGGCAGCCCTACGGGCTGATGAAATCGCGGATTGTGCTGAATTCTTCAGCTTTGGCACAAACGACCTAACACAGACTACGCTCGGCATGTCACGGGATGACTCAGCCCCGTTTCTGGAAGTCTACAAAGCTAAGAACATCTACGAAAAGGACCCGTTTGCTACTCTGGACACAGAGGGTGTAGGTGAGTTAGTGAAGATCGCTGCGGAACGTGGCCGGCGGACCCGTGCTGACCTCAAGCTCGGCATCTGTGGCGAGCATGGAGGTGATCCAGCCTCAATAATGTTCTGCCAGACAGCAGGTTTAGATTACGTATCTTGCTCACCATTCCGTGTACCGATTGCCCGCCTCGCTGCTGCTCAAGCGGCTATTGGTACGAAGGACGAGAGTCAGAAGTAGTTTAGTATTATAGTAACAGCTCGCAAGAGTCGGAGAGGGGTCGAGACGTGTGATGCGCTGCTGTTGGGACTCGAGGCATGACCCGCGTTGATTTCTACCACTTGCAAACGTGGCCTTTGGAAAAGGCCTTACCGCCTCTTTTAGAAAAGGTGCGCAGCGCAGGGCATCGGGCCGTGTTGCTCGCCGGGTCGTCGGCGCGGGTCGAGGCCATAGCAGCGCTTTTATGGACGTATGCCCCAGACTGTTGGCTGCCCCATGGCAGCACTGTCGACGGTCAGGCGGCACTACAGCCCATTTGGCTGACGACTCTCGACGAGAATCCCAATAAGGCAGACGTCCTGGTCCTAACTGACGGCATGGATTCGGCTCACAAGGCCAAATATTGGCGTTGTCTTGATCTGTTTGATGGCCATGACTCAGCAGCGGTAGCAAGTGCACGTGATCGCTGGCGGGCCTGCCGTGCTGCCGGCTTTGTTCTTTTTTACTGGCAGCAGACAGAGCCCAGTGGGGGTTGGAAATTGAGCGGCCCCAACGAGTAGAGTCGCGTGAGAGCCTTTTACCTACGCGGCTACGCGGCGAAGTAGCCGTGCAAGACCTGCCTGTAGATCTCTGTGAGTGCCTCCAGATCTGCAAGGGACGTTGACTCGTCAATCTTGTGCATGGTTCGCCCAACCAAGCCGAATTCGACTACCGGGCAGATCTCCTTGATAAAACGGGCATCCGATGTCCCGCCCGAGGTGGATAGCACCGGAGCATGACCCGTCACAGCATAGACAGCCTTGTGTACTATTTGGACCAGTGGTCCAGGTGTGCTCAGAAACGAATCGCCACTGAGTGTACAGGATAGTGTATACGTTCCACCGACCGCATCACAATGGAACCGAATCCAATCTTCGAGGGCGGCTCCGGTATGTAAATCGTTGAATCGTATGTTGAAGGCAGCCCGAGCTTCAGCGGGAATGACGTTAGGTGAAGCGTTATCAACGTCGAGGCTCGTCAAGGTAAGAGTCGAAGGCTGAAAATGTACAGAACCGTTATCCAGGGGCGAGCGGCGCAAAGCTGCCAGCATGGCCAATAAACGATCGATAGGGTTATCAGTAAGATGTGGGTAGGCTGCGTGTCCTTGTGTCCCGAACACATGTAATTGAGCATTGAAACTACCACGGCGGCCGATTTTCATCATCTCACCGAGCCAGTCTGGATTGGTTGGCTCGCCCACCAGGCAGGCATCCAATCGCTCCCCATGCTCACACAGCCAAGTCAGCACCTTGCGTGTACCATTAATGGCCAACCCTTCTTCGTCTCCAGTGATCAGGAGACTCACGGAGCCAGGCAGGCTGGTGTTGCACTCGAGGATTCGCGCCACTGCAGCAACAAAACAAGCGATGGCTCCCTTCATGTCTACAGCGCCGCGTCCGAATAGGCGAGAATCTCTAACCACGGCAGAAAATGGGTCTACCGTCCAGCCTTGACCGGGCGGTACAACATCTACATGACCAGCAAAGCAGAAGTTATGCCCTTGACGCCCCCAGCGGGCGTACAGATTGTCTACCTCTAGCGTCCCAGGAGTTGAAAACGGGATTCGCCATGTTAGAAAGCCTAATGCCGTCATGGTAGATTCCAGCCTGTCAAGAGCAGCAGCACTGACTGGAGTCATACTCCTACAACGAATTAATTCCTGTGCCAACAGCAGCGGATCAGTATAGGAGTGAGTCGTCAGGTGATTATTCACGTGCGCAACAGTTCGTTGATGGAAACCCTAGCACGCGTTTTCTCGTCTACTCGCTTAACAATGACAGCACAGTACAGGCTAGGTCCTCCTGTGTTACCATCTGGCAAAGGCTTCCCCGGTAGGGTTCCTGGGACTACTACTGACCAAGCAGGGACACGCCCGTAGTGTATTGTACCGCTCTCCCGATCAAAGATGCGGGTAGAGGCACCGATATAAACGCCCATCGATAATACCGCACCACGTTCGACGATCACTCCTTCTGCCACTTCAGCCCGGGCACCTATGAAACAGTCATCCTCAATAATAACGGGTGCGGCCTGCACCGGTTCGAGGACACCGCCGATGCCAACCCCTCCAGAAATATGCACATTTCTGCCGATCTGGGCGCAGCTCCCTACCGTAGCCCAGGTATCAACCATGCTATTGTTCTCTACACGTGCTCCCATATTGATAAAACATGGCATCAGGATTACACCTGGTGCTATGTAAGCCGACCAACGTACGAACGATCCTGGCAGAGCACGAATGCCAGCTGTCTGGAAATGAGCGGCACTCCAACCAGCAAACTTGGGAGCCACCTTGTCGTACCAGCTGTATTCCCCTTGTGTCGGATCCCTAGGGCCTCCTGGCAAGGGTACACTGTCGTTGAGGCGAAACGACAGTAGCACGGCCTTCTTAAGCCATTGCTGTACCATCCAAGTGTTCCCTCGTCTTTCAGCGACGCGTAGGGTACCGGAATCAAGGCTTTCCAAAGCCTCTTCTACCGCAGTACGGACATCACCAGTAGTCGCAGGGGAAATTTGCTCGCGGACTTCCCATGCTGCATCGATCAGAGCTTGCAGACGTTCAGCATTCATAACAGGCCTGAGGAATCCTTTACTATTGACCGCTCAACAAAAGCCTTTTGTATCCTTGTTTGTACCATAGCTCGTGTCGGAGTCAACTGGTGAATGGCTCTCTCAGAGCTACTGAGCAAAGGCGCAGGATTCTGAGGATGAATTTGCATTCTCGGAAGTAGGAGAGCGGAACAAAGTGAGAGTCTCATGCTCATATGCTGCCTTTCCGTCAGAAAGGAGAGAGGAATCTCAAGTGGATATGAATCTAATGTATACAGTGTTTTTCCAGCGTTGCTCCCCCCCCTGAAGCTGAGAGAAAGTTCAATACTAAAATAGTAGTAAGCACACATTATATATGATATATGCCGTATATTATAGAATGTATTACTTTAGAATCTTTATGCCTCTTTGAGTATTTCATTGTGTCCCATACTCAGCATAATAACCAGTACAAAAAGAGAATATATTGCTTAGCTCTCAAGGCGACCTTACGTTGTCATATGCTTGCACACCGTCATAGATTAGCAGCTTACCATGGTCACATTGTCGCAAAGATTTTAGCACATTCTGTGTTACAATTATTACGGTATGTTAGCTACAGCCATAGCTGCCGACAGGGTATGGTAGTAGCAGGCTATTGGCCCATGGCTGGTGAAGTTGATGTCCGCCCACTACTCCGGCGCTTCTCACTCCTGGGATGGCAGACGGCCCTGCCAGTAGTAGTCAGTAAACAACCTCTGATATTTAGAATCTGGAAAAATAATTTTTTACTAGAAGATGGTAGACATAATACTCTGAATCCAAGAAGTGGGACACAACAAGTGGTACCTGATGTGATCCTGGTGCCATTGTTAGCCTTTGATCCCGCTGGGTTTCGGCTTGGTTTCGGTGCAGGCTATTACGATCGTACTTTAGCTGATCTGCGTCGGCGACGCAGGGGAAAAGTTGTTGCTATCGGTATTGCCTTTGCCGACCAGGAGATTCCCAGGGTGCCACGTCATCGCTACGATGTTACTCTAGATCTGATTTGGCGTGGGTGACACACGCACGCCACATACAGAAAGCACGACAGGTCATGTGGGAGTGGTAACAAGACGATGAGGATTCTCTATTGTGGCGACGTGGTCGGTGCAGCCGGTCGGCAGGTAGTTCTCGAGCATGTGCCAGTGTTGCGAATGCAGTTGCAGCTCGATTTCGTGATCGTTAATGGAGAGAACGCTACACATGGTTTTGGTATTACAGCTAAAACATGCGATGCGTTCTACAAAGCTGGTGTAGACGTCATAACGCTTGGGAATCACGCCTGGGATCAGCGCGAAATCATTACCTACATTGACAAAGAAGTCCGTCTTCTGCGACCCCTCAATTACCCAGCAGGAACTCCCGGCCGTGGTGCCGTTGTCTATAACGCACCAAAAAATCGCAAGATCTTGGTTGCTCAGGTTATGGGACGACTATTTATGGACACGCTTGATGATCCGTTCGCTGTCCTCGATGCTTTGTTAAAGCAGTATGCTCTGGGCAAGAAGGTGCAAGCCATTATTATTGATGTCCACGGTGAGGCTACCAGCGAGAAAATGGCTATCGGCCATTTTGCGGATGGCCGTGCCTCTCTAGTAGTCGGTAGCCATACTCATGTACCCACAGCCGATGCCCAGATTCTACCACGTGGTACTGCTTATCAGACAGACGCCGGTATGTGTGGTGACTACAATTCAGTGATCGGCCTCGTGAAAGAGCAGCCTTTACTTCGATTCACCCGTAAGATGCCGACTGAACGTCTGCGTCCCGCAGGAGGAGAAGGTACTTTATGTGGGGTTTATGTGGAGACTGACGAGGTAGAGGGACACGCCAGAGTGGTTTGCCCGTTGCGCCTTGGGGGCCGTCTACAGCCCGCCCGACTACCACCAACGTGAGGAGCTGGTGCCCAGCGATCTCGGCAGGCAGAGAGAAATGCTAGGATGTGCCTAGCCTGGTGAGAGGTCGCGTTGTGTGTTAGAACCTTGCAATACTGGGTTCAAAGATCAGGTATCAACATTATGGCAGGTCACTCTCAGTTCAAGAATATCATGTACCGTAAAGAGACTAGGGATACCAAAAGGGCGCGGGTATTTGCCAAGCTGGCGCGGGAAATCATGGTTGCCTGTAGGACTGGCTTGCCGCAACCGGAGTTGAATCCGCGTCTGCGGGCCGCTATTCAGGCGGCCCGCAACCAGAATATGCCTAAAGACAGAATCGAAAGATCTATTAGTAGAAGTCTTTCTACAGATGATTGTAGCGCCACTTATGAAGATGTACGCTACGAGGGATACGGCCCAGGGAATGTTGCGGTAATAGTAGAAACAATAACTGATAATCGGAATCGCACTGCTAGTGAGATACGTGCTTCCTTTAGCAAGAATGGCGGTACACTTGGACTTCCTAATAGTGTATCCTTTTACTTTGAAAGGGTTGGTACCTTCCACTACCCAACTTCAGCGGCTTCGGCCGAGGTCATGTTGGAGATAGCTATAGATGTAGGCGCTAGTGATGTCAGCTCGAGTCACAGCGGTCACAGAATCTCTTGTGCACCCGATGATCTCTGTGTTGTCCGGGAGGCCCTGGAACGTCGTTTTGGCATACCTGCTGACACTGTACGGCTAGAGTGGCGGCCTTTAGTGACTGTTGCAGTCGCCGATGAGAACATCGTCCAGAATCTGCTGCAATTCCTTGATAGCCTGGAAGACAATGAAGACGTGCAGCATGTAGTCGCCAATTTTGACATTCCAAAGACTCTCATAGAGCGCTTGTGTCTCTAGGGAGGGATGCGTGTTCGGAAGAGGTAACCTCCGATAGGTCAGTCAGTAACTCGCTGTGCAACAGAGAAGGTGGCAGGGTGTCCATTGCAGGGATGTATTGAGACTATTAGGACTGGATCCAGGTCTGCGTAGGACTGGCTGGGGGATCATAGAGTCTGATGGTCACCAGCTGCACTATGTGGCCGCTGGGGTGATCTGTGTCAAAGAACACTTCTCGCTGGCAGAGAGATTAGTTCAGATTCATGATGGAGTGACGGCAACCATTGCTCATCACCGCCCAGATGAGGCGGCTGTTGAGGCAGCATTTGTGAGCCGTCACAATCCTGTTTCCACACTCAAGCTTGGCCAGGCACGTGGCGTTATACTCTTAGTCCCGGCTAGGGCAGGCTTATCCGTCAGCGAGTATGAGCCTAATCTGATCAAAAAGGCTGTAGTGGGGACAGGCCATGCTACAAAGTGCCAGGTAGCGCTGATGGTGTACAGGCTTTTACTTGGGTGCCAACGTCACAACACTGATGATGCAGCTGATGCCCTAGCCGTGGCCATTTGCCATGCTCATTCTCGAGCCACCGCGGCTGGCCGGAAAGGGTCGGCATGCTGTCATAAGCGTCGCTAAGGAGACAAATTCGTGATTGCCCGTCTCCAAGGTACTGTTGATTCATACGGTGGGGATTGGGTGATTCTTAATGTGCGCGATATCGGTTATCTTGTCTATTGTTCAGGCCGTACCGTAGCCCGCTTGCCTGCTCCTGGCACGACCGTTGCCCTACATGTGGAGACTTATGTCCGCACCGATGCCATCACTCTCTATGGTTTTCTTGATCATGCGGAGCGCGACTGGTTTCGTCTTCTGACTACTGTGCAGGGGGTAGGAGCACGTATGGCGTTGCAGCTACTATCCGTCCTGACACCGGAGGAGTTAGCCCAAGCCGTGGCCACACAGGACAAGGTCGCCATGACACGCGCAGCGGGTGTAGGACCACGGATGGCTACCCGTCTGCTCAACGAACTGCAGGACAAGGTGCCTCATCGGACTCTCGTGACCATCACCGATACTGGCACTGACAGTGGTAGACTACCTGTCCTGCCGCGGAGTACGGTTGCTGTCGATGCCGTTGCGGCCCTTGTGAATCTAGGATACGGTCGTATGGACGCTCTCTCCATGGTCGCACAGGCGGAGGCCAGAATCACACGTGAAATGCCACAAGTAGAATACAATCTTAGCTCTCTTCTTCGAATAGCTCTACAGTCTTGTGTGGTCTGCAAAGATGAAGAGTAGATCTATGACGCGTATGCATCAGGAGATGATGTCATTAGATACAAACACAAGACATAATGAGTATCAAGCAGATCCATCACTCCGCCCACGGACGTTCAGTGATTTTATCGGCCAGGAAACGGTGTGCACAAACCTTTTAGTCTTTGTAACCGCTGCACGCACTCGCAGCGAGGCCTTGGACCATGTCCTCCTCTCAGGACCGCCTGGACTTGGCAAGACCACCCTGGCCCAAATCATCGCTCACGAGCTGGGAGCGAATTTTCGCCTTACCTCTGGCCCTATGATCGCTAGGGCCGGTGACTTAGCTGCTCTTCTTACTAATTTAGAATGGCGCGATGTCCTGTTCATAGACGAAATCCATCGCTTACCAATCCATGTTGAGGAGGTCCTGTACACTGCGATGGAGGACTTCCAGCTTGATCTAATCATTGGTGAGGGCCCGACTGCCCGCTCGGTTCGCATTGATCTGCAACCATTTACCCTGATAGGCGCAACTACTCGCACAGGTCTCTTGAGCACACCTTTGCGCGACCGCTTTAGCATACCGCTCAGACTCAACTACTACAGTGATTCTGATCTGGAAAAAATTGTACAACGTGTTGCTCGATTCCTGAGGCTAGACGTCACGGCTGCTGGTGCAGCGGCAATAGCCAGACGATCGCGCGGCACGCCACGAGTAGCAGGACGGCTTTTGCGGCGGATTCGCGATTTTGCTGCTGTGACTGGTACTGGTGGGCCAGTCGATGTAAGGGTGGCCAATGATGCCCTAGCCAGGCTAGACGTAGATAGACTCGGGCTTGATTCTCTCGATCGGCGTTACCTATATTGCCTTGCAGAGCACTATGGCGGTGGGCCAGTGGGGGGAGATACTCTTGCGGCCGTTCTGTCTGAGCAGCGGGACACACTAGAAGAAGTGGTAGAACCCTTTCTATTGCAATGCGGCTTACTACAACGCACGTCTCGTGGACGCCTGCTTTCTGATGCTGGGTTCCGCTATCTAGGATTGCATGCACCGGCCAGACGGCTGGCACAGCCCAACCTTCTCACTGGGGAAGATGGCTGATGATACAATCAATTTTGTTTCTGCTGGTGTGAGCAGAGACGTGATGAAGTATCAGGCCGTGAGATGGCTCTGCGGTTAGGTAGTTCTGAGTTTCTAGAATCTCTGCTGCCAGAGTAGCCTAGCCTTGCGTTTTCGTTCATCCACAGCTGTAACGCCTCAACGCCCAGGCGAATTCTTTTGAGGAACGGTTGATGATCATCAGCCAATTATCTCTTGCAGCCGCACGGCCTGTTCCAGCATATCACGATGCAGATCGCTCTAATTTCTGCTGAACAATACGTGTTCGGAAGCTTCAGATTTCTCTGAAGAAATAAGGAACTATCAAGATATCCTATCAATCCCTGCATCTGCGTTTCCCTGCATCTGCGTTTGGCACCATTTGCCCGCAAGCTTGAGGAGCGGTAGGAAGGGACCCTTACCGCCCCTGAGCGCAGCAGGTAGATTGAGCGCCCTGAAACCACGGTTGGTGCATTTTGACGGGAACAAAGAAGGCCTTCATCCACGAAACGGCAGACTGAAGAGCCAGTATGCTGCTTCAGCACTATGACTACAATCCGTGCGCTGAGACAGAAGTAGCACGGCCAGATGATAATGATAGCAGGCTCCGCCGAGCTGTTCCAGAGGCCAAGTGCTCCCAAATTCCCTGGTAGCTGTGTTTTCTGATGTGTCAAGCCCCGCTAGGGAAAAGCTAAAAAGGGAACCGAAAGACAGGAACTCGTAGAATCATGATAGTCGTGTCTTTCTCCTATCTGTGGAGATTCCAGCCTCGTCGAGAAGACAGGGCATCAAGATCGTTTGGTGATACGTACGATATTATTTTACAAGCATAAATCTACCACTGATTGTGACTGCGAACGCAGAGACTGTGGCCGGCATGAGAGCCTCCGGAATCGCCGGCAGCCTAAGCCAAAGGTTCATCCGGCGTTACCAAACCCTGCAAGCGGACTGCAGCCCTCCCCTGCTGGTGGTTGCAGCCGCGGAGCCAGGCCCAAGCCTACCGACAGGCAGGCAGGACGGTTCTGAGAACGGGCTCAGAGATGTTGAGCCGCCAGTTCTGATGGAGCTGGCCGGAACGGGACGTAGCAGTCCTTCCTCCAATCGACCACTCAACTTATCGGAGCTCATCCGATCATGGCACAGATACAACTACACACGGTGTCGAGCATCTTTTGATGACACGCTCCATGCGCCTAATCCGCCTGATCAGTATTGCACACATGGCTAGTAACTGTACATAATATGCTCTTATCGCGCGACTATGGATCAGCCAGACGAGCTGTACGTCAATATCGTCCGATCAAAGCGTGGCATAATCTTCTCTTGGGCAATGCTCAGTCTGTAGCAGGAGGAGACTGATGGAGTGCAGTGTATGACATGTTATAAGAAGGCTAATCCGTCTACTGCAGATATGGAAAACAATGATTACGCTCAAATTTGAATATGGGAGACTGCATCCTTGCTTGGCCACTATGAGCAGCATACTTAAGAATCTTGGAATCATTGCCGCTGTAACTATGGCTCTGGCTGACAAGGGCGTTGCCGAGCTGGTCATCGACGTTAGCCGTAGCTATACGCAGCCGATGCCGGTTGCCATCATTCATTTGCCTAGTATCTCTAAAATAGAGAATCCTATTTATGATAATATTGTAAAAGTTGTTTCAGCAGATTTAGAGCGGTCTGGTTTATTCCGACCGATGGCTTCCAAAGCCTTTATGCAAATGTTCGACTCGCTCACACTGCAGCCAAAATTTACAGACTGGCAGCTTCTCAAAGCTCAAGCGCTGGTCAGTTGTCAAACGACTGTGCAAACGGATGGCAGTCTCAGGATCGAGTTTCGCTTGTGGGATGTGTTTGCAAGCGAGCAGCTAGTAAGACAAGTACTGTTTGCACGTACAGAGAACTGGCGCAGGGTTGCGCATGTGATCGCTGATACTGTTTATTCTCGTCTCACTGGCGACGATGGCTATTTTGATACACGTGTTGTTTACGTTGCGGAAAGCGGGCCACCTACGCACCGTGTCAAACGTTTAGCCATTATGGACCAAGACGGCGCGAATCACAGCTATCTGAGTGATGGTTCCTGGCTGGTACTGACACCACGTTTCTCCCCCACTATGCAAGAAATTACTTATGTGTCCTATTTCCGCAACATACCACATGTCTATCTCTTGAACATTCAAATGGGGCGGCGGCAGTTACTGGGGGACTTCCCGGGTATGACATTCGCGCCACGTTTTTCTCCGGATGGCCGCAGAATAGTGATGAGCATGGCACAACAGGGTAACAGTGAAATCTATGAAATGGACTTACGTACACGGACTGTACGACAGATTACCCATCATCCAGCTATCGATACATCACCCTCATACTCTGCCAATGGCCTGCAGATTACCTTTAACTCGGACCGCAGTGGTACCCAGCAGATTTATGTGATGAACAAAGATGGGTCCGATGTACAGAGGATTAGTTTTGGTGATGGTCGTTATGCTACATCGGTTTGGTCACCCCGTGGGGATTTGATTGCCTTTACTAAGTTCAAGAGTGGGCGATTTTACATCGGAGTCATGAAGCCCGATGGTTCAGGTGAACGCCAGCTGGCGGAGGGTTTTCTAGTCGAATCACCCACTTGGGCGCCTAATGGCCGAGTTCTCATGTTTTTTCGAGAGATCTCACGCGATGCCCATGGACGCGGCGGGTCTACCCGCTTGTACAGCGTCGACCTCACAGGCTATAATGAACGCCTAGTAGCGACACCACAAGATGCGTCGGATCCGGCTTGGTCCTCGCTACTTTCGTTGCCATCACTGTAAGCTGCAAAAGTATACAGCTCTTAGGAGTCATTGTCTAACACAGACCTTGGTACACCTGGTTCAAGTAGTTCATTGCCAGCATTGGATGAGTGTTTTATCTTGAGGCAACGTTCAAGCTCGGCGTTTCGGTCAGGAGCATAGATACATGAGATTACGTTTATTAAGTGTATTGGCAACCATTACATTAGTTACTGCTTGTGAATCAACAACTGATACGATATCAGGCGTGACTGACACAGGAGCTATGAATAATCTGAGTAGTGGTGGGCACGTGACTGTTCCAGCGCCTGCCGTGCTGTCTCAGGGAGAATTCGAGCGTGCTGTGAGTCAAGATCGCATCTTTTTTGACTTCGACAAATCTGTTGTGCGTTCAGATGCCAAACTAGTGCTCACACGGTGGGCCGACTGGATCAAACAGCATCCACAAAATCTAGTCACGCTTGAAGGACATGCTGATGAACGTGGCACTCGTGAGTACAACCTAGCTCTAGGCGAAAAACGGGCCAATGCGGTAAAAGAATTCCTCGTTACCCAGGGGGTAGCACCTGATCAGATCACGACCCTCTCCTATGGGAAGGAACGCCCAGCTGTTCCTGGGACAAACGAAACCGCTTGGGCACAGAATCGACGTGTTATTGCAATAGTGAGTCTAGAGTCTATGCTCTAAACTAGAGTCTATGCTCTCAATATGTATGTATGGTTTGACGCTAGTTCTGCACAACGCGGGTGGTGGGGGCTGAAGAATCTCATGGTGGGCTTCATCCCAGGCGAGCGGTAGATTGATTGTAGGCAGGGTGCGCCGGCAATTCGCTAGAAGTAGCAGAACCCGCTGGCTGGCTAGTGGTGTGATTGTTTTAGCAACTTTCGGTAGCTTGCTCTCACAGGTCATTTCCGCTCAGGAGAGCAGCGAAAATCTAGGCTTCGACACCTTCTCCCAGCGCATCGATCGGCTGGAACGGGATTTGAATGCAATACAGCTCCTATTCCGCCGTGGCAGGGCCCGAGAGGCTCTTTCTTTTTTCGGGGGGAGTAGTCGTAGTAGTGCTTTGGAGCGAGAGGTGTTGTCTCGTCTCCAGCAACGTATGAGCGATATAGAGGACATAGCAGCCTCTCTCACCGGGCAGGTAGAGGAAATGAGGTTCGAGCTTGGTCGTATCCATAACCAGTTAGGGCAAATAGTCTCTGATGTCTGTTTCACTGCACTGGAGCAGCGTCTCAACAACGGTTCCAAGCATACAATGGCTCAGAGCTCTCCCAGAGGACAAGATGTGCAGCAGGAACTTGGGACTAGCCTCAAAACGCCTGGTTGGCGCAAGCTGGTTGAAGGAGAGGCTGTTGCATCTGCTGCAGAAGTGAGCCAAAAAAAATCAGGACACTCAACTCTCTCTCCGCTTCAGGGATCTGCTAAGGAGCGATATGAAGCCATTTCCACGCTGTTGAGCCTGGGCGATTATGCTACTGCTGAACAGGCTTTGCTCGCTTTTTTAGAAGCGTATCCAAGCAATCCGTTGACCAGCAATGCACAGTACTGGCTAGGAGAGACGTACTACATGCGTGGGGATTTCCGGCAAGCAGCAATTGCCTTTGCAAAAGGGTATCAGAAGTATGCACGGAGTAGTCAATCACCAGCCCATGTGTTGAAGCTCGGTATGGCTCTGGCTCAGTTAGGGCAAACGAAGAGCGCATGTTCAACTTTTACGAGGCTTGCTACTGAATTTCCTCACATGAAACGGCGCGCAGACCTTGAAAAGGCGCAGAGATGTCAATAACGCTACGTGAGCGCCTCGTGGCATCCTCTTCATTTCATTGCTAACTGTTATTGCTAACTGTTCATTGCTTCAAAAAAATCCGTGTTGTTTCTCGTTTCCTTGAGTTTCTCAAGAAGAAACTCCATGGCATCAACAATACCCATGGGCACGAGGATACGACGCAGCACCCACATCTTTGAGAGCACACCCTTATCGACTAGCAGCTCCTCCTTGCGCGTCCCAGATCTCGTAATGTCAATACCTGGGAATGTACGCTTGTCTGTCAGCTTGCGATCAAGGATAATTTCAGCATTACCAGTCCCTTTGAACTCCTCGAAGATCACTTCATCCATGCGTGAACCAGTGTCAACAAGCGCTGTTGCGATAACGGTTAAGGATCCCCCCTCCTCAATATTGCGGGCAGCGCCAAAAAATCTCTTTGGCCGCTGCAGAGCATTAGCGTCAACACCACCTGTTAGAACTTTTCCAGAACTTGGGACAACGGTATTATAAGCTCTGGCCAGACGTGTGATAGAGTCTAGCAGAATCACTACGTCGCGCTTATGCTCAATCAAACGCTTGGCCTTCTCAAGGACCATTTCTGCAACCTGAACATGACGTGAGGCTGGTTCATCAAAGGTAGAACTGATCACCTCGCCCTTGACTGAGCGAGCCATATCCGTCACTTCCTCGGGGCGCTCGTCAATCAGAAGCACAATCAGGTAGCACTCTGGGTGATTGGCTGCGACTGCGTGGGCAATGTTCTGCAGCATGACTGTCTTGCCGGTACGGGGAGGTGCGACAATGAGAGCGCGCTGCCCCTTGCCAAGAGGGGCAATCAGGTCGATCACGCGTGTCGTGTAGTCCTTACGTGCTGGGCCGTTGAACTCAAGAGTAATCTTGCTGTCTGGATATAACGGAGTCAGGTTATCGAAGTTTATCCGGTGACGCACCTCCTCCGGCGGGGCAAAATTGATTTGGTTGACTTTCAGGAGGGCGAAATAACGCTCCCCGTCCTTTGGAGCACGGATCTGTCCTTCTACCGTATCACCGGTTCGTAAGCTGAATCTGCGGACCTGGCTCGGTGAAACATATATGTCATCCGGGCCTGGCAGGTAATTAGCTTCTGGCGACCGCAGAAAGCCGAATCCGTCCTGCAGGATTTCGAGCACACCATCACCGTGAATGGGCGTATCCCGCTCGGCGAGTTGTTTAAGGATAGCGAAAAGCATATCCTGCTTACGCAAGTTGCTCGCATTCTCGATTTCCAGCTCTTCAGCAAAGGCAAGCAGCTCGGCTGGAGTCTTCTTTTTCAACTCTTGAAGATGCATAACTCTTCCAGGCACTGCGGGTAATCAGAAGGGAGCGATTCAGAAATACCGACAGGCAAACAAGTCGCCCCCTAGGCGAACGGCCGCCTCGCCCCAGTAGAATCTCCCACCTTCCCTCTGTAACATCCTCTCCCAGCTCTCGCGGTACCAGCATGCGCGTCGGTCAGGTGAACTCCATGCCCAAGCGATGGACTGTATCAGAACTAGCTGAAACATGCTACCAAGTCAAATGCTGATTTACAGAGCGGCTGAAGAAAGAGAGGCCACTCTGTAAACTACCTGTCCAGAAAAGGATTCACACTACTATGGCAGCCTGCTCATACAGCGGCCCTGCTTCATTCTCTACCATCTACAGCTCCTCTGCCCCCGACAGCGATGACCAGGTCAACTGACTCTAAGAGGGTTTCAGAATGACCAAGATGACTATGCCAATAAGGGCAATTGTTGGTATTTCATTCACAATACGGTAGAAGATATGTGAATGAGTGTTGCGGTTATGTGCAAAGGCGATTCGCCAACGCATACAGAGAAAATGACAGACAACCAAAACACCCACGAGGCCAAGCTTGGCTAGCATCCAACCGTACTCTATCCAAGATGGCAAAATCCATATTCCTGTTATGAAAACGAGTATGAGAGATGGGTGCATAATCCCAAATAACAGACGGCGCTCCATGACTTTCAGAAGCTGATACTGGTTCGAGCTAGCTAGAGACAGAGCGTGATAGACGAACAGACGTGGCATGTAGAATAATCCAGCCATCCAAGTGACAATGCTGACGACATGGGCGGCTTTCCACCAGAGATAAACATCCTCTGTCATATCCCTTCCAGATCCCTTTGCCTTGAGGCGACACGTGGACTGGTTCCACACGAGTCTATCGGTGACAAACAGCACCGACAGGGCGTTTGGACAAGTGCTTCCCGGACAAGCCTGGCCAAGCCAGCGATAAAGCATGCATGCGTCCCGACAGTTGGAACTCGTATATAGGCCGGAACGCCGGCTAGTTTAGCCATATGCTGGTATTCAATGTCAAGCTCGACTAGTGTCTCAGCATGTTCTGAGACAAAGGTAACAGGGACAAGCACCACAGGGATATTCTCAGCGCCAGCATGACGGATTGCATCACCTATATCTGGACCAATCCACTGCTGTGGCCCAACTCGGCTTTGATAGCATATTTGGTAATCGAGCTGAGGCTCCCGTAAAGCCGTCACGACAGCCGCAACTGTTTGCTGGACATGATGTTGATAGGGATCACCTCGAGCAATCATAGATTGCGGTAATCCGTGAGCCGAAAACAGAACCCGTGGCAGCTGGCCTTCGCTTTGATGGACTGTACGCGCTGTGTCTAGACCTTGCCGGGTTAGCGCTGCTAAGGCGGCAACCCACCCAGGCTCCGTGGGCCAGAAGCACACGGCCGTTGTCACGCGCTCCAGATTCGCTGCGATGCGCCTCCATTCCCTCATAGCTGAGCCTGTTGTCGTGTTTGAAAATTGTGGGTAAAGCGGGAGGAGGATCACATGATCCGGATTCCACTTTTGCACGGCTGCTGCTGTCTCACTGATGAAGGGATGCCAGTACCGCATCGCCAGAAAAACTCGTATTTCTAGCCCTGAGCCTGCCAAGGCGTTCTCTAAGGCCAGAGCTTGCGCTTCCGTTCCAGCAAGGAGCGGAGAACGCCCGCCGATTCTGTTATAGGCCGCTCGTGCAGCCGCTGCACGGTATCGCGCCATGAGCCAGGCAATGAGCCAACGGATCAGCCTAGGCATACGAATAATAGCCGGATCACTGAAGAGATTAAAGAGAAAGGGCTGTACAGCGTCGAGTGAATCCGGTCCACCCAGGTTGAACAGCACGACTGCCACTCTGGACATGAGCGCCTTGCCCATCAGGGATCTGAAAAGCAAAAAGCAGTATTCTGTCGGTTAGCAACCTCTCTTTCTGACTGCCCACAGATACGTACATACTCAACGAGCGCAGCCACATGCTCAAGAGGAGTCTCTGGAACAATACCGTGACCGAGATTGAAAACAAAAGGGCCGTGACTGAGAATATCAACAATACGATGTACCCTTTGCAGCATCGACTCGCCGCCCGCAACTAGAGCCAGTGGATCTAAATTACCCTGGATAGCGACGTGGGGTTGTAAGCGGCTCGCAGCCCACATCAGTGGGACAGACGAATCGATACTCACTGCCTGTACACCTGTCTCCGTGACAAATGCTTCGTACTGTGCACCAGCCCCCCGGGGAAACGCGATGATTGGGACATCTGGGTAAACTCTATGCACACTTCTGACAACATTTTCTGTTGGCTTAATAATCAGACGCGAGAACTCGCTTTCTGGTAGTACACCAGCCCATGTATCAAAGACTTGGACAGCCTCTGCACCTGCAGCAATCTGTGCCAAGAGATGCTGTGTTGTCGCCTCCGTCAAAAGCTCCATGAGTTGCTCAAGCGGTCCTTTGCCAAGGGCCCATAGTTTAGCCTGCGAAAAATCCTTACTTCCTCCTCCCTCGATCATATAGGCAGCTACTGTCCATGGTGCACCGGCAAATCCAAGCAATGCCACAGTCGGCGCAATAGTGCTCGCTAAGCATTGTACCGTCTTGTAGACTGGAGTCAGGTGGTTTGTGAGTTGGTCCAAAGAGAGACGCGTGACATCGGCCTTACATTCTAGTCTCTCTAAGGTTGGGCCTTTACCTTCATGAAATACTAAAGGCTGACCAAGTGCGTCTGGAACAACTAGAATATCAGAGAAGAGAATCGCAGCATCGAAGCCGTAACGACGTATAGGCTGTAACGCGACCTCCGCTGCTAGCTCTGGTGAGTAACATAATTCCAGGAAACTGTGTACGCTGGCGCGGACGTGGCGATACTCTGGCAGGTAGCGGCCTGCCTGTCGCATCAGCCATAGCGGCGGCGGGATGACGGTCTCACCCTGCAGGGCCCGTAGGAGCGGCTTGACTGTAGTGATGCATGGACTATGCAAGGGCATCTGTATCGTGTGTACGTTTTTTCTCAACAACGCACTCTGATCTAAGAATAAGGCATGATAGTACCAGACCAGCGTGTCGAGGGTAACATATTTTGTACGCAGATGGATATAGAGCGGGAGAAAGCAGAGAAGGATGATGAAGTGAGAGCTCCAGAGTCATTTTATGAAAAAGTGATTGTCTCCCAGCATTCCATTGAGAGATTGCTACCCATCCCAATCTCATCGAAACGGCTTTTCCCCCGTCTGACCCCCAGTAGTAATCGAGCGACGCAACTGAAGGTGCAGGGCTCATCCATGAGATTTCACCTGCCCCTATGCTGTGCTGAGAATCAGATCAACAGGGTCATTGAGGGCCTCGCTCTTGTACGCTTGTAGACAATATCTGTTCCCTACCTACTATGTATGAGGGAGGAGGCCTGCTGTCACATAGCACCCCTTGCATCCCGGTTTATCCGGTTCAGCTTTCACAGAGGATGTGCTTGCTCTACCTGGCCAACAACACATTTCGCGTCGTTTTGATGCTCGCCACTTTGCTGTCGCACAAAGGAGGACTCATACCAACTATGAGGCAGTCAAGCCTGAGGTCCAGGAAGCACGGTCTTCAGATCGTCTGTAGCGACCATTTTACAGTATGATGCCCGGCACCAGGAGAGAAGACCGTAGTCTCGTGAGGAGAGTCTGGAGGTATACATGCAGCTTCATAAAGGAACGAGCGGTACAAAGCTGGCTGGCGTGATAGGGTGGCCAATCTGGCATTCACGGTCACCTCGGTTACATAGCTGGTGGCTGAAACGGTACGGCATAGACGGTGCTTATGTACCGCTCGCCGTACGGCCATGTCATTTTTCTGAGGTTGTCAGGGCACTAGGAAAAGCGGGATTCCAAGGTATGAATGTTACAGTGCCGCATAAAGAGGCAGCCCTTACCATTGTCGATGAGGCAACTCCCCTTGCTCGCCGCATCGGCGCAGTGAACACAATTGTTTGTGCTGATGGTGGCCGCTTGCTTGGTGCAAATACTGATAGCTTCGGCTTCACCGAGAATCTGCGTGAGAATCGACCAGACTGGCGTGTATGTGATGGGCCAGTCGTTGTCCTTGGGGCAGGCGGTGCTGCACGGGCCATTGTCTCTGCCCTGGTGGATGGTGGTGTACAGCAGCTATTCTTGGTAAACCGTTCGTATCAACGCGCTCAGACACTAGCCGCTGACATCGGTGGACCCATTGAGATCATCAGCTGGTCAGAGCGAGCAAAAATCCTAGCAGGAGCTTCTTTGCTAGTGAATACGACAACTTTAGGTATGATGAATTCACAACCTCTGGAAATAGACCTGGGAGCCCTTCCAGAAACTGCCGTAGTCATGGATGCTGTTTACACACCGTTGAAAACACATTTACTCGCTATAGCTGCAGAACGTGGCAACCCAATAGTTGATGGCATCGGCATGCTCTTGCACCAAGCTCGGCCTAGCTTTGCTGCTTGGTTCAGTCTTGATCCTGAAGTGACAGCAGAATTACGAGCCTTCATGCTAGAATAGGATCAGTCTACACTCGTCTTCCCGTTCCTTGAGTCTGGCCCTCCCAGTAGGTCAGCCAGAGGTCTTGGCATGATCACGTTATACTAGTAACTTCTGAAAGAAGACAACTTGTATGATCATTCACAGAGTATTCCTGTAACACTCATACTGGTATAATATAGGTGTTCCCTTGCGGATCTACCTCAGCAACATGTGTCAAAGGGCACTCCCGGTACTTTTCTAACAAAAATTGTGTAATCTTTTTGGAAAAACGCTCTCAAAGTTTATGGTTTGATGATTCTTGTGAGGACATATGCATATCTTGGGCCTCACGGGCTCTATCGCCATGGGGAAAAGTACAGTTGCTACTATGCTGCGGCGTTTTGGTATCCCTGTGTACGATTCTGACGCAGCTGTTCATACTTTGCTCAGCAGTGCAGCGATGCCAACCATCGCCGCCACCTTTCCAGACGCAATCCAAGACGGTGTTGTGGATAGATTAGCTCTTGGGTCGAGAGTTTTTGGAGACCCTGTTCAGCTAAGGCAGCTTGAAGCCATTCTGCATCCACTGGTTCGCCAAGCTGAAAAACGTTTTTTACAACGTGCAGCAACCCGGCACACTACTCTTGTAGCACTTGAGATTCCATTACTATTCGAAACATGTAGTGAGCAGCGCTGTGACACAGTCGTTGTTGTCACCGCACCGCAGTTCCTGCAGACACAACGCGCCCTGTGCCGCGTAGGTATGACACTACACAAGTTAGAAGCTATACGACTCCGTCAGACTCCAGAGATTGAGAAACGACGCCGGGCTCATTTCGTCGTACCAACAGGACTCGGGTTGCGTGCAACCGTGCGCTGTCTCATGCGGGTTATAGGCATCGCACGTATGTGCCCTTCCCACCACTGGCCACCTCGTCCATTATCAGGCATGTCACGGCAAGGGCGTCATTATGCGTGAAGTTGTTCTCGATACTGAAACGACAGGTCTCAACCCTGCAGATGGTCACCGCGTCGTGGAAATCGGCTGTATCGAATTAGTCAATCACATACCCACTGGCAACCATCGTCAGTGGTACATCAACCCGGAGCGGGATGTACCAGCTGATGCAAAGGCTATACATGGCCTCTCTTCAACCTTCCTGGCGAGCCAACCGCTCTTTTCCGACATTGCAGAGTCCTTCCTCGCATTTCTCTGTGATGCAACGCTCATCATCCACAACGCCGCGTTTGACATAAAATTCCTTAATACAGAACTGCAACGTTGTGGGCTGCCTTCTTTGTCCATGAGCCGAGTGGTCGATACAGTCGCTATGGCACGTCGGCGCTTTCCTGGAGCGCAAGTCAGTTTAGATAGCCTATGTAGGCGATTTTCTATCGACAATTCCAGCCGGACAGTTCACGGTGCTCTCCTAGATTCACAACTTTTAGCCGCGATCTATCTTGAGTTAATCGGTGGTCGGGAACCAAAATTGACCCTAGCAATTCCCAAGGTCGCTGTGGTAACGACTGCCGTTGTAGATCGGCCTTATCGCCCCGCCCGTTCGCATACGGCCTCTCCAGAGGAACTGGAGGCACACGTGGAGTTAGTCTCTACGTTAAAGAATCCCTTGTGGGAACAATAGAGCTGACATATGTACTTTCATTGCGAGTTATGACGGGATGAATCAAATTGGTGTCGTCGGCGCTGGCGCTTGGGGAACCGCTCTTGCTCTTACTACCTACCGCGCCGGCAAGCATGTCATGCTCTGGGTGCATAGCCCAACGACAGAAGCGATGCTAGTTGCAAATCATGAGAGTCCTTATCTTCCTGGCGTGCGCTTACCACTGGACAAGAGAACTTTATACCCGACTACGGACCCAGCTGCGGTCGCAAGGACGTGCGATGCTATTCTGTTGGCAGTACCAGCACAGTACCTGCGCGCCGTCTGTACTCAATTCGCTCCTCACTGGCGGTCAGGTATACCGGTCATCATCTGCGCCAAGGGAATCGAACGTTATACCAACGCCCTGATGCACGAGATCATAGGCGAGACTTTGCCAGCAGCAACTATAGCCGTTCTGTCAGGACCGAGTTTTGCTGCTGAAGTCGCTCGTGGCCTGCCAACGGCACTGACTCTCGCCTGCCAGGATCTGGGACTGGGCCGCGCTCTCATTAGGACACTCGGAACGTCCGCACTCCGTCTCTACCTGTCTCATGATGTCCTAGGCGCAGAGATTGGAGGAGCAGTTAAGAACGTACTGGCTATTGGCTGTGGAATTGTTGAGGGTCGCGCTCTAGGAGAGAATGCCCGTGCAGCCCTGACAACTCGTGGTCTGGCAGAAATAGTTCGTTTAGCAGTGGCCGTCGGTGCACAGGCGGAAACCCTGATGGGATTATCAGGCTTAGGCGACTTGATTCTAACAGCGAACAGTATACAGTCTCGCAATTTTTCACTTGGTGTGGCCCTAGGCCAGGGAGCGAGCCTGACTGAGATTCTGGTAAGCCGCCGTTCTGTGACAGAAGGAGTATATAGCGCCGCTGCGGTAGTCGAGCGTGCCAAGATTCTAGCAGTCGAGATGCCGATTTGTTGGGCCGTACGCAGTGTTCTCAATCAGGATGAACCTATCGATAGGGTCATCCACAGCCTGCTGACTCGTCCCTTCCGTACTGAAAACGGCTTGGGCTGCTATGGAGCGTGAGCGTCTTCTGGGACAGGGCCTCCCTCATTCCCTCATCATTCCCTCATAGCGCTCCTCTTCGTAGCCCCTCGGGGTTGAAGCATGACTGTTGGGACGGGAGGGACTTGGCTCCGTCAATGTCTACCACGTCTCTTCTGACACGAGCTCGTCCTGTTGCAACTAATTCTAAGGCAAGAGGATAAAGGCGATGTTCAGCCTCAAGGACTCGTGCCGCCAGGAGATCTGAAGTGTCCTCAGGCAGAACGGGAACAACCGCTTGAGCAATAATGGGTCCCGCGTCTACAGCAGGTCTGACAAAATGGACGGTACACCCAGTAAAACGTACACCAGCTTCTAAAACACGCTTGTGAGTGTGAAGTCCCGTGAAGGCTGGTAGTAAAGAAGGATGAATATTCAGGATCCTGTCCTGCCACGCTGCTACAAAGTCAGCTGTCAACAAGCGCATGAACCCTGCTAGGCATATCAACTCTGTTCCGGCAGCACGCAGACAGAGATCAAGCACAGACTCGAAAGCTAAGCGATTGGTATGATCACGATGGTCTATGACAGTCGCGGGAATACCAGCTCTGATAGCGTAAGCTAAGCCTTGAGCACCAGAAACGTTGGAAATCACATGTATGACTTCTGTCGGAAAGTCCGGTGCAGTAGCAGCCTGAATGAGGGCTTGCAAGTTCGATCCCTTGCCGGAAATCAGGACTGCGACCTTCAACCTTGCCACGCTCCCTCCATACCGGTAATCGTAACCGATACTTCCTGACTACCACGGGCTATAATGCTGCCGATTGGGAATGATGGGACAGCGTTCTCAGCCAACAGGGAAATAGCTTCTCCAGTTGCAAATGCAGGCACGATAGCAACCATACCAATGCCACAATTGAAGATACGCACCATTTCTGGTAGAGACACACAACCTGTTAACACCAGCCAGCGAAATACCTGTGGCAGTGGCCAGGCGGTGGCATCGAGCGTCACAGCACAGGAATCTGGTATGACACGGGGAATATTCTCTAGCAGACCACCGCCTGTGATATGAGCGAGTGCTTTTACCAAGCCTGCCCGAATCAGGGAGAGACAAGGCCCGACATAGATACGAGTCGGCACTAGCAATGCTTCTCCTAGAGTCCAACCAGATGCGAATGGTGCTGGATCTGTATAGAATAAACCCTTTGTGTTCACTATATGTCTCACCATGGAATAACCGTTAGCGTGTAGACCACTAGATGCCAGCCCGAGCACCACGTCTCCAGGCACTACTGTCTCGCCTGTCACCAAAGCCTTACGTTCAACCGCCCCAACTGCGAAACCAGCTAAGTCATAATCTCCATCAGCATATGTACCAGGCATCTCCGCAGTCTCGCCGCCGATTAAGGCGCACCCAGCCTGACGACAACCTTCCGCAATGCTAGCCACAATTTGTGTCGCCATCTTAGTATCCAAGCGGCTAGTTGCAAGATAATCTAGGAAAAACAGAGGTTCAGCACCCTGAACGACCAGGTCGTTCACTGACATTGCAACTAAATCAACCCCAACCGTCTCAAAATTGTCAACTGCTCGCGCAACCTTCAGCTTAGTGCCTATGCCATCTGTTGCCGCTACCAGAATTGGATCCCGATAACCAGCCTCTTTGAGATCAAACAGAGCCCCGAACCCACCCAGCCGGGCGGTGGCGCCAGCGCGTGCTGTACTTTTGGCAAAAGGTTGAATGGCCTGGACTAGGGCATTACCCGCGTCAATATTCACACCCACATCTGTGTAGCTGAATGCAGGAGCGTCAGCACGCGCGAGGAAAAATGGCATCTGCATTATCTTGCAACATCACACAACACTTATGCGCTAAGCTAATATACTCTCTTCAGACGAGTTTGCAATGACTGTCACGTGGCTGTCCGCGATTCTTATTTTCGTCAGCCTATTAAGCCGGTCAGGCTTATTAGGTATGGCTGCTCCAGTGGCTGAAGAGCAGAGCAGTTGCATCATCAGCGATGTTTTTGTCGACGTCACTGGTTCCTCTCCGGCTGAGGCACAGCAACGTGCCTTCGCCAAGGCTGAAGCCAAAGCTGCCAGACAGCTGCTAGAACGGCTGACCATACCTGCTGACCATGCCCTCCTGCCAACTCAGATCAGCAGCCGCATCATCCATGGACTGGTACGTGATATTGCAATCGAGGCAGAAAAGACTACTCCCATGCGTTATGCAGCCCGGTTCTCCGTTCACTTCAGGCCGGAAGCGGTGCAGACCTATCTAAGGGTGCTTGGCGTGTCCTATATCGAGCCGCCGACTCGTCCAGTTCTGATTATCCCGCTGTTTCAGGAATCAACGTCTGTTATACCATATGTGTTGTCCAGAGACAATCTGTGGTGGCAATCGTGGAAAAAGCAGACTCATATCAACAGGTTGATTCCAACAATTATCGTACCGTCCAGCCATACAATGGAACAAACGATTCCGGAACAAGCCATCATGGTAGATGCGGTAGCTTGGAAAGCTATGGCGCGTCATTGGCATACCATTGAGCATGCTGTAGTGCTGCAGGCTATCGTTATTCACGCTGGCAAAAATCAACGACTCAATATAGTAGGAATACGCAGTTTCCATCCAGAAGACATGACACCACTACTGATAGAACGCATTATCGGCACCACAGATGAATCTTTAGAGAACGTGCTTGACAGGGCTGTCTGGACTGTGCTGAATCATCTGGAGACAGACTGGCGCCAGCAACACACGATATGGGTGGCGGCTAGGCGTGAGCAGGAACAGGTGCTAACTGTTGTACTGACAGTCGCCTCCCAAGCGGATTGGTTTTTGGTGCGGCGTGGTCTTGGGGGCATCCCCATGATCATTCGTGCGGAGTTGCAGGCTCTGACTCGCGTACAACTCCAGCTTACACTCTGGTACGTTGGAGAAGAGGTCCGGCTTGCGGCTGCCCTGGCTCAGCACGGTCTGAAGCTAGGCGGTCGTGGGTCGGTACGGCGCCTCTGGCGGACTGTAGCGCTTCCTGTAGATTAAGTAGGACCCGATGGGACAGAGAGAGCGAAAGTCGGCATATTACGTCAAAGCGATCCCAAACGGTCTGACGATTATGCGTCTTTTAGTAGCACCTTTGGCAGTATGGATGATTCATGAAGGTATGCTGGCGGTTGCTTTCTGGCTATTTACGGCCGCTGCTGTGACTGATGCCGCTGATGGCGCTCTCGCCAAGATGCTCAATGCCTGCACACGCATCGGGAGCTACCTCGACCCTCTAGCCGATAAAGCCTTGCTCGTAGGAGTCTATGTCGCTATGGGCTTTGCTGGCTATCTGCCGCGCTGGCTGGTTGCTTTAGTCGTGTTGCGTGATTGTCTGATTATAGGCGGCGCTATTTTCTACGAGCTCATTATCGGCAATATACGTATGCAGCCACTCGTTATTAGTAAGCTAAACACGCTTGGACAAATCTTTCTTGCTGGAATGCTACTGGGTGGATATGGACTTGGCATAGATGTAGAACCGATTCTAGATCCTATGCTCTGCGTCGTCGGTGTAACTGCTGTTCTGTCCGCTGTGGCTTACAGCTGGACTTGGGGCCGCGCGGCTCTCGCTAATAACGATCACGGATCTTTTGTTGAAAATTATATAAATTTACACAATCAATAAAACCAGCCCTATCCTGTGGTGTCTGTTACACCACAGGTCTATGCGACACAAGCGACTCAGCTTTTGATTCACTTGAGAGAGTACTGAGCAGTGTCTCAGAGTTCTAGTCAGGCTGCAGTGTACGATTATTGGTGTGCCAATCAGCATTGGAGTCTGCGCGTTTGAAAACGCATGCAGAATGGTTTCTCAATCTGTCATCATGATAAGGGGTATTTTCATTGACTTTGTGCCTGGTCTGACATTATACAGCAGGCCTGTTGCCAAGGATTGCACGGAGTGGGACTCGTGAAGCGTACTTATCAACCGAGTAGGCTTGTCCGCGCCCGGCGGCATGGTTTTCGTGCTCGTATGGCCACAGTGGGCGGGCGCCGCGTGATCAACAATCGCCGGGCCAAAGGTCGCAAGCGTCTGTCTGCATGAAAGGCGGAACACGATATGCCTGTGTTGGTCCGCCTCAAGCAGCGGGCAGACTTTATCCGCATTGCCAGGGTACAGTGTAAGCAGGTGATGCCAGGTCTGATTCTGCAAGCGGCTCCAACTATCGCGCTCCAGCCAATCGTGCGGGTGGGGTTTACTGTCAGCCGCAAGGTTGGCAATGCCGTGAAGCGTAACCGGATCCGGAGGCGTCTACGGGCGGTGGCAGCGGCCGTCTTGCCCAATGAGCTTCAAGCGGGTTACGATCTCGTTCTGATTGGCCGCGCTGAGGCTCTAGGCCGTCTTTACGGCGACCTATTCGCTGATTTGCAAACGGCCGTCCGGCGGCTTGGAATCTCTCGGCATACAGGAGTCAATGGCGCTGTGCTAAACAAAAAGGGTGCTAGAAGAGAGAAAACTCTACTATCCTTGACGGCTGCGCAAAGGTCTGAGGACGCACTGGTATGAAGTCACCTGTTGCCGCAATGATGACGTTTCTCGTGTATGTTTATCGATGGTTGATTTCCCCTATTTTGCCGCAGCACTGTCGCTATCTGCCGACCTGTTCTACCTATATGATAGAAGCTATAGAACGATTTGGCGCTGTGCGAGGTGGGTGGCTGACAGTGCTGCGGCTCGCACGGTGTCATCCTTGGGGTGGGCAAGGCTACGACCCAGTGCCCGATCGATGGCCAATCTCCTCCGCTAGGGAACATCCGCCTATTTCCTGAACAATTGAACCTCGAGTTCGCAACAGATTGCAAGACCATGTCGGAACAGCGCAACGTGATCCTGGCGGTCAGCCTTTCCCTAGCGATTATACTAGTGTTCCAGCTTATCCTCGTGCCGACCGATCAGCAGCCGTCCACGCCGTCCTCAGTATCAGTAGCCGTGCCGTCCCGAGCGGAAGACCAGTCTGAACCGCTCCCTCTTGCCGTAGAAGGAGTCCCATCAACTGACTCGACAGCACGTATCTCTATTAGCACGCCAAGTCTGCATGGTTCCATTGCCTTAATCGGTGGACGCATTGACACGCTGACTATGGTTAAGTATCACCTCACGCCTGAGCCATATGCCCCAGAAATCAGTCTCTTGACCCCGCCAAGCAGCAGCGTTCCCTACTACGTCGACTCCGGCTGGGCACCAGTGACACCGGGTCTTGAGGTCCCTGATGCCACGACCAGGTGGACGGCGGATTCACACTATTTAGGGGTAGAGAAGCCGGTCACTCTGACGTGGACTAACAAGGACGGTGTTGTTTTCAGCCGTAAATTTTCCGTTGACAGCGACTACATGTTCACGGTGCATCAAAAAGTGGAGAATCACAGTGATGTGCCATTAACTTTGGCACCTTATCAAGCTGTCTATCGATATGGTACGCCCCAGACGGCTGGTATGTACATACTACATGAAGGACCACTCGGCCTGATGGATGGAACCTTAAGGGAGAAAGATTATAAGGATTTGAAGGAAAGCGGAAAAATCTTCAGGGAAGAATCTGAAGGTGGATGGGCTGGTATCACAGATAAGTACTGGCTCGTAGCACTCGTCCCGCCGCAGAACCAGAAAGCTACTATGCGTTTCCTGCACCAGATGATCCGCGGTATTGATGTCTATCAGGTTGACCATGTAGGGCCTGCACAAACCATAGCGCCCGGCCACCTTGCTGAGACTGTAGGCAGAGTCTTTGCCGGTGCTAAGGAAGCTCAACTGCTCGACTACTATGCAACGACCTTAGGAATCAGAAAGTTTGATCTTGCTATTGATTTTGGCTGGTTCTCCTTCCTGACTAGGCCGTTCTTTCACGCTTTGACGTTTCTGCGTGGGCTTGTCGGTAACTTTGGGGTTGCTATTTTACTGTTTACCGTCCTTATAAAGGCTTTGGTCTTCCCACTAGCCAACAAATCCTATCAGGCCATGAGCAAGATGAAGAAACTGCAGCCTGAATTGAAAAAATTGCAGGAACGCTTCAGAGACGACAGAGTGCGGCTGAATCAGGAGATGATGGCCCTCTACAAAAGGGAGAAGATCAACCCAGCCGCTGGCTGTCTGCCAATCCTGATCCAGATTCCTATCTTCTTTGCCCTCTACAAGGTTCTGTTCATTACTATAGAAATGCGGCATGCACCATTCTTCGGCTGGATTCAGGACCTGTCTGCCCCAGATCCAACCAGCCTTTTCAATCTCTTCAGCTTGATCCCGTGGACACCACCTGCACTTCTACAAATCGGCGTGTGGCCACTGGTCATGGGTGTGACAATGTGGCTGCAGCAGAGAATGAATCCGCAACCAGCTGACCCAGTGCAAGCTCGCGTCTTTGCTATGCTGCCAATAGTTTTCACAGTCATGCTCGCCCAGTTCTCAGCAGGCTTGGTTATCTATTGGGCGTGGAATAATGTTTTGTCAATTCTTCAGCAGTGGGTGATCATGAAAAGAATGGGCGTGAAGCTTTGATGTCTCGCTATGTGGAACACTCGGTCAGGTTCATATGCCAGGTTCAAATGCAGATCATGAAAGAGGACAAGGAGCCAGCTTCGATCTTGAAGCTGGGCGGCGTTTGTTCTCTGCTCCTTGCACATTTGTGACAGCTGTGCCAGACGTCAGCCAACTCCCTCTATGCTCCCTCCCTGAGATTGCTTTTGCTGGCCGTTCTAATGTCGGTAAATCCAGCTTGATCAATGCCCTGACGAATCGCCGGACTTTAGCTCGTACCTCAAATCAGTCTGGTTGTACGCAACATGTTCTTTTTTTTCAGTTAGCAAATCGCCTGATACTAGTGGATCTGCCGGGATATGGCTATGCTGCCAAAGCCCCAAAGGCCATTGTGCAACAGTGGACTGGGCTAGTATACGACTACCTGTGTAGCAGACCATCCCTGCGCCGTGTTTTGCTGCTGATCGACGGCCGCCATGGTATCAAGAACAATGATCACGCGATCATGTGTATGCTCGACCGGTCTGCCGTGAGCTATCAACTGATCCTTACAAAAGCAGATAAAATGGGACCAGGAGAGATCCCTCCACAGCAGGTAGCTACCAGCGCTGAAGCGGCCCGTCATGCAGCTGCTTATCCATATGCGCTTATCACTAGTGCTGCAAAGCACATTGGTATCCCCATACTGCGCGCCACTCTGGAAGGCCTGTCGCTCCCTGGTAGGGAACGGGACACATGAGTGCGCCTGTACAGACCACCATGGCAACAGAGCGGGATATCTGGTTAGCGAAGACCCAGACGCTAGTGGAAGCCTTGCCATATATGCGTGCCTTTTCCGGCGGGACATTCGTAGTCAAGTACGGTGGCCATGCTATGGGTGAGGATCATCTAGCGGCAGATTTTGCCCGCGACGTGGTGCTGCTCAAGCAGATTGGTATTCACCCGGTGGTAGTACATGGTGGTGGGCCGCAAATCGGTGCCATGCTGCAAAGATTGCAGATCCCAAGCTCTTTCATGGATGGCTTACGCGTTACGGATGCAGAAACCATGAGCGTGGTTGAGATGGTCTTATCAGGGCTGATTAACAAACAGATCGTCGCTGCTATCAATCAACAGGGCGGCTTTGCTGTTGGCCTGTCAGGTAAAGACGGCAAACTGATTCAAGCGACCAAGCTGCATCACAAAACAGACTTAGGGTACGTTGGGGAACCTGCTACCATCACCCCCCATATTCTCGACACATTTCGAGAGTCAGACATCATTCCAGTCATCGCGCCAGTTGGCATGGGGCGCGCCGGCGAAAGCTACAACATCAATGCTGACACCGCTGCTGGAGCTGTTGCTGGGGCTCTGGCCGCACGGCGTTTGCTGATGCTGACTGATGTAGAAGGAGTTCTGGATAGAGAGGGGCGTTTAATTACAGAGATGACTGGTACCCAAGCGAAGAGGGCTATCGCAGACGGCGTTATTAAGGGTGGTATGATACCGAAGATTCATACGTGTCTTGATGCTGTCGAGCGAGGAGTAGAGGCCGCAGTCATACTGGATGGGCGCGTTCCCCATGTCATCCTTCTGGAACTTTTCACAACCCACGGCGCCGGCACGCTAATCCGGAAAGGGTAAAACTCTCTAAAAACTAGAGATGCCGTGACTGTACTGTCTTGTGCGTAGCGAAGTCTTTCTGATTGGCATCTGATTGCTCATGATCTATTAAGATGTATTATCAGTTGATGATACACCTTTTAATACAGTATAGCAGAAGAATCTTGTTATTGAAGACGAATCACGGCAAGCTAACAAGTGAAATGGCCTCGAGCGATCCCTTGGCGTCGCCATGTCAAGGTGGGGTTAGACCGTTGAATGGAGCTTTTTAGAGGGGGCGTGTATGGCACGTAAGAAGATCGCACTGGTTGGAGCCGGCAACATTGGCGGCACCTTAGCTCATCTCATCTTGCTCAAAGAGCTTGGTGATGTTGTTCTCTTTGATGTTATCGAAGGCATGCCATCGGGAAAGGCACTAGACATACAGCAAAGCAGCGCTATAGAAAATATAGACTGTCAGTTGGTTGGTGCGAGTACTTATGCAGCGATAGAAGGTGCAGACGTAGTAGTGGTTACTGCTGGTGTTCCTCGCAAGCCTGGTATGAGTCGCGATGACCTCATCGGAATCAATACCAAGGTCATGAGAGCTGTAGGCGAGGGAGTCAGGCAATATTGCAAGAACGCCTTTGTGATCTGCATCACAAATCCGCTTGATGCTATGGTATGGGTGCTGCGCGAAGTCTCTGGTCTGCCGACTCATAAGGTCGTCGGCATGGGAGGCGTTCTCGATTCTGGGCGATTCCGTACCTTCCTGGCTGAGGAGTTCAATGTCTCTGTTGAAGATGTCAGTGCCTTCGTGCTAGGTGGACATGGGGATACTATGGTGCCATTGGTCCGCTATTCATCCGTTGGGGGTGTCCCTTTGCCGGAATGCGTACGGCTCGGTTGGAGTACTCAGTCACGGGTTGATTCTATTGTAGAGCGTACTCGTAATGGAGGAGCGGAAATTGTTGGTCTTCTAAAGACAGGTTCAGCGTTTTATGCACCAGCAGCTGCTGGCATTGTGATGGTCGAAAGCTATCTGAAAGACAAGAAGCGTATTCTTCCCTGCGCTGCTTGGTGCGACAAGGAATACGGGGTGGATGGGATGTACGTTGGCGTTCCAGCCGTGATTGGAGCCGGTGGAGTAGAGAAAATTATAGAAATCGAACTCAGTGTCTCGGAAAAGGCGGCTTTCGACCAGTCAGTACTAGCAGTCCGTACGCTGGTCGACGCTGCAAAGAATATGATGCAGCCGGCGTGACCTAAGGGGAGACTGAGCCCATGAATATCCATGAATACCAAGCGAAGCAACTTCTGAAGAGATATGGCGTTGCGATTAACAACGGCATGGTTGCCTATACGCCTGAGGAGGCGGAGTCCGCAGCGCATCAGCTTGGTGGGTCGCTTTTCGTCGTAAAATCCCAGATTCATGCCGGTGGGCGCGGCAAGGGTAAGTTTAAAGAATCTGAAGCTGGTGAGAAAGGTGGGGTGCGTCTAGTACGGACAGCAGCAGACGTGCGTGCTCACGCTGAACAAATGCTCGGCCAGACACTGGTGACTCATCAGACTGGCGCTGGCGGCAAGACCGTGAAACGGCTGTATATAGAATCCGGGTGCGACATTGCACGCGAGCTCTACTTATCCATGCTCATTGATCGGGCTGCCTCTTGTGTGACTATTATAGCTTCTACGGAAGGAGGAATGGAAATCGAGAAAGTAGCTGCGGAAACCCCAGAGAAGATCATAAAAGTGCCTGTAGATTTTATTATGGGTATCCAGCAGTTTCATGCTCGCAGGATCGCTTTCGGCCTCAAGCTCGAAGGAAAGCAAATCCGTGCTTGTATCAATTTTGTCACATCCATGTACCATGCGTTCGTGGAACTGGACGCTTCGCTGATTGAGATCAACCCGCTTGTTGTGACTCCAGCGGGTGATGTCATTGCACTTGATGCCAAGATGAATTTTGACGATAACGCCTTGTTCCGTCATAAGGAGGTTGTGGAGTTGCGTGACGAGGATGAGGAAGATCCACGCGAGCGAGAAGCGGCTCGTCACTCTCTGAATTATATCACCCTAGATGGTAGCATAGGTTGCATGGTCAACGGCGCAGGCCTTGCAATGGCAACTATGGATATCATTAAACTCTACGGTGGCTCTCCAGCAAATTTTCTCGATGTTGGTGGTGGTGCAACTAAGGAGCGTGTAACAATCGCCTTCAAGTTGATTTTATCGGAAACAAATGTCAAGGGGATTTTAGTAAACATCTTCGGAGGTATCATGCGATGTGATATAATCGCAGAAGGTGTAGTGGCTGCGGCACGCGAGGTCAGCCTGCATGTGCCTTTGGTCGTACGGTTGGAAGGCACAAATGTTGATTTTGGCAAGAAGGTCATTCACGAATCTGGACTGCCTATCATTACTGCCGATAACCTAGCTGACGCAGCAGAAAAGGTAGTCAAGGCTGTGCAGGAGGCTGCGTGACATGGCTATTTTTGTTAACAAGGACACGAAGGTCCTCTGTCAAGGTATTACTGGCGCCCAAGGGACCTTCCATACAGAACAGGCCATCGCTTATGGCACACAAATGGTTGGCGGTGTGACCCCTGGTAAGGGGGGCACGATGCATCTCGATCTGCCTATATTTGATACCGTCACTATGGCCCGAGAGATGACTGGTGCTGATGCCACAGTTATATATGTCCCACCACCTTTTGCTGCAGACGCCATTCTGGAATCTGTGGCTGCTGAAGTGCCCCTGATCGTTTGCATTACCGAGGGGATTCCTGTTGCGGATATGTTACAGGTTAGGCGTGTGCTCACAGCACAGAGCAAAAGCCGTCTGATTGGCCCCAATTGCCCAGGCATCATCACACCGGGCGACTGTAAGATTGGGATCATGCCTGGACACATTCACCAGAAGGGTAACATCGGTGTCATCTCTCGCTCCGGAACCCTGACCTACGAGGCGGTAGCGCAAACCACAAGTGCCGGCCTAGGACAGTCCACCTGTATAGGCATCGGAGGTGACCCCCTGAACGGTACGAATTTCATAGACTGCTTTGAAGCGTTTCTCGCGGATTCAGAAACTGAGGGGATCGTCATGATTGGCGAGATCGGTGGTACAGCTGAAGAGGAAGCGGCGGATTTTCTCAAGCACAATAAGGTCAAGAAGCCAGTAGTAGGCTTCATCGCTGGGGCGACAGCACCACCAGGACGGAGGATGGGGCATGCTGGCGCCATCATCTCTGGTGGTAAAGGTACTGCTGCTGACAAGTATGAAGCCCTGCGCTCTGCCGGTGTTCATGTCACGGAATCCCCTGCAGCCCTTGGCAGTGCTATGTTGAAAGCCATACGCAATTGAAAGTGCTCATGAGCGAATGCGTTGCCAAACTGCGCGGCTTAATCTAGCATGTGGCTCTGTGTGGTTTCGCGCCGGGATGGCACGGCTGACTCACAGTGGATGTGTCAACCGAGTGTCCTAGATGAGGAAGGCGATGCGGTGCAAGCCGCACCGACCATAGATGGGACGCAGCAGCGTAGAGACATTTCTCTTCGGAACAAACGCGACCTTCATCGCTGAGCTGTATCAACGGTATCTCCTGGACAGGGCCGCGATTGATCAGAGCTGGGCCCAATTCTTCGACGAGTTAAAGGAAAGAAACCCGTCAGTCTTAGCAGATTTGCAGGGAGTTTCGTGGTCGCCTGCTGGGGCAGAGGTCATCGGGACTAACGTGAATCAGAATGCACGAGGCGAAAAGAGCAACGCGTCACGTGGGATAGTTACCGCGGACGTCCGCCGGCACACCCTTGATTCTATTCGTGCCTTGATGATGATTAGGGTTTACAGGGTCCGGGGCCACCTCATTGCCCGTCTGGATCCCCTTGGCCTGCATGGAGAACACTACCACCCAGAGCTTGACTATCATGAATATGGTTTCACAGAAGCTGACCTAGATCGTGAGATCTTCATAGACAATGTGCTTGGGATGGAAACCGCTACTTTGCGGCAGATCCTCGGGGCCGTGCAAGTGACCTATTGCAGTCACATCGGTGTCGAGTTCATGCATATCCAGGATCCCGAGCAGAAAGCGTGGATTCAACGTATAATTGAAAATGGTCGTAATCAAACGGCATTTTCTTCCACAGATCAGCGTGCCATCCTTGAACAGCTAACAGAGTCTGAAGAGTTTGAACGCTTCTTGCATACCAAGTACGTCGGTACAAAGCGTTTTGGCCTGGAGGGTGGAGAGTCTCTTATCCCGCTGCTGGAACAGATTCTCAAACGCGGTAGCCAACTTGGCCTAAACAATATTGTACTCGGCATGGCTCATCGCGGCCGGCTTAACGTGCTCGCTCATGTGTTAAAGAAGCCCTATCGGGCCATCTTTTCGGAGTTCCAGGGGAACCCAGCCCATCCAGAAGACGTGCAGGGCTCTGGTGATGTCAAGTACCATCTGGGCACATCAACTGATCGCGTGTTTGACAACAGGACGATACATATCTCGTTGATTGCCAATCCCTCACACCTAGAGGCTGCGGACCCAGTAGTGCTCGGCAAGGTGCGAGCTAATCAGACACTGCGCGGTGGTATGATTGCCCGCGACGAGGTCATGGGAGTCATCCTACATGGCGATGCCGCCTTCGCTGGTCAGGGTATGGTCGCTGAGTGCTTTGGTTTGTCACAGTTGAAAGGGTACTGCAGCGGTGGTACGATTCACGTGATTATCAACAACCAGATTGGCTTCACAACATCGCCCCAGCATAGCCGTTCTAGCCATTATCCGTCTGATGTGGCCAAAGGCGTACAGGCGCCCATTTTTCATGTTAATGGTGACGATCCAGAGGCGGTCGTACATGTTGCTCGCATAGCAACAGAATTCCGACAGCAATTCATGGCGGACGTAGTTGTCGACATGCTTTGCTACCGCCGTCATGGTCATAACGAAACAGATGAACCTGGTTTCACGCAGCCAACTATGTACGGACGGATTGCTACCCATCCTACGACTCGACGGATTTATGCCCGTAAGCTGATGCAGGATAATCTGGTACGTGACAATGAAGTAGATTGTATCGCGGCACGTTGCTGGAATCGCTTGGAGGCAGAGTACGCAGCATCCACAAACTACAGGCCTAACAAGGCTGACTGGCTAGAAGGTATCTGGAGCGGTCTGATTCCGGCAACAGGAGAGGAAGAGTTACATCAGGAATCCACTGACGTGTCAGTAGACATACTAAAAGTAGTAGGATATGCTCTTTTTACTCCACCAAGTGGTTTAGTTCTTCATGCTAAGATTCTTCGTCAACTGGGGAACAAACGGCGTATGATAGAGACTGGTCAGGGCATTGATTGGGCAACCGCTGAGACACTGGCGTTTGGCACTCTGCTAGTTGAGGGCGCGCCTGTGCGGCTTTCTGGCCAGGATAGTGGGCGTGGGACTTTTTCGCAACGGCACGCAGTACTTGTGGATCAGGGAAACGAATCCGTTTACATCCCGCTCAATCACATCCGCGATGGCCAGGCGCTTTTCGAGGTTGTTGATAGTCCCTTATCTGAGGAATCAGTTCTTGGCTTTGAGTATGGACATTCCCTTGCGATGCCAACAGCCTTGGTCATTTGGGAAGCACAGTTCGGCGACTTTGCTAATGGCGCACAAGTGATTTTTGACCAGTTCATCACCTCAGGGGAGGCGAAGTGGTTACGTCTGTCGGGTCTAACAATATTCCTGCCACATGGTTTTGAAGGCCAGGGGCCAGAGCACTCGTCCGGCAGGCCAGAACGTTATCTGCAATTAACTGCCGATGATAACATTCAGATATGTCTCCCGACAACGCCAGCGAACTTCTTTCACCTGTTACGGCGACAAATCCGGCGCAATTTCCGCAAGCCTCTAATCGTATTTACGCCAAAGACACTGTTGCGACACAAGGCATGTGTCTCTCCACTAGCAGCCTTCGGGCCTGCATCGCGGTTCCATCGGGTATTGCAGGATAGTATAGCTTTGGTTCCCCATGATCAAGTGCGTCGGGTGATTCTGTGCAGCGGCAAAGTTTATTACGATCTAGTACAACGGCATCTTGAACTTGGTTTAAAAGATGTGGCGATCGTTCGTGTAGAACAACTGTATCCCTGGCCCAAGGTGAGTATCAAGGCACAGCTCACCAAGTATCCCTGTGCTGAACTGGTGTGGTGCCAGGAAGAGCCAGCCAACCAGGGGGCGTTTTTTCATGTTGACCGACGTCTACAATATATGCTCGAAGAGCTGGGACGTCCCCAGCGATGGCCGATTTACGTTGGCCGTAAAGCATCAGCGTCGCCGGCTACTGGTCTGCTGCGTCGCCATCTAGAGGAACAAGCGTTACTGGTTGAGCAAGCGTTGCGCTGGGACGCAGAAGCGATCGTTCAACCGTTTCGGCGGCCAGCCGAGCCTGGCGCAATGCAGATCCCCACATGATCTTTTCCAGGTACCGCTGCGATCTTCGAGGTTGCTATGTCTACCGAAATCAAGGTCCCTCCGCTGGGCGAGTCCGTTACAGAGGCGACGGTTGCTAAGTGGTTCAAGGCATCTGGCGAGCTTGTAAGCATCGATGAACCCCTTGTCGAGCTGGAAACCGACAAGGTCACTGTTGAAGTGCCTGCACCAGTCACTGGCATCTTAGGCGAGCCCCTCGTGGCTGCTGGAGAAACCATAGCTGTTGGGGCTGTTCTATGTGTGATTGCAGAGGTCAGCAGTGCCGTTGGGCCGTTTACCCCATCGGATATACAATCGAGATTAACCTCTGATAAAGAAGTGAAAAAAGAAGCGAAAGAATCTGTTCCTCATGTAACTGATCATCTTTCACCGGCTGTACGTCGGATCGTGGCAGAGCAGACCCTGACACCGTCTGTCATCCCTGCCACAGGCCGAGGTGGACGGTTGACAAAGGAGGATGTCATCAACTTCCAGAGTGCTCCGCTGGCGTCAGCTGCCCCTGCCTTCTCCACGACGGAGAGTGCTGGCCGCGGTGAGAAGCGGGTTCGCATGACGAGATTGCGCCAGAGAATTGCTGCCCGCCTGAAGGACGCTCAAAACACTGCTGCTATGCTCACAACCTTCAACGAAGTTGATATGACGGAAATCATCGCTCTTCGTAATCGTCACCGTGTGGCGTTTGAGAAGCAATATAAGGCTCATCTCGGTTTCATGACCTTCTTTACTAAGGCCTGTGTAGCCGCTCTGAAGACATTTCCTGCCGTTAACGCCGAGATCGACGGTGAGGAGATCATCTACAAGGAGTATTGCCACATAGGTGTGGCGGTTAGTACTCCACAAGGATTAGTAGTGCCTGTAGTACGGGATGCTGATCTCAAGTGCTTTGCCACGGTTGAGACAGAAATCACTGAGCTGGTCCGCCGTGCCCGTGACGGCGAGCTAACTGTAGCCGATCTGAGTGAGGGCACGTTTACTATTACGAACGGGGGCATATACGGCTCTCTGATGAGTACGCCGATTCTGAATCCTCCCCAATCGGGTATTCTCGGCATGCACAGAATCCAACCACGGCCTGTCGTCGGGCTCGATGGCTTGATCCACGCACGGCCAATGATGTACGTGGCGCTGTCGTATGACCATCGTATCATCGACGGTCGAGAAGCTGTCTCATTCCTGGTGCGGGTGAAGGAGTGTATTGAGGACCCAGTGCGCCTATTGCTAGAGGTGTAAGACATGCCGGCGGAACCTCTCTCCCTTTTACCCTAGCCAATTCTGCAGTCAACTCTGGGTGGTTGGCAAAGCCGACTGCAGCTGACCGCAGGCCGCACAGATCTCCCGACCGCGCGCCATCCGTGTCGGCGCCGAATAGCCAGCATCGTTGAGAATGGCGGCAAAACGATGGATAGCTGTTTCTGCTGAACAGGTATAGGGTGCTCCTGGCCACGGGTTGAATGGAATCAGATTGAATTTACACGGTACACCATTGACCAGTCGTACCACAGCACGAGCATCAGATTCACTGTCATTGATTCCCTTGAGCATAATATATTCAAAGGTGATACGATGGGCATTGCTTGCCGGCTTGTAATTGCGACAGGCTGTCATCAAGGTCGCCAGGGGGTATTTTTTGTTAATGGGCATGAGGACGTCGCGCACCGTATCTGTTGCGGCGTGTAAGCTCACCGCTAAATTGCAAGCAACTTCCTCTCCTAACCGACGAATCATAGGCGCTACACCGGCCGTTGACACCGTCACGCGCCGGTGTGACACAGCGAGGCCGTCTGGGTTCATGAGAATCTTCAAGGCAGTGGCTACGTTGCTGTAATTCAACAAGGGCTCGCCCATGCCCATCATAACTACATTGAAGGGTGGTTGGTTGCTTGATGGCCAGGTGCTGTAGGCATCCTTAGCCAGTAGAAGCTGGCCAATAATCTCAGCAGCACCTAGATTACGGGCTAGTTTCTGCGTGCCCGTATGACAGAAGCGACAAGTAAGTGTGCAGCCCACTTGGCTTGACACACAAACCGTACCACGCCCCTCCCCAGGGATATAGACGGTTTCCACCTCTCGTCCGTCGGAAAAACGTAAAAGCCATTTGTGGGTAAAGTCAGAAGAGGCGACCATCGCCCGGCTTATTTGCGGGCGACTCACAATACAATGCTCCGCTAACTTCTTGCGGCAAGCGTTGGGTAGATTAGTCATGGTAGCAAAATCAGTGGCGCCGCGATGATAAATCCAGTGCCAGAGCTGCCTCGCGCGGAAAGGCTTTTCGTCTAGCTTGGCCATGAGAACCGTGAAATCGGCTGGCAATAGCCCCACGAGATCGACAGGAAACACTGGAGCAGCTGCAGCGGGTATGGCAGAACTCAACATACTCTGCGATTCTCTTGATATTAGGAATGAGTAGATACGCGAATCAGGTGACGTTCTACCAGGGAAGCGGCTTCCACCAGTGTATCGACCACAAAATCAGGCGTGATACTGCCTCTGTACTCGCTTTCTCTGCCGTAACCAGTACGCACAAGGACAGTGCGCATCCCTGCTACCTGCCCCATACCAATGTCAGCCTCCTTATCCCCAATCATATAAGCCTGTCTCGAGTCAAAGCTATGGTGACAGCGTACCTGTTGCAGTAATCCTGGTCGTGGCTTCCGACAGGCACAGTTATCATCGGGCCCATGCGGGCAGATATAAAAGCCGTCAAGCCGCACGCCTTCGGCCATCAGCATCGCACGCAGGCGAGCGTGAATCGCGGCGACCTGGGATTCATCGAAAAAACCACGAGCCACCCCAGACTGATTAGTCAGCACAATCAAGCCAAACTTCATGGCTTGTAACTGACGTAGCCCTGATGCGACGCCCGGCAACAGGGTCAGTTGGTCAGGGTGAGACAGATAATGCGTGTCCACATTGAGGGTGCCATCACGGTCGAGAAACACATAACGCTGCCTCTGTAGCATCCCCACCTACTGTTGATGAAGTTTCACCTTATAGTCTTTCAATCTGTATCACACGCTCTCAAGCTTCTTGAAGCCGCATGACCTCTGAACTCTCCGCCCCTCTCACTCACTCTACAACGCACATCATCGACTGGAAAGTTGCAGAATATCATGTAACATCGTTTCCATAGAATTCTCTTAGGATCATTCGAATCCTGACTAATCCTTTCTCATGTCATGGCCGATGTCGGGAGAACTGTACCAATATGACGGGCAACGGACTGCCCCGACACCAGAATATCTGTGTGCTGTATTTTGCTCTGCTCAATCCTGTAAGAACAGCGCATCCCGTCGGATCTCATACACCATGAGAGCAGTAGCGATCGCGAGGTTGAGGGAATCTATATGACCCACCATAGGAATCCTGACCAACCGTGTGCAGACCTTGGCCATGGCTGCGGAGAGACCAGAGCCTTCGCTGCCCATCAATAGTAGGACCGGTGCCTTGTAACGCTGTCTGAAGTCCTCGCGTGCAGATAAATGCGTTCCTATCACATCACCTGGCCAGGTAGTGCGCCACTGCAGAAAGGTATCTTTGTCCATCCTGACAAGAGGCACATGGAAAATAGAACCCATGCTTGCCCGGACTGCTTCTCGTGCGTAGGGATCACAGCAGCTCCCGATTAAGCAGATGCCACCGATGCCTGTAGCATCGATAGTGCGTATGATAGTACCAAGATTGCCGGGATCGCGGATATTTTCTAAGGCAATCCATAGCTCTGTACGTCCAGGCCCGATGGGAGGGACTCCCCAGCGCTGAACAAAGACCGCTAGGAGATCCTGCGGGTTGTTGCGGGTTGCGACTTTTGCGAAGACAGGTTCTGATAATGCTAGACATATAACACCATGTGCTATTGCCCAATTGATCAGTTTAGTGCGGATCCAGCTAGACTCTGTTCTCTCTGCACTCATCAGGATCAACCGAGGGACCCAACCGTAACGCATCGCCGTCGCGACAATGCTCATTCCCTCGGCTACAAACAAACCGCTTTTCCGACGAGTCTTACGTAGGCTCAGCGCACGCACAAGTTTCACAGCTGGATTGCGCAGGCTAGTTAGCACGCGGCACGCTAGTCGCTGCTCAGCTTCTAAGGCCATTGCTCCTCCAGCGTGTAAACAGGGATGTGGACAGGACCCGTCCTGCTCCGACTTCTCGCAAGAGTAATTCACCACTCTCGAAGTGTCCGCCACGTGCCGCTAGGATTTCCCGAATCAGGCAGTCAAAGGATAGACTAGAGGCACGTACGGCGTAAGTCGTGAGCATGAGGAAGGCCTCTTCATCCTCTAGTAGGTGTTCACAGTTCTGCAAGAGGGCGGGCAGGTCCTGAAAGAGGTTCCAGACCTCTCCCCCAGGGCCGCGGCCGAATTTTGGCGGGTCCAGCAGCACACCGTAGTACCTGTGCTGACGGCGAACCTCGCGCGCGGTGAATTTCCTAGCATCGTCAAGAATCCAGCGAATCGGTGCCCTGTCCAGGCCAGCACTAGATTGATTCAGGCGTGCCCAGGCTATTGCTTTTCGTGATGCATCTACGTGTGTTACTTTCGCTCCAGCTATGACCGCAAGTAAAGACGCCACTCCTGTATATCCAAAGAGATTTAATAATTGCGGTTTTACTCTTTTAGAACGATGAATCATGTTCTTCATATACTGCCAGTGCGGATACTGCTCTGGGAATACCCCAATATTACAAAAGGAGTTGAATCTGCAAGTGATAGGCATCTCGTCGATGGAGACAAACCAAGTATCCGGAAGAGGACAGCGGAACTGCCAGCTGCCGGCACCGTTGTTGCCATCAAAAGTACCATCAGCTGCCTTCCAAACGCCGGATTCCTGGTGTGGCGACCACATCGCCTGTGGTTCCGGCCTATTGACCGTAATATGACCGAATCGTTCTAACTTGCGGCCGTCACCAGAATCTAGCAGCGCATAATCTGGAAAGCCTTCTGTCACGGTGAGAAAGATTTTGTGTGGAGCTTTTGTGTTTCCTATCACTTGTGCCCTGTTCTTTAAACCTTGAGAGGGGCGATTCCCAGATTTACTAGGCGTAAGCGCCGTCTTCAATGAGAAACTGCACGCGGCGACTCTGCCAGAGATCACGATGCAAGACCCCCACGATATGCATCAGGGTGCCATTGTTAGCAAGAAGCGCACAACCAAGATCAGAATCAGCACTGCGAAAAGCAATAGCCTTCAAGCGCGCTCCGCTGTTTCCTACCAGAAGACAATGCACATGTCCTAAACCAACTATCTTAGATTGTATAACCCGTACATTAGTGAGCACGAAGCGTGGCTCAGGATTACCAGAGCCAAACGGCCCTAGCTGGCGCAGTAAATCTACCAAGGAAAGAGTAGCCCCGGCCGGATCCAGTGCTCCTTCTACATACAACTCTGGTGTGAGGCATACGGTAGGAACGAGCCGTTCAAGCAAAAAGCTGCGAAAAGCTTGCAGATGCGCTAGCGGGACTGTGAACCCGGCTGCCATAGCGTGGCCGCCGCCGCTTTCCAATAACCCTGCGGCCCGTGCGGCCAGCACAGCCGCTCCTAGGTCAACACCGGGGACAGAGCGACCTGAACCCTTAGCCACGTTGCCTTCAAGAGAAAATACGCATGCTGGTCGATGATACCGTTCCTTTAGGCGACCGGCGATGATGCCAATGACCCCCGGGTGCCAATGCCAGCCGGCAACAAAAATCAAAGGGACTTGTAGAGCAGGACAGGCATCTATCTGTTGCAGTGCTTTTAAAAGAATATCATTTTCTATTTTTTGCCGTCTTTGGTTGTAACTATCGAGTAACCAAGCAATGCTTAAAGCTTCTCTTGGATCATGAGTGGACAGTAGCCTAGCCCCTAAATCCGCCTGCCCAACTCGCCCGCCTGCGTTGACTCGTGGGCCGAGCAGGAATCCCAGATGCCAGGACTCTGGGCGGTCATGCAACCCAGCGACCTTGGTCAGGGCCTTGAGGCCCTCATTACTGCGCTTGGCCATGACTTTTAACCCCTGTGTAACCAAGGCACGGTTTACCCCTATAAGCGGGACCATGTCACAAACAGTCCCAAGGGCTACCAGATCAAGCCACCGCATAAGATCTGGTGACGGTTGACCGGCTGCCGTGTACCAAAGACTCTTTTGCAAGATTCTATGAGTCGCTACTGCTACCATAAAGGCTACACCCACCGCTGCGAGATAGCCATACGGACTGGTCTCGTCAGCCCGATTAGGATTGACGATAGCAACAGCTCTAGGCAGCTGTACTTCTGCCTTATGATGATCCACTACTATTATATCCAGACCCGCTTTCATTGCTAATGCCAGCGGCTGGAAGGCAGAGGTGCCACAATCTACCATCAATACTAGTGATGCTCCTATAGATTGTAATTTCAATAGAGCCTTTGCATTAGGGCCATAGCCTTCGTTAAGGCGGTGGGGAACATACAGTACAGTCTGACCACCAGCAGCGTCGATAAAGCGCTTCATCAACGCGGCAGCAGTGGCACCGTCCACGTCATAGTCACCGAATACAGCGACAGTTTCCTTACGCATGATAGCAACAGCTAAGCGCTCTGCAGCGCTTTTCATATCTTTCAAGTGAAAGGGATCTGGAAAAGAGTATAACAACTTTGGAGTGATATATGATTCTACCGTATCAGGAGAGACACCACGTCTTACTAAGACCTGTGCGATCATATCTGGCAGACCAGTGCGCTGGCATAGGGCAAGGGTAGCGCGTTCGTCGGCAGCTGCACACAGCCAGTACCGGCCGTTTAGGGAGCAAGTCACACCCAAAAACGGCGCTGGGTCCCTGACCTCGTGTAGATTGGGATCAGCACCGTCCATCATTGGCCTAGCGAAATAGTGACGAGCCTGCACGATATTGTCGCAGCTTTTCAAGTGTACGGCCAGAGAGTGAGTAAGAGCGACACTGGCACAGAAACGTACACTCTTCAACCTCACGCTCTCTGTGACTGTAATAGTAGCAAACATGATATTGAAGATATTACCATTCCACCATGTGCCAGTGAACAGTCGTATACAAGATGGTCTGGCCCTGTGTGCCAACAGCTATAGGCTATTCTGGCCTTCTGTTACCGACACCTCCTTGAGCGGAGCTTAGTGAGCACGCCCCTGTTTCGCAGACCTCTAGAATCAGTTCCTGACGCTCAAGTTGATTCCCCTCTCAGCCCTGGGGTCGGTGTGGGGGAAATTATCACATGCGGCGGCACTGCCTTTAGCGAGGATCGCAGGCCGCGGCCCCCGCCCCTGAGGGGACGGACGTCGTGGCGCGGCCCAGTGACTACTTCTACCACGCGACCGTCTCCCATGCTGATGCCGCCGTCAAAAGCTGCCAAAGCCGTGGCCCATTTCATATATTCATCCGGAGGAGCACACATAGTTCAGTCAACGGGTAGCGCAGCCTTCGCAGCTAGAAAAGTATCTCTACATATAAGATTATAAAGTGCTCGTTAAATACTCTTCAGTTGTATTTTCAGGGAGAGACAGGCGGAGCTAGCGCAAGTACTGCCGGTACGCCCGCGTGGGAAACAACAAGAAACACGGCCACGCCACCCCTTTCCTCCACATGGCTTGCGGGACGGTACGAGGGAGGGACCGTTACCCTGCTGTGTGAAAAGGGAGGAGAGCAGTCTGTAGAAGCGACGAGCTTCTTATACGGTCAGCTGCTGTCTACGGGCGCGCAAGCAGCCGATTCGGGGTGTGCTCGAAGTGAGCCGCGTGGCCATGGGGCTACTCGCCTTGCTACACTGCGAGGTCACTCTGCCAGACTGGTATGTTCACAGACCAACGCCAGTGATGAGGTATAATATAATGGCATAATGCACCATTGCCTTGTCGGCAGGTGCCACTCTCACTATATTCACATCATACCCATCATCGCCATGAGGCTAAGCTGCAAATCTGTTACCCCTATCAAGCGCCTCCCCTAGCCAATCTCGTTTCATCATCAGTGCCTGGACGCGCCTCTCAGAACTCTCGCACAGATCAGTACAGAATCGGGGAGCGTTTCTCTGCCGCAACAGCATGCCTTGACGCGAAGGAGACGTCAGAGGAAACTGTCATTACTGAGGTTAACGATGATTTTGCAGCTTACAGATCCGGTGTGGTGGTACCACGATGGACTATCTTCAAGGGCGCCGTGTTTGGGCCCGGACACTATGCTCGCTCTTGGTCGAGGAGAAGACACGTCATGACACGCATGTCAGTTTTTAGCAGTCCTTTGTTGTTAGGATTCGATCATTTCGAACGCGTTCTCGACCGAATATCGAAGACATCAGCAGAAGGCTATCCTCCATGCAATATCGAACAGACTGGTGAAAGTAGGTTTCGCATTACTTTGGCAGTAGCTGGTTTTGCCGAAAATGACTTGAGTGTTTCCATAGAAGACAGCCAGCTTATCATCCGTGGACGTCAGAAGGATGAAGAACGGACAGGGCGGATCTACCTCTATCGCGGGATTGCTGCGCGCCAGTTTCAGCGCAGTTTCGTGTTAGCCGAGGGTATCGAAGTCACAGGTGCGTCTCTGCAGAACGGGTTACTGGCTATTGACCTAGAACGTCCACAGGTCGAGCCAAGGGTACGGTCGGTGAAGATCCGTTGCGGTGATGAGTATGTGCCGCGGATCATCGGTGTGGAAGAATGATTCCGCTGTCAGAAAGCACCAACCGTGTGGAGCAGCAACACGCCAGGACGGGAAGGTTGAGGTCATGAACGAGTCGTCGGACAGAAATATTGCCCCGAAAAGGCGGACTATGACATTGCAGGAATTGGCAAGTTGGGGCTTGCAGGACGTGGCTTTCGTCAAGCGCGTGGTGATTAACGATGAAGAAGCATGGGCCATTCATGCTGCCAACGGTGTGGAAATGGGCATGGCTCCGCGCCGTGATCTCGCGTTTGCCGCCATTCGCCAGCACGACATGGAGCCGTTCAGCGTTCACTGAAGGATGGCAAGCTATTGCATCTACTAGGTATACCCCCTGACGGGGGCTCACCTGGGTCGTCATCCTGAGAGCCATCTCCTGCCTGTGCTCGAGGGCAGAAGGGGGGGGGTGTGCTCGGATGAATGCATGCGCTTTCATACCTTGCCAAACAGCTATCTTTTTCCTTCTATCTGGGATGAGGCGCTGCACTTTGGCGTCTATGAAAACGGCTCCATCGCTCACTCAATGGTGAATCAGTAGTCTGCTCAGGATCAGCAAACAAGGACAAGGCTTTAAAAGAAAAGAAATGCTGGCATACTCCCACGCACGTACTGGGGAGGTAGCTAATGTGATAGTACGATCAGGCTAGGGGAAATGCTTTCTATAAGAAAGCAACCAGTAGAGGAAAGTTCGGCGTGCGAAGCTACGCGACATTGGATTCTCGCCACTGGCTCGTGTTTTGTGACAGCTTGCAATTTTGCCTATGACCTCATTTCAATGTATCATGCGCTCTACACCATTATTTCTACCAAGAGAGGGTTCATGAATGTTTCCACTCCTCTGATGGCTGAAAAGAAAGGCCTCATCATGGGTGTCGCCAATGATCGTTCCATCGCTTGGGGTATCGCAAAGGCGGTGCGTGCGCAGGGGGCTGAGCTGGCATTCACCTATCAGGGGATAGCGCTGGAGAAACGGGTGCGCCCTTTAGCGGAAAGTATTGGGAGTCACTTCCTTGTGCCGTGCGATGTCGGCCACCCATCAGATATGGATACCGTGTTTACTCTTCTCGAAGAGCGCTGGGGACAGCTGGACTTCGTCGTGCATGCAATTGCCTACTCCGGCAAGGAGGAATTGAAGGGCCGTTATCTTGAAACTACGCTCGAGAATTTCATCCAGACCATGGTCATTTCTTGTTACTCCTTCACCGACGTTTGTCGACGCGCCCAACCCCTAATGACCAGGGGTGGCACACTACTAACGTTGACCTATTATGGCGCTGAACGTGTCATGCCTCATTACAATGTGATGGGGGTAGCGAAAGCTGCCCTAGAGGCAAGTGTACGCTATCTTGCTACTGATCTCGGCGCATCTGGCATACGAGTCAACGCTATTTCAGCGGGGCCCATAAAGACTATGGCGGCGTCCGGTATCAGCGATTTTCGCTACATCTTGCGTTGGAACGAACTCAATGCGCCGTTGAAACGTAACATTGCCATAGAAGAGATAGGTGGAGCTGGCTTGTATCTGCTGTCGGAGTTAAGTGCAGGTGTCACTGGTGAGGTGCATCATGTCGACGCTGGTTACCATACAGTTGGTATGGTGGCGGTTGATGCCGCAGCCGAAGCCGCTGAACTCCTGCATCAGTTTAAGAATAGATGAAGACTACTCTAGAGAGTGAGCTATACAGCCGAGATGTCTGGTAATTCCTTCGGAGTCATGTTTCGTTTTACCACTTTTGGAGAAAGCCATGGGCCTGCAATCGGCGCCATAGTGGATGGTGTGCCCCCCCGCCTGCCCTTGACAGAGGATGACATTCAGATATGGCTGGACAAACGCCGTCCAGGCCAATCTCATCTTACTACACAACGACAGGAACCTGATCGCGTGCAAATTCTTTCGGGCGTTTACGAAGGCAGGACGACGGGAACGCCTATTGGTTTGTTGATCGCAAATGTTGATCAGAGATCGCAAGACTACGCAGAACTCCTCGCTACTTTTCGACCTGGCCATGCAGACTATACCTACTGGCAGAAATATGGAATCCGCGATCCGCGCGGCGGTGGGCGCGCCTCTGCACGCGAGACAGCTCTACGGGTAGCGGCAGGTGCTATCGCCCGTATTGTGCTAGGACCCGCTGTGACCGTCCGGGGTGCGATGGTGCAGCTAGGAGCGCGAACCATTGACCGGACCCGTTGGAATTGGGCTGAAGTCGCGCGCAATCCCTTCTTCTGTCCAGACCCCGTAGCGGCTAAGTCGTGGGAGATGTGTCTAGCAGCAGTACGCAAGCGTGGCTCTAGCGTCGGTGCAGTCATTGAAGTCACTGCTGAGGGTATTCCCCCCGGTCTTGGAGCACCAGTTTATGACAAGCTGGATGCTGATATTGCTAAGGCCTTGATGAGTATCAACGCCGTTAAGGGAGTAGAAATCGGTGCTGGCTTTACCGCGGCAACACTGTATGGGGAGGAAAATGCCGATGAGATGCGTATCACCACAGAAGGTAAAGTGTGCTTTCTATCAAACAACGCTGGTGGCATCCTCGGTGGGATCTCCTCGGGTCAGCCCATTGTTGCCCGCCTTGCTGTGAAACCAACCAGTTCCATTCTCACACCACGCCGTTCCGTAGACATTTACGGTCACGAAAGAGAGGTTGTGACCCGTGGTCGCCATGACCCATGTGTTGGCCTGCGAGCTGTGCCTGTCGCTGAGGCTATGCTGGCCTGCACCTTAGCAGACCATCTGCTCCGTCAGCGGGCCCAGTGTACAGTGTAGTGGTGATGCCGAGGTGATTGAGCATCGCGGAGGGCGTTAGCGAGTTGGCATCCTTAGGAAAACATTGTGGATTGGCTGCTGTTATCAGCTGATCAGACATCGCAGTACGCAGCATACCAGCAAGCGATCCATTGTTTCCTCTCTCTCACGCCTTTGTTAGTATCCTCCGCAGCCGCGGATGCTGAACAGTCTCTACTTGTCTCAACAACATGCCATCGTTCAAAGCAGGAACCTGAGCAGCCGCTCAGAGGATAGTCAAAATCTAGACGAATCACTCCCTTAGACCAAGGGGAACATGATAACTATCAATTAGCGATGACACACTATCATGACAACACAATTGGAAGATGAGAAACTGTGTTGGCTGTTCAGCGCAGATGACAACTTAGTCTGGACACAGGTGATTCAAGCAGTAGTGCCTATAGACCGTGCGTTGTGGGAGGAGTCTTCTTGGGGAGTAGAACAACCAGAGATCCGCCACTCGGGAACGATGCCCCACGGTAGAGCCGGCCAATATAGCTGGCTTGGTCACGGTGATGACACCCACATTGACCGTCGCACGGCTACCCGCTTCCGGCGCGGCCGCCTGTCAATCGAGAGCAGACTCGACTTGCATGGCTTAGGCCAGCCCAGGGCCCATGTGGCGTTGCGTCGATTCGTCGATATGGCCTGGCGGTCGGGCTTGCGCTCAGTTCTGGTCATCACTGGCAAGGGCAATCGTGCGGATGGCAGCATTGGCGTCCTACGCGCTGCTGTTCCCCTATGGCTTAACGAACCAGATTTGCGGCCTAAGGTACTGTCGTTTACGTACGCTCGGCCTCGTGACGGTGGGGAGGGAGCCCTTTATCTCTTAATTCGCCGCCGTCGTGTTGCAGCATAGGCAGTGGCACGTCCCGTTGCAGGGGTCATTGGTGCGAGCCGAGATAATAGCGAAACCGCCAGAAGAAAAAGATGGCAAACAGTGGCGCGCCAACAGTGGCTGCGTATAAAAGGGGTGTAGAGAATCCTAGAGCCATTGAGAGTGGGACTATGAGCATACTGTCATCTGGATCAAGACCAGCCACGTGACCAAGCTCAGCTGCACGTGTACCGGCGGTTTTTTCTGCCCGCATCACAAGCCATAGAATAGCGGCGACTGCTATCCCGGCCACAACTCCCATCAGTACCGTCCATAGAGTACTTTCACGGAGACCGGTTCCCAAGCCCATGAAGATCAAGGCGTTCACTACAGCGTCTGATACTAGATCATACTTGTGTCCAAAAGCGCTTTTTCTGTTGGAGAGACGCGCAAGTTCACCGTCGGCTCGATCTAGCAACATGGACGCGAGAAAAAGGCCAGCCGCTCCCTGCCGCCAACCATCGCTGCCAACCGCTGCTGCACCTGCAGCTGTTATGCCGACGACCAACCGTAACGTCGTAATATGGTTAGGCGTCACCGCTGAAGGTACCAGAGGCCGCACCAGGATTCTGGCCATTCGGTGGATCCATGTATCGTGGCTCATAAGTGCGAGTGTGCCACACCGTGCAGAACCGCCAGCACGGATCTCTCCACATGTAAAAACCTAATAAAACGTACTCTTCGTTGTCAAGATACTAAAAAAACAACCAATGCCACAAGTAGCTTGCCGCGTTGCGAACATGCTAGCAGTAATCTAAGATACCATTTTCTGGCACTCGTTCTAGCCCTAGTTTAGGATTTGTATAGTGCGAAGCATGAGTCACTCCCACAAAACCAGCAGCAGGGAAGGAACGGCAGGATTATGCTCAGAAGATTCCAACTGACGGATCAACAGATCGAGGCTTTCAGGCGTAGCGGGTATGTTCTAACCCGCCGAGTCTTTAATGCTCAGGACATGGCCCAGATCGATACCTGGGCACGTGAGGTGGAGAACACGCCGGCAGACTCCGGCCGTTATTGGGTCTATGGAGAAAAAAGTCGGCTGGAGCCGGCACGTACCATTGTTTGTAGAATAGAAAACATCACATCTTACCACCCGGGATTTCAATCCTTAAGTGCAATTCTGCAGGCTGCAACGGCTCAACTGCTTGGGGAGCCAGCCACATTATTGAAAGACAAAATTAATTTCAAGATGCCGGGTGGGGACGGATTCAAGCCACATCAAGACCAGCAGGCTGGCTGGGATAAGTATGCTGATTTCTTCATCAGCGCAATGGTCTGCATCGATGAAGCAACGATCAAGAACGGCTGTTTGCAAATGGTCAGTGGCTACCATCGACATGGTCTATTCCGTAGTTGGGAACCCTTGACTTCTGCAGACATGGTGGATATGACGTTTGTCCCAATCCCGACCGAACCAGGCGATGTAGTGTTCTTCGATTGCTATACACCACACACTTCAGAGCCGAATCTGACCAATACGACACGGCGACTGTTCTTCGCCACCTATAACGCTGCTTCGAAGGGTAGTCACATGCAGCAGTACTATGCTGATAAGTACAAAAACTTCCCACCGGATGCAGACAGAGATCCAAACAAAGAATATAGATTCAGAGTCTGAACACACTATCTCAGAAATAATGCCAATAGGTGGGTCGCTCGTTTCACTTGTACAGGAAAAGTGTAGATGCCCGTCCCTCTCGTGCAATCGTGCAAGCCTATAACCCCTCCAGCATTCTCTACTCTTAGCTAACTAACTCTGGATGGTCCTCGCAGTGTGGCACCAGTTGCTTTGCACACGGCCTTGATCAGGCGGGAGGAGATAGATTCAATGTCCTGGTCGGTTAAGGTCCGCTCGGTAGGTTGTAGAGTCACAGAAATGGCGAGTGACTTACGGTTTGCTTCTAAGCCTCTATAAACATCGAAAACCTGAACCGCAACGATCAGGGTCTCATCAACGCTACGAGCAGCCTGTAGGACTGCTTCAGCAGGAACGGCATTATCCATCACGAAGGCGAAGTCCCGTAGCACGGGATGAAAATGTGGCACCTTTAGAGGAGAACGGCCCCAGGACGATCTGATTCCTGGCAGTGCATCTAAGACAATCTCGAAACCAACTAGAAGGCCAGGGGCATTCAGGGCACGGACTACGTGAGGATGAATTTCCCCAAACCAGCCTAGTACTGTGGGCCCGGATTGCAGCGTGCCAGAGCGACCTGGGTGATACCAAGTCGGCACACCAATACTACCGATCTGAAGAGCGGCTACCGGCACACCGGCGATCACTAGGACAGCCATAGCATCAGATTTGGCATCGAATATATCTACCATTCGTGGTGATGAACTGTTCCAATTACGCGTTTCCACATAACCTGTGCGTATACCAGCAGTTATAAGTTTTTGTTCTCCAGGTTTATCTCCATAAAATTGAGGACCAATTTCGAAAAAAGCCGAGTCTGGCATACCATGAGCAGCGTTACGACTCGCGGCTCGAATCAGGTTAGGCAGTAGGGAAGGCCGTAGGGTGTCTAAGTCAGCACTCATGGGATTAGCGAGGGTCAGTGCGGACACATTACCGTCGTTGAATAAGGCCGCGTTAGTCGAGGATATGAATGACCACGTAAGGGTCTCTAGCATGCCGCGGGCAGCTAAGGCTCTGCGGATCTGTGACCGTACTTTCTGAACTGGAAAAAGAACGTGTGCCGGTACAGGAACACTATTTAAGCGTAATTGTTCTATAGGAATGCTATCATAGCCATGTAAGCGTACTATTTCCTCAACTAGGTTATGCTCCGTACTAAGATCGCTACGCCACGACGGCGGTGTCACAGTCAGCACATCGTTCTCCCCTACTACCACTGTACAGCCGACAGCATCCAGAAAGTGTTGCATAACAGAGACGGGCAGATTGAAGCCAGTAAGGCTACGGAACAGCTCTGGACGCAAGTAGAGGGTTTTCTGCCAGGCTGGTTCAGCCCCGCTGATGATCAGGGCCGAGGCCTCACCTCCGCACAGATTCAGGATGAGACGAGTTGCTCTTTCCGCTCCTGCTGTCACAGCAGCCGGATCTACCCCCCGTTCGAAACGGTGCCGTGATTCGGACTCTATCGCTAGAATCCGCCCAGCACGGGCGATCCGCACAGGATCAAACAGGGCAGATTCTAGAAAAACGTTAGTAGTTGACTCAGAACAAGCAACAGATGTGCCACCAATCAGACCAGCTAGTGCCTGTGGCCCCACGTCATCAGCAATGATGAGCATATCGCGCTGCAGCGAATAGGTTTTATTGTCAAGGGCAGCCAGCGTTTCCCCAGCCTGGGCGAATCTTACTTTTAATGTGCCAGTGATTTTATCTGCATCAAAGACGTGCAATGGTCGAGCTGCATCAAGGCTGAGCAGATTAGTAATGTCCACCAGGGTAGAAACGGAGGGCAGGCCTACCGCTCTGAGACGTCTCCGCAGCCACCTTGGGCTCTTGCGGTTGCGAACGTCACGGATGAAACGACCAACAAAAATGGGACAAGCCCCCTCTGCTGCACGAGTGACAGTGAGAGGGCTCGTGTAGGTGCCGGGAACAGGTAAGGGACGGGTTATCCTCAACACACCAAGACCGGCTGCAGCGAGCTCGCGGGCGATTCCCTGCACCCCTAGGCAGTCTGCTCGATTGGGGGTGATACCTATGTCGAGTACAGGATCCAGTGTGAGTACCTCAAGAGCCTTTGCGCCTATCGGTGCGTCGGTAGGGAGCTCAAGCACTCCGGAATCATCACCTATCTGCAGCTCCCAGGCGGAGCACAACATCCCCTGGCTTTCTATGCCGCGAATGCTCTCTTGCCTCCAGCGCTTGCCAGAGAGCGGCATAATAACACCTGGCCGAGCCAGCAGGCTTTTCATGCCTGCCCTGACGTTTGACTCGCTGCAAATCACTTGGATGAGCTCTGATCCAGTTTCTACCTGACAAACCAGGAATGGATCAGCATGCGGATGCGATTCCACTGATAGGATATGTACGACCGTGAAGTTGTTCAGAGCAGGATCGGCTGCCTGCACAGATTTAACTTCAAGGCCGATCATAGTCAGCGTCTCGGCAATCTCAGCTACGGTTGCTGAGGTTTCTAAGTACTCTTCAAGCCAGGATAGAGTGAATTTCATGGGAGAGAGCTTTGGATAATGGAAGCGCTACGGCGCAGAACCCTCACTATCAATGCGTCATGAGCAAAGAGTATGTGCTAGAGCGAGCAACAGAGCCCTTCAATAAACTTTCCCTGCTACAGTAGGGACATCCAGGGACAAGAATCCATAATGCCGTAGCCAGCGCATATCTGGTTCATAAAAGGTGCGCAGGTCGGAAATACCGTATTTCAGCATGGCGATGCGTTCGACTCCAATGCCGAAGGCAAAACCCTGCCAGCGTTCAGCATCAAGGCCACAGGCGGCCAGCACATGGGGATGTACCATACCGCAGCCCATAACTTCCAGCCAATCTCCACCAGAGCCAAATTCCAGTCTTCCCTCCTGACAGGAACAGCCAATATCGACCTCAGCTGATGGCGCTGTGAACGGAAAGAATGATGGTCGGAATCGCACTGGCACAGCAGTAGTTTCAAAATAAGCGTGTATGAACGCCACTATGCAGCCTTTCAGGTGCCCAAAATGAGTTGACTGGTTGATGACGAGCCCTTCTATTTGGTGAAACATCGGCGTGTGAGTCGTGTCCGAGTCGCGGCGGTAGACTCTGCCCGGTGCAATAATATGAACCGGCGGCTGCTCCGCCTGCAAGGTACGGATTTGGACTGGTGATGTGTGGGTACGCAGTAGGAATCGCGTGTTATTGGCTCGTTTTGGTAGGTAGAACGTGTCGTGCATCTGGCGGGCAGGGTGCTCTGGTGGGATGTTAAGAGCCGTGAAATTATGAAAATCGTCTTCTATATCTGGCCCTTCCACCACTGTGAAACCCATCCAGCCAAAGATAGCTATGACCTCGTCCAGAGTCTGGCTCAACGGATGGATGCGACCTACCGGCTCTGGACGCCCTGGGAGGGTGACATCCACCTGTTTGTCTGCGAGACGAGCTCCTAACTCCGCCCTTTGCAGAGTTGCGATTCGGCTCTTGATGAGGCGGATGGCAGTCTGTTTGAGGGTATTAGCGACAGCCCCCTGCCGCGCCCGTTCTGCTGGAGGTAAGTGGCTCAGGTTTTTCAGGAGCGTAGTCAGACGGCCCTTCTTGCCAAGCACCTCAATCCGAGCCCTCTCAACGGCAGCAACTGAATCAGCAGCGGCAAGAGCCTCTTCAAGCCATCCCTCCAGCTCCCTGAGATCCTCTTCCATATGTCCCCACTACCTCAGATACACAAACAGGTGAATCCCTGTTAAAGAGTCAAGACTTGTGGATCTTGAGACGTGACCAATTTTGCTTTCTTTACAAGTGTGCAGAAGGCCTCTGGCTCTCGTACGGCGAGATCAGCAAGCACTTTGCGATCCAACACTATCCCAGATTTCTTGAGACCATTCATAAAGCGGGCATAAGTCACCCCGTGCAAGCGAGCCGCTGCATTAATGCGCTGTATCCAGAGGGCGCGGAACGCACGCTTACGATTGCGTCTATCTCTGTAAGCATAACACAGTGCTTTTTCAACCCTTTCTATGGCAACACGAAACACCTTAGCGTTACGGCCTTGGTATCCCGTTGCCATAGCGAGTACTTTTTTATGACGAGCACTGGTAGTTGTACCTCTCTTGACGCGGCTCATGCTTTAGCCCCCTTCCCTCAGCCATAGGGCATGTACTTCTTGACGAGAGTCCTATCGCCTCTTGCCAGAATAAAGGTACCACGTGCCTGACGCTTCATTTTTTGTGGGCGCTTGCGTAGATTGTGTCGCTTATAGGCAACGTTTCCCTTGATCTTTCCGCTAGCTGTCAACTTAAATCTTTTCTTCACGGCACTTTTCGTTTTCAGTTTAGGCATCTGACTTGGTTCCGTCTTCATCGGATTCAATGCCTGTGGTGAGACTACTGTCTCCCGAAGCAAGCACTCTGTATGTCTCTACGCTTGGATTATAGCGTCTCCTCTCCCGGTGCGCAACGACCGTGTAGGCCTCCTCAGGGGTCAGGTCCGCCACTCTCTCAGTCTTCTTCGTGTTGCCCAAGCATGGCAGCTTCAGGTCCAGGCTCTTCTAGGATTTGGAGTACGAGAGGCCCTTCTATCTGGCCATTTTCTGTTTGACATGCAAATCCAAACTCCTATCGAGAAGACAGGCAAGTATCCTATCGTTTGCTTGGCTCACCTGCCCAGCCCTGTCCCAGAGAACGGGACCTCACACACGGCCAGGCAAGTGTTGCGTGGCGGCTCTCTCTCAACAAACGTTAAGCTTTTGGGGAGGTTGCCGCTGATACGTGCTTTGTTTGCATGACAGTACTGTCCACAACGTTTGCTCAATCGGGGGCGACAGTGCAGAAAAGTTCAGTGCGCTCGTGGAAGGCACAGCAGCCGTAACTTTTGGCCTCACTGGCGGCAGCGGCACGGGGTAGCGAGACGCTCGATAGCCGCGCCCGACCCAGTTAAGCGCTGCCCAACACCAGAGCTCAGACTCTCAACCATAGAGATTCTGAAGCTCTTCAAGCTGACGGTAGCCTCAGCTCAGAAAGACGTATCTCCCACAGTCATTGCAAGAGGATCGCAAAACACATTGACTCAGTGTATGCCGAGCACGGATGCCGTATTCTCTAGTCAATGCAACAGCTCAAGACATGTCGTACTGCAACCCGAGACTTTGGGAATCTATTCATGGCTATGATATCTTTCTGCTTTTTGCCACAGCGTGCCGTGCTTTCTATTAGTGGAAAAGAGCGTAAATCCTTTTTACAGGGCTTGATTGCAAACAACGTTGAGAAAGTATCTGCAAGCAGTGTCATACATACTGCTTTGCTTACCCCACAGGGAAAATTCTTGTATGAATTTTTCATCGTGGAAGTGGGAGAGAGTCTGTTACTGGAAACGGAATCAGACAGACTAGAAGATCTGAAAAGCCATCTGGCGCGGTTTCAGTTGCGGGCACAGATCATACTGACCATGGAAAACGACATGGTGGTCGCTGTGGCTTTCGGAGAGGGTGTAGCCGCAGCCTTGAATCTCATGACAACAGCACCTGTGCGCCGTATGGCAGGGCGTAGCGTGGCTTATATCGACCCGCGGCGGCCTGAGGTCGGTATCCGATTAGTCGGGGAACAAGAGATTTTGGTGAGGATATTACATAGTATTAATAGCAATGAAGTGTCAGAAACAGACTATGATAGATTAAGGTTGAAAAACGGTCTTCCGGACGGTAGCCGCGACCTCGTTGTTGGGCGATCTGGATTATTGGAATATGGGTTTGAGGAACTCAACGGAGTAGATTTCAGCAAAGGATGTTATGTGGGACAGGAGGTCGTCAGTCGCAGCAAATATCGCGGTTTAGTGAAGAAACGGCTGGTGCCTGTGAGCATTGACGGCCCAGTGCCGACGCCAGGCACACCGCTACTTTTTGGTCAGAGGGAAGCTGGTGAGATGCGGTCAGCGGTGGAGGGTATTGGTCTAGCCCTACTACGGCTCGAATCCTTAGTACAGTCGCAACGCGCCTGCCAATCATTTCGGGCTGGCACCACACACCTGACCCCCTGCTTGCCAGCGTGGCTGGTGTTGCCCGACCTGTCAAAAGGAAGAAGACAAGTTATTTGAGGTTGCAAACCGGATCAGAGTGTGTGCCCCTTGTTACGATTATGTGGCTCTCTGACTGCTTGTATTGCGCGCAAACGTCTTCTGTTCAATTAACCAAAAGAGAGAGGGACAACTTCAGTAACAACGAAACCTTCTTCACGTCGAAGACGAGCATAGGTGAGTGCCCTCGCCTCGTCGGCATCCTTAGCGGTGACACGTTGACAATGTTCATTAGCCCAATCGTCATGGAAAAAGGCATGACTGCGATTATCTTTCAGAAGGCGTCGCACATCGGCATTATATACAGACACAGCGAAAGTTCGGCACCCGTTTCTTGGGCAATAGAGAGGATCGAAAGTCATGTTGTTCTCCGTTGTCTCTTAACTCTGATTCTGCAGGGTCAGGCTTTAGCCCGTAAGGTGTTGTTATCGTCTGTATTAAAACCTGAAGATGTAACTTTTGTTGATCCTTCGTGTATACTGGTTACTCCTTTCGACGAAAGAGAAAGAGACAGCAGTAAGTATGCATACAGTAAGCCTACCATTACCTTTCCCAGCATACATCAAGGTTCCGGAATGAAAACCGTTTTTTGTGAGTATACTGTTGCGCCTATACGATAGATATTCGCGGTGCGGAAAAATCTATCCGCTGCTGGGGGGTGGGGGGGGAGTGTTGGCTAGATTACGCTACGCTTCTTGTAGAGCAAATGCGGCTTCTCATGATTCGCTTTTTCGCACACTCTCTTTTAGAGAGTATAGAAGCTCGATAGCTTGACGTGGAGTGAGATCATCAAGGTTTATTTCTTTTAAAAAACGCTCTACATAAGAGAGTCCAGTAGCAGACGCGCGCAAGCGGGAATCAGCAGAATCAGCAGGAGATATGGCCTCCAGGTGAGGAGGAGCAACGCGCTGGCCGCTCTTCTCTAAAAAGAGCAGCACTTCTTCTGCCCGTGCCAGCACTGATTTTGGAAAGCCAGCTAGCCTGGCCACATCGAGGCCGTAGGACCGATCAGCAGTACCCGTGATCACCTCATGCAGGAATACCACTTGGCCAGACCATTCTTTGACACGCATGGTATAGCAGGCCAGACTCGGCAGCTTGCTAGCTAAAGTAGCCAATTCGTGGTAATGGGTGGCGAGTAAGCCGCGGCAACGCACCACGTTGTGCAAGTGCTCGATACTAGCCCAGGCAATAGACACGCCATCAAAAGTAGCAGTCCCCCGGCCTATCTCGTCTAGAATCACGAGAGAGCGGCTAGTAGCTTGGTTGAGAATCGTTGCAGTTTCCACCATCTCAACCATAAATGTGGAACGACCGCGGGCCAAATCATCTGCGGCGCCGACGCGGCTGAACAGGCGATCAATCACACCAATGTGGGCCGATTCCGCCGGTACAAACGAACCTGCTTGCGCTAACAGGGCTAGCAGGGCATTCTGGCGTAAGAACGTACTTTTCCCAGCCATATTTGGACCAGTGAGCAGCCACAGGCGCTGCGCGCCATCCAACCGGCAGTCATTAGCTACGAATGGTCCCTCATGGATTGCTTCTATTACGGGATGACGCCCTCCCTGAATCTCGAAAGCTGTGGTATCATCTACCAGAGGCCGACAACAATTACATTCGGCAGCGAACGCGCCCAAAGCAGAATATACATCCAGAACAGCTATAGCTCGGGCCGTCGCAGCGATATCTTCAGCCTGCTGAACAACCATGTTGACTAAATCTTGGAAAATCTTTCGCTCAAGCACCTGGATACGCGCTATTGCTGTGTAACGCTTGGTCTCAAGAGCGGCGAGCTCAGACGTGGTGAAACGGACCGTGTGAGCCATTGTCTGGCGACGTATAAAGGTCCCCGGGTCGGCCTCTAGCTTCTCTGCCTGCCGGGTTGATACCTCGATATAGAATCCCAGTACGCCACTGTAATGGACTTTCAGTGCAGTCATATCCGCAGCGGTTGCATAGCGATTCTGTAAAGTAGCCATCACTTGTCCGCTATCATCCCGCACTGCTCGCAGTGCATCCAGGGTAGAGTCATAAGCGCTGGCTATGCAATCGCCATCTTTGCTATGCACAGCAAGCAGCGCTCGCATCAGATGATCGACGAGTTCCGTATGCTGGAGGAGCGTGCGGATCGCTGTCAGCAGAATTGGCGGTGCAGGAATCGTAGATTCAGCCACCGCAATATGCAGTCCTGGGCCCCTCGCTAGAGCCTCACGGAGGATGACTAAGTCGTGTGGCTCACCACGGCCGATCGTCAGGCGTGACAAGGCTCGTTCGATATCTGGACAGCGGCGCAGGCTCTCTCTAATTAATATACGGACTTCACTATCATCCTTGAAAAATTGTACGGCATCTAGACGCTCATTAATCATCACTGGATCAGTCAGCGGCGCATACAGATTGTTTGCAAGCACGCGAGAACCGCTACTGGTCATAGTACGATCGATAATAGCGCGCAGACTGCTGCGTTCTGAGCCACTTTTACTTCTGATGCTCGTGAGATTGCGACAGGTGGCGCTATCAATAATCATCACCGCTTCAGTGCGGAGCTGACGCAGCGGTTGTAAACGTGGCAGGTGACCGTTCTGTGTGAGCTCAATATAGTTTATCAAGGCTCCAGCAGCAGCAATTTCTACTGGCTCGAAAGCACCGAAGCCATCAAGCGTCTTGACGTTATACAGAGTCTCCAAATGCCGATAAGCATTAGCGACATTAAAGCGGCTAGCGGGTTGGGGATTCAGGACTGCCTTCCATTCGGCGAGCAAGGCATCTAGATCCGCACGCTGGCAAAGATGCTCGGATACTAACAGTTCCCCCGGTGCGAGCCTGGCCAAGGCTGCTCCTAAGTCGGCGAGCGTGGGTGCTTGAACCTGGAAGTCGCCTGTCGAGATATCAACCCATGCTAAGCCAAATATGCCTTGGTTCTCAGTCAGCGCCGTTAGATAGTTGTGGTCACGCGAATCGAGCCATTCATCCTCAATGATGGTACCAGCAGTGACTACTCGCACCACTGCCCGCTCGACTACAGCCTTTGGGCCTCGTTTACGGGCTGCGCTTACGTCTTCTATCTGTTCGCAAATAGCGACCCGGAAGCCATGACGCACCAACCGAACAAGATGCGGCGTGTAATTACGAACTGGTACGCCGCACATGGGTATATCCTTGCCCTGATACCGGCCACGCTGGGTCAGGACGATGCTAAGGACTGCAGCTGCCTGTATAGCATCGTCGAAGAACATCTCGTAAAAATCACCCATACGATAGAATAGAATACAGTCCGAGTAGTCACGCTTGAGAGCGAAGTACTGCTTCATTACCGGCGTGAGAGCAGACTCTAACGAGGATTCAGACAGAATGTACCACCACTCACCACCATGGGATCCCCATATAATGAACATATCTAGCCATGCGATGCAAGCGTAACAGAGTGTACTCTATCAAACTGCAGAGCGAGCTGTGATGAGCAAAGGGGGGAAGGAGAAGAGCCGTGCACAAGATCACCAGGGTACAGGAGCTTGTTGGTGTGTTTCATAATCGCACGCGGTTGGAGGAAGCGATCGCGGACCTGGTCGCGGCAGGGTTTGGACACAGCGACATGAGTATTCTCAGCTCTCATGAAACTATTGAGGCCGCTGAGCCACCTGGCAAGACTGTTAAAGAAATTCTGCTACCGTTTCTATCAGAACTGAAATATGACGTACCACTGGTCTCTGCTGGTCTCATCGCCCTGGCTGCTGGCCCTACCGCTGCCTTGGTAGCAGGGTTAGTCGCTGCTGGGGTAGGGAGTGTTGCAGTGCGAGAGATTCTCTCTGAAATCACCGCTATGCCTCATACCGAGCACTTCGAGCGGGCTCTTGAGGCTGGTAGCTTGATTTTGTGGGTTGTGATAGAAACACCAGATCGTGAAGCAGCAGCTAGGGCTGTGTTCGCGCGGCATGAGGCGGAAAACGTGCATACTCACCTACACAGGACAAGAGGGTAGAATAGAAATGGCTATACTGCAGAGCGGCTTCTAGCGTCTTATGGTCACCGTACCGCATGCTTGGACTAGGTAGCAGGGGCTCTCTCTCGTGAGAAGAGAAAGTAGAAGTAGAGTGGCGCTGTATGACTGGGTATTTACTTCTCTTGGGGTCGTGATCACAGGCACTAGGACCCTCCTCAGGAGGGTTCCTGCTAGCGGGAGTGTAATGAGATGAGACAGGTGCTCAATCAAAAAGGAAGCGTGAGGTAAGCAATATGGACGAGATAAGGCTGCGCAGAGGCTGGACTACCGGAGCTTGTGCGGCTGCTGCAGCGAAAGCAGCGTGTCTAGGCCTTGCTTCTGGTAGGGCCCCACAGCACGTTACAGTACAGCTGCCCCACGGTTTGGCCCCCGCCTTTGCTGTTCATCATAGTACTGTTACTTCCTATACTGCTACAGCCTCTGTTATTAAGGATGCCGGCGATGATCCCGACGTCACCCATGGGGCAGAGATCGTCGTCGCTATCACGCTTGCTTCTGCTGGGCAGGGCCCTGCTGGGCAGGGCCTTGTCTTCCAGGCAGGTACTGGGGTTGGCTTAGTAACCCGTCCTGGTTTGCCTCTGGCAGTCGGGGAACCTGCTATTAACCCTTGCCCACGTGCTATGATCACACATAATCTTTCCTCTTTTCGCACTCTCCTCCCCCCCGATCTCTCTCTGACTCTTAGTATTACTAATGGTGATAATATTGCACGTAACACATTGAATAATAGACTTGGCATCGTAGGGGGGCTATCCATTCTGGGTACAACAGGCGTGGTCATACCGTATTCTTGCTCAGCGTGGATGGCTTCCATACAACAGGGGGTCAATGTGGCTCGTGCTGCTGGGCTTGCCCACATTGCAGGGGCTACTGGGCGTACGTCAGAACGGGCAGTGCAATTATTACACGATCTACCTAGCGTTGCACTCGTCAGCATGGGAGATTTCGTCGGCGCTCTATTACAATACCTGCGTCATCATCCCCTGCCGCGCTTGACCCTTGCGGGTGGCTTCGCCAAGCTAGTCAAGCTTGCGCAGGGCGAGCTTGATCTTCATTCTGATCGCTGCCGCTTTGAGCCTATTCTCCTGGCTCGTCTCGCACGTGACAGCGGTGCCTCTGCATCTCTCACCGCCCTTCTTGCTGCTGCCAGCAGCGCTCGTCAAGCTTTAGCGCTAGCACAGGCAGCAGGGATCGACTTAGCTGCATCTGTTGCTGGCAGAGCCCGCACTGTCGCGGCAGCGGTGGTTGGCCCAGCTGTCTGTGTTGATGTGGCGCTTTTTGACCGCGACGGTACTCTGCTAGCAGTTGGGTGCAAAAGTTGAAAAGGCAGCGTAGCTGATGGGTAGGAATCCTGCTGAGTGCAATTCAGCCTCGCGAATGGACCGACTGACACAATTCTCTCCTTGGAAAGCCATGTGTGCGCTTTGCATGGCAGTCTGAGCCCATCGTGGTTCTTTCTGACATGTTAAAAATGTTACTCCTTGCATTTTTACAGCGGCGAGGCCATACAACAGCACCGTAGTGCAGATTTGAGTAGTGTTGCCCGTTGCTCAGTTACGAAGGTCATATGAAAACAAACTGCATTCTTGATGGTGACTGTGTGGTCGTTATGAACGATCTCCCTGCACAATCAGTGGACCTTGTGTTTGCCGATCCTCCCTATAATCTCCAGCTTGGTAATGTGCTGCGACGACCGGATAATTCCTGTGTTAAGAGTGTAGATGTATTGTGGGATCGTTTTAGGAGTTTTTCTGAATACGATCACTTCACACGCACCTGGATTCAGGCAGTACGCCGGATTCTAAAAAGTGATGGCGGCTTGTGGATCATGGGCAGTTACCATAATATCTACAGGGTCGGCGCTATCTTGCAGGACGAAGGGTTCTGGATCCTAAATGACATTATCTGGCATAAAACTAATCCCATGCCTAATTTCCGCGGTACACGTTTTACTAATTCCCATGAAACATTGTTGTGGTGTGCAACTGGGCCTGAGGCCCGATACACCTTCAATTATGAAGCCATGAAGGCAATGAATGAGGGCGTGCAGATGCGTTCTGACTGGCATTTGCCACTGTGTACAGGCGGTGAACGCCTGCGGGACGAAAACGGCGCCAAGATACATCCAACCCAAAAGCCTGAAGCATTGCTGTATCGCGTCATACTATCCTCAACTGAGCCAGGTGATATCATTCTCGATCCCTTTTTCGGCACCGGCACCAGTGGGGTGGTAGCCAAGCGGCTGGGACGACGTTACATCGGTATTGAGCGCGATCACACTTACATTGCCGTCGCCCTGCGCCGCCTCGCAGGGGTTTGTGAGACGGAGAATCATAGGATTGCTATTGTCACGCCACGCAAGCGAGCCGAGCCGCGCGTGCTATTCAGCGCTGTGGTTGAACGCGGTTTGCTGCCGCCTGGAACAGTGCTGTTCGATGTAGCACGTCGCTTCACCGCTTATGTCCGCGCAGATGGTACCATTATCTCCTCCGATCACCGTGGTTCTATCCATCAGGTGGGCGCGGCGGTACAGGGTGTATCGGCCTGTAACGGTTGGACATTTTGGTATTTTGAAGCCGCTGGACAGCTGATGTCTATTGACGTTTTACGTCAGCAGGTGCGGAAAGTGTAATGTAGGGTAGGCTGCGGGAACCTGTAATTAATGGATTGGTCGGATCTGGATCGCGAGATAGCGTGTTGGGGTGCACAAGGGCGCACAGTCACGTTGTGGTGGCGGGATGATGATGCCGCTGTTCCAGACAGTAAGCTCGACCGGTTGTTGACCATAGCAGCTGCAGCTGATCTGCCAGTTGCTTTAGCAGTGATTCCACATAGCATGAGTTCCTCTCTTGCTGAACGGCTTGCCTGTGCTGACAAGGCCTGCACCCTCCAGCATGGTTTTGCCCATGCTAACCACGCTGCGGCTGGAAAGCCAGAGAATGAACATGGGGTAGAAAGAACACTAGAAGAACGCTTAGAAGAACTAGCGGATGGCCGTAAGCGGATGGAGGCCTTGCCCCGTTTTGTGCCTGTTTTAGTGCCACCATGGAACCGTCTGCCTTATGATCTTCTCAGCCATCTGCCCACAATAGGGTTATATGGCGTTTCTGTATGGGGGCCTCGCCTATGTACATGGCCGGCACCCGGCGTGCAACAGGTAGATGTGCACGTTGATGTTATGGACTGGGACACAAGACGTTTCTGCGGCCTCAATCGGGGGCTGACTCAGTTGATTGGTCACCTACGTGCCCGGCGGCTGGGGAGTGTCGATGCTGATGAGCCGACCGGCGTCATGACTCACCATTCCTTCCATGACGAGGCAGCGTGGGTATTTCTCACAGAGCTTCTGTGGCGTACTCGGTTACACCATGGAGTCCGTTGGCTGTCTGCTACGGCGATTTTTACCTTTGAGGTCTAAGTCATGGCGTTGCATCGTGTGTTACAAACTCCGGTACACCAGTGGTGGTTGAATGCGCAAAATGCAGGGCCTTGTCAGGATAGACAAAAGTGTAAGCGCTGTGAGCAGCACGGGCTGCTTCAGCAAAACCGGTGAGGAGGAGTTTGAGTTTCCCTGGATAAGTTGCAATATCGCCAACGGCGAAAATACCTTGCTCGCTCGTCATGCTCGTAGCCTGGTTTATGGTGATGTGATTCTGCTCGAGGCTCAGCCCCCAGCTGGCAATAGGTCCAAGCTCCTGCACCAGCCCGAAAAGGGATAAGAGGGCATCAGCCTCGAGGCGTCGTCGATGTCCATCTACAGAGGTCACGATCACAGCAGACAGCCAGCCATCATGGCCTTCGAGGCTGTGAAGCTGATATGGGATGACCAAGTCTAATTGCCCGGCCTGTGCTAGCTGTTGTAAACGGATGGTGCTATCTGGAGCGGCACGAAATTTTGGCCGGCGATGTACGACGGTTACCCGTGCTGCGACGTTGATCAGAGAAAGAGCCCAATCGACTGCAGAATCCCCACCGCCGGCGATGACTACTCGTCGCCCACGGAAATCTTCGCGACGACGGACCATGTAGAACACGCTTCTACCTTCAAACGTTTCTAGGCCAGGCAGTGGTGGCCGGTTCGGGTGAAAGGCGCCGACGCCGGCAGCAATGATGATGACACGACATGTAATACGTGTGCCCTTGATAGTCGTAACGAGGAAGGCACCAGTGGTCTGTCGCTGCAGACGTTCAACACGCTGGCCTAGGTGAAAAATGGGATGAAACGGTGCCGTCTGTTTTTCTAGCTTGGTGATCAGATCAGCGGCGAGAATGTGGGGGTGACCGGGAATATCAAAGATAGGCTTCTCAGGATAGAGGGTAGTGAGTTGACCCCCAATATCTTCTAGGGTATCAATCACGTGACAGCGGAGTTTCCGCATGCCACATGCGAAAACGGAAAATAACCCAACTGCCCCGGCGCCAATGACGACGGCATCGGTACTGTCGACGATGATATCGGACATAAGCTGCCCCCATCCCTGCTCGCCAGGGGATCATACAAGAACCGCCACACGCTGCTGATGCTGACGACAAGACACGACCAAGAGCTCTTAACCCATGAGCCTTTTTTGCGATCTCGAGCACAGAAGGCACATGAAGCCGCCTTCAAAACTAGGCCCACCTTGGGAACAATTGTTCTGATGATGAACTAGAAGTCAATATACTTTTAAATGTGTCTTTCTCAATCCGATATGGGCAAGTGCATCAGCACGCTCATTGTCAGGGTGACCCGCATGGCCACGGATCCAATGCCAGGTGACATGATGCCGAGTGGCCAATGCTTCCAAATTGCGCCACAAGTCTTGATTCTTCACGGGTCGCCTGTCAGCTGTTTTCCAACCACATTTCTTCCATTCCTGCATCCAATGACAGATGCCTTTTTGAACATACTGGCTGTCTGTGTAGAGGTTCACACGGCAAGAGTACTGTAGGGCATTCAAGGCTTCAATGACAGCTGTCAACTCCATGCGATTGTTTGTAGTCGTACGTGCACCACCAAATAATTCTCTCTCTATGCCTTTACAACGCAAAACAGCACCCCAGCCGCCCGGGCCAGGATTATCTGAGCAGGCACCATCTGTGAAGATCTCGACTAGCGATCCGTGTAGAACAGTGGAGTCAAGTAGCGACAACGCCATAAGCCTTCGGATGAGTAGCGTTACGATGAAAATGCATCTTGCGAACGTATTCAAGCGGATTCTTTGGTTTGACAAAGGCTCCAGCTGGCGTGTTGAGCCAGTCATACAAACGCGTTAGCAGAAACCGCATGGCAGCCCCACGAGCCAGTAGGGGGAGCATAGAGATTTCCACTTCAGTCAAGGGACGAACACGATGATAGGCTGACAAGAGCCACTGTCCTTTTGTAACGTTAAAGGCACCATCGGATTCAAAACACCAGGCATTCAGGCAAACGGCGATGTCATAGGCAAAAAAGTCGTTACAGGCGAAATAAAAATCTATTACACCACTTATCTGTTCTTCATGGAAGAATACATTATCTGGAAACAAGTCAGCATGGATCACGCCGCTTGGTAGGGCTACAGGCCACCATCTTTCGAGATGGTCAAGTTCGCGACGGATCTCATCAGCAAGACCAGGCAAAACAGAATTAGCCCGCTTCGCTTCTACCTCAAACAGCGGGCGCCAGTTGCCTACAGACAGGGCATTATGCCGAACCCCTGGGTAGTTCTGTCCGGCCAGATGCAGCCTAGCCAGGGCTTCGCCCAACGCGAGACAGTGCGCCGGTGTGACTCGCTTGGGCCACATTCCTGCAAGAAAGGTAACCACTGCTGCTGGTCTGCCGCACAAGGTTCGCAGCGCGCAGCCATCACGCCCGTGCAGCGGCGTCGGGCACGCAACACCAGCCCGCGCAAGATATTCCATCAAATCAAGAAAGAAAGGCAAGTCATCGACCCGCACGCGCCGTTCATATATGGTCAGAATGAAGGTCTCGCGATCTGTCTGTAAAAGGAAATTGGAATTCTCGACCCCCTCAGCGATGCCCTTGCAGGAGATCACCCTACCGATGTCATATTCGGCGACGAAACGGCTCAGATCTTCATCCGAAACCTCCGTATAGACCGCCATGGCGTTTCTCCCGCCCCGCGTCCTCTCTGTACCGCAAGTCTAACGGTTTTTGGCAAATTCGTGAATGATCTTTTCCCTCAGCAATCTCACCCACTGCAATGATCTGTCAAAAAAATTCCGAAAACTCCGGAACACGCTTACGGGTTTCCACGAGCATGTAGCAGAAAATATACAACAAGCACTTCACAGTACCTGTGCGCGTTACACCGTATGCTAAAAAAAACAACGAGAGCCTTCTTGCCTTCTCACAGGCTAGTCATATGAATATTGGAAGGACTGATGATAGTCAGAAATTCGCGGCGCGTGGCAGACTCCTCGCGAAAAACTCCTAACATGCGACTCGTCACCATGGTCACACCGGGCTTATGAACGCCACGGCTTGTGATGCACTGATGAATAGCCTCTATGACCACTGCGACGCCTTTAGGACGCAGCACATCGTTAATAGTATTGGCAATCTGGGCTGTCATTTTTTCCTGGATCTGTAGCCGTCTGGCATAGAGTTCCACCACGCGGGCTAGCTTACTGATACCGACGACTCTCTGATCTGGCAGATAAGCTACATGTGCCTTGCCACTGATGGGAGCCATATGGTGCTCGCAGTGAGATTCGAAACGAATGTCGCGCAGTGCCACGATTTCATCATAGCCTTCTATTTCCTCGAAAGTGCGTCGTAATACCTCTGCCGGATCCTGATGATAGCCAGAGAAGAATTCCTCGTAAGCTTTCACAACGCGTTTTGGAGTATCGCATAGTCCTTCACGGTCAGGATCGTCGCCGGCCCAGCGCAGTAATATTCGCACGGCTGCCTCGGCTTCCTCGCGGCTCGGACGGTCAGCCGCAGCGTGGCAGGTAGCGTTAACTCTCTTTTTGCAGTACATTAGGTTCACGTTCTGCTCTTTTTACTACTGTCGTTCTTTCCATGGCCATGAGATAAGTCCTGAATGGCCCGGAAAGTTGACTATGTCATGTAGCCTGTACAGCCCGTACTGAGGGGCGAAGGTAGGGAGTGTCTCCTCCTGTAACTTCTTCCTCTTAATTGTGGTTTGATTAACTGACAGATATGCTGTCATGAACAGGTGAGAATGTCGGGCTTCTGACATGGACGCTGACATGGACGACGCAGTTCAAGACTGCAACTGAGTCTCACGACGAATCAAGATTCATCATTCACGTTTCAGTTACTTAAACTATATATGATCGCTTGTATCTTCTATTTTTAGAAGAAGTGAGAATGATTCTCAACTACCGTAGAGGTAATATTTCTATATGCAATGATAGGAAAATTGACTATTTTTAGTAGCATCTACCATATCTCTGATGCGTCAGCACTGTCAGCTAGAGACGACCAGTAAGACCCTCCCAGTGGGCCAATGCCCCTCTCTAGGGGCTCATATGAAACAACTATCAAGAATGTGTCTGTACATCTTTTTCATGAGAGCGATCCAGCCATCTGGGGTTCCCGTCGGGGATCGATCCCAATGCAGGTTAAGGTCCAGCGATAAATAGCACTGATTTGCCGTTCCTGACGGCGTCGTAACTCACCACTGTCAAGATTAACATAGACAAAAGAAATAATACCTTTAGTTGCTTCGCAGGCTTTAATATATGTACCGGTGGCATTTGCAAGAATGGTACCTACCGCTATAGGCGGCTCTATTACAAGTTGATCTAGTTTCAAGGAAAAATGGTCGTTACAGTCATGCAACGGAGCGGTGTCATCCAGATAGGCCACGGTTATGGGGGAGATGAGTTCCAGTGGAACAAAGTAGTGATTAACGTGGTCCTTGCCATGGCGCACAGCCTTCAGGCCAACGACATCGCGATCCCTGATTCGATACAGCACCAAGTGCCCACTTGGTACCGTCTCGGCCGTTCCCATCATCATAGTGCCTGTCTCCTTGCAGTTTAGTTTCCCGGATGGGACCTGATCTTCTGCAGGAGGCTGCTATCCTCAGGTCGTATCTCAAATCGCCAGATTATCAGAGTCTGATATTGTTCTGCAAGGTTTCATCTAGAGGACGCTGTGTCAAAAGGCGACAGTACACACCTGTTGATACTGCCGAAATTTCGGAGTATCCCAGGAAGGATGGCACGTGTCATCAGTGTCATTCATTAATGGATAGCATAGAAGCCGTATAGGACGACTAAAGATTGTTGAAAGCACGTCGTATATGGAGTGTGGCAAGTGTCCAAGCGCATGTCGAGAAACGTCATAAATGGCTGTGCGTATGGCTCACGAAGCACCAGTTCTCTCGCGGGCTTTGGCAATAGCAGTCTGCAGGACGTGTTGTTTCATGACGATGGTCTTTTCGTTGAAGAGTACGTTTTTCAGCCAGTCGAACCCAAGTTGGAGGAGTGTTGCGTCATCGTTTGTGATAGCCTCAATGGCCTCGTGAGACACTTCATATGTGTTAAGAAAATTGGTATTGAAGATGAACCGCCGTAGGGCGTCCACATCCGTGGATACCATGAAAAACATTTTTTGCGCCTGCGCTGTCATTTCTTTACCGTACGGACCGCCAAGGGTCTTCCATGAGACGGCTTTCATGATAATGTCCAGCCATCCGCGATTCACATGGTCATAGCACTCGACCCCTTGTTCTCGACGAAAGGTGGCAACTGTTTGTTCACGTGACTCTTCGTGGCCGCGACAGTGAGTTTCCCGGACAGGAAAATAAAAATCTTCTTTACTCTCAGATTCCTTCAGTTTGACGGTCGCAAAACCTAGTGGGTAGTAACGGCAAGTGACCGGACGATCTGCGTAAACCCTACAGCCTTCCGCAGTGACGAACGGACATGCTCCCTTGCCACTCTCTCCACCCATCTTCAACTTTGCCACAGGTAACTCCGCCCGTTCCAAGAAAGCCGGTACGGTATATTGCGCTAAAAATCCCTGTGGCCGCAGGTTGAGGCGACGCGACAGCCGCAGAATGCATTGAGGTGTAAGAGTGAGATCAGCACCGTAACAACACTGATTCCAGCAGGAAATCCCCTGGTAACAATGGAAGGAAAATCGATCTCTGGACTGGAGTTGCACCGGCACCACTGGACTACCACTTGCACCATCACTCCTTATAATGGAGAACAGCTCCATCTCCATGTGCGGATCGAACCTGCGCGGTTGTTCCATGGTGGGCATTCCGGTTGTTGTGATTATTGTCCCGTCTCCCTGGCAGCTCCCTGGCGGAATGGATGCCATAACGTGGATTGCTCTTGCTCACGCGTTGAGAGAAAACCAAGGCAAGGAGGGGGTCTACGCCCCCTGCTGACCCTCTCCCAGTGGTGGGAAAACACTATATTTTCTCTGAATTGCCTCGAATTCACCTCAATGTTTCTGACCGCCGTAGTATTTTTCTACGAGATCTTTGTGTGGAACCTTTTTCATAGTCCATTCTCCCGTATCCGGGTCCATCCGTGAGTTAACAAAGCACTTCCAGTTAGCCTCATCCAGCTTTGGGAAATCAGCACGGTAGAAGAATCCTGGGTAACGGGTTTCCTCACGGAACAGGATGTGCCTGAGATGTGCTTCAGCTGCCCGTAGACGGTGATAATTTTCCCATGCTCTCAGTAGTTCATGCAGGTCCTTAGCCTTGAGGTTCATGGAATCCTCTTTTAACCATTGCAGGTGTTTAAGGCCAATCTCCAGCATCTTAGCATTGGTAGTGTAGTAAGTAGACACACCGGCGACGTACTCGTCCATGTACTTTTGCAGACGCATCTGAAACATCTTAGGAGAGATATAATAAGGATTTACGTCCTCTGCGGTTGTCTTATCCTTGTGCTCAAGATAGTTGCGAACAGGCTTGTAAATCTCTTCTGTGATATCACTCACAGATTTCCTGAACTCAGGCTTGAAGTCCTTGTGCTCGCGAACAAATTTGACCATCGCCTTGCCAGCGATACGGCCCTCGGTATGCGATCCCGAGGAGAATTTATGGCCTGAAGCACCTACGCCATCACCAGCTGTGAACAACCCATTGACGGTCGTCATGCGATTGTAACCCCACTGCCACTCAGGTGGCGCAATGTCTGCGGGCCCTGACACCCAAATACCACAGCAGCCAGAATGGGAGCCCAACAGATAGGGCTCAGTCGGCATAAGTTCCGAAGCGCTTTCTTCAGGTCGGATGTTCATACCTGCCCACACGCCGGCTTGGCCAATACACATGTCAAGGAAGTCTTCCCACGCCTCCGCCTCGAGATGCTTAATCTCTTTCGGAGTCATAGTTTCAGACAGTTTCTGCATCGCTGCTGGGGTGTCCATGATGATTGGACCGCGACCTTCCTTCATTTCCTTCAGCATAGCATGGTTGCGCAGGCAAGTTGGCACCACGGTAGCGGTGTCATAGGGCGCAAACTCCTTTAACATGTCTGCGTTCTTGATAATATAATTCTCCCCATAGCCGTTCAGCGCCTGCGACTTGAAGAGTAGAAACCATGCCCCTACCGGGCCGTAGCCATCTTTAAAGCGCGCCGGCACGAACCGGTTCTCCATCATCGTCAGCTCAGCCCCACACTCAGCGGCCATGGCATAGGTTGACCCTGCGTTCCATACAGGATACCATGTCCTGCCCATACCTTCACCGAGCGAGCGTGGCCGGAAGATGTTGACCGCGCCCCCTGCCACCAGCAGGATGGCATTTGCTCTAATGACATAAAGTTTGTGCTCGCGTACAGAAAAACCGACTGCTCCTGCTACGCGGTTCGGCTCATTCTTGTCGAGCAGCATCTTCACAATGAAACAGCGTTCAATGATGTTCTCAATCCCGAGCGCTTTCTTGGCAGCTTCAGCCACAATCGGCTTGTAGGACTCGCCGTTGATCATGATTTGCCACTTGCCTGAACGGACTGGCTTGCCGCCATTTTCTAAGGCTACTCCTTCGCTACCCTTGGCCTTCCAGATAGGCAGGCCCCATTCCTCGAACAGATGGACAGTATCATCAACATGGCGGCCAACATCATAGACCAGATCATCTCGGGTGATACCCATCAGGTCTGCTGAGACCATACGGCAGTAGTCCTCTGGTTTCTGGTCACCAAGATAGGTATTAATGGCTGAAAGCCCCATGGCAACGGCCCCGGAACGGTCCATCGCCGCCTTGTCTACCAGCAGAATTGAAACGTCGTCAGGAGCCCAGCGTTTCGCTTCGAACGCGGTACCGCATGCGGCCATGCCGCCACCAATGATTAGGATATCTTTTTGCAGTTCAACGATTTCAGGATCACCGAAAGTACCAGCCATGGAACACTTCCTCCGATTGCGGGCGAACCCCACCTATTCCTCAGGACGAGTCTGCTGCCCTTCTGCACGGAAACCCGCAGCAAAACGGGCTCTTACCTGCAAGAGCGGCAAGCAACCCCCTGCTCTGCTTTCACAGCGGCGCTACTTGCCTTCATCCGAAAGCCTCTGCGTCAGATCTTCGACAGAGTCTTGCCAGTTTCTGTAAAGAGCAGCTGGTCTTCAAGACTGCCTGCTGGTGGCTTGTTACCATAGGGATCGATGGAGCCAACTACTGTAGAACGGGTAGGAAACTTGAAACGCTTCACTGCACGGTCACGGAACTTGATAGTCCACATAATACTCTGGTCAGTACGTAGCGGTATGCAGGCCCCTCCCATTGGCACGACATCCTGATAGGCCCGCACTTCAATGGCCTGCTGCGGACATGCCTTCACACAACATTGGCACTCCCAGCACTGCTCTGGCTCTTGATTGAAAGCCTTCATGCGCACAGTGTCGAGCTTCATCAGATCGTGTGGGCAAATATACATGCAGGCGGTCACCTGACCGCCCTTGCAGCCATCACACTTATCAGCATACACAAAGGTGGGCATCCAATTCCTCCCCTAGGTTCATCTGGTACGAGACCCTCTTGGGCCACGACCCATATTCACTCTTCGGATCGTACGCCGGATGAAAAGGCGCTATGTCCCAAGTCAGCATCAGCATGAAATATTACTTATCATTCATATACAATACATATCTCCAGACGAAGACCTTGTCAAACACCGAAAGCACGCGATTCAGGGGAATCGTGCTCAGCGGCTGTTTAACAAGCTGCCGGAAGGCGGAACACAAAAAGTGCAGCGGGTAGGGATTTTGGAAGGCGCAAAACAAAACGTATGCTCTGATTGAAATCAAGAGTCTCTGTAATCTCTATGCAAGTAATTCTAAAATCCCATCAGAGTGCAGCCGTATTCTTCACAGATAGTGAAGTATCATCGTGCAGTCAATAGTCAAGAATCTTGCCCTGTAGATATGATGCATGTTATGCGTAGATAAAGAATTTTATTATTACCTGTGAGATGTTTCTATGCCATATAGCTCTTTAAGAGAATTTATAAATATGCTGGAATACAATGGTCAGTTGTTTCGCGTCCGTGTTCCTGTCTCCCCAGTGTTAGAAATGACTGAAATACAGACTCGCCTATTAGCCGAGGGTGGACCTGCTGTTTTGTTCGAGAACGTCGTGCAGCCCAATGGCCAGTGTTATACCTTTCCGGTGTTAGTGAACCTCTTCGGTACGGTGGAACGGGTAGCATGGGGTATGGATCGCGCACCCGGCCGGCTACGAGAGATAGGAGAGATGCTTGCCTTTCTGAAGCAGCCAGAAATGCCCAGAGGTTTTCTCAAAACAGTAGAACTGATGCCTCTGTTAAGGACTGTACGGGCGATGAAACCAAAAACAGTCGCACGGGCCCCTTGCCAGGAGCGAGTACTCACCGGTCCTAACATAGATCTCTCTCATCTGCCGGTACAATCGTGCTGGCCTGGAGAACCAGCCCCGCTGATCACGTGGGGTGTAGTGGTCACACAAGGCCCTGATTCAGCTATAAACAGAGTAGATGCTTTCAATCTCGGCATCTATAGACTGCAAATTACGGGACATACTACAACCTTAATACGCTGGCTCAGACACCGTGGGGGGGCTCAACAGTTTCAGCGCTGGCGGCAGAAACGTGGGAGCGAGCCGTTTCCAGTGGCCGTAGTGATAGGCGCTGATCCTGGGACCTTGCTAGCAGCTGTGACTCCTGTCCCTGACACTCTATCTGAATATCAGTTTGCTGGCCTATTGCGCGGGACAAAGGTTGAGTTAGTTGACTGTCTTACTGTGCCATTGAAAGTGCCAGCTCAATCAGAAATTGTATTAGAAGGACATATAATACCGGAAGAAGAAGCTGCAGAAGGCCCCTATGGTGATCACACCGGTTATTATAACGCTGTGGAATATTTCCCGGTGTTCAGATTATCGGCAATCACTTGCCGCCATGATGCCCTTTACTTATCTACCTTCACAGGTCGTCCCCCCGACGAACCTAGCGTGCTTGGCGAAGCCTTAAACGAGGTTTTCATTCCCTTGATAGCGCAGCAATTTCCGGAGATTGTGGACCTCTGGCTTCCCCCGGAAGGGTGTAGCTACCGTATCGCTGTGGTTAGCATCCGCAAGGCTTATCCAGGCCACGCTAAGCAGGTGATGATGGGCGTGTGGTCGTTTTTGCGTCAGTTTATGTATACAAAGTTTATTGTTGTCGTAGATAATGATATCAATGCCAGGGATTGGAAAGATATTATGTGGGCTATTGCTACACGCGTTGACCCAGTCCGCGATATCACTCTGCTAGAGCGTACACCAATTGATTACCTGGATTTCGCTTCCATTGATTCAGGTTTAGGAAGTAAATTAGGGATAGATGCAACCAATAAATGGCCACCAGAAACTCACAGAGCTTGGGGAACCAAAATCCGCATGACAGACTCGGTAGTCAAAATGGTCACCTCTAAGTGGGCCACCTACGGCCTACCCGGAGCGGGTAGGCCTATCTGGCACTGAGCCTGATGGGATGGATGTACCTGATTGAGTGAGAAGGAGAAAAGCATATAGTGACGGCCGCTCACTGAATCTTATCACATTATGCCAATGCTACGCTGCACAATGGTGAGCACAGGCAGAGTCAGGTCCTCGTTACCTTACCACGCCAGGCGCCATTTGGTCTGCAACTGGTACTCAGTCATCCCACAGAATAGGCTGAACAGGGGGATTCTGAATGAGAGCGCACAAAGGACAAAGAGAGTGAGCCTTACGGGCTGAGTATCTGCGAACTGTGGTGCCGGCTCCTCGCTTGTGCTCAGAAGTTGCCAGCGATGTTGACGATTTTTTATGCACCATGTGATACGGATCGCTTATGCACAAGCTGTAGCGGCTGCCGCTGCTGCACAGAGCTTACACGATTATATTGGACAGGCTGGGCAGAACGACATAGGAGTCGATTCGCGAGCCAGCCACTACTTGGAAGAATTGGACTCTTTCCGGCCTCGGATGACAGCCGTCTGCCGTGCGGCCTTGAGAAATACGTTGTTCTTCTGATCCTCTACCCTGGCAAAGTCTCATGCCGTGCTACCGTATGGAGTGATGGTCTGTAGTATACGATTTTAGCGGGAAAAATGCCGAGAGGGTCGAAGGTCATGTGTGGAGACACTGACCATTGATATTCGTGGATCATGGACCCCTGACAGTGGGTGATTGATTGACTCGACTCAAGCGCCAAAGAATGTGTGCCGCATCAGACACGTGGGCATTATCATGTATAGACTGGTTGCGGTATAGACGCAATTTCAGATCAAGCCCATTCAAGCCCATTACTGTCAATCCAGGGGGAAGGGTGTTTTTCCGAAACACTAGCACCTGGATTCAAAATAAAATAGAAAATATGGGAGGCAACTTTAAGGGTAGTAGACCGACCGACCTGTGGTCAGGTAGCTCTCCGGCAAGAGCAGAAGATAGAATCTGCCTTGAGAAACAGTAAACCTGTAAGTGTACACTCACTTCACGCATTATGGGAGAAGAAGCTCTTTATTTTTGTGCAGTTGGCTGCGTTCCTGTTGTAGTCGTTGGAGTCTTTGCCAGACTTCTGGGGAGGGGTCTGTCGCGAGAAGAGTCTGCAGGTCTTCAATGTCGTGCGTCAGAGCCTGCTCGTGTAGAGCCAACAGCATGCGTTGGTAATCTGCCTCCGGGTCAGAGCATTGCCTCTGGAGAGCAGCAGTGAGATAACGTCGTAGAGTCCCTATTGCGGTTGCGGTCCCATAATCACGCTCTAAAATGGAGACCAAAGAGCGGCCGTCCATATCAGACCGCTCTGCTAGCACAGTGGCGGCTACTTCGAGCATATTGGCTAAAGCCCTGTTTCCAGCCAAAAACTCTGTCGCCTGTTCTACATGACGCACAAGCACTTGTGGATAGGCAAGTAAAAAGGCAGCTAGCACGCAATCGGCTATATCCTGCATGCGTGGCGCTGTACTGACACTCCTGCAAGCATCAGACCACTGATGACAAAATACCTGCCTGCGTGCTTGTTTGCTGCTCCACCCTGGAGCTCGCAAGAGGGCCCTGCGCCGTTTGTGCAGCAGGCTGCGATAGTGCTGGCGAATCGTCCTATCTGCGATCCGGCTTGTTAGAGTGTTAATACCCTGTTCTAATGCTGCCAGCTGCTCTGGTGTCTCGAGCGGGCGGCCCTCTAATAATGTCTGCCAAACTCTTTCATACAGCGGTAGAGCTCTAGAGAGGATCGTTGCCAAGGCTGACGCCCCTTCTGTCCGTACCAGCTCATCGGGGTCCTTACCTTCAGGTAGTAGTGCAAAACGTACTGATAACCCCGGTTTTAAAAACCGCAACACCCGGTCAGCAGCATGGGTAGCAGCCCGACGGCCTGCAGTGTCGCCGTCGAAACACAGAATTGGCTCAGGCGCGAGACGCCATAAGATTATCATCTGTTCCTCTGTTAGGGTGGTACCCAATGGGGCCACAGCATAAGGAAAGCCAGCCTCAGCCAGGGAGAGAACGTCCATGTAGCCTTCCGTCACAACCACCACGCCCTTTGCCAGAGCCGAGCTGCGAGCCTGGGCGAGGCCGTATAGCACCGCCCCCTTACGGAATAAAGGTGTTGCAGAGGAATTAAGATATTTAGGATGCGCTGCTCCTAGCGCTCTACCACCGAAGGCAATGACTCTACCCTGCGTATCTGTGATCGGGAATATAATACGCTCCCTAAATGTATCATAAGATGGAAGATCTCTTTCTGATTGCCTGACTAGGCCAACTTCTGTCAGAAGTTTCTCATTGATGCCTGCCCGCCTTAGGGCAGCTCCGCACGCATTGCCAGAAGGTGCAAAGCCGAGTCGGAAGGAAAGAATAAGCTCATCATCCAAACCGCGCCCATGCAAGTAGTCAAGCCCGATTCTGCCAGTTGACAGCCGTAATTGCTGCTCATAGAAAGCGGTCGCCATCTCCATCACGTCTAGCAACTGCTGATTGCGGTTAGGATTGTGTTTGGTAACCTTGAGCCCGACTGCTTGGCTGAGACGTTGCACAGCATCTAGGAATGATAATCCTTCCGCCTGCATGACGAAGCCAATCAAATCGCCATGGGCACCGCAGCCAAAGCAATGGAAAAAGCCCTTGGCTTCATTGACGGTAAAAGATGGAGTCTTCTCATTATGGAAAGGACACAGGCCAATATACTCGCGGCCACGGCGCGTGAGTCGCACTTTCTGACCAATAACGGTAGCCAGTGGTAACCGGGCGCGTAGTGCATCAAGGCAAGAGGAAGAGGGCACCTCGAAACCCCATACAAGAAGACCCCATACATAAAAGCTGCAGTCTTGATCCGTCAGTCGCCGCCAGCCGTTTTTCTTTCGAAGTTCAGGAAGATAAACGCTCTCTTACGAGCGCACTGGCTCGTACGAAATCCATTCGACCGGCATACCGCGTCCGTAGAGTCGCCGTGACCCGCCCGATATCCTTGAGACCATGGGCAGCAAGATTGCCAATGACGGTATCTATGGCGGCTGTCATTTCATGCTCGCTCAGTTGACGCGGCAGGAATCTCCCTATAATTGATATTTCTTCCTGTTCCTGTCGCACGAGATCAAGCTGTCCACCTCGGACATAAAAGGCGATACTCTCTCGCCGTTGCTGAATCATCTCTTGCAGTATCTGTGAAATCTCCGCTTCGCTAATGCCTTCGATATTGCCATCGCCACGTGCAGCCATATCACGATCCTTCAAGGCAGTCAGAATCAACCGCACCATCGATATTGTTCGTGTGTCCTTTGCCGAGATCGCTTGCCGCAGGGCATTATTGAGATCCATCCGCAACATAATCACTGTCTCCCACTCACCCTGCACCCTCAATGAAGATATTGTATATGGATGGCGGTCCAAGTATGTGCGCACATTCTAGTCTCATACTGGTATGATGTCTTCGACTACAGGGCTATCCGTACTACCTACTAAAAACTTGACGAATGGCATGCCTGTGCGTATGGGCATCCTTGCTGACCTCAGTAACAACAGATCCAACCAAGGCATAAGCCTGTAGAGGCCAAAGTTCAGAATGTGTATGCTGCCTGTTTCTTCTGATATGCTGCTGCGTACCCCTGGCACCAATGCCTGCCTGATGCTAGCCGACGGCACTGTCTTCTGGGGGTATGGAGTCGGCGCCACAGGAACTGCAACAGGTGAGGTGGTGTTCAATACTGCCATGACCGGTTATCAGGAAGTGCTGACAGACCCTTCCTATGCTGGGCAAATCATCACATTCACGTTCCCATATATCGGGAATACTGGAACAAATGACGAAGATTTTGAATCCGCTATACCAGCCGCACGGGGATGTATCTTGCGAGCTGCTATCACTCAGCCGTCCAATTGGCGAGCGCTGGCTTCCCTGGACAGCTGGCTGAACGCTCAGCAGCTGGTTGGCCTCTGCGGTCTTGATACCCGGTGTCTGACCCGTCGCATTCGTGACCTCGGGGCTCCTAATGGTGTGATTGCCCATGCGGCGACAGAGGAGAACCGGCTGGACCTTGCGGCTCTGCACGCTCAGGCACAGGCTTGGCCTGGCAGCATAGGGCTCGACTTAGCGAAGTCAGTCACCTGCCGTCAGCCCTACCAGTGGGCTGAAACGACTTGGCAGCAGGGCCAAGGATATGGCTGCCTCAGTAACCCATGTTGGCATGTAGTCGTCATGGATTACGGTGCTAAACGTAACATCCTGCGGAGTCTAGCAGCAGTCGGGTGCCGTGTGACAGTAGTACCTGCCACTGCCACTATCCGGGAGATCCTCCAGCACCAGCCAGATGGTGTGTTACTGTCCAACGGTCCTGGAGATCCTGCTGCCACCGGCACCTATGCCGTGCCAGTGATTCAGGCAATTCTAGAGACAGGCCTGCCGTTGTTTGGCATCTGCCTCGGCCATCAGATGCTTGCTCTCGCTTTAGGTGCGCGTACTTATAAAATGGCCGTCGGCCACCGTGGTGCCAATCAACCCGTGAAGGATCTTGCGACTGGCCGGGTTGAGATTACTAGCCAGAATCACGGCTTTTGCGTTGACCGTCTCACGCTGCCAACTAATGTGGTAGAAACTCATACTTCTCTGTTCGATGGATCACTCGAAGGCCTGCAGATTCGAGAACGCCCGATATTCTCTGTCCAGTATCACCCGGAAGCCTCACCAGGACCACGGGACAGTGCTTACCTGTTCCAACGTTTTGCCGACGCCATGGCAGCACACAGAGTGCAAAACAAAATGCAGTTGTGATTGGTTTGGCGCACCCGGCGGGATTCGAACCCACGACCTCTGCCTTCGGAGGGCAGCACTCTATCCAGCTGAGCTACGGATGCAAACGTACCAAAGACGCATAAAGTCGAACCTCAGCCCCATGAACTAGCTAGCGCACAAAGCATCTGCGGTCGTGACATTCCAATCCCTGACTGTATGATGAAGAAGAGTTACAGCACAACAATTGCACTTGCATCATACATACTTGAATCCTGAAGTGCTATTTTACAAAGCGTTTATTCCCATGCCGCTGTACGGCCTGGCGTAGACTGGCAGCAGCACGACGGCGTGACGGTAGGCGTCTATGGAAAGAAGGACGACTGCTCCCGGTCGCTGCCATGGTCTCAAGAGCCGTTAGCCGCTGTTCCAGGCTCTTCTGGCTGCTGCGAGTGGTCTGCGTCAGGGTATGCAGGACTTCGAACTCATCACGGCTTACCAGCTCTGTATTCGCAAGCAATCTTTCAAATTGGTGGCGGAATATCCCTTCTATCTCGTTACGGATCCCGGACAATGTACCAGCCGCACCACCTAGCAGGCGAGCTAGATCGTCAAAGAAGCGATTCTGTGTCTGCATTGTCATCCTTCCCTGCCATACTTACCAGCTCTGTTTTCCCCGGGAATTATGCAGGGGCACAGGCTTCCAGGCAATAAGGACCAAAACTATTACGTACGGTTAAAGTCCTGCGGGAGGAAATCCCATATCATCTTTCGTGAAACATACACTAACAATATATACTATAAATTGTGTAAAAATGCGTGCGCCTCCTTGCCCCCTGGCATACCGACTCGCCTCCTGTAGACCAGAGAATCGAGGCCAGGCAGCCGACCACTTGATGAGGTGGCTAACCTCGAGTCCCTTTAGAAGGACAGAACGACAGCCCCAACGGAGCCATCTAGATGCAAAGGGGACCGTGTTCTGCAATACTCCGACACCTCAAACATGAAATCACAGGCTAGAAACCTTCACGCTCAAGCCGCTTGCGCTCCAGCTTACGGGCTCTGCGAACCGCTTCTGCTCTTTCGCGCGCATTGCGCTCTGAAGGCTTTTCATAGCTTCGCCGCAGCTTCATCTCCCGAAAGATACCCTCGCGCTGCATCTTCTTTTTGAGGGCCTTCAACGCCTGATCGATATTATTATCGCGCACAAGTACCTGAACCAGGGCTCCAACTCCTCTGCTGATTATTTCGCATCCCTGAATAGCTCTACAGCGTAGATAAACAACCACACACTCAATACACTCATACGACCGACCTTTAACATACCCAACACTGGATTTATAGCGTGGTTTAAACATGCTGTGAAGGGACTCACGGTGCTTTGTGGATGGAGAGTACGGAGAAAACCCTCTTAGCGTGGAAGAGCTAGGCTTTTCATGATCCTAACAACGTGGAAGAGCGTATGAAGAATCCTCCCCTTGATCAACGTCTTGCCAGCGTCTTAGTGCAGCCGTTGATTCGTACACCCATTTCACCTGACCACTTAACAGCCGTGAGTCTACTACTCGCCCTAGCCGGAGCTGTTTTGCTGGCTACAGGAGACACTGATTGGCAGGAGTGGGGTGCTGGTTTATTTGTGACTGCGCGATTCCTGGATCATTGCGACGGGGAACTGGCGCGTCAATCCGGTCGGCAATCAAGTTTCGGTTATTACTTCGACTATCTAACAGGTGGCCTCAGCTATGCCGCCTTATTGGGCGGCATCAGCCTAGGGCTGGCTGATAGCGTTCTTGGTAAGTGGGTGATGAGCATAGGGTTGATCGGCGCAGTGTCCGCTGTATTGGCGATGGGGCTGAATCTGTGGATCGATGCTGAAACGGGTGGAGCTGCTGAGGGCACAGCAATCGGCTATCCTAAAATAGCCGGATTCGAGCTGGAAGATGGTATTTACCTACTTGCTCCCTTGACTTGGTTAGGCTACCTAGCACCGTTCTTCGCGGCTGCCGGCGTTGGTGCGACTGTCTACTGTCTTTGGACGTTGTCTCTTCTCTTACGCTTACGGGCGCGTCGCCGCGAGAAAAAACTCTCCAGATCATAGCCTGCTGCTCAGAAAAGCCAATCCCCTCAATCACCTTCTGATGCTTGCGAAACGCGTGTCTGCGACTGCCTTGCTAGCGATGGCCACTAATCCATATTATGCAATCCTTAAAGGAAAATGTCACACATATGACAGTCTGATGGAAAGTCTCTATGTGTAGAATATATACATCAAGTTGTACATTCTGGGAAACTCGTAGCAGGGCTGCTAGTCAGTGAGCGTGGGATGAGAGCAAAGCGCTCTGCATGTTGAGCCCCTATGCTCGAATCATCCGATTCTCCTATCCCTACCGGAGTCGATTCGAACATACTCTTAATGACGTTGTGTAGCATCGACTACCATATCTGCCAATGCTAAACACGATGTTAATCCAGGGCTTTCAATTCCGAATAGGTTAATCAGTCTGTGATAAGTATGAGCGGCTGTCTCACCGGCAACGATGAAATCTGGTACTGGTTCGCCAGGGCCATGAATCTTAGGCCTTATGCCCGCGTAGCCTGGTCTCAAGGCGCCATCGGGCAGATCAGGCCAGTAACGGCGCACCGCAGCATAAAAACGAATGCTCCGCTCCATTCGCACACTGTAGTCGAGGCAATCCACCCATTCCACATCAGGGCCGAATCGGCTCTGACCGACGAGATCGAATGTGAAATGGATGCCAAGCACGTCCGTCTCAGGCAGAGGATAAATCAGGCGTGCAAAGGGTGCCGGACCAGCCAAAGTGAAATAGCTGCCCTTTGCGAAGTATCCACGTGGTAGATGGCTGTGATCGAGTCCTCTGAATGTTCGCGCGAGCGCCGGGGCCCACAATCCAGCGCTGTTGATAACCGTTTGTACCATGAACTGACTTGGTTCAGCGCCGCCAACGTTGAGCACAATTCTTTCGTTGCTGAAGGTCACTGATTCGACTGGGCTAGACAAGGCTAGAACCGCTCCTGCTGCCTCAGCATCTCCCAACAGCGAAAGCATCAGGGCATGACTGTCGAGGATTCCGGTAGAGGGTGAGAATAAAGCCGCAATACAACGTAGAGCGGGTTCCAGAGCCTGAACAGCCGATCCTGTGAGCCATTGCAGGTTGTCCACTCCATTAGCTAGACCTCTCGCCGCAAGTGCACGCAAGCGTTCTATCTGAGAATCATCAGTCGCAACGATGAGCTTGCCACACTGCTGGTGAGCAATACCCCGTGCAGCACAGTAGGCATAAAGGGCGTGCCGTCCGTTCACACACAGACGGGCCTTCAAGCTACCCCTGGGGTAGTAGATACCAGCGTGAATTACCTCACTATTACGGGAACTCGCTCCTGTTCCTATAGTGGTTTCCCGTTCAAGGATTACAACCTCCCGTCCCGCTAAGGCCATGGCACGTGCCACCGCTAACCCGACGACACCAGCCCCGATCACTGCACAGTCGATCCGCTCCAAGATGATCCTCCTAAGGATTGCACCTATTACATACAATACAGTAGGCTGATTATTATTTTAGGAGATTTTCTTAGTTATATGACTGAATAGGTCGACCACACTCACCGGAAAAGTCCGAGAGTCTCAACCTATAGGTAGGTAGGATAGGGTAGTGAGATATGACAAAAAGCACTCTGTAGTAGAGCGCGGAGCAGCTACTAGCCGACGAGCCACCACCCCCAGTTTCCCAGACGATGGTAGGCCAAAGGGCCGTGATGGTGCCAATAAAGGTGCCAATAAACATGTCGGGTGGCCACTACAAAGCCTCGGCGATCGAAAGACTACTCATGGCCCGAAGAACATATTGTTCATGTAATTCATAGGAGAGGAAAAGGAATGAGCGCCGCGACCAAGATCATAAGACATCCGGCTTACCATGCTAGTCATCTGTGTGACATTTCCAGCCATTAAGCTCACGTTCTGAGACACTTGGCCGACAGACTCATTAATGTGGGTCATAGACTTGCGCATAACACTGATATCCTGCGACATAGTTGAAATATCGTGTCCCATAGTGTTCTGTACCTCCGCCATGCTAGTCAGGTCATTGCCCATCTTCTGCATCACTGTTGTCATGGTATCGAGATTGCGGGCCATCCCGTACATGACAAATGTGAAGAAACCCATAACGCCCAGGATGCCGGCTAGCACTGTGACACCAACCGGGTTCTTGACGACGAAATTTCTCATAGCCCCTTTCTTTCGCTACTACTCCATCGAAACGGAGCGCCTTGCCCGCCATTTGTGCCATGCCTTCTTGGTCGCGCACTCTTCTGCCTTTTCACACTGTGTCACCCTACCAACACTCCAAAGCGGTTCCTCAGCCAGACCAGTGTGCCAGACTGTTGTCACAGTGCCAGAGTTTCCACCCTTGATCAACGATTGAACTATCTGGATTTCTGTCTCCCACCTTGGCAGCTGCTGCTTCACAGCAGCTTAGGGACAGCTTGGGAACCGAGTCGCAGCATGCCCCACTCTAGAGGTAAGGGGGTAAGGTTTGGTTGCAGATTCGAGGGTCTGCACGCGGAGCGCCCTCCGGAACGGCAAAGAGCGCTTCTTCTTTGCGTAAGAACATTGAGCGTATCACGCATATCTTGTCCTAGATTTCAAGATGCTTGAGAGCGTAGATGCAGACAGTAGGGACAAGCGCCGACCGTCTCAGCCTCTTCAGCAGCAATGCGATTGCGCAATGACGACTCGATACAGCGACGGTCCCATGCAGTTCTGCATTCTCGCTTTGCAGCTGCAGCAGTGCGGAAGTGGAAGGTAGCCACTGGATCGCGCTCTCCTTCCAACAAGCTGCAACTTCTATGCGACTCGCGAGCAGAACGTTGGATTCAACGGTTCGCCATTGGCAGTGGCTACAAGTGCGCTATCATCTTCTCTATACGCTACGTGATTATACAACTATTAATAGAATATACACATCTACTTTTTTAGGGAAACATTTGAAACCATACCTAGCCTACAGCAAGACACACAGACTCACGACTATAATCATTTCACACCCGTCGTATTATAGTTAACTTACATACAGCTTATGCAACGACTTGAAACCTTGGTACCGACGTGATAAGGCGAACCGCTTGAGGGCATCGTGGGCGGTTTCAGAGCCTCCTATGTGGTGCACCAGGAGGCAGGAGGAAAGAGCCGTGAGCACCCGAGGGGTTGGGGGTGAGATTCTTGCTACCTTAACGTTCGCATATCCAGTCCAGGTTTGCATATCCTGTGGTACGCCTAAGGGATGCATAGGTCTAAAGGAATGCATGGGTCAGTGATGGGGGAGATTCATGGCAGAACTATTTTCAAGTGAATGGATGAACAAGTTTGCCTCCGCCTGGAACGCGGAGCCGGCTTTGTCAGAGGAGTTAGCAAAAATAGGCTTCAACAGTAACATTGCCTATGGCTTTGTCGATGAGGAACGGCCGCGCGGTGTGCTCATGATTGAGAACGGCAAAGCGATGGAAGGGGTCGCCTACAGTAGTCAAGCCGTAAACTGGGATTTACGAGCGAGCCAGGAGGATTGGGAAAAATGGCTGAGAAAACCCCCCGGCCTCATGGGGCTTGGTGTGGCTTACACATCGCGAAAGTTGCGCTTTAAAGTAGGTGACTATGGTGCAATGGTTAAAGATCCGCGCATGGCTGGCCCGTTCATTAAAAGTTTCGAGGTTATGGGGCGCGTCTGAGTCATGCCGACAATACCCAGGGTCATCGCTGCAGCTCTGTTGAGTGCCTGCAGTATCAGTGGAGAAGTGTTGGCGGCAGAGTACCAGACGGCCACTATCACAACGGCGCAGGTCGGCCATACGTCCACTGTGGGCGGAACGGTTGTCCCGTACAAAGAAGTCAACCTTTCCGCACAAATCCAGGGTCAGGTGACTTTCATTGCAGGTGTGGAAGGCGACAGCCTCGCCGCTGGCGCTCTCCTTATCCAGGTGGATGATTCGCAAATACAGGCGCAACGTCGGGCTGCGCTCGCACAGATTGCCAACGCAGAGGCTGCGCTCCGCAATGCGCAGGTGCAATATTCGCGGGAGATATGGTCCCCGCGCAGTAATACACCGAACGCTATGCCGGGTATGGGCATGCCGAACATGTTCGACCAATTCTTTACTCGTGGTTTTTCTAATATGATGGGCCGCAGCGATACGGGTCTCGAACGCTATGCTGACTGGTATGCGCAAGGGGCCGGTGTGCAACAAGCGCAAGGGGCTCTTATGCAGGCAACGGCCCAGCTAGAACAGCTTAATGCTCGATTGCGGGATGCTCAGCTCGCGGCACCGTTCGACGGCACGATAGTGAAGAAGATTGTCGAAGTTGGTGATACTGTGCAGCCGGGGCAAGCCTTATTGCAGTTTGCTCATACTACTTACTTGCGTATCCAGGCAGACGTACCTGTACGGCTAGTAGCTGGTCTCGAGAAGGGAATGCTGCTACCAGCCAGGCTGGATGCCGGGGGCATCGAGGTGAAGGCACGGGTAGCCCAGATTTATCCGATGGCTGACAGTACTCGTCACACTGTGACAGTGAAGTTTGATCTCCCTAAAGGGGTACCAGGTGGAGCTGGTATGTATGCTGAGGTGCAGATCCCAGATGCTACAGAGCCGAGCCGCGAGATCCCCGTCCTGCCTGAAAGGGCAGTTGTCTGGCGAGGCAGTCTGCCAAATGTGTTCATTCTCCACGAGGGCCGACCATCCCTGCGGGTGATACGTGTCGGTAGTTCTCTAGGGGGTGATTTTGTCAGTGTCCTATCCGGAGTCACTGCCGGTGATCAGGTCATCGTTGATCCGCCACCTGGGCTAGTCTCCGGCCTTCGATAAGGTGCCAGCTAGGGTGATGGTCGGGGTGCAGGGGGGATTCCGGCCTGTGGAAACAAGACTGCGAAAGACAAATACCCATGGCCGAGATTAACGGAGATCAATCCGCACGATACCATCATGGGTTAGGCCTTGCCGGCACCATGACGAGAACCTTCATCCATTCACCTCTCTCACCGCTGCTGCTGCTAGCTGCCCTTGCCATGGGCATTCTCGGGCTTTTGATCACGCCGCGACAGGAAGATCCGCAGATTTCTGTACCAATGGTGGATGTGTTTGTGCACTACCCTGGCGCGTCAGCAGAGCAAGTAGCAAGCCTTGCCATCGACCCGCTGGAACGCATGATGAGTGAACTTCTCGGCGTGAAGCATGTCTACTCGGCATCACAACACGGTCAGGGGATGGTAACAGTCGAGTTCGATGTCGGCGAGATTATGGAACCTTCGCTCGTCAAGTTATACGACAAGCTCGAGTCAAACAAGGATAAGATACCACCGGGTGTCATGGGCCCCTTTGTCAAGCCAAAGGGAGTCGATGATGTACCAGTGGTGACACTGACCCTGTGGTCCTATGACGTCACGGACGCTCAGTTGCGCTTGATTGCCCTCGACGTCATGCAGCGCCTCAAAGAAGTGCCGAACACTAGTCAGAGCTTTATCGTTGGTGGTCGACCGGAGGAATTACGGATCGAGGTATTCCCAGAACGACTCAAGGGCTTTGGCATCAGCCTCGATCAGATTGCCGAGACCATCAAGAACGCTAACAGTGAGCGCGGCACCGGTCATGTTGAAGCTGGTGACAGCAACTACAAGATCTACACTGGTGCGTTTCTACGCAAAGCAGTCGATGTGGAGCGACTCGTGGTAGGTGTACGCAATGGTGCACCAGTCTATGTGCGTGACATCGCCCGAGTGCAGGAGACACCTGCTGAGGCTCGTGACGTGGTCATGTATTATACTGGCCCCGCATCCTCCGCAACCCTGGAAGCACGCCATGGTGCGCCGGCAGTGACAATCGCGATCGCTAAGAAAGCTGGTACCAATGGTGTCACTGTGGCCAACGCGGTGTTGGAGAAGATGGACTATCTGCGTGGCCGTCTGATTCCAGATAACGTACAGGTAGCAGTGACTCGCAATTACGGGGCCACTGCCAACGATAAGGTCAATGAGCTTGTTTTAAAGCTGTTCATCGCTACTGGTATCGTCACATTACTGATCTGGTTCTTACTCGGGTTACGCGCAGCATTAGTAGTCTTAATAGTTATACCTGTGGTCATCTTGATCACTGTTTTTTCAGCTTATATTCTGGACTATACCATAGATCGTGTCAGTCTTTTCGCATTGATTTTTTCAATCGGGATACTGGTAGACGACGCCATTGTGGTCGTGGAAAATATTTATCGTCGCTGGCTCGAGAAGGGGGAAATAGATACTGAAACATCAGTAGATGCTGTACGCGAGGTTGGTAACCCAACGATCCTTGCCACCTTTACTGTTATTGCAGCTCTGCTGCCGATGGGCTTCGTGTCCGGTATGATGGGGCCTTATATGGAGCCTATTCCGGCCTTAGGCTCGGTCGCAATGTTGTTTTCGTTGTTCGCGGCGTTTATCTTTACGCCGTGGCTAGCGATGCGCATTCGGCCGTCACTAAAGAAACTGAAAAATGCTCAAGGTCGCGAGCACAGGCAGGTTCAGAGACTGGATCGTCTGTTTCGTAGCGTGATTAATCTGTTGCTAGACAGCAAAAGCAAAGGTTATGCTTTTCTTTTTGCTAATGTTAGCCTGTTCTTTGGCTGTTTGTTCATGTTCTATACTGAAGACGTGACCGTTAAGATGTTGCCTTTTGACAACAAATCAGAGTTCAATATCGTTGTCAATATGCCGACTGGAACTGCCTTGCCGGTGACCGCTAATGTGACCCAGCGTCTAGCTGAAGAAGTTCTGAAGATCCCTGAAGTGGTGGCAGTCCAGACCTATGCTGGCACGGCTTCCCCATTCAATTTCAATGGTCTGGTACGGCACTATTATATACGCCAGGATCCGTGGTATGGGGACGTACAGATTCAGCTCCAACACAAAAAAATCCGGGCACAGTCCAGCCATGAAATCGCGAGTGCCATGCGTGACATTTTAACTCCAGTTGCAAGAGGACTAGGGGCGCGTATTGCGGTGGTTGAGATGCCACCTGGGCCACCGGTTTTGCAGACGTTAGTCGCCGAGATTTATGGGCCAGATGCCGATACACGCAGACAAGCTGCTAGTGATTTAACTGCTCTTTTTGCGCGTGCACCTGGTGTAGTCGATGTGGATAATTTAATGCAAGACTCCTACAAAATCTGGAGGTTTGAAGTTGACCGGGAAAAAGCCGTGCGTCATGGTGTCTCTGTCGAGGATATCAATCGTCAGCTCGACATGGCAATGGGTGGAGCACGGCTAGGTGATATAAAAATTGGCCGTGTGCTAGAGCCCCGCTATATTGTTCTCCAAGTCCCCATGGCCTTGCGCAGCCAATTCGCTCGTCTAGGGGAGATCCCAGTTCTATCGCAAACCGGCCAGATGATCCCACTAGCTGAGCTAGGTCATTTTTTACCTGCACAGCAGGATCCTATTGTCTTCCACAAGGACCTGCGACCGGTGGAGTTTGTCACGGGCGACGTAGCAGGCCGGCTTGGGGCGCCGATTTACGGCATGCTGGGGATAGAAAAAGAGATGGCTACCTATCGGGCCCCTGATGGCGTAGTAGTGCAGACACATTACATCGGTGCACCTGCAGATAATTCCAAGGTTGCCTTTGAATGGACTGGGGAATGGACAGTGACCTATGAAACCTTTCGCGACATGGGAATCGCCTTTGCCGCCGCTATGGTTTTGATCTATATGCTGGTGGTATGGGAATTTGGCAATTTCGTGCTACCTGCTATTATTATGGCACCTATTCCACTAACGCTAGTTGGCATCATCCCAGGACACTGGCTCTTTGGGGCTGAATTCACAGCTACTTCAATGATCGGTTTCATCGCACTGGCTGGGATCATTGTGCGCAACTCTATCCTACTCGTGGATTTCTCAAAGCAGGCAGTGGATCGCGGAGAAACTGTGCGGGAAGCTGTGATCCAAGCATGCCGCACGCGGACACGGCCCATTTTAATCACAGTGTTCGCCCTCATAGGTGGCTCTGTTGTTATTTTAACAGACCCTATTTTCCAGGGCATGGCGATTTCTCTGATGTTCGGCAGCCTCGTGTCTACTCTTCTAACCCTTCTCCTCATTCCATTAGGCTGTGTTAGCGCGGCCTCAAGCTTCTTGCCAATCCATCCTACCGGGGGTAGTTCCATGGGAGGGAGCAGCAGTGGCAGCTCCGTCTCAGCACCATCTGTTAGTCTACCGTCGTCCCCGTTCATATGGGTGTGGAATATACTTGGTGTCATGCGGCGGGGATCATTGACTCTCTTCAAAGAGTCTATTGCTCGCCGCCTGTCAGCCCCGCCGTTGCCGCAGCAGCAGCTACCAGCTGACCGTGAGCTTTTGCATCAGGAAACCGAATGGGTTAGGGCAACAGAAAACAGATCGGAAGCAAAATGGCCAGTCACTGCGATGATGGCGGTGACACAGACAGAAGGTATGTTGGTTGAGTCGTCGGAGTGAGCAGAAGAGTGAACAGCACAGTGGTCGCCGTGGCATCCGTCTTAGGACGGATCTTCCAGAGTTATAAGGAGAAAGAATATGAGAAATTGCGTGTCAGAATAATAATTGCTACATATGCTGCCTATGCAGCGAAAAAAAAGAAACCAGCACATCCGGACACGTTCAGTTACCAGTTGACTGTATGTATCCTATTATACGTATACTTGCATCTTCTTCCTATTCTGCAATCAAGGAAACAACTTCTTTGCGGTCTACGGTAGAAGCCTCGTTTGGCAGAAGCAGAAAGAAGTAGATAGAGAAAATGAGAAAATACAAGGACAATCCTGGAGGGTATGAGCGCTCTAAAGCACTCATGCCGTTAGTAGTCGGCCCGTACTGTGTGATTCGCAGGGCATGAGGCGGAATGATGACCAGACCAAAATCCCTGTTTTTGAAAGTTATCCTGATCGCCCTTGGGGTCATCAGTTTAAGTTTAGACGTTGCTGCAGGCGGTAACCCATGGCTGGAGGGGAGGAGGAGTAGCCGTTTCTTTGAGGGTGAGGACAGCCGTGGCTCTGCGGAGAAACGCTTTGAATGGCCCACGGCCTGGGTACAGCCCTCTTCTCTGACCGTTTCTCACGGTGGTGACGGTGGGAACGACGGTTCTGCAGCGGCATTCATCACAACATTAAGGGAGAGAGGGGAGGATAGCTATGACGCTGCCAGCATCTATGATGGGCGCCTGAGCGGCGAGGCGGCTATTTATCATATAACGCAGCACAAGCCAGCGAGTAGGAAGCGTCTGAGTCGTGACGTTTGGTCGTATCGCGTCGTCAGCACGCAGCTCCCCTCTCGGCAGAATGACCGCTATGAGTATGAGTTGCCTCCTGAAAATCCTACCCCTCATTGGGGTAGGTGTATCCTTGGATATAGTTGTGCGGTTTCTGGCAATAGGCGCTCACATCAGGAGAAAGAGAAGGGCGTAAGAGTTGATTTACCTCGATCTCTTGTCAGAGCACTTCAGCTGTCGCTTCCAGCAGAAGGAGAAGAGACACTGTATATGGGACAGCCAATGCAGCGCTCACTCTCTTTGCTGCCCTGGGGGATCGCGTTTATGGCTCCGTCTCACAGCAGCGGACGGCAAGAAGACGGCTTGTTGTCATCATGATGGGCGGTCGGTTCCAGTGGCTCCTGGAGTATTCCCTCCTTCAGGCAGCCGGTTTCAGCAGAGGGGATTGTGAGTGAGGAAGAGAAATGAAGCGTTTTGCTATAGTATCGGCGATCGCCATGACGGTGGCTGTCGGTACGGCTTCAATGAAGACAGCCGAAGCCTGGTGGGGCTGGGGCGGTCCGTGGAACAACAACAACAGTGGCTGGGGTGACACGGGTGGTGATTTTTCTATGAACTTCAGCGGTCGTGGAAGTGGTACCGGCTCCGGCTATGGTTCCCCATACTACGGATACGGCGGCGGGCCGTGGGGTGGTGGTGGTCCCTGGGGTGGCGGCGGTTATCCAGGGTACTGGGGTGGCGGCGGTTATCCAGGGTACTGGGGTGGCGGCGGTTATCCAGGGTACTGGGGTGGCGGCGGTTATCCAGGGTACTGGGGTGGCGGCGGTTCTCCAGGGTACTGGGGTGGCGGCCCTTATGGCTATGGCTCACGTGCGCCGGCCCCGACCAACCAAGCTCCGAGCAGCAACAACTGATGGATGGGGAGGGAAGGCAGTGCCGACAAATGTCGGTACCGCCTCCCCGGTGCTTAGCAATACGCAGGGGAGGCAGAGCAATGGGGAAGTGTGCAGGACTGGTTGCCGTTGGCATGGGAATGTTTCTCACTGCATCACCAGCGCTAGCGGCACCTGCGTTCACTGCTGAAGCTATCCACGCCCCGCCGGGTCAGTCCCCTGAAACGGGACGGGTTTTCATCAGTGAACAAGGATCACGGTTCGAGTTTGAACGGAAAGGCCGCCCAGTCATTCAAATTATGCTACCAGGGCAGGCAGTGATGCGATTGCTCTTTCCGGAGGACAAGACCTACGTAGAGATGACACAGTTACCACAGTCGAAAATCGCACATCCGAAAACACCGTGCCCCTTACCAGAAGTAGCTCAGTGCGAACAGACCGCTGTGGAAACCTTAAATGGACGATCGGTTGAAGTGTGGCGTATCACGTTTAATCAAATGCCTGGAGATCTCGCTGCTGGTAAAAAATCTATTGCGAGTGGTCCAATTCAAATCTGGTGGGATGCTGAACGGAAAGTCGCTATCCGGGAACAGTATCCAGATGGTGGCTTATCTACGACGACTCTGCGTGGTCGAGTCGACCATCAAGGACGTTCTGTCGAGCATTGGCAGGTGACTTTGACTCGTCCTGATGGGGAGACGGTGCAGATGTCACGTTGGTACGATCCAGAACTGCAGACGGACGTACGAGAGGAACGCCCAAATGGCACTGTGCGCGAATTCCGCAATATCCGTCTTGTGGCCCCAGATCCTGCTTGGTTCGCTGTCCCAGCTGGCTATCGTCGAGTGGATTCTCCGGTGAGGCGTAATGGGAGACCAGCACATCCCCCTGGTGCCCCGTCAGTTCCCACTCCGCAGCCAGGCGAAGCGTATCTCCTAGACGACGCAGATGCGCCTGCAGTCCGATGATTACTGTTTTCGGCCATTTGAAGAAAGGAGTGACTGGTCAGATTGCCTTGTGGTTACTCGATAAAGGCCGCAGGGTTTATGATACGACTTTCAGTGAGGCAGCTGGATTGCGTAGGGTTCCTTCCTTTCTGTTTCGGGCAGTTTACCGGAACAGAGCCTCGAAGAAGCACTCGCATTGTACGGTGCTCTTGCGAGAGCAAACCAGATGATCATTCCAGTTTTTCCGAGCCAGGTATGGTCCACTCAGCGTTTCCTGGAAGTGGTTCACGCAGCTAGTAAGGAATCACTTCGCGCTGACACGCATCCGACGGCTCGCGAGCACACTGAGACAGAGGCTGCCTTGCGGCGGAGTGTTTCTAGAGGTGCTACACGTATTGTTTTGCGCCACTCTTTTAGTGAGGGTCTTGCAGTGTTCGAGTTAGAGCCTTCCGGCAAGGCTCGTCAAGAACTGACGGCGCTGGCGGACGCGATGTATGTATGGCAAGCAGCGGCTCATGATATTCTGGGAGACTCTCGATGCACGTCCTCAGATTCTTTCTGAGTAAGCTTTTGCTGTTCTCGGCTTTAGTGAGTTGCGTGTTCAGTGTTCTCTATAGAGACGATGTTATATACAAAGTTACGACTCTGAAAGAGAGCATCATAGCTTTATTATATGCCCAGGGTTGGGTGCCTGTCACACGGCCTCTTACAAGGGAGAGAAATCTTGCAGTGCTTCTGTCGCATCCCACATGGCCTGCTTTGGTAGCGTCAGAGCTGCCTGTGACTGTTCCTCTGCTGTCATCAGACCTCCCACCTGCAGGAGGGAGTGCCGCCGGAGCGGGCTATCCACAGGATAGTGATGCCCTAGATGCGAGGAGTCCTCAAAAAGATTTCAGGAGTCGCGCTGTTCCGGCTTTGTCACTTGCTGATGAAGGTATGGGCACGGGTGGCATGATGCTGGGGGGAGGTGCCCCAGCGCAGATGCCATTAGGCGGGCGCTCAGCAGATTTTACTTCTTCTCAGAAAGACAACTATAAATTAAATATCTTACAGACACTATCTCCTAAACAGGATCCTGAGGACACAGGCATGAGGCCTGTACTGCTTCCACCTAAAGGGGACGCACAGGCAAATCGAGAGACCAGTCAGGGCAGCATCACATATGCAGAGACTCATGAAGGACACAGATCTGCCCAGCCGGCTGAGAATCGCCCTGAGCGTCAAGCCCCCCACGATCAGCTGTCTGTTGCTCTACATGTTTCATGGGTAACTGCACGACGGTTGTTTTGGGAGCAGAATCCGGCCATAGCAGAACAGGCCTATCAGATCTTGATCCGTGAGTATCCTGATGAGCCCGATCTGCCAGGTGAGCTTGGTAACATCTACTGGAATTATGGTCGTTGGCAGGAAGCCGCCGCTCTCTACCACGAAGCAGGTCTGCGTGCCATGCGTGTCTCCAACAGTAGGCAGGTTGGCGCTGTGATCAGGATTCTCCAGTACCTTGATCCTGACAGAGCTGAGCTACTATGGCAGAATGTCATGGGCAGGCATGCACGTCACTGACAGAGTAACAGTTAGGAAAGCCTACAACATATGTGAAAGAGCCATCGCATTTCCTCTCTTTCTTGAGTGATTCTTCAAGATTCAAGCGTATGAGCGCATACATACCTATGCTCTTGGGAGGGCAAGATAGACATGATTGTTGAGAACTAAGCTGTTCGAAGAAAAGTTTGCTGACCACCGAGATAGTAAATATTAAGGTGAGGATAAATGATCATGCTGTTCGGTCCGTCGAAGATTCTTGCGGAGCGTCTGCGCAGTCTCCAGGCCCACTTGAAGGCGGAAAATCCCCTTCTCCTAGAAGTAGTACCAACCTATCTCAAAATAGATAGGATTCTCTACCGTATGGGGCTTCTGAGCAAGGACGAATCCCTGGCGACCAGGATTCCCTGGTGGCCACTTATCACTGTTCTCGGCACTTTCTCCTCTGGCAAGTCTACATTTATCAATACCTATATTGGGGAATCCCTACAGGCTACTGGTAATCAGGCAATTGATGACAAATTCACCGTCATTTGTTATGGCCTGAACGGCACTAAGGTCCTCCCAGGTGCCGCTTTGGATGCCGATCCCCGGTTCCCTTTTTACCGTATGAGCGAAGAGATTGAGCAAGTCGCTCCCGGCGAGGGTCGTCGGATCGATGCCTATCTCCAACTGAAGACAACTGGACAGCTTTCCCAGCGCGGGAAAATCATAATAGATTCCCCTGGATTTGATGCAGACGACCAAAGACGTTCTATTTTGCGTTTGACCCATCATATCATCGATCTGTCTGACTTAGTCCTGGTGTTTTTTGACGCCCGTCATCCTGAACCCGGGGCCATGCAAGACACGCTGCAGCATCTTGTGGCTGAGACAGTCTGTCGTCCAGATGCTAGTAAGTTTCTTTATATTCTCAATCAGATTGACACCACTGCCCAGGAGGATAATCCAGAACAGGTCGTGGGAGCGTGGCAGCGCGCTATTGCCCAGGCGGGGCTCATTTCAGGACGTTTTTACTGTATATATAATCCCCAAGTAGCTGTTCCTATTGCGGATTCTGGTCTACGCAAGCGCTTTGAAAGCAAGCGTGATCAGGATTTGAGAGAAATCTATAGCCGGATGAGCGAGGTGGAGGTACAGCGCCACTATCGCATTATCAATGTGCTTAACTCCGTTGCTAACGAAATCGAACAGACAATGATCCCAGCTTTGCAAACTCTTCTGCGACGCTGGCGCAAACTTGTTCTGATTGGTGATTCTATAGGTGTGGGGAGCATAATAGGCCTCGTGGCTGTGTTTGTTCATTTCTCCAGCTTCACGGGATTAGCCGCAGTCCAACAATGGATTGAGGTGAGACGATTCGAATCTACCATCATAGGGATTCTGCTCATTGCAGCGGTTATCGCTGCGCATTACACAGTGCGGGATTGGTCAGCACGTCGTATTGCTGCTCAACTACCAGAGCGTGTTGGAAGCTTTGATCTAGGCATGCGCAGAGCCTTTTTACACAACACGCGATTCACGCGTTTCTTGTTACAAACACTACCTAAAGGTAGTAGTTCTCGGGTGCGTCGGCGCATCAAGGATCTACGCGATGCAGCAGCGACTCACATACAGAATCTTAATGATCTCTACACTGATCCATCCGGCCGTCGTTCGAAAACACAAACACAAGAGGGGCTGCCCGACCTGCTTGGAGGTGGAGGGCCTGCTGTCCAGCCAACGGGCGGCACATCTCCCTCGTCTGCCGAACACGTCGGTGAATCCAGATGATGGCAGCATGTATGCTTTCTTCCAGAAATGTTTAATACTCTTATAAAGAGCACAGACATATATACTGCCTATGGCTACTACTCTCCACGGAGAAGTAGTCGCAGCAGTAGTGCGCCTATATGATGGATGTATGCAGAAGCTGTTTCTGCCGCCTACGCTATTACGTGTATCGAAGTTGTTTGTCTACTTCCCAATACAAAAATCGCGAAATATGACATCTAGTACTTCATCCACAGTGATGCAGCCACTGATCTGGCCGAGCGCCCTAGCTGCCAGTCGCAGATCCTCCGCCGCCAATTCAGGCTGATGTGCTGCTATTGGTATGCGCTCCAGTGCTTCCAGACAACTCTGCAAGGCAGCCCGGTGGCGCACCCGCGTGAGGACTGGCTGCTCTGTTATCGCTGCCGCCTTCTCTTCACTGCCCCACCGCTGCTTGATCTCGCATTGCATACGTCGCTCCAGCTCTGGAAGGCCAGTGCCCTGTAAGGCTGATACTGCTACTATTGGATGCCCTTCCAACTTGATACAGCTAGCAGGTGCCGCTAAGAGATCAACCTTATTGAGAACGATGAGAGCGTTATCGTCAATCAGCGCCATGGACTCACGATCCACTGCTGGCCACATTTCTCCATCTAAAATTACCAATTTCAAGTCAGCTGCTTTTACTTGGGCCAATGCGCGACGGACTCCTTCCGCCTCGATCGCTTCTGTCGCCGTCCGCACACCAGCGGTATCAACCAGCACGATAGGATAACCACCGAGATCCATGTGCACCTCAATCACATCCCGCGTCGTTCCTGCGGTGGCCGCGACAATGGCAGCGTCCCGTCCTGCCAGACAGTTCAGCAGACTCGACTTACCGACGTTAGGCGCGCCAACCAACACGATGTGGATTCCCTCCCGGATCCGCTCGCCGCGTTGATTGTCGTCGAGATGGGCCCGTATAGCTTCCGTCAATTCAACAACTTCTGCGCGTATCTTGACTTCGATGTCCTGTGGCAGATGTTCGTCTGGGAAATCGATCACAGCTTCCAAATGAGCTAGCAATCGCACCAAGTGCTCCCGCCAGCTCTCGCAAAGCCTGCCTAGAGCCCCACCCATCTGCCGGAGGGCTTGGCGTTGTTGCGCCACAGTGTCTGCTGCCACCAAATCTGCCAAGCCCTCAGCAGCTGTGAGATCCAGCCGGCCGTTGAGGAAGGCCCGTCGACTAAATTCGCCCGGTTCAGCCGGTCGCAACCCAGGCATGCGAGCGAGGGCTGTTAACATCGCTGTAACCACAGCTCGCCCCCCATGCATATGTAACTCAGCCACGTCCTCGCCACTAAAGCTGGCTGGGGCTGGAAACCATAACACCAACCCATAGTCCAGCACCTCACCAGTAGTTGGGTCTTGCAAAGTGCGTAACGAAGCCTGCCGAGGCGCTGGTACACTACGAGCACTCACATTTGAGAGTGTTTCTCTTGCCGATGGACCGGACACACGTATGATTGCTATGCTGCTTGTGCCCTGCGGTGTCGCTAGAGCGAAAATTGTCTCTCTGTTTCTATACGCTCCCGTTCTCAATCTCTTTTCTCCGCTCTCCGTTTCTAGTCGGCCAGTGCCTGAAAATAAGGTGATTGCACGGTCTAGTGAAACACTGGCTGCAACGTATGGCCCGAGGGATAGATAGTATACCGATCAGCCACTCTCGAGCTGACGGCAGGTCAAGAAATTGATCGCGCTTGACGAGGTTGCAGGACATACGTCATTCTTAAGTCCTGGGCCCTCCCTGCATGCAGCAGCCAGCGTACTGTGCTCGTGCTTACCAGAGTCTGGGCAGTCAGTCGCCGATCAACTTGAGGACCATGGACCCGGTTGAACAGCGCATCCGGCACTCTCCGCATGTTATCAAGCCGGTTCCTTGAGGGCATATTGCCCTGCGTGTTGACAACAAATGCAGGAAATACAGGCATGAATCAATCATGTGTTCTGGCGTATGTTATGCCGCAGGCAGGGTAATCAAGAGGCAGATTCTGGTGGTTGATGCACACTCATGTGTCTCACCTATTGTTTAGATTGATCGGCAGGGTTCTCCTCCGTGGCAGAGGGACGTTCACCAGTCAGAAACTGTGACCACAAGGCGGACTGTATTTTCTCCAGTTCCTGGAAACTACCAGGCAGCCAGGTCCGCAACAAGCGCTCAATGTCCATTGCCTTCAGATTTGTACGCAAATGTTCTTCTATATCTTGCAGGAGATGATCTTGCAACGGCTTGACATCAGGGAGACCGAAGAAGACCCGTGCTTCCATTGCTGTGCAGTCAATGTTAATATGAACTTTCATTTCTGTACCCTTGCCGATTGTAAGGCCCACTGGGAGCTACGACATTAAAGCCTCGAACGCTGCAACGCAATGTCCGAGGTCGCTATGATTCGTAACCGCCTTGCTCAGGAAACAAGCCCTTACTTGCTTCAGCATAAAGACCACCCAGTCCATTGGCAGCCATGGGATGAACAGGCGTTTAGTGAGGCCCGTGCCAGTAATAAGCCAATTCTGCTATCGGTCGGTTATGCTGCCTGTCATTGGTGCCATGTGATGGCTCATGAGAGCTTTGAGAACCCGGAAACAGCACGTGTGATGAATGAGCTATGCGTTAATATCAAGGTCGATCGTGAAGAACGGCCTGACATAGACTTTCTCTACCAGCATGCTTTAGCCCTGCTAGGCGAGCAGGGTGGATGGCCTTTGACTATGCTCTTAACTCCAAGAGGCGTTCCGTTGTGGGGTGGCACGTATTTTCCACCAGAGCCCAGTTTCGGGCGCAGGGCTTTGCGCGATTTTATCTCTGGCGTCGTCGATTATTACTACAGACAGCCACAACATGTAAGACACGGAACAATTGCCATGCAACAGGCGTTGCAACATTTGTCCAAAACAGGTGAAGGGGACGGTCCGTCTTTGTCGTTACTGGACCAGGCCGCGAGAGACTTCATCCGCCATCTTGACCAGATTCATGGAGGCTTGCAAGGGACACCGAAATTCCCTCAGTTCTTACTGTTCGGCTTCCTGTGGCGAGCGTGGCGTCGTACACGTGATAAACGTTTTATGAAAATTATACATCTTACAATAAAGAAGATCTGTCATGGTGGGATCTACGATCACTTGGGTGGGGGTCTCGCACGTTATTCTACTGATGAAGTATGGCTGGTCCCTCATTTCGAAAAGATGCTGTACGATAATGCCCTGTTTGTTGATCTGTTAACCACCATCTGGCAGGACACGCATCAGCCTCTGTTCGCGCGCAGGATTGAAGAGACTGTGGCATGGGTGGTGCGGGAAATGATTGCTGAGCCTGGTGCGTTTGCCGCATCGCTTGATGCTGATAGTGCGGGCAAGGAGGGTCGCTTCTATGTTTGGTCAAAAGACGAGATCGACACTGTGCTAGGTTGTCATACCGCACTGTTCTGTAACGCTTATGGTGTGACTACTGATGGTCAATGGGAAGGATATAATATACTCCATCGCTGCTCTTCAGTAGAAAGCGAGGATTTCACTATCGAAGAAAGCTTGCGCACTTGCAGGACACGCTTGCTCTCTGTAAGAGCCGCAAGGGTACAGCCAGCGCGTGACGATAAGATCTTGGCAGATTGGAATGGTCTCATGATCCAAGCCTTGGCCCGTGCTGGCATGGTCTTCGCACAGCCAACATGGATCGCCCTAGCAGGGCAAGCGTTTGCTACTGTTTGCACCCATATGACTCTGCCAGGTGACCGACTTGGCCACAGCTTGTGTTTGAAACGCTTACAGGCTACTGCTATGCTGGAGGATTATGCTAACATGAGTCTCGCAGCTCTCTCTTTGCTAGAAGCAACTGCTGATCCAAAATATTTAGAATATGCTAAGCGTTGGGTTGCTACTGTAGAGAGACTATATTGGGATGAACACTCTGGTGGGTACTTCTTTACAGCGAAGGAAACAACCAATCTGATTACCCCAATAAAAACAGCGACTGATAACGCTGTACCAGCTGGCAATGGTACTATGGCCTGGGTGTTGGCAAGACTTTATCATATCACGGGTATTGAAACATATAGGAAACGCGTAGAAATATTATGCAGAATATTTACCAGCCATCATAACCATCTTGCGCATATCGCAACACTGATGAATGCCTTTGAATACCTACACACAGCAACTCTGGTTGTGGTTGTCGGCCCACCATCCGAGACAGAGAGCTGGCGCCGGCACGTCTTAACAGCACAGATCGGTGGTGACTTCATTGTGCTTTCCGGTCCGGTCGGCTCGCCGCTCGTGCAAGAGCGGCCGATGGTCCATGGGCGCGTGACTGCTTACATTTGCAGGGGCAAGAGTTGTTCAGCGCCGGTCACCACACTTGACATGTTGAAAGAAGCTCTAAGCGCGTCCTGTGCAGTGAGTAGATAGGGATGCTGCGATGAGAACAGCCATGTATGATGTCATCGTAGTTGGGGCTGGTCACGCTGGTTGTGAAGCCGCCGCTGCCGCTGCCCGACTAGGGGCGGACACATTGCTGCTCACTCACAGATTAGAGACAATTGGTGAGATGTCCTGTAATCCAGCCATCGGCGGCTTGGCTAAGGGCCATTTAGTACGGGAGATTGATGCACTGGACGGTCTGATGGGCCGTGCCATCGATCGGGCTGGTATTCAGTTTCGTATTCTTAACCGCTCGAAAGGACCAGCCGTGCAGGGGCCGCGGGCTCAGGCTGATCGATCCCTGTACCGGACGGCTATTCGTACCCTACTTGACGAACAACCGAACCTCTCTATCCGAACTGGCGCTGTCGAGGACCTGATTATTGGGTCAGATAGAACTGGCATAGGAACAGCTGACGGCCACGTGTTCTATGCCGGTGCGGTAGTTCTGACAACTGGAACCTTCCTGCGCGGCCTGATTCATTGTGGGGCACAACAGGTGTCTGCAGGTCGCATTGGAGAACCGCCTGCGTATGGCTTATCGACGGCTTTGACCCGTCTGGGCTTTGCACTCGGCCGTCTGAAGACCGGTACGCCACCCCGTCTGGATGGGCGCACCATTGACTGGATTGGGCTAGACGTACAGATGGGCGACGATCCGCCCACACCCTTCTCCGCCTTGACAGAACGCATTACGACACCGCAAGTGGTTTGTCATATTACTAGTACTACACCAAAGGCCCATGCTCTGATCCAGGCTAACTTATTCCAAGCGCCAATGTATTCAGGCCAGGTCACTAGTACAGGGCCACGCTATTGTCCCAGTATTGAAGATAAGGTAGTACGGTTTGCCAACCGGGATCGTCACCAGATCTTTCTTGAACCAGAGGGACTAGATGATCGAACCGTCTATCCTAATGGCATTGCCACCGCGCTCCCCGAGAGCATTCAACAAGCGCTGCTGCAGCATATCCCGGGTCTAGAACGAGCTAAAATATTACGACCTGGCTATGCCATCGAATATGACTTTGTAGATCCCCGGAATCTAAAATTAACGCTGGAAACACAGGATATACCACGTTTGTTTCTTGCTGGTCAGATCAACGGCACAACAGGCTACGAGGAAGCCGCAGCACAAGGTCTGATGGCAGGTCTGAACGCCGCTCTACGTTGCGCTGGCTCGCCACCATTTATCCTCAGTCGAGCGGATGCCTATATTGGTGTCCTACTTGATGACCTCACAACACTTGGTATCACAGAACCTTATCGTATGTTCACCTCGCACGCTGAGTATCGATTAGTGCTGCGGGCAGACAATGCTGATCAACGTCTCACGGATCATGGGATAGCGCTTGGGTGCATCGGACCAGTGCGCGCAAAGGCATTTGCTGCTAAACGCACTGCTCTACAAATGGCGCGGCACCTGCTGAGCACATTGTACGTCTCACCAGCCCTGCTGGCCAAGAACGGTTTTGCAGTCAACCAGGATGGTGTGAAACGGCGGGCGCTTGATCTTCTTGTCATGCCAGGTATGACAGTGGCAAAACTGGCGCAATTATGGCCAGTGCTCGCAACACTGCGTCCAGATGTGGTGAAACAGATGGAAATAGATGGCCATTATGCTGGCTATTTACAACGTCAAGAGGCAGATATTCGTGAGTTCTATCGTAATGAGAGCATATTGTTACCAGAGAGTCTTGATTACGATCGTGTGAGTGGTCTTTCTACTGAAGCTCGCTTGAAGCTGCGAACCACTCGCCCACCAACATTAGGGGCCGCTGCCCGGATCCCCGGGGTGACTCCAGCCGCTTTGACCGCATTATTAGTTCATATCCGTAGATATGCGATAAGCAATTGATAGTTGAACGAACGTACAATATGCAGCTCCCCCCCATGACACCGACGATGTTTCAGGCGCTCACTGGCGTTTCACGCGAAACAATGGAGCAACTCCAATGTTATGCTACACTTCTCTGCCAGTGGCAAACCCGGATTAATTTGGTAGGACCGGCGACACTGGGTGATCTATGGCGGCGTCACTTGTGGGACTCGGCTCAACTGGGGCCGTTGCTGCCGGTACACGCGCGAGTCCTCGTGGATTTTGGCAGTGGTGCTGGCTTCCCTGGCTTAGTGCTTGCCATTCTCAGAGGAGGCGATGTACACCTAATAGAATCTGATGCTCGCAAAGGAGTCTTCCTGCGCGAGGCGGCTCGAGTCACAGGAGCATCCGTGACCATCCACACGGCTCGTGCCGAGACGCTAGCGCCATGGCCCACTGACGTTGTGACAGCCCGCGCTGTTGCTCCACTGGGACGGTTACTCTTTCTGATGGCACCTTTCTTGTCCAGACCAGATTCAGTCGCTTTACTCCTGAAAGGCAGAACAGCAGCAGAGGAACTAGCCACAGTACGCAAGCAGTGGAGCATGACGGCTACACAGCGTCCGAGCCGCTCTGATCCCTCTGGCATTATTCTATGTGTGAGAGAGGTACGCCGTGTCCGATAGTGCCATGGTTTGCTCCGGCACTAAGCCACGTATTATCGCCATTGCCAATCAGAAAGGAGGCGTTGGCAAGACAACAACCGCGATCAATTTAGCGACAGCTCTAGCGGCTGTGCAACGCAAGGTTCTCATTATCGATCTCGACCCTCAGGGAAACGCTAGTACGAGTTTAGGCATTACACGGGCAGCACGAACGATTAACACCTATCACGTGTTAATTACTAACATACCAGTGGAACATGCGATTCTCTTTACGCTTGTACCAGATCTGCATCTAGTGCCCGCCAGTGTTGACCTGGCAGGCGCGGAAATTGAGCTTGTAGCCACTGAACAGCGAGAATATCGCCTGCGGTCAGCGTTGTGGGGACATCTCAGGACGTTCGATCATGTGCTGATAGACTGCCCTCCCTCCCTCGGATTGCTAACACTCAATGCCCTAGTCGCAGCCCAGACGGTGATGGTACCGCTGCAATGTGAATTTTTCGCCCTTGAAGGGCTTACACGTCTCGTCAAAACTATCGAGAGGGTTAGAAAGACATTCAATCCAAAGTTGGATATACAAGGCGTGGTCTTGACTATGTTTGATAAACGCAACAATCTGTCAGATATGGTTGCGAAAGACGTGCGCCGCTTCTTCGGCAAAAAAGTCTATAATACTATTATCCCTCGCAACATCCGTATTTCTGAAGCCCCTTCCCATGGAAGGCCAGCACTCATTTATGATCTGCGTTGTCCTGGCTCGCAAGCTTATCTGCATCTGGCAAGCGAAGTGCTGCGGCAAGAAAACGAGCAGGTGTGAACGTAGCAAAAGATCGTTTTGCAAGACACGCACAGCGCTGGACAGGATGGGAGCAATAGCGCGATGCACAAGGATAGATTCCAGCGGCTAGGCCGTGGCCTGGCATCACTGCTGGGGGATGACGAAACGTCATTTTTTCAAGAGGCCGCTCATTCAGCACCTGTTGATTCCTTACATTCTGGTCGCTTCCAAGCACGCCGTCGTTTCGATGCAGTTGGCATCACTCATTTAGTTGACTCGATACGCCAACGTGGCATTCTGCAACCTATTTTAGTCCGTCCATTTGTCGCCCAGCCTGGGCACTATGAAATTATTGCTGGCGAACGGCGCTGGCAGGCTGCCCGGCAAGCACACTTACACGAAGTACCCATTGTCGTACACGATTTATCAGACCGGGAAGCACTGGAAGTTAGTTTAGTTGAGAACCTACAACGCCAGGATCTGTCTCCTCTGGAAGAGGCGGAAGGATATAGCCGTCTGATTGAAGAATTTCACCATACCCATGAAGAATTAGCCCAGGCCATCGGCAAGAGCCGCAGCCATGTGGCTAACATGATGCGCCTGCTTGCCTTACCGGATCCCGTCAAGAGCATGCTCAATCGGGACACATTGTCAGTTGGACACGCGCGGGCTTTACTGGGAGCCTGCCAACCCGTTCAACTCGCTCAGTCGTCTATCGGGGGACGTGGTCTGAACATATGTCAAACAGAAAAACGAGTACAGAATGAAGGCAGAGGGACTGCCCATCTTGCCCATTGTCAAGATTCTCAAGATACAGTATCTCGAGAGACTGAGGATGCTAAAGATACGGACCGTATTGCTCTAGAGCAGGCTATGTCTAGCCACTTAAAATTGAAAGTATGTATTACTTTCCACAAGAAAGGAGGGCATCTGACCATTCACTATGATACGCTAGAACAGCTTGACGATATTCTGCTCCGTCTGCATGCAGAATCACCTCCATCACCTTCATAAAGTGCGGCTATGTGTGAGTTTAGAATGTTTGATCGATTAATCAGATCGAGATGCAACTAATCAGATAACTATCCAAAAAGCCCTCCTGGAGACAGGTGATCGCACACGTGGGCATGGCTGGGGGACCTGGATTCGAACCAGGATCGACCGGTCCAGAGCCGGTAGTTCTACCGTTAAACTATCCCCCACCCATCGGCCTCCCTCAGAAAGTTAGGGCCGGATGGTCGTCTGTATATAAAGTATGCTCTCTTTGAAGGAAAGGAAGAATACGCGAAGTAAAAATGGTTGCTGAGAGTCTGGAGATTTATGGAGGTGTGAGACCGCAAGCCAGTTAGCAGGCAGAGACTCAAGGTTCACTTCACTTGAGGAGTAACCACTTAGTCAAATAGACTTGATACGGACTGCTCCTCGCTGATCCGTAAGATAGACTCCGCCATCAGGGGGGCAATGGGGAGCTGATGGATGTTATGCGCCTGGCGCACAGCTGCAGTGGCCTGGATGCTGTCGGTGATAATCAGAGACTCGAGTGGTGAGACCGTTACCCTTTCCACAGCACCGCCAGACAAAACACCGTGGGTGACATAGCCGTGCACCGCTGCCGCGCCAGCGGCATGCAGGGCGACTGCAGCGTGGCATAGAGTACCTGCCGAATCGACGATGTCATCAACCATGATGCAGCGACGGCCCTTGATATCACCAATAATATTCACCACCTCAGAGACGCCTGCACGCTCGCGTCGCTTATCTATGATAGCGAGATCGGCTTCTAGCCGTTTGGCGACTGCCCGCGCCCGCACTACGCCACCGACGTCAGGGGAGACTACCATGACGTCTTCTCCATTAAAGTGGCTCTCGATGTCCTTAGTGAACACCGGAGCAGCATACAGGTTATCGAGTGGGATATCAAAAAATCCCTGAATCTGCCCCGAATGCAAATCCAGTGTGAGTACACGACTTGCACCGGCGGTATGAATCAGGTTGGCAACCAATTTTGCCGAAATCGGGGTACGGGGGCCAGTTTTGCGATCTTGACGTGCATAACCAAAATATGGAACAACTGCTGTGATACGGCGTGCTGAGCCGCGCTTCAAAGCGTCAAGCGTTACAAGCAGTTCCATAAGATTGTCGTTCGCTGGATAGGATATAGACTGTACAACGAATACATCCTCACCACGCACGTTTTCGTGGATTTCTACGAAAACCTCCATGTCAGAGAAGCGACGTATGCTAGCCCGAGTGAGGTCAAGGGTTAAATAACTCGCTACTGCTTCTGCCAGGGGGCGATTAGAATTGCCCGTTAGGATCTTCATCCCTGCCGCTCCTTCCGTCTCAGCCGGACAGACGCAACAATGTAGAAAACACGTGTAAACCACAGCAGCCTATTAGCGTTCTTTTCTAACATAGCACAAGATGGGAAATAAATGACATGGCCTTTTCAAAGGCTATTCTGATAGCCTACGCGACTCTAGCATGGCGGTGTCATAAGGGCATATCAGATGCCCACGCGTATTTCACGAACGCCGTCTCGCATGAATAGATAGTCTAACCAGTGTAGCAGCTACATAGCATCGGTCAGAAGAGCGTGTCTTGTTGTCCATAACGATAATCACTTTTAGATTATGTAGAGTCTCGAGTCTAACGTGGGCTCATCTTCCACTCCTTGATGTTGCTACTGGTAAGCGCAAAAGTGCTTGATCTGCTGTTCACTACAGAGCATGCAATGGCAAGCTCATAATAACATGAGCCTCTTGCCTTTACGCCTTGAGACCCTATCTTGCAACGGTGTCCAGGCAGAGAGGGAGCATCTCGTTAAGATATGCCTGGTTGGCTTGACTACCCACACTACGCTGCCAGGCAGTAGGTAGCCAGATCTGGCGGTCAGGTTTTTTGGGAACATCGTACTAGGAGACTGTCGCATGCGTGCTGTTGTTTGCCGTGCTTCGTGCCGCGATCACAGGGATTTAGTACTAGAGGAACTGCCACCCCCAGTTCTGCCGGAGGGGTGTGTGCGGATTGCCGTTCATGCAGCAGGAGTCAATTTTGCTGATAGTCTCATTCTCCAAGGGCGCTATCAGGAAAAAATTGAGCCTCCCTTTGTCCCCGGCTTCGAAGTTGCAGGGGTAGTTACCGAGATCAAAGCAACTGCCGCTCCCTGTAGAGTAGGGGATCGGGTTATGGCTATGACACGAAGCGGCGGTTTTGCTGAGGAATGCGTGGCGCAGGCTTCAGACGTGTTCAGGCTACCAGATGCCATGAATTTCATTCAAGCAGCAGGCTTTCCCATCGCCTACGGGACTTCACATTACGGGCTTAAAGTGCGAGCACAACTTCAGCATGAGGAAGTTCTTGTGGTACACGGGGCCGCTGGTGGCGTAGGATTAACAGCAGTTGAGTGCGGCAACCTTATGGGCGCCACTGTTATTGCCACTTCCAGTACAGCAGAGAAGCTAGCCATTGCCGCAGAACGGGGTGCCCATCACCTAGTCGACTACAGATATGGCAACGTGCGCGAACAGGTCAGAGCCCTGACTGGGGGCCATGGTGCAAATGTGATCTACGACCCTGTAGGTGGGGAGATCACCAACTCTTCGCTACGGGCTCTCGCTCCAAATGGCCGTCTTTTGGTCGTAGGATTCGCCTCCGGTCAAGTACCACAGATTCCAGCTAATATCCTGATGGTGAAGAATGTGTCCTGTATGGGCTTCAGCTTCAACGCCTACCGCATTTTAGATCCTGCAGGTGTGCGCACTTCTTTTGCAGAATTGCTTGCATGGTTTGTAGCCGGTCTCCTGCGCCCTCATATCTGCTGTACCTTGGACTTAGCAGAAGCGAGCCGCGCTATTGAGACACTGTTGGAACGTAGTGCGATTGGCAAGGTTATCCTCACCACAGGAGGCCATATATGACGATTTTGACTAACACAAACTCACTCAAAAGTAGTACTTTGCGGCTAGTTCTGGGAGTGTCAAAGAGCGATAAGAAACACGACCTTATCCTGGAGCATCCCTATGCGCGCCGGTAGCCACTGCTGGCTGCTCCTGTTTCAGAGAAACGGTAGGTCCGTGCCGCAAAGTCTTTGAGACGCGCTGCTACCTTGCGATTAATGGATCCAACAGGATAGGTACCGCTCTCATTCCGATCTCCTGTTGGCCAACCGGTTAGAAGAGCGATTCCCTCATCGACATGGGTAATCGGATAGATGTGAAACAGACCAGCTGCAGCTGCTTCCCGCACTTCCGTCCGCAGCATCAGATGTCGGACGTTAGCACGTGGGATGAGCACACCCTGCTTACAGGTCAGTCCGCGCGCTTGGCAGATATGGAAAAAGCCCTCAATCTTTTCGTTGACACTTCCAATGGCTTGAACCTGGCCAAGCTGGTTCACTGATCCCGTCACAGCCAGGTCTTGGCGAATCGGTACTTCAGCTAGTGCTGACAGGAGAGCATACAGTTCTGTTGAGGAAGCAGAGTCCCCCTCCACGCCACCATAAGATTGCTCGAAAACCAGAGTAGCGGATAGTGACAAAGGCATGTCGACAGCAAACCGAGCGGCTAGGAACGAAACTAGGATGAGCACGCCCTTGCTGTGAAGTGGTCCACCTAATTCAACCTCACGTTCTATATCCACAACCTCTCCCTTACCCATGCGCACGCGACAGGTAATACGGCTAGGTGCGCCGAAGGTCAGCTGCCCCAGTTCAAAGACTGACAGACCATTGATTTGCCCAACTACAGCTCCAGCGGTATCAACCAGCACAGTCTCGTGGAGGATTTCCTCGCGGACGTGAACGTGGATTCGATCCTGACGGCTAATCCGAGCGTCAACAGCTTGTTGCACATGAGCACAGCTGATGAGATCTACCCCACTCTGACCGGCCCAATAATCTGCTTCCCGTGTTAGGTCCGTTATACTCGCCATATGCGTGGAGAGCTTCCCTCTATCCTCAGCTAGCCGCGCAGCGTGCTCTATAATACGCGCGACAGCGTCTCGATGCAGCGGGCGTAATTTCTCGCGTCGTGCCAGGGCGGCTAACAGACGGGCGTAGGCGAAGACCGTCTCTGGAGTGCGTTCCGTGCGATCGTCAAAATCGGCCGCAACCTTGAATAGTTCGCTGAAGTCTGGATCGTGATGGGAGAGAAGATAATAGATTAACGGTTCCCCAATCAAAACCACCTTGACAGACAGTGGAATCGGCTCAGGTCGTAGTGTTGGGGCTGCGACCCCCCACGCTGCTCGAGGATTTTCAATCCTGATTTCCCGCGCGCGCAAGGCCCGTTTGAGATCTTCCCAGGCGAACGGTTGTGAAAGGAGCTTGCGAGCTTGAAGGATCAAATAGCCGCCATTGGCGCGATGTAGGGCTCCTTCCTTAATAAGGCTAAAATCCGTTAAAAGAGCACCGAATTGTTGCAGATATTCAATGCTACCTAGAAGATTAGAGTGAGTCGGGTGATCTACAAATACGACCGGTGCCCCACTTTCTCCTTCTCTAAATACAAGTACATTGACCTGGAAGCGACGCAAGGCTGCCGCTGACTCAGCGCGGCTCACGCCAGAGAACTGTGGAGCGCCATGACTATCTTGAGCAGCGCCTTCCTTAGCGAGGATGAAGTCGCCAACATTATCGATGACATTCCTGTGCACATCGTCCAGATAGCGAGCGACAGCTGGAATGTCCGCATAAACTCTTTTCAGACGATCGATGAGAGGATCAACTGTGTCATGAGCAAGCTCTTGTACCAGGGTTTGTATTGCCTCGCGGGTTTCATGTTCCCAGCGCGGGATTTGACGCAGGATGGTTTCAAGCTCAGTCTGCAGGCTTGCCATTTTTTGTTTAAGCGTGACCTGCTCGTTTGCTGGTAGACCGCTTAAATCCTCTGGTGTCAACACGTTCCCCTCTTTTACAGGCGCCAGAGTCCGTCCTGCTGGGGTCTGCAGTAGAGAGAATCCGGTTCTCTCTACCTTTTGCTGAAACTCAGAAAATACCCGCTCGTGTCTTCTTTTCATATTATCATGAATACTTTTTTGACGAGTATTAAATTCATTATTTGCGAATGTAGATGGCAATACTACCTGAAGCTCCTCAATGAAGTGCTTCATGTCCTGGCGGAAGGACATGGCTCGCCCTGCAGGCAAACGCAAGGCATGCGGCTGATGATAATCGTGAAAGTTTTGTACATAGCACCAATCATCAGCTAAAGGCTGTTTAGCCGCTATCTGATTCAAATATTGCAGGATGAGACTCGCTTTACCAGTACCCTTGGGCCCCAGGCAATAAAGGTTGAATCCTTCAGGACGGATGCCGATACCAAATCGTACGGCGGCTACGGCCCGTTCCTGACCTACAGCTTCATCTAGATCATCTAGTGCCTCAGTTGTCGTGAATGGCAGGTCATGTGGCTCGCAAGGCGTATAGAGAAGGGCCGCGGGTAGCGGGTCAACGGTCATGGAAGGAGACTCTCTCTCTGCACTCATGATAACAAGGCGTTTTACAGAATCCGGCAGCGTGTGCTGAAGCCTTTTGATCCACCAGTAGAGACGATCAGACTGTGAACTCGCACAATCCTTACAATAGAGCTTTTTTCGATCAAATGACATCACCTTATCTATTTGTAGCGCAGCGAAGAATTAACCATCTCGTGCAGATATTTGAGAGCATTCAAGCAACATTTCACTCTCCTCGAGGTTAATAAGAGAACGTTCTCTCTGAGAATCACGGAAGACAAGCTCTGCGGCAGTGTCAACACTCGCTCAATCCCTTGCCTTTATAGGAAGAAAAATATGAACTGATGAAGACTTAACGAATCGCAGGATTTTCTTGGTGGCCTCTCTGTCGCGCTAATACGCAATCGCGATGACTCAGAGCGGCTGAAGCCCTGGGGGGATACTGATAGCGTCTGTCTCATCGAGAGCATATCATCGCAGCGTGCAACTCCATTCTTGGGAAAAGTCAACGTAGAGGAGCGAGAGACTCTGCTCTGGTGGGACTGATTCAGAATCAAGGCAAATCTTCTGGGAGAAAGCCATGTCAGAAATGTCAATATTGACTCCTATAGCGCGGCGAGAGGCCTTGGCGAGGCTTGTAGGATGGAAAGAGGTGGAGAATGCTCTTTGCAAGACGTTTGTGTTCAACGATTTTAGACAAGCCTTTGGCTTCATGACAAGCGTCGCATTGATTGCAGAGAAAGTGAATCACCATCCTGAGTGGCGTAATGTTTATAATAAAGTTGATATCACACTGACCACCCATTCTTTAGGAGGTGTGACAGAACACGACATATATCTAGCAAAGGAGATCAATATTCTGGATGCAACCATCAACAGAGATACCCAGAGCTAAGGCCCTATACCGAAGGGTTACAAGCTTTTTTCAAGAGATTTTTGCAATTTATCTACTGTTACGTGTTTTTCCGGTAAAGGAGGCTGCATGCCTCCCGGCAAGAGCGGCTTGTACTGGCTGAGCGTGCCTGAAGCCTCAGACTCCTGAGGAACAGTCACGGCGCGCCAGAGCACGTGTCTTTCGTACATTCTGGCTCAGCCTTGTTGGTAGGCATGCGCTCATGTACTCCTTGCCAGATTGCAGTGTAGTGTCAAAAACAGGCAGGCAGCTTGGACAAGCATGAGAGAGAGCGAAAGCGCCACATTGAGCATAACATTAAAATACTCATTACTCTTTTCATAAATATCAGAATACGAGATTTGGTGTTTTTTATAATATCTTCTGATGTAATAAGAATGTTCTTTCTTCTTGTAAGAAGACAGAAAAGATATTAAGTTACAGGGTATTGTACAGAAATTCTGAGACATGTCTCGTTTAGTGGCATAGCTCACAGGAAGCAGACTGTGACAGTTTCTGTGGCTTTCTGACTGTGTTGATGATAGACTTCTTCGCTGCAACCTGGCACCTTTTCCCATCTTGCGATCTGATCTTGCCTTTATGCCAAAACGCGCTGACATCCATGCCATCATGATCATTGGGGCCGGCCCCATCGTGATCGGCCAGGCCTGTGAGTTCGATTACTCGGGGACGCAGGCTTGCAAGGCTCTGCGCCAGGAGGGGTACCGGATCATCCTCGTGAATTCCAATCCAGCTACCATCATGACAGATCCGAACATGGCAGATGTCACTTACATTGAGCCTATTACACCACAAGTTGTGGCTCGCATCATTGCGCGGGAACGCCCTGATGCGCTGTTGCCAACTATGGGAGGGCAGACGGCCTTGAACACCGCTATGGCGCTTGCTCATGATGGGACACTAGAGCGGTCTAGTGTGCAGATGATCGGTGCCCGCCGTGAAGTGATCGCTAGGGCAGAGAATCGCCAGCTTTTCCGTGAGGCGATGGACGGAATTGGTTTAGAGTCCCCCAAGAGCCGTTTAGCACAGTCCTTGGAAGAGGCCCGTGCTGCTTTGGTTGACACCGGCCTCCCGGCTATCATCCGCCCCTCTTTTACCCTGGCTGGGACCGGCGGTGGTATAGCCTACAATACTGCTGAGTTCGATCAACTCATAGCTGGTGGACTGGCCGCATCTCCTGTACAGGAGGTGCTTGTGGAGGAGTCCGTGCTCGGCTGGAAAGAATATGAAATGGAGGTTGTGCGAGACGGTAACGACAACTGTATAGTTGTCTGTTCGATTGAGAACGTGGATCCAATGGGAATTCACACAGGCGATTCGATTACCATAGCCCCCGCGTTAACACTAACTGATAAGGAATATCAGCTGATGCGTAGCGCCTCTATCGCCTGCCTGCGAGAGATCGGGGTAGATACTGGGGGCTCTAACGTCCAGTTCGCGGTAAATCCGGAGACCGGCCGCATGGTCGTGATTGAGATGAACCCGCGTGTGTCGCGTTCTTCTGCTCTAGCATCGAAGGCGACTGGCTTTCCCATTGCCAAAGTAGCGGCTAAGCTCGCTGTTGGTTACAATCTAGACGAACTAATGAACGATATCACTGGGGTCACGCCTGCCTCTTTTGAGCCCACAATGGACTATATAGTTACCAAAATACCGCGTTTTACCTTTGAGAAGTTCCCCGATACAGAACCCCTACTGACTACTTCTATGAAATCAGTAGGGGAAGTCATGGCTATTGGTCGCACCTTTCCAGAGAGTTTACAAAAGGCCCTGCGTAGTCTCGAAACTGGCCTAACAGGCTTAAATGAGATCGAGATTCCTGGTGTTTCTGCTGCTGATCCGAAAGATGCTATCATCGCTGCCCTGTCTCAACCACGACCCGATCGGCTGCTAGTGATTGCTCAGGCTTTTCGCCACGGACTAGATGTGGCTGAGATTTATGCCCGTTGTCACTATGATCCATGGTTTCTAGAACAAATACAGGGCATTGTCGTGGCAGAATCCTGGGTGCGAGCAAACGGATTACCAAAAGACGCGACCAATCTACGGCGCTTGAAGGCAATGGGGTTCTCGGATCAACGGCTGGCAGAACTGTCAGGTCAGACATGTGCAGAAGTAGTCTTTCAGCGCGAGGCACTAGAGATCCATCCTGTTTACAAGCGCGTTGATACTTGTGGAGCGGAGTTCCGCTCACGTACACCTTACGTGTATTCCTGCTACGAAGGTGACGGCGTTTCCCCAGTAGAATGCGAGGCTGATCCAAGTGATCGCGGCAAAGTCATTATTCTGGGAGGAGGGCCGAACCGGATTGGTCAAGGTATAGAGTTCGACTACTGCTGTTGTCATGCTGCCTTTGCCTTGCGGGAGGCTGGGTGGGAGACAATTATGGTGAACTGCAATCCAGAGACTGTCTCCACAGACTATGATACTTCAGACCGTTTATATTTCGAGCCACTAACCACAGAGGACGTCATTGCTCTGGTGCGACGTGAGCAGTGTAAAGGTCAGTTACTTGGTGTGATTGTTCAGTTAGGTGGTCAAACACCACTCAAGTTGTCACAGATGCTCACAAAAGTTGGAATCCCCATTCTCGGTACATCGCCTGAGGCTATTGATCTGGCAGAGGATCGTGAAAGATTTCAGGCGCTCTTGCACAGACTGGGTCTACGCCAGCCGGCCAATGGCGTCGCTCGCTCCATCACAGAAGCCCGGGTCGTTGCCACACACATTGGCTACCCAGTTGTGCTGCGACCCTCCTATGTACTAGGCGGGCGGGCAATGCGTATTGTCTATGGCGAAGAAGCTCTCAACGACTATATGACCCATGCGGTGAAAGCATCCGGAGACGAGCCGGTGCTGATTGACCACTATTTGGAAAATGCCATTGAGGTAGACGTAGATGCTCTTGCGGATGGTCAGAGCGTTTACATAGCTGGGATCATGCAGCACATCGAGGAGGCTGGCATCCATTCAGGCGACTCAGCATGCGTCCTACCGCCGCATACACTGGCCCCGGCTATGATCAACGAGATTGAGCGGCAGGCCAGGCTGCTGGCAACAGAACTACAGGTTGTGGGTCTTATGAATGTGCAGTTTGCTATCAAGGAGAACGTATTATACGTGCTGGAACTCAATCCACGAGCTAGTCGGACGGTCCCGTTTGTGGCCAAGGCTACAGGTGTGCCCATGGCCAAGATTGCGGCCCGGATCATGGCAGGGGAATCTCTGCTTGCATTCGGCCTAGCGGCGAGGCAATTGACTCACGTCGCAGTTAAGGAGGCGGTATTTCCCTTTGCCCGTTTCCCAAACGTAGATATTGTTCTTGGCCCTGAGATGAAGTCTACAGGCGAGGTTATGGGCATCGACGTAGATTTCCGGCGTGCCTTCGCCAAAAGCCAGCTTGGGGCTGGTACGCACCTCCCTACCCGCGGGACGGTGTTCCTATCGGTTAAGGATCGTGACAAACAAGAGCTAGCGGAATTGGCTCGGCACCTGACCAGCCTTGGTTTCAAGCTGGCCGGTACCCGTGGCACAGCCCGTTATTTGCAGGAACGAGGGTTGGAAGTGACAGTGCTGAACAAGGTATTGGAAGGTCGTCCTCACTGTGTGGATGCTATGCTCTCAAAAGACGTTCATCTCGTTATTAATACAACTGAAGGTGATATGTCCCTAGCAGATAGCTTCTCAATCCGGCGAACGGCCTTGACTCATAATCTTCCATATTATACAACGATGACAGGTGCACGCGCCGCAGTTGAGGGTATTGAGGCCTTGAAAAGGGGAGCACTTGATGTAACGCCCTTACAAGCATATTTCGATTTTTCCTCTTGATGAGATGAGGAGCATTCAGGGCTGGGTGGAGAATCCGGTGTATGCTGGATGCCCTGCTGATACACAGGGTTGTGACCAATGGAAAAGATCCCGATGACTCCAGTGGGATTTGCTGCCTTGGAAAACGAGCTGAAAAGACTCAAGATCGTTGATCGACCTGACGTCATTCGTGCCATTGCGGAAGCGCGGGAACATGGAGATCTGTCAGAGAATGCGGAGTATCACACGGCTAGAGAACGGCAGAGCTTTATCGAGGGCCGTATCTCAGAGATTGAAGATATCATTAGCCGGGCAGAAGTCATTGATATCACAAAGATGTCGGGCAACCAGGTCCGCTTTGGTGCTACCGTAACGCTGGCTGACGAGGACACAGATGAGGAAATGACCTATATGATTGTGGGCGCACATGAGGCCAACATCAAACAGGGACGGATCTCGATTCATTCACCACTCGGCAAAGCTCTGATAGGCAAGTATCTAGGCGATACTGTGGAAGTGACGACCCCAAGAGGTGGGAAGGCTTACGAAATTATATATGTGAAGTATCTATTTTAGAGGCTATTCTATTCAATTGTCACAGGCACTGACGACTGTACCCTCCATCTGGTACGCCTGCGCGTAGGGTAGCTCATCTCTTCCCGATTATGTTGCGTTTTTGTCATGTGTTTTTTGCGTGCAGTGTTGCTATGTGATTCGAACACTATCATCTGAAGTGTGTTTTTGTACGGTAGTGAGTGGTCACGCTGACTGTTCCAGTAGTTAGGTAGGTATGCCCGCTTTGCGAAACTACAGGAAGGATAATCAGTAGTAGAAGATTTCTCTAACATCTCATACACAACTGTTCAAAAAGTGACTCGCTAGTTTACTAGCACAGGTTGTATAATCTTCAGTGTTGAGCCTGGGAATGATGCAGCAGCACAAAGCTCGCTGTACGCGACCTGTATGCGACTTTTGTCACATGGGTAGCCCCTTACCGAAGTCGTGGTAGGGCAGAGCCTGTTGTCATAGTCTTGCAATCGCTGCTGTCTTGTCTCAAGCTCGCGTAGAACAACGATGAATGTGGGCACTGCGTGATAGTTTAACCATCAAGCTTATCAAGATGTAGTATCGAAATGTTGTGCAATCAATGGATTGTAGAGCCGCTGCTCTCTTTATTTTTGACTCTCATCCTGGGATCGCCTAAAAGGCAGACCTATTGAAACAGGCGCAACTGCTATGAAGATCTGTGCTCCTGTGATCAGGGTGGCCACGCGCGCCGGGGGCGTTTTTCCGACAGTGTGATAGCCACCAAGACAACATGTGCTATATAGTTCTGATGAACATATTGCCGGCCTTGCAAAGAGGCACGGCTATGGGTGTCACTGTAGCCAAGTGCAGAAGATGGCCGTTGAGAAGAGGCTTGTATTTTATGACGATACGGTGTGCCGTACTCTCAAGAGCTGTGGCTTGAGACGGGACACCATACTGGAAGATTCGCCGGATACAGAACTCCGGTGCGAACCTGCTTTCACCAGTGAACAGGTGCCCGTCTTAGAAGCAGCCTTCTCCTGCCTTGTTTCTTTTGGAAGAGGTGCTACAGCAGAACTGAAGCCTTGTCCTACTACTGATAGGCAGGTTGTACTCATCACAGTAGAGACGACAGCGTGCTCCTCCGGTAGCAGCTTGTCGCCTTTGCGTGGGCATTTGCACTACCCGCATGGCTTTGTGGATCGACAAAGCTACTGCCCTGCACTGTCAGAAGTGTCATCGGGATCTTGTTGCAATAGCAGAAAGCGTGGGGCATGCCGGTGTGGACAGGAGCAGCGGGTGTGGGCTTTTTGTATTTGTAGAGGTAGGGAATCAATGTGCCAGATGACATTTAGGACTCTCTGTCTTCTTTAAGAAAAAACCATGAGCAGGCACATTCAGGCGCTTCGAAAGCGTCCTTCAGAAAGTGAAAAGGGCCCGTTCAGGGTAGGCCTGTTGTGGCGCATATATCCAGAGACGTCCAAAGACGTGCACGAACGATCCGAAAGGGGTAGCCGTGAAGAGTCTGAAGCCTATGGTGATTTCCGGCCGCGAGGTATTACCGCTCGTCGAAGGCGGCAAGGGTATCGCCGTCAGCAGTGGCGTGAGTGCCGGAGCCTGGGCGGCTGCAGGTGGCGTTGGGACTTTCTCGGGTGTGAATGCCGATTCTTACGATGAAGATGGCAATCGCCGGGTGGTGATCTATCGTGGCAGAACTCGCCGCGAGCGCCATGAGGAATTAATCGCAAATGCTATTGAGGGGGGTATTAATCAAGCAAGAATTGCCTACCAGCTTTCTAGAGGGGAAGGTCGCATCCACATGAATGTCCTATGGGAAATGGGTGGCTGTGAACGAGTCCTATACGGCATCCTGGAAAGCGCTAAAGACCTGATTCATGGTATCACATGCGGTGCTGGCATGCCCTATCGGGTAGCCGACATCTGCACTGCCTTCAGTATCTATTACCATCCCATCGTATCCTCGGCACGTGCCTTCCGCGCTTTGTGGAAACGCTCTTACCACAGGCAACGGCACTTACTAGGCGGCGTAGTCTATGAAGATCCTTGGTTAGCTGGCGGTCACAATGGCCTGTCTAATATCGAGGATCCTGAACAGCCGCAAGATCCCTATCCACGTGTGCTAGAGCTGCGCCAGACTATGCGTGCTGTGGGCTTGGGAAGCGTGCCAATCTTTATGGCCGGCGGTGTGTGGTGCTTACGCGAGTGGGAGGACTGGATTGACAGCCCAGAATTGGGGCCCATTGCCTTTCAGTTTGGTACCCGGCCTTTATTGACACTGGAAAGCCCGATCCCGGCCTCTTGGAAACGCCGACTTGTGACCCTGCGCAAGGGGGATGTCCTCCTGCACAGGTTCAGTCCAACTGGATTCTATTCATCGGCCGTGCGCAATCAATTTCTGGAGGAACTGATGGAGCGTTCGGCTCGACAGGTGCGTTATGCTAATGAACCAAGTACGCTCTGTCCTATCCCGCTGCCACTTGGCGTTCGTGGCCGTACGGTCTACATGTCTGAGACAGATCGTCGTAAGACAGAAACCTGGTTAGCGCAGGGGTTGACTGCGACTCTCCGCACGCCAGACTCTACCCTGATCTTCGTCACGCCAACCCAGGCAGAGGGAATCCTACACGACCAGACTGCATGTATGGGCTGTCTATCCGCCTGTCAGTTCAGTAATTGGTCACAGAATGAAATAGGAACAACTGGTAAACGTGCAGACCCACGCTCGTTTTGCATCCAAAAAACCTTGCAAAACATCGTCCACGGTACCGATATTGACTGCGAATTGATGTTTGCTGGTCACAATGTCTATCGCTTTTCTACTGATCCATTCTATAATGACGGCTTCATACCAACTGTTCAACAGTTAGTAGAGCGGCTGCAAACCGGGAATTAGAACTAAGCTCAACACACCTTTTCCCCTTGGCGCAAAACGCTCAGCCTGGTTCACGGGTTGAACTCAGCTCACAAGAAGCGGAGGGTGAGGGAATGCATTGGTCAGTGCCATGAATACGCAGCAGTGCCCACACAGCTATATACTGGATCAGTTGCGGCTTGTTGGATTGCGGCCAACCAGGCAACGGCTGGCGCTAGCGCGCCTTCTGTTCGAGAGAGGTGGCCAACATATGACTGCAGAACAGCTACATGGAGAGGCGTTGCGCGCTGGTGTTCGCGTGTCACTCGCTACTATCTACAATACGCTGCACCAATTCACGGCTGCTGGATTATTGCGTGAAATTGTGATGGACGCAGGTCGCTCCTACTTCGATACAAATATCACCAATCACCATCATTTCTTCTTCGAAGATAGTGGTCGTCTAGAGGATATCATGGATGACATCACTATCATGAACATGCCTTGTGCCCCAGCTGGAACTGTCATCCGCCGCGTTGATGTCATCGTACGTCTGAAAGGCTGAGATCTGCCTGACTTCCTCCGCTGCTCTTGCAGGCAAACGTTAGGGTCTGTCTTGGCGTTGGGTGGTTCGTCACCTTTATCATCTCTCTCCTTGTAGGAACACAAGCATATAAAACACCCTTGATATGTATTGCCGCAGAGGAAGCATGCATCATTTTAGATACCGCAACGGCATCTTGCACGCTGAGAGCGTCCCACTTCCAAAGCTGGCTGACATTGTCGGTACACCTTTCTACTGTTACGCTACTGCCGCCGTGGAACGGCATTATAGACTCTTGCAAACAGCACTGCCTGGCTTAGGAAAAGTCCGCATCCATTACGCCCTGAAGGCCAATGCCAACATGGCAGTGGTGCAAACCTTAGCTAATCTTGGTGCCGGTGCAGACGTGGTGTCGGAAGGAGAAATGCGCTTAGCGCTGGCTGTCGGTATTCCACCACAGCGGATCGTCTTCTCTGGTGTTGGAAAAACAACTGCGGAGATTGCGTTTGCCCTGCAGACTGGTATCTTGCAGCTAAATGTTGAATCAGAGCCAGAACTAGAGACCATCAACCACGTGGCCACAGAACTGGGCAGGATCGCACCAGTTTCGTTTCGTGTCAATCCAGACATAGATGCTCACACCCATCATAAGATCACCACCGGCCGCAGCGCGGACAAGTTTGGCGTTGCATTGGCTAGTGTGCCCTCTCTATTCTTCAGATCTGTCAACCTGACGCATCTCAATGTGGTGGGGCTTGCCACTCATATAGGCAGCCAAATCACTACTTTACAGCCATTCAAAGAATCATTCTTGCGTATACGCTCTACAGTAGAATATCTACGAGCGAGCGGCTTTCCGATTCAGCGGATCGACCTCGGTGGTGGACTAGGTGTGCCTTATGACAGTGCAGCGGATCGACCACCCTCCCCGGCAGCTTATGCCGCTGTTATACGCGAAACTCTAGGTGATTGTAATTGTCAGATTCTATTAGAACCTGGACGGCTGATAGTTGCTAATGCTGGCATCCTGGTCACCCGTGTTCTTTACGTAAAAGAGGGAAGCCGTACCTTCGTCATCGTTGATGCGGCTATGAACGACCTCATCCGCCCAAGCCTATATGATGCTTTTCACGCTATCCTACCTGTGACAGAGCCTATCCACGGCACGGCCTGCCAAGCAGTTGACGTAGTCGGACCGATCTGTGAAACCGGCGATGTTTTTGCCCACCAACGCTCCTTAACACCGGTGGGTCCAGGCGATCTACTCGCGCTAACCACTGCTGGTGCGTATGGCGCAGCTATGGCTTCAAGCTATAACCTGCGGCCATTGATCCCGGAAGTCCTTGTCAAGGGTGATGAATTTGCCGTGGTGCGGCGCCGTCCATCCTATAAGGAGATGCTAACTCTGGAGAGCTTACCGCCCTGGCTTCTATGACGATCGCTCCTGGAGGAGGTGCCAGTATCTCAGTCAGTCCTCACACCCTCTCTGCTGAATTGGCGACAGAGCTGAACGCGAGCACAGCGCCACGACAGCTGTCGCACCGGATGAGCAGCCATGGCACGGGTCAGCCCGCCGCGGCATCCTCACAAGAATAGGGTGGGTATGCGCGTCTCCAGTAGTCATGCTCACCGGTAGTCTACACGCGCTTCCTTCACACAGAATTGTAGAACCGACCCTCTGGAGCAGCCTAGCGAGAAACCCACAGCAGCCGGAAGACAGAAGTTTGCCACTTCCTACCTGCTGACATTCCTCTGATGTCTTGGCACCCTCAAGCATCGCATGACTGTGCCACCTTTCACAGTTTGGCCTGTACCAGATGCAGAACAGCTTTTATAGTCACCTTGCCGGTTACTCCAGAAACCGGGCCGAGGAGTGGAGGTAGAGGTGACAAAGGCGTCTGGTAAGATTGGAGTCATGCTGTGTGGCCATGGCAGTCGGGACATCGAGGCCATACGGGAATTCGACACCTTATCCCATCTTCTGAAACAGCGTCTGCCAGAATATGAGGTAGAAAACGGCTATCTGGAATTCGCCCATCCCATTATCCGGGATGGGCTAGAAACTCTCAAGAGACGGGGGGTAACACGGATTGCCACCATTCCCGGTATGCTGTTTGCTGCTGGTCATGTTAAAAACGACCTGCCATGGGAAGTCAACACATTCGCCATGGAAAACAGAGATCTGGATATCCTGTACGGACGTGATCTCGGTATCAATCATAAGTTGCTTAAAGCGGCTGCGGAGCGCGTTGCTATTGCTGAGCAGAGAGCTGGCTCGCACGTGCCACGGAGCGATAGCTTACTACTGGTAGTTGGCCGCGGTACGAACGATCCAGATGCGAATGCCAACATATCGAAGGTCGCCCGTATGCTTTGGGAAGGTATGGGTTTTGGCTGGGCTGAGACGGCCTATTCCGGAGTTGCGCATCCCAGAGTCAACAGAGCACTAGAGCGGATTGTAACCATGGGATTCCGCCGTATTATTGTCTTTCCCTATTTTCTCTTCACTGGTGTACTGGTCAAGCGTATCTATGCTCAGACAGACGAAGTAGCCACTGACCATCCCGCCACTGAGTTCATAAAGGCGCTCTATTTAAAGGATCACCCGTTGGTACTAGAAAGTCTCGTCGAACGAGTCGTCGATACTCTGCAGGGGGAAGCAGCCATGAACTGTCAGCTCTGTAAGTACCGTGACCAAATAGTAGGCTATGAAACTTCTGTCGGGGCTGTACAGATGGGGCACCATCATCACGTACGTGGTATTGGTGTAGAGAGCAGCCATCATCCTGATCATAATCAATGACATAGAATCAATCAACACACTAATGGTGTACTGCCTTCCTGACTTCTACGGTAAACCAAACATATAGAAGAGGTTGCTATGGCTGACTACCTCCGTGACCCAGCAGCCATATACTGTGAGTCCTTTGCCCGGGTCCGGGCAGAGACAAATCTATCTTCTCTGCCGGTGGCGTTACATGAGGTGGCAGTCAGGCTGGTTCACGCCTGTGGCATGCCTGAGATCACGGCTGATCTTGCTTGGTCGCCCACCGTGCTTCCAGCTGCCAGGACTGCCCTGGCCATCGGAGCGCCGATTCTAGTGGATGTCCAAATGGTGGCGTGTGGCATTCGCCCGCATGGTAACCGAGTGCTGTGTACACTTCATGATCCAGTTGTGACCTCTCTGGCGAGAAGGCTCGGTACCACTCGGTCCGCTGCAGCCGTCACTCTGTGGCGAGAGTGGCTGGCAGGAGCGGTTGTCGCCATCGGTAACGCTCCCACAGCCCTGTTCTACCTGCTAGAATGGTTAGCTGCAGGAGGACCACGCCCAGCAGCGATTCTGGGCTTCCCGGTCGGGTTCGTCAGCGCGGTCGAAGCCAAGGAAGCTTTGATTGACCAGGCTGGCGATATTCCCTACCTGACGTTACGTGGCCGTTGTGGCGGCAGCGCCATCGCTGCAGCGGCTGTTAATGCTTTGCTGGGCGGGGTCGGTCAGTCTGTTCCTATAAAGGGTTAGAAGAGGATGGCAACGGAGTCACGCCATTCCTTAGTGTCACCTTGGCTCACCGTCGTTGGCGTAGGCGAGGATGGGGCAGACGGCCTGAGCCCCGCCGCCCGTGCTTTCATCAGCACGGCTAGCACTGTGTTGGGCAGTACACGTCATCTAGAGCAAGTCGCTGCCATTCTACCAATGAGCGCTGAAATTCTATTGTGGACCGGGCTGACACGCACTCTTACTACCATCAAGGCCCGCCGTGGCCAGCAACTGGTAGTGTTGGCGAGTGGAGACCCCATGCTCTATGGCTTGGGAGCTACCTTAGCTCACCACTTTTCCACCGCTGAGATGCTCATCGTGCCGCATATTTCCGCCTTTTCCCTAGCTGCAGCCCGCTTGGGCTGGCCGTTACAGGAGGTGGAAACCCTGACCGTGCACGGGAGACCACTAGAAAGCCTTATTCTGTATATCGCGTCAGGCGTGCGTCTTCTCGTACTCAGCGCGGATGGGGAGACCCCTGGCCATGCTGCGGCTTTGTTGACGGCGCACGGTTTTGGACCTAGCCGTATGACTGTGCTCGAACACATCGGCGGGCCGGCAGAACGGCATGTCAGCGGTTACGCAGACCGCTGGCAGCAACCGCGCACGGCTGACCTCAACGTGCTTGCCATCGAGTGCAGAGCAACAGCCGGTTTCCGTGGGTGGGGACGCGGGGCAGGATTACCCGATGAGGCTTATCGTCATGATGGCCAGCTCACAAAGCGCGAGATCCGTGCCGTGACTCTGGCCGCTCTTGCGCCTGGTCCAGGAGAACTGTTATGGGATATCGGAGCTGGTGCCGGTTCCATTTCTATCGAGTGGCTCAGAACCCACCCATCCACCATAGCCGTAGCTGTTGAACAGGATGCAGCGCGTGTGACTGACATCGCTATGAATGCTACCCGCCTCGGGGTGCCAGACTTGCAGATTGTCCACAACAACGCGCCTGATTGTTTACCGTATCTACCTGGACCGCCCGCAGCGGTGTTTGTGGGTGGCAGTGTCTCAGCTCCTGGTATGCTAGAAACGTGCTGGGAGGCTCTGCGGGGGGAGGGACGACTAGTAGTCAACGCAGTCACGATTGAGGCGGAAGCGCGTCTGCTAGCTTGGCATAGCCAGCACGGAGGAACCTTAGTCCGACTCTCTGTGGCCAGGCTGCGGCCGATAGGACAACTATCAGCATGGAATCCGCTGGCGCCGGTGATGCAATATCAGGGCTGGAAGCCAGCGTAAGCGGCGGCCGCAGCAGCATTTGTGATAGAGAGAAGACAGAGCGCACGGCCCCAGGGCGGCTGTTTACCGTGACGCTGCTATTGAGGGATCATCCCGTGTGAGGGATCATCCCGTGTTTTCCGAGCCTTTCAACACGTGCCCTCTCATTCCAGGCTATAAGGATTGCACAGACAGCAGGAAACTGCTACAATTCATTGAATGTGGGGAGTCATGAAGATTCAAGCCAACCAGATTCGTCCGGGCATGATGATCGAGCACGAGGGCCGTCAATGGACCGTGCTGAAGATTCAGCTCATCCAGCCTGGCAAGGGCGGGGCCTTCAATCAGGTTGAAATGCGCGACTTCCGCTCCGGCACCAAGACCAACGTGCGCTGGCGCACTCAGGATACAGTGGAAAAGCTGCTCGTCGAGGAAAAGGACTGTCAGTATCTGTTTACCGACAGCGGTCGGTCCACATTCATGGAAACGGAGTCCTACGAGCAGTTTGCCATTCCCAGAGACACTCTGGGTGAGCGAGCCGCTTTTCTGCGAGAGGGCATGGCTGTGACTGTCGACTTTCTGGAAGGTAATCCAGTCTCCGTCAACCTACCTTTGACGGTAATCATGACGGTGATTGAAGCCGACGCTGCAGTCAGAGGACAGACTGCTACTGCCTCCTACAAACCAGGTATACTCGAGAACGGTCTCAAGGTTATGATCCCACCATTCATCGAGGCTGGCACGCGCATCGTCGTTAGCACTGCTGATGGCAGCTATGTGGAAAGAGCTAAGGATTAAGTGCTAGGATGCCGTAATGGCTTATTTATCTCCGACTCTCAATGTGATGTTGGCAGCTGCCAAGAAGGCTGGTCGCGGCTTAGCCCGTGATTTCGGCGAGGTAGAGCAGCTGCAGGTTTCCCTGAAAGGGACAAATGACTTCATGTCCACTGCCGACCTGAAAGCTGAGCAGACTCTGCATCGAGAGCTGAAAAAGGCCAGACCTGACTTCGGTTTTTTGTTGGAGGAAAGCGGTGCAGAGGAGGGGCGTGATAAGGATAATCGCTGGATTATAGATCCCCTAGATGGTACCATTAACTTCCTGCACGGCATTCCCCATTTCTCGATTTCGATTGCTTTAGAGCGGTGTAGTGAGATTGTAGCGGGCGTGATTTATCATCCAGTAGCCGATGAGTTATACTATGCAGAAAAGGGGAATGGGACTTACCTAAATGATCGCCGGTTGCGAGTGTCAGCCCGCCGCCGCATCGAAGAGGCGCTTTTCGCTACCGGTATCCCGTTTCTCGGGAGGCCGGCTCATGGTCAGTTCCTAGCCGAATTACAGGCTGTGATGGCTCATTCAGCCGGTGTGCGTCGCATGGGTTCAGCAGCGCTTGATCTTGCTTATGTGGCCGCTGGTCGCTATGACGGATATTGGGAACGCAACCTGTCACCATGGGATGTGGCTGCGGGGTGTCTCATTGTCCGCGAGGCGGGTGGATATGTCAGCGAAGTTGGTGGAGGTCGTAATCCCGTCTTCATGAGAAGCATTCTCGCTACGAATGATCACTTGTACAAGCCACTCGGGGACCTGCTGCAAATCAGCAGCAAAGAAAAGAGCAGCTGAAGCAGCAGCAGCGCAGCGACATTAGCCTGCTGCTGCGCCCGCTCGCTGCAACCCGGGGGGGGAGCCGCTGCTACTCCTCCCGCTGGTTGCCGCTGTGCCACCGCCCAGAGGCATCTTCCTACACTGCGACGAGTGGCCACTGGTTCCGGCAAACGCCAGATTGTATCACGGCTGAATCACTTATGACATTATTACACTCTCAGACTCAACACTGAACCCTTCTGAATGCAGGCTCCCTGCCTTGAGAAGGCGTCTCAATACCCCCCTTTGCCATAAGGTTTGGTAAGCCCAGCGATTCGTGTGGCTTGTCGGGCCGGCTGCTTGGGAAAGAGTTCGTAGAGATAGGCCTTCCAATCCTTACCTGGATGGTCTTCATTAAAGTCCTTGACCATATTGCGGAAATTAGGTGTGTGACCGTGTTCCCGATACTGATCGCGTAGGTAGCGCACAACTATCCAGTGATCATCTGTTAGCTGAACATCCTCCGCTGCAGCGATCACGGACACGATCGCATCATCAAAAATAGGCTCTACCAAAAACTGCTCGTCATCGGCCTCTAGTTCTACGCCATTGAGAACATATCCCATAGCTCGCTCTTCCTCCTGACATAATCCTCCTGCCTGCGACTCTTACACCTCGTCCCCTCTCTAGAAGCAAAAAAGGACGCGGGTAGTACAAAGCTGGCTCATGGTGACATCGGTCTTGGTTCACGACAAGGCCTTAGTAGGCGGTAAGCAGGCGATCATCTTCGCCCCATTAGCCGGGTTAGACTCTCAGCTCAGCTCACAAGCGTCGTGCGTCACAGCAAAACACCTTACATGACTCGGAGGCAAAACACGACACGCTTGCTGCTAGTCTGGACGCTTGTCCGCGCTGGCTAGCTTGGCTGCTGCTGCGAGAATCCACCGTCGGCTGATCGGCAACCAAATCGCCACTGGAGCTGATCAGTGATCGAAGACGGCAAGGAAGGCTGTTACAGCTTTGTCGAGGACTTGGCGCAGGACCTCTTCGATACGACAAGGTAACGTGCTTTCCTCTTGACACTGGACTAAGGCCATATCGTGTTCGGTTTCCCGTACGACAGCCCCTAGGACGTTTAACGCGCGTGCTAGACGGATGCCACCATTCTTGCCCCGTACTGTATGAATGTATCCTAACGCTCCGAGTTTGTGGACCACTTTGAGGAGATGATTGTTGGAGATACCGTAATAATCCGCGATCTCACGGCTCGTAGCTAGTTGTTTCGTCCGTGTGCCAAGACCCGGAGCGAATAATCCGTATAAACAAACGGTCAGTCGCATCACGGCCCCTCGCCGTACCAGAGCAGCAGCAACTATGGCGTCGATCTCCCCTGTAGCTACCTCTTTTAGGTGGTTATCTTAAGGTTTTCAACTATTCTGTCCCTGACAGCGTTTTAGCAGGCTGATGCAAAGCACGTTTGGCTACCTCTGAGCTGAGCGCAAGAGAGCAAGACCGTCCAGACGGATCAGAGTGGCCACACAGCACCTCCTCTCATCTCACATCCTTGCTCTTCTCCTTGCTTCACCCTCTCAGGTAGCCTCAGCACGCAATTCTGCAAAGTCCACTACTATGAAAAACACTGTCGTACCCAAGGCAAGAAAGCGCGGAAAGAATCTCCCTACCCTACCTACTACCTTAGTATCAGGTTACGCCCATTTGTCGTAGGACAGAGGCAGCAGTCGCTACCATGCCAGCGATATCTGACGGCTCGATGGCCCCGATGCAGCCGACACGAAAGCTTGCCGCCAGCGCTAGTTTGCCTGTGTAAAGCACGTAGCCGTGCCCTCGCATGCGGGCGTAAAAGTCCTCGAATCGAAAGGCAGGGTTGGTCGGCATGTGAAAAGTGACGATGGTGGGGGCTTGTAGCGCTTCCGACAGCAATGGGACAAATCCCAAGCCTCTCATACCCTCTATCAGCACGCGGCAATTTTCGGTGTAGCGGGCCAGGCGGGCCGGCTGACCACCAGCGGCATAGAACAGATCCAGAGCCGTGGAAAGAGCCACTAATACTTGTGTAGGTGGTGTAAAACGCCACTGACCATCTCGCTCCATCGCTGTCCACTGTGCTTCCAAGTCAAGTGACAACGTATGGGCCTGACCAGCAGCCCCTTGCAGGGCAGTACGATCACACAACACGAAAGCTAATCCAGGCACGCCTTCTAGGCACTTGCCAGAGGAGGCTGCGAGAGCAGTAAACGGTGTCGTACGAACGTCGAGGGCACCAAAGGCACTGATGGAGTCGAGCAGCAAGAGACGGCCATGGCGATAGACAATCTGTGCTATATCTTTTATGGGATTTATGATACCAGTAGTCGTCTCACAATGCACCATAGCAACATGAGTAATATCTGGTTTGCTCATGAGCAAGAGTTCTACATCTTTCGGTGTTGGTGGCACTGTTTCCGCCGTCTCGTATACAATGTATGGACGATCTATGCGATCTAGAATCTCGACCATACGTCGTCCATACGCCCCGTTGACTAGAACAAGAACTAAGCCCCCTGTGCGTGGAACCAGTGTTCCTAGCATAGCTTCCACGGCGAACGTACCGCTACCCTGCAAGGGTACACAGGTATGTGTTGCTGCAGCCCCAGATAGATTCAGCAATCGTTCCCGCACGGACCTGTTGAGGGTCATGAAGAGACTGTCGCGAGACCCAAAGTCCCGCAGCATGGCCTCCCGAGTCGCGCGGGCGGTTGTCAGCGGCCCTGGTGTCAAGAGTAACGGTTCCTCAAAGGTCGGGGAGACAGCGTGTATCATAACAGTGTCTCACGGGTCAGAAAGCGTTTGAATCGACGAGCAACGTCAGACGGCCTAATCGTAGGGCGGCTCAATCTGGCCATGCTGCCAGGTCGAATACAGAGGTGGATCATGTGTGGTCCTGGTCTAGCCAATGCCTGTTGTATAGCCTCCTCGAAGCCCGTCAACTCGTCTGTAGCTGTGGCTGTTGCATACCCACAGGCACTTGCTACTTTGGTAAAGGATACGCTCGCTGAGACAGTGGTCTGGCCACCTGTGGAATCATGCACGCCATTGTCAAGCAGGATATGGAGCAGATTGTGCGGCGCCTGCGCCCCTATGGTAGCGATATTACCCATTTTCATCAAAGCTGCACCATCTCCGTCCAGGACCACGACAGGGCGATGGACGTTCAGCGCAACGCCCAATCCAAGGGCACTGGCTCCGCCCATAGAACCCACCTGGTAGAAGTGTTGTTCACGATCTAAGAGAGTGAAGAGTTCACTACTACACTTTCCTGTAGTGGTAATCATAGCTGCTTCACATGGAACAATTTTTAATATACATGATAAAGCGTCTACACGTTTAGGTAGTATAGTACTACCGCAGCACGCATCTATCACTTCCCCTGGTGGGGGCACGAATGGTAGGTTTTCGTTCAGTGCCTCCTCGGCAACTGCTCCCTTGGGCATGATAAAGGCAAATGGCAGGCCGTGTTGTGTCATAGCAGCGCGTGCATTGGCAAAGGCTGGGGGAAGCGCAGCCTCTGCAACAGGAAATGGCCGATTTGGTACCCGCATCAGGTTAAGCAGAGCAGTGGTCATTTGTCCCATCAACTCATGTTGGGGTTCATCTGGGTAGCCAGGTTGGCCACGCCAGGTCACCACCAGCAGGGTAGGGATACGGAACGGCCAGTTGAGGGAGGTAAGCAGATTCACGGTGTTACCCAGGCCAGAGTTCTGACACATGACTACGGTTTCGCGGCCCGCTAGCCAAGCCCCGGCAGCAATAGCTACTGCTTCTCCCTCGCTAGTCGCGCCGATATAGAGAACATTCTGGTCACTGATCACCCTGTTGATCAGAGGCGCAAGAAATGAGCACGGCACCCCGGTGTAAAAATCGAATTTTTGCTCGCATGCGGCTGCCAGGAGTTCACCTGCCCGTATCATCAGCTATCTCTCCATTATCCAACAACCTTCTCCTCCCCAATTGGGGCGCATTTCAAGCCGCACCTATCGAGGACTTATACGCGACAAAATCCTGGAAGCAGAAGGGAAATCCAAGGAATGTGTCCTATCCCTCGCTAGGAGGAAACAGAACCATACAGCACAAACCTTCTGCCCGTTTGAGAGCCAAGGGTTAAAGAATCAGAGTGGCTGAGTAGACAGGGCAACCACAGTCCATGCAGAGCGCAAACTTTGGCTGTTGCCTGCCTGAGGCCAGAGAAGCCTCGTCAAGCGAAGCACCAGCAATCTTGCGCTGAGAAATATTTTTGCAATCGTCTTATTAAGAGAATATCGGAATCTACAGTGCCACTTTCATTATCGACCATCGAGGATGAATATACTGACGGAGTGACTCAATGCTACAGTCAAAGAGAGTTCATGTGCTTCAAATTTGATGGTTAGGATAATGTGATGCTGGTAGCAACATGGAACGTCAATTCTATTCGAAAGCGTCTTCCCCTCGTTCTAGATTGGCTGCGTGAAACTGCTCCAGACATCCTGTTGCTCCAGGAAACGAAGACTCCGGACGAGTCCTTCCCACGACTCGAGCTGCAGGGCTTGGGCTATCGCATTCTCAGTTGTGGCGAGAAATGTTATAATGGCGTCGCTATACTGTCTCGTCTGCCTATGGAAGCAACTGTGTGGCGCCTCCCAGGTGACGACGATGATCATCAAGCACGCTACTTAGAAGCGCATATCAGCGGGGATATCCGTGTTGCCTCACTCTATCTCCCTAATGGTAACCCCAGCGAAAGCAAAAAATTTTCTTCCAAGCTCGCCTGGATGACCCGCTTGTATGATCATGCTCTGGCTCTCTTACGAACTGGTGATGCAGTGATATTGGGGGGCGATTATAATGTCTGTCCATCGGACGATGATGTTTATGCGCCTGACCAGTGGGCTGATAATGCTCTCTGCCGTCTGGAGGTGCGCGAAGCCTTCCAGGCTATCCTCTGGCTTGGCTATTGTGATGCCTTCCGCGTTTTCAATCACATGCCAGACGCGTACACTTTTTGGAGCTATCAGGCAGGCGCGTGGCCATGTAATAGGGGTCTGCGGATTGATCATCTGTTGCTATCGCCCCAAGCGGCTGACCGTCTGGAGGCCAGTGGAATAGAAAAAAAACAACGTGGCTGTGTCAAAGCTTCTGACCACGTGCCCGTGTGGTGCCGTCTGCGAGCGAGGGGATAGGGTAGGGTGATGACCAGGTGATGACCACATCCCCTGCTTGTTCCGCGCCAACCGTTCTCGTGCTTGGGGGTACTAAAGAGGGGCGTGCCTTAGTGACAGCGCTCCGGGAGCGATTTGTCGCTCAGCTGCGGGTTATTCTCTCTTTATCTAGTAGTATGCACGGTGATTATACATCTTATAAGGATTTACATATGGGGCCGTTCGGCGGCGTGGAAGGCTTGAAGGCCTATTTACAGGATGAACACGTAGCTGCTGTCCTCGCTGCAACGCACCCCTTTGCCACTACTATTGCCCACAACGTTTCTTTAGCCTGTGAAGCCTGTGGTGTTCCACATCTGATTTTAAGACGACCGCCATGGGTATGTACTCCTGCTGATCGTTGGATTGAAGTAGATGATATGACTGAGGCAGCGCAGCGCCTACCGACTATAGGTCGAAGAGCTTTCTTAACCATTGGAACACGGGCGTTACCTATCTTTTCTGCTAGTCGCGATATGTGGTTCTTGATTCGCCTGCCACGGAATATTCCGCTACCTCGCCACATGCCACCTCATCGCCTTGTCATCGGATGTGGACGGGACGGGAACGATTTACACCTGATGCGCCTCCATGCTATCGACGTACTGGTGACTAAAGCCAGTGGTGGTGCGGAAACGGCGGGCAAAATAGCAGCGGCACGGACACTGGCTCTGCCGGTCCTGATGATCCGTCGTCCGCCAGCCGAGTCGGGCTGGACCGTGTCCACGGTGCCAGCTGCCGTGGCATGGGTTGAGGCAACTGTGGGATAGGATGAGTGAGGATGCACCTACCTGGCGCCCATGTCAGTCACGCCGCATCTTCTTTACGGCTCTTACTCGTGTTAACGTAGGCAATAGCAACATGCTCAGCACAGTAAGGCTTACCAGTTAACACACGCTTGCCACAGAAATGGAAGCTCACATCACGTGGATCACCGATTGGCCAGCGACAGGTCAGCGCTGATAACTCTATGACAGATCGGATTCTGGAATCCTCCCTTTTTTCTAGCTTGCTTCTTTTGATTGGTGATGGCCGGCTCGTTAACCCCAGCCGATGAGCTTTCCCGACAACTGCATTCTTGGAGACAAACAGTTTTTTCCCTATTTCCCCTGTGGTCAGACCTTCACTCCACAAGCACTGCAACTCGGCAACGCGCTCTTTGGTCCAAACAATCTTTTTATCCATGTCTTAACCTCATGGCTGATTGTCAGTGCTAGGATCGCCGCACATTGGGTGTGGACAAGAAATGAGCCGCGATGGAACACGGCCCGAGGTTTAGGGAGGGAACATCCATTGAAGATATTGCAGCGCATAGTGCCAATGTTGCATCGCAGGAATATTGTGGATCTGCTGCCTCTTGTAAAGGAAAAAATGAACTATTATTACATGCATAATAGAAAATCACAATACCTCCAATACGGGCATACACTATCTCAAAAACTGTTGCACACCCCCCTGCTCCTCTTCGGTCTACAACAGCTACTCACTATCCTTCAGGGTCTATTTTTTACTGAATCATGCAGACTGTGGCGAGACTCACTCCCTTCAGCAAGGAGTACATAGCATTCTCTGTTGCAGATAGATACATCACAATGCTTCCAGCATTGCTTAAAGCTCCATGAGGAGCAATGCCCCAGTGATGGGAAGTTATAAGATTTCTATTCTGTTCTCATTAAGAGACATTTTCTTGAGAGTGCGACAGAACAGAAAGGGTGCAGACTTATGATTGAGAGTCGCTCGCCCCCGAACAAGCCACTCCATGTTTATACCTTCTCGCGGGTAACCAAAGCGGATTCAGGAGAGGAAGTAGTACCTGTTAAAAGATCCTCATAGATAGAAAGAGTGCTAGCACACATGATTGCCTTGCTGAAATGAGCATGGGTATGTGCTACTTGCCGGACAGCCAGAGCCTGTCGTTCCACAGGCGCTAGGGCGAGAAGGGCAGAGAGGGCCTGGGCTAAAGCGTCGGGATTACGAGGTGGTATAAGCCAACCGGTCTGGCCATGCACTACTGTTTCGCGGGAGCCTCCATGATCAGTAGCAACCACAGGCCTCCCCATAGCTTGGGCCTCTACCACTACCCGACCGAATGCCTCCGGCTCTGTAGACGCCGAAACCACCACATCAGCCAGCATATAGGCGGCAGGCATATCGGCACAGTCACCAACCAAACGAACCATACTGTCGAGTCCCTTGTGGCGAATCATTGTTTCCAGCTGTGTTCGGTAGTGCACTCGTCCCTGGTCAAATCCAACTAACAAGCAGCATAGGTCACGACGTTTCAGCTTGGCCAGAGCCTCAAGGAGAATCTCGTGTCCCTTCCATCGCGTGAGCCGACCGGGTAGCATAATGAGCGGTCGGTTTTCTGGTAGGCGCCACGCCTTAGCCAAGGCGATCAGCCGGCTAGGATGGACAGATATCGGATCAAATTGGCAGCAGTCTACACCGCGCGGTACCACCCGAATCCGCTCTGGTGCAGAGCCATAAACCGCCTGAACATGCGCTGCAATAAAGTGTGAAATAGCGATGACTAAATCGCCGCACGCCATGACAGCATTATAGGGTTTTTTCATCGCGAGTGGTCCAAGGGTGTAGGTCCCGTGGAAGGTGGTGAGAAAAGAAGCGCCTGTACGATGAGCAGCAATCCAAGCACTCCAAGCCGGAGCTCTGCTGCGAGCGTGTATTATATTTACTCTTCGTTCTTTCATGAGGTGCACAAGCCGGTCTATATTGGCGCGCATGAGCAGCGGGTTCTTCGAGTGAACAGGCATGGCAAGGTGTTCGATCCCAGCCTGCTCCAATTCGTGAACCATGGGGCCACCGCGAGAAACCACCAACGGTACACCGCCCGCCGCCTGCAGAGCAAGGGCAATGTCGATCGTTCCACGCTCCACTCCGCCGGTTACCAGACGGGGCAGGATCTGCAGCACGACTGGCCGTGTTTGGTGAGGCATTCAGTGCTATCCTGATGTACGTTGCGTCTTTGGATAGCCGGTTGAGAGAGCTGGCTATGCTGAGTCTAGAGGGGTATGCCTCTTGGTACATGAGAGTGACAGTGCCTTGCTAGCACCGCGGATTCTATCGCGCCAAGACGGTGCGACCATTGCTTACCATAAAAGTAGCGGACGTTCTCCTGGACTCGTCTACATTCACGGCTTAATGTCCGATATGACAGGCGAGAAAGCGGTGTATCTGGAACGCTGGTGCCAGGCGAAGGAACGGGCGTTTATCCGCTTCGACTGCTTCGGTCATGGCCAATCATCGGGAGATTTTTGCGATGGCACTGTTGGGCGATGGGTTGATGACACTGTTGCGGTTCTGGAGTCCCTGACGGACGGTCCGCAAGTGCTCGTCGGTTCTAGTATAGGCGGCTGGGTAGCACTTCTCGCTGCCCTACAGTGGCCAGTACGGGTTGCAGGCCTCGTTGGAATCGCCGCTGCAGCTGACTTGACAGAAGATATCTGGCGCAGGCTTTCCCCTGCCCAACGCGGAGAGGTTATGCATAATCGTGTCCTATTCCTGCATAACCACAACGACGGCAAGCAGTATTGCATCAGCCGAGTGCTGATTGAGGATGGCCGCAGGCATCTGTTGCTGCAGGGTCGCATTGCAGTCGCCTGTCCCATTCGCCTCATCCATGGTCTCAAGGACCTAGATGTTCCCTGGCAGACCGTGCTGCGGATTCAAGAAAGGGTTATCAGTCCCGATGTTGTGATGACTCTAGTCAAAGATGGAAGTCATCGCTTGTCGAGGCCGCAGGATCTGAAACGTCTTATAGGGGTTGTGGCAGAGTTAATGACAGCTTTAGATCAGGCAGGCTAGCTTGATGGTTTGTGAGAACGTGCACATAGCGGTGCCCACATTTTAGAGGGTTTTACAATCTTAGAGAAATATTTAATATTTGTACAACCAGATTGAATATATACTGCAGAGAGTAATATAGCAGCAGTCGCTCAACACTCTGGTATTCGTACTATATGATACTTTTACGAGTGGGATGAGCGCTCTTTTCAGAGGTGACAAGCCAAGCTGAGGAAAGGATGTTTGTAACGGTCGCCCTGTGGATCATGATGTCCTTAGCGCATGCCCTAGGCGAGCAGGCCTTTGCCGCGGAGGTAACGGCTGTACGCATGGGGAACCATCGGGATCATACTCGTTTTGTTGTTGATCTCTCAGAGAATCTTTCGTTCTCCGTCTCTCCTACGAGTCAACCTGACCGTGTGATTGTTGAGATAGGAGCAGTAGCATGGAGGATGCCTCCTGTTTCAGGAGGAGGCACTGGTGTGGTCCGTAGGTACCGCTATAACGATGTTGCAGCCCAGATCGTGCTTGAGTTGGTCCGACCAGCTGTTATCACTAAGGCCTTTATGCTCTCTCCAGACAAGAATCATGGCTGGCGGTTAGTGATTGACGTGACAGAAGCAACGCTAGAGGCAGTCGCTCACGATCAGCACTTGCACCGAGAGAGTCGCATGCCCACCGTGGCCCATCTGCTCAATAACGACGATTCTTTGTCCCAACAGGCGCTGCAGGTATCGGTCTCTTCTGCGCAACTGTCGTCCAGTCAGCCGCCAGCAATGACTAGTGTGTCTCCGCTGATGTCATCACAGAGAGTCGCCGTCCCTATGCCGCCATTACCGCCTGTCTCTCTGCAGAAAGAACGCCGACCGATGATCGTGTTAGATCCGGGACACGGCGGTGCTGATCCAGGCGCTACTGGGTTTAGCGGTATTTTTGAAAAGCACATTACTCTGGCTATGGCTCTTGAATTACGCGAGAAGCTCTTAGGTACGAATCGGTACCGCGTTATGCTCACCCGTGAAGACGACACTTTCATTGCCCTGCGCGAGCGGGTAGCTAGTGCCCGCGCTCATAATGCCGATCTCTTCATTTCCATTCATGCTGATGCTATTGCCACTCCAGAAATCTGTGGTCTCTCCGTCTACACGTTATCTGAGGAAGCTTCTGACCAGGAAGCTGCTGCCCTTGCTGAGCGGGAAAACAGGGCCGATCTGATTGGCGGCATAGATCTGTCGCGCGAGTCCCGTGATGTAGCTAATATCCTCATTGATCTAGTGCAAAGGGAAACAATGAACCATTCCGCGCAGCTAGCGAGTGCTTTTACACGCGAGCTCCGGAGAGAGATTCGGCTGTTGCCGAAAACTCATCGTTTTGCAGGATTTGCCGTGCTCAAAGCCCCAGATGTACCAGCAATACTGTTGGAGATGGGCTATCTCTCTAATCCTAAGGAAGAGCAGTTGTTACATCAACCAGCATATCGGGCTAAACTCAGCTCTGCCATGGTACGAGCCGTAGATGACTATTTCAAGAGGCGGAAGATCAGCCTGCTCTAAGCCGTGAGCAGTCTCACCCCTTCGAGCGGCGGTTCGCCTGACGCCCTGTCACTTGCTACCTGTCGTGAGCCTCGGCATAGAGCCCGATAGAGTCATGGCGAAGTTCTGGCGCATCCTTTTCAGTCTTCTTTTGCTGGGAGCGTGTGCTATCTGGGGAGGACTGGCATATGTACTGCATGAATATGGCAGCGATCTACCTGACTCCCGCCAGCTCGCAGACTACGAACCCCCTGTTACCACCCGTGTCTATGCCGGCGACGGCCGCTTGCTGTCTGAGTATGCAATGGAAAAACGGGTCTTCATGCCCTTAGCAGCTCTGCCATTACAGGTTACTCAAGCTTTTCTGTCAGCGGAAGACAAGTCATTTTATCAGCACAGTGGTCTGGATTTCATGGGAATCATTCGAGCGATTGTAATCAACCTCCGACATTACGGTACCCATCACAAGCCCATGGGGGCATCCACGATCACGCAGCAGGTGGCGAAAAATTTTCTCCTGACAAGCGAACTCTCCTTAGAACGCAAAATAAAGGAAGCTATTCTGGCTTCCCGCATCGAAAATATGTTCTTGAAGGACCACATTCTTGAGCTTTATCTCAACGAAATTTATCTGGGATTTAGCTCTTACGGTGTAGCTGCAGCAGCTATACACTATTTTCACAAGTCTCTTGAGGAGCTCAGTGTTGCGGAAGCCGCATTTCTAGCGGCCCTGCCCAAGGCACCCAACAACTATCACCCATTGCGCCATCCCATCGCAGCCCGTGAACGCCGTGACTGGGTCCTCGACCGCATGGCTGAGGATGGTCATATTACCGCTGAAGAATCTGTGCGAGCCCAAAGTGAGCCGCTGATTGTGCCCAATCGCGCGGCTACTGAAGTTGGCAGGAGCAATGATCATTTGGCAGAGGAGGTGCGTCGTTTACTGAGGGAACGTTACGGTGAGTACACCCTGTATAAGGGTGGGTTACATGTTAGGACGACTTTAGACCCAGAGTGGCAAATGCTTGCGGAGCAAACCTTGCGGAGTGGCTTGATCAAATACGATCGTCGTCATGGCTGGCGAGGGAGTCTTAGCCGTATCCAAGTTGAAACAGGGTGGATACGGAGATTGTACAAGGTACGTCGGCCAATCGGGTTACCAGCTGAATGGGCTCTTGCGGTAGTTTTAGCCCTAGACACCACTAGAGCAGCAATCGGCTTGCTTGACGGCCGTACAGGTGTGGTACCTTTATCTGAACTCACATGGGCACGTCCTTGGCAGGCAGAGCAAACGCTTGGGCCACCTATTCAAACTGTCGGAGATGTATTAGGAATCGGAGATATAGTAGCCGTTGAGGCTCTTTGGTCTACTATAGGGTATGACAATCCTGTAAAGACAATCTACAGCCTCTGTCAAGTGCCGCAGGTAGAGGGTGCTCTTGTAGCGCTCGATCCCCATACTGGTCGGATCCTAGCGATGGTAGGTGGATTTTCGTATTCGCGCAGCGAATTTAACCGGGCTACTCAAGCATTGCGTCAGCCAGGCTCTGCCTTTAAACCGTTTGTCTATCTAGCAGCGCTTGATAATGGTTATACACCATCGCAAATCGTATTAGATGCACCATTTGTCGTTGCACAAGGATTAACTTTACCAAAGTGGAAACCGCAAAACTACGATGGCGGCTATTTAGGGCCAATGACACTACGGTTAGGAATTGAGCAATCCCGTAATCTAGTGACTGCGCGTCTAGCACAGGCAATCGGTATGCCAATCATCGCTGACTATGCTAGGCGATTCGGCATCGCCGATCGTCTGCCGCAGGGACTAGCGATGTCGCTTGGCGCTGCTGAAACAACAGTGCTCAGGTTGACAGGAGCTTATGCAATGCTGGTGAACGGTGGCAAGCAAATTCAGCCTACTTTTATTGATCGGATACAGAACCGTAGTGGACATACAATTTATCGTCACGACCACCGCTTATGCACGAACTGCAGAGCAAGGTATTGGAATATACAACCAATGCCAGTAGTACCTGATACTCGCACCCAGGTCACTGATCCACTGAGTGCCTATCAGATGGTATCGTTGCTACAAGGCGCCGTGCAATATGGGACTGGACGCAACGTTGCTGCAGTCGGTAGGCCCCTGGCTGGTAAAACGGGTACCTCCAATGATAACATGGACGCCTGGTTCGTCGGCTTCTCTCCTGATCTTGTAGTCGGGGTATTTGTTGGATTCGACGAGCCACGTAGTCTAGGACTCAGGGAAACCGGTAGTAGCGTGGCCGCACCCATTTTCCGTGATTTCATGCAGGCCGCTTTAGCTGGCCGGCTGGCAACAGACTTTCGTATGCCAGCTGGTATTCGCTTGGTGCGAGTCTCCCACGCCACAGGTATACCGGCTCCTGTAGACAATCAGGACGTAATCGTGGAAGCCTTTAAGCCTGGTACAGTGCCAGAAAGCCGTGGCCACACAACAGTCTTGAGCATGGAAGAAATACGACTGCTCGAGCCTCTCGGCGACTCTGGCAATATAGCGCTTCCTCCTGCTCCAGATACTGATTCGCTGCTGTTTCTGCCAGAAACTGGGAATCTCCATTAGTCTTCACTTCTATAGATAAAGGAGCCTGTCGATAGAGATCTCTTCAGGAAGCCTTGCGAGAGCGCGTTGTTGCTAGGAAAGAACAGCCTGCATAAATGGCGTTAGCAGCGTCTTACCCCGTCTGGCAATTGCTCCTCCCGCTCTACTCTACTGCACTGGTCTACTGCACTGGTACTGCCCGGTAGATACGCAGCCTCTCACGGCAGCCACGAGAATAGTTCAAGCCGTGCACCGTAAACAGCTGCTCTGACCTCAATCCGTACCTCGCCAGTGCCTGCTGGAAAGCCTCGTCCTCCTCACGACTGATGACTGCCACGGCTGACGTCATAGCAATGAGGGAGATTGCCGCGCCGCGGCCATCAGATAGAATTGTATCTGTGCCTAGCATAAAGACCAGACTGGGCTCGTGATAGCCCGCCGCGATCACCGCCTGAGCATGCTCTTGACTTAAGAGAGCGTGTACCTGCCGTGAGAGCCATAGAGAATCCAGAGACGGTATGAAAACGGCAAACATGAGGGTAAAAGCGATTCCCCCACAGATTACTGCAGTCGCCATAGCTCGTAAGAATTGCCGCCGCCACGCTAGCCACACTGCGAGCCATGCTGTAGCCTCGAGAGCTCCCGCTAGCAAGGCTCCCCATAAGTTTGCCTCGCGGCTGAACACCATCGGTGCAGCCAGAAATACACTGACCAGGACAGTAGTCAGTATTGCCCAGGTGCCGTACCAAAAATACGCCCTGCGGGAAGCGAGAAGCGAGTAGGACTCGCCTTGCCTGGCGAGTAGGGCATCGGCTACTAACAAGGCTAGAGCCGGGTAGATGGGGAGGACATAGTGGGGTAGCTTAGTCGGCACTGTTTCGAACAGCAGCCATCCAGGTCCAATCCATGCTAGACAGAAACGTACCGCTGGAACAGCCCGCCGGCGCCAGGCGTATGCTAAAGCCGGCCACAGAAATAGCGACGCTGGCCAGAAGGTCAGGCTGGCAAGTAGCAGGAAATAACCGGGGAGTGCGCCGTGAGATTCCTGCGCACCCAGAATCTTGGGTAGTAGGTCGATCTGCACTGCCTCGCTGATGAAAGCACCACTGGTAGCGCAACTGATAGCAGTAAACCAGGGCACGACCAGAGCAGCAATGAACGGCATGCCAACTATTGGTTGCAGTCCCGTGAGCCAGTATGGACGGCTTTGTTCCCATACCCACAAGCCAGCAATGGTGAGCCCGCTCACCACCGCTACGATGGGCCCTTTAACCATAACACCCACTCCCTGGGCTAGCCAGAAGGTAAGGGCTGTTCCTAGTGTCGGAAATGGCGAGGAATAGGGAGATGGTGATGGACTCGTCTGACAGTAAAGGCAGGCTAGAGCGCCTTGCGCGGCTACTACACATGCGAGCAGCACAGCATCAGTCTTAGCCTGATGCGCTTCCATGACTAACATCAGGGTGCCGGCGAGCAGTGTAGCGCTCAGCAGAGCTGTGCGGCGGTCGAATAATACCTGTCCAAAATAAAATGTGAGGAGGACGGCTGCTAGGGCACCGGTAACGCTGGGCAGCCGATAAGGCCAGATAGCTGGCGTAGCTTGGTCGCTAAGCGTTATGACTGCCGCTGCCTGTAGCCAGTGAATGCCAGCTGGCTTCCTATGCCGTGAGGTATCCTGGAAGCGGATACGTATGAAATCACCTGCTTCTAGCATCTGGCGTGTGCTCTGAGCGAACCGAGCTTCGTCCCTGTCCAAGGCAGGCACGGCGGCTAGTCCAGGCAGATACAGCGCGAGGCATAAGAGGATTAAAGAAAAATAGGGTCGAGATTCAACGATCACACGATTCGCTCATGAACTCGTGAGGCAGACACTTCTTCTGTGTAAGACCTTCAGGGGACCACAAGGCAGAATCAAACGCCCCACTAGTAAATGCATGTAGCGCTTGGCCATTTTCTGCGCTACCCTCAGCTCCTTTCGTTATGATCATCATCAGGGGTACCCCATGCAGGTCAGTGCCTTTTCTACTGCTCCCGCTACAATGGGAGAGGATGTTGGTGCCCATGCGCATGCTATGACTACCATGATGACTGCCATGGGGCAGCGCGCCCGGGTTGCTGCCCTGATGCTGGCACAAACGCCCACAGAGGCTAAGAATCTGGCTCTGACGGTTGCCGCTGCTGCACTTCGCACTCGGGCTTCCGCCGTAGCCGCTGCTAATGCTCGTGATATGCAAAAAGTACGGGGACTCTCACGATCCATGCAAGACAGACTGTGGCTGGATGAGGCGCGAATCGAAGCCATGGCACAGGGGCTGGAGGATATTGCCGCTCTTCCGGATCCGATTGGGACCGTCTTGGATGCATGGACACGCCCTAATGGGCTACGGATCAGCAGGGTACGAGTGCCTCTGGGTGTGATTGGCATTATCTATGAATCACGCCCCAATGTCACTGCAGATTCGGGGGGGTTGTGTCTCAAATCAGGAAATGCCGCCCTTTTACGGGGTGGTTCAGAGAGCTTTCAGTCCTCGCAAGCTATCATGCAATGTTTGGCAGAAGGGCTAGCAGTCGCTGGATTGCCGGCCGATGCACTACAGATGGTGCCCACCACTGACAGGGCGGCGGTGGGTATGATGCTGAGCATGGTCGGCGTCATCGATGTCATCGTGCCCCGTGGAGGTAAGTCCCTGATTGAACGCCTGATGGCGGAAAGCCAGGTCCCTCTGTTCCAAAGTCTTGAGGGGATCTGCCATACTTATGTCCACACAGACGCGAACTTAGCCAAGGCTCAGAGTGTTGTTCTCAACGCTAAGATGCGGCGCACTGGCATTTGCGGGGCAACAGAAACTCTCCTAGTGGACAGAGCCGTTGCGGCAGAGATGCTGCCAGCCATTCTGGGGGATTTAATCACGGCAGGATGCGAAATCCGCGGGTGCCCAGAAACTCTAGCGCTGGAATCACGCGCAATAGTTGCAACATCCGCTGACTGGAGGAGCGAATATCTGGAGGCTATTCTATCGGTGAAGGTAGTATCCGACCTAGAGGAAGCCATCAATCACATTAACACGTACGGTTCTCACCATACCGACTCCATCCTCACGGAGAATGTAGCCGCTGCTGAGTGGTTCATGACTAAAGTGGACTCTGCTATTACTCTGCACAATGCTTCGACCCAGTTCGCCGATGGTGGCGAGTTCGGCATGGGAGCCGAGATCGGCATATCCACCGGCAAGCTGCATGCTCGTGGTCCGATAGGCGTGGAACAACTGACTAGTTTCAAGTACAAGATCCGTGGCGATGGTCAGATCCGATCGTGATAATGGGGCGTTGCCCTCCCTCCTGCCGCTAGTTTCCTGCCTTCGTGGCGCCGAGCGCAGTGAAGAAATCGTTGCCTTTGTCATCAATGATGATAAAGGCAGGGAAGTTTTCGACTTCTATGCGCCAAATAGCCTCCATACCGAGTTCTGGGTATTCCAACACCTCGACCTTTCGGATGGACTGCTGTGCTAACTGGGCAGCGGCACCACCAATAGAGCCGAGATAGAAGCCGCCATGTTTTCGGCAGGCTGCAGTCACCACAGGCGAGCGATTACCCTTTGCGATCATGACCATTGAACCGCCGTGGGCCTGGAATAAATCAACGTACGAATCCATGCGGCCGGCAGTAGTAGGACCAAACGAACCGGAAGCCGCACCTGCTGGCGTCTTAGCCGGACCAGCGTAGTAGACGACCATCTGCCTGAAATAATCCGGCAGTCCCTGGCCTTGATCCAGTCGTTCCTTCAGCTTGGCATGGGCAATGTCGCGTGCAACAATCATAGGGCCGCTCAGGGATACGCGTGTTTTAATAGGATATTGGGACAGAATGCAGCGTATCTCCTTCATAGGCTGCGTTAAATCAAGCTGCACCACTGTATCAGAAAGCCTCTCCTCTCTTATTTCGGGTAGGAAGCGTGCTGGATCGGTTTCAAGCTGTTCAAGCTCGATTCCTTCCGCTCCGATTCGCGCGAGAATCTGGCGATCTGCTGAGCATGACACACCTATACCGATTGGCAGCGAAGCGCCATGGCGCGGCAGGCGGATAACCCGTACATCATGACAAAAGTACTTACCGCCGAACTGTGCTCCCAACCCGGACTGGCGGGTAATGGCAAGAATCTGCGCCTCGAGCTCCCGGTCACGAAAGGCATGGCCGTATTTCGAGCCAGCGGCGGGCAGACTATCAAGGTAGCGAGCCGACGCAAGTTTGACTATTTTGAGACACATATCTGCAGATGTACCGCCAATGACTATAGCCAAATGGTAAGGTGGGCAGGCTGCTGTCCCAAGACTGCTGACTTGCTCACTCAAGAAGTGCAGTAGGCTCTCTGGATTCAGAATCGCCTTTGTCTGCTGGTAAAGGTAAGTTTTATTGGCTGAACCGCCGCCTTTGGCCATGAACAGAAATTTGTAGTGATCACCGTGTGTAGCATATAATTCAATCTGAGCTGGCAAATTATTACCGGTGTTTATTTCCTCATATACCGATAAAGGTGCCATCTGAGAATAGCGCAAGTTTAAAGTTGTATAAGCGTCAGCTACACCAGCCGTCAGTGGCACAACGTCATCACCGTCTGTGAAAACTCTGCTTCCCTTTTTACCAATGATGATAGCGGTCCCAGTGTCTTGGCACAAAGGCAATACACCGCTTGCAGCGACATTAGCATTCTTTAGCATCTCAAGAGCGACGAATCGATCATTGGCAGAGGCCTCTGGGTCTTCTACGATAGCTCGTAGCTGCGCTAGGTGTGTGGGCCGTAACAAGTGCGAGACATTCCGCATCGCCTCGCGTGCCAAAAGGCGCAAGCCCTCAGGAGCGATAGTCACGATGCTATGGCCATCGAATCGAGCGGACGCAACGTAGTCCGTTGTCAACCTGGTGTAAGTCGTTGTGTCTGCGCCAAGCGGAAACATCTCGGCAAACGCAGAATCGATCATGTACGAACCTCCTCATCGCTGTTGCAGATCGCATTTCAAGAGCCGCGACCCCAGCGCACAAACATTTATCCCTTTGACCTATGCTAGTGCCTGCCGCCCTCCCTGTCCTTTTTACGAAACGCATCAAGAGCAATGACATTGCCTACTCTGTCATCCCCCTCATGACTGCGATCAAGCTCACTTGTGCCTAGCAAGGCACGGGTATCTTCCTTGGGAAGATAGGGCACCGGTGAGGGCGGTTCCATGCCACTCTCAACATTGAACTGCAGCCCAAACTTGGCAGAAGGATCTGCAAAAGCTGTAATGGCCGCAAAAGGCACCTGCAGGCGCTCATTCAACCTGTTAAATGACAACGTCACAGCAAAGCCCCCCTCGCCCACTTCAAGGCCCCAGAACTGGTTCTGTAAGACAATAGTCATCTCATCCGGATAGCGCTCTAACAGATGACGGGCGATCACTACGCCGGGATAACGGGTGCGAAACGTGATATAAAAATGGTGTACACCCGGTAACCCCTGCTGTTCAGTAACAGCTAAAACCTCGCGTACGACCCGCCGTAGCGCGCCTTCGACTATTTTTTCATAGTGCAATTTATATATTCTCTCTGCCACGGGTAGCATTCCACTGATTACATCTTATGATATCTCTCGCCTGGCGCCATCATGAATCGGTATCTATCAACTTCGTGTCCAACCTCGATCAGCTCCTTGCCCACAGACGCCGCTGCGGTGGGCTGCGTATAGCATAGCGGGGGGCTTCTGTTGCCCGGTAGCCCCCCGGACCGCGCTTACCTAGTTTTCTTAGGCAGCGAGTGCCATTTCATTATCGTTGGCACTTATAAGTTGGCCCGGTAACGGTGGAACCATGCCGAGTGCACTCCATGTCTTTACCACGCGCGTCGATCCTACTTCGTCCCCGTCACCTTGACTATGCTACGACCGATGCTACGACCAGTCACACCAAGAAATGGTGGAGACGCCGGGTACTGCCCCCGGGTCCGTTACGCTTATGCCACATGGGATTTAGCGCCATAGTTAGCAAAACACCAACGCTTTTAGTATAAGCTCTAAACATGTGTCTTGAGAAGCGAAACTATGAAACTTCGCACTGAAGAGTGCAAACGCTCACAAACGTTGAATCATCTGATGGGCTCCAGGACGTGGCACTGCTGAGATCTGAGGGATTGTCGCTTAGCGTGCTAGAGAGGGCTGAGCCTGCCAGAGGCTTCTTGTATCTCATTGAGATGCCTGAGGGTGTGTGACATGGAGAATCTTGAAGGAGAGAGAGCGACAACACGGGAACGAGCCGCTAAAGTTCTTGCCCGCGCTGGGCTCTGTTCACGACGTGAAGCTGAACAGCTGATTATCACTGGCCGTGTGACAGTCAATGGGCAAATGCTCGAGATCCCAGCCACACGCATCATGCCTACGGATGCAGTGCATATTGATGGTACTGTCGTCGCTACGCTCCCAGCACCTATCCGCCTATGGCGTTACCACAAGCCACGTGGGCTGGTTGTCACACACCGCGACCCCGAGGGTCGGCAGACTGTGTTTGCGACCTTACCGCGCTCTCTCCCAAGAGTAGTATCTATCGGTAGACTCGATCTAACATCGGAGGGGTTGCTATTATTAACTAACAATGGCGCGTTGGCCCATAAGCTGGAAATACCAGAGACCAGCTGGGTGCGGCGCTATAGAGTGCGGATTCATGGAAAAGTAGATTCTGTAAAAATTATACGCCTATCTCGTGGTATTACACTGGACGGTATTACTTATGGTCCGATTCATATAGCCATTGATCGCGCATCAAGCAGTAACACTTGGCTCACGGTATCACTTTGTGAGGGTCGGAATCGAGAAATACGACGTGTGATGGCAGCATGTGGCTGGTCGGTCAGCCGGTTGATTCGGATCTCTTATGGGCCGTTCAAGCTTGGTTGCTTAGCCAAACGGGCGGTAGAAGAGGTCTCATCGAAGGAACTCGAAGGAACTGTGGGAACCGCTAGGCTGGGCACCGCTTGACGCGCCCAACGGCAAGAAGATCTTGATCCGCGTTACAACAACATTATATGGGTCCTGTCACAGATATTCTAAAAAGGAGTCATCCTCATAAGGAATTCTAGGTTTATTAGTAAAAACATGCATCCATTCCTCACTGTGCGCCCTTATGGGAAAGAGCTATCAGTGGGTAATCGGCGACCAGTTCATAGGATACTCCATAACGGGAGAAGTGGCTGACGAAAAGGATAAAACGGTCCACCTGAAAAGGGCCAGCATGGAACAAGTTACTGGCAGCGAGGAAATGCCGCACCCGGGCAGTAGGTGTGCCTTTAAGACGCGCTAATGTGATGTGGGGTGCATAGCGACGGTTTCCATGTACAGCCACATGACTGGCCTGCACCACAGCTCGTTCTACCTTGTCCCGCAAGCTCAGAAGAAGAGGGGTGCGCCGGAGCCCAGCCCACAGGCTGTGTATACGGTGGCCTTGACTGAAAGCACCTGTGCCTGTGACCTCGACAGTGAACGGTGCAGCCTGTATCGCAGCCAGGGCTGTATGGATATCCTCAGCCACATCCTCGCCAACATTACCGATGAAGCGGAGGGTGATGTGATACGCTTGTGGTTCAAGCCAACGTGCACCTGGAATGCCGATCGCCAGAGCATGCAGCTGATCACAGATTGACCGAGGCAGTGCAAGACCAACAAATAGACGAATCATAATGCTTGCCTGTGTGAAACAGAGATCAATCAGCCGTTAGAAAAGTGCGAATCAACTTGATCTGGTGATTATCCATCAGGGATGGGGCATGCCCGCAGTTTGGAATGTCCATAACCGTGACTTCTGGACCGCGCACTTGCATCTGTTCAGTAGTTTCGACCGTCAGCAGGTCAGACGTTTGTCCGCGCAGTACTAGCACTGGGCAGCGAATCGTCGCCCACACTGTCCATAGATCCATATCTGTGAGTGTCCCTGCGTGCAAGGCCAGGGCAACTCTTGGATCGTAGTGTAGCACATAGCCCTTTCCCTCCGGATGGGGCCTGGTCATAAATCGTGTCGTCCTTTGCCACTGTTCTGCAGTCAGAGAACCGAGAAAGGGTGCATTGGTTTTGTATAAATAGGTTTCAGCAGCCAGTAAATCCGGAAAGACAGGAGTCTTGTACACATACTTTCTGATCCGTTCCAAAGCTGCCCTGGGTGTGAATGGGCCAACGTCGTTCAAAACGAGACGGCGTATAGGAGCATTGCGCTGGGCAGCCAGCATCATGCCAACGATGCCTCCCATAGACGTACCCACCCAATCCACCACCGCTGCGCCGCTGCGGGCGATCAGGGCCACGCAGTCATTCAGGTACTGCGTCTCGTTATATCCAGCAGGATCAGCCAGCCAGTCACTGTGACCGTGGCCGATCATATCTGGACATAACACCCGCCAGCGGTCAGATAAAGCTACGGCAAGGTCGTCGAAATCGCGCCCGTTACGGGTTAGACCATGGAGACAAATCAGTACGCGCTTGTTGTGCCCTTCCCCCCACTGGGTATAGGCGATCCTGTGAAACCCTGTGGCTCCTCCCAGCCCCAGAAAGGACCGTTCACTTTCTCCCATACTCTCTACTCCTCCTCACGCAAGAATATGATACCCACCAGGGCAAGATAGTAAAAGAGACTCAATAGTAAATCTGTCGTTCTCGTAATTTTTAGAATACTTGTTGAGACTAGAGATATAGAAGAGATATCGATATACTCGTGTGTACGCGCTGTAACAAAATATTGGACACCTCGTCCTCCAACAAGGAGGTACTGATTCTTTCTATAAGATTATGCTTGGCATAGCAAAAAAAGCCATGCTGATCTGGTAGATGGCCGGTCTTCCAGCAGAGCGTAGTTGTTACTACACTGGAAGAGCTACGAAAGATAGAGTACTAGCCTTGCACTAGCACAATCGAATGACGGCAACCGCCCACTGACCACCCCTCCTCCCAGGCCCGTCCACCAAGGAAAAGCGGATCACTGCCTCACTCACCGACTGTACAGAAAGTTGTGCTGCCGTATGGGGGCCGCGCTTGATGACAATTGGAGAGAGTCGCGAACAAGATCGTGCCCGAGACCGGGACCGGTTAACCAAGCCTGTAATGCTTCAGCACAGGCGCACGGATTTCCCACCTACAGCGGAGTCCTTGCGGAAACGTAACTAAATCTCCAGGGCCAATATCTACCACCTCGCCTTCAGGAGTAGTGACACGAATATCACCCTTGACGATGTAGCAGGTCTCCATGCTGTCATACTCCCAGTCAAACGCGCTTGCCCCGGCGGACCATGTTGGCTCGCGGGTCATCGCCGTAATCTGGTCTGTGGTCGGTTTCTCGATCTTTATTTTTCTCATGATATCTTTCCTTCTATATTCCCTTATAAGTCGTATACTGCACACCGCATCACGGCAGCCTTACGCAGACGCTCCTCCCTATTGCCTACACTATCACCAGTGCGCAGATACTACGAGGGAGAAAGGGCGTGGAGGGTCTTTCTGACTGACGGAACCTGTACTCTTTTCTTCTGCAACCGTGTCACCCGGGGACACACTGGGCACAGAAACGCGTTTCAACGCGCTGACCACAAGAGACACTGCTGGCAGGTCTTTGTGGCAGCGTCATTGAACAGGCCTGGCAAACCGACCATAGGAGGCCATAGGCATATGTCAGCTCACAGCCAGAGGATCATGCATAGCCGAATCGATGAACGGTGACCGATGCTGCACGAAGCAGGAGGATGATCAATAGTATGAACAGTCCCATCAGTAGCCTTGTTTTCATTCTCAACGGTCCTAATCTCAACATGTTAGGTAAGCGTCAAACGACCATTTACGGTCGTGCGACCCTAGCTGACATTGAAGCAGTCTGCCACCGCCACGCAGCTACCCTGGATCTTGGGGTAGACTTCCGTCAGAGTAACCATGAAGGTGAGCTGGTAAGCTGGATACAGGAAGCTGGTACCAAGGCTGTTGGTATCATTGTCAATGCAGGCGCATACACGCATACGTCTGTAGCTATTCTCGATGCACTTTTAATAGTAACTCAACCTATAATTGAAATACATCTGTCCAATATTCAGGCCCGCGAGGTATTCCGTCATCATTCCTATATTGCACCAGTCGCTGTTGGTTGTATTGCAGGGTTTGGTGTACACGGCTATCAGCTGGCACTCACGGCTATGGCGGATCTACTCGCAAGGGACGCACCTAGCGCCGCCATGCAAGTGGCTGGTGTGGCAGTCACTTCTCGCCCAGTTTAGTCTGTACCGTCTAGCAGCGGAGCCTCTGACTCACCAAGCTGTCTCGGTTGTGGCAAGCCAGAAGCCACACATCGTAGATAGGATGTTCCATAGCTGAGAAAGCCGGACTAGAGGTGAACATCCAGCCGCGGAAAACCTCAACCGTTTGTTCATCTGGTTTGACCTCCCATACATCAACAAAGGCAGCACTTTCTGGTGTATCCGTTGGTGGGAGGGTGACACAGGCATGAACCACGACATGCAGCGTGCTGCCTGCGATACTGAACGTCTGTCCAACGGGAGCGTCAATGGTCGAGACTCGTGCCACTACTTTGTCGAGCCAACGCAGAACAGCGGTATCGTTCGCAATTGCCGCAGCAGCAGCTGACAGGATGGTGAGTGAAGGGAGGATCCATAAACAGCATAGCTTTTGTGCATGGTGCAGCGCTGTGGAAGGGTTCATCCATACCCTCACCTCAAACTGTCGCTGCTCTTGGTAGCAAGGAAAATAATCTCACTAACCGTTTCCTCTAAAGATCGAAAATCCTTCGTTTCAGTCACCGTATCACCTGCAGCAAGATATGTGCCGATATGGCCAGGTTCCAGTCGTACATATTTGCCGCCTAGTAAACCTTCACTGGCGATGGAAGCTATTGTGTCCCTGGGAAGGTGCACATCTGGCATAATGCTCATGTGTACCACTGCTTCGAATGTTACCGGATCCAGAGTCTGAGCGGTCACTGCACCAACCTTGATTCCAGAAATACGCACATCTGCTCCCGCTTGCAGACCACCTATTTTGGCGAATACCGCTTTGAGCGGGTACCCTTGGACCGGCAGAACCGCGGATGTAGCGTAGGCAAAGGCTAGAAAGCAAACCGCCACCAGTAATACCACGGCTCCTAAGATCGTTTCTACTGGATTTCTGCCCATCTTGCTCCCCCTTGGTATGGTCTTGTATGCAGGAGATAGGAGGCTCGCAACACCGTACCTTCCCGGGATAAGCTCCGCCTCATCACTCCTCCCCCCTACCTGGGCCTCCCGCTTCTACCCGCGCTCTAGCTAAGATACGTTCTAGCAGATCATCGATTACAATGGCATCCTGTGTGTAGCGAATCACGCTGCCTGGCGGGATCATCCTGTGAGACCCGCCTGGCACGAGTTCAATAAATTTTGGCCCTAGCAAACCATCAGAGTGAATAACAGCTGCACTGTCATCCGGGATATGCACACCAGCGACTATATGTAGGGTGGTCCAGACTTGATAGTCGCTCCCTAACCGCTGGGAGAGTATCCGTCCCACAGAGACCCCTGCTAAACGCACTTCCCCCCCCGTGGCTAGACCATCACTGCGATTGAAATGCGCTACGACCGTATAGCCAGTTCCCAGCTTATCCGCCCTAACAGAACCTAGACCACCGTAAAAATACCCTCCAATACCCATGCCCAACGCCAGCACGAGGACACCGATCCATATTTCTCTGCTGCCACGAGTCATGATCTGCATGCCGTCATGCTACTACCTACTGGGCGATTCTATCATTCTGGACGCCATGCCTCGTAATCCCCCGTGGCTCTGTCACGTTTACCACCCCGCTCTTCGTGGCCTGGGGGCAGGTAACGGTTGGGAGTACCTGTTAGATTAGGCATGTGCTCTTTCTGCCACGGTCGCGTGTCTACTTTTGGAAGCGGGACATCAACTGTGTGATGCAACCAAACATGCCACTCAGGCGGTACTTTCGATGCTTCCGGCATACCGTTATAGAGGACCCAACGACGTTCACGGCTATGAGTAGACCGTACCGCGTTGCGGTAATAACGGTTACCATAGGAGTCAACGCCAACGAGCTTGCCCTTAAGCCAGGTGAAAAGACGTGTGCCCACAGTCATGCCCTAACGCTCCCGTCTATCTTTCCATTCTTACAAGCAGATGCCAAAACAGTGTAAGCACTTTGCTCATCTTCGTCCAGTTTATAATAGTGTGGTTTACTCATGTTTAGTAGTATTTTTAATAATAAAAATAACTAATCATTGTATAATACTAGCGAAGTGGCAGTATAGCACGATCAGCTAGGCCGGTAGCCATTTGACTACCAGGTACAACCAGTCGGCAAAACGGTGCTGGCCTCTCCTACCCAGGAGGACAGGAAAACTAGCTTTTCACAGGTGCCCTTTGCTACTAGATGGGCAGGGATGCGGTTGGTAAGGTGGCCGCAGCGGCGCGAACCGCATTGTGGCCCACCAGGTTCCTCAGGCAGACTTTTGAATGAACAAGCTACTGACTTTTAAGAGTGAGAGTCTCCCATACCCATAAGGTACCCGGCTGATATGGTACTCCCTCATCACGAGGCCCAAGCTATGTATGCGGCGAGCGAAAAGGACGAACGTAATGAGGAAAGCTGGCAGTACACGCTTTGTCTGAGGGCGAGCCTACGTGACCAATGGAAACAGGCGCACAAGTCAAGAGACACACGATCCAGAATCTAGCGGTGGTCTGATCATAGCAGTCGTGTGCGCAGAGAATCCAAAAACATTGGCAGGCAAGAATGCCGTTTCCCTTCAGTCAGAGGATGAAAGGCGAATCTCCCGGTAAATCGTTTACCATACCCATACCGTCTTCTTGTGGGGGCCTGCGAGGGGTAAGGTAGGTTGTGGAGGTTGGAGGTTCGGCTGTGACATGGGTAGCGGTTCAGACATGAGCATAAAACTAGACCCTATCGGTATCCTGGGGAACGATACCGAGAGAGCCACAACTGTAACAGGGAAATGTCAACGACTCTACGACCATCATCCGGCCCGGCTAAGAGCGTAAAAGGCCGATGCGGTTCTCCTAGATCGCTAATCACTGCCATTGCACCTGCGAAAAGCTGCTGTTCATCCTGTACAATACCACTATAAGTAGACACTGTCATAACAGTTGATAAACCAGCTATAGTAGCAGCTGCTAAACCTACGGCAGTGTCTTCTATCACAACACAGGACTCCGCTTCAAACCCTAACTGCTCTAGAACCCAAAGATAAACATCCGGGGCCGGCTTCTTGCGGAGTACATCATCGCCACAGCCTAAAACAGCGAAATTCGTCTCTGCTTGCGGCCCTAATAGGCTTCTTAGCAGAGTGATGACAGCCGACCGCTGCGAGGGAGTAGCACAGGCGAGAGAGATGCCGGCAGCGCGGGCCTCTGCTATGAGACGCAGTACACCTGGTCTGGCGTGTAAAGAGCCCGCTTCTATCTGAGCAGCATAAAGGCGTGATTTCTCTCTGTGCAGGTCGGTCACTATGCTCTGATCAACAGCGGTATTGATACGCGCGAAGAAAGCCTGGAGGCGCTCACGGCCACCAGCAATAGTCAGCAATTCTCGATAGGCTTTGACGTCCCATCGCCAAGGCAGCCTAAAAGTCCGGAAGGCTGCATTGAAGGCCTTCCGATGTTCTTCTTCTGTCTCAGCAAGCGTGCCATCTACGTCAAAGATAATTGCTTTTAGGATGGGAGTCATGATAGAGTTCCAACTCCTCCTGTTTACCCATCTTATGGGGCATTACTTCCTGTCGATGCCTATGTCAAAGGTTGTTCCTGCAGGCGGATTGTGCAGATGCAGAACAAACCCAGCTTTTTCACCCGGCCTCAAGAGAGGAACAGAGAAATCTGTTGCCTCTCTTTCGCACACAACGCGCCTGTTTTCATCACGAAAAAGAATCCGCAGGGACGGCATATGAATAGCCGCAGGTGCAGCATTCCTCACTATTCCACTGACTACCAGTACCTGGATCCCCTCTTCTATCGTCATGAGGGCAGTGATATCAGAAAACTCGAGACTGCTAAAGAGATCGATCACTGGCAAGCCAATGTCAACAAGGTGACCACGCAAGACAGGCCACCACCATTCGAACATCTGTGTATGCCCATACCACGCACCGCCAGCGCCAGCTGTAAGCGCTATCATCCCAACAACTATGCTGATGATGAGTTTGCTCGGGCGTTTCTGTCCTCTATCTTTGATATCACTGAAACTATTGGTAAAGACTGATGGGATCAAATCTGCCTCACCCCCGGTGCCTGCTTGACGAGGAGCCACATCAGACAGATGTGCAGAATTCGTACTGTTGTCCTCACCAAACCAGGTAGGAGAACTCGCCTTGGTAGGATCTGCAGGGGTAGAGTTGCCGTCGTCATCACGATGAGTAGTGGCTACTCGCTCAGTTGTTTCTCTCTCTTCATGCAGTGTGCGATCTCTCCAGATCGTTCCATCATGCTCTGCTGCCTCCTGGTGTGGCCTAGAAGTTCCTGTTATCTCTACCGTACACACCGGCTTACACACCGGGGGAGGAGCCGTCCCTGCAGATTCACGTTCAGATTGCTTACGTCTAACCCTTTTCCAGTTGGCTTCATGCCAAACTGCACCGCACTTCATGCATTTCACTTTGCGACCGGTAGGACTCAGCAAATGGTCAGCCACTGCAAAGCGCGAGCGACATCCTGGACAAGCTACCTGCATTCCGCATTTAAAACTTTTTCACCAGAGCTCATTGTAATCTCGCGGGAGGAGCCGCGCTTCTTCGCGCATTCGTATGCCAACGGGGAAGAGCGCAGTGCAATCTCTTTTCGTCCGGACTCGGGGTAGGCCTATCCCCCCAGGCCGGATAGTCTCTCACTAACAACGTTACACCGTCAACCTCGTTCCGCAGGGAGGGGACAGTGACTATCCAGAGTCAGACAGACGTTACGTTGGGAGTCCCATTCTAGACATATAGCAGACAGAGTCAGCAGCAGGCCACTGTCTTGACTTGTCAATTTCAGCAACCCATGCCATCGTCACGGCCTGAGCACAGCAATGTTTAAAGCACAGCGGTCTTGGCCCATGCATGATATCTCTCGTCAAGAGAGGATGATCCAATGCCGAACACGTCCCACTCCAGTATGGTAGTACGCTTTGAGGGCGTAGGTCTGCAGTATAGGCATGGGCAGGAGGATATATTGCGGAACATTACATTTTCTCTCACAGCCGGATCTTTTGCTTTCCTAACAGGACCAAGCGGTTCCGGTAAATCGTCGCTGTTGAGTCTAATGTATTTGGCCAAGCGCCCTTCGCGGGGCTTTGCGAGCCTATTTGGCCAAGATATTTCTCTGATCAGACGCCAAGCACTGCCGGCTATCCGTCGTCGGTTGGGGGTGGTATTTCAGGAATTCCGGTTGCTTGATCATCTCTCCACCCTTGACAACGTCGCGCTACCCCTACGAGTAGCTGGCATGCGTGAAGAGGAAATCATGAAACACGTACCAGAGATTCTGGCATGGATTGGATTAGCTAATTACCTGCATGCTAAACCGCCGACTCTTTCCGGTGGGCAGAAACAACGTATGGCTATTGCGAGGGCTGTCATTGGCCGGCCTGACCTGTTGTTGGCTGATGAGCCCACCGGCAGTGTGGATGACTGTATTGCAAGGCGCATTTTGCATCTTTTTATAGAATTAAATAAATTAGGTACAACTATAATAATAGCAACTCATAACGAGCACCTGGTGCGACGGTTCAATTTTCCATGCATGCATCTGGAAAGCGGCAGCCTGATTCACACTCCTGATCAAGATTCGGCGATTTCAGGCGGCTCCTGATGTTCAAACGTCGCTCTGACCTTCCGTTCTGTGACGATTCTGCCGGCCGTTTTCTGTTAGCTACCATAGCTGTGATGGTATTTGTGACGACCTTAGCTACAGCCAGTACATTGATCATCCAAGGTATCATGGAGCGCTGGTATCGGGATGTGTCTGGCACCTTGACAGTCCAGGTAGTTCCTGTTCCTGGGGATTCCCCTGCGAAAACCCAGCAAAGGATTGATGCAGTGGTGACTCTACTGCATAAGACACCAGGAGTAGTTTCTGTACAGCCTCTCAATCAACAGCAAATGGCCCAGTTATTAGAGCCATGGCTGGGTTCAACAGAGTTAGCAGCCAACCTACCAGTTCCTCATCTAATAGACGTTATTCCGCTTACAAAGCGTAGTATTAATATTGCAACTTTATTACCACTACTAAAAGACATTACACCAGACATATCGCTTGACGATCATAAAGCTTGGCTAGCCAATCTGGCCAATCTAGGGTGCCGCTTAGAGCGGCTAGTGTTCAGTATCATGATGATAGTAGCCGTCACTACGGCTGTAGTAGCCATGCACACTACACGCAGCGGATTAGTCGTCCACCGCTCTGTCATAGAAATACTACATCTCATGGGTGCAAATGACGATTATATCGCTCTCCAATTTGGCCACATGTCGCTCATTCAATGCATACGCGGAGGATTATTTGGAATGATTCTAGCAATTATAGTACTACTCATGATTACCGGTTGGCTCGCCAGTCATCTCGAAGGCAATCTACTGTTGACCCTGAGCCTACGACCAGCCCAGATGACCATAAAATTGGGGATCCTGCCGATAGGTGTCGCTTGGCTAGCTAAGGTGAGCGCCAGGCGGACTGTTCACCGGACGCTCGCACGCATCTCGTAATCCTGAGCCAAATGGTTGAATGCTGCGGCGACAAAGAGCACTTGCATCATGGCCACGATCGGGGCAGTCTGCCCGTCTGGGCTCCTGTATATTACAGTGTGTATTTTTAATAGTATATTGTACTGTATGATAACTATAGAATGTATGATTCTGTATATCACAGAACTCGTTCTCTCAGGTGTCGCACACTTTTGTGCACTTCTAGAAGTGGTGGTGCTTGCCAGGCCTGCCTGATCGCTATCGCTGTCTAGCCGCGGTGTAGTGAGAGCAGACGACCTTGACGCATCTTGACACAGGAAGAGCTTTGTAAAAGTGGCGACGCTAACGTTGCCGGATCACGCGGGGGAGTCTTTTGCGGTCGTGCTTCTGATTCGTTCAGCATTATTCAACGTCTTATTTCTCTTGTGGACCATAGGGCTGGGGTTGGCTATCGTGGTGCCAGGGTTAGCGGGTCCACGGCGCTGGACGCAACGTTGTGCTCGCCTCTGGGGTTGCGGAGTCTTTCTTTTGCTGCGCAGGGTCGTTGGCTTGTCCCACGAAGTCCATGGTCTGGAAAACATCCCTGCAGGAACAGTGATCATTGCTGCTAAGCACCAGTCGGCATGGGATACTCTGCTGTTTCACACACTCCTAGAGGATCCTGTTTTCGTTGTGAAAAAAGAGCTCTTTTTGATACCAGTTATTGGTTGGCTCATGCGTAAAAGTGGCTGTATCGGAATTGATCGCTCAAATGGCATGCAAGCATTAAAGAAGATGATACAGGGAGTAAAAGATGCCGCTGACAATGGCAGCCAGCTTGTCATTTTTCCTGAGGGGACTCGCACCGCTCCTGGAGTCTCGTCTGTCTATCAACCAGGAATTGCTCTTCTTTATAAGCGAGCACCCTTAATAATAGTACCTGTTGCTCTTAATTCTGGTCTATTCTGGGGACGGCGCCGTTTTGTGAAGCGGCCTGGACACATCCTGGTTGAGTTTTTACCCCCTCTGCCTGTGGGATTAGAACGACATGCCTTCCTAGCCGCACTGCAGTGCCGCATCGATTCGACGACGCGACGTCTAGAACAGAATTCACTGATGCCCTGTGTACAAGCAAGAACTGACCAATCATAACGGTGCCATACCAAACTCTAAGGACTGCTTACCAGCGGGCAGGGTTGACATCTCCGGCAGGAATGGAGATAGTTCCAGCCTTTCTCTATCCAGAAAAGCAGGCGCCAGTTGCGCCTAGGTGAGTTAGTCAAGGAGGGAAACGCAGTTGAGTCCGGCCGTGATGCCAACGTATGCACGGTCTGCTCTAGCGTTTGTACGGGGGGAGGGAGCCTACCTGTATGATGCGGCAGGCCGTCACTACCTGGATTTCTGTTCGGGCATTGCCGTCAATGTCCTGGGCCACGCACATCCGCACTTGGTACACACCCTGAAGGCACAGGCTGACAGGTTGTGGCACTGTTCGAACCTGTATCACATACCTGGCCAGGAACGTCTGGCCGAACGGTTAGTGGCAGCGAGTTTTTCTGATATGGCGTTCTTCTGCAATTCGGGTGCAGAGGCTGTGGAATGCGCCTTGAAGATGGCGCGTAAGTATCATCATACAATTGGCCAGCCGGAAAGATTCAGGGTGGTGACAATGGACGGCGCCTTTCATGGCCGCACATTGGCTACTGTCTCTGCCGGTGGCCAGGAAAAGCATGTCAAGGGCTTTGAGCCGCTGGTAGACGGATTCGATCATGTGCCCTTCGGTGACTTAGGGGCCGTTCGTGCTGCTATCAGTCCGCAAACCGCTGCTCTTTTGGTAGAACCAATTCAGAGCGAGGGTGGGATAAGGGTTGCGCCGCCTGGTTACCTACAAGGGTTGCGGAATCTCGCAGATGAGTATGGATTACTACTCATCTTCGACGAAGTACAAAGTGGTCTGTGTCGTACTGGGCATATATTCGCGCATGAATGGTTCGGTATTGTACCAGATGTCATGACTCTAGCCAAGGGTCTAGGGGGGGGGTTCCCGGTAGGCTGCTGTCTGGCAACAGCGCGGGCTGCACAAGGCATGACGCTTGGCACCCACGCTTCTACATTCGGTGGCAATCCGTTGGGTATGGCGGTAGGAAACGCCGTTCTGGACGTGCTCTTAGCAGATGGTTTTACCCGAGCTATTCTGCATACCAGCCGGCTGCTAACTGCCGCTTTAGGGCAGATGGTGCATACTTACCCTAGTATTCTCGCAGAAGTACGCGGTTTAGGTTTAATGCTCGGCCTGCGTTGCAGCATTTCCAACGCTGTGCTGTGTAGCCGCCTCCAAGAGGCTGGATTGTTGACCACAGTAGCTGGCGACAATGTGGTGCGGTTGTTACCTCCGCTGATCATTGGGGAAAACGAAATTGAGGAGGCCATTGATATCCTTGATCGGACATGCCAGCAATTAACGGAAGAATATGACCACGACATGTGAGCCATTGCAGGCAGCGGTTCGTCATTTTCTCGATCTTGAGCACCTGGAAACCGGTATTCTGCGTCACATCCTCAACACTGGCCATCTTTACCGTCGCCACGAGGAAGTAGGCGGTTTGTCTCGGCCTCTTGTTGGCCGTATCCTGGCCCTTGTGTTTGAAAAACCTTCAACACGCACACGTGTTTCTTTTGAAGTGGGTATGCGTCAACTTGGTGGCGATGTGGTAGTGCTCACTTATAAAGATACCCAACTCGGCCGGGGCGAGACTATTGCTGATACTGCCAGGGTGTTATCGCGCTATGTTGACGCCGTCATGTTGCGCACTAGCACATCCGAGAATCTACACGAAATGGCCTATCATGCTAGCGTGCCGATCATTAACGGCCTGACTCATGATTCTCACCCCTGCCAAGTCATGGCAGATATCCTAACTTTCGAGCAGCATCGCGGTTCCCTCGCTGGACGGGTGATAGCTTGGTGTGGTGATGGCAACAACGTTGCGGTCAGCTGGATTCAAGCCGCTCCTCATTTTGGCTTCCGGCTACGCCTTGCTTGCCCAGAGTCCCTCATGCCACAGGCGCGATCAGTCACGTGTGCGCGTGACAAGGGAGCGGATATCACTCTGACAACCGATCCACGCGAGGCCGTGCAGAACGCTGACTGTGTAGTGACCGATACATGGGCGTCCATGGGCCTGGAAGAGAAAAGCCGTCCAGAGCTGCTGCGGTCCTATCAAGTGAATGCAGCTCTGATGGCTTTGGCGCATCCGGAAGCGTTATTCATGCATTGCCTCCCTGCTCACCGTAACGAGGAGGTTACAGACGAGATTATTGACGGCCCACACTCCGTGGTATGGGACGAAGCGGAAAATAGGCTGCACGTGCAGAAAGGAATCCTGATGTGGTGTTTGGCATGAGCCACCAGAGTCAAGGCGAGGCACATGGATTCATCCTTCAGACAATTTTAGTTTGCAATAACCCTTGCAATGGCCCAGGCGGCGTGGGCATGCTGAATGCCGATTGCTGCTCACACCAGGCGGCGCAAGACAGCCGACGGTACCCTTGTCGTGTTTTCTTCCTGCTCCACATTGGGCCTGTATTGTCCTAATCTTTTGCTCTTGCTATTGGCTGGGTTGCTGCTTGATGCGGTGGCAGGGGAGATGCCATGGTTGCGTGTTCCGCACCCTGTTGTAGTCATTGGATGGGCGGTTGCAGCTCTTGAAGGCGTACTGAATCACCCATGGTATGACTCAGCTGCGCGCCGTAGGCGTGGTGCTTTCACCGTTGTGGTGACAGTAGGAGCGGCTACGACAGTTGGCATAGGAGGGCATGGGCTTGCTATGATGATTCCTTATGCCTGGGGGTTGGAAGTGTTTTTGATAGGAATCCTGATTGCCCAGCGCAGCCTCTATCAGCACGTGGTGGCAGTAGCCCACGGTTTAGCGCATGGCGGTTTGCAAGGCGGCCGTTTGTCAGTTGCGAGAATCTGTGGTCGTAATCCTAGCAGATTGAGTGAGTCCGGGGTCGTGCGTTCTGCGATAGAAAGCTGCGCAGAGAATTTCAATGACGGTGTAGTAGCTCCGGTATTCTGGTATGGTCTGTGTGGATTACCTGGGTTACTTGTCTACAAGACGGTAAATACTCTTGATAGTATGATTGGTCATTACAATGAACGCTATCGGGCCTTTGGTTACACTGCTGCCCGCCTAGACGATCTATTGAACTGGGTTCCGTCCCGGCTAGCAGGATTGCTGCTTGTCGGCGCAGCAATTTTTGTCCCAACTGCTCAGCCTTGGAGAGCATTCGTAACCATGATCCAGGACGCCCGTAAACATCGCTCCCCTAATGCGGGCTGGCCTGAAGCCGCTATGGCTGGCGCACTGGGGTTAGCTCTGGCGGGACCGCGCTGCTATCTGGAGTATAGAGTAGCAGATGCCTGGATTGGTGCGAGCGGTCGCAAGGAGGCTGAAGTGCGTGACATTTTCCGTGCGCTCGGTCTGTTCGTGCTTGCCTGTGTCCTGAATACTATGATGGTTTTTTTAGTGTGGTCCTCTCTCCTATGAGGACGACTCTGGCTAACAACTGCATGGCCGTTTAGAGATTCAAGATTTCGATTAGCCAGGGGTCTGCTGGCAGAGAGACAAAAGGATTGTTGTCAATTTGTGCCAGTCTTCCCTGCGGCCAGGCAGGCCGAATCGTAGTTGGGATGGGAAATGAGCAAGAGCACGGACCAGAATACCAGCCTGCCCCAGTCCTTCATAAACTGTGGTGCATGCTGCACCACAGTCAACGAGGCGGAACAGATCAGTACCACCAGTTACAACAAGACCAGCTCTCTCAAAAATTGCATCAAGACGCGTGGCAGCCTCATGGAGAGACTGTCTGGTAGATAATATCCAGCGCTCATCAGACAGGGCAATGGTACCAATCCGTAAGACTACACCCCCTACTGCCCACGGCCCCAGCGCTGCCTTCAGCCGCGCAGCTAGAGTTCGGCCTGTGAGGAGTGCGAAACCCAGCCGTAGCCCTGCTAGGCCAAAGAACTTACCGAACGAACGTAATACTATTACTCCACCTGATGATGGTTGGACACTAGCTATACGGTCTAGAAAAGAAGCGAAACTTGTTTTCGGTTGTACATCAACAAATGATTCGTCTATAATGAGAAGTTTTAGCATTTTAGCTATATCGTATAGCTGCTCAGGATGGAAAACCCTCCCATCAGGGTTGTTTGGATTAACTATAACTGCTACATCTGACTGACAAGCTGTGATATCACTCAGTGTGCTGACATTCACAACTTGGTGACCTGCCGTGTGCCAGGCCACAGCATGTTCGGCATAGGTAGGCGCAACCACTGCCACCCGCAGCGACTCCCCGGGCTGGCCAGCTAAATACGGTAGCCATTGAATCAGTGCCTGCGTGCCTGGTGCTACTACCACTGCCGTTTCTGGTCCAACCCCATAATAGCGAGCCGCAGCGGTGCACAGAGTCTTGCGTTTCTCAGAGGTGGGTAAACGACTCCACTCTTCAAGTGCTACCTCTGAAACTGGATATGGCCACGGGTTGATGCCAGTGGAGAGATCAAGCCATGGCATGCGTCCGAACCTAGTGACGGCTGCAGATAAATCTCCGCCATGGCGTGGCAAGCTGCTGGCTGTCATGTTGGAGAAGACTCCTTTCCGCGCTAAATATTGGCACCAGATAATGATGACGGCGTAGAACGTAACATGGTCGATTTCCTGCTGTATAGTTTCATCGTATTGTTCGTGGTAGTAGATCCAGTTGGCACGGCAGCTCTGTTTGTCACGATGACGCGTGATGCTGCACCAGAATACCGGCGCCGGATGGCCAGGCGGGCTTATTTTTTGTCTACCATGATCCTTGTATTGTTTGCCTTTGGTGGTGAACGCCTGCTGACTCTACTCGGCATTACGCTGCCGGCTTTCCGTATCGGTGGCGGTATACTCCTTTTTTTGCTAGCAGCAGATATTGTATTCGACCGTAATAGCGGGCTACATGACGTGGCAGAGAGTGAGAACATTGAAGTGCATAAGGACATTTCTGTTTTCCCGCTTGCCTTTCCCCTGATCGCCGGCCCTGGTGCTATGATCACTGTCATTTTGCTGATGGGCCAGGCAGGCACAGAACTGGTAGCAGTGAGCATCGTGCTAGGGATGCTGACGGTTGTTCTTGCAATCACCTGGGGACTCTTGTTGCAGTCATCACGGCTGATGGCCCTGCTGGGTGTAACTGGGACAAACGTTATCAGCCGGCTGCTCAGTATTCTGCTTGTCGCTCTCGCTGTACAGCTTGTTTTAGACGGACTCCACCAGGCGTTCGGCCCGTCAGGGCACGAGCAGCGTTTTGATCTTCTGCAGGACGGCACGGTTAAAAAGTTTCCACACACCGCGTCCTGGGGGACTACGATTCACCACCGCTATTCGACAGATACGCTACAGAAGTACGCTGTGTACTATAGAAACGCGTAATTCTACCAAATTATACTGGCATCGTGCAGCGTCAAGCCATCAAGGCTGGCTTACAAGATGAGTAAGGGTATGGGATTTCGTTTTGTAGCGTGGAGTTCCATAGGAGGAACGGAAAAGAGCTTTGTATTGAAACCACTTGACTTTCAATATCATTTTCTTGTTTCCAAAACAGACTCAGTATACTAAAGGCAAAAGCGTCCTCTCTTGATACAGAATCCTCCCAACGGTATACCTTCATATACATAAACAGCTCTGAGCAGTGTTCAGTCGCTTTGCTTTCAGGTGTTGTTCCGCTTCGCGGATCTACAATGGTGTTCCCCGCAAGGGGACTATTCTCTTGACAGAAACGTAAGTTTAGCCGAGATACTAGGACTCAGGGTGGGTGCACTACAGAGTCGTTCTGTTAGCACGATGCACTATCGTGTATTCAAAAAATAGAGTCAGGGTATGGCAACTGTTCCGCTAATGGAGCATACGGCGGTGTTCGCTAGCACAAGCAGGGATGGTCGGGGAGCATGAAAACGTCTTCTGTGCTAGCGGCTTATCGACGCTATGCGAGGGTTTATGACGTCGTGTTCGGTAAGCTATTCGAAACCGGCCGGCGGCATGTAGTGTCACAGGTCAACCACATGCCGCAGGTACAGCGGGTTTTAGAAGCAGGCGTTGGCACTGGCCTCTCTCTCGGGCTCTATCGTCGCGACTTGCGTGTGGTTGGTATCGATCTGTCAGTGGACATGCTAGCGCAGGCTCGTCGGCGAGTAGAGCAGCGTGAGTTAATGCAGGTGCAGGCTCTGGAAGTCATGGACGTGCAGCGGTTGCTTTATCCTGATGACAACTTTGATGTTGTCGTCGCCATGTATCTACTGTCAGTAGTCCCAGACCCAGGAAAGGCGCTGGCTGAACTGATTCGTGTCTGTAAGCCCGGTGGGAGTGTCATCGTGCTCAACCATTTCACTGCTGAAACAGGTCACATGGGTCCTCTGATCCAGCGTCCGCTATCCCGCTTTTCAGAAGTGCTAGGCTGGCGTCCCTATTTTCCGCTGCGGTTCTTACTGGAATGTGCCAATGGTATAGAAGTGGGATCAGTGCGTCGTCTACCCCCTTTTGGCATGTTCGCCATGGTGGAGGGTCGAAAGAGGATAGTTTCGCCTAACGCCATAACGCTATGAGCGTAGGAGAGAATGCCATAAGGCTATTGCTGCCCATCGATAGCAATAGGGCCGTCAGCACAACCATGGACGAATTGCTCTACATAGGGATTCCCAGAATGAGTGACGTCCGCTGCTGGGCCACTCCAAATCAATCTGCCCTTGTAGAGCATGGCGATTCTGTCCGCTATCTTACGGGCAGAAGTCATATCATGTGTAATCGATAAAGTAGTAGTTCCTAATTCCTTGACACACTTCACGATTAAGTCATTGATAATATCAGCCATGATAGGGTCAAGACCGGTGGTCGGTTCATCGAAAAGAACAATCTCCGGTGCGGTAGCAATAGCACGAGCCAGACCCACCCTTTTCCGCATACCGCCGGATAGTGCAGCAGGCTGTAACTCGGCTATCTCAGAGGCGAGCCCTACCTGTGCCATACGCTCTAGTGCTACCTTACGGGCCTGGCAATGCTTCATGCGCTGCCCCTGGATGAGTCCAAAGGCGACATTCTCCCAAACGGGGAGACTATCAAAAAGAGCGGCGCTCTGAAAGAGCATACCGAACTTGCGATTGACACGATCTCTATCACGGGTTGATAAACCTATAACTTCTTCTCCATCAACCTTAATAGAACCGGAATCAGGCGATAACAGACCCAGCAAGCATTTGAGCATTACAGACTTGCCGCTGCCTGATCCGCCAATCACTACGACAGATTCCCCTGATTGTACCCGCAGGTCGATTCCGTTTAGCACTATCTTGGAGCCAAAGGTCTTGCGTAAATTGCGAAATTCTATTTTTGATGAATTTATATTCATATTGTTACACTTAAAAGTGACATTTATCTAGCAAAGAATAACTCAGTAATGACATAGTTAGATGTGAGAATCAGAATCGAGGCGGAGACAACTGCGTTAGTAGTAGCCGCGCCCACCCCTTGAGCACCGCCACGGGAGTAGTAACCATGGTAACACCCTGTAGACGCAATAATGAAACCAAACACAGCGGCTTTCACTACACCTGAAACAACATCAAGGGGTTCTAGAAATTCCCATGTACGATTTATGTAGGTTGCAGAATTGAAATCAAGCTTGTGGATACCAACAAGATATCCACCAAAGACACCAATGATGTCACCGATTAACACTAACAGAGGTAACATTATGGTAGAAGCGAGCAATCTTGGTGCGAGCAAATACTTGGCTGGATTGGTAGAGAGAGTCACAAACACATCAATCTGCTCTGTTACCCGCATGGTCCCCAGTTCCGCCGCCATAGAGGCTCCGATCCGTCCGGCTACCATTAAGCCAGCTAACACAGGTCCAAGTTCACGAGTAATGGAGATAACGACTACTGTGGCTACAGCTTCCTCGGCCGAGAAACGAGCGAATCCAGTGTGGCTTTGGAGAGCCAATACCATACCCGAAAATATCGCAGTGAGTCCGACTACTGGTAAAGAATAGTATCCTATTTCTATCATTTGCTGTAGGAGGAGACGAGGATAAAATGGTGGCCGTACGCAATGAGATACACCCCACAGAATGAACAGCGTTAGGCAACCGGTACGCCTGAGGAGATTCAGGAATGTATGTCCAACCAAGGCTAGAAAATCTAGCACGCTCACCGCCTTGCTGTCATACCACTATACGAAAGATATATGCCAAGTGCAGCAAGAATTTTGCAGTATTACACTCTATAGCTCGATCATCCACGGCGTGCCCCCTCACAATCACCGCGCAAAGAGACTAACCACCAACCACTCTGCAGGATACATTCTAGCCAAGAGTGCTCAGCAAGTCAATGCTATGGGCCGTGAGCGCTCTGCAGCTGGAGAACCCCTGATGGATATGCGTTGAGCAGAGGATAAACCCGGGCAAGTTGCTTTCAGCATAGGCTGTTCGTAACCAACCTACAGGCGATGGCGTGGAAGAAGGCGGGCGCACTCAGTAAACAACGAGGGATGTGCGGCTCACCGCAGCCGGCAGCAGGCACAGCGCAGTGCGGGCTGACTGGGCGGACTGATACCTACACGATACCTACACCCCTCCCGCAATCGCGTTGAAATCCTTCAGTATGTACTCAATAACTGATCACTCATCTCTCAGAGACCTCTCAAAAGAATGTCTCTGATCGAGATCACGGAATTCTGTGAATTCGCCATTGAAGTATAGCTCTACGGTTCCTGTCGGGCCATGGCGCTGTTTCGCCACAATCACCTCCGCTCTGTTGCGTATCTTGCCAAGCTGTTCTTGCCACTTTGTCACTCGCTCATCGTATTTCTCTTCGCTTTCACCTATACGCAGTGGCGGTCTCGCTCGTTCGAGATAATACTCTTCGCGGAATATGAACATGACCACATCAGCGTCTTGTTCAATCGAACCAGATTCCCGCAGGTCTGATAGAAGCGGCCGCTTATCATCGCGGCTCTCGACAGAGCGAGAGAGTTGTGATAGCGCCACGACTGGTACACCAAGCTCCTTAGCAAGAATCTTAAGACCACGAGTGATTTCTGACAACTCCTGAACACGGTTCTCAAACCGGCGGCCAGAAGGGGAGGCAAGGAGTTGTAGGTAGTCGATTACCACCAGCTCAAGCCCTCTTTGCCGTTTCAAGCGACGGGCACGGGTACGGATAGCGCTAACGGTCAGACCCGGAGTGTCGTCGATGAAAAGAGGCGAACGCTCCAGCTCTGGTGTGGCCTGCGCCAGAGTGTAAAACTCCTTCTTACTCAAAGCCCCAGTGCGCATCTTATGGGAAGAGACACTGGTCGTTATGGAGAGCACGCGTGCACCAAGCTGATCAGATGACATTTCAAGGGAAAAGAAGGCTACCAGAGCACCATACCCTGGTCCACGTCTCGCACGCTCGTAAGCGGCGTTGAAGGCAATGCTAGTCGCGAGTGCTGTTTTTCCCATAGCCGGGCGAGCAGCAATGATTATCAGGTCTGAGGGATGCAGGCCACCCAACTGACGGTTGAGATCTGTGAACCCTGTTGTGATCCCTGAGAGACTACCATCCCGCTTATGAGCTATCTCGGTCATCTGAATAGCAGCGGCGAGCGCCGTAGCAAAACTTTTTAAGCCGCCCTCAGACGTACCTTTAGTAGCTAGATCATAGAGCTTTTGCTCGGCGGCTTCAATCTGCTGTAAGGCACTGGTATCCACTTCTGCAGAGAAGGCCTTGTTCACTATCTCCTCGCCCAGTGCAATAAGGTGCCGACGTAAGGACAGGTCGTAAATCATGCGACCGTAATAGGACACATCGATGATCCCCACAGCCGGTCGTGCGAGAGCGGCTAGATAGGCAGGGCCACCAACCTCGGCTAGGCTGCCGTCTTGCTCTAAATAGGTGCGCAGTGTGATCGGATCCGCTTGTATACCCTTGTTGATCAACTGCTGACAGAGGGCATAAATCCGCCCGTGGACACTATTAGAGAAATGTTCTGGTTGAAGAAATTCAGATACATTCTCGTAATTATGGTTATTCACAAGGATAGCCCCTAATAGGGCTTGTTCAGCCTCCTCGTTGTGAGGTGGGATGCGAGTAGCTGTGTTGCCCAGCAATTGGCTGGTGGTGTCGTCAGGACGATGCTTAATCATTGGGCAACCCTCAAGACGGTCCAAACTTCTCAACACCTCTAAACCCTCAGTCTCTCTATTCCTATCTATTCAGTGTATGCAATACCATTTCCTGAGTTCTGCATACACATGCAGATACACGAGCTACACCAAACAGAGACATCAGCACATGCATTCCCCCACAGCTCGCACAAAATCCTTCCTCACGAAAAAGTACAAGCAAAGACTGCAGAACGACGCGAGAGAGCCGCAGCCTCAGAGCGAGGGAAAGGGTATCTACAATAGCGCGGCTGTATCAAAAAAGATCAGAAGTATGCAGAAGATTATTCGATAGATAATCATGAATGAGCTCTCCTACAGCCTTTCTGCAATCCCAGAAACAGTCATACGTCCCCGCAGGTGACGGGCGGGAATCTCAATCCAGGCCTCGAACAAGGCATAAACCCGTCTGGCATGCACTTCCATTTGTCGTTTCAGATCTTCGAAGTCTTCGGTAGCCCCGACACGGCATAACTTCTCCTTCAGGCCAGGCGGGGCATGATCGTCTAAAACACCCTCTATGCTCTGGCGCAGCAATCCATGTAAAGCCATCCAGAAAACATGCGCATCTAGCAGAGTCCGTACGTCAACTGGTTGTAGCAGACCAGCCTCCTGTATTCTCCGCAGCGCAGTGGCAGTGTTGGGTGACAGGATCTGAGGGTTCCCAGGCGCGTCACGGAGTTGCAGGTACTGGACTATGAACTCAATGTCGACTAAACCGCCACGGACGTGCTTGACCATCCACAAAGAGGTGACCTTCTTCTCTCGCGCTAACCGCTCTCGCATGTCAGCCACGTCGAGCACCAGCTGGGCAGGATCCCGTGGACGTAATAAAGTCTTGCGAATAATCTTCTGCAAATAGGAGGCTACTTGAGGAGGGCCATAGACCACGCGTGCCCGGGTAAGGGCCATGTGCTCCCAGCTCCACGCCGCCTCAGCCTGGTACTTCTCAAACGCTTGTAGGCTGACTGCTAGTGGTCCTTTATTACCAGAGGGCCTAAGCCGCATGTCCACCTCGTACAGGCGACCGAACTTGGTCATGGCGGTAATAGCATTGACAAAACGCTGGGCGATACGGGTGTAGAAGACCGTTGGCTGCAGAGGCTTAGGCCCAGTGGAGATCTCAACACCCTCTGGCACTTCATAGACCAGAATGAGATCAAGGTCACTGCGGGCAGTCATCTCATATCCCCCCATCTTGCCCATGGCAATGATAGCTAATCCACCGCTTGGAACGTAGCCGTGTTGACGGGCGAATTCTCTTTCCACCCGTGGGCAGAGCTGTGCAAGAGCAGCGTCAGCGATCATTGTCAGGGCTCTGCCCGCTTCATATGGATGGATTAGATTGAGCAGAATCTGGACGCCGACCTGGAAACGTCGATCATTAGCCCAATAGCGCACTGTGTCGAGTGTAGCTTCATAGTCGTCTTCCGCCTCAGCCAATTGACTCTCCAACTCCACGGTCAGACTCGTCATACCAGGGAGGTGATCAAGAAACCCTGGTGTTAACATCGCGTCTAGAAGCGCTGGCGCACGGCTCAACCACTCGGCTAGACGGGGCACATCACCGAGTATCTCAGCGACGAGGTCGAGAAGGTGGGGATTAGCGTAAAACAACGAGAAAATCTGTGCACCATCTGGCAGATGGCGTAAGAATTCGTCGAACTTCATGCAAGCAAGATCCGGGTGAGCGGTGCGTGCCAATGCCGTCAGGAGAGTTGGCATCAACTCTGTGAGCAATTCACGATGACGGCTCGTTCGAACGGCACGATAGCGGCCATGGTGCCAGCCACGTACAGTAGCAGAAACACCCGCTGGATTAGCAAAACCCATACTGCAAAGAGTCTCCAGAGTACTAGGATCATCCTCAGCGCCTGTGAAAACAAGGTTACCATTGGTACTAAGATCAGGTGCCTCCTCAAACAAGTTGGCATAATGACGTTCCACTGTTTCTAGGACCTGTCGTAGTGTGACTACGAAGGAGTCTGTGGAGGGGGCACCCATGAAGGTAGCAATATGGTTGAGCTTGGCGCGCTCCTTCGGCAAGGTTTGTGTCTGCTGGTCGTCTACCATCTGCAAACGGTGTTCCAACCTACGAAGATAACGATAGCAGGCAATCATTTCCTCCGCTACGGTGCAGTCCACGTGACCAGCTGTTGCTAGCGCTAGTATAGCTTCGCAGGTACGCGGGCTGCGAGTAGAGGGTTCCCGTCCTCCCCAAATGAGCTGCTGTGTCTGGGTAAAAAACTCGATTTCTCGGATCCCACCACGACCCAGCTTAATATCATGACCAAGAATTGTAATATTACTACTACCTATACGTGTATGAATCTGGCGTTTGATAGAATGGATATCTTGGATAGCCGCAAAATCCAGTGATCTTCGCCAGATATAAGGCTTCAGGCCTTTCAGGAAGGCGGCACCGGCAACGCGATCCCCTGCAAGACAACGTGCTTTAGCCATCGCGGCGCGCTCCCAGTTCTGACCAAAGCTTTCGTAATAAAGCTCAGCAGCAGTTATGGACACAGCAATAGCAGTTGAGCCAGGATCTGGTCTGAGCCTCAGATCGGTGCGAAACACATAACCATAAGCTGTCCGCTCACTCAGGATACGCACTAAGTTGCGAGTGAGACGTATGAAGCATTCCCGTAAGCTGCCCCTGCCAGTATAGATTCTTTTATCCTCATCATAAAGAACGACCAAATCTATGTCTGATGAATAGTTCAGCTCTTTCGCTCCACACTTCCCCATACCCAGCACGACATATCCCGAATCTCGTTCCGGATCTTCTGGATCAGCAAGCAGAATCTCACCTACTGCGGCAGCCTGCCGCAGCAGATGGCGCACTGCAAGGACGGTAGCTGTCTCAGCAAGAAGTGACAGAGCCGCTGTCACTGTCCTGAGCGGCCATAGTTCTGTGATATCGGCGAGGCCAATCAGCAGGGCTGCTTGTCGTTTACCAACGCGTAATCTTCTCATGAGCCGACCTGTGTCTGTTTCGTTTTCCAAACCTTGTCGCAGGTCAGCCATTAACCAGACCAGCGTCTGATCGGCTCCAACGGTGAGCATCATCTGCAGAACCTGAGGCTCACGCAGCAGACAAGTGCTCAGAAACGGACTGTTACCGAACACTGCTTCTAGCAGCAGACGGCCAACGGGGTGTTCAGAGATCGCTAACACAAATTTCACTAAGGAAGCATCAGTCAGGCTCTGGGAAAGGTTGAACCATCTTTCCATGCCACGGCAACAGAGAGCGTCATCAGCGGGGCGGGGCAGACTCTGACTCTCGAAAGGAAAAGTGAGAGGAGACATGAGAGCACAGATGACTATTGCCTGTATATTCTGACTGCTCTAGCCCTATCTAAGCTAGAACCATACTAGAACCATAATAGAGGCCTCAGCACAAAAACTCTATACTCAATGAAGGCACAGTCATGAAAACAGGCTCGAGCAGGGTCCAGGAGGTACAGAGTGGTGCGGAGAGCCCTCAGGTTCCAGACTCTGGGCATGTGCAGCTTGATGCTGCTCTTGGGTGTATTGCTACTGATTTGGCGCGCCTCTCTGGCTCCTGTACCGCTCAATTTCCTCACCCCCTACATTCAAATGGTGTTGAATCCGGATAACGGCTCGTACCAGCTCACGCTCAGTGGTGCTACTTTGCAATGGGTGAAAGGAAAGAGAACGCTTGATCTCCAGGCTATTGATATGAGAATCAAGACGCCGGATGGACAGAAAGTGGCTCTTTCACCTGCCTTGTCGTTTTCCTTAAGTTTGCAAGCTCTGAGCCATGGGTTACTTGCCCCACACACCGTCGAGATTACAGACAGTCACCTGTATTTGCGTCGTACATCTAATGATCTTCTAGTCGTAGGAAGAGATTCTTCTGCGAAAGAGGAAGGGCAGCGCCAACTGCATGCTGCTATCGGCGGTACAATAGATTGGCCAATCGGAGGCCTACTAGCGCCACCAGCTTTGACTCGCCTCACAGGCTATCTTGAACGGATCCAAGTGATGAGCAGCTCCGTAACACTCGATGACCAGGTACTCGGTATCACCTGGACTGCCACTAACATTGACCTTGAGATTACTCATGATCATGATGGCATTGGGGTAGACGGTCAACTGCTGCTACAGACAGAAGACGGGCTAGTGCCGGTCATGCTCACTGGACACCAAGCGGCGTGCGAACGACAGCTCAGCCTGACCCTCACCTTTGCTAATCTGCGACCAACCACCCGGATACTCCCGCTGCTGCAGGTGCTAGGAGCAAATGTTGATTTGCCGGTGGCCGGCACGCTGTCGGCTCGGCTAGACGGGGATTGGAGAGTACACGGTTTCAGATTTCTGCTTACCGGCGGTTCCGGCGTCGTGACTCTGTCTCCTCTATTGGTCACTCGCTGCGCCGTCCGCAGCTTGACACTGCAGGGTACAATTGGCTCGGACTTCCGCAGCCTGATGCTCGACAGGGGCACTCTGGATCTAGGGAAGCCAAAACTCGCACTGGTCGCAGCCGTCGCATGGCTTCCTTTTCCTGTTCCCTCTTCTGCTTTTGATGATACCATCCCTACCCATGATGCCGCACGTAGTACTTTCAGTGGTCACTACGATGTGGCAATCGGTAGTAATACGCAGGCATATGCTCCGAGCAGTGGCAGACAGGCGATGACACAGTTTTCTGCTTTGTCCCCGTCGATGGGGTCAAGAGCCATTGCTCTGCCAGGTCACCAGCTGTCGGCTGCCGCTGACATCACCTTGAACGGGCTACCCGTGGACGACCTGACACGCTACTGGCCCGGCAGAGTAGGGTCTAGTCCGCGTACGTGGATCGCAACGCGTTTGCGTGACGGTGTGATTGAGCAAGCCCGTTTCACCGCCAATATCAGCAGTTCCACCAGCACGGCACTGACAGTGAAGAATCTGCATGGCAGGCTGACAGTCCGCAACATTACTATCTCTTCCCTTAAGCTTCTGTCACCGATCCGACAGACTTATGCCGTAGTTACCTTTCATCCCGAAGGCCTGGAGGTGCAGGCGGAAAATGGCAAGGTTCAGGATCTCCGCTTTGCGGATGGCAGTATTGCCGTTACTGGAATTGGCCAGATTCAGCAGTTCTGTCTTATCGAGTTCACTGTCATCGGTTCTGTGGCAGGCGCTCTGCATATCATCAATAGCACGGGATACGCTACCGCTCTAGAGTTACGGTCCGCACAAGCAGGCGGGGCAGCCTGTGCCAGGTTGGCACTGATGTTTCCAATAGTGAAAAATCTCACGCTAGAGCAGATTGCCGTCAAAGCTCACGTCCAACTGTCTGACCTGACTCTGACGAGATTCAAGCACAGCTATGATCTCACTCATGGCGATCTCGCCCTGACAGTAGACACTAAAAGACTGCATATGACTGGTCGGGCAGCCCTGGCTGGTATTTTTGTTCGTCTGGAGTGGGAGGAGTGCTTTAAGCGTCGTCTCGCGCCTGTCCGTAGCCGCTACACTGTGCATAGCTGTTTCAATAACACGCAGCGTGTGGCCATTGGGCTCAATCTTATGCAAATTTTGGGCCCACCTTACTTGAATGGGCCAGTGCAGACAAATCTGGTCGCTAGTGTGGGTTTCGACGGGCTCGGTACTGCGACGGTCGAAACTGATCTAGCAGTAGCCAGGATGAAATCCAGTCTGGGTTGGCATAAGCTGCCTGGCCAGCCAGGTAGAGCGACAGTCACCATACGTTTCACGCCTGCCACAATGTACGAGATTCCCCGCTTCACTGTGGAGGCTCATGGGGCCACCTTGGGCGGCCGCGTCGCCTTTACACTGGCTGGCCGGCTAGAGCGGCTCATTTTTGAGCACCTCCAACTTGGCCGTACTGAGCTGACCGGAGCGCTTGTGCCGGTATCGACTAGCGGCTTGCTTCTGTCTCTGACAGGACCTGCTTTCGATCTTGAACCACTTCTGCATACTGCCCCAAAGCACCTGAAGCGCACTAGCCAAGCACATGAAAACGAAGATAAGGAGGAGGACTGCACAGTTGTCCCTGACCTAGCCGTAGAACTCACCGTGGCCCGACTATGGGGGAGTCGGCAGGGATGCCTGACCACCGCCACGCTGACAGCACGGCGGGAAGGGGGCCTTTGGCGCTACGGCAGCGTGGAAGGTATCATTGGGGCTCAGAGTACAGTCAGGGTCTCGCTCGCCTCAATTCACGACGCACTTTCTCCAACACGGGTTATGACTGCCACCAGCGAGGATGCTGGCGCTGTATTACAGATGTTTCATCTGTTCAACAATATGATCGGCGGCAGAATGCGTGTGAATGCCATCCTGGAAAAGGCAGAAACACGCGGTACTACGCAGGTCGATGACTACCGTTTAGTCAATGCACCCTTGCTAGCCCGCCTGCTAACGATGGCGGCTCTCACTGGTATCCTTGAGTCTCTCACAGGGGATGGTCTTCGCTTCACAAGTCTTGATCTGGCATTTATACGTCACAACAGTGTTCTCTCTTTAGCTCACTTCCGCACTTCCGGACCGTCATTAGGATTAACTGCCACGGGACAGTTGTTTCTAGAGAACAGACAGCTAGAGATGTATGGCACCATTGTACCTATTTATTTTGTTAATAGTCTTTTCGGTAACGTTCCCTTTCTTGGGGAGAAGATAACCGGTGAGAAGGGTAGTGGTCTATTTGCTGCAACTTACACAATCACCGGTGCCTTTGCCGACCCGGCCATGACTGTCAATCCCCTCGCTGCAGTCATCCCTAGCTTCTTGCGTAATCTGTTCAAGTTTGATGATCCTGAGCATAATGGTATGCCTGGGCTAGCCGGCGGGGTCTAAAGTCGTGTACACAGGTCATAGTGCACAAACCGCTGTGATTGCAGTTCCTATATTTCCTGTCTACAATGGAAGAGTCCTGAGTATCCAAAAAGATTACTTGAATTTTTGTACAATCAGTGGTTTAGTCAATACTCACAGATCCTCCCATGCCACACGGACCTCTCGCTGCTTATCGTCATCACCTTACGACCGGTGTGATTCAGCCGGACCCTGCACAGGAACTGGCAGCAGAAAAACTAGAGAGCCTGCATCGTGCCCTTGCTGGGTATCGCCCAAGCGCGGATTTGACAGGATGGAAGACCCGTTTTGGCCTTGTCCGTCGCACAGCACCCCCCCAAGGCTTGTATCTGTTTGGGGATGTTGGCCGTGGAAAATCCATGTTGATGGACATGTTCTTTCGCACCTCCACTGTAAATGCTAAGCGCCGTGTTCACTTTCATGCTTTTTTGCGTGATGTTCATACGGCATTACACGCATGGCGAAAATCATCTCATCGTGAACCGGATCCTCTGCCCACTCTTGCTCGCAACATAGCCCGTCAGGTTTGGCTATTGTGCCTGGACGAGTTAGAAATCAAAGACATTGCTGATGCTATGATTGTTGGCAGGTTATTTGAAGGGCTTTTGGCTCACGGTGTTGTTGTTGTTACAACGTCTAATCGTGCTCCTGACGAGCTATATAAAGATGGATTACAACGTGCAAAGTTCCTCCCATTCATTGCCTTGATTAAGGAAAAGCTCGATGTACTCGAACTATCAGGCGAGCGTGATTTTCGAATCGGGCGGATGAGAGGTCTCAGAGTCTATCATGTACCACCGGGACCAGAGGCTGATGCAGGGCTGGCTGAATGTTTTCGTCGCTTTGCCAATGGCCAAACACCTGCTGAGGAACAGCTCGTTGTTTATGGCCGCATTCTTAGAGTGCCTCACGCAGCTGGCCGCATAGCTCGTTTCTCATTCTCTGAACTCTGCGAGGCACCACTCGGTGCTGCCGATTATCTTCAGCTCGCTACTCACTATGATGTTATTCTTGTTGCCGATATTCCACGTCTACTGCCAGAGCGACTGAACGCAGCACGGCGCTTCATCACCTTGATTGATGCCTTGTATGAACACAGAGTGTTACTTGTGTGTTCTGCTGCTGCTCTTCCGCATGAACTCTACCTTATGAACGAGGGTACTTTCGAATTCCAGCGTACTGCAAGTCGTCTTGTGGAAATGCAGGCTGATGACTACATTCGCCGTCCACACCTTACATAGCTCGACCTCGTAGATACGCCGACTCAGCGGGTATGGCTTCAGAAGCGGCTGTGCTGGATGAAGCGCCGCAGCTATTACAGTGCCTTCAGCACGAGCGGTAATCCAGCAGTGACCAGAATCACACATCTTGCCGCGACAGCCACCCGTTGGTTGAGATGGCCGGCGTGATCGCGAAAGGCACGGGCGATAGCATTGTCCGGAACAATACCACAACCAACAATATTACTAACAACCACAACAGGTCCTGGCGCCGCTATGAGCCTAGCCAGCAAACTTGTTATGCTGACTGTGCTATCTCGTCCAGCCAATAGAAGATTGGCAAGCCACATAGTCAAACAATCTACTAGAATTGGTGCCCCTTTTGGGAGTTTTTTTAATGAATCTTCTATCTGTAGTGGAGATTCGACCGTACACCACATGTTGCCACGACGGTTCCTGTGATAGCGGACTCGCTCAGCCATTTCGTCGTCACATACTTCTGCTGTGGCAATGTAAACGGGTTGCTGTCCTACGCGGGCCGCATGGGCTGTGACCATGGTTTCAGCAAAAACACTCTTGCCAGATCGCGCGCCGCCGATGACAAGACTCAGCGGTGCAAGTGGTATCAGTGCTTCTGGTCGGAGTGGTACGACAATGGTCATAAGCCCTCTCTTGTACACCGCTTAGTACATACAGCCTGATGTGAAGTCTAGGAAACGAGGAGCAGGAAGATCTGCTACCATACTCTTGTTGCGGTTCTGCTAATATGGACCTTGACAAAGGGACAACCTCTACCTAATTGAAAGGATACTGACATGGTCCTGTTTAAAGTTTTAGCATCCTAACCTGCTCATGATTCGTATCAATCGTCTCACAGATTACGCTGTTCTCGTGCTAGCGGAGCTGCTCCGTGCAGAAGGTCCACACACGGTTTCTCAAATTGCCACTTGTACTAGCATTCCGCTCCCAACAGTTGCTAAGCTTCTCAAAATACTATCCCAAAGCGGTTTGGTCACGTCGTATCGGGGAGTCACAGGGGGCTATAGTTTACGGCACCCGGCTGCTACGATCACGGTTGCAGATATTATTGAAGCTATGGAGGGACCGATCGCGATCACTACCTGTATAGAAGGTAGTGATAAGATATGTAGAATAGAGTCGCTGTGTCCCATGCAGGGTCATTGGAATAGAATAAATCACGCGATCCGTCGTGTTTTAGAAGACGTTTCCTTAAATGATATCGCTATATCTTGGTCCAGCTGTACTGGAAAAGAGGAGATGACTTGACACAACAACAAGGAGCAGGCCTGCTACTCAAAGATGGATCGATCGTCATGACTGCACAGTGATTCTCTCCGCGGCGATGGCGCCCACGGGGCACAGGAAGGCAAGATAACTCAGAGATATGCTCATGGCTGCTGACAGCGCTGACGCAGTGCAAGCCGTCACCGATAGGAAATACAAGTACGGCTTCGTCACAGATATCGAGTCCGACCGGGCCCCGATGGGCTTGAACGAAGATATTATCCGCTTCATCTCGCACAAGAAAGAGGAGCCCACTTGGTTACTAGAGTGGCGGCTTAAGGCCTACCGGTTGTGGCTCACCCTGGAAGAACCACACCATTGGGCGCACCTGACATATCCGCCCATCAACTATCAAGGCTATTGCTACTACGCGGCGCCACGGCCATCTGGCGATGGCCCCAAGAGTCTGGATGAGGTGGATCCGAAACTACTGGAGACATACAATAAACTCGGCATTCCTCTGAGGGAACAGGAAATCCTCGCTGGTGTCAACCGTGAAGTAGCTATTGATGCTGTATTCGATAGTGTTTCAGTTGCTACAACTTACAAGAAGAATCTAGACTCCATGGGAGTTATTTTCTGTTCTATCTCAGAAGCAGTACAGAGGCACCCGGAGTTAGTGCGGAGATATCTCGGCTCTGTGGTACCGTATTCAGATAACTTCTTCGCAACCTTGAACTCAGCGGTGTTTACTGATGGCTCATTCGTCTACGTGCCGAAAGGCCTGCGTTGTCCCATGGAACTATCCACTTATTTCCGTATCAACGAGAAGAATACTGGTCAGTTTGAACGCACCCTTATCATTGCGGAAGAAGACGCCAGCGTCAGCTATCTGGAAGGGTGTACCGCGCCGCAACGGGATGACAATCAACTCCACGCCGCTGTAGTTGAACTGGTGGCATTAGACGGTGCTGAAATCAAGTACTCCACTGTGCAAAACTGGTATCCAGGTGATGAGGAGGGGCGTGGTGGCATTTACAACTTTGTGACAAAGCGTGGTGCCTGCCGTGGCAAAAGATCCAGAATCTCTTGGACACAGGTGGAAACAGGCTCAGCTATCACCTGGAAATATCCAAGCTGTATCCTTCAGGGTGACGACTCAAGCGGTGAATTTTATTCCGTAGCCGTTACCAATCATCATCAGCAAGCGGATACTGGCACAAAGATGATCCACATAGGCCGTAATACAAAATCTCGTATTATTAGCAAAGGTGTGTCTGCAGGTAATGCTAATAGCACATATAGAGGCTTAGTACGCATTCTATCCCGGGCAGTCGGAGCCCGTAATTATACACAGTGTGACAGCCTTCTGATCGGCGAGCGCTGTGGTGCCCATACTGTTCCCTATATTGAAGCGCGTCATCCTTCTATCTGTGTTGAGCACGAAGCGACTACTAGCAAGATCAGCGACGAGCAACTCTTCTATTGCAAACAGCGCGGCCTGTCAGACGAGGAGGCAGTAGCCTTGATTGTTAATGGTTTCTGTCGCGAGGTTATGCAGAATCTTCCTATGGAGTTCGCCGTTGAAGCCCAGAAGTTGATCGGCATAAGCCTTGAGGGCAGCGTTGGGTGAGGGTGACGCAAGAAACGACAGGCAGTGAGGTCTGATCATGGCATTCATTGAGATCTGCGATTTGCACGCCTGTGTCGACAGAAGACCTATCTTGAAAGGCGTTACCCTATCCATCGCCGCAGGCGAGGTGCATGCCATCATGGGCCCCAACGGGGCAGGCAAGAGCACACTCTCCTACATTATCGCTGGTCGACCTGGTTATGAAGTCACGGCTGGCACTATCAGATATGACGGTAGGGATCTGCTCACCATGGCTCCAGAGGAGCGTGCCTGTGCCGGTCTCTTTCTCGCTTTCCAGTATCCTGTTGGAATTCCCGGTGTTTCTACTACTACTTTTCTCAAGACTGCTGTGAACGCACAGCGCAGATTCCGTGGCATGCCAGAGATCGATGCCATGCAGTTCTTGAAGCTGATGCGCGAGAAGACCGGGCGATTGGGTGTGAACGATGATATGTTGCGACGTGCTCTAAACGTTGACTTTTCTGGTGGCGAGAAAAAGCGGACTGAGATCCTGCAGATGGCCATTCTGGAGCCACGGTTCGCAGTGCTGGATGAAACAGACTCTGGCCTTGATATAGATGCTCTGAAGATTGTTGCAGGTGGCGTGAACGCTTTGCGCTCTACTCAGCGCGCCTTCCTTGTTATCACACATTATCAGCGGCTTTTGGACTACATCGTGCCAGATCACGTGCATGTTTTGGCGGATGGCCGCATTGTCTACTCCGGCAACAAGGAACTCGCGCTGGAGCTAGAGAGCAGCGGCTATGCTCCCTTCACAGCATAGAGGGCATGCAACCAGTCGAACAGGCGCCCCCGTGAGACATAAGAGCTAACCATGACTACAACACACACTGTCCCATCAGAGGAGTTGTTGCCATTCCTCGACCGTTGGGCTGATTCTCCTGTAAATTTACCATCATGGATTGGATCGCGCCGCTGCGGTGGTCGTGCTCGTTATGAAACACTGGGCGGCGTACCCACGCCCAGAGTGGAGAAGTGGAAATATACTGATATTAGGCAACTAACGCGAATTCATTATCGACCGTCATTAATAGAGAGTAGTCTCCTTCCTCTTACCCTACCGAACAATGAATTGCTGTCTCTCCCGGGGCCAAGATTGGTGCTGGTTAACGGCCGCCTAGTCCCTCAACTGTCATCGTCTACTCTGCCAGACGGCCTTGTAGCACAGCCGTTGGCTAAGGCTCTGCTGAATGACAGCAGTGGTTTGGAAGAGCAACTTCTCTCTCCAGAGAACGCACCAGCCATGGCTGCTTTAAATACAGCCTGGTTAGGAGACGGGCTTGTGATCCGCTTGCAAGAGAGTCTTTCCATCGATCAGAATGTACACTTGATATTGGTATCAAATACGACCCAAGACGGATCACCTATCATCACACATCCCTACTTGGTAGTGCAAATTGAGGCTGGCTGTCACGCCACACTGATCGAAAGCCACATTGGCCTTGCCCCTACACTCACTAACATGGTCACCTCCTGCCATGTAGGACCCAATGCGGCCCTGACTCATGTTATCGCCCAGTCAGGGGTCCCTGATGCTCATGCCATTGGTTTTACTACCACAACAGTGGCATCGAGAGGACTCTATCAGCGCTTTGTGCTCACGACAGGCCTTGGTTTAGTACGTAACGAACTAACGGTGACGCTAGCTGGGGTTGAGGCTGGGTGCCGTCTGCACGGTGCTTATACAGCTGATAGCAACCGTCACGTTGATAATACCCTCTTTGTTGATCATGCTGCCCCAGCTACTACATCACGACAGATGTTCAAGGGGGTACTAGATGATAGTGGCCGTGGTGTGTTCCAGGGGTGTATTGGGATCCGCCCCCATGCTCAGAAGAGCGATGGCCACCAGATTCACAAGGCACTGTTGCTGTCACCTAGAGCCGAGGTAGACTGCAAGCCGGAACTAGAAATCTATGCTGACAATATCCACTGCAGTCACGGGGCTACGGCTGGTGCACTAGATGAAGAGACGTTGTTTTACCTGCGTAGCCGTGGCCTCGACGCCGAAACAGCCCGTGCCTTGCTCATCAAGGCCTTTCTCGACGACGTCTTCGAGGCGGTAGATGCTCCTATGCTCTCCGATGCCGCCAGGGCCATGGTATCTGTTTGGTTAGCCGGTCGCCTGACACCAGCACTGACACCAGCACTGACACCAGCACATGGCTAATGGGGAGCGGAAGGAGAGACAAACATGGATGTCGCACGGGCAGCTCCCACAGTTTACGATATTGACAACATTAGAGCAGATTTTCCTATTCTCGATAAGACAATCCATGGTTACCCACTTGCGTTTCTGGACAATGCTGCTTCGACCCAGAAGCCTGTCCAGGTCACAACAGCCATAAAGGCTTTCTATGAGACTGGATATGCCAACGTTCATCGTGGAGCCTATTGGCTCTCAGAGCAGGCTACGAGCCAATACGAAAATGCGCGCGAACGAGTACGAGCCTTTCTCAATGCTGGCCGCATACAAGAGATCATCTTTACACGCGGCGCAACAGAGTCCATAAACCTGGTCGCTACCACCTGGGGACAGACTCATCTGCAAGCTGGTGATGAGGTAATCCTTACCTGGCTGGAACACCATTCTAATATCGTGCCCTGGCAAATGCTAGCAGCAGCAAAGGGCTTGCGCCTCAAGGTGGTGCCTGTTGACGATCATGGCCAGTTTGTCTGGGAAAGGTACGAGAATCTACTGTCGTCCCGCACACGGCTAGTCGCGGTTGCTCACATTTCCAATGTGCTTGGTACCATTCTGCCGGTGAAGGACATCGTCGCGGCAGCTCATACTTTTGGTGCAAAAGTTCTCGTAGATGGCTGCCAAGCAGTACCGCACATAGCGGTAGACGTCCATGATCTTGCCTGCGACTTCTATGTCTTCTCAGGCCATAAGCTATATGGGCCAACTGGCATCGGCGTTCTCTACGGCCGCGAGGCGCTGCTGCAAGACATGCCTCCCTATCAGGGGGGAGGAGAGATGATCACAACTGTTACCTTTGAGGAGTCTCGCTGGGCTGAGTTACCGTACAAGTTCGAGGCTGGCACGCCAGCTATTGCCCAAGCCATCGGACTAGCGGTGGCCATCGGTTATGTTGAGGCCATTGGCCTCAAGGCTATTGCTGCCCATGAAGCGGATCTCCTGTCTTATGCCACTCAGCGGCTTATGGCAATCAGGGGCTTGCGTCTGCTCGGCACCGCCCCAGCTAAGACAAGCGTCCTCAGCTTCACACTCGACTGTGCCCATCCACATGATATTGCTACTATTGTTGATCAGCATGGTGTGGCAATCCGGGCAGGTCATCACTGCGCCCAGCCGCTGATGCAGCGGTTCGGGGTGCCTGCAACAGCCCGGGCCTCATTTGGACTATATAACACACGGGCTGAGGCTGATGCCCTAGCCGATGCTTTGGAAACTGTGCGGGGGATTTTCTGCTCATGAAGGATGATCTGCGCGATCTTTACCAAGAAGTTATACTGGATCACGGCAGACGGCCCCGTAACCTGCGGCCCCTGTCTGATGCTAACCGACAGGCCAATGGCCACAACCCCATGTGTGGGGACACACTAACCGTCTTTTTAAAGGTGGACAAGGTAGGCCTCGTGCGTGAAGCAACTTTCGATGGTCATGGTTGCGCCATCTCTGTTGCTTCTGCTTCCATGATGACGGAAATACTCGCTGGCAAGAGCGAAGAAGAGGCTAGAGCTTTGTTTCATGCCTTCCAGGCTATGTGCACTGGTGACAGTCTCAAAGAATCTGGGTCTATGCTCCTGGAAGGCCTGCAGGACGCACTGGAGCGGTTGCAGGTCTTGTCTGGCGTGCGTCGATTCCCGGTACGTGTCAAGTGCGCTACTCTCGCTTGGCACACCATGGCTGCTGCTGTCGATGGCACCAGCACCGCTAGCACCGAATAAGAGACTCTCACTCATGGAAAAGCCGCATACGGCCATGACTTCTTCTGCTGCAACCGCGCTCGTCGAGAGACAGGACGCGGCCGCTCATGCTGGGGCACCGTTGCCCGTTGGTACACCCGTTGCTATGGCCGAGGCGGTTACGGAGGCGTTGCAAAAGGTGTTTGATCCCGAGATCCCTGTGAATATCTATGATCTAGGACTTGTTTATGACCTCTGCATCGCGGACGATGGCTGGACTGCTATCTGGATGACTTTGACAGCACCAAGCTGTCCGGTAGCTGGTGTATTGCCAGCTCAGGTAGCCTGTGCTGCTGCTGCTGTGCCAGGGGTAGGAGAAGTTGACGTCTTTCTAGTGTGGGATCCCCCATGGACGCCTGAACGTATGTCTGAGGTTGCACGGATTACCCTTGATATGTTTTGACATGGAGAAGACACAATGCAAGAGGCAATTACCTTGTCAGAATCTGCTGTGTCCAGGCTCAAGGATTTAATGGCCGGGTCTGTGCAGCCGGTTCTCGGTGTGCGAATCGGGGTTGAAAATAGTGGTTGCTCAGGCTTGAGCTATGCTATGGAATTAGCTACAGAAAAGAAAACAGACGAGGAGACTATCGAGCATAATGGAATCAAGATATTCCTTGACCCTGCGGCCATGATGTTCCTTATTGGTACTGAGTTAGACTATCAGCAAAACAAGATGGGTGCGTCTTTTGTGTTTCACAACCCGAATGAGAAAGGTCGCTGTGGCTGTGGTGAGAGTTTTAGGGTATGATGATGAGTGCCGGGGCTGCAGCAACCTAGCTCATTGGCTGCTGCACGGCCGTGCTGAGTGGAGGGTCTATCAGATCGCAGGGGGTGGGTACGCGTAATTCGCGGAATCTGGTCTCAGGGGAACTGTTTTGACTCAGGGCAGGCTTTGTCAATCTGGGTATGGGAAGCGGTGAACCCCATCAGCTCGAAGATATCCACCGTCCTGGTGCCGCGCTGGGAGTAACCGATGACGGTCATCTCACGACCGCCCTGCATAGCAGCAACAAGATCGGCATCGCCAGTCCCTTGGAGCCAGGCGGTTTCTCCGTGTCCGATCAAGGTGAACTGCCGGTTATCGATGGTCGCGTGGATATACGCATTAGATTGATACGGGTAACCAGCCATAATGCTAAAGATTCCGTAGCTTCCTCTGCTGGGACGGTGGGTGACGATAGCATAGACGTCGCCCCGCCGGCTGTAATTGCCTTCTGAATGGATGGGCCGGGCAACTGTGTAACAGATTCTGTTTCCTTGTTCCATGGCAGTGTAGGCTGTCCAGACGCCGTTTGTGCCGAGTTTGGCAATATTTTGTTGTGTTCTAGCTGTTTCTGGTACAGCCGTGACAGCTATGGCGACACAAGTAAGTATGACCTTGCCTATCAGTTTCATCGTCTGACTTCCTTCTCTTTTTTTCTCTCTTACACACTTTCAGGCAGACGGAGCCAACAGAGTTGGCACTCTTTGGAGCTGTCCAGTAGCACAGAGCGAGTGCAGAAAATTTCGGCATTGCAGCAAAATCGAGGTTGGCGCAGGTCTTTAGAATTTCGTAAGATAACTAACACGATGGGCGATCATGCGGCAATCCGCACTGGGGGGGTGAGACGTGAGGCCACGTGTCGAAGGAGTGCGGGCCGAGACAATGACTAGGTGTCATATCACGTGCAGGTGAAGGGTGTAACTATGGAAATTAAGAAGGTTGGCATCATTGGTACGGGCACTATGGGGCTTGGGGTTACTCAAGTTGTTGCCACGGCTGGCCTTGACGTCGTAGCGGTAAAAGCAACCCCCGGTTCTACGGAGAGAGCGCGGCAAACCCTCGAGGGGAGTCTCGCGAAAATTGTAGAACGTGGGAAGCTTAGCACAGAGTCTAGGGATGCTATACTTGGCCGTGTAATGTTTAGTTCTAGTGAGCAGGATATCGCAGGGTGCGATCTAGTGGTCGAATCCGTCCTAGAAGATATTAACACGAAGAAGAGCCTCTTCCAGAGGCTTGAACGGATTGTATCAAAAGAATGCATTCTCGCCACTAATACCTCGACGCTTTCAGTCACTGAGATGATGGCTGTCTGTAATGAGCGTGGCCGCGTCGCCGGCTTGCATTTCTTTAATCCTGCCCCTGTGATGAAGCTGATTGAGGTCATTCACGCCTTCGAGACTTCGGCCAAGACTGTGACCACTTTGATGGAGTTCAGCCGCAAGGTTGGCAAGGATCCAGTATTAGTACAGGATACGACTGGTTTCATCGTTAACAGACTCCTGACTCCTTATATGCTCGAAGCTATACGGCTGCTGGAGCATGGAACTGGCACTATTGATGCTATTGATCATGCCATGATGACAGGTTCCGGTATGCCGATGGGACCGTTCAGTCTTGCTGATTACATAGGCCTTGATGTTGTATTAGCTATGTCTCACAACATTTATCAAGATGTCCGGCAGCAGTACTGCTCAGCACCGCATACCTTAATTCGTCTGGTACAGCTTGGTTATCTCGGTCGTAAAACCAATAAAGGATTCTATGATTACGCGAAGAAACCGGCAATCCCGAATCCACAACTCAAGCATCCAGTAGCTTAATCCTGGTGGGATCCTGGGCGCGAGAGGCTGGCTTGCGTCGTCTGCGACGCAGGCATAGCCTTAAGGAAGAGGTGGGTGGCGTGGGTAGCCGCTTTCGCGTCTCCTCTGAGAGGGCCGTCAGATCTTTATTCTAAGGGCTTTTGCAAGAAAGGCAAGCAGCTGTTCAGAGGGCACTGGTTTGCGCAGCACTGGTAGACCATGGGTCTGAGCTTGGTGGTGTAGGCTTAGGCTCTCCTGAGTAGCAATTCCCCCAGCAATCATCAGCAGAGCCGGGAGTGGCATGTCTACAGCTTCGCGAAGCGTGGCGATTGCTCGATGACCAGTTTCACCGTTGCTGAGCCAATAGTCGGCTATGATTGCTTCAGGGACTACTTCGCAGCGAGAGAGTTCTACCACGGCTGCATCGCCTGATTCGGCCGCGATGACCGTGCAGCCCCAACCCTTCAGCAATAGCTGCAAGCCATGGCGGATCAGAGGATCATCATCGATCACCACAACTACCCGCCCGCTTAGGATCGAGGAGGCTGGGGGTGGCTCCGTGGTTGGTAGGATTCTGTTCTCTGCTCGTGCCTCCCTCGGAGCCACTGCTGTTTCTACTTCAACGGCAAACATTGAGCCTCGGCCCAGGCGTGATTCCACCACGATGCGATGCCCTAGTAACCGTGCTGTACGATCGACAATGGCTAATCCTAATCCCACGCCGGCGTGCTCTGTGGAACGGTTCGCTTGATGAAATTCACGGAAGATCTCTTTTTTTTGCTCGGACGAAATACCAGGACCACTGTCCCAGATTTCAACGCGAAGCTGCCCTCTGCGGTGCCGGCAACCAATCAGCACACCCCCAAGGGTAGTATAACGGATAGCGTTCGCTAACAGATTACGCAGAATCTGATTCAGCAATACTGGGTCGGAGACTACGTAGCCTCGACAGGAGCCGACAAGGAAACGCAAGTGTTTAGCAGTTGCCACAGGTTCGAATTCAGGAACCAAGCGACCGATTAAACTAGCTAGAGGAATCGCGCTCCGATTCGGCACGATTCCCCCTGAATCCAGCTTAGAAATGTCGAGCAGTGCATCTAATAACTCCCGCAGGGTTGTGACAGACAGGGCAATCTTTTCGGCGATGGTACGCGGCTCAGCCGCCAGGCGAAGGTCTAGTAGTGCTGTGACGAATAATCCTAGGGCTTGTAAGGGCTGGCGCAGGTCGTGACTAGCAGCAGCCAGGAGCCTAGTTTTTGCCATGTTCGCACCATCAGCGGCATCTTTAGCGGTCCGTAGAGTCTCTTCAGTATATTGGCGTGCGGTTATCAGCCCTTCGATAGCACGCGCTATGCCAGCGATTTCGTCTCCACTGTCAAACTGTACTTCCTCGCCTGTCGTGGCGGCTACGACCTGGTATAGATGCAACAAGCGATGACCAATGCTGTCAGACACATGCAAAGCGGTCAGAAATGTCACCAGAATACACAGAAGAGAGAGAAAAATCAGAAAAATACTTTGCAGCTGTGTCAGAGTGTTGCTATCAGTGCCAGCATGGGATATTGTTGCCCGACTATGGACGATCAGTTCATGAACAGCAACTACCAGACAGCCGGCACGCTGGGAATAGAGCAACAGCAGGCTGTCGATCCTCTGACTGATATGTAAACTGCGGGGAGCTAATAGGTTAGAATCGCCATATTCTGCCGCGGTATTCAAGGCCTCGAACGTGGCGCTTAAATAAGCGTGTTCCTCGGCAATACGTGCAAGGAGTAGTGTGCGCTGTAGTGCCTCTATGTCTTTAAGGCGTGCCACTGACTCACTCAAATTTGCCAATTGGTTGTGGATACGGTAATAGACAGTCCGTCGTTGTCTCTGCATGCCAGATAGCGCTAGGTTAGGAGTGCTTGCTATTGTTGCCTCGCTCTGCTGGGCTAACTCGTAAGCCGCAATGAGAATCGGTAGCTGTTGGTCAACAATGATCTCAAGGGCAGTACGGAACTGGTAGAGAGAGAAAAGTGCGAGAATACAAGCTATTATTGTCAATACGATAGCTGCTACAAAACTGAGTGACAGATGTGTGCGGACATTGAGGGCTTTAAACGCCATCCTTGCTGTCCTCGTTAACATCCAAAAGATATAAGGAAGGCAGCAAGGCTCCTCGCCAAAAGTGGTACCAGAGAGTCTGTAAGCCGGGTTCTGTGCCCACCATGCAATGGCTGGCGATGACCATTCCTCTGGGACGTCCGTCACCGAACGCCTCACGCGACCGACCCAGACGGCAACACGAAAGCATGTTCGTCATGAAGCCATGACACGCCGTCCCTATTTGGTCTTGCTCCCGGTGGGGTTTACCATGCCACCCCCGTTACCGAAGGCGCGGTGCACTCTTACTGCACCTTTTCACCCTTGCCGGCAACAGAATGCGCACTAGCACACCAGTCCGGCCGGCGGTTTGTTTTCTGTGGCACTTTCCCTGGAGTCACCTCCGCCGGGTGTTACCCGGCACCGCACTTCCGTGGAGCCCGGACTTTCCTCCCTCCCTACAGGGAGAGCAGTCATCCAACCTTCTGATACCCCGCCTATCTTAGCGTGCCTCGGCTAGCGCGGCAACATGCTATGTCCGACTAGAAAGGTATCTACGGCGTGGGCACATTGCCGCCCTTCGCGAATGGCCCATACCACCAGAGATTGGCCGCGGCGCATATCGCCAGCAGCAAATACCTTTGGCATCGATGTTTGGTAGGCTACGGAATCGGCCTGAACGTTGCCGCGTGCATCCAGGGCTACACCAAAATCTTCTAACATACCCTCGTGTACTGGATGGATAAAACCCGTGGCCAGTAGCACTAATTCGGCTCGTAGTACGAAATGCGACCCTGAGATTTCACTCATAGTTCCTTCTACCCACGTTGCGCGAGCACATGCCAATGCCTGTACTGCTTGGCCTTCGCCAAGAAAGGCTCTAGTAACTACCCCCCACTCGCGGCGACAGCCTTCTTCATGCGAGGTCGAAATCCATAGCTTATGAGGCCAACCTGGCCACGTCGTGACCTTGTCTTCTCTCTCTGGTGGTTGCGGTAGAATTTCAATCTGCGCGACGGAGGCTGCTGACTGGCGCACTGCCGTGCCTACACAGTCTGAACCGGTGTCTCCACCACCAATCACTACCACGTGCTTATTATAGGCCTCCATACGGTTGCCAGTGATAGGCTGTTGAGAAACAACACAATTTTGTTGACTCAAAAAGTCTATAGCGAAGTGAATCCCAGCCAGGTGACGCCCAGGTAGCGGCAGGTCGCGTGGTCGCTCGGCTCCGCCTGCTAGCACAACGGCATCATAGCGATTGAGCAAATGCTGTACAGGCACAGTGGCACCGATGTGGCTGTTGGGACGAAACTCCACCCCTTCTGCCCTCATCTGAGCGACGCGACGGTCTATCAGAGACTTCTCAAGCTTAAAGTCTGGTATGCCATAGCGGAGCAGACCACCGATGCGCGGATTTTTCTCAAAGACCACTACAGTGTGGCCAGCGCGGGCCAATTGTTGGGCACAAGCAAGACCGGTGGGACCAGACCCAACAACAGCCACTCGTTTGCCAGTACGATGCATGGGAATCTGTGGAAGAATCCAACCTTCTGCCCAGCCACGGTCGGCAATGGCTCCCTCGATAGTGCGAATAATCACCGGCTGATCAATCAGGTTCAGAGTACAAGCCATCTCGCACGGGGCTGGGCATATGCGTCCCGTGACCTCTGGGAAATTGTTAGTGGCATGCAAAACATTCAGGGCTTGCTGCCATTGCCCTTGGTAGACAAGATCATTAAAATCCGGAATAACGTTGCTGATAGGACAACCAGTATGGCAGAAGGGGATACCGCAATCCATGCATCGTGCACTTTGCGTACTTAACTCCTCGCCTGTAAGCGACACGAAGAATTCGTTATAGTGTGTAATACGTTGTGAGATCGGTGCATAGCCTCGGTCTTTGCGTGCAATCTCGAGAAATCCAGTCGGCTTTCCCATCTTTCACTCCCTTGCTCCGGTCGTGCGGCCCTTAAACACATTACGCAGCCCCCCTATCTTTCCATGGGCCTGCCTGCATACCATTAGCGGACTTTGCGCGCCTTTCTAGCAAAGCATGCCGATATTCAACCGGCATAACCTTAATGAAGCGAGGCAGAAAGGCATGCCAGTGCTCCAGGATGGCCTGCGCCCGCGTACTGCCGGTGAAGTGGTTATGTTTCTCAAGCAGTGTTTTCAGGCGTAAGGTATCAAACCGGCTCATATCACCTAGAAGTAGTGCGACCGAATCCTGAACCTTGAGGTCATGCTGTTGGGACCTCGGCTCTGCCATGTCGGCCTCTTCTTCCTTAATCGTTTCCAGGTCTACCATAGAGAGGTTGCAGCGACGATGAAAGCTTCCGTCGTCATCAAGCACGTAAGCGATACCACCACTCATGCCGGCAGCAAAATTGCGTCCTGTGCCGCCGAGAACAACGACGACACCACCTGTCATGTATTCACAGCCGTGGTCACCACACCCTTCGACTACAGCTATTGCCCCTGAGTTGCGTACTGCGAACCGCTCGCCTGCCACACCACGGAAGTAGCATTCTCCGGCGATGGCCCCGTATAGGACCGTGTTACCGACAATGATGTTGTCTTCAGCCCGTCGGGATGTGCCGGCCGGCGGAGTGATAATGATCCGTCCACCTGATAGGCCTTTACCAACGTAGTCGTTAGCATCACCTGTTAATTCTAGCGTCACACCGTGGGCTAAAAAAGCTCCAAAACTCTGCCCGGCAGTGCCAGTGAACTTGATACAGAGAGTATCATTTGGTAAGCCATCATGCCCGTGGCGCCGCGCTACAGCACCTGATAGCATAGCGCCGACGGTACGGTAGGTATTACGAATAGGCATTGATAAGGTGATAGGCACGCTGGAATAGAGCGCCACCTTGGCCTTGCGGAGCAAAGAGTGATCGAGAGCCTGTTCCAGACCGTGATCTTGGGCCTCACAATGATAGGTTGCTACCCCAGCAGCCGGCAGGGCCGGTGCGAGTAGACGGCTCAGATCTAGACCCTTGGCCTTCCAGTGCTGAACCGCTAATCGCGTTTCCAGAATGTCAGTCCGCCCAATCATCTCATTGACAGTGCGGAATCCGAGTGCGGCCATTAGTTTGCGCATCTCCTCCACGAGGAAAGTGAAGTAGTTCACTACGTGCTCCGGTTGACCAGCAAAACGCCGGCGCAACACCGGATTTTGGGTCGCTATCCCGACTGGACAGGTGTTGAGATGACACTTACGCATCATTAGGCAACCAGCAGAGATCAGGGTAGCCGTGGCAATGCCGAACTCGTCTGCCCCTAAAAGGGCTCCAATGACAACATCACGGGCGGTACGGAGGCCCCCATCCACTTGCACTGTGACTCGGCCGCGCAGACGGGTGGCAACTAGTGTCTGATGTGTTTCAGCTAAGCCGATTTCCCATGGGCTACCAGCGCTGTAGATAGAAGTCAGTGGGCTCGCCCCAGTGCCGCCGTCATGGCCGGAGATCAAAATATGATCGGCACGGGCCTTGGCGACGCCAGCGGCGATAGTGCCAACGCCCACTTCCGACACCAGCTTGACAGAAATGCGCGCCATAGGGTTGACGTTTTTTAAGTCATGAATAAGCTGCGCCAGGTCTTCGATCGAGTATATGTCATGATGTGGTGGTGGCGAGATTAAGCCCACGCCCGGGGTAGAGTGGCGTACACGGGCGATCCACTCGTCTACCTTATGGCCGGGTAACTGGCCCCCTTCTCCAGGTTTGGCCCCTTGTGCCATCTTAATCTGGATATCGTCAGCGTTCACCAGATACTCGGTAGTAACGCCGAATCTGCCTGAGGCTACCTGTTTCACAGCTGAGCGGAGTGAATCTCCGTTAGGTAGAGGCTTGTAACGGCTTGCTTCCTCACCGCCTTCACCGGTATTGGATTTGCCGCCAAGCCGATTCATGGCGATAGCCAAGGTGGTATGTGCTTCCCACGAAATAGCACCGAAAGAAATTGCCCCAGTGGCAAAGCGCTTGGCAATGGACTCGAGTGGTTCGACTTCCTCCAGTGGCACTGGTGGTTGAGTGTATTTAAACGTGAATAGTCCGCGTAGGCTGTACAGTGTTTTTTCTTGATCGTCTATCAAGCTGCTGAATTCACGGAAAAGATCACGATTACTCGTGCGCACAGCCATTTGTAAAATACTCACAGTATGTGAAATCCATACGTGATGCTCGCCTTGCTCTCTATAAGCTAGCTCACCACCAGTAAGAAGCATCTTGCTTGACGAAGGATCGGCCCCAAAGGCCATGCGATGATGGGTGATTGTCTCGTCTGCTATCTCGCGTAAACCAATGCCGTCAATGACGGAATGGGTACCGGTGAAATAGCGTTCTACGAAGTGACATGACAGGCCTACAGCATCAAAAATCTGGGCACCGCAATAGGATTGATAGGTAGAAATACCCATCTTAGACATCACTTTGAGAATGCCCTTGTTGACGGCCTTGATGTAACTGGATTCTGCTTCTGATCCCAGTTCTTTGCGCATTGCCTGCAGGGTATCCAGGGCCAGATAGGGATTGATAGCTTCGGCTCCATAACCAGCGAGACAGCAGAAGTCGTGCAGGCGATAGGCCTCACCTGTTTCCACTACGAGCCCTACCTCTGTGCGTAAGCCATGACGGATCAGGTGATGATGGACAGCGGCTGTCGCTAGTAGCGAAGGAATCGGCACGTGATCCGCATCGGTCAGGCGATCGGATAGGATCAGAATGTTGTAACCGCCGTTCTTCACATGTTGCTCAGCTTGCTGGCACAGGCTGAGTAAGGCTGGCTCCAGGCCAGCGACACCGGCGCTGGCTGGCCAACAGAAGTTAAGAGTATAGGTACGAAAGGCTGAGTCCACATGATTCTCTATGCGACGGATTTTTTCCAGGTCCGTGTTGGAAAGCACAGGTGCCTTTACTTCCAGTCGTCTGTGCTGTCCAGCCTCTTCCAGACCCAAAAGATTCGGCCGCGGCCCAATGAGAGAAACCAGTGACATCACTAGCTCCTCTCGGATAGGGTCGATTGGTGGATTGGTAACCTGGGCAAAAGTCTGGTAGAAGTAGTCGAAGAGCCGTTTCGGCCTGTTTGACAGCACTGCTGGTGGAATATCCCGTCCCATGGAACCAACGGGATCCTGGCCGTTCACTGCCATGGGTATCAGGAGGAATTTGATGTTTTCCTGGCTGTAACCAAAGGCTTGCTGCCGACTTAATAGGGTAAGCGGATCGGGGGCCATAGTTGGCGCCTCAGCCGGTAATGTCTCGAGTCGTATTTGGGTAGCATCAAGCCACTGCTGGTAGGGCCGGGCTGCAGCGAGTTGTGTCTTCAGTTCTGAATCGTCGATGATTCGACCCTGTTCGAGATCAATCAGAAACATCTTACCAGGCTGCAGACGCCATTTCTTGACAATGCGAGAGTCAGGGATGTCGAATACACCTACTTCAGAACTTAAAACCACACGATCGTCATCTGTAATGATATAGCGGGCTGGGCGCAAGCCATTGCGATCGAGTGTAGCACCGATCTGACGGCCGTCGGTGAATGCGACAGCTGCCGGTCCATCCCACGGCTCCATTAAGGCAGCATGGAATTCATAGAATGCCCGCCGGTCGTCACTCATCAGAGGGTTGTCAGCCCAGGCTTCTGGAATCATCATCATCATAGCATGGGCTAGCGTGTAACCGCCATTGACGAGTAATTCCAATGCATGATCGAAGGTGGCTGAATCTGATTTGCTTTCAGCTAAAAGGGGCCACAACTTGGTGAGATCCTTCCCGAGAGTAGCCGACCGCATTGAGTCACGCCGAGCAGCCATCCAGTTAATGTTACCGCGCAGTGTGTTAATCTCTCCATTATGACACAGATAGCGAAATGGCTGTGCCAGATCCCAGGATGGAAGAGTGTTAGTTGAAAATCTCTGATGGACTAAGGCGAGTGCCGATTCCAGACGCTGGTCGCTCAGATCAGGGAAGTAGTCCGCCATGCGGGAGGCCATGATCATACCCTTATAGACTAGGGTCCGCGATGATAGCGATGGCAGATGGAAAGGGCGAGCAGCATCCCCTACTGCCATACGGACCTGGTTAAAGGCCTGTTTGCGGATGATAAATAACTTGCGATCAAAAGAATCCCGATCTACACATCCTGGTCCACGACCGACAAAAACCTGTCGGATCACAGGCTCCAGCGATCTCACACTTTCTCCCAAACAGGTACTCTTCACCGGCACATCTCGCCAGCCCAGCATGAACTGTCCCTCAGTCTCAATCAGACGAGTGAGGGTCGATTCACACAAAGCCCGCAAGGTGCTATCACGTGGCAAGAATACCATACCACACGCATAATGACCTTCTGGTGGCAGGGAGAGATCATACTGTTCTGTTTCAGCCCGTAGAAAGCGGTCAGGTGTCTGGAGTAAGACGCCACAGCCGTCCGAGGCCAGAGGATCAGCGCCGACAGCACCGCGATGGGTAAGACAGATCAGAAGCTGCAGCCCCTGTCTGATAATGTCATGGCTCTTGCGGTTCTTTGTATGAGCCACAAAACCAACGCCACAAGCATCCCGCTCGCGCATTGGGTCAAATAAGCCGTGGGTGGCAGGAACCGAGCGTTGAGTCATGGCGAACCGTTCCTCCTGCTTTCAGCATCTTGAAGAATTGTTACAAGGGTCAGGTCAATTTGCCAATTCCCAGGCGACCCGTTGCTGCAGGGCATTGCGTTCTGTACCAAGCGTGTAGGCCCGCGCTAATCACAGGATAATCACAGGACCTGTTCATCCTCGTGACAGAACAGAGGCTAAGAAATATCCGTGCCTCGCATTATGTATTTCTCGGATACCTCGTGAGCAGTTTCCCAACCGTTCAATAGGAACTTCTCCTCTCTAGCACTTCTTTTGAAGAAGAACCGTGTGAATACATACGCAGGCTCTTTTCAGAAGACCTCGTTCTTCAAGTCACTGCGTAGCTACTGATGATCTACTCGCGAGGACAGTAGTCATCACTTACTGTTCCAACGATTTTTGGCGGTTATGTCAGCCGCTCGAGATTCAACCCAAGAGGAACCATGCGCGGTTTCCTCTAGTTTCCAGAGTGTTACATGAGTTTTCAGCCAATCAATCAGAAACTGACAAGCCTCGAAGGCAGCAGCACGGTGGTGAGCAGCCGTTGCTACCAAGACGATGCGCTCACCCGGCCGTAACTGGCCGACGCGATGAACAATCAGAGTATCATAGAGCTGCCAGCGGCGCTTGGCTGTTGCTTCGATTGCTGTCAATTGCCGTTCTGTCATTCCAGGGTAGTGTTCGAGAGTCATGGTGATAAGTGGGATTCCACCAACCTGTCCACGTACAAACCCAAGAAAGGTAGCTACGCCGCCAATATCAGTACAGTCAGTGGCTAAGCGAGCAAGCTCTGTTCCAACATCAAAGTCGCTTTCCTGCACACGGATCATTTGACTTCCTCTTCCGCGTCTATCGGAGCAAGGCTAACAGATGATTAAGCCAGATATTCAATCTACAAAAGAGTAAGGAGAGCAAAACGGTTTTCAGGATCTTCTTATCCACCAGTCACTGGCGGAAAGAAAGCTGCTTCGTCGGTAGGATGAATGGCTTCATTGAAATCGACATACTCCTGGTTAATAGCGGCTCGTATCACCGATAAGTCAGAAAAAGCAGCTGCATGACCCAACGTGCGGGTGCGCAAGTATCTGATCAGTCCGGCTACGTCCGTTACCCCTGGGGGAATCCTCACCTCTTCTTCAGCCCTGCCAATCTTTTCTTTCACCCATGCAAAGTAAAGAATCCTCATGTTCCCTTGTCCCTGATAGACCTAGCCGGTCAATAAGAAAAGTGGCTACTGCAGTAGGGTTATCCAGGTCAAGCACCGGTACACCCATCGTCGTTGTCGCTGCATCTTTTTGAACCATAGCGACTGCCAGCAAAGCGTCGTCAGGAACAGCGCGGGGTTTACCTACAGCTGCCCGCCAGACTTCGATCTTCGGATAATGCGCGTCTTGATTATTATTTTTGAGGCCCTCGATGAGTACCAGATCAACTGGCTGCAGACGGGCGAGCAAAGCAGTGAGGGAAGGAGTGGCGCGCCACTCAGCCGTGGTCACAGCTCGTTTTGGTCCTGCCAGCATCACCTCACAAGCTCCAGCATCGCGATGGCGGCGCGAATCCTTGCCAGACGGATCGGGATCAATGTCGTGATGTGTATGTTTAAAAGTAGAAACTTGAATACCACGAGCATTGAAAAGTGGAATTAGCGAACAAATTAAGGTCGTCTTACCACTACCGCTCCAACCGGCAATGACCAGCACCTTCCTACCCCTAGGGGTTTTGTCCTCTGGGATGAGGACACGATGCGTTTCTTGCCCATCGCTTGTTTGCCAAGTCCTATCCAGCATACAGGCCGTTGGTACCGTCTGCATATACGCGAGTCCTACTCTCAGGTAGTCATAACCAGTGACCATAGTCAGAATCGCCGCCATCCACAAGCTAGTCTCGCCAACGGTTCTGACATATAAACACACTGGTGCTGCGTCGCCCAGTAGCAGCCATGTCAATGCGAGGAGCTGTAGGGCTGTCTTCCATTTGGCTAGCCGGCTCACTGGCATACTGACCTGGACTTCGGCGAGAAACTCACGCAAACCAGAGACTAGCACCTCTCTGCACAATATTACTACTGCAGGTAGATATGCTAGCTCAGAGATTCTATTAAAACCTACTAGCATCAATAGCACTGATGCTACCAATAATTTATCTGCGATTGGATCGAGAAACCTTCCCAGGTTTGATACCTGGTTGCGGCTACGCGCTAAGTATCCATCAAAGAAATCGGTGACAGCCGCAGCTAAAAACAGAGCACAAGCCACCCACTGCACAGCGTTGCCGTCGATATAGAATGTAACAAGCAGCAGCGGAATGACCAATATCCGTGCGTACGTCAGAATGTTTGGTAGGTTAGTGACCACGTGACACGCGTTACCTTACTATTGACTCCCTATCTAAATCTAACCGCTCGATCTCTCCAGTTGGAAGAGCACTCTTACCCACTTATTTTGATTGTCGCTCGCGATGACTCCTCGCTAAGCCAGCCTGACGAGTTGTGACTACAGCCTGTGCTGATCAGAAATGAAGGGTGTGGCGGGTAGTACAGGGTGCTAGTTTCCAAAGATGGCAACGCAGAAAATCTTGTGCTTGTCACGTGGCTACCTCTCCTTCTTTGAGAGAAGTGAGGTTCTGTTCTTTCAGATAATGGATTGACTGACTATTAAAAGTAGTGAGGACAATCATATTATAAGCGATTCTATCATCAACAGAATGAGGTGCGCCTGCGCCCAAGCCTGGTAATCAGGTTGGATACAGGAACACCTTGTCAGCAGTTGACTCTGGTCCAGCACTTTATTGATGAACAGAAAATTATCTGACTGTCTTGGTTCATCTCGCCTCAAGCCGTCTCCTGGATGGTCAGCGGCTTATCAGTGATTTCTCAACGCTTAAACGTCTGCACAGCATATGAGCACGACTCTGCAGAGAGCGAGGCGACAGGTAAACTAGCAGGTGATCCTTGCTGCGCACGACTCTTGAGCGATACTCGTCGTGTTACTTCTCATGTTTTCAATCGCTCAATTTCTACTCCTACACTACCAACATCTGTGAATAAATCTATTTTTTCTATTTTTACTACTGTTGATTGTACACGCACATCCTGCAAACAGATAGTCATAATACGTTCTGCGAGTGTTTCTACTAGGTTTACGTGCCCATTCGCCACAATGTCCCGTACCCGTCGGAGAAGAGTTTCATAGCAGACAACGCTCTCAAGTTTGTCATCAACAGGACAATTGTCTTCACACACAGCCAGATCTAGGTTGATCCGGATTCGCTGTGGTGCTAACCGCTCGTGGGCATGGATGCCGATACGCGTACTCAACATTAAGTTGTGTATAAAGATACTTCTACGATTTTTAAAGGCATTTGTCATACGTAAAAGTAGTATAAAAGTGATATATTATTCATGATCTTCTCCATATATATTCAACTATTTTTCTACAGACTATCTTATAAGGATTATTCATCAAACAAACCATCCTCTGATGGTTGTGCCCACCCCAGATGTTGACCACCATCCAAAGCAACCATCTGACCAGTCATAGCAGAAGCTCCTATGATGAAGCGGACAGCAGCAGCTATTTCCTCTGGCGTGCTCCCGCGACACAGCGGCATGCTGCGGCACTGATGTGCGAATTGTTCTGCTGTCTGGCGCGGGCTTGGTAAGGTCGGACCGGGACCGATGGCGTTGACACGGATACGAGGCGCGAGCGCCAGGGCTAGTGTCTGAGTCAGGGACCATAGAGCAGCCTTGCTCACCGTATAGCTAGTGAAATGAGGTGTGAGACTCCAGACTCGTTGATCAATGATATTGATAACGGCGCCTGCCAATTCTGCTGGCAGTTGGCGTGCGAAAGCCTGCATAAGAACAAAAGGGGCACGCAGATTGATTGCAATGTGCGCATCCCAGCTTTCACGAGTAGCCGTATGGACGGTATCCCGTTCGAACAGTGAAGCATTATTGATGAGGCAGCCAAGCGGGCCCAAGAGCTCAACCGCCCGAGGCACAAGAGTCGCCACATGCGCCTCGCATGATAGGTCCCCAGAAAGTGTGCAAGCTGTGCCACCAGCAGCGCGTATAGATTGAACTATCTCATTGGCTGCATCTGCAGAACGATTATAATGAATGGCGACATACCAACCTCTATAGCCAAAATCAAGAGCAATGGTACGCCCTATACGCTTACCAGCACCTGTAATCAACACTGTTTGAGGTATCGCACCGATACAATTCTCTTTCTCTGTCATGAGACAGCTCCCTAGAAGCTTCACGCTTCTCTCTGTCATCCAGAGCGCAGCGAGGAGTTGCCGGTTGGTATGACAACCTGTGCAGCTATCTTAACATGGACGGCCCTCATCTTGGGATCCAGGATGACAGGGCAAGAGAGGCGGATCCAAACCTGATCGAAAAGCACGCTCGTTTCCATGGGATGGCAGAATCAACAACCTATGCAGACTATAAGCGACACCTATACTGAGAGCAGCAGCGAACACTACATCGCTCAGGAAATGACTCCCCTGAGCTACGCGGACGAAGCCGACGAGAAAACCGTATAGCAACGCTATGGCTACGGCCACACGGCGCCGCCAGGGTGGTGGCTGGACTAACAGGGCAAAGGCTACTGTCCAAAAGGCTAGTGCCGCATGACCAGAAACAAAGGAACAATTATGCGCACACTGATCGGACATAACGAGCGCCGGAGTGAAAACTCTGTCGCCTCCGAAAGCAACAATGGTGAATGGGCGTGCGCGTCCCCAGTGATCCTTGAATAAATTGTTAGCCAGCAGACCAGGTCCTATCATCAAAGATAACAGCAAATAAGTGGCTGCACGCGGCCTGATACCCAGAAAAGATTCACGGAATATCGCCGCTGCTATTCCCAGCAGAGCTGCAAAGAGCATCCCCCCAAGCGTGAGAGGTGGAACAGCGGCTCGTACGAATTCAAACAACTCATAATGACGGAGGAAGAAACGACCATCAGCAAAAAACCATCCGCTAACGACCAAATCAATTTTGGGAAAAGCCACAAGCGCTGCCAGCACAGGCAACAGCCAACGACAAGGTGAGGCCGCTAACCAACGCCCCCAGCTTTTCATCATGCATACCCCCGGAAGGCATCACATCGGAAGATCCGAATTTCTTTTGTAAAGTGCATATACAACGGCACCCGCAACACGGCGACCAGTTCAGTTTGGAAAAAAGCAGGGGCAATGTGACTAGCGGTATGGTGTTCAGTGATCAACAGGAAACTGTGAGAGACTGCCTGATTGAGATCGGTAATTAATTCGAAATGGTTGGTAGCTATACCACTCTTGTTCCACATTGCTGCATCAAAAGCAATAGGACGCGTATAATATACCAAAGGTGACAGTACCTTGCGGGCATCGAACAAAAGGGGAGTGCCAGGATGTTGAGCGCGTATGCTAGCGAGCATATGACCGACGGCATCCCAGCCTCTGATGCGTCTCAACAGATCATTTTTCTCTGTGTAAGAGAATCCCATGCTGACTCTTACAGTATCAAGATTGTATAACACCGTCGCAGCAGCCAGGTGCAGGGCAAGCACTGCCTTCAGCAGCCCCGTTCTGTTCAGACGGACTAGCCAGGCGACCACTAGCACCGTTGCCGACACGAACGCTGGCGCTGACCAGTTAGCGTGTGCTCGAGATAAGAACGCTTCCACACTCATGACTGCCATGACAGGTAGTGCGAAAGACATCCACAGAGAAGCGTTCTTGTCAATAGCGACCACCCAACGGAGACAGACGACCAATCGCGCCAACACAGTCATCAGGATTGGGCCAAACACGGCGAACTGAGCACCTATGAAGACAAGTCCTTTGTCGGGATGAAAGAAAGAACTGATCACGAGGTGCGCATTCTCATGAGTATGCTTCAAGGTCGCGAAATGGTATGTGGCATTCCAGAGAATATTAGGGAAGAGGCAGATCAGCGCGAGGGTCATAGCCAGCCATGGTCCAGCAGTCTGTAACAGCGGTCGTCTCATAGGAACACAAACCAGATATAGGAGCAGTGAGACCACGAAAAACAGCATGGCATACTTCGCTAGGAACCCAAGACCTATCACACTGCCGAGCATCATCCACCAAGTGAAGTGATTGGTCACCAGAGCGCGGACCAGTGTAGCTAGGGCGATGGCCCAAAACATCAGTAGGAGAGAATCGACACTGATGACCATGGCTGAGAACGCTACTCCAGGTAAGGTCAGAAACACGGCTGCTGACCAAAACCCGATCACCGGGCCGTATAGGAGTCGTCCAGAATCGTACAGAGCGAGAGTCCCAACCAGATAGGCCAACGGAGCTCCAGATCGTACACAGGCTTCCCCGTCACCACAGAGGCCTGTGGTTAAAGCAATGACCCACGCGATGAGAGGCGGTTTAGAAAAATAGCCCCATGCTGGCGCCTGCGCCCAGATCCAGTATTGGGCTTCGTCGAAGGACAAATTGAGAGGATGACTAACTAGCGCAGCGATACGCCAAACTGTTACCATGAAAGCAAGTGTTAGGACACTATGGAATGAATAAAATACAGAGGAGCCCCAAGCCGGTAAACAAGCTATCACCCCTCCCTTACCCAGGGCAGTCATCCCTCCACTTGGCAAAGGCAATACTCCGATAGGGCCTCATTCAACCGGGGGTGTTTCTGTACTCCCCGAAACTCACTCGAGCCAGCCTGCGTTCGATCACTGGGTAGCGGAGATCACAGCAGGTTGCCGATAGCTCCTGGTTCCAACCATTCATTCCTAGTTGGATACTGGGTTCTGCATCAATATAACGCCACGATCGCATGAATCCACCCTCTGCCGTGACGATCTGCTCCCGCTCTCCCGCTGCAGGACGACTGCACCTGTCAACCCGCTGCTGCACACGCAACCCAGCGTGCCGCTTGACAGGCAGCAGTGAAACCAAACGAACAAACCGTTGCTGCTTTGCATGAGCACTGCACCTCATCCATTCCCAAAGGCATGTCGTGTATGGCATCGTTGGACTTGCCAGCCAGACTCTGAGCTTCACTGGACGCACAGCCCCAGATACTGATCAAAAGACCACCTTCCTCAAAGGGCCGTCTTAGAGAGTCGCACTGCCAATCCCATTAGGCAATCTGAGGGAGAATCCTACAAAGCGCCCGCTTAACATCAGCTGGAAAGTCTATCTCGATCCAAGGTAGGCCTGTGATGTCCTCGACGCCGAAGGCATCAGGCCTAGCCAGAGTTTCGTCCCGTATCGCCTCTTCGTAGGGATCGTCCAGCCTGCCAGCCGTTACGAACACTTCTAGCCGATCCGCCAGCATCGCGGCGTTCTCTGCCACCAGACGTAGGAAACCAGGCCACTCGCCCATGGTGTCATAAACCACATCAGTAGTCACCACCTTTCGAAACTCCACTGGCTGGCCATTGCGGAGGTATAACCGTACAGGTTCCTCTGTTTCCTCTGTTGATTCCACGTTGCGATCAAGCAGAAAGCAGTTGCCATGCGGCGTATCCATCAGGCGCCGAATCAGATCGCGATGGTAAAGAACGTCAGCATCCATCAATAATATGTCAGCGCCACTACGCAGTACATCCCGCACTGTCCACAGCGACAGTAAACTGCCACGACGGAAACGAGGATTATAGCGCATAGTAACGTAGTCCAAAGCGTTCAGGCGTACTAATTCTTGGCCCACTGCCTCGGGATGATAACCAACAACTATGGATAGATCGCATACTCCTAAGGAGTAGAGAGTTTCTACATGCCGCTGTAAAAGCGAGCGGCCACCGAAGCGTAACAGTGCCTTGTGTGGGTGAGTCTCACCCTTGCCATATAGCCGGCTGCCAAGACCAGCTGCCATCATAACAGCCCGTACCTTGTGCATATTTCTCCGCCATTGATATCCCATGACATTACCTGTGCGTTTATGCATATCCATGCCCTGTATGGGAAAGATTCCGTGGCAAAGAACGGGTGAATGTTGGTGACGACTCAAACAAAAAATTTCTCAAGACGACATGCTACCCAAGCCATAGCTGCCGGTGGGAAACGGTGCATCGGTTGTCCTTGTGGCTGCACCTCCGGGTGCATATCACAGAAGCCAGCATTTGATGATCTTTGCTGTCTAGATTGGCTTTAGCTCCTTATTACGTGTATACTCTCAGAAAAAATGAGAATTCTGCTGGGCTATCGTCAGCCGCTGCGGGACTAGCAAGAGGGTTCCAATCTCTTTTTTCCGCAGGATCACTCAAAAAGCTCTCTGAGACTCCATCCTAGTAACCCACAATCGCCTCGAACGAATAACAGCATGGCTGGCTGGCTTGACCCAACAGCCTATCCTTGTTCTCCAGAAAGCGATAGAGCGCAGCAATACCGCATTTTCTCTTTTTTCTCGCGGCATCCTGCTGTCGTCTTGCGATGGATCATGCCGCAGCGAGCAACCTTTCCAACTTCTGTGTAGCCGCCGCTGTATCAATCTGCTCGACTGCTGCCAGTTCACATGCCAACCGCTCCAGCGCCTGTTCGTAAATCTGCCGTTCACTGTAGGATTGCTCAGGCTGGTTGGCACTGCGATGTAAATCGCGTACCACTTCTGCAATGGAGACAGGATCACCTGAATTAATCTTAGCTTCATATTCCTGTGCCCGACGGCTCCACATAGTGCGCTTGACACGAGCTCGCCCGCGCAGTGTCGAGAGTGCTGTGTCCATCAATTTCTTATTGGCAAGCCGGCGTAGACCAGAATTTCGGACCTTACTCACCGGAATCCGTAGCGTCATGCGATCACGTTCAAAGCGAATGACGAAAAGCTCGAGCTCGACTCCACCGATGGCCTGTGTTTCGATAGAGACCACCCGCCCGACCCCATGGGTTGGGTAAACAACGAAATCACCTGTGACGAACGGCATTTCCTTCAACATGATTCCTTCTCGTGTTTAGCGACCGCTTTAGTGATGGCGTCCACTCCCTTACCGTAGCAGCTGTCCAGCGGACGGCTACGGTTAGACCAGAATGATGGCAAGATTGCTTGCTTGCGACGCGCACACACCCTAGAGCGATGCCAACTTCCGACACCGGATAGGTTGACTCCTCTCACAAAGCTTGAGGTCCGCCGGTTTACGACGGCGGACCTGTTCCTTATACCACAACGGTGACGTTAGAAACACTGGGAAAGTGCAGTACTATTTTAGAAAGTTTTTTTATACATTTTTACTTCTATTGGTACCAGGATGAGGACTGAAGAGACGATCCTTCCCGGGCTTGCCATTCCATATTTCAGCATCTGGTAGAGGATCACACTTTCTCGTTATATTTGGCCACTTTTGAGAATATTCTCGGTTGATATCCAACCACTTCTTGGCAAGTGTTTCAGTGTCAGGGACAATCGCCTCTGCTGGGCATTCCGGTTCACAAACACCACAGTCGATACACTCATCGGGATTGATGACAAGAAAGTTCTCTCCTTCATAAAAACAGTCTACAGGACACACCTCTACGCAATCTGTAAATTTGCACTTTATGCAATTTTCGGTAACAACATATGTCATTCTTTCTTTCTCCTTTTGATATCGCGATCTTGCTTTAAAGAATGCTGTTTCCTACTCTGGAGTAGAGGAATGTTAACAGAAACAACAACGGAGGAGCGTCTTGTTCTTGCTCCTAGGAATTCCAAGGGAACTCACTGGACGCAATTTGACCGGCATAGCTCTATGGAGGCTCCTCGTCAGCAGCGGCGTTGCCAGGTAACCAGCGGAGGGACCAACACTGTCGTGCGGTTGATGGGGCGGCTATAGCAGAAACCTGGAAAGAATACGCCAGCCACACCGCGAGCTGACACGCTGGGCTATTTTAGCGCTGGCCGGAATGGCAATATGGGCAATATGTTAGTCCCGTGATGCTATTATGGCTGTGGTGAATACAACTCCACTCACTACAGCCTGCGTCTATCTGCATTGGATGTCTCATGCTTGACCCAAGAAAGGCAGTGCCTGTAGCAAATGTATCAAGTAGAAAGGGCTCGGGAGTGATAGCTTTTGAGATCTTGAGACCCATCTCCGTCATTATTGCCAGTCCAGAATGAATATCCCAGCACAGTACAGTCTGTGCAACGCTTTTAGTGAGTGCTAGTGAGCAATCGACCTTGCAAACAAGAGCATGCTAAGAGCACATATTTATGATATGTGTTCCGTTCTTTATGCGTCCTAATAGTATCGTCAAATGACGATAGAGTGTTGAACAAGCACTTGTACAAGTTTGAGAGGATCTGCGATGTATCGAGGTTACGATTTTATCCCGCACGGTACTCGCATTGACTTTGTTGGCTGGCGGAGAGCCGCATTAGTTTTTTCCGTATTAGTCGTTCTTGGTTCTATTTTGGCTGTGCTCCTCCTTGGTCTGAATCTTGGTATTGATTTCGCTGGTGGCATCCTTATCGAGGTCAAAACTGAAGGAGCAGTCTCACTCGGTGAGATGCGGGCCAAGCTCAATGCCCTGGGAGTCGGCGAGGTAGCATTACAGAGCGTGATGAATACTGACAGCCCTGGCGATGACAGTACGATGATTATCCGCTTGCAGCAGCTTGAACATGTTGCTTCTGTAGCCCAGAACACAGCCCTACTCAAAGTCCGTGAGGCTCTTGGGACAGCGGTCTCATTCCGCCGGACGGAATTGGTCGGGCCAAGAGTAGGCCGTGAATTAGTCACAAGCGGTCTGTTAGCGACCGTTCTTGCTATTATCGCTATCTCTGCCTACATCTGGTTCCGGTTTGAGTGGCAATTCGGATTGGGTAGCATGCTGGCACTCTTGCACGATGTTCTGGCCACCATCGGACTGTTTGCTGTAACTCAGATAGAATTCAATTTAGCCTCTGTAGCAGCAATTTTGACAATTGCTGGCTATTCTGTGAACGACTCCGTAGTGGTCTACGACCGTGTCCGTGAAAACCTACGTAAGTACAGAAAGATACCGCTCGATGCGTTATTGAACCGCAGTCTCAATGAGACCTTGTCTCGCACTCTGCTGACCAGTGGTACAACAGCCTTGGTGGTCATGGCTGTTCTTGCTTTCGGTGGTGACGTGTTGCAGGGATTCGCCATAGCCATGCTATGGGGACTGACGGTTGGTACTTATTCCTCAATTTACATCGGCATTCCAGTGCTTCTATTCCTCAATGTGCAACGCACTACCAACGAGGCCATGTAGTGCTGTGTTCATTGCAGTATGCGTATGCTCCTCCTGCGGTGCAGAGGGTTGAATAACCTGCTGTCTGACGGGGCCGCGTGATTATTCTGACGTGTGGCTTGGCGCGCGTTTAAATGACCTTCGCGGGTTCTCAATAAGACTGAGGCAAGTGTAGAACGTGTTTAGCAAGATAAGCGAGAATCATGTTAGTGGAAACTGGCGCTACCTGGTATAGACGAGTCTCGCGGAATTTCCGTTCCACATCAAACTGTTCTGTGAAACCATAGCCACCGTAGGTCTGCATGCACATGTCAGCCGCTTGCCAGGACGCTTCTGCTGCCAGCAGTTTAGCCATGTTGGCTTCTGCGCCACAGGGCTGGTGTGCATCAAACATAGCAGCAGCCTTTTGTACCATCAGAGCAGCTGCTTCGGCAGCAGCGTAAATTCTTGCAATTGGAAATTGTATCCCTTGATTACAACCAATAGAACGTCCAAACACTACTCGCTCACGGGCATAATCTGCCGCTTTGTGGATGAACCAGCGGGCATCGCCAACGCACTCAGACGCGATTAAGATACGCTCAGCATTCATCGAATCGAGGATATAGCGAAAGCCCTTATCAGCCTCACCAATCAGATTCATTGCTGGAACATGCAGATTATCGATGAACACTTCGCAGGTTGAATGGTTCATCATAGTGCGTATCGGTCGCAGGGAGAGGCCATAGCCCACAGCCTCACGTATATTGATGAGGAAAACAGATAATCCCTCTCTCTTATGATCAACCTGCTCTCGTGGAGTAGTGCGAGCCAACAGTAGCATCAAATCAGAGTGTTCAGCCCGTGATGTGAAAACTTTTTGGCCGTTTATAATGTAATCATCCCCTATGCGGCGTGCAAACGTTTGGATTGCTGTTGTGTCAGTACCGCTAGAAGGTTCTGTGACACCAAAAGCTTGTAGGCGCAGTGCACCGCAGGCTAACAAAGGCAGAAAGCGGGCTTTTTGTTCAGCTGAGCCATGGAGCAGGATTGTGCCCATAGTGTACATCTGTGCGTGACAGGCGGCACTATTACAGCCCTGTGCCTGGATTTCCTCTAGAATCACACAGGCAGCAGCAAGCGGTAAACCACTACCACCGTACTCCTCCGGAATCAGGGCGGCTAAGAATCCTGCCCGCGTCAGTGCGGCTATGAATGCGGTAGGATAGGCGCGCTCAGCATCAAGAGCACGCCAATACTCACCGGGAAAATTGGCACATAAGGCCTTGACCGCACGACGTATATCATTGAACTCTTCCATAGTTTTCCCGCGTCATGTCCCCCGCGAGGGGAATCCGAATCCCAGCGAAGGAAAGTAGGATGAGGAGATAGATGAAACTCGGTACAGATGCAACAGAAACTCAGTGCAGATGCAACAGTAAGATGTTAACAGTTTACTCGCTGTGCTGCCAGACAACGTTGCTTGAAAAGCGAGCTAACCTTCTGCAAAGGGGTTGCACGTTTACGGATTGCTTACAGTTCTCGTGAACTGGAGGGGGCGCCTCTGCTCGACACGTCTTCCTGCTTGGGAGCATAGTAGAGCTGGCCCTGTTATGGAGGTCGTCATCAGCCAATTTGGCTGAAAACTGCATTGTGAACTCTAGCAACAGCGCAAACCAGATGAGAGAGGAGGACGTGGGTGAGCACAGCGGGCATAATGAAGATAGGAGAATCGGTCTTGACAGTCAGAAGCCTCCTGCAGCTTCTGAAGTTGCGGATCGGCGTAACGATCGCCTTAACGTCTGTCATCGGCTATCTAGCTGTTGCTAATCAGGTCAATGGGCCACATCTAGCTATGTTAGCGCTGGCCATGCTGCTGGGCTCAGCAAGTTCATCAATCTTCAACCATTTCTATGACCGCGATATCGACCGCCTGATGAGCCGTACGGCTCATCGTCCGCTGGCGGCCGGGGTTGTGGAGCGGCCTAGGCTTGTGCTGTGGCTGGCAGCAGCTCTCCTGCTGGCAGGGCTCAGTCTGGCCGTGACCACCTTCAACTGGGTAGTAGCCATGCATTTACTTTTAGGTGTATTTTTCTATGGTATTGTATACACTGTATGGTTGAAGCGGCGTACATGGCTCAACATCGTCATTGGCGGTGCTGCCGGGAGCTTCGCCGTACTAGCCGGTGCCGCAGCCGTAGACCCTACCATCTGGCTATTACCATGGCTTTTAGCACTCACTCTATTCCTATGGACACCCTCTCATTTCTGGGCGCTTGCCATCCTGCTCAAGGAAGACTACCAGAGAGCAAACGTGCCGATGCTGCCGTGTCTCATTGGGGAAAAGCGAACAGTTTCTTATATCTTTGTCAATAGCCTGCTGCTGGTGAGCTCATCTCTGTTGCCGTGGCTCGTAGGGGAATTAGGGCATTGGTACGGTGTCAGTGTTCTCTTTCTAGGTGTATGGTTTATGTGGATCAATTTTAGACTGTTACTGGCACAGAATCAAGCCATGGCCCGCATGACCTTTCTTGGTTCTATGCAATATCTGTTGGGCGTGTTCCTCTCTGTACTGGCAGATAAACACCTGCTCTTGCCATAAACCCCTATCGGCCCATTCTGATATGGCGCCTGATGAAATCAAGAGCACGGCTAGCCGCACCGTGTTCATGTAAGTCAGCATGCATGCCATCAGGAAAGGTGGCAAACTCCTTGGGATCAACGGCAGCTGCAAATAAGCGTTTACCCAGTGTAATGGGAACCACGCCATCCCTCTTGCCATGCAGCATCAGCACAGGTGCATTGACGTGCCGAATACGGTTAATAGAGTCGAAACGATCCTTCATCAATTGCTGTACAGGCAAATACCAGTAAGTTAGCTGAGCAACATCGATAGCAGACGTGAACGGCGCTTCTAGAATCAGAGCTCCCGGGTGATATACAGTCGCTAAGTGCACTGCTATGCCAGAACCAAGGGACTCTCCATAGATAACTATATGATCTTGTACAATACCTTGGGTTAGCAGGTAACGAAGAGCCGCTTGAGCATCAGCATACAGGCCTGCTTCAGTGGGTGCGCCAGGGTTAGCACCATAGCCGCGATAGCCGACTAGGATGACGCCATAGCCATCTTTCAGAAACGGTTTGACTTTGAACGCCCGCGTCGCGATATTACCGGCGTTGCCGTGGCAATATAGCACTGTCGGTTGTCCGGCGCGGGGTGGCGCATACCAGCTTGTCAGGGTCAGAGCATCACTAGACGACAGGTGAACCGCCTGCATTTCTGGTACGCCTGATTCTACTGGTGAGGTCATGATTGGATGTGGATAATACATGAAGGAGCGCTGCATAGTATGCATAACCCCCACAAGCATGGCATAGCCACCCATGCCGGCAACCATAGGCCACAGTAGCCAATGTATTAACATGTTTTCAAGAGCATTGCGCTGCATTGAGCCTCTTCTTCTAAGTTCGTTGTTCAGCCTCATGGTTGGTTCTCTGCTCTCCGGCCCTGCTTTCAACCCGCGAGGCTAGAGCCGCTGATGTGAAACGATCAATCTTACCGTTGAGCACGCCCTGAGTGTCTGCTGTCTCGACACCTGTGCGTAGGTCCTTGACCATCTGGTACGGTTGCAAGACATAGGACCGGATTTGGCGTCCCCAACCTATATCCGTTTTCACTTCAGCCTGAGCAGTGGCCGCTTCTTCCCGCTTTCGTAGTTCCCGTTCGTAAAGACGCGCCTTCAGCATGGTCCATGCCTTAGCCCGGTTTTGATGTTGTGAACGCTCACTCTGGCACTGGACCACAATACTAGTGGGTAAATGTGTGATGCGAACCGCACTATCGGTTTTGTTAACATGCTGGCCACCAGCCCCAGAGGCACGGTAGGTATCAACCCGGCAATCTTTTTCGGCAATCTCAATCGCAATGGTCTCATCTACCACTGGATAAACCCACACAGAACAAAAACTGGTATGGCGACGGGCGGAAGCATCAAACGGCGAGATACGCACGAGTCTGTGCACGCCGCTTTCTGTCTTGAGCCAGCCATAGGCACGCCGGCCGGCTACCTGAATGGTAGCTGACTTTAGACCGGCTTCCTCGCCTGGGCTCTCTTCCAGCAAGAAGACCTTGAATCCTCTCGATTCTGCCCAGCGGCCGTACATACGCAGCAACATTTCAGCCCAGTCCTGAGCCTCAGTTCCACCAGCACCTGCGTGGACTTCCAGGAAGCAATCATTCCCATCAGCCTCACCAGACAGCAAAGCTTCCAGTTTCCTGATTTGGACTTTGTCACATAAGATACGCAGCTGCTGTTCCACCTCCTCAACTATGGAATCGTCACCTTCTGCTTCGGCTAGTGCAAGGAATGCCATGATGTCTGCCTGTTCCTCCTCCAATGTGCGGCACTCAGTAATGATCTCCTCCAGCCTGGTACGCTCGCGCATAACTGCCTGTGCCGCAGCTGGATTGTCCCACAGGGAAGGGTTTTCTGCGCAGGTATTCAGTGTAGCAAGGCGAGCGAGTGCATGATCCCAGTCAAAGATACCTCCTAAGCAGCGCGAATGACTGGTTAATCATGGCATTCAGGGCATCCACTTCAGCACGCATCGGAGTCCTCTTTCCCAACAAATACCACAAAGACCGATCTGACGGACTGTCGAGACTACGACAGATCGTGACCAGATCTCAACCTTGACAGAACACTCCCTCGTATGCGAGACCTCCAGAAAATTTGAAAGTGAGAGCAATGCGCGTTTTCGATCGTATCGAGCAAAAACTAACAACAGCGCTGGCGCCAAGCTATCTGAGCATCATAGACGAATCTGATCGTCATCACGGTCACGCTGACGGTGACTCGCGTGGTGAGAGTCATTTTCGGTTGGTGATTGTCTCTGAACGATTCAACGGCATGCCGCAAATAGCGCGTCAGCGGATGATCTATGATTTACTGAGAAGTGAATTGCACGATCAGATTCATGCCTTGTCTATGCAGACCCTCACACCGGACGAAGAAAGCATCGTACGAACTTCCAGAGCCCTGTAGTTGGGGCAATGCAAGGTGGTGTGGAAGAATCTGGTAGGTTTTAGCGTTCCGGATAGGTACGCGGGTATGGGCTACCAGGTGGTGGCAACGGAGAATTTTTTCTCCCACAAGAGGAAAGGACAATGAGAATCACTATTATAAATAGCACAATTGAAAGACCTTTCATCTCTCTCAAAGAAAGCGATTCCGCGCATCCGATACTGCAGAGAGAACATTTAATGGAGATGTACCGCCAAAACTGGTACGACTAGTCACAGAGTTGTCCACACTGAGTACCTGGTATACATCAGCAGTAATAGACGGCTCCACTGTCTGCATGTCAGCGAGCGGTAAGGTTGTGAGTGCGCACCCTCGTTCTTCTGCCAACAGGACCAGGCAGCCAGTGACATAGTGTGCTTGCCGAAACGGCATGCGTACTACCCGTACCAGCCAGTCGGCGAGATCTGTCGCTGTGAGGTCGCCAGCAACGCAAGCAGCTCGCATGGAATCTGTGTTCACCTGCATGTCCGTGATCATACCCGCCATAGCTATGAGGCATAGGACTAAAGTATCGGCTGCCTCGAACACCGGTTCCTTATCCTCTTGCATATCCTTAACGTAGGCGAGCGGTAGCCCCTTCATAACTACTAATAAGGAATGTAGAGCTCCTATAACACGCCCAGATTTTGCTCTTACCAGTTCTGCAGCATCTGGGTTGCGTTTCTGTGGCATAATTGAGCTACCAGTGGTAAAACCATCGGAGAGCTTGATGAAACGGAATGCTATTGAAGACCACAGTACCAGCTCTTCCGCTAGCCGTGACAGGTGTATAGCACACAGTACTGCGTCTGATAGGAATTCAATGGCGAAATCCCGGTCTGAGACTGCATCTATGGAGTTAACACATGGCCTATCGAACCCCAGTTCCATTGCTGTGCGGTGGCGGTCGATAGGAAACGATGTGCCAGCCAGAGCCGCTGCTCCAAGTGGGCACTCATTCAGTCGCCTGCGGGTATCCGCTAGACGGCTGCGATCGCGCCCAATCATCTCGACGTAGGCCATCAGATGATGGCCAAATGTAATCGGTTGTGCTGCCTGCAAGTGAGTGAAACCAGGCATGACGGTAGCAGCATGGCGTTCAGCCTGATCTAGGAGAGACGTTTGTAAGCGGACTTGAGCCTGATCAATATTGTCGATGGCATCGCGCACCCATAAGCGAAAATCAGTTGCTACCTGGTCATTGCGTGAGCGAGCGGTGTGGAGACGGCCGGCTGCCGCCGAACCGATCAGTTCAGCCAATCGAGCCTCCACATTCATGTGGATATCTTCGAATGTTGTCCTAAAGATGAAGCGGCCATCGCTGATCTCCTGCGCAATCTGCTCCAGTCCTCGCAGAATACCAATACCATCTTCGGATGATATGATACCCTGGGCCATCAACATGGCGCAGTGAGTTCGAGAAGCACGGATATCCTGTGTATGAAGCCTTTTGTCGAAATCGATGGAAAGGTTGATACGCGCCATGATCTCTGTTGGACTGGCAGAGAAACGCCCCCCCCAGATGGGATTCCTGGGGGCTTCGCTTTGATAATCAGTCATTAGACTACCACTCTGGGATGGCCTACGCAGTGCACAGGCGTGTTTTGTAAGAAAAATTTTAAGAATGGCGAGCAATCAGATGAGCAAGCGGATTACGCTTCTTCTCGGGATGATCATAGCAACAACTCTCACAATTACTTCCTTCAGTGTAGCATTATGGTGCACTGGCACGCAAGAACTGCCTGCCGATCGCAGTCGCCCCCAGCAGACTGGCATTCTCATCCCACTGGATCCACCGCAACCAGTTCCCGATGTAAGCATCCTGACACAAGACGGCCATCAAGTAACACTCGCTGAACGCGCAAAAGGACCTCTTACAGTCGTTAATTTATGGGCTACATGGTGTTTACCATGTATAAGAGAGATGCCATCCCTGAACCGTCTACGTCAGGCTGTAGCTGGTATCACTGTGCTCGCTATTTCAGAAGATGCCACTCTTGAGCAAGCACAAGCTTTTCTGGTCCGGGAGGGGTTAACTGGACTCGGGCTCTATCACGATCCGCGCGGCCGGCTCGCTCAAGCGCTGGGGATGCAAGGGTTACCCTCTACTTATATCTTGCAAGCCACAGGCCGAGTCGTAGCCCGTCTCGAAGGAGAGGCCACGTGGGATTCACCCAGAATGATCGCTCGCCTGCAAGCCTTAAGGGCAGCGTCTACTGTCTCACCTGTGTTGCCAGCAGAGGAGACATTTCATCCGCCGCAGGAACAGCAACACTCCAGCATCTGGCTGACAGGGCTGGTTCAGCGTTTAAGACGGCACTATGCAACGAATGACACATGATCAACATTATGATGAACGCGAGAAGATGTAACAGTCTCCCAGAGGAAAAGTCTCCCTGAGCATTCATTGCATGAGCAACGTGTTCCGTGCTATAGAATCACATGCCTTTGGAGCCCAATTCATGTGGGAAGGACTGGACTTTTCTCCATAGCAGGAGATCCCAGAGATTATGAAAAAGATCGAGGCGGTTATTAAACCCTTCAAGCTGGATGAAGTGAAAGAAGCTCTGCATGAGATCGGTATGCAAGGCATCACAGTAACAGAAGCCAAGGGATTCGGGCGACAAAAGGGTCACACAGAGCTGTATCGCGGGGCAGAATATGTAGTCGATTTCCTGCCTAAGGTGAAGATTGAGCTCGTTGTGGATGATGGACTAGTCGAGCGAGCTGTGGAAGCCATTCAACAGATCGCACATACAGGCCGTATCGGAGATGGCAAGATCTTTATTTCTAGTATAGAAGAGGCTATTCGCATCCGCACTGGAGAGCGTGGCGCAAATGCCATCTGAGGCGAGGTGAGGTCATGTTGTATATGTGTTGTAGGTCGTCTACTCAGGCGGGGTTCCCTCAGGGATGAGGGTCATGATTTTGCGATCCCACGCGCGTCAAGGGCGTGGTGGGATATTACGACAGTCACAAAATCGTGGGAACGCAATCAATGTCAGATGTTAAGCATGTTTTGGAGATGCTCAAGGAACACGACGTCAAGTACGTTGATCTTCGGTTCACTGACCCGAAAGGGAAATGGCAACATACAGCTCAGCACGTCCGCACAATCAAGGAAGAAAGCCTCATAGATGGTTTCATGTTTGATGGCTCCTCGATTTCCGGCTGGAAGACCATTAATGAGTCTGACATGGTCTTGAAACCGGATCTGGCAACCGCTGTCATGGATCCATTTGCTGCTCAGCCTCTGATGATCCTGTTCTGTGATATCATTGAACCTTCCACTGGGCAGATGTATGAGCGCGACCCGCGTTCGATTGCTAAAAAGGCGGAGGTGTATTTAGCGTCTACTGGCATTGCGGATACAGCTTATTTTGGACCAGAGGCTGAATTCTTCGTGTTTGAGGATGTTCGCTTTGAAGTGAAGACGAACAGGGTTTTTTACGAAATAGACTCCGAGGAAGGTCCTTACGCCAGTAGCAAGGTGTTTCCAGAAGGCAACTCAGGACATCGCCCTGCCGTCAAGGGAGGCTATTTCCCCGTTCCTCCAGTTGATTCCATGCAGGACTTGCGAGCTGAAATGCTGACTGTCATGGGGGATATGGGACTTGCGATAGAAAAGCATCATCATGAAGTAGCTCCGTCTCAGATGGAGCTAGGGATGCAGTTTGAAACTCTGGTTCGTGCAGCTGATTTTTTGCAGATCTACAAGTATGTCGTACACAACGTAGCTGCTTCCTATGGCAAGACAGCGACATTCATGCCAAAGCCTGTGCTCGGTGATAATGGCTCTGGCATGCATACGCACCAGTCACTTTGGCATCATAGTCATAAGTATCTTTTCGGCGGCTCAGGCTACGCTGACCTATCGGAGACAGCACTATATTACATAGGTGGTATTATCAAGCATGCGAGAGCGCTGAATGCTTTTACTAATCCGACTACCAACAGCTACAAACGTTTGATCCCCGGATTTGAGGCCCCAGTGCTACTAGCCTATTCTGCCCGCAATCGCTCTGCTTCGTGCCGTATTCCCTATGCGGTCAGTCCAGAAGCCAAGAGAGTCGAAGTTCGTTTCCCAGACCCAGCTGCCAATCCTTATTTGGCCTTTGCTGCTATGCTTATGGCGGGTATCGATGGCATAGAGAACAAGATCCATCCGGGCGATCCCATGGACAAAAACCTCTATGACCTACCCCCGGAAGAACTCGTTGGGGTCCCTACAGTGTGCGGTAGCCTGCGCCAAGCGCTAGAAACACTTGAGAAGGATTGTGACTTTCTGCTGAAAGGAGATGTCTTCACGCAGGCTTTCATAGACTCCTATATAGAGCTAAAATGGGAGGATGTTTATGGCTTCGAACACACGCCACACCCCATAGAATTTCAGCTTTATTACAGCGTATAAGAAGAGAAAGAAGTTATGCTCTTCCTGGGTTCCATGCGATTTGTCTCTAGTGCCGAAGTAGCTCAGAGGTAGAGCACCTGATTCGTAATCAGTAGGTCCGGGGTTCAAATCCCCGCTTCGGCACCAGACCCGGCGTTTCACCGTTACGTGCTCAGTGACCTTGACAGGATAAGCGGCGTTTGCAGAGTTTAGGGCCCGTATGGTACACTTGGTGCCCTCGGCCGGGAGGAGGGGTGCCAGAGTGGTCGATTGGGGCGGTCTCGAAAACCGTTGTGTGCGCAAGCACACCGTGGGTTCGAATCCCACTCCCTCCGCCAAGTGACAGCAGCTTTTGTGCTCTCACTGGTTGGGATATGTCTGGGAGAAGCCCACAACATAGGCTCATGACCCTAGCAATTCTCCCTGCCAGCGACGGTACAGGCGTGCGGCTAACAGACTACCCAACACCGCCAGGCCAGCTGAAATATGAAAAGCCTGGCCTGCCAGGGCTTGATAGAGAGGACCTGCTACCATAGTAGCGAGCCCAACAGCAGCCCCCATACTGACTGATCCGTAAACCGCCTGGGCTCGTGCCGAGGCTTCTGGTGGCACAGCACATGTTAAAAAGTGCATAGCCCCAATATGAATGGCCCCGAACGTAAAGGCATGCAGGAGTTGAGCGGCGATTAGAACCATAAGATGGGTGGAGGACCCAAGCACGAGCCAGCGAATCATAGCGGCCCCTCCGCCCAGGATCAGGAGACCGATCGGCCGCAGCCATGCTACTATCGTATTGGAAAAGGCAAATAAGAGCACTTCAGCCATAACAGCTTCAGCCCATAGCCCACCTATGACGATAGGGGAAATGCCAGCACGTTGCCAATGCAGTGTGGCAAAACTATAATAAATGTTGTGGCTGGCGTTGATCAAACTGGCTGAGGCGAGGAAGAGCCAGTAACGCGAATCAGCTAGCACCTGACGGAAAGCGGCGGAATGAAGGCTACTAGGAGTCGATGGGACAATGTCTTCAATGAGTAGGCAGGCAACGAGAGTCAGGACCATGCCGATCATAAGAATCCACAAAATCACCGCTGGTGAGTGATCAGCTAGGAGCACTCCACCAACCATAGATGCCATCATGAAGCTCAAGGAACCCCAGAGACGGATTCTGCCATAATCCAGGCGTCTGGCATAAGCCGTGAACAAGGTCAGGCTCTCACCCAATGGCATAATTGCGGTAAAAATGGCTAGCCACGTTGCACTGAGAATGAGTAGAGACCAGAAACCGTTGACTACTGCAAACAACGCACATAGGATGAGGCTAACGGCTGCAAGCAGCCTCATCAAATAGATGAGCTGTCCCTTGCGTTCGACCCAATGGGCCACTAGCGGGTTAGCAATGACACGGGCTCCCATGCCAACCCCAACGACTAAACCCACTTCGGTGTCACTGAGCCCTTGTGCCTTCAGCCAAACAGGCCAAAACGGCAGATGTACCCCCATAGCAACGAAGATTGCAGCGTAAAACACCCCTAACCGCAAGCTAATCGGCGTTGCTAACAACCAATACTGAATAGCAGGAAACCGAGGTACCATGGGAGTCGTTCGAAGCTAATGCAGCTGGTTATAGCGATTATCCGGTGAATTGACAAGCAAGGTGATGATGGCAGAACGGTAGGAAAGGTGTGGCTTGGGAATAATGGTATCGATACAGTGCAGGACTTATGAGGTAGGGGAAGGAACTGACTAAGTGGGATCTCCCTGCTAAGGACGCTCCGGAGAGCCCAGTATTGGTGGTGAAAGATCTCATGGAATTTTCTTAAGAAAAAGGAAGCTAGTCAGTTGGAGATGCCAGTACCCTCTTGGCCTTATCCTTGCAATAGGTGATATTCCTCTCGGATTGACTTCGCTATCGCAGCATATGTTGATCATACTATCCGAGAGTATATCACTGACGTCTCAGTCAGGTTGCGTTCTTGCAATTTCTTCAGTCCAAAATTCATCGTACGTGCACATAAAAGCAGTCACACTGCTGTTGTGGAAGGATAAGAACAGCCCTGGTAGCCCGATGCTGTTCCCCGTCTGCAAAGTGAGTGGGTCCTGAAACAACTCAAGCCGGTGTGATAGTATCATTAGTAGTAATACTACATTTTATACAATGTTTGCACAGGAAAAGAGCAAGGCCGTCATGCTAGTTGGCAAAAAGCTTGCATTCGTCGCTGGAGACAGCCCGTTAGCACAGGACGCGTTGCAACGCCTGCAAAGGCGCTATGAGCATGTCCCACCAGAGCAAGCTGATATCATTGTTGCCCTGGGGGGAGACGGTTTCATGCTGGAAACTTTGCACCGTCATCTCTACCGTCACGTACCAATCTATGGCATGAACCGAGGTACGATTGGCTTTCTTATGAATCATTTCCATGAAGACAACCTGTCTGTGTGTCTAGAGCGAGCAGAACAGGTCCAGCTGCACCCGTTGCGCATGGCAGCACGCTGTATCAATGGCGAGGCGGTAGAAGCACTTGCTATCAACGAAGTCTCGTTGCTGCGGGAAACCCGTCAGGCTGCTAAGATTCGGGTCCTGATTGACAGCAGAATCCGCTTAGAAGCACTCATCTGCGATGGTGTTTTGGTTTGTACGCCAGCTGGCAGTACAGCTTATAATCTGTCTGCACATGGCTCGATTCTTCCTTTAGGAGCAAATCTATTGGGTCTTACTCCTATTAGCGCATTCCGGCCACGACGCTGGCTTGGAGCGCTCCTACCTCACGCCGTCTCTATTGACTTTGAGATTCGAGAACCTCTCAAGCGTCCAGTAAGCGCTGTTGCTGACTACACAGAAGTCCGACAGGTGACAGCGGTTCATGTACATGAAGATCGCAGTATTGTCATGACGTTATTGTTTGATCCTGAACATAACCTAGAAGAGAGAATATTAATGGAACAGTTTCCATCCTGAGAATGCAGGCAGAGGGATAAGAAGGATGGGTCGGCCACCATCATCTCATAGCCGTAAGCCTAATACCTGTGCTGCAGCCCGCGCGCCTGAAATCACTGCAGCCTCGATAGTAGCTGGTAAATACGGGCAAGTCCAGTCGCCGGCTAGCACTAGACCAGGTAAGGGTGGCGGTGGGACTATACGACCGTTGCTGGCTGGCGTATGAGCGAGTGTGGCTCTCTTCTCCTTGATCACCCGTGCCAGCGGCATAGGTGTAAGCGGCAGTGCAAGGGCAGTCGCACAGTCGGCCCAAACCTTGTGCGCTACTACTGCATTGGTCTGGGTAGCTAATGCATTGGCAGCGCTAACCGTCACGGACAAGACATCACCGCGTATAAAGAGCCATTGGGCAAGCCCTCCTACCAAAGCGAGAAACGGTAAACCACCTGGGAAGCGTACAGGCCTGTCCAAGCGGTAGTGCACATTGACGATGGCTCGAAAAGCTGTAGGCACTGATAACTCAGGCCACAGCGTTGCAATCTCCCACGGCGGCAGAGCGAGTACCACGCTATCGCCTACTTTTGTTTCTACAACGCCAGTATCAAAGTGTAACCGCAGGACTTTCGCTATAGCGTAGATAGTACGTAAGCGGCTACCGAACTGTACTATACCGCCAGCAGCAGTGATTCGGCTGAGGGCGGGTTCAATGAGCGCTGGCCCAAGACCATGGCGAGCTAGATACGGGCGGCAGGCATGTTCGCCCAGCATCAGACTGTTGCCTATCACTCGGGCGAATAGAGCGGCGGAAGCTTCTTCGGGTGCGGTATTAAGAGTAGCTTCAGTTATAGGTTTCCACAATCTTTGCATTAGTGGTCCGGATAAGTAGTCTGCCACTGTGAGATCACACCCTCCCATTTGCCCCCACAGCAAACGAAAAACCGATAAGTAATCAATGAAACGACTCTTAGCTACACGCCGCCTAGAGTGCAGTAGCCACCATGGCAACCGCCCGCTGTTAGGCCGCAGTGTCCAACACTCGCCGTTTTCTAGATCAAGAAAAGGAAAGACAGCAGGGGCTATGATAGTAAAATGATTGGTGTGGAGACGGTCAATGTACTGCAAGGCCCCGGTATTGGCGCCGATAATCATATGCGTGCCATTGTCAAGATACCGCTCCAGCCTTGGGTCATAGAAACTACGACAACGCCCACCTGCCTGGCGGGCCATCTCATAAACTATGGCCTGTTCACCAGCCTCAAGGACCGCTATCGCACATGCTAGGCCTGCAAGACCTGCTCCAATCACGTGCACTGTCATTTGTTACAAAGATCCGCTGATTGTAGGACTTTGAAAGCGCATGAACACCAACCGTAGTTTTCCATTCAGTATTGCTCAGTCTTGCAGCAGGTGTTCCTCTCTACCTGCTCTGCTAGAGTAGAGGAGCCTCATCAGAGCTCTAGGGGTTCCCTGCAGACCAGAGTGGACAAGCCAGAGATAGGGTCACGCATGGTCTAAGCATTACATCAGAAGCTCAGAGAAAAAAAGCAACCTGTACACGGGTGAATGCAGCACCATTGCGTCGTACTGTTCTGATCCTCTATAACCTCTCGCAGCAAGCTCACTCGGAGGGGATTCAACATGGCAGTTGAAACACCACTTTGTAATTTTGGCTGGCAGGCAATTGATTTTAGGTTAAGAGGTACAGACGACAGAGTTTACAGTCTAGCGGATGTACGTGGGGCAAAGGGTACACTCGTCATGTTCATTTGCAATCACTGCCCCTATGTGCGGGCTGTCATTAGCCGTATTGTCCGGGATGTACGCGCACTTCAGGCGTCAGGCATTGGGGCCATTGCTATCATGGCGAATGATACCATCCAGTACCCAGAAGATTCTTTTGCGAACATGAAGATCTTTGCTCACCAGCACAATATCCCGTTTCCTTATGTCATTGACGAGACACAGGAAACGGCACGGGCTTACGGAGCAGTTTGCACACCGGAGTTCTTCGGATTCAACCAAGAGATGAAACTGCAATACCGTGGACGCCTTGATGCCTCACGCAAAGAAGAGGGTCCACTAGATCTGCGCCGGGATCTGTTTGAGGCTATGCGAGCAATAGCTGAGACTGGTTGCGGTCCACATGAGCAATTTCCTAGTATGGGATGTGCCATTAAATGGCTGGCGTGAGGTATCTGGTTGAAGTTGAGCCGGCGGGCAGCGGAGTGCGCTAGCGCACCCACTGATGGTGGGAGGTATCTGGAGGTATCTCCCATCTCCACTCTCTCTCAGCGGGTCGCGTTCAATTCTTTGGCAGCCGACTGCAGATACCGTCGAAGGATTCAAGCTTGCCAATGGGGCCAAGAGCGGCAAATGTCAGCGGGCTGTGCAGAATCCGGTGGGCCAGTTGAGTCACTGCCGCACTGTCCGCAGCTTCCACCCGCGCGACTGCTTCCTGCACTGAAATGGGTCGACCATAGACTAAGAGCTGTCGGGCTAGCTGTTCACACCGCGAACCACTGCTTTCCAACGCCATGAGTAATCCAGCCCTGACCTGAGCTTGCGCTCGGCGGATTTCCGTTTCAGTAGCCCTAGCCGTCAGCTTGACAAGCTCCTGACACAGCACTGGGATCAGTTCTACAACATCTTCCTCACCAGTCCCAACATAAATGCCGAATAAACCAGAATCCTGGTAAGGTACGGTAAACGACGAAACCGCATACGCCAGACCCCGTTTCTCGCGTACTTCCTGGAACAGCCGGGACGACATCCCTCCACCTATCAGTGCTGAGAGGACAGAGGCCGTATAGAAATCTGGGTCGTTATAAGCAACCCCATTGAATCCTAAAACGATATGTACCTGTTCTAGATCACGTTCCTCGCGCCAGTCGCCACCAGTGTAACGCGCTGCTTCTGCAACGCCTGGCTGGTGCGGCGGCAACTCAGTGAATGCCTGGTCTGCGAGCCTGACGAGCTGGTCATGGTCGACCCGCCCAGCAGCTGCCAGCACCATGCGTCGAGCCGAATAGTGGGCCCTCATAAAATCAGCAACGACCTCAGAATTCATCGACCGTACCATCTCAGCCCGTCCCAACACTGACCTTCCTAAGGCCTGATCTGGATAAGCGGCTAACTGGAAATAATCGAATATAATATCATCCGGCGTATCAAGGGTCTGATTGATCTCTTGCACCACTACTTGCTGTTCTCTGCGTAAATCTTCCTGATCTAGGAGAGAGTTTTGCAGTACGTCTGCGACTATATCGATAGCAAGAGCAGTATCTTCTCGCAGGACCTTGGCATAGTAGGCTGTATGCTCGCGACACGTATAGGCATTGAGCTGCCCACCTACGTTGTCTACTGCAACTGCTATATCAAGCGCACTACGTTTACGTGTTCCCTTAAAAGCCATATGTTCTAAAAGATGCGAAATCCCATTGCGGTCCGCTGGTTCGTGTCGAGTCCCGACATCCACCCATACACCGAGAGACACCGTTTCGATCGTTTCCATACGATCGGTGGCAATACGCATACCATTCTCAAGAGTGGTCATTTCTATGGTCATGTGGACCGTCACCTCCTTGCATGAAGGCGAATGTATTGCTGGACTACTGCCAAGTCAGCTGGCAGAACAATGAATCGCTCCTCACAGACAAACAGATTGTCTAAGTGAGCCGGCAAGACGGCCTCCTGGCCAGTCGCCTCCCGAGTCGCCAGAGGGAACTTTGCCGGATGGGCAGTAGAAAGCGTGATGACCGGCATTTCAGACCTTACCAAGCTTGCACGCGCCGCAGCAATGCCAATGGCCGTGTGGGGGTCCACAAGTGCACCGGTCGTAGTGTAAACCTCAGCCATGGTAGCCTTGGTCTCATCATCGTTCAAGGCAAAGCCACAAAATAAATCGCGAATTTCCTGTTTGCAGTTGTTAGCAACAGAAAAGACGCCTGTCTCTTGGAACTGTGTCATCAACCGTTCGACTATTGCTCCGTCTCGATTGTACATTTCGAATAACAGCCTTTCGAAATTTGATGACACCTGGATGTCCATGCTAGGACTCAAAGTCGGTACGACTGGCCGGACCGACATGGTGCCAGTTGCGAAAAACCGGGTAAGAATATCGTTACAATTTGAGCCAATGACGAACCGACTCACTGGCAAACCCATGGCCCGTGCCACATAGCCAGCAAAAACGTTCCCGAAGTTACCAGTTGGTACTGCAAACGCAATCTGCCGACTGCACCCCCCAATAGCAAGGGCAGACCAGAAATAGTATACCACCTGTGCTATGAGTCTTCCCCAGTTTATAGAGTTCACTGCTGACAGATTCATAGATTCGCGAAAGGGCACATCGTTCAATAGCCTCTTCACAAGGGCTTGGCAATCATCGAATGTTCCTGTAACAGCAATGTTATGGATGTTGTCTGCCTGGACGGTAGTCATCTGTCGCCGCTGCACCGACGATACTCGTTCGTGCGGATGAAGGACAAAGACATCTACAGCCGCGCGATCCCGGAAAGCCTCAATAGCAGCGGAACCAGTGTCGCCTGATGTAGCTCCCACGAGCACTACCCGCTTGCCACTCTGCTGCAGGATATGATCGAACAGAGGCCCGAGAAATTGCAGGGCGTAATCTTTGAAGGCTAAGGTTGGACCATGAAACAGCTCACACACCCACCCATTACAGTCAAGCTGCTTCAGGGGCGCTACAGCAGGATGTCTGAAATTCTTACAGCCATTCCATACTATATCAGCCAGTTCGCTCTCAGTCAATGTCGTGCCAATAAATGGCCGGATCACACGGATTGCCAGTTCTGGATACGAGAGACGACTCAGGGTGAGCAATTCCTCTTTGCAGAAGACTGGCCACAGTTCCGGTACATATAAACCACCATCACGGGCCAGCCCAGTAAGCAGGACATCCTCGAAGGTCAGGGCCGGGGCTAGACCACGAGTACTCACATACCGCAAAACACGCCCCCACAGAACCACACTATGTGCTACGTTTTCGTTGCAACAGAATGACACAGTCTGTACCCAGCTGGCAACAGGGGTTTACGGGTGACAATGGAGGTGCAGCACGCTAGGGATGGATTTCAGAGAGAATCCGTGTATATTTCTGTGGTACCGCGGCCTGAAAAGTACGTCGTCCAGTGATGTCTAGCCAGTGAGGAAGAAGTGGTAGAGTCCGTGTGCGGAAAAGACTTGAAATTTTCTGGACTTTTCAAAGCATACATACAGAGGATATGCAAGCAGTGAAGGGCGGGTTTCTGCCCTCTCTCGTCATTGCAGGGACGACACTTGGCCTTATGATCATCTGGATTCTGTCTGGCTTGATCAGCGGGGACACCAGGTCCACGATAGCGCCTGCTGATAGGACAGAGAAAGCACACTCTATAGTACAACAGGTGCGTGTGCGTACAATAGTAGCAGAAACACCAGTAACAACCATTAATATTAGTGGTCAAACGCATACTAATCGTTCTGTCGTAGTCAAAGCAGCAACGGCAGGACAGGTTGCAGAAGTTTTAGTTGAGAAAGGCGAATGGGTAGCCCCTGGCCAGCTCTTGGTACGTTTGAAGGAAGAAGAGCGTCCTGCCAGGCTAGCTGAGGCACGTGCCCTGGTCCACCGGCGAGAGGTTGAATACGAAGCGGCTAAAGCCCTGGAGCAGAAAGCCTTTGCCTCCCGTATTCGCCTAGCTGAAGCTCAAGCGACACTGAACGCGGCTAGGGCGCAACTAGCCCACGTCCAGGTTGACCTAGATCGCACCCGTCTGCGCGCCCCTTTTGCTGGCGTCGTCGAGTCGTGCCCAGTTGCAATAGGAGACTTCATTGTTGTCGGGGGGACAATCGCCACGGTCGTTGACATGAAGAAGGTCGTAGTAGCAGCTGCGGTGACCGAGAGGGATGTGGCGATGATCACTCCTGGCTCAGTCGCTGAAACAGTGCTGAGCAATGGCCAGCGTCTGGCGGGTCTGGTTTCATACATATCTAAAGTAGCAAATACGTCTACAAGAACTTTTCCGGTCGAGCTATCGATCGCCAATGACACAGGCACCGTGCTGGTTGGACTCACTGCTGAACTCTATTTGCCACGGCAGCGGCGCTCTTTGCATGCGATTCCACCTTCAGCTCTGACATTTGATGACAAAACCGGCCATGTCGGGATCAAAGCTGTAACAAGCTCCTCCTCCGCTCTGGTTACCTTTTTCCCAGTTTCCATCGTGACTAGCGCTACCAATGGCATGCTGTGGGTCGCTGGGGCGGCGTTATGTATACCTCCAGTTGTACATCTCATTGTCGTTGGCCAGGAATTTGTCACAGTAGGCCAACAAGTTCAAGCTGTGCCGGAAGCGGCTCTAGAATCAGGGTCTCCTGGATGAATCTCATTGAGAGTGTCATAGGCCACGCTCGTACCGTGGTGACGACTCTGATCCTGATCCTGCTAGCTGGAACATTTGCCTTTCTCGATATCCCGAAGGAGGCTCAGCCAGATATCAACATCCCTATCCTCTACATCGTGATACCGCATGATGGTATCTCGCCAGCTGATGCGGAGCGGCTGTTAATCCGACCCATGGAAACTGAACTGCGTGCTGTCGAGAGTATTAAGGAAATGCGTGCGACTGCCTTTGAAGGTGGGGCTCATGTACTACTCGAGTTCGAGGCTGGGTTCGATGCTGATCAAGCTCTAGTGGACGTGCGTGAGAAGGTCAACCGTGCCAAACCGAGACTACCTACTGGCACAGATGAGCCAGCTGTACATGAAGTGAATTTTGGTCTTTTCCCTGTTGTCACTGTGACTCTCTCTGGTGATGTACCGGAACGGACTCTGCTGAGACTCGCCCGCGACCTAGAAAAGGTTATTGAACGCTTACCGCCGGTACTCTCCGTACGTGTTGGTGGTGACCGTGACCAGCAGATTGAAATTATTATAGACCCATCTGTGGTAGAAAGTTATGGCTTATCAGCGCATACGCTCAGTCAATTGCTCACACGCAACAACAGGTTGATAGCTGCTGGTGCTCTCGACACAGGCAACGGCAGATTTGCGGTGAAAGTGCCGGGTCTGCTGGAATCTGTCGAGGATATTATGGAATTACCCGTGCAAGTAGCGAATAACGCCGTAGTCAAGGTGAGAGATATTGCTAGTGTCCACAAGACTTTCAAGGATGGAGAAGGTTTCGCCCGTATTAACGGCAAGCCAGCGGTGACACTCGAAGTATCAAAGAGGATTGGCCAAAACGTCATAGAGACTGTTGAGAAAGTACGCACTTTGGTTGCTGAAGAGCAAAAAAGATGGCCACCTGGAGTACGCGTTGATCTCTTGCAGGATCAATCTGTCCATATTCGTGAGATGTTACATGATCTTCAAAATAGTATTTTTTTCGCCATAATACTTGTTATGGTAGTAGTTATGGCTACGCTGGGACCGCGGTCTGGACTCATTGTGAGCGTGGCTATTCCAGGCTCCTTCTTGCTTGCTATCCTATTTTTAGCCATTACCGGTCTGACCATAAATGTTGTGGTGCTCTTCAGTCTTATTTTGGCAGTGGGCATGCTGGTAGATGGAGCTGTGATCATCACGGAATATGCCGATCGCAAGATGGCCGAGGGTCTGCCTCGCCAGGCCGCCTATGCGCTGTCGTCACGACTCATGGCAAGGCCAGTGTTATCTTCAACCGCAACGACAGTTGCCGCTTTCTTACCACTCCTGTTCTGGACTGGAGTCGTCGGTGAATTTATGAAATACCTACCCATTACTCTCACCGCGACTCTGGTAGCATCTCTGCTCATGGCACTGGTATTCGTGCCGACCGTTGGAGCTCTGGTTGGCAAGCGTCGCTCTGCTCACCCGGATGTCTTGCGGGCTGTTGCCAACATAGAACATGGTGGCAATATGCTGACCATGACAGGCTTCACTGGTTGGTACGCGCGTCTGCTTCATCATGCCTTATATCACCCTTTATTTGTGTTATTGTCTACACTTATGCTTTTAATAGGAGTACAAGGAGTCTATTGGACCTTCGGCCGTGGTGTCCAGTTCTTCCCAGAGATTGAGCCTACCAGTGCTGTTCTCTATGTCCACGCCCGTGGCAATCTGGCAACAGCTGAGAAAGATCTCTTAATACGCGAGATTGAAGAACGAGTTTTAGCCATGGAGCAGCACGAATTCCGCGTCATCTATGCTCTGTCTGGCAGAGAGCCAGGGTTTACAGAAGTGGCAGAGGACGTCATCGGCAAAGTCAGTCTGGAATTTGCTGACTGGCAGCAGCGCCGCCCCGCTGATGTCATTCTCGAGGAGGTGCGCCGTCGTACAGCTACTCTGCCTGGTATCGGCATTGAAGTACGCAAAAACAGAGATGGTCCACCGGTAGGCAAACCTGTACAGATTCAGCTCTCCGCAGAGGATTTTGATCTATTATTAGGAGCAGTTGAGACCGTGCGCTACGGTATGGAAACCCTTGGCGGTTTCACTGATATCGAAGATAACCGTCCTGCACCGGGGATTGAATGGCGGTTAACGGTGAATCGGGCACAAGCCGCCAAGTACGGGGTGGATGTGGTTGCCGTAGGTGACATGGTTAGTATGGTGACCCGTGGCCTGAAATTCACAGATTACCGACCTGAGGATAGCGACAAGGCAGTAGACATTGTTGCCCGTTTCTCGGAGATCTATCGTACCATCCCGCAGCTTGATCGATTACGAGTCAGCACAGCCACAGGGGCAATACCGCTGTCGTCGTTTGTAGAATGTCGCGCAGAGCCTAAAACCGGCTTGTTACACCGTGTCAATGGCCAACGGGCACTAACAGTACGGGCTGATGTGCTGCCTGGGATACTTGTTGATGAGAGAGTACACGCTTTACAAGTATGGTTAAAAACTATCAATTTAGATCAGAATATTATAATACAATTTCGAGGTGAAAGTGAAGAGCAAGACAAATCAAAAGCTTTTCTGTTAAAAGCCTTTTTTGTTGCTCTTTTCTTGATTGCTATTATTTTACTTGCTGAATTTAATAGTTTTTATTCAATGTTATTGATCTTATCTGCTGTGATATTTTCAACTATTGGTGTTATGTTAGGACTTTTATTTTTCAACCAGCCTTTTGGTGTGATCATGGGGGGGATTAGTATTCTCGCTCTGGCTGGGGTGGTCGTCAATAACAACATCGTGCTCCTGGATACCTATGACCGGCTGCAGCGCACATTTAATCCACACGAAGCAGCCTTGCGCACCGGAGTACAACGTTTGCGTCCTGTGCTATTAACTGCTTCTACTGCTGTACTCGGCTTGTTGCCGATGATGTTTGGTATCAACATCGATTTTGTTGAACGGTCAGTCAGTATCGGCGCGCCGTCCATGCAGTGGTGGGTGCAGCTGTCAACGGCCATAGTATTTGGGTTAAGCTTTGCTACAGTTTTAACCCTGATCGTCACACCATCCGCTCTGATGCTCAAGACCAGAAGGAGAGAGTGATAGCCCAGAGAGGCCAAGCGATGTACTCGAAGCTCGTACAGTCACTTTTGATAGTCCATACACATAACATAACAAATGCTTTTTGCATACGTGACAATGATCACCGCTGCTGCAGGGCGGGTTACAGCATTGCAGCTCTTAGCTGGCGGTTCATCATAGCTGTATCATAGCTGTACGCCTGCGTTCTTCATCAGGAGGGATGAATCTTCAGTTGTTTAACATTTTGATTTATTGTGCGCAAAGTAACCTCAAGTAACCTTGTGGGGGGACCGCAGGATGACTTCCTCTGGACACGACGCGTTTAGTTTGGCCTTGCCGCCTATCTGTTGGTAGGGTCAAAATAGTTAACATGAGGCAAGGGAGTAGAAAGGGTCCTTTCATACGTGTCGTGCCCTTAGGGGACGGACGGCCACGTCTTGTCTGCGGGGCATGTGGCTACGTTGCTTACGAAAATCCCAAGATTATCGTTGGGGCCGTATGTACGTGGAAGGGGCAATACCTCCTGTGTCGGCGGGCGATCGAGCCCCGGCGCAATTATTGGACTATGCCAGCTGGCTACCTGGAAATGTCCGAAACCGCTGAACACGGAGCGCGGCGCGAGATCTGGGAGGAAGCTAGAGCTCGTGTAGAGCTCGATGCCCTTTTAGCCATTTATAGCCTACCGCATATCAGTCAGGTTCACCTGATCTATCGTGCACCGATGTTAACAGCAGAGTGCACCCCAGGGACAGAGAGCCTTGAAGTGCGGCTGTTCCGGTGGGAGGAAATCCCGTGGGCCGCACTAGCTTATCCTAATGTTGCCTGGTCGCTGCATTATCATCGGGAACTTGTTGGTCGCGCCGACTTTGCCCCACGTGGTATCCCTGCGGGAGCCGTCTAGTGCGATTAGACCTTTCGGAAGCGAGATTGTCTCTTGCCTCGCCTCCCTCCTTAGTCTCTTTTGAGATCTTCCCTGACTGTGCAGTCGGAGAGGATCGTAGTGGGGTCTTGTCATAGATGACAGAGAAGGCCATGATGATGGTGTGGTGCGATTTTTGCTACGGGGAGTAGCTCAGCCTGGTAGAGCATGGCGTTTGGGACGCCAGGGTCGCAGGTTCAAATCCTGTCTCCCCGACCACTATCCGTTTTCGTTGACTATTCTATTTTGATTTTCTTGTGAAAATATAAAAGAACGGCGTTGACATGCTGATCATGGCCATAGATAGTGCAAGTCATGGGTGTTCTGTTGCCGTGTGGCAGGATGGAACGGTACTAGCGAGCTGTGATCAAAGCCTGCCTGAGAGGCAGGCAGAAATACTGGTGCCCATGGTCCAAGCAGTACTGGACAAGGCAAGGCTTTCGTTCGCGGACATAGATCTGTTTGCGGTCACAGTGGGACCAGGCTCTTTTACTGGTGTGCGTGTAGGCTTAGCTACAGCCAGGGGGCTAGGTTTAGCTGCAGCACGTCCTGTAGCAGGAGTGACGACTACTGAAACAGTAGCCTGGATTGCTCGATCAGACAACCGCATCAACAATGATCCCAATCACTGTATCGTTGTGATACTAGATACACGTCGTGCTGATTTCTATGTTCAGTCTTTTCTTCTGGAAGACAGATTACCGTCGCCGCTCTGTCCTGTGCAAACACTGGCCCTTACAGCTGTAAGAGATTTTTTAGCAGACCTGCCACCACTAGCGACTGTTGTGAGCAACAATATTACCCGGCTGACCGCTTACCTACCTACGACTATTCCAGTTGTGAGTGGAATACGTCCCCAAGCATGGGCCGCAGCTGCCGTTGCCGCTGCTCGGGAAAGCACTGGCCGGCTGGCAGCTGAACCGCTGTATTTGGCACCTGCTATGACCATGGCACCTGCGAAAGGGCATCTATGATTGCCACTCTCTTACCGCTGATGCCATGGCGTGCTGCTGTAGCCGCAGCCATACAAGCTCAATGTTTCAATGTGACTTGGGAGCCATCTAGTATGGCTCGTATACTCGCTATGCCGGGTACATTCGGCTGGCTAGCGATGCGGCAATGTGATCAGGACCATGATGCTGTCCAGCCGATAGGCCTAATCGTAGGCCGCTCCATTCTAGGGGAAACTGAGATCCTAGTGATGGGAGTGATCCCACAGGCACGTCGACTTGGTCTGGGCTGTTTACTGCTTAAAACTCTCCAGAGGATGACCACTGGAAAAAAAATTTTTCTGGAGGTAGCTATTGATAATGTAGCAGCCCTTGCCCTCTATAGGAAACTTGGCTTCAAACAGGTCGGACGACGTCTGAACTACTATCAGCGTGTTGATGGTACAAACGTTGATGCCCTAATCTTGCAGAGCCTTGACGTATCGCCTCATGATGGATGCGACGTGGATGCGTGCGCTGCTGCTGCAGAAGAGATGCCCCTCTCTCAGAGAGGCTGTCAAAGGCGTGGCGAGAATGGGGCAAGCTAAGGCTAAGCTAACAGCCTTACATCGTTACGAGCCCTAAAAACCCACCACCTTACTTACAAGAGCTTCCCAGAGCCTTGATGACAAGGAACTTATGGGTTGTGCTACTCTGTTGTGGTTGATCACATTCTTGTCTCAGCTCTATGACCTTGTGCCCCAATGCAGCAATAGATCTAGGAACATTTGCAAGAGGCTCTGCTCCTTGCAGATGGAGCTCACAGATTTGACCAGGTTGCATACGCTCTATCATGAGCTTCATTTTGATAAAGGTCATTGGACACAAATCTTGCGTGATATCGAGATAGTAGTGTGGCTTCTCAAGCATCTATGACTTCCTCGTTTTGCATGAGGACAATTGATTCATTATTGCTTTCTAAAGCAGTGAAAATTATACAAAATGATCGACCTCTAAAAGAGGGAATATTAAATGGCAGAAGAAAACACCCCTAGTGAATTGTTATCTCTAACAACAGAAATAGTTGCCGCACATGTGACCAACAATACAGTACCACTGCATGATTTACCACGATTGATCAATGATGTGTATAGAACCCTTTCCAATGTCGGCCATCCTCTTCTACAGGAGGATTGTCTTCAGGCTGCAGTCCCTATCAAAAAATCAGTCACATCTGATTACATTGTCTGCCTTGAAGATGGCAAGAAGCTAAAAATGCTCAAACGCCACCTCAAGACAGCCTATAACATGACACCTGAAGAATACCGTGAACGATGGCAATTACCGCCTGATTATCCCATGGTGGCTCCAAGCTACGCCAGACACCGTAGTGTCTTAGCCAAAAAAATCGGCTTAGGTACTCAAGCGCATAAAAAACAGAAAAAAACCTGTGGCCGATCTGACGATTATTGTCGTTAGCTATTTGAGCAGATATCGCACGCCAGTTATCCTCTTTGCGGCGGCTGACGAGCCAAGCCGCAGCACGAATCCCCGCACTCCGTAAAGACAAGGAAGCCCGAATGCCCGGCGGCAGCCTATACGTTGGGTCACGCCACTGCACTGCCTTCACAAGGCTGCCGCATGAAAGCGGCAGCAAAATATAGGGGAATAGAATTGTAAGGATCTTTATAATATTATCCAGAGCATATATTTATGCCTTGGATTGTCTAGTGAAGACTATCTAAATAGGCAATAACATCAGCAAGTTGCTTGTCATCTAATCTTTGCGGAGTCATTCCCCGCCCTTTTTTCCCAGTCATCTCTTCAAGGAATTTGCTGGCGTCGACGATGTATCTAGTGAGGTGAGTCGCGTCCCAAACTGTGCCCTTCTCTGCACAAGCCCGCATACCAGGCGAATAGCGCGGAAAGTCACTACTCCCGCACGTGCGTCCCACTACCCCGAACAGATTGGGACCTACCCTATGTTGGCCACCCTTCTCGGCCGTATGACAGGACTTACAACGGGCAAACACCTTCTTGCCGATGGCCGCATCTCCCTCGGCCCAGCTATGACCGGGACTCATGACTAAGGCAATGGCCGCGGCTAAACTCGCGGTGAACAACTTGCTCATTTTCATTGCTGAATCTCCTGCAGGTGATCGGCAGATCATCAACTGTAGTTATCATCGACGAAATGTAGCTGATTGCAACTATCCTGTTGACGTGGCATTATATGTCACATGTAAAGTGTGTGACAGCAAAGAAAACAAGCGCCTTTCAGTCCCTCTGTGTCTCGTAGGCTGTCCTGAGTGTGATGGACACTGCTGTCCTACCAGGATTAGAACAGCTAAGCTAGTCGCCAACCCCTTGGCTGTGGTGCACTCCTGAGGAATGTCTAGCGAGAGGATGGGCCAGTATCGCAAGTATAGTGAGTGTCGGGTTAAGTGTTTCCCGATCAGGGCAAACCCATTGTAGGGAAGTGTGTGTAGCAACCACTATCTAGGTGTTGGCAGAGCCAGACAGATATGGTACTTGACCAGCACTACAGCAGTGCCGCTGGGTGGCTGATTGCAGAACGGGGGTGCGCAGCTTGGGAACTCAAAACGCAGATGACCACTACTGGTGATTTCTTTCTCTCAGGAGTGGAAAAGAACCTAGCGGAAGAATATCTACACAGAGATCAGCAGGAATCAGGAGTATGCAAAAGCAAGAGAAGAAAATAGCCGGCGAGGCCGCAGCAGCTCTGGTGGAAGCAGGTATGGTTCTAGGGCTGGGCACAGGTTCCACAGTCACCTTTTTCTTAGAGGCCCTAAGCAAGAAGATTCAGCAGGGGATGAAGGTGCGTGGTGTGCCGACGTCGGACTGGACTGCCACGTTGTGTCGTCCGCTCGGCATCGAGTTGCTCGATATTCATTCTGTGGACAGACTGGATCTTACTGTCGACGGCGCTGACGAGATTGACCATAAATTCCGTATGATTAAAGGCGGCGGTGGCGCATTGCTGCGGGAAAAGATCATTGCAGAGATTTCTGAGAGGGTAGTCATTATCGTTGATTCTACTAAACTAGTCGATCTTCTTGGTATATTCCCTCTTCCAGTAGAAGTTATTCGATTCGGGTACAAGCATGTCCAGAGTCGATTGGCTGACATGGGTATCGTAGCGACTCTGCGCTTCAGCGGAGGCAAGCCATACATTACAGACAATGGCCATTACATCCTGGATTGTCCTACTGGTTTGATTCACGAACCAGAGTTACTCTCCTCTCAGTTGAAAGCTGTGACTGGAGTTGTCGATAGTGGCTTATTCACGAACCATTGTCATACCTTAATTCTGGGCAAGGAAGACACAGTCATACTTCGTTCTAAAGATTCTTGATTTAAAGAATCATTGATTTTTAGTTATACAGCTATTTTAGACTGTGTCGTATTTTTGATTTTTTGTGTGAATTTTCCACTCTTTCATCACTTGAGACACCTCTAGGAAGAGAGTCAGCGGCGGTCGCCGCCCGCCTACTCTCCCTATTGATAATTAGCCGGAAGGCTACAGCGGGCCCCTGGACCAATGACGACGATGGCTGGTGGCTGAAGGGTAGCAGCTGCAGTAGCAACCTGACTCAAGGAGGAAAACAACACCTGCTGACGGGGTGTCGTGGCCTCGCAGAGAACCGCTACTGGTTCATCAGCGGGAAGCCCAGCCGCAGACAAGCAGTGTGTAATTTCTCCTAGTTGGCGCAGAGCCATATAGAATACTAGAGTTTGTGCCCCTCTGACCAGAGCCCGCCAGTCGAGGGACGGCACGGCCCCATCCGGGCCTGTGCCTGTCATGAAGGTCACAGCCTGGTTATCACGCCCAGTGAGAGCCATACCAACTGCAGCTGGCCCAGCTATGCCTGACGTGAGGCCTGGTATGACGCGCGTCGGAATACCGGCCGCGCTCAATCCAGCTATTTCTTCTTGGCCGCGTCCGAACATAAAGGGATCACCGCCCTTGAGACGGAGAACACGATGCCCACGATGAGCCATGCTCACCAGCATGGTGGTGATATCCTTCTGCTGAGGCGATATACGGCCACTGCGCTTCCCTACATCATACCGTTCTACAGTCGGAGGAGCCAGAGCAAGAATCGATGATTCTACTAAGGCATCATGAACGATCACATCTGCTACGGTGAGTGCGTGAAGAGCGAGTACTGTCAGCAATCCTGGATCACCGGGACCCGCTCCTGTAAGCCAGACACTGCCGGGGGCAAAATCTGGCAGTGGCATGCCTGTGAGACCTATCATGGTCAATCTCTGTTCCTGTTACTAGAGGCATGTGTGCAGTGGTATTGTGTCCCTGCGGTACGCGCGCGTATGCATTAGTAATACAATGAAAATAGTAATATTATGCAAAGAGCATTACTGATTCAGTGTCAGTTAACCACTTCTGAATCTCTAGCCTCTTAGGATGAACATGGGCGGCATAGCGCATTGCTTGATCACCTTTCGATCCGTGTAGCTAGATGAGAATCTTCATTCTATCATTCTGGGTAACAGAATCATTAGGGTGCAGATCCCTGGAAGGACCTAGAACCGCACCATGATTGATCGGGACACGTCAGTATCGTCGAGTGAGGAATGCGCGCTATACTAGATTGGACAGGTTTCAACATGCTATCCTACCAGATAGGCTTATCATGAATCATAGCCGTTTTGATGTTGTTGCAATAGGTAATGCAATCATGGACGTGCTAGCATATGTGGATGATGCTTTTCTCACTACTCATGCTCTACGCAAGGGAACCATGCGCTTGATCGACGTTGATCAAGCTGATTACCTATATAACAATATGCAATCTACAATAGAATATTCTGGAGGATCTGCTGCTAACACTGCTGTTGGACTCGCAGCACTGGGGGGGCAAGCAGCTTTTATAGGCAAAGTGGCAGACGATCCATTGGGCCGAGCATTTTCCGATGAGATCAATTCCTGTGGCGTGCACTTCACGACAAGTTTGCTCCAAGGAGGCCCATCCACTGCCTACTGTCTGGTGCTCGTCACACCTGATGCCCAACGAACCATGAACACTTACCTCGGTGCTTGCCTCACCCTGCAACCGGATGATATCGACCTTGATCTAGTGCAAAGTGCCCAGATCACTTATCTGGAAGGCTACCAGTGGGATCTCCCTAGAGCTAAGGAGGTGATGCAAAGGGCCGCTCAAGCGGCCCTGGCAAGCGGAGGCAAGGTCGCCCTCTCACTGTCTGATTGCCTATGCGTAGACCGCCATAGGGCGGAGTTCCTCGATTGGGTACGCTATCATATAGATATCTTATTTGCTAATGAAATAGAAATCATGTCTCTCTATCAGGTATCTACTTTTGATGAAGCGTTACGCGCAGCACGGGAATATGGTACAACTGTCGCGCTTACGCGTGGTGAAAAAGGCTCGGTCATTGCCACGACAGATTCGGTTCATGTCATCTGTGCAGAGCCGGTGACTAGTATAGTTGATACTACCGGGGCTGGAGATCTCTTCGCTGCTGGGTTTCTGTATGGATTGACTCGTGATAGGCCCGCTGCCCTCTGTGCCCGCCTTGGCAGTCTCTGTGCTGCAGAGGTCATCAGCCATTTTGGCGTGCGCCCAATACAGTCTTTAGTAGATTTAGCAAAAATGCGTTTACCAGAATTGCGAGATCTATCTTGGTAAAACAAGATCTGTAAAGAAGATATAAAGATGGATGTTCGTAACGTTGCTATCATTGCCCATGTTGACCATGGCAAAACAACACTTGTCAGCAATCTTCTTAAACAAAGAAACAGCTTGCGCAACAGTCAACAGCTCTGGGAGCATGCCCTTGACTACAATGATCTTGAACGTGAACGCGGTATTACCATACTTGCCAAGTGTACCTCAGTGGATTGGCAAGGTGTGAAGATCAATATTATTGATACACCAGGTCATGCCGATCTCGGGGGAGAGGTAGAACGTATCCTGTCTATGGTGGACGGTGTAGTGGTATTGGTAGATGCCGCTGAAGGACCTCTGCCACAGACAAAATTCGTGGTTCAGAAGGCACTGGGCTTGCAATTTTGCCCCATTGTCATCATCAATAAGGTCGATCGGGCAGATGCTAGGCCTGACCAGGTTCACAATGATATTTTTGATTTGTTTGCTATGCTAGACGCTAATGATGCACAGCTCGATTTCCCGACGCTCTACGCATCTGGCCGCGACGGCTGGGCTGTGCAAAATCTCGAGAAGACAGAACGGAGGGATCTGACGCCCCTGTTGGATCTGATCCTCCGCCATGTCCCACCTCCAGCTTGCGACCAGACAGCCCCTTTTACCATGCTGGTGACAACACTGGAATACGATCCTTATTTAGGGCGGGTATTAAGCGGCCGCATTCATACCGGTGTGGTGCGAGTCAATATGCCGATCAAAGCTATAAGACGTGATAGGCCGGATTTGGAACAGGCACGGGCCGTGAAACTGCTGTCATTCCGTGGCCTTGACCGTGTGCCAGTTGCAGAAGTCGCGGCTGGTGACATCGTGGCCATTGCAGGCCTGGGGAAAGCCACAGTTTCTGACACTCTCTGTGCACTAGAAGTGACTTTTCCTCTGCCCGCCATACCAATTGATCCGCCAACGCTCGCCATGACGTTCTCCGTTAATGATAGTCCTCTAGCTGGTTGTGAGGGTGACAAAGTAACAAGCAGAATAATTCGTACCCGTCTGCAACGAGAGGCAGAAGGCAATATTGCCATCCGCGTTACCGAGAGCACCGACAGGGATACTTTCGAAGTCGCTGGTCGTGGGGAACTGCAGCTCGGTATCTTAATTGAAACCATGCGCCGTGAAGGATTTGAATTGTCCATTTCGCAGCCTCGTGTGCTGTTCATAACGGGGGCTGACGGGCTATTACACGAGCCTATCGAGGAGATTCTCATCGACGTTGACGATGAATTTGTTGGCGTGGTAGTGAAAAAAATGAATCGCCGCAAGGCGGAGTTAGCGAGTTTGAAGCCATCAGGCAGGGGTAGAGCCCGCCTTGTTTTCCATGCGCCGTCTCGTGGTCTCATTGGCTATCGCAGTGAGTTTCTGACGGATACTCGTGGTACTGGTATCATCAACCGTCTCTACCATGGCTATGCCCCCTACAAGGGTTGTATTGAGGGACGTCATGTGGGAGTTTTAGTCGCTGGTGCAAGTGGTCTCGCAGTGAGCTATGCGCTGTGGAATCTGGAGGAACGGGGGACTTTGTTTATTCATCCGGGTACGAGAGTCTACCAGGGCATGATCATCGGCGAGCACAGCCGGGGCGACGACCTAGAAGTGAATCCCTTACGCACTAAGCAGCTTACAAACTTCCGCGCTGCCAGCAGAGACGATTCTATCCGTCTCGTACCACCTAGACAGATGTCGCTAGAAGAAGCTTTAGCTTATATTGCGGAGGGAGAATTAGTTGAGGTGACACCGAAGAGCCTCCGGCTACGTAAGCGATACCTTGATCCGCGCGAACGGCGGCGTGCGGCGCGCATACAGAAGAAAAACCTATACTCATGAGATCGGTGCGGAATCTTGTTCACAGTCCTCAGTCACCTAGCAGCCAGATCAGTCGCCAACACCGTGATTCAATCTCAATCTCACTTCTTGCGCAAGCCTCTCTGCTCCAAGACGGGCAGTATACCTTTACTGCTTGAATCGGATGGGCTAGCAATAACTGCTGGGCGCGTGTCGGAACGGCCATGCTGGTGCTTTGTAATGGAAGAGAGAGAACAGAGCGCTACTAGGCGCCGCCCAAGAAGCCATAAGCGGGATCCATATATAATCTTAAGAGTTGCAGATATATGTCACTAATAACTAATGGACACATCGAGGGATTCCCGGCCGGGAATCCCTCTCTACCGGGGCAGCAACCAGTGCATGCCTTGCCTTCTGCCGTAACGGCATTCGATCGTTTCCAAGCTAGAATCAGTCCACGGCAGCCAGCTGTCTTCCTAGATTTTGATGGTACATTGACGCCCATTGTGCCACGACCAGACATGGCTCGTCTCTCTTGGGCAGCCCGTACTGCTGTTGCTGCTCTGGCTGAACGGTGTCTTGTGGCTATTGTCTCCGGCCGAGATCGTTTGGAGGTTGAGCATTTAGTAGGCCTACCGAATCTTATTTATGCTGGTAGTCATGGTTTTGATATCATATTGCCTGACGGACGGGTTCCTGAACATGGTGGTGTATTCCACGATCAGGCTTTGCTTGACCGCATGGTGGCTGTTCTCCGCCACAGACTAGCCTCTGTGCCTGGTAGCTTGATTGAACGCAAACGTTTTACTGTTGCCGTGCATAGCCGGCATGTACCCCCTGACCATGTTGAGACAGTTCAGGATGTGGTGAGTCAGCTGCTCAAAGCGGAACATCCGTATGTGAAACTGACTACGGGTAAGATGGTTTATGAACTCCAACCAAACTTAGATTGGGACAAGGGCAAAGCGGTGCTGTGGATCGTCACAGAACTCGGCCTCGATAAGAGTGATATCGTTCCCATTTTTTTTGGTGACGATGTCACTGATGAGCATGCCTTCTCAAGACTCAAGGGCCACGGACTGGGCGTCATCGTGGCAGGGGCTGCCGATCACGATCGGCTGACAACCGCAGACTTTCGTGTTGAAAATCCCGATGAAGTAATGACTGTCTTACAGTGTCTGCAGGCCTTGGCGCCAGGGCCTGAATGAAGGTTCAATCAGGTGGGGGTATAGCGGTGGGTATTGTCTTTGAAACTTCTTGTCTATAACATGAACAAAAACAGTTCCATCCCTGGAATAATCATCTCTCCATCTCACAGACACACCCGGTGGGATTCTTTCCGAGAGATGAGAGATGATAGTTGCAACAATAGCTTTTCGTACTTTGAGAGCCAAACGACTCTTGCTACTTTTTGTTTTGCCGCCGCTCGCTCAACCAGTCTGGCTGGTGTGGCCGTCTTCTCCCCGCCTAGTAGATCCTAGTAGATACACGGCTAGCAAGCGGTACAAGAAGTGGCCAGCATCTTGTGGCATCTTCCTTGAACGAGTTTTTGGGATGTTCTCTCAGAATCTAGATTCATCAATTGAGCAGAGCGGTCGCCAAACGCAGCTCATCCCTGGCATCCTGACTGGCATCCTGAGATTTTTACCGCGAGAATAGTGCGCTATAGATTAGCTTGCAAGATGCTCTGAGGCCTTGCTTGCAGGATAGCCCCTCATTCTCGCCTCTCTAGGCCTGGCATCATATGAGCATACAACGAATGACTAGACTCACTTTTTCCCATCCGGAGAGACGGATTCTTTGCTCAGGATGACAGAATCCGCTGGTTTCTAGACGCGCTAGATAGGTCTGATACGCCGCTTTCATCAGAACCGCTGCTCTGACCCGCCGGCGCGGGCACTCGGCTAACACCTGTTCTGCCGCTGCAAAATAGCGGCGGGCGATGGTTCCTAGAGCCGCACAGACTTCTGGCAACGCCGGATGCCTTAACATCTCTACTAAGGGTAGGTCATGGGCAATGCCGTGGGCTTCTAGAAGCTCGCGCGGCAGATATAACCGGCCACATGCAGCATCCTCAGAAAGGTCGCGTAGAATGTTGGTAAGTTGTAACGCCCGTCCCAGGGCATGGGATAAACGATCTCCCGACCCGGCTGGCAGACCAAATATCTGTACTGATAATCGACCAACGGCACTAGCCACTCGGTCACAGTATATATCCAGCGTTGCTAGTGACGGTGCCTGCAATGGTCCTTCCGCATCCATTTCCACACCATTGATGATCTCCGCGCAATCCTCGTAACGCAGGTTAAAACGGCGCACGGCTCCTGCTAGTGCCACAGCAATTGGGTGGCGTGGCTTATTACCCTCATAGAGTAAGGCCAATTCCTCCCGCCATAAGTTAAGACCGGCACGCCGTTCTGCTGGATCAGCAAGATCATCGGCAATATCGTCTACTGTCCGACAGAAGGCATAAACGGCGAACATAGCCTCGCGCTGTTCACGTCGCAGCAACGCCATAGCCCAGAAGAACGAGGTCTGTGCACGTCCTGCTACAGCCCGCATCGACTGCTGGTCTTTGGTGGCTGCACTAGCCACGGTGCGGCCCTTCCATTGTCCGCCATGGCCAAACCAAAACCGCAATGCAGAATCAGCCGTCATCGCGGTGTACAGGCATGCCGCGATTGGTAGGGCTATGCTCTCCCACACCGGACGACAGTACAAGCGTAGTGTTGGCCGATAAGCTACACCCATGAGTACCCACACAACTACACCTATTGCACTCATACTCCATACACCTGTGATAGCACCGACTACTAGGGCTGCTGGGCCTGCGAGATAGATCAGTCCCATGCCTAGTAAGACTCCTACCAGACGCAAGGTCTTATACTCGAGCTGAACAAAAGCTGTGCGAGTCACCATGGTCCAAATCCCCTTGAGGGAATCGTAAGAACGTAGACTGTGCACCGCTGCGCTTAAGCCGAGCCATATACTACTGCCCTGTGCTTTGATCAGCCGTGCTAGTGCACAATCGTCAATGACACGGTCACGAATCAGCACGAGATCCCCAGCCCTCCGTAGCGTGTCACGCCGTAGCAGCATACAACCACCAGCAGCTCCTGCTGTTGAGTCCACTGGATTATTAATGGCAGGAAATGGATAGAGTTTCTGAAAGAAGAATACAAACGCCGGGATCAGTAGCCGTTCCCACCTACTCGCACAGCGAAGCAGCGCCATCACAGAGACTAAGTCTTGCTTGTTCTTTTCCGCCTGACGGACTAAGGCCCGTAATACCCACGGTTCGTAGGCGATATCCGCATCTGTGAGCAGCACATAGTGTGCTTCTGGCATCAGCATGTCGGCTTGCTGCAGACCACAAGTTAATGCCCATAACTTGCCTGTCCACCCAGCTGGCACAGCAGCACTCTGAATCACTGTAAGTATTGGATAACCCTCTGTCTTTGCTGTAGCTTTGGCTATGGCCTGGGCTGTGACTGCCGTGCCATCATTGCTATGATCGTCCACTAATATCACCTGGAATTGGCCTTGATAGTCCTGTGCCAGTACCGTAGTGAGAGACTGATCAAGGATAGTCGCCTCATCACGAGCAGGGACAACAACCACTACCGCCGGCCAGCTCTCACCACCACCCGAGTCGGTTTCTAGATGCTGATCTGCTTTCCAGAAGCCTTGATGGAACAAGAGGAGCCACACCCAGATGCAACACGACACAATGGCCAGAGCCGTCAACATGACGCTCTAAGCGCTCCTCCCCCATAATAGCCACGCAGCATGAGCATAGGACACCCAACTCTCTGCTTTAGAACTCTCTCATCGGCTGTTGTATCGCCTTCGTCAAGGTCGCCAGCACACGTCGTTTCCCTTCCTTTCAGTAAACTGACCTCTTGAGCCCTGCAACATCATTATCTCAGTCCGGGGAGGGAGTGTCTCGTGTCAGCCGTGATGTGAATGCTTGTCTTTGAGTAGAAGACCTTTTCGTTCAAATCTTTTGGATCATGTATATCAAAGATCATTTGATCTTATAAAGAGCGAATACTATCGCATACAATACAAGAGATGCAAACTGTAGCAGGCGACTATACGAAGTTCTGCCTCCTGAACGAGGGGATTGAAGATAGTGGTGAAAAACCGTAGTATCAGCACCGGCTCTCGGAGCCGGCACCCGATAGGATGATTATAGGGCAGAATCACAACTGTCTGTTATTCGCATTCTCTTCTGCTGTAGACAAGAGATTCCGTGTAAAAAGAAAAGGAAAGAAGATAGAAAGGTACCTAGCACTAGGTACGTAGCGCGGTGATGTGTTATTGTCTACTGGAAAAAGTCATTACGGACGTAATACTTCTCACTAGATGATGTTATAGTGGTACAAGCGCACTAGACTCACATGAGTCCCATGTTTCCTCTCCGGGCGGATTGCTGCATGATTTGCGGTAGAATCTGGTTAGAGTTCGGCGATGTTGGTAGGAGATCAGCCAATGAGGTTATTGCGATGCTACGCTGGCGGAGGGAGAGGGATTCGAACCCTCGGCAGATTTTAGAATCTGCGACGGTTTAGCAAACCGCTGGTTTCAACCACTCACCCATCCCTCCCGTGAGACAACCGGAACTCTCATACTGTCATGGAGTTATTACTGTCAAGAGATTCTGGGTTCTCAAGACTCTTGTGACTATGAGAGTCACTGAAGAGGTGTATGATTCTGACAAGCCTCAAGTTTGGTAATCCCCATGCGCTGTCCTCTTAGAGCTAGCTAATCTTATAGCAAATCTGGATCTGAGATTCCCCGCGTCCTGCTGCAGACGGGCTATCAGATACAATGAGTTCTGAATCGATCATGCAAAAACTGTGTGAGAAGCAAAGGCCATGACGCCACTGCCATCGGTTAGCACCAAAGTGTTATCCTCGTCGGAAAAAGTAGGTGAGAAAGTAGATGTACCAGACCAAGCCGTTGCTCAGGCTAGAGTGCATACTCCTAGTATATCAGAGAACACACACGCGCTATGGCTCAAGGCTAGCGGCCGAAACGCCTGAGCGGATTCCTGTGGCCAACATATACCAACAGCCCGCACGGCTGCTTTAGCTTGGTTCTATTTGCCAGCGCCAACTCACCGCAGCTATTTGTATTCGCGTAGCCAGGGGAGAAACAACAGCAACAACATGCAAAATATGGGTATCCCTGAGTTCTTAAAGAGATTGCGAACAAAAACAACAGATAGGCTCAGGGGTCTTAACGCTGACGCAAGCGGAGGCTGTAAATCCTTCGCAGGCAGCAAATCTGCCACTCCAGGAAAGGATGTTTTTTGCCGTTGTCTGTGGCCTGCAGGAGAGGCTAACATGATTGCAGGTTGCTGGCATCCTAATTTAGAATTTAGGGTGGATGCTTCAATGGATGGAGAGACGATGACGCAGTCTGGTGGCGGCGACTCGAGAAATACACTCTACTGTTCGTTCTGTGGCAAGAGCCAGCACGAAGTTCGCAAGCTCATAGCCGGTCCGACGGTGTTCATTTGTGATGAATGCGTTGAACTGTGCATGGATATCATACGCGAAGAACACAGGACTCATCTTGTACGATCCCGTGATGGGGTGCCAACACCTCGCGAGATATGTCATGTCCTTGACGATTATGTCATAGGTCAGAAGCACGCTAAAAAGGTCTTATCCGTTGCTGTGCACAATCATTACAAACGGTTGGCGCATGGGGTGAAAGCCAACGATATTGAAATCGCTAAATCGAATATTCTACTGGTTGGGCCTACAGGATGTGGTAAGACATTACTGGCTCAAACCCTAGCACGCACCCTCGATGTGCCGTTTACCATGGCCGACGCAACTACGTTGACAGAAGCTGGCTACGTGGGCGAAGACGTGGAGAACATTATCCTCAAGCTACTACAGGCTGCAGATTATAACGTCGAGCGCGCTCAGAGGGGCATCGTTTATATCGACGAGATCGACAAGATCAGCCGTAAATCTGATAATCCGTCTATTACACGCGACGTTTCTGGCGAAGGGGTGCAACAAGCCCTGTTGAAGATCATGGAGGGAACAGTCGCCTCCGTGCCGCCGCAGGGTGGGCGTAAACATCCGCAGCAGGAATTTCTGCATGTAGATACCACGAATATCTTGTTCATCTGTGGGGGAGCCTTTTCAGGGTTGGAGAAGATCATCGCTCAACGGGGACGAGGCACTGCAATCGGCTTTAAGGCTGACGTGCGTGGGCCTGATGAACGCAAGACTGGTGAAATTCTGCGAGAGGTAGAGCCAGAAGATCTACTGAAGTATGGGCTGATTCCTGAATTTGTAGGGCGCCTGCCTGTTCTTGCGACTCTGGATGATCTCGATGAGGAAACATTGGTTGAGATCTTAACTCTTCCAAAGAATGCGTTAGTGAAGCAGTACCAGAGGCTGTTCGAGATGGAAGACGTTCACCTCAGATTCCACGAGGAGGCATTGCAGGCCATTGCACACAAGGCAATAGATCGTAAGACTGGTGCACGAGGGTTACGCTCGATCATGGAGGGCATTCTGCTTGAAACCATGTTCGACCTCCCAACCATGGATGGGACAGTCGAGGTGGTGGTCAACAGGGAGGTGGTGGAGAGTCGCGCTAAGCCGTTGTTGATCTACTCCTCCGATCGCCGGGAGGATATCAGTTCGGGTGCGTGAGCAGCGGGATGAGGCGGCGGTCACAGGTTAGGGTTATGCAATCAAGACTGGCTTGCCTGGCACTTGGGTGCACGGTGTGGCCGATTGTAACCGATGGACAGGGGAGAGTTCGCCTGCCCAAATTAAAGAGGTAGCCAAAGTGACAACCATACCCGGTCTCATCTTTCCCGTGTTGCCGCTGCGGGATATTATCGTCTTTCCACATATGGTCGTGCCATTGTTTGTCGGCCGCGAACGGTCAGTCCGCGCACTTGACGACGTGATGAAGAATGACAAGCAGATTTTACTAGTTGCTCAACGTAATGCTGCACAGGACGATCCTGTGACAGAAGACATCTATAGGGTTGGGGCTGTCTCAAGTATTCTGCAGCTTCTGAAACTGCCAGATGGCACTGTCAAGGTGCTAGTAGAAGGCGGACAGAGAGCCCGTATCATTAATTTCACTAATAATGAGTCCTTCTTTGAAGCCTATGCTGAATTAGTCGAAGAGCAAATTGGTAATGTGCAGGAATTGGAAGCTTTATCTCGGTCCGTCATCGCCCAGTTTGAACAGTATATAAAGCTCAATAAAAAAATTCCTCCTGAGGTGCTCATTTCGGTCAACCAGGTCGATGATCCAGCTAAGCTAGCTGACACGGTGGTCTCACATTTGGCTTTGAAGGTCGCTGATAAACAGGAGTTACTGGAAACAGAGATTGTTAGCGAACGACTGGAGCGAATCTATTCCTTCATGGAGTCAGAAATTGGTGTTCTGCAGGTAGAAAAGAAGATCCGCAATCGTGTCAAGCGGCAAATGGAAAAGACACAGAGGGAGTATTATTTAAATGAACAGCTAAAGGCAATTCAAAAAGAACTCGGGGAAGGCGAAGAAGGGCGCGATGAGGCATCGGAAATCGAAGAGCGCATTAATAAGACCCGTCTCTCCAAGGAGGCACGTGAGAAAGCCTTAGCAGAATTAAAAAAACTCAGGAATATGAGCCCAATGTCAGCTGAGGCGACAGTAGTACGCAATTATCTCGATTGGTTGTTATCTATCCCGTGGAAGAGACGTACCACCGTCAAACGTGATATTAAGCTGGCTAAGAAGATTCTAGACAGAGATCATTTTGGACTGGAGAAAGTCAAGGAGCGAATTCTCGAATACCTAGCTGTACAGCAACGGACAAAGAAGGTCAAAGGGTCTATCTTGTGCCTAGTTGGCCCTCCCGGAGTTGGTAAGACTTCGCTTGGCAAATCTATAGCCCAGGCGACTGGGCGCAATTTCGTCCGGGTTTCGTTAGGCGGTATGCGAGACGAAGCGGAAATCCGAGGGCATCGCCGAACCTACATTGGGTCTATGCCTGGCAAGATCATTCAGGGTATGAAGAAAGCGAAGACCTCTAATCCGCTGTTCCTTCTTGATGAGGTGGACAAGATAGGTGCTGACTGGCGTGGCGATCCCGCCTCTGCCTTACTAGAGGTGCTGGACCCTGAGCAGAATATTGCCTTCAATGATCATTACTTGGAGGTTGATTACGATCTCTCTGATGTGATGTTCGTCACCACAGCTAATACCCTACGCATGCCACAACCTTTACTAGATCGTATGGAAATTATCCGTCTCGCAGGTTATACAGAAAATGAGAAGATTGAGATCGCAACTCGCCATTTAATTCCAAAACAGACAGAGACTGCCGGTCTCAAGAAGGGGGAGTGGCACATAACGGAGGACGCTTTGCGGGACCTGTGTCGTTATTATACTCGTGAGGCTGGTGTGCGCAATCTTGAGCGTGAAATTGCTAATTTGACCCGCAAAGCGACTAAGGAAATCTTGATGAAGGGTCTCAAGCGGGTCATAGTAACGCGCAGAAACCTCGATCGTTATGCTGGTGTGCGCAAGCACCGGTATGGCGAGGCTGAATTGGAGAATTTAGTTGGCGTGACAACAGGACTGGCTTGGACCGAAGTTGGAGGGGAACTCTTGTCAATTGAAGCGGTCATTATGCCAGGCAAGGGGCATGCAACGCTCACCGGTCAGTTAGGGGATGTCATGAAAGAATCGATCCAGGCTGCCCGTTCCTATGTGCGATCACGTTCCATTCGCTTTGGCATTAAGCCAACATTGTTCGAAAGGCGTGATATCCATGTCCATGTGCCGGAGGGTGCGACGCCTAAGGACGGGCCATCGGCTGGTGTGGCTATGTGTACGTCCATTGTCTCTGCTCTAAGCGGTATTCCAGTGCGCAAGGATATTGCTATGACAGGCGAAATCACCCTGCGAGGACGTGTATTGCCAATTGGAGGATTGAAGGAAAAGTTGTTGGCCGCTATGCGCGGTGGGATCAAAATGGTTCTGATTCCGAAGGAAAATGAAAAGGATCTTGCAGAAATTCCGGAAAACGTCAGAAAAGGTTTGGATATTACTGTAGTATCCACAGTTGATGAAGTTTTAGAAAGAGCCCTTGTTACCCCTCTCGTAGCTATTGATTGGGTTGAACGCGATGCGGAAGATGTACAGCCTGTGTGTGAAAAAGATCCAGCCATGGAAAACCTAATCGTGACTCATTAGGTAGCGTACCGCCTCTAGCTGAAAATTCTTTTACGCTGCAAGGAGGCATCTTTTGGTGGCGTTCCGTTGATTTTTTGCCTGAATTATGTCACGCCTTGTTTCCTGGGGTATGGGACGCAATCTTCAGCGAGAAGAGAAGGCAGTCGGAAAAGGATATTGAACTGCCTAGATTCTCGTCTGTCTCTGGTTGGGTGCCTCAAGCGAGTTTGATAGCAGAGGGGGTGCAGGTGAATAAGAATGATCTTGTTGCTACAGTGGCGAACAGTAGTGGGTTGTCCAAGGTAGACGCATCGAAAGCCGTGGACGCTGTGTTTGACGCTATTGTCGCTGCCATGAAAATGGGCAATGAAGTGCGATTGGTTGGTTTCGGCACTTTCAATGTCACTGAACGCGCTGCAAGCGAGGGTAGGAATCCCCGTACTGGGGAAAAAATAACGATTCCAGCGTCACGCATGCCCAAGTTTAAACCAGGAAAACAATTAAAAGAGGCAATGAACTGAGTGACTGGCTGGCTGCTATCCAACAGCTGGCAGGGGGGCGATTAGCTCAGTAGGCAGAGCATCTCGTTTACACCGAGAGGGTCGGCGGTTCGAGTCCGTCATCGCCTACCAGACTAGAATCTCTCGCTCAGCGGAGGAGAAGGCGCTCGAGGGGATGAGGGGATTCAGTTTTTACTCCTGTCCACTAGGCGATTAGCCATTATCCATGGCATCATGTTTCGTAAACGCTTGCCTACGTCTTCAATGGGATGGTCAGCCCAGAGGCGACGATAAGCTTTGAAGGACGGTTGGCCAACACGGCATTCTGTCATCCAGTCATGCACGAAGCGACCAGATTGGATCTCTCCAAGAATCTGCCACATCACTTTTTTGGTCTTATCAGATGGTACGGCACGCGGGCCGGATACGTAATTGCCGTACTCCGCAGTGTTGGACACGGAATACAGCATGTTAGCTAGGCCACCCTCATAAATAAGATCTACAATGAGTTTCACTTCATGTACACATTCGAAATAAGCCATCTCTGGAGCATAACCAGCCTCAACCAAAGTCTCGAAACCAGCACGAATCAAGTTGGTTAGGCCGCCACACAGGACAGCTTGCTCACCAAATAGGTCCGTTTCACATTCCTCACGGAAGGTCGTTTCGATTACCCCGGCCCGGGTCCCGCCGATTGCTGAGGCATAGGACAAAGCTAATTCCATAGTATTGCCAGAGACGTTCTGTGCCACCGCCACTAAACATGGCACTCCTCCTCCCTTCAAATATTCAGCACGGACGGTATGCCCAGGCCCCTTGGGTGCGACCATAAACACGTCTAGGTCCTGGCGAGGCTCGATCAGATTAAAATGGATATTGAGGCCATGGGCAAAAGCGAGCGCTGCACCATTGCATAGATGGGGCTGGATATCTTGCTGGTAAAGGTCGGCTTGCAGTTCGTCAGGCGCCAGAATCATGAGCACATCGGCCCAATGCGCTGCGTCCGCTGGGCTCAGAAGAGTGAGATTCTCTGCCTGGACATTACCAATTGAGGCAGAGCCGGGACGAAGCGCCACGGCCACGTCTCTGACACCAGAATCCCGCAGGTTAAGAGCGTGGGCACGCCCCTGACTACCATAGCCGATGATAGCTACCTTTCGGCCCTTGATTAGATTGACGTCTGCATCACTATCATAATAGATACGCATGATGCTTGCTCTCCTCTTGCAATAACCCACAGACTCTATAAAGGCTTACTACCACGAGCAATAGCGACTATGCCCGTACGCGAAACGTCAATGAGCCCAACAGGCTCCATTAGATTGATGAAAGCATCCAGCTTGCCAGGATTCCCAACAATCTCAAATACGAAAGACTCATGGGTGCTGTCTACAACCCGAGCACGAAAAATACCAGCGATCTGTAGGGCTTCGCGTCGCGCTTCGCCTATGCTCTTGAGTTTCACGAGCGCCAGTTCACGTTCAACGTAGGGCCCCTCGGCAGTCAAATCTGATACTTTCCGCACAGGAACCAATCGGCGGAGTTGTGCCTTGATCTGCTCGATGATCATCGGTGTTCCAATGGTCACGATGGTGATCCGTGACAGCTTGTTACGAGGATTCACCTCTGCCACAGTCAGGCTTTCAATATTATAACCGCGCCCAGAAAACAGGCCGATCACCCGGGCGAGCACGCCAGCTTCATTGTCTACCAAAACAGCAATCGTGTGCCGTGCTTCCTGCTTTGTTGTCATTGTCATCTCGATTCAAATCAGGACCATTCCTTCCTCACTCTCTAGCTCCCGACCAACTTCGTCGTGAGCAGGCTCCAATAGGATTTCGTTGTGCGCTGCTCCTGCGGGGATCATAGGAAAGCAGTTTTCCGACGGATCCACGACAACATCAACAATAACCGGTCCTGGGATGTCAAGGGCGCTTCGGATAGCCTGGTCTAGCGCTGGAGCTTTGTCCACCTGCAACCCTGTCCAGCCAAAGGCATCAGCTAACTTTGTGAAATCTGGTAGTGTTGCTGAATAGCTTTCCGAGTATCGCCCACCGTACAATAGCTCTTGCCATTGCCGTACCATGCCCATGTAGCGGTTATTAATGACGAATACCTTAACGGGTAGGCGGTGCTGGAGAGCAGTGGCCATCTCCTGTATATTCATCATAATAGATGCCTCACCAGCTATATCAATCACAAGTGATTGAGGATGAGCAACTTGTACACCAATAGCTGCTGGAAGCCCAAATCCCATAGTACCAAGTCCACCTGATGTCATCCAGTGTCTCGGTTTGTCGAATCCGAAATGTTGGGCTGCCCACATTTGGTGTTGACCTACCTCAGTACACACGTAAACATCGCGTCCCCGCGTAGCCTCATACAAGCTGCGGATGACTCTTTGCGGCTTAATGACATGATCAGTTGTTTCAAATCTGAGGCACTGGAGACTGCGCCATGTCGCGATTTGCTTCCACCATGGTTTCAAGAGCGCACGATCTGGCCTTTGTGCTAGTCCCTGCCATTGTTGCAACATCTCCTCCAATACGTTGGCTACATCCCCAACTATGGGAATATCAACCATCACGTTCTTATTGATAGAAGAAGGATCTATATCGATATGCACCTTCTGCGATCCTGGTGAAAAGGCGGAGACTTTACCAGTGACACGATCATCAAAACGTGCGCCAATGCATAGCATCAGATCACAGTCATGCATAGCCATGTTCGCCTCGTAGGTCCCATGCATGCCAACCATACCCAGATAGTGGCAATCACTAGACGGTACCGCCCCAAGTCCCATGAGAGTCAGCGTGACTGGAAAGCCAGTGGTATGAACAAGCTGAATCAGTCGTTCTACCGCACATGGCCCTGAATTTATGACACCACCACCGCAGTAAAATAAAGGTCGGCGGGCCTGTGTCATAAGGTGTATGACCTCTGCAATGGCGGACGGATCCCCTCTAGTTTGGGGATGATAGGATTTATGGTGTACATCCTGAGGCGAGAGATAATAGCCGAACGCAGTCAGTACGTCCTTGGGTAGATCGACCAGCACAGGGCCCGGTCTGCCGCTGCGGGCTACGTGAAAAGCTTCATGTAGGGTGTAAGCCAATCTATTGACGTCTTTCACAAGGTAGTTGTGCTTCGTACATGCACGTGTTATCCCGGTGATATCAGCTTCTTGGAATGCATCATTGCCGATCAGATGTGTCGGCACCTGTCCCGTGAGGCAGACGATGGGTGTCGAATCCAGCAAAGCATCTGTCAGACCTGTGACTGTATTCGTTGCCCCTGGTCCAGATGTCACAAGTAGTACGCCGACTCTACCCGTAGAGCGAGCGTAGCCTTCGGCTGCATGAATCGCACCTTGCTCATGACGCACGAGCACATGACGCACCGCATTCTGCTGAAACAATTCATCGTAAAGTGGTAAAACGACGCCACCAGGATAGCCGAAAACAACATCTACACCCTGATCCATAAGTGCTTTGAGAAGAATCTGTGAGCCGTTCAATTGCTTCTGAATCATGGAAGCTCCTATCTATAGCGCCACGAAGCCAAGCATGTTCTCTTATAACTGTAGCGCGCTTTTGTTACCTCGGAATAGACTAAGAATAGATACACTATCAGTTAGCGTTTGCTAGCCAACAGAAAGTGGTGAATAAAGGAAAGAATCTCAATAGTCGAAGGATGATCGGCAAAATACCGATCAGGTACTGTCAAGGCGTCTTTGAGGCGATGACGAAACCATGTGCACTGACGCTTGGCATAGCGACGCGTGATTGTTTGCCCTGCGACGATAGCTTCTTCCAGAGTTAAACGGCCTCGTATATAGTTGGCCAACGCCGCTACACCCATTGCTTTCAGGATAGGACAACCTGGTGGCAGATTCCGTGCTAGCAAGTCTGCTACCTCCGTGACCACCCCCCCAGCAGCTACCATGTGCCAGAAGCGGCCGTCGCAGCTTGCATGCAGTACCGGTCGCGCCGGCATCAGCAGGAGGGAACAGAATCGCGCATATAGATTACCTGTTTTCATCTGCCACCAGTCAGAGAGAGAATAGCCTGTGGCTGCTATGACCTCCCATGCCCGTTGCAGGCGCTGTGTATCCAAAGGGTGCAGCCGTGCCGCCATAGCTGGATCGCGCATTGCTAGCCTAGTATGGAAGGCAGCGGGTCCAATGGCTGCCATCAAGGCACGTGTCTCAGCTTGCACAGCTACAGGTATCTCTGGCACAGGAGCCAGGCCGTGCTGCAGGACCTCTAGGTAAAGACCTGTGCCACCCACCACGATTGGCAGCCGTCCTGCCTGATGCGCTTCAGCCACTGCAGTACGTGCGAGGGAAAGCCAACGGGCTGCTGAACATTTTTCTGTCGCATCGAATATACTGTATAGCCTGTGTGGTACCTGCGCCATGTCAGTGGCACTAGGCTTAGCAGTGAGCAGAGACAGATCACGGTAAACCTGCATGCTGTCAGCGTTAATGACTGTGCCCTCAAACGCTTCAGCTACCACCAACGCCAAGGCCGACTTCCCGCACGCAGTCGGCCCTGCCACAATAATGATCGGTGGACGTATCGTATGGTCGTCAGCAAGGCGCTGCGCCGCAGGCGATAAAATTGGGGTTGCCGAAGCCGGGCTTACCATAGTGTAGCTCCTCGCCGCTGGTCGTACACACACGACCGCCGGCAGCATTGAGAATAGCGTGCCCAGCAGCGGTATCCCATTCCATAGTCTTGCCAAAACGCGGGTAGAAATCGGCCTTGCCTGCCGCCACTAGGCATAATTTCAGCGAACTGCTGGCACGGATAACGCATTGTGCCTGGCGACTGTGCAGAAATGCCTCGAGCAAAGCAGGATCTCCATGTGTGCGGCTGGCGACTACTACCACATCGTGAGCTGGTGGTACGCGGACGCAAATAGGATTCGCTATACCGGCTCTCTCTACCATAGCCGTGCCCTGCTTTACAGCAGCGTATAGGTGTTCATAGACTGGTACATATATCACTCCGAGCACTGGCCGCTGCTTCTGAATTAAGGCGATGTTAATAGTAAACTCGTCGTTGTGCTGGATGAAATCCTCTGTCCCATCAAGAGGATCCACAAGCCAGAACGGACTGTCTGGTGCCTCTAGCGGCCACCTGGCAGTTATAGATTCTTCGGCCACAACCGGAATATCGCATGTGAGTCGCTGCAGACCCTCGACAATGAGCCGTTCGGCTATCTGATCAGCCTCCGTCACTGGTGAATCGTCTGTTTTAGTCATTACAGAAAAAGCCGAGTGGTAAACTGATAAGACAGCCTCTCCGGCCTGACGCGCAAGATGGCGAACAGCCGGCAGAAAGACAGCAGGTGAGGGAAGACAGTGCATATCGGTTTTCACTCCCTTCCCTCTAGCCCTAGTACATCTTGCATCGAATACAGACCCGATTGGCGGTGCTCCCACAGCCACGATGCAGCCCGCATGGCACCACGCACGAAAATCCCCCGCGCGCTGGCCTTATGTGTCATCTCCACCCGTTCGCCATCAGCAATGAAGAGGACGGTATGCTCACCTATGACATCCCCTCCCCGTGCTACAGCGAAACCAATGTGACCCTTCTGACGCTGGCCGATATGGCCGTCGCGGGCGCGTTGCGCCGCGAGGTCCCTGCCACGCCCCAGAGCTGCAGCCCGTCCCAGTTCCAGGGCGGTGCCAGATGGCGCATCTACCTTGCTACGGTGATGCATCTCAAAAACTTCTATATCATAGCTGTCATCGAGAACGTGGCTCACCCGTTTGACAAGAGAGAATAGCACATTCATACCGAGACTCATGTTCGGAGAATAAAGCACAGGGGCATGCTGTGCTGCTGCTGCCAGAGCGGTGGTATGTTGCGACTCTAAACCAGTGGTGCCAACGACGAGCGCTGTATGCGTCTCCGCAGCCAAAGCAGCGTTAGCAAACGTTGCCTCTGGCGAGGAGAAGTCGATCACTACATCTGCAACGTCGAACAGCAACCGCGGCTCTTGCTCAACAAGGCGCCCAATAGGGGGGTGACCGACAAGTGTCGCAATGTCCTGGCCGATGGCAGAGGAGCTAGAGCGCTCGGTTCCTCCCACCAGAACACAGGACTCTGTCTCAAGAACTTGGGTGATAAGACTCCGCCCCATACGCCCATTACAACCAAAGATTCCTACTTTCATAATAAAAATGACCTTTAGAAGGATATTCCATTGAACAGTGTAAGTACAAAAGCACTATACCGGAAAGCAACTACCATATTTTGAAGAAGCTGCTAACCAAATCTGTGGTCTCGCTCCCATGAGGCGGGTTGTGTGCAATGGAGTTTCCGTATGGGAGCGGCGCTATACTCATACTACTACTTTACATGGCATCATTCTGTGCTCAGAAAAATGGAATGTTACGTGTAGTACGCGATACATGTGAAAGTAGAGAGATGCTCCAAAAAGAGGATTTTAGACTCCTCTGGAAGAGGCAGATTAAGGGTTCAAAAGGCAAAAGAGCAAGGCGATTCTCAGACCGCTTGGCTAGGTCTGGGTTCTGTAAGCAGAGCATAAATGACCTCGACTCTGTCAGAGTCACGTAATTTATCACATGTTCCCTTGTTCCGTAAAAGCCGTGATATACGTGCTAAGGCTTGCAAATGCTCCACTCCAGCTACCTCCGGAGCTAGCAGTAGGAAGATCAAATCTACTGGACGCTCGTCAATTGATTCAAAATTTATTGCACTATTTAAACGAGCAAATATTCCATAGAGACGGTTAAGATGTGGCAGCTTCCCATGCGGAATGGCAATACCATCGCCTACTCCCGTTGTACCAAGCCGTTCACGCTCTAGTAGGATTTCAAAAATCTGGCGTTCACTCTGCCCTGTCAAGTCAGCTGCCCGGCGCGCCATTGCTTGCAGAGCCTGTTTTTTGCTGGTGACCCTGAGATTCGCAATGATGCTTTTCGGGTGGATGAGATCAATAATCTCCATGCTCCGCCCTTTCCTCTAGGGTTGAAGATAATCAGAGATGATGATCTTTTGGGTCTACCCAACCGATATTACCGTCGGGGCGACGGTAGACCATATTTAAGCGGCCATGGACACTGTTACGGAATAAAACTGCTGTCGCATTGGCCAGATCAAGCCGCATGACAGCGCCGCTGACACTGCAAACTGGTACTTCAGCACTCATTTCAGCGATGATGATCGGGGTATGCTCTACAGGGCTGTCTTCATTATCCTCTTCTTGAGCGGCGATAATAGCGTACTGGGCTGCCACGACCTCTCCCTTAGTTTTGTGATCAAAAAAGCGCCCTTTGTAGCGGCGTAATTGGCGTTCGATTCGGTTTGTAGCTGCATCAAAAGCAGCGTAGGCTTCGCTTGCAACCCCGCTGCCCTTAACAGTTACACCTCGGAACGGATGCACGGTGATATCCACTCGGAAATTGTGTGCTTCACGTGATAATACAACTGTTGCATCAATAGCCTTGTCAAAAAACTTAGATACTAATAAATGTAATGATTGCTCTGCATGGGAACGTAAAGCGTCTCCGACAGCGATATGCTTTCCTTTAATAGTTATTTGCATAGCTTATCATCCTAAAAGAGATTACCATAAACTCTCACATTCACATGCTATAAGCCAATAGGCTATCTTTAGGGCACTAAAACTTGCTACTCTCGTGGAAAGCTAAAAAAGCTTGGCTAGAGAAACACCTCTATGCCATGAGCTATTTTTCCATGGTACTTCTAGTCTTTGTATTGACCCTACTTGGTAGTGCTGCATCCATAAGATCCTCTGTCGCTATCTCTATCCGCTATGATGGCGCACGTATGACTTCTTCTGAGTGAACCGTTTTCCTTTCAACAGAGCGGTCTGGATCGATTCCAACTGCATTCTGACATATACAATCTACCCATTTCTTCGCAGATCATACAGCCTGCTTTTTTATCGCGTAACGATCATGATATAATGTTCTATACAAGTAATGTGTTGCAGGTTTTTGCAGAGGTCAATGTAGCCGCGCGTCAAGAACAATCTGTATCCAGAGTTCGCATTTCTGTCACTAGGGTGTTCAAGAAATATGCTAGGCTGGCAGAAAATTATGTATGTGGTGTTTCGCGAGTGCGTGGATCGATTCCAACCATTCCCACACCGACTTTCCGACAACCTGACACGGGTACTGTGCTCCTAGAAGCAGCCTGCTCAATGGTGAGTCTTATAATCGATGAGTCGCCGCCAATGCAGCCAAAGGTGCTCCGCTCAAACGGGTAATTGTATTATGAGTGCATGCATGTCGCGCTCTGCCCTGTCAGGAACTCCTGACTCGCTGCTGAGCAGACTGATTTTTGGTGATCGCGCGTATTCCCTGTCCTCGGTAGGATCGAGCATGTCACGTGCTCCGCAAGCTCTAACTGAGCTTGGACGATAGACTATAACGATAGATAACGAGTGTCAGAGATTAAATCGTTCCCCTAGATAGACGCGCCGCACATCCGTGTTGTCGATAATTTCTGACGGTCGGCCTTTCATTAAGACTCGGCCATCATAGAGGATATACACGCGATCAATGATCTCCAGTGTCTCCCGAACATTATGATCAGTAATCAGCACGCCGATTCCACGGTCCTTAAGATGAGCCACGAGATCGCGGATCTCACTGACTACAATGGGATCCACACCAGCGAGCGGTTCGTCAAGTAAGATAAAACCCGGCTGAGACGCTAGAGCACGTGCAATCTCCACCCGTCGTCTTTCCCCACCAGATAGAGCAAGTGCAGGTGTCTTACGTAGATGGGTAATAGAGAATTCGGCCAATAGCGCTTCTAGCATGGCAGCACGGCGGTCGCGATCCTGTTCGAGCATTTCGAGAACCGCCATGATGTTAGCCTCGACCGTGAGGCCACGGAATATGGACTGCTCCTGCGGTAAATACCCAACACCCAGCCTTGCCCGTTGATACATAGGCAAAGTAGTAATACAGCGACCATCCAGTTCAATTGAGCCTGTGTCAGGCCGGACTAGTCCTATGATACAGTAAAAGCAGGTTGTCTTGCCGGCGCCATTAGGCCCAAGTAAACCAACGGCTTCACCCCGTCTGACAGAAAGATTGACCCCCCGTAAGATCACCCGGTTCTCAAAACACTTACCAAGATTGTAGGCAGCAAGACCGCTCGCTCCAGTAGCAGAATATGGTGGGGGAGATTCCCCATTCTCCGGCCACATAGACTTCTGTTTATCCGTACAGTTCCGCAGCAATACTACCCTCGTACCCTGGCCTAGTCTCACGCTCACCTTGCTGGATTCTAAGCAATATTTTGCTATAACACCCTAGGTAAGCAGACTCCACCCTTCCTACGATAAAAATATCTCCTGTCAACGAGATGACGCTATAGACTGACTCTATGGACCAGTCGAACGTCGGTTGACATTCACATGACTGGCCCCGCAAGGGATCTGCCTATTTGGCAGGTTTGGTAGGAGCAGCAGTTTCACACGTCCCTGTGTTCTGGCCTGTTGCCCTAATACCGCTGTTGTATACAGCCGACTGAGACCGCTCTTCGTGTTGATAATGGCACGTGTTCCCTGGAGTTGATTATGACTACTGGTAATCTTTACAGAATCCATTACAGTGGCTAGACCGGTTGCCGCATTGTAGAGAGCGTGTTCTCCACGGGAGATCGCTGCAGCCATTTCGATGCGCACACCACCTGTCACTTCCAAGAGTATGATTCTTTTCTGCATCCACTGTGTACTCCGGCGAAAGTCAGCTGTGATCATATCAGCACGTAACACACACCCTTCCTGTGTGACGAGGTGCACATCACCACGGGCTACTGCAACCTGCTGCTCCTCACGATATTCGATGACCTTACGAGCTGTGAGGGTTTCTGTTGCCGTTTCCAGGTGAGCGGGGTAACCAATCAGGCACAGAACTTGATCATATACATCATAGTCAGCCGCCTCACCAGAGGCGGTTCCCATCGGGGAGGTAACACGGATGTTACCAGCAGCCTGCAGCCAGTCGAGTTCAGCGGTGTGGCTCATCGTGCGATCGTAATAGGACGCTGTAAGAGTGTCCGTTCCAATTCTCATGGAGCGATGATTGACTCGCACGTTGCCATGGGCAGTAAACCGTCTGCCATTTCTTTGCCACTTGATGCCTTGCTCGGCTTGTATGGCAGTGGGCAGCCCAACATTGGCTGCTGCAGGCTCATATCTCTTGCCTTGTGTCCACAGACTGTTGGCAACCAGCCAGGTGGTTCCTAGAATCAGGACTTTTACCCACCTTTGTAGCGTGGCAATCATTGCGCGTTGCCTCCAATATCTCTGGTTAGGCAGAGTGTACAGAGGTGAGCTTTAATCATCCTGGCATATCTTCGGGACGCTGGAGTCTGTAGCAGAAACAAGTATAACCCCATTTATAGGGGATCAGATTTGGGGAGGTGGAGTAGGCGAGAGATTCAGCAGTAGCCGAGATTGACCAGTCAGTGCAACAGTGTCGCCTCGATCAAGAATATGCAATCCCTCACCAGTTAGCGTGCCCAGCGCTCCGTAGCCAGTAATGGGACTGTGGCTAAAAGAATTCCCATCTTCTATATCAATGTGAGCGACATCAGTACGTAGTATATAACTTTCATCATAGAATATATGCATATTATTCTCTATATGTAGAAGCATACATTCGTAATCATACCATCCTCTATCAGCCTCTAACAGAATCTGTGTATTATTTTTCTGTAGAAAATCAATGATTGGAAATAAAATATTGATTTTTCTAGCCAACGTTTGATACATAAATTCAGAATTGATTGATATTGGACAATCATTGTCAGAGCTGACATAGTAACGGGCGTTTGTGATGCCAGCGGCAATTTTCACACGACTACTCAAGCCTGTCATGGCAAACGCAAACGGCGGCTCTCTGTTACTCAGTTGAGGCCATACAATGATTAGACTCGCCGCAGAAACGGCCAGACCCAGCAGGCAGATCTTTATCAGGAAGACACAGAAACTGCGGCGGCAGCGGCTCCTATTATACCAGTCCACACGGTTCTGAATCATACACGCTCATATGCTGTTTACTACATAATGACTACATAGAAAGAAAGATACGAGACACTCGCCTCATACTACTCCAGCACGCAGGCAATCATGTACATGAATAAGACCAATGGGATTCCGATTTTCGGCTAGGACAAACAGACTTGTGATTTTGTTATCATTCATCAGGCGCAATGCTTCGACTGCTAGTGCACCTGCTGGCACGCCTTTAGGATCACGTGTCATCACAGCTCGTGCCGTCTGCTCAAACAACGCAGGTGACATATGCCGGCGTAAGTCACCATCGGTAATAACGCCTAAGAGCACTCCTGTAGCATCCACTACCCCCGCGCATCCTAGGCTTTTTTGGGTCATGACTGGAATAACCTCTGCCATGGGTAACTCGGCTGATACCAAGGGCACATGGTCCCCTTGGTACATGAGATCCGCTACCTTCAGCAGCTTCTGGCCAAGCTTGCCCCCAGGATGAAACATGCGAAAATCAGCTGCAGAGAAGCCACGGCGTGCTAGCAGAGTAACAGCAATTGCATCACCCAAGGCGAGCATCAGAGTGGTGGAAGTTGTGGGTGCAAGCCCAAGTGGGCAGGCTTCTGAGATCTCCGGCAGCAGCAGAGTGACGTCAGAAGCTTTCGCTAGACTACTATGCGGGCAACTGGTAATAGCGATGAGGCCAATAGCGAAACGTCGTGTATAGGCAACAAGGTCAGTCAGCTCCCCAGTCTCGCCAGAATTAGACAAAGCAACTACCACATCACTCCTGGCGATCATGCCGAGATCTCCGTGACTCGCCTCCGCAGGGTGGACGAAAAAAGCAGGTGTACCGGTAGAAGCGAAAGTAGAAGCAATTTTGCGGGCTACATGGCCACTTTTACCCATACCAGAGACAATCACCCGCCCACTTGCAGCAGCAATCTTATCAAGAGTGGTGAGGAAGTCATGGCCTAGAGCGGTTGCCAGGGCAACCAAGGCAGCGGCTTCAGTCTCCAGCACGCGCCGGGCCGTCGCAAGAGCACACGTGTCCCCTTCGCTTTCCTTGCCTCTGACTCTTGGCTTTCTTTCCAAGCTCATCTGCGAATCCTGTTCTGTGTTCTTATCATGACAGACGTCATGTCATGAGGACTAGGCAAACATACTTGGTATATTACATTTTTCTTGCATTATATCTATGTTACACGTAAAGCATTACCTTGCCTGAGGAGACTCTCAGCTTCCACCGTATAGCCGGCGGTCGTGTGCAGAATAAGACCAGTGCGGAGAACGGGCGGGGCTCGACTACCCTTGCGGCCACGCACAATGATTCTTCTAGCAGATAGACCTGCACGTGGCCATAAGGGAATAATTTCAATTCCACCTACCACTCCTGTCAAAGCCGCTAGCAGTCTGTCCAGCGCGTCGGCGCGGTGAATCAGAGTGAGCGATCCTTGTGGTCGCAACAGGGCTACACAGGCCGTAATCCAGGCTTTCAGATCTACTGCATGATGTGCTGTGGCTCGTATCGGATTGGAGGACGGTGTCCCTGCAGCCGCGAATGGTGGGTTACTCATCACATGGTCAAAAGTTGACCACGCCAGTGCCGGAGAGGGTTTCCATTCCTTACCTGTCTCTCTGTCTCCCCGCCTTAGTGGTGTATACTGTAGCACATCCGCAACGATGGTTTGGAATCGTCTCCCCGTTCCATTAAGGGCCCCATTGATAGTTGCTAATCTAGCGAGAACTTTCTGTAGTTCAACGCCTATCACTAGAGTGTTTGGCACACGCGCCAGCAGACACAAGGCTGCGGCTCCAGTACCGGTTCCGATATCCGCCACCCGATCACCTGGCCGTGCTGGGACTGCTGCTGCCAGCACTACGGGCTCAAACGTTACCCGATAGCCATCCTTAGGCTGTCGCAAACGAATCCTACCATTTAATAGTGTGTCCTCGGTCCAGGCGGGGGAGAGATGCATCTTGTAGCATACTCTGCTGTGCCTGGTTGAACTCGTCATTTCTTTTATAGTATAATTGAGCTGCTGAATAACAAAGTAGCATATAGCCTCTGTGAGGATAAAGACTCACTTTTAATGCTAGTATCCTGCAAAATGAGCTAGTATATTGGGTATATGTAACAAATACTAACTCTTTACTAGTATTATTAGACACATATCAACTAGAAAAAGATGCGTTTCACATGTACTGGATGCTTCCCTACCCCCAAGTAGCTTTCCTTAACCTTGGCTTTCGGCACTCTTGGCGTTGTATCTTGACCAGAACAGAAGACAGTGGTTATGTTCAGCTACTCCCAGCGCTGCGTCAATAACGATATCGGGAAAGGACTGCCACGGTGTCTGTCATGGCTAACGCCACCCTGGGACAAGGGAATGCTCTCGATGCCTTAATTGCTCTTGTCAATGACGACCTGGGCCAAGTCAACGAAACCATCATCAGGCGTATGTACAGCCCAGTGTCACTGATCCCACAGCTTGCTGGTCACATTATTGCTGCTGGCGGTAAGAGGTTGCGTCCTGTGCTAACTCTTGCTACCGCGCGTCTGTGCGGTTATAGAGACGGTGATCGGCATGTCAGGTTAGCGACCTGTATCGAGTTCATCCACACCGCTACTTTACTCCACGATGACGTAGTGGATGGCAGCAGTTTACGCCGTGGTGAACCGTCGGCGAACGCGGTATGGGGTAACAAAGCCAGTGTACTAGTTGGGGATTTTCTGTTTAGCCGTTCTTTCGAGCTGATGATTGAGGATGGGCACTTACCGATTCTGACGATTCTCTCGCGGACATCGTCTGTGATTGCAGAAGGTGAAGTGTTACAGTTGCTAACGACTAATAATACTGAGACTACAGAAGAAGCTTATCTCAAAGTCATACGCGCGAAAACAGCCGCGCTATTCGCAGCTGCGAGTCAGTTAGGACCGGTACTCGCCAGCCGTCCGCCGGCTGAGGAAGCGGCACTGGAGAGTTACGGATTCAACCTCGGGATGGCCTTTCAGCTTGTGGATGACGTCCTCGATTATTCCGCCCGGCAGGAGAAACTGGGTAAGACTATTGGTGATGATTTTCGTGATGGGAAAATCACGCTGCCAGTGATTTTAGGGTTTGCAGCAGCAGATGCCGAAGAACAGGTTTTCTGGCGCCGCACCCTTGAGGATTTAGATCAAACAGAGGAAGACCTCTGTAGGGCATTAGAGCTACTGCAGAAATACAATTGCCTAGAAGAAACCCTACAACGTGCTCGTGCCTACGGCGATGCAGCGCGTGCAGCCTTGCTTTTTTTCCCTGATAGTCCTATGCGTCGCGCTTTATTAGATGTAGTTACGTTCTGTATTGAGCGCGCCTACTGATCGCCAGCCCTGAGCCGAGCCAGAGGGTTCGACAGGTATGCCTCTGGCTTCCCGCCCCTTGAATGGGGCACCTCTTGTTTCTAATGGCGAAACCACGTATACATGCCGGTATCCGCCGGTAACGGAGTGTAGCTCAGCCTGGTAGAGTACTACGTTCGGGACGTAGGGGCCGGAGGTTCGAATCCTCTCACTCCGACCAAGAGTATACTTCAGGATCTCTGTACCTCACTCCTCTCAGTGGGCTGTCATCTGAGAGCAGCCATGAGCTGCTTCTGTCGCTCACAAACTCGTATTCCACACTCCGCTTCATTATATCTCGCCCGTCAAAATAAATCACCGTGCATGCTGGCTCAGTCGGTTTCCAACTAAAAGCGGGGGAGAGTTTTTGATGATGGCATCCACCTCGTGATGGATAAGAGCCTGATAGACAGAATCCAAAAAATGATACCGCTCAGTTTTGAGGTCACAGCTTTCTGATATCTGTCAATGCGTCATGGAATCATAGTGGCTAATCATCAGGAGGATGCGATCACAAAGGGAAAGGAATCCTAGATGGTCTGGCAATTCCCAAAGCTGTCAAGGCGCTCACTGATGACGGCAACGGCCTGTAGCGGTGCTGCACTCGCACTGCTCAAGCCTAGCCCTTTACTGGGAAAAACCGTGACGGCTACTGATAACCAAGAAGATATTACGTATAGCATTTGCAATTTTTGCTCATCGCTATGCAATCTAAAAGTGACTTCACAAACGATGAATGGTGTGAGACGAGTTGTCAAAGTCGATGGCAATCCAAACTCAACGCTCAACAGAGGCAAGATCTGTGCACGTGGACAATCTGGCGTCCGTCAGACCTATGATACAGACCGTATTAAGACCCCCCTGATCCGGGTTGAAGGCTCAAAGCGGGGAGAGTACACGTTTCGTTCTGCTTCTTGGGAGGAAGCATGGGAATATATTGCTGAGAAAACAAAACAAGAAACAATTAAGCCGTGGGAATGGACCATGGTAGGTGGGTGGACCAGTTGTGTGTTTTACATGTACTGGGCTGTGCCTTTCGCCATGGGGAATGGCATCCCCAACATCGTCGCTTCACCAATGCAACACTGTGTCACTACAGGCCATCTGGGGACAGATTCTGTGACCGGTAACTTCAACGTCCATGATGAGATTCTGCCAGATTACGACAACGCTAAATACATATTGTTCATTGCGAACAACGCCTCAATCGGTGCCGTTTCGACAGCACGGATGGTGCGTTTTGCAGCAGCGCGCAAGAAAGGAGCGTATGTCGTAGCTCTGGATCCACGCCAATCGGAAACGGCTGCCAAGGCAGATGAGTGGATCGCTATTCGACCTGGGACGGACCTAGACTTTGTTTTGGCAATGCTCCATGTCATTTTGACTGAGGAACTTTACGATCGTGAATTTGTTATCCGCCACACTAACCTGCCATTTTTAGTGACCCGCCAGGATGATGGTTCCCTAAAAATGTTGACAAATGAACAGGGACAACCCACGGTATTATCCGAACCAGACGTAGTACGTACACTACCTGCAGTAAGTAATGACAATACAACAGATATAAACGGTCAACCTGTCAAGCCGCGCCTGACAACTCCAGATGGCTTTCGCATGGACACCCAGTCTGGGATGACAGTCCTAGAAGCACAAATCGCTGAAATCAAGAACAACACGCCAGAGTGGGCTGCTCAAACTACCGGTATCGATGCGGCCACTATCCGCCGTATTGCCCGTGCATTCGCTACCACACGTCCTGCTATCGTTGATCCCGGCTGGCATGGTGCCCGTTATGGCAATGTTATGATGCTACGGCGGGTACAGGCCATGCTACAGGCCCTAACAGGTGGTATTGATGTGGAGGGTGGTTGGATTATGTCTGGTGAATTTCACCATAAAGCCCTCCGATATTTCGAAGCTCGGAAGGCTGGTCAGCCAGTGCTCGCACCACTCAGCTCTTTGCCCGGCCTCCCATTCGCTAACATGGTAATCGACGCCGTATCAAATCCTGAACACTGGCCGCATGGCAAGCCGGGATGGAGCTTTGCCTACAGCGAACAAGAACGCAACGCAGGCCGCTTCACTGTCGCCTTGCCGGCGATGGCTGATTTCGGCCTTAAGGAGGCCGTGGAAGGTAAGTTAACTTATAGGGGAGAACCTTACCGCGCTCGTGCTCTTCTAATCAACGCTGCTAATCCGGTCCGCCACTATTATTCGGACACGCACTGGAAGGATATCCTTCAGCATCCAGATATGAAGCTAGTGATTGTGATAGATGTACTCCCCTCCGACACGACTCCTTATGCCGATGTTATTCTGCCAAGTTCTACCTACCTAGAACGAGACGAGCCTATCCTGTATGGTAACGGTGTGAACCATGATTTAGCGCTTGTCACGCGTCATGCTGCTATTCCGTCATTGTATGATACACGCGAATCCCCTGAGATTCTCTTTAAGATGACTGAGATCATCAGCGGCACAGTGGATCATTTTCTTGGAGCTGCTGAGAAGTTGACCGGCCTGCCAGCGGCTCAGATAAACAATGTGTATCAGCGCAAGATCAAAGAAGACACCACAAACCCCTTTACTGAAGCATGTCGCGAAGTCTCGCTTAAGATGTTTGCGAAGAAGTTGCATCTCTCTCCGGAGCTTCTCGATAAGGAATTGCGCGAGAAGGGAGTTTATTGCGAGGAAAAAAAGGAGGATGTCCTCGCACGTGCAGGGATGCCACGCTACCTACCTATGCTCACGCCGAGTGGACGCGTAGAATTCTTCAGTAATCTGTTCGCCTCCTTGAGGCAAGCTGGCAACCAGCATGTAGCCTTCAGCCCAATTGCCACTTACATTCCGGCTACCTGTCGTACAGGCAAAAGCATGAGGGAGGGGTTAGAACCTGACGAGTTTTATTTTATCTATGGCAAGACCCCAACGGTCTCTTACGGATCTACAAATAGCAATAATCCAGTACTTGCTGCTCTTAATACGTTAAAGAGTGATATTTATACGGGGATTTGGATCCATCCTGACAGAGCGGATCCACTGCATCTTAAGACCGGGGACAAGATCAGGGTTTCTAATCTTGTTTCTGGTCAGGAGGCAACAGGCAAGACATACGTCACACGTCTAGTACAGCGAGACTCTCTGTTTATCTACTCATCGTTCGGCACAGAGAATCCAGCCCTGACTCGCAGCTATAATATCGGTACTGCCATTAACAAACTGATCCCTTATCAGGTTGAGCCAGTGGTTGCTGGGTTCCGCTCACAGGAATTCACCGTGCGTGTGAGTAAGATTACAGACAAAGGAGCTCAAGCATGACTCGCTATGCGATGCTAATCGATCTTAATACCTGTGTTGGCTGTAATGCCTGCATGGCGGCCTGTGCTATAGAGAATCAAACACCGGTATGGAAAAACGTATGGAGAACATATGTACACGACCAGGAAATTGGGATTGGCGATGATGTCCGTCGCCGGTTTTTCCCAAGACTTTGTAATCACTGTGAGAACCCACCCTGTCTGACAGTATGCCCAACAGGTGCGACGTATCAACGGACAGATGGCCTAGTACTGATAGATGAAGAATCGTGTATGGGTTGCGGTGCCTGCGAGATGGCTTGTCCATACCGGGCTCGCTATGAGTTAACCTACAGCGACATCAGGGAGGGTAAAGTATTTTATGGGAATCTTAGGCGTACCTCACCTGGCTATGACAAGTGCAACTTCTGTTCACAACGTATTGATGCAGGGCGCAAGCCTGCCTGCGTCGAGACCTGTGTCGGTGCGTCACGGCTGTTCGGCGATCTCGATGATCCGCACGACCAGGTGGCTAAATTAGCGGCAAGTGGCGTTGCACAACCCTTAATGCCACAGTTGGGTACTCGCCCGCACGTCTATTACATCAACGAGATGAAGAGGGATGTGTGATGGAAGTCAACGTCACCTACGAGACTCAGCATTTGTGGACGACATGGTTTGCCATCTACCTTTACCTTGGTGGTCTTGGTGCTGCCACAATGACGGTCACCTTCTTAACTGATATGTACCTTAAATCTCATAAGCCTCTAGCCATATGGGGTGCACTGGCTGGCTTGCTCACGGTTGGGGGCGGTTCAGCACTGCTCTTTATCCATCTCGCTAACCATGCCGCAGTCGTCTATGTTCTGAATCCTCTTGCTATCTTTATCAAGCCAGATGCCTGGATTGCCTGGGGAACACAGTTTATTTCGTGGATGCTGATTGCGGGTACTCTCTATGTACTACCTTATATAGCGGAAGAACCATTATTTAAACGCCTGCCTGTAGTGGGTTCACTTTTACAAACGGGAATCTTGCAGAGCTTTGCTCGCATGATAGGGAACCCGAAGGGACATCAGCTGCTGGGGATCATTGCATCACTGAGCGGTATCGGTGTAGCTGTCTACACAGGCCTTCTGCTCCAATCCTTTCCTGCAGTAGCGCTGTGGAACAATCCTGGTGTTCCTATTCTCTTCACAGTTTCGGCTTTCTCGACTGCCTGTGCCCTCTTGATACTCGTCATCCATATTTTTATGGGCCATAATGAAAGGGATTCTTTGTTGCGTAAGCTCTATGAGAGCACTGACCTTGGTCTCATCGCTGTTGAATTACTAATCATTTTCCTATTCTACATGTATCTGACTCGTGGTTCCATGTCAGCGCGAGTTTCAGCTGACCTGCTGTTCCACGATTGGGGGTGGCTACTGGGTTTCGTTGGACTAGGGCTCATCGCACCATTCTTGATAGAATTAAGAAGCGTCCTAACCCATGGCCAGGGACACAATCGCCTACCAACCATTGCAGCAGCAGTTTTTGTTCTGATTGGCGGTTTCCTCTTACGTGACTATTTCATGGCTGCTGGCATCTATGTCTATCCGACATGAGCGCTAGCTATGACGGGCTCAGCCTCGGACTCGGGGCTGGGCGGTTGCATAGTTGCATAAAGGAAATGAGGAGTGATGCGCATTCATGAATCAATCATCACCTGACTTACTCTATCTTCTTGCCCGTCTCCTAGGAGCGCCGGAGGACGACGCTTTAGAGCTGCTCGGTGAGCTGTCAGTGCCATGGCCTTGGCTAGCGGAATCTTTTGAACAGGCTCGCTCTGTATCACTTGAATCCTGGCAAGCTGAACATACCCGTTTGTTCTTAAGCGGTTTTCCCCATGTTGTTTGTCCACCGTTTGCGTCTGCCTACCTACATGGGCATCTTAACGGATCTATCACAGATGCATTGCGTGCTTTCTACAGCCTGATTGGGCTGAAGGCGACGGTAGGGTTTGAAGATTTCCTTGGTACCATGTTGGAGTGCGCTGCCCGTCTTATTGAGCAACACAATGAGGCCCGTCTGCAAAGATTCTGGTCCGAAAACTTGGAACCATGGGTACCGCGTTTTACTCAAGATCTGCTGTATGGTACAAATATGCAGCTTTACAGAGATTTAGCTAGACAGATTGGTGCGTTGTTCTCTCCTCCAGGAGCACGAGCATGTCATGCACCCTCCCACTAGGAGGTCTGACTGAGGGTAGTGATGACTGCTTGGCATCTGTATCCACCCGCTCTGCATGACGATACAGTCTTACGAGCTGTCATTATTACAGTATTGGAGAGTGTGCACCGTCCCAGATTCATCGGCCAGCTCGCAAGTAATCTTGCCTTACCAGTGATGATTCATTCATTGCGCCGGGTAGGATTCTGGCGGATCTGCATGGTCCTCACCCCATGGATGCTTGCCTATCTACTTCTGCCAGATCAGGATCCCGGCTTGGCTGTACCAGATCACCTTACGACAGAAGGCGCGAATGCAGCAGATATGCTAGGGCCTGTCATCAGCTTCACTTTACTCGGTACCCAGCATAAGGCGCATCTCAATTTTGACCCCCAGCTAGGCCATTACCTTCTACAACCACTCATACTCGGCATGGATCGTTACACGGATGCCAAAGCAGTTTTTATTGCATGGGATCACTTTGTCGTTACGCGTATGGCGGCCGCCAAGCGAAGCAAGCGCAGCAGCCGGGAACAACAAGAAACAATTTCTCGCCGGGAGTTACTGGCTTATTTGATTAGGTATCAATAAGGAACTCACGAGATGCGAGAGCTGCAATTGCTGAGTAGTCGTAGTCTTAGCTATCACACACAGTTCTACAAGCATGTTACACTACGCGCCATACTACTAGTAGCTTGGCTGCCGGCAGAGGGTGACTATGAAGAAAAGTAGCATAGTCGGTAATTGGCACGGATTAGTCCATTGTGAGTTCTGCTCTATCCACCAAGCAGCGCTTTTTTCTAGTATTCCAATAGAATCTCTTGCAGGCATGCATCTGCCAATAGACAACATACAATTCGACACAGGCGCCTCCATCTATAATGTTGGCGGTGAGGGCGGTGCAGTCTTCACTGTTCGTTCTGGTCTCGTAAAGCTAGCACGTTTCTTGCCAAACGGTAGCTACCGGATCGTCCGGCTAGCGCGTCACGGGAGTGTTCTGGGTCTTGAGGCTCTTCTCGGCAGTCCCTATGAGCACACAGCCACTGCTCTCTCTCCAACGTTCACCTGCCGCATTCCGCGTGACACCGTATACGAGCTTGCTAATGCATACCCCGCGCTGTATCAACAGATTATGCAGAGATTTTGTGACGCAGTACATCAAGCGGATGAATGGCTCACCTTGCTGTCTACCGGTTCGATACGCGCCAGAATTGCTCGCCTGTTTCTTTATCTCGAAGATAAACCACACGAGAGCCTCTGTACTCTTCTTGGCAGAGAGGATTTAGCGGCGATTCTTGGCACAACGCCAGAAACAACGAGCAGAATCATCGCAGACATGAAAAGGGCTGGCGCAATACACCACTTAGGGTTGAATCGCTTTCGCTACGATACCAAGGCACTACACGCCATCGCCCAGCAGCAATAGGCAATGTGTCATACGCCTCCAGTACACCATGAGAGGAGCAGCACACGCTGAGCAGACTCCACTCCAATTCAACGAAACTTAAGAACACACACGCGGCCACATCAAGCAACCAGGGATTTAATACGCGCGGCCAAACGAGACATCTTGCGCGCTGCTTTGTTGCAGTGAATAACGCCCTTGTTGACTCCTCGCATCAGTTCAGGCACAGCTGCCTCGAAGGCTGCCTTTGCCTGCGTTTTGCTGCCTGTAGTGATAGCTATATCGACCTTACGCACACATGTGCGTATACGGCTAGCCCGCATACGGTTGATCAGAGCACGCCGTCCGTTACGGCGAATGCGCTTCTTGGCGGATGGATGTTGAGCCATAGAACGCTCTTTCTTTAAAACATGCAGGCGACACTCTAAAACGATGGTGTAACCCTGTCAACGGATCGTTAGAGGAATATATACATTTTGCTTCCTCAAGGGAGCTGAGAACCTGGCCACCTCATCCGGTACAGCCAGTATGCCGCCGCACAAGTAGTCACAGATCGTCAAGGGAAGAGGAACCACTTTTGTCCTGCTCGCACAGGAAGCCACTTTTGTTGACTGCGGCCAAAAATACTCAAAACCCTCCAGAGGAGGCATCATAAGAGATTGTCTTCCCTCCTCCAAAGATACAGTCTTTTTATATTGAGTGTGTAACCCGATTAACCAACAAGGCAGCAGCCAAAGGATCATTTATCACAAAGATGTCTCATATATTTTATTACACTATGACATAATACAAACATGATCATTCTGTGTCATACCCCTTGAAACAGGAAAGAAGACATGACATGCGCAGAACACGCTCAACCAAGATTATTGCTACCTTGGGACCGGCCTCGGCCTCCTATGAAAAAATCGACGCTCTGTTCCAGGCCGGTGCTGATGTTTTCCGCCTGAATTTCAGCCATGGTCATTATGAGGAGCACAAAAAGGTTCGTGATATCATTCGAGACATTGAACGCAAGCACCGTCGTCCAATCGGGATCGTCGTGGACTTACAGGGTCCTAAACTACGCCTCGGCGCTTTTGCCGCTGGCAAGGCTTCCCTTCTAGCAGGCACACTCTTCCGCTTGGACTTAGAACCAGAAGCGGGAGATAGCCACCGTGTTTCTCTACCACATCCAGAAATATTCTCTGCTCTTTTTGATGGTACACATTTGTTAGTTGATGATGGAAAGATACTTCTAAGAGTAGAACACCACAATGATACATTTGCCGAGACACGTGTGATCATAGGAGGCGTTTTGTCTGATTACAAGGGAGTGAACGTGCCAGGTGTGATCCTAGATCTTTCACCTCTAACACAAAAGGATCGCCGTGACTTGGACTTCGGGTTAGAAATCGGGGTAGACTGGGTGGCACTTTCGTTCGTGCAGAGACCAGAGGATGTGGCGGAGGTCCGCAAATTAGTCGGCGGCAGGGCTATGATTTTATCTAAAATAGAAAAGCCAAGTGCAATAGACTATCTATCAGATATCATTTATCTGTCTGACGCAGTAATGGTAGCACGTGGAGATCTAGGCGTAGAAGTTCCGCCAGAGCATGTGCCTATTCTCCAGAAACGCATCGTGCGTGCTGGGCGTCGGGTCGGCAAGCCAGTGGTGGTAGCCACTCAGATGCTCGAATCTATGATTTACACTCCCGCTCCTACCCGTGCTGAGGCTTCTGATGTTGCTACTGCTGTCTATGATGGGGCTGATGCTGTAATGTTATCGGCAGAAACTGCTATAGGTGACTATGCTGTAGAAGCTGTCACTCTCATGGACCGGATTATTAACCGGGTTGAACAAGATGAAACCTACACTGTTATTACGGATGCCTCACGCGAACCGCCAGAGAACACTGTTGCCGATGCCATCAGCGCAGCCGCAAGACAAGTGGCTAGCACCCTGCACGCTGCCGCTATTGTAACCTATACCTCATCGGGGTCCACTACCTTACGGGCAGCCCGCGAACGACCCACAGTACCCATTGTGTGCCTGACTGCCAATCTGGCTGTAGCACGGCGGTTGTCGCTTTTGTGGGGGACGCATTGCGCTGTGGCACGAGAAATCAGCAGTTTGACTGATATGATCAGAAAAGCCTGCCGTGTCGCACATCGCGCTGCCTTCGCTCAAATAGGAGAACACATCGTGATTACTGCAGGGATTCCTTTCGGCATACCTGGCACTACCAACATCTTGCGCATCACTTGGCTAGACGGGAGTGATAAATTGTAAACCACTTAAGGCCTCAGCATGTCTTCTTCTGGTTCCTGCCGGCCGAGACGGGGACATTCAACAAATACCTTCTTGCCGCAGCCTTTACAGCGATCGTAGTCTAAGCGACGGTAAATAGTGCGTAAAGCTTCGGTCTTCGATGCGAAGAAATTGTCAGCACCAATCTCCGCAATCCATCCCCCCTTCTCTAGTTGAGCACGTACCCCCTCCTTCACGTGTAACAGGGACAAGCTACCTCCACGGGTTCGGTAGTCGCGAGCCACCTGTGCAAGCGCTTCACCACCTGCTACATCTATGAAATTCACCCCAGACATTACTATCATTAAGTGCCGGCGGTCGGGGTTCACATGGGCGAAAGAACGCAGAGTTTCCTGGAATGCATTGACCGCTCCGAAGAACAAAGATCCATCGACACGGATAACGCGGAGCTGGGGACATTCGGGTAGCATCGGGTCGGACGTGAATTTTCTGGCTGGGCTGGCCGGATCTGGCACACGTACGAGGATCTGCGGACGCGATGTGCGACTGAGATACAGCAGAAGGGAAAGAATAACCCCTGCGAGAATGGCCAATTCAAGTTCAAGGAATAGCGTGGTCAAGAACGTCACGCCTAGGACTGCTGTCTCTGAACGACTAGCACGTATGATTTGCCGGATATGCTGACGGTCGATCAATCCCCATGCAACTAAAAATAGTACTCCTGCCATGGCAGCGTTTGGCATGAACGCAGCGTATGGAGCCACTAACAGGACAACCAATATCAGCATCACACCGCTAGAGATAGCGGCTAGTGGCGTACGGGCACCAGCCTCGTAGTTAAGACCGCTACGGTTAAATGAGCCAGTGGCAACATAGCCTGAGAAAAAAGAACCAACTAGATTAGAGAGTCCCTGACCAATAAACTCTTGGTTGCTATCGATCCCCTGACCGCTGCGTACTGCCAAAGCGCGCGAGATAGACAGTGCTTCTGTCAGGGCGAACAGAGTCATGGCCAAGGCCGTTGGTGCAAGAGTACGCCACATGTCAGGCGCAAAAACAGGTGCTGATAAGGGAGGTAAGCCACTTGGCAGAGCGCCGAGTGTTAGGACACCACCTACCATGAAGTGGTTGAAAGCAAAAGCGACCGCACTGCCAGCTAGGATAGCAACGATCATGTAAGGGACCTGCGGCAACAAACGCCTAGTGAGAATGCCAACAGCCAGTGTCACGACGCCGACTGTCATAGTGGGCCCATGCACCTGATCAATATGGCTCACGAGATACAGAATCACTTCGTGAAAGTCAGCACCACGGGGGATCGGCAGACCAAAGAAGCTTCGCACTTGGTTGGCTGCAATAAGAACTCCTGCGCCAGCCGTAAAGCCGATCACTACTGCATGGGAGATGAAATTGACGACAGTCCCCAGCCGGAATAACCCCATGACCAACTCAATAGCACCAACCATAAAGGTAAGAGTCAGGGCAAGTTGTACATATTGCACTGTTCCAGGCTCCGCCAGGGCGGTGAGAGATGAGAACAGGACAATAGAAGCAGCAGTGGTTGGCCCTGATACTAGATGCCATGACGAGCCGAACAGAGCAGCGATGACGGCAGGAATCATACCGGCGTAGAGTCCGTATTCAGGGGGCATTCCAGCAATAGTAGCAAACACAACTCCTTGCGGCAGAACAACTACTGCTCCAGTAGCACCAGCAGATAAATCTGCCACCAGAGTGTGTCTGGTGACCATTGGCAACCAACCAAGAAAAGGGAAAACGCGTACCCAACCTGCTTTCACAGGCACAGAGATCACGGGCAGGGACATATCCCCTCCACATTGACTTGAGCTGAAGCGACGGAGCTATCAAAAATGAGTGTAAGGAAACAGCGGCGTGCTCTCTACTCGGTAAAATACGTAGATACATGAGTGTATTCTGTTCTCACTCCTATTCCCCACTGCCATGGAATGTTGTTATAGCGTGTGAAACGTCATAGAGGCAGGCTAGCCTCACTAAGTCCGTAAGACTGCGAACTTCACATTTCTCCATGATTTTAGCACGGTGTACCTCGACGGTACGCGCGCTTATGCCTAACCGTTCAGCAATGACTTTGTTAGGATGGCCTGCGACTACTAGAAGCATGACTTCCCGCTCTCGTGGACTCAGCGAAGATAGCCGAGCACGTTCACTTGGCCCACCTGGGCGTCCGATCTCCTCGACTGGCATGGTAATTGCAGTGCGGATACTATCAAGCAACACTATATCGCGGAAAGGCTTCTCTATGAAGTCCACTGCGCCCGCCCGCATTGCCGAAACAGCCATCGGTACATCGGCATGAGCAGTAATGATAACAACAGGCAGGCGGATACCGCGCAATTTCATCTCTCTTTGCAGTTCTATCCCTGTCATACTTGGCATACGCACATCAGCGATGACACACCCTCGCCATCCCACCTGTACTACACTTAAAAACTCTAATGCTGAAACGTATGTGCGAGTGCGGTATCCAGCTATGTTGAGCAACAATGCAAGGGAATCGCGCATATCTTCCGCATCGTCGATCACATGGAGCAGGATGTCAGAGGCCACCATGCTCTGTCTCCTTGCCAGCCAGCTGGAGTGTAAAACAAAACACTGCCCCTCCATCCGGGCTATTCTGTCCCCACAGTCTACCGTGATGTGCGTCCAGAATAGACTTGCTAATGGACAGGCCCAACCCCATGCCGGCCTCTTTTGTTGTAATAAAGGGCTCAAACAGATGTGCAAGAACGTGCGGGTGTAACCCTGGCCCATCATCAGTGACGGTGATTTTGATCATATCATTGGTCAGCATGCTAGAGACTACGACCGTTCCACCAGCGGTGTGTACTGTGGCTACTGCTTGCACAGCGTTGCGCAGTAAATTCACTAAAACCTGAATAATTTGTGTCTTGTTTACCATAACGAGTGGCAGACTGGCTGAGCCAATAGAGCGTAGGGACACACCAGCACCATAGGCCTCTCTGGACATGAGATGAAAGGCATCTTGTATAATCTCCATGACGTTTGTGCGAACGCACTGTGGCTTGCCCCTATGAATGTTTCGTAATCCATGAATGGTCTGTCCCACCTGTTCAATACGATCAGCGCTCTTTGCCATAATTTGCGCAATATATGCCAAGTCAGGTTGTGGGGCGTGAAGGAGACGCATGGCTGCCTCAGTGTAGTTCATAGCAGCTGTGAGAGGCTGATTTAACTCGTGGGCGAGAACAGAGGCCATGCTCCAGCTGGTGTACAGCCGCTGGATACGCGCAAGTTCTGCCTCGCATTTGCGCCTTAGAGCTATTGTTTGCTGTCGTTCTCTTGCCATAGAGCTAAGAAGGAGGCTAGGGATAGCGAGAATGCCTAATTGAACCGTGGCCTGTTCCCGCAGCGCTGCGAGCTCATCGGCCAAAATGAGAACACTGCATAAGACAGCCATCAGAGCCAGGGTTCCTCCCTTCTGGCCATGCTGTATAGTAATCCAGACAGCTGGCAAAAACAGCAAAGGATAGATTCTCTCACTGGTGAAACAGCCAAGAACCACACATACGCTCACACTGAGGACAAAGCCCTGAAATAGGCTCCTGATCTGTTTGCTCTTTGCAATCCATACACTCAGTGGCGGCAGATGTAGAAGGAGAGGTGCCACGGCCACAAAAGCAACGCAGATAGTCAAGAACACGTGGCTGGTTAGGAACGCCATTTCCAACCAGACCGATCCATTAACCAGAGATCCAAGCAATCCTGCGAGAGCTAGCATGCTAGCTGTAACAATCACAACAACAAGGAAGGTCAACACGGATTGCAAGCGCCTGAGGTCGAGAGAGTTGTTTCCACATCGTCGGAACCATAGGGCACCAATTGTGCAGGTTATGCCTTCTACTATAGCATGTATTACAGACAGATCTCCGCAGGCAGGACAGCCTTCTACTGCAATAGCTAGGAGCGGGGCACAAAAAACAGCTGGCACCCAACGGACTCCCAGTCGGGCAATCAATGTAAAGCTGAGAACAGGTGCAACCTGCCATGGCAGTATTGTAAAAGTATACAACCAATAAAAAATAGAACCTGTATGAGCCACTTCATAAAATAGGAGATAGATACAGAGAAGGATCGTTGAGTAAAAAGCATTTGGCCACTTTTCAGTTCTACAGACTCTCAAGATATTTTTGACACGTTGCACTGCCTGACTCATAGCTAGCGCACCGTTTCCTTCTCTCTAGAACATGGGTAACAGGTCACTTTCTATATGTCTTGAAGATACAAAAAGAACAAATGATGCAGATTGTGTGCGTATTAGATGTATATTTCTGTATTATCAACCTATAGATTATAGTATGCTCGCTTTCTGTGCTAGGTACCTTGCTGATCTGCATCAGAGGTGATTATAGTAGTCAACCCCATGGCACCAGCTGTCATCAATGAGTGCAACCCGCTGCTACACCTAGATATGAATTAGATATGAATTTGCTGAGTGGTGACTACCAAGGCGGCTACGAGGGCTATAACAGTCTCCTGTAGAGCTTCCAGTCCTGGCAGAGGAGCATAGGTCTTTTCATCAACATAAAGCCTGCGATTGATTTCTATCTGGAACGCATGTATGTGCCGATTCGGGTGTCCATAACGGCAAGTTGTGTACCCACCGGCATAGGGCTTATTACGTATGACATGATATCCATGTGCTTTCAGCGCTAGCTCTGCTGCAGTGATGAAGACACGAGCGCAACTCGTGCCGAAACGATCTCCAAGTACAAAATCAACCTTTTGTAATTGAGGATCAGCGTCCATGATCCCCCCAGAGGATGGCATGGAGTGGCAATCAACTACGACGCAGTAGCCAAAGCGTTGTCTTGTTACTTCTACTAAATGCTGTAGAGTCTGATGATAGGGTTGATAAAATGTATGAATCCGCTGCTCCGCTTCAGCAAAGCGTAGCTTGCTAGCATAGATATGAGCACCTGTTGAGACAACTTTAGCGATTGTTCCTAGCCCAGCGGCTAGTCGCGGTGACCGAGTATTCACATAGGCGGGCAGGTCGTCCGCGAACATGGTTGGGTCCAGTTCATACGGTTCGCGGTTAGGATCAAGGAATACTCTTGGAAACAGTGCCCGAATGAGCGGGGCGCCGAAGTTGACCACTGATGTGAAAATCTGATCGACATAAAAATCTTCAGATTGACGCAGACACACTGGATCAAGAACAGAGGCACGTATAAAATCAGGGGGGTAGTCGGAGCCTGAATGGGGCGATGCAAACACAAAAGGCACTTTCTGTTCTGCCGGTGCAAGAACATCGACAACCTGGTGAGGGGCTGTTAACGTACTCATAGAACGTAAACCTGTGGGTTCTAGTCCGATCGCGTGCTATTGTTAGCTCATATGCTCATCTGGAGCTAGGTTCCAGTCTCCTCTAGCTGCCTGCTGCATTGACTTTTTACTCGGTCCATCATATGCAAGAGCATTGCAAACCTGTTTTGGTCACAGTAACCGGGTGGAGGGGCGCGTAGCTCAGTGGGAGAGCACTACGTTGACATCGTAGGGGTCACAGGTTCAATCCCTGTCGCGCTCACCAGCAGGAGGATATGAATACCTGGGAGGCGCGTCCTATCCTTGGGTTACGTCTATGCCTGCGTTTGTTGAAGAGTGACTTGATTCTCGTGCTTGCTTTTTTGCTTGAGTCAGGGACTATGTACACTTGTGATAGTTGAAGCGTTTTATTATTCAGTTCTGTGAGGACGGTTTTCTTTATTTGTGTTCTGCTGCGCGAGATTCAATCGCTTGTTTTCCATGTGCTTTGGCACTGGGCTCGCTCATACCACTTCCGCAGTAGTAGAGACAGTCTTAGACACAGTCTCGCGGGAGGATCAGAGCAGTGAGCAGGGCATCGGAAGGTATCGACGTTTTAATCGCTTGTCGGTTAGTATGTCCCATGACAGAATATGGTCCTGTGATTCAGGCCGCCGTAGCTCAGAGGTAGAGCACACCCTTGGTAAGGGTGGGGCGGAGAGTTCGATTCTCTCCGGCGGCACCAATTTTCCTAGCAAGTGTGGTGCCTCGCAAAAGAGAGCTGCGACAGTGTACTATGTTTACGGCCTATGAGATATTGAAGGGTAGGCGCTTGATCGAAGGATTCTGAGTATTGCTCGCTGCAGACTCGGGAATCATGCCATCCGCACATGATCACAAGCCTTGCAGTGTACAGGGTATCGAGAGGATAGACCTACCATGGGATTCAACTGCGGCATCGTTGGTCTACCCAACGTGGGTAAATCCACACTCTTCAATGCTCTGACATCGACTATGGCCGCGCAGACAGCTAACTATCCATTCTGTACCGTTGAGCCCAATATCGGCTTTGTTGCGGTGCCAGACGAGCGACTACCCACGCTAGCCTGTATTGGCCGGTCAGCCCGAGTAGTGGCCACCCAAATCGCGTTTGTGGACATTGCGGGTCTCATACGCGGTGCAAGCAGGGGCGAAGGACTGGGGAACCAGTTCTTAGCTCATATCCGCAGCTGCGACGCCGTTGCGCATGTCTTGCGCTGTTTCGAGGACGAGCAGGTTGCCCATATCGAAGGCTCGGTTGATCCACTGCGGGATGCTGAGATGGTTGAAGCGGAATTAATGCTGGCTGACCTCGAGAGCCTTGAACGCCGTGCCAGTCCCATCGCTAAAAAGGTCAGGGCAGGTGACAAAGAAGCCAAGGCCCAGATAGTGGTGATAGAAGCACTATTGGAAGTCTTACGCGCCGGCCGGCCAGCGCGCTCAATACGCTTCGATAACCCTGAGCAGGTGAAGATACAGCAGCGGCTTTTCCTGCTCACGGCTAAACCCATGCTTTATATCTGTAACGTTGAAGAATCCGCAGCAGTCACTGGTAATAGTTACTCAAAGCAGATATCGTCTCTAGCAAAAAAATCTAATATCATGGCGTTGTGTCTATCTGCAGCTGCTGAAGCAGAAATAGCACAGTTATCAGAAGCATCAGAGAGACAAGTGTTTCTAGCGACACTGAATCTTGTAGAGACCGGCTTGTCCAAGCTGATGAAGGCTGGTTACCATATGCTTGATCTGATCACTTTCTTCACCGTCGGTCCTCAAGAGACAAGGGCATGGACAGTCCGTCGTGGTACTAGAGCACTGGAAGCGGCCGGGATGATTCACTCTGATTTCAAGAAGGGGTTTATACGTGCTGCAACCATAGCTTATGCGGATTTCCTAGCTTGCAATGGGGAACAAGGTGCTCGTGAAGCTGGGAAAGTGCGGCTAGAAGGTCGGGATTATACTGTTGTAGACGGAGATGTGATACATTTTCTCTTTAATCTATAATGCACTCTACACATTTTATTTCCTTTTCCTTCCTTCCGAAAGTAAAGAAAGCTGAGCCAAAGCACTGCAAAGTCAGAGGTATCCTCGCCTGGCACCATCCACCAAAGCCGTCAGGGGAAAGACTGGTGGCAGGTCACCATCGCGTATTGGCCAAGAGTTTGAATGTCGCGGCACTCCAAGCGGCGTGGAAAGGTAGAACCCGAATGGCAGCGAATTTGTGAAGGTAGCACTACACTAGTCTTCGCAGCGAGCACAAGAAGCATCAGAGAGCCGCGATCCAGTCTGGTTGGGACTCAGATGTGGGCGTATAGGCTGACAGTATCGCTGTCTCCGGTCGGCAGTACTACTTCGGCTCTCGCCCACACCTCAGACTTGAAACACCTGCATTCTCACTCAGTAGCACGATTACAAGTCAGGTTCTGCTCCCATTATGAGAGAAGAGACAGCACAAGTGGGTAAGAGTCGGGCAGTAGCTCATGAGGAGAAGCGTAGTAGCATTGCGCTATACTTTGACAGATCAGTCAACCAGTAAACTCGACCGGTCTGGCGGCTAACTAAAGCGTGTCAGGGTTTTGGATCGAGAGGCCGCCTTCGACAAACAAGTCAGAAGCTGTAGCGAACCCAAACAGCTCTATGTGCCTTCAGAGGAGTCTCTTGTAAAACAGTGAAGAACCGCGCGGCGCTCTATGCAGGAGATGACTACAATCGCGGCGGTAGCCCTTTTTCCCAGGGCAAGTCTGGGCGCTGAGTCGCACAGTAGTCAGACAGAAGGAGGTGCCGTGACCCGCTGCTGACTAATCTTGTGCCATGAGCACAGATGCGACCAGAAGATATGAGCAGCGCTTCTCAAGGCCCACCACCGCATCCTATAGCCGATTGGCATCCAGGGGGTGATCTGCGGATCCAATACCAAGCGTGCCACAAAAGCCACTCGCCGGCGGCCAGATCAGCGCCTACTCATTCCACCGCGTTGGTGCCGGTCAGCAGTCAATGTGTAGCGCCGAGAGCATAAGGCCACGCCTGCAAACGGTAGAAAATCTCCAGGTGCACGTATAGACGCACTCGCCAAGAGCTGTCATGAGCTCGGACCTATCCTATCATATCTGGTCAAGAGACAGGCGAGCAACTTCTTGAGGAATCACCACCATACAGGCCGCCACGTCGGCAACAGCCACAACGACCTGCCAGGCAGCCTCGCATCACATGGTCGCCGTGCACCTTCGCCATTCATGGTCAGAGGATAGATGGCCAGAACACGCAGGCCCTGCCGTAGTAAGGCTGAGGTAGGTTACCCAGGCACGGAGCGTCAGACAGATGCTCCTACCGATTTTTTGCTGGGTTACAGCATTTTGACGAGTCAAGGCTCACAAGCCATACTACTCCCAGAACTGGTAGAGTCATAAGCCTGCAGACACTCCAACAATGACACGGGCAACAGGATAATAATCCCAGTTGTCTCTCTATCCGGTAGAAGGTGCGTGCCAACAACGCCGGATATCCAACTAAGCCCAGCCTGGGTGTAGAGAGATTCTGCATCTCCTGAATTAGCCAGACACACAGTCAGGACTGTTTCTTCGTCTCAGCCTTGGCCGCGAGCCGTGCCACGGCAGCCTCAAAGGTACAACACGGGTCACCGGGCAAAGCCACACGGACTTTGCCATGCTCGATATAGGGGCCATAGCGACCAACTTTAAGCAGCACCGGTTTGCCATCTGCAGGGTGGATTCCTAAAGTCTGCACCAGCGGACGTACTGTGGCAAGAAGAGCCACGGCTCGGTTGACATCGATAGTCAGAAGATCTTCTCCAGTAGGGAGAGACTTGTAAATATTGCCATGACGAAGATAGGGACCAAAACGGCTTAGACTTGCAGTAATAGGCTTGCCGCTTTGCGGATGGAGACCAATCTCACGCGGCAGTCCTAGAAGCTGCATGGCCGTTTCCAGAGTCACAATGGCAGGACTTAGGCCTTTTGGTATGGGTACCCGCTTAGGCTTAAGTACAGAATCCTCTCGTAACTTTCTTGCTCCTTTCCCTTTGCTCTGTCTTTTTGTAATACTGTTAATACTTGTATTATTCCCTCTCGCTTCCAGTATGCTTGCTGCTGCAGGGACTTCATTAATTGGGTCAAGCTGAACGTAGAAACCGTATGGCCCCTTGCGCAAACTGATTCTGGCACCTGTCTCTGGATGGAGGCCTAGGACACGTACGTTATCGCTGTTCTTGTGCTCTTCCTGGCTATTGGAGATTAGGATAGATAATGGCCTCGTGTAACAGCAGTCTGGGTAATGAGAACAGCCTATAAAAGCGCCGAATCTGCCTAATTTTAGGGCTAACCGTCCATCTGTACATGTAGGGCACTGACGTGGGTCGTTATTGCGCACGCCTTCATGTGGAAAGAAGTGCGCTCCCAGTTCACGATCAAGCCTGCCTAGTACCTCGGAGACTCGAAGACTCTTAGCATCCTCGACATGACGAATGAAATCATCCCAGAATTGACGCAACACCATTTTCCACCCAACACGACCATCAGAGATAGCATCCAGTTGGTCTTCCAGTGTAGCCGTAAAAGTATACTGTATGTAATGATTGAAATAATTCTCTAGAAACGCTGTGACTACACGGCCGCGATCTTCAGGTATAAAGCGACGGTCTACCATGCGCACGTAATCGCGATTTTGCAGTACGGCTAAGATGGTAGCATAGGTAGAAGGACGGCCAATCCCTAATTCTTCCAACTTTTTCACGAGGCTCGCCTCAGAATAGCGCGGCTGTGCTTTGGTAAAATGCTGTGTAGAACGTACAGCACTACGGTGTATGCCGTCCCCAACGGTGATGGGAGGAAGTAATTTGTCATTGTCCCATGCTGCCTGGAGAGATGGGAAGCAGCTGGAATCGTTCTTCTCCTCCTCGTCGTCATGTCCCTCACGATAGAGGCAGAGAAAACCATCAAAGGTAACAACCGAACCTGTAGCCCGTAAGATAATTGTCTGATCCGTTGAAATGACATCGACTGCTACCTTGTTCAGTTCAGCATTTCTCATCTGACTGGCCACTGTTCGCTTCCAGATCAATTCATAGAGTTGTAACTGGTCGTGGTCAAGGCAGGTGGCAAGCATTTGTGGATGACGATGAATGTCTGTAGGGCGAATAGCTTCGTGTGCCTCTTGGGCGTTTTTAACCTCTGTTTTATAAGTGTGTGGCGTCATTGGCCTATAGCCCGTCCCGAACATGCAACTGATCAGATCTTGAATAGCCTTGACTACGGTAGCTGTTATCTGCACGCTGTCAGTTCGCATGTAGGTAATAAGGCCTACGCTCTCACCGCCCACATCGACTCCCTCATACAGACGCTGGGCAATATACATGGTCCGTCTAGCAGCGAAATGCAGCGCACGCGCTGCTTCCTGCTGCATGGTAGAGGTCGTGAAAGGCGGTGGTGGACGTCTTTCTTTTTTTGTTCTGCTCACTGTCCTGATTGTGAAGGTTGCAGCCTCGACCCGGGTCCTTGCTTCCGCGGCGGTCTTCTCGTCTGGAAGTGCAAATTTGTCTAGCCGGCTGTTATCCAGATGTGTGAGATAAGCCGTGAATGGCACTGTGGTCAGAAAATCAGCCTCCACTGTCCAGTACTCACGTGCGATAAAACGCTCGACCTCTATTTCACGCTCGCAGATCAAACGCAATGCTACTGACTGTACTCGACCGGCTGAACGGCTACCTGGGAGTTTACGCCACAGCACTGGCGAGAGAGTAAAGCCTACCAGATAGTCGAGAGCGCGGCGGGCGAGATAAGCTTCGACTAGCTCATCATTCAGATCGCGTGCATAGTGCAGAGCATTCTGGACAGCATCACGAGTGATTTCATGAAAAGTGATGCGCTTGACATCAATATCACTTAAAATCGCCCGGCGGGTTAGCTCCTCGCGCACATGCCATGCGATGGCCTCGCCCTCGCGATCGGGGTCTGTTGCGAGATAGAGTTGATTAGCACCGTGGATTACCCTCACGATATTCTGAAAATGGTGCTCCGCCCTAGTGTCCACTGCCCAGTCCATAGAAAAATTCTCATCTGGCCTTACTGAACCATCCTTGACTGGTAAATCACGGATATGGCCGTAGCTAGCGACTACATGGTAGCCCGCACCCAGGTATTTGCTGATGGTTTTAGCCTTGGCTGGCGATTCGACAACAACGACTGCCTTCATGAGGTCGTACCTGCCTCGTGTTTGAGTGGACTGAATCCTCTCAAATGGGGCCAGAGCCTGGAGGGCTACACAGCACAAGCTGTCCTAAAGTCCCACTCTACTAGACTAGTAGCAAAAGAGCTATGATCAGTACAGAATAGATCAACCATCACGCCAGTCACAGGAACGGACAGATAACCAGCAACACGTCTGGCACCCTCAACACTGGCCATAGCGATACGACAAGCGACTCTGCTGCCGCGCTGACTGCCACTGTGCCACTTCTTCGATACACTAACGAGCACGCTTTTGCCTGTGTGAGCAATCGCGTATACCTCTTCTACTTGTGCTATTGAAATAAATACAAGAGAGAAACTGTAACACAGTATTATATGCTGCTATTAGTTATAGCTTGAGATCTAGCATTGATCCTTAATTGCCACTACGATGCACCTTCTCTGTAAGCAAGAGACTCGAGATATTCTGTCTTCTGTGATTGAACCTAACGCGGGGTCCAGATTATGCCACCTCTTGTTTCGTTTCACGCTACAAGGCGCTGCTGGATATTTGGAGGCCAGCCCATTATATACCTCCTGCCATCTATTGCACTGTTATGTGGTTTGCTAGTGGGTTACGTCGATCGGCCATTGGCCCTGTACTGTAAGGAACACCTTACTCTTCATTGGGAGGGTTTCTTCAAGATTCTGACAGGATTAGGCAGAGGCTGGGCATGGTATGCTACAACTAGCGTGGCCTTCCTGCTATGGCACCTGCAGGCTCGTCACGCTGATGGGACAAGACGGCAGCTGCTATTCGCTAGATCCCGTGCTGCGCTATGGCTTCTGACGGCTCTGCTGTGTTCCGGCTTGCTGGTAGCAGGGCTGAAGATTGTCTTTGGCCGAGCCCGTCCACGCCTTTTATTTGAACAAGGTTTCTACGGCTTTGATTTCTTCAGTGGTCTGGACTGGACGAAGCAGTCATTTCCCTCTGGTCATAGCCAAACTATCTGGGTCGCAATGACAGTACTAGCCGTGTTGTGGCCGAACTGCCGCCTGGCTTTCATTGTGGTAGGCGGACTCGTCAGTACGAGCCGGGTTGTGACTACAGTCCATTATCTAAGCGATGTTGTCATGGGGACCTTTCTCGGCATTGCCTGCACAGTGTTGCTTCGTAATCTCTTCTACCACCGGGACCACTGACAGGCTTTGCTCTCAGTTGTCTTGCAGCAGCTCTTTCATGCATGCATATATGTGCTCCTGCTAGCTCTCCTGCTGAAGGGGTAGTAGCCTCACCAGACAGATGTTAGCTTTGCTGATGCGCTTGATCGTGCCAGTGATCCCACGGCAGCCCGTTGAGGCTCGCACTGTAGCACCAAATGATGGTAGGCTCTCGAGAGATGGCTACTTGTTCAGCAGAACATTATCTGTACCTCGTTAGATTCCCATTGTCACCCCAAGAGGTCGTTAGCATGACCAATACTGAGCACATATCTGCTCTTCTTGGCATGCAAGACCTCTGGCTCTACACCTCTTGCTGGGCACCAGCGTATGCGTGACACTAGACCTGACTAACAGCATACATTATGGATTATTGTACTACAAACCGAGGTGCTTGACGCCCCTCGCTTCTGAGGACCGCAATCTGATCCCATATAGCTTGAGCAATATCAAGATATGCCCTCGCATGCGGGCCATCCGAGGCAAAAGCGACTATAGGCATACCACTATCAGACGTTTCACGAATTCTGGTATCGAGCGGAATTTCACCGAGAAAGGCGCAATTCAACTCTTGCGCAGTTTTCCTGGCTCCACCATAGGCAAAGATTTCTGCACGGTGTCCGCACTGTGGACAAACGTAGTAACTCATGTTTTCGATGATGCCGAATATCGGTACCTCGACCTTGCGGAACATATTCAGTCCCTTACGCGCGTCTAAGAGCGCGATATCCTGTGGCGTTGAGACAATAACAGCGCCGCTTAGTGGCACCCTCTGCGAGATAGTCAGCTGTGTATCACCCGTTCCTGGTGGTAAATCTATGACTAGGATATCTACTTCTCCCCATTCTACATCTCGTAAAAGTTGTTCCAATGCCCCGATTACCATAGGTCCCCGCCAGATCACTGGTGCATCTTCTGGCACCATGAACCCGATAGACATAACCTTGACACCATGTTTCTCAAGCGGTATGAGCTTGCTCTCGTCGTCACTGACATGGGGCTTGTGTTCTCTGAGACCCATCATCCGTGGGGCTGATGGGCCATAAATATCGGCATCGAACAAACCAGCTTTGAGCCCCAGGTGCGAAAAAGCCAACGCTAGGTTGGTTGCTGTAGTGGATTTGCCTACTCCTCCTTTACCTGAGGCGATGGCAATGACGGCCTTGATAGTAGGCAGAGATAACTTACCATTCAAACGTTGTTGTCCAACTGGACCACCTTCCTCAGGAGCGCTGGAGGAACGGGAAGAATTATTGTGCGCGGTCAAAATGCCTGTTACCGATCGCACACCAGGGACATCATAGACCGCATCCTCAGCTTTCTGACGGTGAGGTTCAAAATCCTGGGCCCGCTGGGGGGGCACCTCTAGCACGAAGGTAACATGTCCTTCTTTCACCTGGAGACTGGTTACCCATCCCAGACTCACGATATCTCCACCGCTTTCTGCATCAATTACAGTGCGCAACGCTTCTAGCACATCCTCTTTGGATACGTCAGACATTCTTGTAAACTCCCGACTCGTGCTAATATTGTGAGGCTCTGAAGCTCACCAAACATGCGAGTTGCGTGGTTGAGCTGTATGTCATATAAGGGTCTCCGGTCACTTTGCAAACAGGGGCCCATGCAAAAAGCAGGCGCGCGATTGCCGCACCGGAGAGGAGAGAGTGGAGAATGTCTTGGAACAGTCCTGGGGGTGGCCCTTGGGGAAGTGGACAGGGCCCATGGGGACATGGGCCCACTGGGGGAGGGCCGCCTACTCTTGATCTTGAGGAGCTGTTGCGTCGGAGCCAGGATCGTTTTCGACATTTTCTACCTGGTGGTACTAATAGTAGTCGTAGTATTATTGTACTTATATTTTTAGTAGTAACAGTATGGGGTATGAGCGGCTTTTATCGCGTCCAAACCGATGAGCAAGGCGTAGTAATGATTTTTGGCCGCCATGTGGACGATGTGGGACCAGGTTTACATTATAATTTACCGACTCCTGTTGGAGCTGTGTATAAACCAAAAGTGACAATTGAGAATCAGGTTGAGATTGGCTACCGTAGCGAACAACGTGGGCGTCTGACGTCACCACGCGATGTATCTGAGGAAAGCCTTATGCTGACTGGCGATGAGAATACCGTTGACATAGATTTCACTGTCATCTGGGATGTAAAAGACGCCGCAGCTTTCCTCTTCAACATCCGCGATCCAGGCAATACGGTGCGAGTAGCTGCGGAAAGTGCTATGCGGGAGGTCATAGGTCAAACACCTATCCAGGTAGCGATGACAGAAGGACGCGATGTTATCGAGCAGCGTAGTCTAGAAACGTTGCAGAGACTGCTCGATCAGTATCAGGCTGGCATCCGAATCAAGCGCGTACAACTAGCCAAGGTGGATCCACCAACGGAAGTTGTGGATGCTTTCAACGATGTCCAACGTGCTAAGGCCGATCGTGAACGCCTGCGCAATGAAGCAGAAGCCTACCGTAACTCGATCATTCCTACCGCTCGCGGCGATGCCGAGAGATTAGTGCAAGAAGCACAAGCCTATAGGGAAGAGGTAGTGAATCGGGCGCAAGGGGATGCAAGCCGTTTTCTCGCTGTGCTGAGTGCCTATGTTATTAACCGCGAGGTGACAGAACGTAGACTCTATTATGAAACAATGGAGAATTTATTGCGTGGCGCAGCCGGCAAGATTGTAGTTGATGGCGCAGGAGCTCAGGGCGTATTACCATATCTACCACTAACAGAAATTGGAAAAACATCCAAACACTTTGGGAGTGTATCGCCTTCGACAGGCAGCCGGAGCGGAGATGGCAGGCGATGATGAAGGTAAGGAACAATACTTTAGCCCTGGTGAGTGCTCTAGCCGTAGTGAGCCTGGTTATATTGTACGATAGCCTGTTTGTTGTTCACCAGACTGGCCAAGCGATCGTTATGCAGTTTGGCGACCCACGTCGGGTCCTCAAGGAGGCAGGATTGCATTTCAAGATACCATTACTGCAGAACGTGGTCTTTTATGATAAGAGAGTCCTGGAGTTAGATCCTCCAGTGGAGCGGGTTATCCTTGCAGACCAGAAGAGAATCGAGGTCAATACCTTTACACGTTTTCGTATTGCAGATCCGCTCAATTTTTACAAGACTGTGAACAGTGAAACGCAGGCGCGGTCGCGGCTAGGAGCCATCGTTATTTCTACCATGCGGCGCGTGCTTGGCAATGTTACCCTGCCGACATTATTGTCGGCAGAACGAGATGCGATTATGAATCAGATCCGCGAGCGAGTGAATGACGAGGCACAGGCACTGGGGGTAGACGTCACAGATGTGCGCATTCGGCGTGCTGATCTTCCCGATGAAACGAGTCAGGCTATCTATGCGCGAATGAAATCAGAACGTGAACGCGAAGCGCGTGAGGCTCGCGCACAAGGGCAAGAACTGGCCCAGCAAATACGTTCGCGCGCTGACCGCGAGAAAGTCGTATTGCTGGCTGAGGCGCAAAAAAGGGCTCAAGTACTGCGGGGAGAAGGAGAGGCGGAAGCCTTCCGAATCTGGGCTGAAGCTAATAGCCGTGATGTTCATTTTTATGATTTCTACAGAGCACTGCAATTTTATCGATCTTCGTTAGAAGATGCAATGTGGGTCCTGTCACCTAGTTCTGATCTGCTACGCTACATCAATATAGCCCGTAAAGCAGCTGACAATTGAACGAATCATTGTATTCTTCCTTCAGGGGAAGGTCTCTGGTCTAGTGCACTTCTTATGCTTTCCTAATGGCTCTCTATGAGACTTTTGAGCAACTCTTTTGGCTCTATCCAAGCTATGAAAGAGCTATGCCACTTGTAGGCTGCGGCTGGTTCTGTCTTCTGGATGGGTCGTATCAGACAGGGCACGTAGCGGTGGGTGAACGTTTGCGTTGAAATCACGGCTGATTCAGCCTACATGCTGAAGGTAGTGTCTGGGAATATGTGAGTAGATTAATGCGACCGGGTGGAGATGGACACGATGCGGCAGGCGACATTTTTTTTGCATGCCCCAGTAGTCTTAGAATCGACCGTCAGGCAGGTGTGCGGCCATCTGTAAGGCAATGGTTTTATGCTGCAACAGCTGCTGTGCAGGCAGTAATGCTTCGCACGGCCTTGGGATTCTTTGTATCTTTTTTATTCTGTACTAGCAATATACTTGCCCGTGGCGTGCCAGATAGCTTTGCCGAATTGGCAGCCAATCTGTCACCGGCAGTAGTGAATATCTCAACCACCCAAGCTGTTGCCGAACGTTCATTCGACATCCCTGAATTTCCACCTGGTTCTCCCTTTGAGGATTTTTTTCGCGAATTCTTTGACAGGCACCGTTCCGACCAACAATCCCGTAAGGTTACCTCTCTAGGATCTGGTTTCATTATAGATGCAAGTGGTTATATTGTTACGAATAGTCATGTGATTTCCGACGCAGTTGAAATTACTGTCCTCTTGCATGATGATACAACTCTTAATGCAAGAGTTATAGGGAAAGATAGCAAGACTGATCTAGCCTTACTCAGAGTAGAAACTAACCGTCGCCTGCCATTTGTGTCTTTTGGAGATTCGGACAGGGTGCGTGTTGGCGACTGGGTCCTCGCAATCGGCAACCCCTATGGTCTTGGCGGATCGGTAACAGCTGGTATCATTTCTGCTAGGGCACGTGATCTGCGTAATGGTCCCTATGACGACTTCTTCCAGACGGATGCAGCTATTAACCTGGGTAACTCTGGAGGGCCGCTATTTAATACAGATGGACAGGTCATCGGTATTAATACAGCTATTTATTCACGCACTGGTGGTAACATTGGTATAGGTTTCGCTATACCATCCAATCTAGCTGGCATGGTGGTGGCTGACCTGCGCCAGTATGGACGTACCCGCCGCGGCAGGATCGGTGTCCACATCCAGGAAGTGACAGAGGAAATTGCAGAAAGTTTAGGCCTCGCAAAGCCAGGCGGCGCTCTAGTAGCCAGTGTCCTTAAAAATAGCCCGGCCGCTCAGGCTGGCATCAAGGCTGGCGATGTTGCCCTAGTGTTCGACGGTCATGTCGTAGAGGATTACCGTCGCCTGCCACGCCTCGTTGCTGAAACACCCAGCGGCAAAACAGTGGAAGTCACTGTTTTTCGTGGAGGCAAGGAACGCGTGTTCCATGTTGTTATCGGTGAGATGTCTGAAGGCGAGCAGCAGAAGGAAGGTGATTCTCGGGAAAATTCTTCTAAAAATGGAATAATTGGGCATAGAGGTATCATTAAAATTGTTGAATTAGGTCTGACACTCGCGCCCCTCTCTACGGAAACCCGCCGCCAATACACAATTCCAGAAGACCTCCATGGTGTGGTAGTCACGAGTGTAGAGGTTGGCTCTGATGCGAGCGAGAAAGGCTTGTATCCTGGTGACGTAATCGTCGAGATCAACCAGAAGGAAGTCACGACTTTAGCTGATGTCAAGTGGCAGATAGATATGGCTGTGAAATCCAGTCGCAAGACTGTTCTGTTGCTGATCTCTAATAGAGGACGCTTAAGATTTGTACCTCTTAAGCTTGCTAAGAAATAGGATAGGGTCTTTCCAGAGCCCTGGGACTGTAGCCGATGATATACAAAGATGGGTATACTGCCCTGCGGGTTTATGGTCCTGGCATAAAAGCTCTCTATGAAAGGTGATGATCACGGAGATGAGCTGGATAATGATACGGCTTGACTTGCTGACCGGGCTACAGAAAATCCCCCATCTTCCTATGCTCGGCTTCTCCGAGGAGCTGTAAGCGGATGTAGCAATGGGTTTGCGCTCTTTTCTTTGCTATAATGAATGATCTGGAGGATTCTTCTCATGACTGTTTCGTTATCGAAGGGCGACAACGTTTCCTTGAGCAAGGAGGTGCCGGACCTTAGCGCTATTGATGTCGGCCTGGGGTGGGATGCCCGTGTCACCACAGGTGCTGCATTCGACCTCGATGCTTCTGCGTTTCTGCTGCATGAGAGCGGGAAAGTTCGTTCAGACGCTGATTTTATCTTCTATAATAACAAAGCTTCCGCTAACAATGCAGTCGTTCACCAAGGTGATAATACCTCTGGCGCTGGTGAAGGCGACGACGAAATCATCTCCATCACTCTTGCTCAAGTTCCCGCTGACGTCCAGAAAGTCGCCTTCTCTGTTACCATCCACGAAGCTGAAACACGTAAGCAGACGTTTGGCCAGGTTAGCAATGCCTACGTTCGCGTCGTGAACAAGGCCAACGGCAAGGAAATCACTAGGTATGACCTGTCTGAGGATTATTCGATAGAAACTGCAATGATCTTCGGTGAGCTTTACCGGCATAGTGGCCAGTGGAAATTTAAGGCCATAGGCCAGGGATTTGCAGGCGGTCTCGGCCCGCTCGCACAGAACTTCGGCGTTAACATTGGCTAATGGAGGCTTTCCCATGACCGTCTCTCTAACAAAGGGTCAACGGGTCAGCCTGTCAAAGGACAGCAAGACCTTGTCACGTATTTTTATGGGTCTCGGTTGGGATATCGCTAAAAAGGGCGGCCTCTTCGGTAGCCTGCTAGGCAGGCATGAAGATATTGACCTTGATGCTTCCTGCCTAGTCTTCAATGAATCTAATAAACTGGTCGATGAAATCTGGTTTCGCCAACTCAAGGGCATGAATGGAGCCATTGTGCACACGGGTGATAATCTTACTGGTGCGGGCAATGGCGATGACGAAGTAATCAAGGTTGATTTTTCCCAGCTTCCAGCATCCATTAAATCTCTCGTCTTCACAGTCAACTCCTTCCGAGGTCAGACCTTTGACAAAGTGGCCAATGCACGATGCAGGGTGGTAGACGATGTTTCTGGAAAGGAACTGGCAGTCTTCAACCTCAGCGAGGCTGGTCCACATACAGGATTCATCATGGCAAGGATTTACAGACACAATGGCGAGTGGAAGATTCACGCTATTGGTGAGCGAACAAACGGTAGAACGTTCCATGATATGATGCCAGCTATTCAGGCGGCACTTTAAGATCCATCTGAGAGCAAAATCACCATTTCGGCTGCCAAGGGCTAGACAGATGACCTCAAAGACGGTCGACTGCAAATCTCAAGATATATCGTCGGGTTGTCGGGGCCTCTGCGCTGCGGCACTGGCTTCAAGAAACGAAGGGAAGAACCGATGTCGTTCACTGACTGGCTGAAGAAGAACGTCACGGAGGCCCGGGACGCACTCAACACGGAAATTACCAAATTCAAATCAAAGGATCTGCTGGAGGCAGTAATTGCAGGATGTGCCATGGTTGCTTATGCCGACGGTCACGTCTCCTCCGAAGAAAAACAGAAGATGATGGGTTATCTGCGTACCTCAGATCAACTCAAAGTTTTTGACCAGAACGATGTGATCAAGTTGTTCCAGAAGTACGTTGAAAAATTTGAATTTGACGCGGCTATTGGCACTGGCGAAGTCATGCAGGTGATCAATAAGTTCCGCGGCAAACCACAGGCTCAACTCCTCGTTAGGGTTTGCTGTGCTATCGGCGCCTCTGATGGTGATTTTGACAAAAATGAGAGGATGATTGTACGGCGCATGTGCTCTGAGCTGGGACTAAACGCCGCAGACTTTAACCTCTGAGCGTAGAATCCAGGGATGTCTCTATGGCTCACTTTGGCTTTCCAATAGAAGCAATCTTTCTTTTTGCCACTGCTATAAGCTTCTCAGTCTTCATGGATCTGTTTGCCCATAGGCACACGAAAGAAGTGTCTGTTCTGGATGCCGGTCTTTGGTCTGTGTTCTGGATTGGCCTTGCCCTTGCTTTTTACGGCTATCTTTGGGTCAGGTTTGATAAACTGTGGGCTGATCTCTACCTCGCCGGTGTTGCGTTGGAAAAATCTTTATCCGTGGATAACCTGGTAGTTTTTATGGCTATATTTACGTCTTTTAGTATAAAGGGGGCCTTGCAACACAGAATCCTATACTGGGGTATCATAGGAGCGCTGTTTTTCCGTGCAATTTTTGTAGCTGCTGGGACAGGGCTCTTCCATCTGACCCCTTGGGTTGGGTTTTGTTTCGCTGCCGTTGTCGCATGGTCCGGATGGAAAATGTTTGTGACTTTAGGGAGAGAAGCAGAAATAGTAACGGATTATTCATCCCATTGGTCCGTAAGATTCACTCAACGGATTATGCCAATCTTCCCACGTTTGCATGCCGAGCAGTTTTTCGTTACCCGTGCTCTTGTACAAGGCCTTGCTCAATCAGATCCTACCATCAAGCTAGCGCGCGGCAGGCACACCATAGTATTCGCTACCCCTGCCTTTTTGTGTCTCATAGCCATCGAGACCTCTGATATCATGTTCGCGTTTGACTCGGTCCCTGCTGTTATAGCGGTGACACAAGAGCCATTGCTAGTTTACGCTGCAATGATTTTTGCTGTCCTTGGGCTCCGTTCGCTCTATTTCGTACTTGCAGCCCTTACCAGGTATCTTGTGTACCTAGAGCCGGCAGTGATTGTCCTGCTTTTTTTTATCGCGTTCAAGCTAGCTTTACAGTCCGGTGAACACGTCTTCGGCTGGGACTTTCTCCATATCAGTCCAAACACGAGCTTGTTGATCATTCTCGGTACTCTCACAGCGGGTGTGGTTGCCTCGCTTGTATGGTCGAACAAGGCAACAGCAGAAACTACAAAAGTAGGCCCAGAGAGCCCACCATAGTCTATACAGCTGCAGTACCAACGAGCAGTAGGAGAAAGGAATGTATGGATACTACTGGCACCACTGGCGCGGCAATTTTTGATTTTGATAAGACGCTTATCGGCCAGGAGAGCATGGCAATGTTCTTACGCACCATCACAGGCGGGCTGGCCTTCACGTCTGCTTGCTGCATCGCTGGTGCAAAGACGACCATAGCGGCTTCGTCTGGCCATCGCCGGCTTGACGTCTTCCGCTCTGAAGTGCTCCGCAGGGCCCTTGTTGGGAAGACTATGGCACAGGTTAGGACGGCTACTGAGCATGTCTTCTCGCGTCTCCACTGGATCAGCAGAACAACGGAGGCACTGATCCAGCATAGAAATGAAGGTCGGCACATTCTAGTAGCAACTGGCAGCTTATCAGTCTACGTACCCGCCCTCCTCGAGATGAAAGGCATCTGTATTGATGGCTTACTCGCTACAGAGATTGGTGTTGATGGAGACGTGCTCACTGGCGAAATGATAACAGCTTCCTGCACAGGAGTAGAAAAAGCACGGCGAGTCAGGGAGTGGCTTGCTGGAATCGGTGGTCCTGTATGGGGCTACGGTAATCTGCCACACGATGCAGCAATGCTGGCGTTGACAGATTACCCAACGGTGATCCCGATCTTGAGACAAAGACCAAGGCATGCAGCTTGGCGTTGGTTAGGGTATAAGAGACTTACCAACTTTTACGTGTAACATCTATTCATTTGGGTTTACCCTGCAGATTGTGCGCGATCACATAACAGTGCCATCTCAAGTGGTTCTGAGCGAGTGGAGCTCTGCATCTCTGGCACTTCCACCCTTCCACCCGCACAACTTGAACGATGAGGCCATGACAATGCAGCTCGTAGGCGATAATGAAAAGTTAGAAGGAGCATTCAGTCAGTCTACTCTGAGACAGACTTCAGCTGGTATGTAAGAGGAGCAACAATTGGTATGTCAGGATCCTACTGACATTTACTACTCTAGAAAAGATACATTTATATATACTGCCAATACTTATCAGAGAAGACGACACATCATCCCGCTTCCAGTCTGGATTCAATCTTTTTTATGCATTCTTCTCTTTTATATATGACCATAAAACGCATGGAGTGCAGCCTGGCGTTACAGGCAGGGCCACTAGTGGAGACTGCAAGATGGTTGAGTTGACGTCAGAGGAGGAGATCCTGATCAGAGGGGGTGAACGCACACAGCAGAAACCGGAGTTGCAAGGATTGTGTCGTTAACAAAAGGCTTTTAGCCTGCCGCAAGCGTATTCTGCCTGTAGGAGAACAGAAAGGTAGGAAAAGGTAGGAAGTGGCAGCGAGTCCCCCGGATCCTGATTGGACTTCCTTGATGGCGGTCAGATTCTGTTGTAGGAGCTTTTCTGCCATGTGGGATTATTGTTGTAGTTGATATTTGTATCAAGCTATATTATCAATAATTGTACTAACAATAGGAACGTAGCAGTAGTCCATACAAGGGCACTCTAGGAGCAGCTGTGCCAGCTTTGAAGGGAAGCGACCTGCTCACTAACACACCAAAACGGTGGCAAGTGGGGTCGCCTGGCTGGACTGGAGGTACAAGTCAAGGACTCTCTCAGGACTCTCTTTTATGAGAGAGGCCTACTAAACGGGGCTGCAAGGCTATAGAGTCCAGCGCAAGTCTACCCGGCGGAGGATACGTTGAGCAAAGATGATCCGATGTCAGCGGAAAGTTCGCTACTGCTTACTATGTACCGGGTACTAACGACTTCCTGCGGAGTCATAATCTATGGCTACCTCGCCTGGCGCCTGTGGCACGGCAAGGAAGAGTTAACCCGGCTCGGCGAACGCCTGGGGCAGCCGGGACAGTTGAGACCGCCTGGTCCCCTTCTGTGGCTACATGCCGCAAGCGTTGGAGAAAGCTTATCTGTACTTCCTTTAATTGATAAAATACTAAGAAGACAATCTTTTTTCTCAGTATTAATGACAACTGGCAGTGTTTCCTCCGCTCTATTAGTAACCGAACGTCTACCTACCCGGGCCTATCACCAATATATGCCCATGGACCGGGCTGTATTCCTCAGGCGTTTTCTGGATTACTGGCGTCCCACTCTAGTGCTGTGGACAGAATCTGAGTTCTGGCCCAATGCAATCCTGGAGATCCGTCGACGCGCCGTACCCCTAGTACTAGTCAACGGTCGCATCTCTGAGCACTCATTTCGTCGATGGCAAAAATGGCCGCAAGGAATCGGGCCAATGTTAGCAGCATTTGATCTGTGTCTGGGCCAAACTCTACAGGATTGTGACCGCTTATCAGTTTTAGGCGCCACACGGACTGATTATGTTGGCAACCTTAAGTTTGCTGCCCCACCCCTACCTGCTGATACTGAAGCATTAGCTCGTATGCAGAGGCAGTTGGCTGGGCGGCCGGTATGGCTAGCTGCTTCCACCCACGCCGGTGAAGAATCTGCCGCTGGTAGAATACATCAAAAGTTAATAACATACCACCCAAGACTATTGACAATAGTCGCACCTCGCCATCCATCCAGGGGTACAGCCATTGCTGCTGAATTGGCTGCAACAGGCCTCCAGGTAACCAGGCGCAGTGTTGGTGAATCTGTGCCCTCTGTGTCTGGAGTTTATCTGGTAGATACCATTGGTGAGTTAGGACTATTTTTCCGTGTAGCACCAGTAGTTTTCATGGGTAAATCACTTTTCGGTAGTGGAGGGCAAAATCCCCTGGAACCAGCTAGACTGGGCTGTGCTATTCTGTTCGGACCACATATGGACAATTTTGCGGATATTGCAGCCCGTATGGTTGCCGCTGGTACTGCCCGCACCGTGTCTGATGAGGTTCACCTCGGTGCAGAAGTAGAGACTCTGCTCGCTGATAGAAGAACGCGTGCCACTATGGGAGTGGCTGGAAAGACCTTCGCAAATACAGAAGCAGGAGTGATACAGCGATTAATTGAACGTCTGACCCCGTATCTTGATCTTGGAGCTATCAGGCCTGAGAGTGGACGTGCGAAGAACCCCTGATTTTTGGCAAGCAAATGGGTGGCTTGCACATCTGCTGGAGCCGTTAGGGTTGCTGTATGGAGCGGCAACCGCGTGGCGTCTTGCCTGTGAACGACCGTGGCGGGCACCGGTGCCAGTAGTCTGTGTCGGTAATCTCGTGGCCGGGGGTGCGGGGAAGACTCCTGTCGCGCTGGCTATCGCACGTCGTTTTAACAACCTTGGTGTTTTTCCAGTGTTTGTAGCCCGTGGCTACGGCGGCAAGGCACGCGGGCCACTCCAAGTGATATTGGAACGGGACGGAGCTGAGCGAGTAGGCGACGAGGTGCTGCTGCTAGCGGCTCAGGCACCAACTATTATTGCATACTGCAGGGCTGATGGTGCACGCCTGGCAGCTTCCATAGGAGCACAGGTTATTGTTATGGATGATGGTCATCAACATCCTACCCTACACCAGGACGTGACTCTGGTAGTAGTTGATGGAGGTTATGCCTTTGGCAATAGCTGTCTTCTGCCAGCAGGTCCATTGCGAGAGCCAGTGGAGCGTGGGCTGGCGCGTGCATCAGCATTAGTAGTAGTGGGTGAAGATGAGTACGGAATCGCCACCAGGTGGCTTTCTTGTGGGTTGCCAGTGCTCCAGACGCATCTAGTGCCGGGACCTGAAGCGGCGGCACTCAGCGGCCAGCGGGTTGTTGCCTTTGCCGGAATCGGCCGCCCAGAAAAGTTTTTTGCTACTCTGCAGGCTATTGGGGCCGTTGTGATAGCCTGTCATCCATTTGCTGACCACAAACCCTATACAGCACTCGAGATCCAGCTCATTCTAGAAGAGGCTTCTGCACTTCGCGCCATTCCTGTGACTACTGCTAAGGATGCCGTGCGCCTCACTCCTGCTCAGCGACAGCAAGTTGTTGTATTCACTATTACTATAGCTTGGCAAAATACAGAAACCTTAGATTCTATCCTGACAGCGGGTATACGAAAGTAGCCGTACCTATCATTCCAAGTGGCAAGACCTTAGCGCGTTCAAACAGACATGACTGCATGCTATCAGCGAATGAAGAATCTTCTATATAATTAGAGCGAGAAAATATTAGCCTTTTCAAGAGGGGAAACAAGCTGCAACTAACTTGCGAAAAGCGCGTACTCGGTGACTGAGAGCATGCTTCCCTCGAGGATCCATCTCTGCAAAGGTGACGGTGTGACCTGATGGTTGGAAAATAGGATCGTACCCGAATCCATTGCTTCCCCGAGGAGGCCATACGATACTTCCCTCCACAACCCCTTCGAAGATTTCTGTATGCCCGTCGGGCCAGGCGAGAGCAAGGGCACATGTAAAGCGGGCTGAGCGGTCGTTCGTATCGCCTAGCGCAGTGTTCACTCGGGCCATAGCGGTGGCAAAGCCTTGCGCAGCCCTGGCCCAGCGGGCAGAGTAAAGACCAGGTGCACCGCCTAGCGCTGTCACCGCCAGACCGGAATCATCAGCGAGAGCTGGTAGGCCTGCTGCTGCTGCGGCTTTTAAGGCCTTGCAGGCGGCGTTATCGGCGAAGGTAGCACCCGTCTCCGCCGGCTCAGGTAAGCCTAAAGCCCCGGCTGCAACAACCTCTACATGAAAAGGCGAGAGCAATTCTGTCAGTTCTTGCACCTTACCCTTGTTATGGCTGGCCACTATCAGCTGGGTGCCAGCAAATGGACGTGACATTTTTTAGACTCTCCTCATCCCAAGCGTCGCGCGCTGCACCTTAGCTAATGCGTTAACACCTTCTTGTGCTAGATCGAGCAGCTGGAGAAATTGATCACGTGTGAATGGCCTGTCCTCAGCGGTGCCCTGGATCTCAACTATAGTACCAGACGCAGTTAGAATAAAATTGGCATCAGCCTGGGCCATTGAATCCTCCGTGTAGTCCAGATCCAGTACCGCTACGTCATGGTAGAAGCCGCAGGAGACCGCTGCGACCTGATCAACGATGGGTAAAGACCCCAGGAGGCCCAGTTGTACAAGCCGTTGGCAAGCGAGATGCAGCGCGACGTAGGCACCAGTAATAGCAGTGGTACGTGTGCCGCCGTCGGCTAAGAGCACATCACAGTCAATCTTGATCTGCATCTCTCCCACTGCCTTTAAATCAGTGATAGCCCGTAATGAGCGACCAATCAAACGCTGTATTTCCTGTGTACGACCACTTTGTTGCCCTCTGGTCGCTTCGCGATCTGTGCGGGCATGCGTGGCACGAGGCAACATACCGTATTCAGCAGTGATCCATCCACGGCCAGTGCCACGGAGGAAGGAGGGTGGTTTTTTCTCTACAGAAGCCGTACACAGGACAGCGGTTTCTCCGAAGCGGGCCAGGCACGAGCCTTCTGCATACTTGTTAACATTAGGCTTGAGTATGATGGGACGGAGTTGATCCGGCGCGCGGCCTGAAGGTCTCATGCATGTATCCCCAGCTTTCAATGCACTGAAGTTCTTTGTATTATTGTACAGCAAATAGTTCTTAATTGCAGCATTCACTTCCATACAGCTTTATATTGCTACAATAGTTTTATTAAGTAATGTTTTATTATGTCAACAGCATTGAACGACAGCGTATGCTCGCTCTATATAATGGATGTGTACCTGCAGATGCCCAGTAGACACGCAGCAAGCATCCTCAGGGCCGTCATAGTGACCCATAACAACTGTGGAGAACACGTCCAGCTCTTTCTGCAGAACGCGCTCCGCTCCGCTACTCTCAAGAATCCATATTCCTTTTTGCTTGCTCAGCCCAGGCAGCTAAATGACTCGCAAGTTTTGAAGCCGTTTCTGTGTCGAGATCTATTAACGTGAAACGGCTCTTTTCCCGTATCGTAACACGCAGCATTTGCAGTCCACTCTCATAATCAACTGCCTTAAGATCGATCTCCTTGCCCCATGGAGCCAAGAGTTTATCGAGAAAAGTGAGTGTCTCATCCAGTCCCATGCTCATTGTGTCTCCATCTTCATGCCGAGTCCCGGCCGCAGCGCCAGTCACCTTGACCTCCTCCTTATCAGGGAGAGAGCCAACTTGTATCTGCGACCCGCTCTAGGAATCTAGCACGATAGAAAAGGCGTTGGCTGTGCGGCTCGTCGCGGAAGGACGCACGCGTATGTAGCACATTGTTACAGATCAGCCCTTGGCCAGATTCCAAACGGTGACGAAAGACGTAAGGTACATCTTCTGCATCCAGGATAGCCCGAAGGTGGGCTGCAGCCGCTACTGCCTCTTCGTGCCAGATAATGCTACGGGTGCGGTGGGTATAACGCATGTGAAGGTGACGTCCTTGTGAATCGTAGGAGAAAACGGGCCCAGTCCGGTCCGGCCGAGTGTCGTCTGTGTTAGCTGGAATGATCATAGAATCGGGTCGTGATAGTATTGCGACTGTTTCTGGCGCCTCGTCGCGCAGGCGGATGTAGAGAATTTCAGGATCCAGCACAGCGTTGATGCCTCCTACGATAGCAGGGGTCACACAATGCAGAATCATGCCCCGCACTAGTCGATGCGATGGATTGTAGTAGCCGTCTGTATGCCAGGAAATAGGTCTATCCGTATAGGGAATATAACTTTGCAATGCACTATTCTGTCCTTGTAGATTAGTAGTAGCAGAAATAGATGATATGCTGTCTTCATCAGCCAGCGGGTTAGTATCCAAACTTTTCAGGCCAAAAAGACGCGCAAATGATTTGAGTGTCTCCCTACTGGAGAAGGGAGAAGCAGCATAGATGGCCATGTTCGTTTTGCGGCATAGGTGTTCAATGGCAACTTGTTCAGCGGGCGTCGCATAACCAGGTGTACATAGCTCCACTATCAGTGCCTCGACTGTAGCCGGATAGTCCTGCAGCTTGGCATCACGCCAGCGATAGTAGGAGTCGGAAACATCTAGTCTAAAAGGTGAACACATAATATGATGGAGGTGTGCCGTCGACGGCATAGTAGCCTCGCAAGGAAGTGATCGCTACTTTCTCTCTATAGCACAAGTACAGGTACGGCAGGAACCTGTGCATAGCTTTCTGCAGTCCGCTGCTGAGAGCGGCAGTATAGCGCTCAAGGAGCTGAATCCAGTCAGCAACGAAAAATACGCTGGATTCCTTTCGGATACTTACATTATGATCCATTAATGTAAGATGTGGTCGTGAAGGAAGCGCCACACGATATACGGTATACGTCGTGCTGCAGGGGTTGAAGGTCATTGGGACAAAGAGTATGTCGTTAGCGGGAGGAGGCACGTCGCTGGTTGCCAGGTAGCAGTACTGTGGATCAATATGATCCAAGACGAAATCAATGGTGCACAGCCTTTATGTTGATGCAAGATTTGCAGAGTGTGTGGAGAGCAGATTAAGGGATGGGGCTGAAGTTCTTTGAATCAAGAACAGATATTTATAAAGTCTCGGTAGAGGTTTGTCCGCGCGTGGATGGGCGCGCCGCAGCATGTGCTGCTGGAAGGTCAGTTCACAGCCCATCGGTGGAGTTCCGTCGCTCAGGATACGGAGTGTGTTGGCTGGCTACCATGATAGTGTCGTGTGTAAATGCTCGTAAGAGCAGTGCTGTAGCGTGGTGATTATTGTTTTATAATCGCATGCTTAACGTGCGCAATTTTAAGGAGTAAAATCAATGGCAAAATCAATGCCAAGTACCCCACTACTGGATCAGCTTGAAAGTGGTCCGTGGCCGAGTTTCGTCACTGGCCTCAAACGCTTGGCCCAAGCAGAGAATAAGCCTTACGCGAACATGATGAAGGACCTGCTCGGCCAACTAGAGTACTCCTATGAAACCCGTAAGGGTTACTGGAAAGGTGGGGTAGCGACTGTGTTTGGGTATGGCGGTGGTGTAATCCCACGCTTTTCTGAGGTTGCTAGCAAGTTCCCAGAGTCAAAGGAGTTTCACACGTTTCGTGTGATGCCACCGGCTGGTATGCACTATTCCACTGATATTCTGCGCAAGCTATGTGATATCTGGGAGAAGTATGGATCTGGCCTGATCGCTTTTCACGGTCAGTCCGGTGATATCATGTTTCAGGGAATCAGCACGTCTAATCTCCAGGCGGCCTTTGACGAGTTAAATAAACTAGGCTTTGACCTTGGTGGGGCAGGCCCAGCAGTACGTACATCAATGGCATGCGTTGGCAGTGCTCGGTGCGAACAGTCGTGTTTTGATGAGCAACGTACCATGCGTAGCCTCGTCAATGCAGTGCTCGATGATATGCACCGTCCTTCCTTGCCTTATAAATTTAAGTTTAAGGTTTCTGGCTGTGCTAACGACTGTGTGAATGCCACGCACCGCTCAGACTTTGCCGTGATCGGTACGTGGCGTGATGATATGCAAGTTAACCAAGATGCGGTCAAGGAGTACCTTGCGAAGAATGGCCGCAAGTGGATGATTGATCAGGTCATCACGATGTGTCCGACCAATGCCCTGTCGCTCAATGATAACGATACACTCGCAGTCGACAATAAGTCGTGCGTCCGTTGTATGCATTGCCTCAATGTCATGACCAAGGCTCTGAAGCCAGGCGAAGACCGAGGAGTAACTGTCCTGGTTGGTGGCAAGCGTACACTTAAAATTGGCGATCTGATGGGTACAGTGGTCGTACCATTCATGAAGCTCGAAACCGATGAAGATTTCGAGCAATTAGTCGAGCTTGGTCAGAAGATCATTGAGTTCTTCGCTGAAAACGCTCTCGAACATGAACGTACTGGTGAAATGGTCGAGCGCATTGGCTTGGTTGATTTCCTCGAAGGTATCGGCCTCGATATCGATCCTAACATGATTAGCCATCCACGTACTAATTCCTACGTGCGTATGGATGATTGGGACGATCAAGTGCTCAAATGGAACGCCCGCAAGAATGCGCCGCGGGCCGCAGCTGAGTAAAATCCAAGTTCGTAGATAAAAGCATATCATGATGGCCACCCTTGGTGGGTGGCTATCAGCTAGGGCGGCAGTTATCTTGGAGGTTAAGATGTCGGGATTACGTCGTCCGGTCGAGAGCGGTGTACCGGACCCTTTTCCTTTTATGCATCCTGTGTTGAAGCAAAACTACGGCCAATGGGCGTGGCATGATCGGCCACGTGTAGGCGTTCTGCGGCATGTTGCTAAGAATGGTAGTGCTGTGTGGACCGTCAAGGCTGGTACCCAGCGACAGATGGATGTTTTTACGATCCGTAAGTTATGTGATATTGGCGATAAGTATGCGGACGGGCACGTCCGTTTCACCGCACGTTCCAATATCGAATTCATGGTCTCCGACGAGAAAAAAGTAGCACCTCTCGTTGGGAAGTTGGAAGCAGAAGGATTCCCTGTTGGAGGTACTGGGAATTCGGTCTCTATGGTATCTCACACGCAAGGATGGTTGCATTGTGATATTCCCGGTACAGACGCTTCCGGAGTTGTTAAGGCTTTGATGGATGAGCTGTATCATGAGTTTAAACACGAGGAGATGCCGAATCGTGTGAAGATTACAACCTCTTGTTGTCAGATTAACTGTGGTGGTCAGGGCGATATTGCTATCAATGTCCAGCACACAAAACCACCTAAGATTGATCATACCCTTGTAGCAAATGTCTGTGAACGTCCCGCAGTGGTAGCACGCTGTCCAGTCGCTGCTATTCGCCCAGCGCTTGTCAACGGTAAGCCGAGCCTTGAAGTAGACGAGAAGAAATGTGTGTGCTGCGGTGCTTGCTATCCTCCGTGCCCGCCTATGCAGATCAATGATCCTGTGCACTCAAAGATCGCCATTTGGGTAGGGGGGAAACACTCTTCAACGCGCTCGAAACCGACGTTCCACAAACTAGTAGCTGCTGGTCTGCCTAACAATGCACCACGCTGGCCAGAGGTATCTGAGGTCGTGATGAAGATCTTGCGAGCCTACAAGGCTGACGGGCGCCCATGGGAGCGAGTAGGGGAATGGATCGAGCGAGTCGGTTGGCCCCGTTTCTTCGAACTGAGCGAGCTGCCCTTCACAAAGTACCACGTGGATAATTACCGTGGCGCTCGTGTTAGCCTGAACGCATCGGCTCACTTGCGTTTCTAGGTTTGAATGGTGGCGACAGATGGTCTTGTAGGGGGAGGAGTATGAAGTTCGGTATTGTAGTTAACGAAGGCCCGTTCAATCATCAAGCTGCCGATTCGGCATACAAGTTTACCGAGGCGGCCCTGGATAAGGGACACGAAATTTATCGCGTCTTTTTCTATTACGATGGCGTTCATAACGCGAACAAGCTATCAGAACCGCCGTCTGATGATCGTCACATCGTCAAACGCTGGTCTATATTGGCTAAGACGCGTGGTCTTGACCTAGTGGTATGCGTCGCAGCTGCGTTACGGCGGGGTATGAAGGATGAATTGCTCGCAGAAGGGTTCCGGATTTCTGGATTAGGACAGCTCATTGAGGCTGGAATCCAATCGGACCGCCTAGTGATGTTCGGGGACTGAAAGGGGAGCAGCAGTATGCCTGAGATTGAGGCACTTGACTATCATGAGGATCAAACCGGCGGTGTGGTTAAGAAATTCATGTACCTAAACCGTAAGGCCCCCTACGGTACCATCTATGCCCTTGAGGTTCTAGAAATGATTCTCATCTCGGCAGCATTCGAACAAGACGTGCACATTGCTTTCGTGGACGATGGCGTCTATCAGATCAGAAAGGGACATGATACCAAAGGCATCGAGATGAAGAGCTTCTTGCCTACATACCGGGCACTAGAAGGCTATGACATTGAAAAGCTTTATGTCGAGAAGGAATCTATGGAGGAACGTGGGCTGAAGGTTGAGGACTTTGTTGTACCGGTGGATGTGATTAGCCGCGCTGCCATGCGTACTCTGATTGATTCTATGGATGTTGTCCTAGGCGGCTGAAAGGGGAGAGTATGCTGCATACGGTCAACAAATCACCGTTTGAGCGCAACGCCCTTGATGCCTGCCTAGCACGGGCAGAGAAGGGTAGTGTCATTTTGCTGTTCGAGGATGCGGTTTATGCCGTGACTCGGGAAACAACTATAAATAGTAAAATCGCTAATGCGGCTAGGGATTTCAAGATAGTTGTACTCGGCCCAGATTTGAAAGCCCGCGGGTACAATGAGCACCAGGTTATTGAGGGCGTAACAGTCATAAATTACGGCGGTTTCGTCGATATGGTGGTGGCACATGGCCCAGTGACCGCCTGGCTTTGAGCACAGCGGGGTTCCAAAAGGAGGTATCTAAATGGCTTATGAACTGAACGGTAAAACCATCGAACATGATGAGGAAGGTTATATCGCGGATATCAACGGCTGGGATGAAGACATCGCTAAGATGATTGCCAATGGTGAAGGAATCGATATGACTTCTGAGCACTGGGAAGTCATTCACTTCCTACGTGAATATTACAACGAATATCAGATTGCACCAGCTGTACGCGTGTTAACCAAAGCAGTTGCCAAAAAACTGGGGCCTGAGAAAGGCAACAACAAATACCTCTATGAATTGTTTCCATATGGCCCAGGTAAACAGGCATGCAAGATTGCTGGCCTGCCGAAACCGACGGGCTGTGTTTGATGTTGCGCGTGGGCGGTCGCCAGATCCTCTGTGGGGCCGCCCCTTGCTCATGTGTCCTGAGTAGTCAGGTATCCAGGCAGAGGCGGTAGTGTTATGTCGTTCGTGACAATTGCCTACGCGGTATTGTTTTATGTCGCGACAGCCATTTTCGTCCTTGGATTTGTCAACAAGGTGGTACAGTTTGCCAGTGCGCCAGCCCCTCTCAAGATTCCGACCATGCCAACTCCACTGACTCGCAGTGGTGCTGCATGGCGTGTAATGCGCGAGGCAGTACTTTTTGAAAGCCTGTTCAGATCGGATAAGTGGTTATGGCTGTTTGCAGCACTCTTTCATGCAAGCCTCTTGCTAGTATTGTTGCGACATGCTCGCTACTTTCTGTCGCCAGCATGGGGAATCATTTGGGATGCTGTGGTACTCATACAGCCGTTCGGCACCTATGCCGCATTCACCATGCTAGCTGGTCTGCTAATATTATTGGTGCGGCGCATCACCATGAGACGTGTTCGATATATCACGAATCCGTCTGATGTTCTACTTTTGATTCTGCTACTCGGCATAGCCCTCAGTGGAATCTTTATGACATTTGCGGTCCATACTGACATCATCGCTGTGAAGAAGTTTTTCGTTAGTCTCTTAACGTTTTCTTCACAGCTCTTACCAGCAGATTCTCTTCTACTAGTGCATCTCTTCTGCGTAGCAACCCTGATGATTGTTTTCCCGTTCTCTAAACTGCTTCATTTCCCCGGCGTGTTTTTTAGTCCTACACGCAACCAGTGCGACGATGCACGTGAAAGACGTCATCTGGCTGGCTGGGCAGTAAGTATGGATACAGAACATTAGATTTTCTTGTATATACAGCGCAAGTTATTGGAGTTCGATCGCCAGCTGTTGAGGAGCGTACGCTATGGCCAAGTTCGAAGTGCCGGTGCTGAGCGAGGAGCCAGCTCAGGATGTTCCTGAGATCCAGGCTGGTGCAATGGCTCATTCGCGACCTTTTGTTGCTAAACCGGAGCACAATAGGCCTTTAGGCTTTCCAGATGGTCTTGTAGATCACTGGCAAGAAGAGGCACTAGGCCGGATGGGTAAGCTGTTAAAGAGATTCCGTTCTCTCAGAGTTTTTCTTGATACTTGCGTTAAATGTGGTTCGTGTTCTGATAAATGTCACTATTTTCTAGGGACTGGCGATCCCAAGAACATGCCTGTTGCGCGTCAGGATCTGTTGCGCAGCGTATACAGGCGCTATTTCACGCTTCCTGGAAAGCTGTTTGGGCCGTTAGTAGGGGCCCGTGATTTGACCTCTGATGTTTTAGAGGAGTGGTATACTTACTTTCATCAGTGTTCACAGTGCCGCCGTTGTTCAGTCTTCTGTCCCTATGGCATTGATACTGCTGAGATTTCCATGGCAGCGCGTGACATCATGGACTACATCGGCTACGGACAGAAGTACTGTAATGAGATCATAGCAAAGGTTCATAAGATCGGGAATAATTTAGGCTTGCCTGGACCGGCCTTGGCCGACACTCTAGAAGGCTTGGAAGAGGATGTACTGGAGCAGACTGGGCACGATGTTAAGTTTCCCCTGGACGTAGAAGGAGCAGAGGTTCTGCTTGTGACTCCATCAGCAGACTTCTTCGCCGAACCGCATGTGGATGGGCTGATAGGGTATGCCAAGGTGTTCCATCAGGCCGGCGTAAGCTGGACGGTCAGTTCCTATGCTTCGGAAGCTGCTAATTTTGGCATGTTCATTGGTTCCTATGAGCAGATGCATAAAGTAGCCAATCGCATCCGCAAGGCAGCGTATGATTTGAAAGTGAAGCGCATCGTTTTTGGGGAGTGTGGGCATGCCTGGCGGGTGGCTTACAGTTTTCTGAACACACTGGCTGGGCCATGGGATTTCCTAGACAAGGACTACCCTGTCCCCCAACATATCATTGAATTCACAACGGATCTGCTTCGCCGCGGTGGGATTAAACTTGATAGCAGCGCAAATGAGGACATGGTGGTGACGCTCCATGATTCCTGCAATGTTGCGCGAGGGGCTCGCATGGGAGGTGTTCCTGGTGGACAATTCGTGTTGCCACGTGAGCTCATTAAGGCATGCGTACCAAAGTATGTTGACATGCATCCTGATACTACTTACGATAAGACTTTCTGCTGCGGCGGCGGGGGGGGACTCCTAACGGATGATCTGATTGAGCTGCGTGTCAAGGGCGCGAAGCCTAGGGTCGAAGCTTTAAAGCAGGTTATGGATCAGGCTGGGGTCACTCATGTGGCATCCCTGTGTGCGATTTGCAAGAGCCAATTCACTAAGGTCTTGCCTTACTACGACATAGAAATGGATGTCGTTATATCTGTCCATGGACTTGTCAGTAACTCTATCCATCTTGGGATAAGCAGCATTTGATCTCCCTGTCTCTGGAGGACTTATTGTCAACAAATAGTGGTCGCCGCCTCCGCTGGGCTAAGACCGCTCTCGGAGGACAGGCGGGCGGGCCGCGCTGTATCACTGCGAAGGTAGCAAGGAGAGGGTTTTGTCAAGAGGGAATTCCTTACTAAAGAGTGTGCAGTTTATGGATACACCAACCCTCTCTGTAAGGGTAGTTGTAGGGAGGCCATGGCGCGCGCATGCGCGTGGGTTCCCCGTGAGGCATCGATGAATCCCTTATTACGGGCATCAGCATGGTGGTACGCCTTTCTCCGTATAAAAGTGATGGGGCGTGTGTGCTCAGCACCGTGTGAAGATTACAATCAGGTTGTAAAAAATAGTCTCAGCACATGTTTTGTGAGTATAATAAGGTGCTACTTGGCAGTTTTGAAGTGTGAACAGCCAGCTACTATGGCTGGCTGCGCTACATAAGCGGTTTTGCGAGTGTGCCAATTGTGTGATCCGCAAGGGGACGAGGCGTAAAGGAGACAACAGTGGCAGCAATCGTTCTTCGCACGGTCGTAGCCGTTTTAGGCTGGGATGGCTAGGAGGCAAGCTGCGGCGATGATAGGCTGACAGGTGGGAGTGTACGGGTTTTCTGGCGAAGACGACATAGGAGAGGTTCGATGAGTGAGGGCGCGTTGACGTTCCGTCGTTTTAAGGACGGGGACAACATACAGTATCGCCACAGTGAGCGCATTGTTGTTGATGGCTATTCGCACAAATGTCCTACTTATATCCATCGTACACCGCCGTGTCAGGGTAGTTGTCCCTCCGGCCATGATATTCGCGGCTGGCTGTCTATTGTGCGTGGTCTTGATAAACCAGCCAGTGGCATGTCGTGGCAGGAATATGCTTTCCGGCGTATGGCGGAGGCTAATCCGTTTCCTGCTATTATGGGTAGAGTTTGTCCAGCGCCGTGTCAAGATGGTTGCAATCGGAACATGGTGGAAGAGCATGTTGGTATTAACTCAGTTGAGCAGTTTGTTGGAGACTGGGCAATTGCTAACAAGATAACTTTTTCACCACCCACTAAGGAAACGGGTAAGAAAGTTGCCGTTATTGGTGGTGGACCAGGTGGTTTAGCGGCTGCCTATTTTCTACGCTGCAGAGGCCATGCGGTTACTATTTTCGAATCGTATGCATCTTTAGGTGGTATGATGCGATTTGGTATTCCTGGATACCGTACACCGAAGGACGTTCTGGATGCGGAGATACAAAGAATTCTTGATATGGGAGTGGAAATACGTCTTAATACACGTGTAGGTACAGATATTCCCATGTCCCAGCTTGAAAAGGACTTTGACTCCATATTCTGGGCTATTGGGGCTCAGTCTGGGAACACACTCGGCATTGCCGGTGGTGAGGCATCGAATTGCGTCAGTGGTGTTTCTTTTTTACGCGCTTTTAATGAGAATCGTCTCCAACATCTGCATGGTCGAGTACTAGTGATTGGTGGCGGTGATACAGCAATGGACGTCGCTGCGGTTGCGCGTCGCATTGGCCACATTGACCACGTATCGGAGAAAGATCGTCCGGAGAACGTGATTCTCGGCTACACGGCTCATGATGTTGCCTCAGTTGCTCGTAGAGAAGGTGCTGATGTCTGGATCATATACCGCAGACATATTACCAAGATGCCTGCCACTCAACATGAGCTCGATTCCGTGCAGAAGGAAGGCGTGCTCATCAAGGAAAGTCTCGTGCCACTCGAAGTCATCTGTGACCCCGACGGCCGCGCTACTGCACTTCGTGTGATGCCTGTCGAGTGGGAAGGCAATACCATGATCCCGCATCAGGATAAGGCTTTCAACATTGATTGTACTCTGATTGTGTCTGCAGTAGGTCAGGGTGGTGATTTTACAGGGATTGAGTCCCTGAATAATGGCCGTGGTCTTATCAGTGCTGATCGCTTTTATCGGGTTTCATCACACAAGGGTCATTTCGTTGGTGGTGATGTTATCAAGCCGCATCTATTGACAACTGCTATTGGACATGCGCGGATAGCATGCGAGTCCATAGATACTTATTTAGGAAGTAAAGAGCTAGAGCGCCGGCCGAAGGTAGACGTGCATCACTTCAATCTGCTCGGTGAGTTACACAGCCGTGGTCTAGAGCCAGAGCCGTACCAGCACGGCGAAGTGTGGGGCACAAACGCAGCCAATTTTGCTGTCCATAACTTTGAAGATCGATCTGCACACGAAATCGTCACCCATGAGCGTATGTTCCTAGGGCACTTTCAGCATAGTGCTATGAATCGCCGCTCCGAGGTGAGTATTACAGAAGATGAGGTGCTAGGCAATTTTCGCGAGCGCTTTGCGAATCTTGACGAGAAAAAAGCTGTAGACGAAGCTAAGAGATGCATGAGTTGTGGCTTATGTTTTGAATGTGATGAATGCGTAATCTACTGTCCACAAATAGCGATTTACCGTGTCAAGAAAAAGGAGAGAGCTATGGGCCGCTATGTAGATACCGACTATGCTAAGTGCATTGGCTGTCATATCTGCATGGACGTGTGCCCGAGTGGTTATATTCAGATGGGTATGGGCGAGGAGTGACTATGATTGGAGTCTGCCGGCTTGTTGTTGCGGTTCTAGTGGCATTAAGCGGCATCGCTCCGGCGGTTACCACAGCCGAAGAGAGGCTTGTGCCGTTGATTCCACAAGGAGGAATCCCACAAGGCAAGAGTCAGCGGTGTGTCGAAGAGACGGGTTTCATGCGGCGCAACCATATGGAACTCCTCAAACACCAGCGTGATCAGACTATGTACAAGGGTATCCGGACTACTAGGCACAGCTTGCGGGAGTGTGTTTCCTGCCATGCTGTGCTGGGATCTGACGGCAGGCCGGTCACGATTGCGAGTTCAGAACATTTCTGTAATAGCTGTCATACGTACGCAGCGGTCACTCCTGACTGTTTCATGTGTCATGCGTCGACACCAGGCCTACAAGAGCACCTCCCGTCCGGAAGCGGCAATTAAAAAAGAGGGAAATTATGTGATGAGCACACATCGCGCCTGTGTCCGTGGTGAAACCTGCCAAGTGCCAACACAGTCCACATGTACCGATGCGGTTATGACAGAGAGAATCTCACGTCGCGGCGCCATGACAGGAGCGTTAGCAGTCGTTCTGGCCGTAGCCCCGGATGTATTTCTGTTGAACGATGGCGTAGCAGCGGCTAAGCCAGACGACCAGCCAGTGTCAGAAACGATTCGATGGGGATTGCTTGTCGATGTGACAAAATGCGCAGAGGGATGCTCGTCCTGTGTGGATGCCTGCCGCGAGGAGCATGGCTGGGCCGGCTTCGGCCGTCCAGCAACAGATCCACAGTGGATCAGAAAAGTCTCTCTCAAGGAAAGAGGGAGTGGCCATACTGTCAGCCTGCCAGTGATGTGTCAGCACTGCGAGTATCCACCATGTGTAGATGTCTGTCCAACAGGTGCGTCATTCCGGCGATCAGATGGAATCGTGTTAGTTGATCGTCACATATGCATAGGGTGCAGATATTGTATGATGGCTTGTCCATACAATGCACGGTCGTTCGTACATGAAGCTCTCAAGGATCAATACCCACACATGCCCCGTGGCAAGGGGTGTGTGGAATCCTGCACACTGTGTGCACACCGTATTGATCGTGACCAACCACTGGCTTGTGTAAAACGGTGCACGGACATCGGCCATCAGGCGCTAGTGTTCGGTGACCTCAATGATCCTAGCAGCGAGATTGCCCAGCGTCTTGCTGCCTACTCCAGCGTCCGGATTAGACAAGATCTAAAAACTAATCCGGGTATCTACTATCAGGGTCTGTAGAAAAGTGAGCGAGACCCATGAATGTACACACAGACGTCACCTATCGCGAGATTGAAGGACGCAGTCGTCAATACTTCATACTGCTCGCTGCAATCAGCGTGTTTATTGCTCTGGGGCTGGGTGCTGCCTATTACATGGAGCACCATGGCCATTACATTACCGGTATGTCGAACCAAATTGTTTGGGGGATACCGCATGTATTTGCAGTATTCCTGATCATAGCGGCATCTGGGGCCTTGAATATCGCCTCGATTGCCTCTGTCTTCGAAAGAACGCTGTATAAGCCGCTCGCTCGTATGTCTGGACTGGTAGCTCTTGCGAGTCTGGCAGGCGGTTTAATGGTCTTAGTATTAGATCTTGGACGTCCTGATCGTCTCATCATCGCTATGACTACTTATAATTTTAAATCGATCTTTGCCTGGAATATTTTCCTATATACTGGCCTTTTTGGCATTGTAGGCTTTTACCTCTGGAGCATGATGGACAACCGTTATGGCGCACGTTTCTATAAACCGGCGGCACTTGCAACCTTTCTCTGGCGTCTCGCTCTTACCACAGGTACTGGATCCATTTTCGGATTTTTAGTCGCTCGTGACGCTTATAACAGTGCCATTATGGCGCCGCTATTCATTGCCATGTCATTTGCTTTTGGTAAGGCGGTCTTTCTGTTGATCCTAATCTCCACTTGTCATCTAGCAAAGCGCCCACTAGGGCGGATCGTCCTTCTCCGCTTGCAGCGATTGACGGGCATTGTACTAGCAGCAACTTGCTACTTTGTTGTGGTTCAGCATATGACCAATCTGTACATGGCTGAGCGTCAGATGGTTGAGATGTTCATTTTATTTGGTGGAAACGTGTATTCATTCTTTTTTTGGGTAATACAGATTATCCTAGGCACTATAGTGCCACTCGTTTTGCTCTTATACCCACGTCTGGGTGGAAATATTAGTGCTATTGTTTTAGCCTCTCTATTAGTTATTATAGGTGGTATAGCGCAATTGTATGTTATTATCATAGGCGGTCAGTCATTCCCGTTATCTCTTTTTCCGGGTATGGATGTTATGTCAACTTCTTTTGATGGCAAAATCGGCAGCTATCTGCCAACTCTGCCAGAGTTCTTGTTAGGGCTCAGTGGTATAGCTGTCATGGTAGGAGTCGTGATGGTAGCGATGTCTGCACTACGTTTCCTACCGTTGAGTCTGGCGGATACCGTAGTAGATCCTGACCATGTCCATGATATTATAGACCAGGAGGATGAAGCCGTTGAAACGGCAGACGCTGAGATGAGATGAAGACTTCATGAGAGTGAGAGAGAGAGGCGATAGATAAACACCCCAGCCAAACCATTCCAAACCATTAATTGGATTGATTTGATTGGCTGGGTATTTTAGCTACTTACTCCGTGAGCATAGCCGAGCGGTAAAGCGCAGCACCACCACGGCGAAAAGAGTCTGCCATGTCCTGCTGCATCCCAGCCTGTACCTCTTGTGAGGTTTGCATGGAACAGAATCGAGGGCCGCACATTGAACAGAAATGAGCGAGCTTCGCACCGGCAGCCGGCAGGGTTTCATCATGATACTGTTGGGCCAGTGCCGGATCAACACCGAGGGCAAACTGATCTTGCCAACGGAATTGAAAACGAGCTCGACTCATGGCATCGTCATGGGCACGGGCGGCTGGGTGGCCTTTGGCAAGGTCCGCAGCATGGGCAGCAATCCTGTAGGCCACTACGCCAGCGCGCACATCGTCACGGTTGGGCAGCCCAAGATGCTCCTTAGGGGTCACATAGCATAGCATAGCCGTACCAAACCAGCCAATCATCGCGGCGCCAATGGCGCTGGCTACGTGATCGTAGCCCGTGGCAATATCCGTAACGAGAGGGCCAAGGGTGTAAAATGGAGCCTCACTGCACGTAGAAAGCTGCCTTTCCATATTGGCTCTTATCTTGTGCATTGGTACATGCCCTGGACCCTCTACCATAACTTGCACATCATGCTGCCAAGCTAGGCGAGTCAACTCGCCTAGTGCTTCTAACTCAGCAAACTGAGCGGCGTCATTAGCATCGGCAATCGACCCGGGCCGTAACCCATCACCCAGGGATACAGCGACGTCATAAGCCCTTAGGATGGCACAGATATCTTCAAAATGGGTATAAAGGAAATTCTCACTGTGATGGGCTAAGCACCACTTGGCCATAATTGCACCACCACGAGAGACAATACCGGTAACACGATTTACCGTAAGAGGAATATGCGCTAACCGTAAGCCAGCGTGGATAGTAACGTAATCTACACCCTGTTCAGCCTGTTCTAGCAGGGTATCGCGAAACACTTCCCAGGAGAGCTCTTCTGGCTGCCCACCTACTTTTTCTAGTGCCTGATAGATGGGAACAGTCCCAACTGGGACTGGAGCATTACGCAAGATCCATTCGCGGATCAGATGGATACCAGCCCCTGTAGATAAATCCATGACCGTATCCGCCCCCCAGCGAATAGCCCACACCATCTTCTCCACTTCCTCAGCTGCTGAACTGGACACGGCAGATGTGCCAATGTTGGCATTCACCTTGACCAGAAAGTTGCGGCCTATAATCATCGGCTCGCTCTCTGGGTGATTGATGTTTGCCGGGATGATCGCACGACCACGTGCTACCTCGTCTCGGACAAATGCGGGTGTGATAGAGTCAGGAATTGTAGCACCACAAGGATCGCCATCCCGGACTGACGCACCACTCCTATGGACACAGGCCTGCGCTCTTGCAAGATTCTCACGCACGGCTACATATTCCATCTCAGGGGTGATAATACCAACTCGAGCGTAATGAAGTTGCGTAACTGCTTGGCCAGCACGAGCCTGCAGTGGTCTGCGTCCAGCACGGTTGAATTCCGGCACATTCCCCTCTTCAGCCAGTGGGGAGCGTCTGTGACATGGCTCAACATTCGAACGAGCTGCAATCCATGCAGACCGTAAAGCGGGAAGTCCACTTGTAATATCTACTTTTACTGTTGGATCTGTATAAGGCCCAGAGCAATCATATAGTCGCAACGGCCGCTCACCACCTTGCACATCCTCTTGCACGGTAAACTCTACCTCCCGCATGGCGACACGTATATCAGTGTGCAGCTGCCCACGCACGTAAATCTTGCGTGAGCCAGGCAAGGGACCAGTGGTGACGGCAAACGCCTGGGTCATAGTACACTTCTTCCAAAGTTATCAAGACCGGACTCACCCCATGAGGGGCGCGCTCAGATTCCAGTGAGAGCGCACCGGCGACTAAATGCTCCTTGGGCCTCTCCCAGAAAGTATGCAACCGTTGCCTTGATATGTCAAGGCACTACTAGCTAGATAGTACAAGACACATATGGACAGTAGACTGTTGCGCACCTGGCGAGATGGCAGAGCAGGAGCATGCGATACTAGCCCTCACTAAAGCTAGACTGGCTAGCCAGACAGAAAAGTAGGATTCTGACAAGGGAGTCAAAAAGGAAAATGCGAGCGCAAGGTAGGGAGAGTTCTAAAGATGGCATGGAAGATACCTATGCAATGGGCTGTTGCCATAGCTACAGCCTTACCAGCCGCCGCTCTGGCGCAATCATCAGGTTTTTTTTACATTAGCGGTGCAGTGGGTGTAGCTTTACCCCGTGATAATCACATAAAGGGATTTAGCTGCAATAGCAGTCGTGCTGGTATCCGTGGCCTTCTCAGTAGCGGCTTCACCTTCAAGAGCGGCCTGCGCACGGAACTAGAAGCTGGCTATCAGGATAACGTGAGTACTGCTGCTGCAAGTCTGATGAGCAACGTTTTCTATGACTTCCGTGGCAGTTCAAACTTCGTGCCTTATATTGGCGCTGGTGTTGGCGGCCTCTGGGTCCATTTCGCTGAAGGGGCTCTGGCCACTGGCACATCCAATTTCACATTCGCTTATCAGGGAATCATTGGTGTTGATTATACGATCACCGAGACGCTCCATTCTTTTGTAGATTACCGCTATTCAAGTATGAGAGGCACAGGATCATCAATGCAGGACGGTGGTACAGTCCATGCTAGGTATGGAACCCACGGAGTCATGCTGGGCTTACGCTGGTCATTCATGGTCTCGAAGGCACTGGCAAACACTGCCTATATTAATAAAAAGAACGTAACCTATAAAAAAGGCTGTACCACTTATAAGTTTGATACTATCAATAGTACTTTGAAGGCACAACCGGATTGCCAAGTAGTGCCAAAAGCAACAACAAGTAAACAACTGATCAGATTAATTTCTTTATAATAACAATTTTTATTAGTTTTCCAGATGTACTCTATATATAAGACAAACTGTGTACATATCCTATGATGAATATCACGATCATGATAATTATGAAGATATAGCTGTATAGCTGAGATCAGCAGTGGGCTACTTCCCACTAAGAGTTGGTTGCCCAATTGCAACGCCTATTGCTTTGCTGTATAGCAAACGCCGCACGTTATAGGAACGTACGCCACCAAGTGCTATGACAGGCAGTGGCACTGTACGACACAAAGCAGCAAAGCGGACTGGACCAATCGGTCTTGTCTTGATGTGTGTGACTGTATGGAAAACTGGCGATAGTAACGCCGCATCAGCGCCTAGTTGCTGCCCTCTCGCCAAACCTTGTGGTCCATGTGCTGCCACTGTTAGTATGCGTCTATACCTGCGACACCAACCTATAACTGGTGCTATGCTTTGCTGTCGTGCTACCCACTCAGGCATATGCAGACCGTCAGCGCGTATCCTAGCAGCCATAGCCAAGTCTGTGTTGTCCCGGACTGCAACCAGAAACAACAGACGTCGTACACGACACAGCCTGGATAAATCGCGCCCTAACGCTAGGCGAGCCTCTGGTCCTAGATTATAAGCACGCAATACTATCCCACCGCTCCCTTGCTGCAGCGAGGCCGCAGCATATTGCATTTCAGGCGTCTCATCACGAGTCAACATTAATAAAGTCGGCCACAGACGCCGTGCATATTTAAGCCAGACCATATCCAAATCCTTAACCAATCAACAGATCTTGCAAAGGCTACAGAATCCCTGTTAAAATCATCCGTTGCATAGCAGCACAATAGGCTTGAAGATGTCCAGCACAGAGGTTGGTGGAGGAGTAGTTGAAAATCTACACAAGATACAACAGGCAGCTATCGAGGCGGCACGAGTCAACGGTCGGGAAACGGCAGCCATAACATTGGTAGCCGTGACCAAAACACACACTGTCGACCGCATATACCCGCTTCTAGTAGCTGGTCACCGTGTATTTGGTGAGAACCGAGTGCAAGAGGCACGAGCAAAGTGGCTATCACTACGGCGCAGCTATCCTGATCTACGCTTGCACATGGTTGGGTCGTTGCAAACCAACAAAGTGCGCGCAGCTGTTGCGCTGTTTGATGTGATCGAAACCGTAGACCGACCGAGATTGGCAGCGGCCTTAGCACAGGAAATGCAATGGCAGACAAGATGGCCAGATTGCCTCATCCAGGTTAATACTGGTGATGAACCACAGAAAGCTGGTGTGCGACCAATCAACGTTGATGCCTTTGTTCATACCTGTCGTGATAAATGGCAGTTGCCAATCAGAGGCCTCATGTGTATTCCACCGATAGATGATGAACCAGCATTACATTTCGCTCTCCTGCGCGATATCGCTCGCCGCCACAATCTACAGACTCTTAGCATGGGTATGAGTCACGATTTCCCTGTCGCCATACAGCTAGGGGCTACGCAGGTGCGGGTGGGAACAGCAATCTTCGGTACTCGTTTCTGATGTGACGTGACCGATATCCAGAGATGTAATGAAGGGCAGTACTGAAGGGACAGTGCCGTTCCATTACTTGGCAGAGATTGATTGGGTATGTACGGACTCACACAGATCCTGTACGTTACACTTAATACAATGCGCTGTACGGGCTTTACAAACGTAACGGCCATGCAGGACCAGCCAATTGTGGGCGTGTAGCCGATACCTGTCCGGCACTATGGATTCTAGTTTCTCTTCTACTTCCAGAGGCGTGTAACCTTTAGCGATTCCTGAACGATTACAAACACGGAAAACATGTGTATCTACTGCTATTATTGGTTGAAAGAAGGCAATATTTAAAACGACGCTAGCGCTCTTGCGACCTACACCTGGTAACTTTTCTAGAGAGGCACGATCAGAAGGCACTTTACTACCGTGATCATCTATTAAAAGGCGAGACATAGCAATAATATAGCGTGCTTTGTTGTGAAATAAACCAATAGTCCTGATGTGTGCCTTGACACCATCCTCTCCAAGAGCAACCATCATAGATGGTGTATCGGCGGCGAGAAACAATGAACGCGTCACATTATTCACGCTCCTATCTGTAGCCTGTGCTGATAGAACAACAGCTACGAGCAGTGTGTAGGGGCTATAGAAGATGAGTTCACTTCTTGGTACAGGGTTGGCTACCGCAAGACGGTGAAAGAAAGACTCTGCTTTTGCTGCTGCCATGCAACTCACACGCTTCAATGGTAACAATTCATTACGATTCGCATCTCTGCATCTCTCCATATCATTCCTCCCTAGTCCTCCCTTCTCATCTCTGACGTGCTTTATAGCGCGGGTGCCTTTTGTTGATGACATAGACACGCCCATTGCGACGCACCACGCGGCAGCCTCTCTCACGCTCCTTTGCCGAGCGCAACGAATTACGGATCTTCATGAAGACCATCCTATGGTAGACTAATATAAAGAATATTTTGTAAAAATTGTATAGTATGAGGAGTGTATCTGATATGCCAGAGAGTATTATGGTCCTATTCCCCCCTGTCAAGGCGAACCCTCATCCAGTTCTATGCACCTGACAAGACATGCCTCTATGCCAATCCGTCGTTGAAGAGGAGATTCATCAAGAAACAGAGAGCCCAACGCTGCTAAGAATCACCATGGTGATTGACTCTGAACAGCACACCGGTACATACATACCCCTCCTTCGACAGAATCGGCCACTTCTGCCGTGTTCCACAATGCTCTCCTGGGTGGCAATGCCTCCCTAAGGGCTTCTGGATATTTGCAAATGATATCTATTTTGCTTCTTTGTATATCCATGCCCCTGTCCATCTGCTTTTGGTATTACAAGAGTCAGGCCATCAACAAACTTTTGGCTTGGCGAGTGATTGCGGCCGATACCATACTCTTATCAGTCTTCACGATCACCCCTCTGGGGACAGTAGTCGTTCATTCACGTCATGGAATGGTAAACGGTGCGCCTTTATTGATGGCTATAGGGAGCCTGCAGGTTTGCTTTGTCAAGGGCCATCCTGTCAGCTATGGTGTATGGTCATGGTATACGACGTTGACATTATTCATCCCGATCATGGGACGATCGCTCACTTTGGTTCCCAGACTGTGACTGCTGAAAGGAAAGCCACTCTTGTTCAGGGAGTCTTCAGTTCTGTGGCTACCCGCTATGATCTTATGAACGACCTCATGAGCGGCGGGGTCCATCGCCTGTGGAAAGACGCTTTCATCCACTGGCTACGACTACGCGCTAATATGACATTGCTGGACGTAGCCGGTGGTACTGGTGACATTGCTTTCCGCATCCTGCACCATCTGCGCGCTGGGGGAAAGGAGGGCCGGGTCATAGTCTGCGACCTGACACCGGAAATGCTTGTCATTGGCCGTAACAGGGCTATTGATTCTGGCTTTGTCACTGGCATCGAGTGGATCTGCGGCAATGCTGAATTGTTGCCATTCCCTGACTGCAGCATTGATGCCTATACTATCGCCTTCGGCCTACGGAATATCACCCATATCGATACTGCCCTAACTGAGGCTAGACGTGTCCTAAAACCTGGCGGCCGTTTCTTGTGCCTTGAGTTCAGCCATGTAATCCTGCCACACTTGCGTTTTCTTTACGATCATTACTCCTTCACTGTTCTACCAGCCCTGGGAGGGATAGTGACTGGTGACCGTCACTCCTATCAATACTTGGTGGAAAGCATTCGCCGCTTTCCTGATCAGCTTACTTTGTGTCAGCGGATGAAAATGGCAGGCCTCAGCCTGGTAAAGTACAGGAATCTCTCAGGCGGTATTGCCGCCATGCACTCGGCTTGGCGCATATGATGCTCCCACCCTCCTGTGAGATTGGTAAATGATCCGCGCCGTCCGTAATATCCATCGCCTCTTTCGAATCATGAACGTGCTTGCCCAGCATGATGCTCTGTTCCCGCTGGAACGGATTGGAGCCATGCGTGATCTGGTCTACGCTTTTACGCTCTTGAACCGTCGCAGGCAGGCCAAGCAGCACCCACCCGGCAGGCGCTTAGCAAAAGCGCTGGCGGAACTCGGCCCCAGTTTTATCAAATTAGGCCAAGCCTTGTCCACACGGCCAGATCTGATTGGCGAGGAGGTGGCTGCTGATTTGACGGACCTGCAGGACCGCCTGCCACCATTCCCTTTTGCACAGGCTAGACAAATTCTTGAAGAGGATTTTGAGCGTCCGCTCGAAGAGCTCTACAGCAGCTTTGATCCGATGCCGGTTGCAGCAGCTTCTATCGCCCAGGTACACTTTGCAGTTACTGTAGGGGGCGAGAATGTCGCTGTCAAAATCCTGCGTCCCGATATTCGGGAGGCGTTCCGCCGTGACATCGATGTGTTCTACTGGCTTGCGGAGATTATCGAACGTACCCAGCCCAGCGTCCGCCGCCTAAAGCCTGTTGAAGCTGTGGCAGCTTTTGCCCAGACAGTCGAGATGGAAATGGACTTACGCTTTGAGGCTGCGGCTGCTGTTGAATTTGCCAATAATTTTGCTAACGATCCTACCTTCTGTATTCCGGCTGTGGATTGGCAACGAACCTCGCAACGGGTGCTAACGGTCGAGCGGGTGCATGGCATTGCTATAGATGAACGCGAACGCCTCATCCATGTCGGCATCAAGCCCCGTGAAGTGGTAACACGTGCGGCTAATGCCTTTTTCAATATGGTGTTTCGCGACGGCTTTTTTCACGGTGACCTGCACCCTGGTAACATGTTCGTTGGTCCTAAAGGAGAGGTGATACTGATTGATTTCGGCATTACTGGTCGTGTTGATCACCAAACGCGCCGTTATCTTGGAGAAATGTTGTTGGGATTCTTGACGGCGGATTACCGCCGGGTGGCTGAGATTCATTTTGAAGCTGGCTATGTACCAGCTAATAGATCAGTCGATGCTTTCACTCAGGCATGTCGTTCAGTTGCGGAGCCAATCTTCGGCCGGCCTATGAACGAAATTTCCATCGGTCGTCTCCTGGGACACCTCTTTAAGGTTACAGAAACCTTTGGCATGGAAACGCAGCCGCAACTCCTTCTTCTCCAGAAGACTATGATCACAGCGGAAGGAGTCGGCCGTCATCTGGCTTCTGATGTGAATATGTGGACACTTGCACGTCCTTTGATTGAGAGTTGGATACGGGAAACCCTAGGCCCTGAAGCACGCTTGCGACAGATGGCAACTGACATGGCCTCTGCCCTAGAGAAAATCCCAAGGCTTGTTACATACTCCGAACAGGCAGCTGCTATGTTTGGTCATGGAGGTCTGAAGCTGCACCCAGACACCATAGCGGAGCTCACCTGTAGACGCAACCTGCATGCTACTATAGTCTTGCCATGGACGTTAGTAGTACTGCTTCTCATTGTTTTACTGCTCATCCATTGAGCCAAAAATGGGAATGACACGAGCGTTATGACTGTGGCCAGAATCAAAAAGAGAGAGCAACACTGCCATAGTGACTGTGAGGGTTTACCAAAACTTTGTTTAACAATAACGCATCATGCAATTTGCGAGGCAGAGCGCATGTACAATGGTAGATGTATTCTTTTGATCGTATCTGGTAGTATTTCTGCATATAAAACACTTGATTTAATTCGAAGATTGCGTGATCAAGTAGTAGATATCCGCTGTGTATTGACGGAATCAGGAACGCATTTTGTGACTCCAATAGCTCTAGCGGCTGTATCTGGCACACCAGTCTACCAAGACCTCTTCTCATTGAAGGATGAAACAGAGATGGGCCATATTCGCCTGTCGCGTGAAGTGGACGCTGTGGTAGTCGCACCAGCGACGGCTGACCTGCTCGCGAAAATGGCTCATGGCTTGGCTGATGATCTCGCCTCTACTACTCTGCTTGCAACCCATAAGCCAGTCTTAGTGGCTCCAGCAATGAATGTACAAATGTGGCGCCATCCTGCTACACAGGCCAATATGGCTGTGCTGGAGAGACGTGGCGTGCGGCGCATTGGCCCAGTATACGGCACATTGGCTTGCGGGGAAGAAGGTGAGGGGCGTATGGCTGAGATCCCCGATATACTGACTGCGATTGAGTCATTACTAGCTATGTCTCCAGAATGTTCTCTGACTGGACGCCAGGCTCTTGTCACGAGTGGTCCAACTTATGAAGCTATTGATCCTGTTCGCTACATTGCTAACCGCTCCTCTGGTCGTCAGGGTCACGCTATTGCTGCTGCTCTGGCACGTCGTGGTGCACAGGTGACTCTAGTCAGTGGTCCTACAGATTTACCGGATCCAGTTGGTGTCCGTGCCATTCATGTCGAGAGTGCTCACGAGATGCTAACAGCTTGTGAGGATGTTTTGCCGGTAGATGTCGCTGTGTGCGCGGCTGCTGTGGCGGATTGGCGGGTTATCAGCATCAGCCAGCAGAAGCTAAAGAAGGTAGCGCAGGCTCTGCCACCTGTGCTCTCTCTTGCTTTTAATCCTGATATTCTGGCTACTTTAAGTCGTTCTGATACGAGAAGACCATACTTAGTAGTTGGATTTGCTGCCGAAACAGAGGCACTGCTTGATAATGCCTGCCGCAAGCGCACGGTCAAAGAATGTGATTGGATCGTTGCCAATGACGTATCGGCTAGAACAGGGGTTTTTGGTAGTGAGAACAATACTGTCTATCTGATCACAGCTGCCGGCATCACTTGTTGGCCCACCATGACAAAGGTCGAAATCGCTGAGTCCTTAGCCGAGCGTATTGTCATAGCTCTAACGGAGAGAGGTTTGAGGAACTAGAGGAAAGAGTCCACGGGAACCTGTATCCCTTAATACAGCAGACAAACTGGTGCAAAACCGCTTGCGTCACAAGCGTATTTGCAAGAATCACTCGGCACTGTGGCCTGCGGTCTGGGAACCTTGCTCTCAAGGTGATTGTCTCACTCGCGGCCGGCTATCTCCGCTCCTTGGGCTAAATTAGAGGGTGGCACTCTGCAGGGCGGTATGATGCGCAGACGTGTTAAAGAGGTGTTAGGCAAAAAGGAAGAAAACACAATGACGAGTGTATCCAGAGTGAAGGGAGCATGGAGGTTGCGTGGTTGCGTCTATGATTCGATCCTAGACGTTATCGGTGTCACGCCGCTCGTACGCATGAAGAAATTGGCAGCAGAGGGCCGGTGTGTCGCCGAAATCCTCGGCAAATGTGAATTCTTTAACCCGCTGAACTCTGTTAAAGACCGGATTGGTCTTGCGATGATCGAGGCAGCTGAATCTGAGAAGCGGGTAGCAGCTGGGAGTATCCTGGTAGAGCCGACCTCTGGCAACACAGGGATTGCATTAGCCTTTGTCTGCGCTGCTAAAGGCTACAGGCTGATTCTGACTATGCCAGAAAGTATGTCACTAGAACGGCGCAAGATGTTACAGTTCCTTGGTGCTGAAATAGAGCTGACTCCGGCAGCCCTGGGTATGCCTGGTGCGATCCAGCGAGCACAAGAACTGGTCGCAGGTATACCTAACGCTGTCATGCTGCAGCAGTTTGACAATCCTGCCAATCCGGCAGTTCACAGCCGCACTACAGCGGAAGAAATCTGGCATGATACCGGCGGCCAGGTGGACGTGATTGTTTCAGGTGTCGGCACAGGTGGTACTCTCACTGGCATTGCTAAGACCCTGAAACCACGTAATCCATCTGTGCACGTGGTAGCTGTAGAGCCTGAGGACAGCCCGGTGCTATCTGGCGGAGTAGCAGGGTCACATAAGATACAAGGTATTGGTGCCGGTTTCGTGCCGAAGATTCTACAGACTGAACTGATTGACGAGATTATACAGGTCAGTAATGAAACTGCTTTTGTTACAGCCCGTCAAGCTGCTCGGCTAGAAGGTTTACCGGTTGGGATCTCATCTGGTGCAGCTATCGCCGCAGCGCTAGAAGTAGCGCAACGTTCTACGTTAGCCGGGCAACAGGTGATTGTCATTCTACCTAGTTTTGCTGAACGCTATCTGTCAACACCACTATTCAACTAGAGTACTGGTGGATCCAGGCCCTATGATTTTATTCTTATTTTTCTCTCATTGCATCTGAGTCTTAAGAGACAATGGAAACTTCTGCGTACAATCTTCCAAAAGCAAATGATCGGGCTTAGAGATCGCTCAGCGCCCAAGCTGGACAAGCAATTACAGGATTTTCTGAGGAGCTTAGAAACCAGACAGCGCCGGCGCAGGCTACAGCCGCTTCGTTTCGGTGTCGCTGGAATGATCCATAGTGGTGAGCAGACTCTTGTGAATTTCTCTTCTAACGACTATCTTGGTCTTGCACGTCATCCAAGGTTGATTGAACGAGCCTGTCAATGGGCAGAGGCTTACGGGGTTGGTGCGACCGCTTCACGTCTTGTTTGCGGCACACTTGTTCTGCATGAGCAGATTGAGGCAAGGCTTGCCGCATTCAAAGGCACAGAAACTGCCCTACTGCTCAATTCCGGTTTTCAAGCGAATAGTGCTCTTCTACCAGCCTTATTAGATGTTAGCCTGTTAAAGGCAGAACCAGTGGTGCTGGTTGACAGGCTTGTGCACGCAAGTCTGCATCAAGGCTGCGCAGCTGCTGGCGTGCGTCAGCTCCGGTTTCGTCATAATGATCTGAATCATCTCGAATACCTCCTGAAAAAGCATGCAAACGCAGGACGACGACCTTTTATCATTACTGAATCCGTCTTTAGTGTAGATGGTGACCGTGCTGATCTCACAGGTCTGACAACCCTGGCTAACCGTTTTGGAGCGGTGCTGTATGTGGACGAAGCACATGCTACAGGCCTGTTTGGACCTGGCGGCGCGGGCTTGGTAGCTGCCGAAGCCCGTGGTCAGGTTGACGTGGTCATGGGTACCTTCAGTAAAGCGCTAGGAGGATTCGGTGCTTATGTAGCCTGTTCACATCGGCTGAGACAATATCTCATCAACCGCTGCGCTGGATTCATTTACTCTACTGCTCTGCCGCCACCCGTGCTGGGCGCCATGGAGGCAGCTCTCGAACTCGTGCCATCCTTAGAAGCAGAACGAGCATGGGTACTAGCCACAGCCGCACGCTTACGGATCACCCTGGCAGTAGCTGGGCTGGATAGTGCTGCTTCCTCGACTCAGATTGTGCCGGCAATTCTAGGAAGCGAGACCACTACCATAGCGGCTAGTCGATTGCTTGCAGAAGAGTATGGTATTTTTGCAACTGCTATCCGCCCACCTACTGTCCCGGATGGTACAAGCCGCATCAGGTTCGCCATCAGTGCTACACATCACACGACTCATATAGATCGGCTACTGGCTGCCATTCCTGCTGTCGCAGCTGCTTTCTGCCGCGTATCATGAGTGATGCAATCGCCCTTAACGCCTACGATGAATCGCCGAGCGAGGTGATATTTGTTCCAGGCTGGGGGTTAGGGACTAATCTGTGGACACTTGTGCAAGCTGCGCTGGTACAGCGTATGCCCGGGCTGACGTGTATGACCATGGAACTTGGCAATACTACACCCCTTTTACCAGTCAAAGGCCGGCATCGCCTGGTTGTCGGCCACTCAACCGGGTTCCTGTGGCTGTTGCAGCAGCGGCCATTTTCCTGGGACAGTCTGGTAGCGGTGAACGGTTTCACACGTTTTGTAGCTGGCACAGATTTCCCGCAGGGTGTGAAAGCACACGTGTTACAGCAGATGCTATACAGATTCGAGTATAATCCTACTGCGGTAGTGACTGCATTCTTACGGCGATGTGGTGTACAGGAGAGAAAGACTATAGACTCACAATGGCTGTGTTTACTGCAACAAGGACTCATGTGGTTGCGTGACTGGGATGCTCGCTCAGCTTTTTCCGCTGAGCAAGCACCGCTTTTAGTCCTGGCTGGTGGAGTCGATCCCATAGTCCCACCAGCGATGACCAAAGCCTGCTTCAGAGAGCGAAACGACTTGGAAACAATCTGGCAGCCAGTGGGCGGACATTTACTGCCGCTTTCTCATCCAGAGTGGCTTGCCATGCATATTCAGAAGTTTATATACCGGTTGTATGATGGGGGAAACATCCATAAATCGGACTCTCTTACAGCTTCAGAGGGTACTCATTGATTAGCAAGCGCAAAAAAACTGCTGCCGCTGCCTTTGACAGAGCTGCCTGTGCTTATGAGACTGCAGCTGTGATTCAACACACAGTGGGTTGCCGCCTGGCAGAACGTATTGGACAACTGGACCTACCGGCCTATCCGGCAGTGCTGGAAGTCGGGTGTGGGACGTGTCTATTCAGCCGCGCTGCATTAGGCTACCTTAACCCATCCCTGTGGATTGCAACGGATCTCTCCCCTGTCATGGTTGCACGCTGCCGGGATTATGTTGGCTCTGACAGGCGCTTCCTGTTCATCTGTATGGACGGGGAAGCGCCAGCGATCACTATGGGTTCTGGTTTTGACCTCATTTGTGCTAATCTGGTCATGCAATGGTTTGATGACCTAGCAGGGGCTCTAGGACGGCTTGCGAGACTCATAAGGGCAGGAGGGTGGCTAGCCTTTACAACCCTTGCAGCTGGAACTTTTATTGAATGGGTAGAAACGCATCACCAGCTTGGGCTTGTAGCGGGGACACCATCATACCCTGATACAGCAACTCTGGCCGATCAGTGGCCCCCTGGTGGCCAGGGAACGATAGCAGGCGAAATGATCCGTCACACTTATTCAGATGCCCACGCATTCGTTGCTACACTGAAAACTATTGGCGCCCATGCTACTGACCGACGGCCTTTAGCGCCAGGAGCCTTCCGGCAGGTGCTGCGGACTTTCGGGGTAGGTGGGCCTGTTGCAGTGAGTTACCATGTTGTTTATGGGTTATGGCGCCGAGACGGTGCTGGATGTGTCAGTTGATGCCTGCTCTACAGGGGCTGTTTGTTACTGGTACTGATACTCATGTCGGTAAGACTGTAGTGGCTGCTTGTCTGGTCCGGGCATTTGCGGCAGATTATTGGAAACCGGTGCAGTCCGGGCTCATTAGCGCAGACGACTCTGCAACAGTACTCCAGTTGGCCGGCGTATCTGCTGATCGCGTGCATCCCTGTTTCTATGGTCTACAAGCACCGCTTGCCCCACATGAGGCTGCTCGCCGCGAGGGGATTCAGATTGTCCTGGATCACTTCCGACTCCCGAAGTCGGATCGGCCTGTAGTGGTCGAGGGAGCTGGCGGCGTATTGGTCCCCCTCAATGAGCAGCACCTAATGATTGACCTGATGGTCCATCTGAGTCTTCCAGTGATTCTAGTTGCCCGCAGCAGTCTTGGCACTATCAACCATACTCTATTATCATTGGCCGCTCTACGTAACCGTGGCTTAATGGTGTTAGACGTGATCATGAATGGTCCATCCAATCCTGCCAACCGCGTCGCTCTTGAAAATCATGGCAGAATTTCGGTAAAGGAACTGCCATGGGTCAATCCAGTAGATGCTGCGGCTATTGCAAGTATGACAAGTTTTCTCGCGTGAGAGCCTCGATCCGCTGCTCAGCCGACTGCAGTGGTGGTAGACTGAAAGGACAGGGTTGAATGGATCGCCTACAGGCTCTTGTGAGTCACGACCGACGCCATATCTGGCATCCATTCACGCAAGATTATGATACTGCACCGCTACCGGTTATTATTCGCTCGGCTAGTGGAGCGGTACTCTATGGTGAGGATGGTCAAGAGTACATTGACATGATCTCGTCATGGTGGGTCACTCTGCATGGCCATACACACCCTGCAATCGTCCGTGCCATAGGAGAACAGGCTGCGAAGCTGGAACAAGTGATTTTTGCAGGCTTCACTCATGAAGGCGCGATTGAGTTGGCTCATCGCTTAGCAAGCATTCTCCCAGAGGATTTAAACAGAGTGTTTTTCTCTGATAATGGCTCAACGGCTGTGGAGGTGGCTCTGAAGATTGCACATCAGTACTGGCGTAATGTAGGGGCGCCAGAACGTCGACGTCTGTTAGCTTGTGAGGGTGGGTACCATGGCGACACTGTAGGCGCCATGTCAGTGGGCGTGCAATCAGGCTTTTTTGGGCATTTCACTGATATGATGTTCGAGATAGTAACTCTGCCCTTTCCGTTCACATGGAACGGAGATTCCAGCGTCAAGGAACGCGAGTTCACCTGTCTCACAGCGCTGGATACCTGGCTAGAGCGGTTTGGTCACGAAACTGCGGCCCTCATTATTGAACCCCTGATACAGGGGGCAGGTGGCATGCGTATGTGCCGGCCTCAATTTCTGCACGGTATTGCCGCGCGCTGTCGGGCAGCTGGTGTATTGCTAATATTTGACGAGGTGATGACTGGATTCGGCCGCACTGGTCGGCCATTCGCTACTCTCACAGCCCAGGTCACACCAGATATCATCTGTCTAGCCAAAGGACTAACTGGTGGCTTTTTACCGATGTCAGTAACTGTATGCCGCGATAGCATCTATCAAGCTTTTCTGGGAGAATCCTTTGATCGCGCTCTAGCGCATGGCCATTCCTTTACTGCCAACCCGCTTGCCTGCGCTGCAGCATTAGCCTCATTGCACCTTCTGATGAGCAGCCAGACAGAAGCGGCTCTCCAGACTATTGAACATCACCATCGTGCCCGCCTACAAAGGCTTGCAAAGCATCCCAGGGTCAAGCAGCCACGGGTAACCGGAACGGTTGCTGCATTTAACGTAGCCGGGCAAGACAGTGGCTATGGTGCGAAAGTAGGACAGCAGGTACGGAATTTTTGCATGGCACGTGGTTTACTGCTGCGCCCACTTGGCAACGTTGTCTATCTGCTACCACCGTATTGCATCACGCCAGCGCAACTGAACAAGGCTTACGACCTCATCGAAGAGTCTTTGTCCGATATGCCCACGTTTTCCCCTATTAATTTATAAAGCTCTCAGCTCATAATGGAACAGTGCTAGCAGTAGTTTGCAAACGAAGCACATAATGAACCTAAGCGGTTTTCATAAGGCATGTACCGCTGGGTGTTTTGCCGTTATGCAGAGAGGGACCCTATTCCAGAAAGGCTGTATAGATAGGTAGCATAAAATGGTAGTATGATGCAGCGTTCATCGCTTGACTTGCCCATTAACCAACGAAAGGGACCGTATTCTAATGGCCCGCATGATTTCTTCTGGCGATACCACCGCTATGCCGAATCATCAGCTGCGAATTCAGGAAGAGGCTGTAGCGCTCTTCGCACTGCCCTTCAATGATCTTTTGCACCAGGCGCACGAGACTTACCGCCGCCATTGGGATGTCAATACTGTGCAATTATCGACGCTGCTGTCAATAAAATCAGGAGGCTGTGGGGAGAATTGCAAATATTGTAGTCAGAGTAGTCACTATCATACCTCCATTGAGGTGACTCAGCTGATGGAACCAACTGAGGTGCGCACCGCTGCCCGCAAGGCAAAAGCCGCTGGGGCTAGTCGGTTATGTATGGGAGCAGCTTGGCGCGCACTGCAGGATCGTCACCTGGGGCGTGTCGCAGACATGATCACCAGCGTAAAAGAGGAGGGCCTTGAATCTTGTGTGACACTCGGCCTATTAACTGCGGCGCAGGCGACATTACTAAAAGAAGCAGGCCTGGATTACTATAACCACAATATAGATACTTCTGAGGAATATTACAGCAAGGTTGTCTCAACGAGAACCTTCAATGATAGGCTGAACAGTTTGCGTAACGCGCATGCGGCTGGGCTGAAGGTATGTTCTGGTGGCATTATCGGGATGGGCGAGAGCCGCATTGACAGGGCGATTATGTTGGCTACACTGGCCAACCTGCAACCACCACCAGAGAGTGTACCTATTAACATGCTTGTTCCTATTACTGGTACCCCTCTTGCAGCTTCTGAGAAGCTCAACCCCTTAGAATTGGTCCGCACTATTGCTGTCACACGCCTGCTGATACCGGGCGCGTGGGTGCGTTTGTCAGCAGGACGGACCTCCCTAAGCGACGAGGCCCAGGCGTTGTGTTTCTTTGCTGGTGCTAATTCAATCTTCTACGGTGATCGCTTGCTCACGACAGACAATCCGGTTGTAAGGGCAGATCAGATGTTATTGGCTGAACTGGGGCTGAGACCCGGTGCAGTGGAGGGAAAGACGTCTTATCTGCACCATGATAATAGCACCGTGACAGAAGAAAGGGAGGAAACCATTTGACTGGCTCATGAACACTTCAGTGACTCGCAATGGCGTCGCACGGGGTTCCTTCACTTTGCGGGGATGTATAGGCTCTCTCCTAAGACCCGTTGTGCGACCTCGCAGCTTACCACCAAGACTTAAAAACTGTTCTCTCATCATTCATACCTGTTTGACTAGTCATACATAGAATATCCTTAGAAGAGATAAGGCAATCTAACTCTGCAAATTGTTTTCTGGCACCATAGGACATTCTGAATGGGTGGTGGCAGAACCATGAGGAGAACCATGAGGGAGGGCACAGCATGGGGAATGCTGGACCAGAATGGGTCAAAGATGCGGTCTTCTATCAGATTTTCCCCGACCGTTTTGCACGTTTGACTAATAGCAGAATAGACTTAAATTTCAATTTTGAAGAGTGGGATTCACCACCGACTCGCCACGGTTATAAAGGGGGTACCCTGTCTGGCATCTGCAATCGTCTCGAGTATTTGCAGGAGTTAGGGGTGAATGCCCTATACTTGAACCCGATCTTCCAATCAACGGCTAATCACCGCTACCATACGTGCGACTATTTCCAGATTGATCCCCTGCTAGGAGGGAAGAAAGCGTTTGATGATTTACTAGCGGCTTCTCATGAGAGGGGTATGCGGGTGATTCTTGATGGAGTCTTCAACCATGTTGGCCGTGGCTTTTTCCCATTCAACGATCTGATTGAAAATGGTCCGGCTTCAGCATGGGTTAACTGGTTCCGTATTAGAGAATGGCCAATCCATCCTTACAGCACTACACGTACCCCTAGCTATGCTTGTTGGCATGATCTGCCTGCCTTGCCTCAACTTAATCATGACAATCCCGCTGTCCGAGACTTTCTGTTTGGGATAGCTGAACACTGGCTACGCAAGGGAATCGACGGCTGGCGGCTCGACGCACCAGACTGCATCCAGACTCCAGGATTCTGGGAAGAGTTCCGCGCCCGGGTAAAGGCTATTAATCCCGAGGCCTATCTTGTTGGCGAAATCTTGCCTGAGGCTGTAGGATGGCTAGATGGTAACCGTTTTGATGGGGTCACAAATTATCCATTGTATGGCGCCCTGACTATGTTCTCTGGCGGTGCCTACCTCGACTTATCCCATGTGAAAGTGACGATGACTGGCCTCCGGGAGGCTATAGATGGCAGGAGCTTTGCAGAGCACTTATGCCGTTTGATGCAAATTTATCCCTGGGAGGCAACGCTGTCACAGCTCAATTTTCTTGAAACACATGACACACCACGTTTTGTGACCGTGGTCAGTGGTCATCTGCAGGCCTTAAAAACAGCCCTTGTGCTACTGTTTACGCTGCCAGGCGTACCAACAATCTATTATGGCGGCGAGGTAGGGATAGCTGGTAGCGATGATCCTGATTGCCGTCAGAGTTTTCCGCCAGAATCTGCCTGGGATATATCAATACTCACTTTATATAAGAAGCTGATCGCCCTACGTAAAACCCACGACGCTCTGCGCACAGGGTCTATTATTGTCCTAGGTGGACAAGAGACAGCTGTCTGTTACCTGCGGCGCGATTCCAATGGGAGGACAATTTTAATCGCAGTCAATGCCGGTGAAAGACCGGCCAGACTGCACTTCAATGTTAGCAATCTGGATCAGTTACTATGGAGTCAAGTCTTGTTTGGCAGCGGTACTGTACAACTAGAAGGCAACAATCTGACTCTTGCACTGCCTCCAGGGGGAAGTCTCCTCGCTGGAGGCTAGAGCTCTAGAAGAGCTCTAGCTCAGGTGGGCTGCTTTACATACAGCCTATGATACGACTTACTTGACTACTGCCCCATGCCGTCATCTCCACCTGCTGCCCATTCTTTAGTGCGGGCTAGATGTTGGTAATGCGAATAGCGCGAGGGATGAGGGCAGGCAGCGTAGGGCGTATTACGGTCTTCAAAGAGCGTCACCAGAGCTTGCAGGCCTGTGATTGCCTGGGCTGCCAGTGCGCTTGCGTCGTTTCCAGCAGGCCGTTCTTCTCCTCCTCCATTCATGCCAGTCAAATGCCAGTATAACAGTTTTACAGGTTGGTTTCTTCTACCACTTATCCCAGGAAAGGCGCCCGCAGAGACCATAGCGGCTTCTAGCGGTAATTGTGGTTCATAGCCGATAGCGATTTTCCTCTGGGATGGGATTGACCCAGTCTTGTAGTCGATGATAACAGCCCGGTTATCTGGCAGCAGCTCGATGCGGTCTGCTTTAGCAGTGAGAAAAAACTGTGCGGACCACTTCGAGCGTGTGAGTGCCAGTCTGCCGTTTATTTCTGGGAAGACTTGCACTCCTTGCATTCCCTTCTGCTGCCGGCGCACTTGTTCTCGGAGCGCTACCCAATGGGCAATGCGTCTGAATCTGGGCCACCAAAATGCCTGCTGCACCCCTGCTCTTGTCATGGCTGTGTCGAACAGCTCTCGTCCTATAGCCAGCAGTTCCTCCTCGAGAGGAGGGCCTACCCTAGTTGCCGGCCAGCGCTTGAGACAGAGCTCCAAAGCCTTGTGTACTAAAGTGCCGTAGTCAGCAGCATCTAAACTTGCATTAAGCGGCAGCAATGCTCGAAGCCGTAGTACATGCTTAGCATAGATGGCGTAAGGATCCTGTATCCAGATACCTATCTCAGTGACGGAAAGCTGTTTTGGCCGTGCTGAAAGTGGCGGTCGTGGCATTGGCCGCGCAGGTGTCACAAACGCGCGTGGCCAATCGAGCCCACGTGCCCAGCGTAGCCACGATTGAGCGCTTTTCCATGAGCTAGCAGCCATTTCATGTAAACCAGCTGCTCGCAGCACTGCATCTAGTCGTAGAAGCCAGCGCGATGGCACCGTTGGTGTACCTTCTACCCGCCGTGACCGAGTCAGTATAACGCGAGGCGCACAGAAAGCGTGTACGAAGTCATGTGCTGACAAGCCGATGCGACGTTCTGGCGGAGGGAGACCAAAACGTGCCCGCATAGGATAACTCATCCACGGGTCAGCGTCTAGGGCTGGCGGCCAGGTACCCTCATTAAGCTCCCCTAAAATCAGCAGATCCGGATGCTGTAAGCGAGCTTCTAGGGGCCCCCAGATAGACAGACGGGGGTGACAGCCAGAGGAGGGGCGTACGGTGTAATTCTCCATGCAGGTTTCAAGCAGAGCTGGGTAAAAACGTGGTAGCAGACGAGGGAATACATCGGCCGCCTCCAGTAAATCAGCAACTAACTCAGCCGCAACGACGCCGGCCTCGCATTGCCATAGACGGTCTGAACCTGGCTGGTCGGTACTAGTGGCGAGCGCTTCAGAAAAGGCTATATGAGCCTTAACAAAAGCAATTAAAGAATGTTTCTCATCACTATCACCCTGCATAAGAGCAGTAAATGGAGAGGATACCACTTCTAGCCAGTCGAACAGTGTACACATAGTACTACTAGTAGTAGGATTGGCTTGCTCTAGAATAGCGCGCAGTCCGGTAAGCCCTGTGGCCGGCTGTAGCCCACGTAGAACCTCTATCTCTAAACGCCGCACAAGTCGTCGAAAATTACCAGGCGCATGAGCCGCCGCTGCCAGGGGGTGCTTCAGGGTCTCCAGCAAAGGCAAGGGAGCAAAGGCTGTAGCGATCAGAGCAGCCGTCAGACGCAAAAAGACCCCTGGAGACGTCTGTGCAAGTGGTACACCCGCTGAATCATCCACAAGCACATCCCACCGCTCCAATTCAGCGGCAACTCGCCTGGCTAGAATGCGGTCTGGAGTCACCAGGGCAGCGGTCTGACCTTCATGCTCCAATACTTCTCGTAGTAACAGAGCGATTACCTTTGCTTCCTCTTGCAGAGAGGAACACTCAAAATAATCAATCCCCGAAAGGGCTTGAGGTGACAGTGGCACTAAAGCCTGCCAACGATCTGTGCTCGCAGCGGGTCGTAAAGCTTCGGTGACAAGACGCAGCCGATCACAATGTGGTCGTGGTAGCGGCACAAGTGGTTGTGGCACCGGCCAGTCTGTGACGTCACGGCGATCAATGTTAAGAGCTGTTAATAAGGTTTTGAGACCAGCTTGAGGATGAGTATCATTGAGGGTGTTCCAACTTTCGTCGTCGAGAGTACGGTCGAGGCCCGGTAGAACGATATATCCTCCTCTCCCTTCTGCTCCGCCCGGTAGGCTGGCTACAGTAGTGACTAAGTCTGTGAGAACAGGATTAGCATGCGCAAGGCCGGCTATTATCACTGGATCAGAAGGTGGCTGTCTTCTCCAGGCAGTCACAAAACCTTGCATCACCTGATCATGCCACACAGCAGGGTCCATATACCTTTCCGCTTCCAGTATTGACGGCCACACCTGAGTCAGTAGAGCAAGGAAATGCAGTGTGACCTGCCAGTGGCTAGCATAGTCAGCTGGTACCAGGGTGGCTAGCTGGTCAAACGCTAGCCGTTCTGTCTGTACTTCATCCAAGAATTGTGCTAAAGCAGCAGCTAACTGTGCTGCTTGAGCAGGGCTCAGAGCCGTGGCAGCACCTTGTCCTCCTAGGATGAGCCGTGTCAGGAGAAGCTGACGCCGCAATGGTGGCATAGCTGGCGAAAGGTCACGAGCTATGTTCGCGAAGAGGATAGCTTCCTCGTTTATCCCGCCCACTGGTACCAGACGCGGCAGCAGCATTGCCTGTCCAAAGGCAGCACGTAAGAAGGCTTCACGCAAGGCAAGACAAGCACGACGGCTCGGCAGGAACACAGTGAGACGTGCTAATCGGAAAGCCTCTCCGTGACTCATAGCGATCAGCCCAGCAGCTAGTACGTCGACAAACGGCAGGTCAGGGGCAATCGTGAAGATAAAAGGGCCTTGGAGACTCACACGAAGAAAGGGGGACTCCACAAACATCATATACACACATCTACGGACATGATTCAGACACAACGCAAGATGCCATCATGAGAAAGGCAGAGAGCTACTCCGTCAAGTGCCATCTCATGAACAGTTATGAAATACAAGATAAACTCGTTTATATGCCCCTATAGTTTACTAGTAGTTTACTAGCATTTTATGAGATTTGACGCTGATTGAACGAACTATGCCTCCCAGAGAATCACTACCCATCATTAGATGATCGATAAATCGCATGAGTATACAATTCTTCTCTGTAGCCAACAGAATCACGCCTGCATCTCTGTCATTGCTCGTATAATACAACCTATACGATTTTTCCACAAGCCAAAACCCTGCAGGTACGCTTGTCGCTCCTCGTTCCAACCGGTTGCGACTATTATGACGTCAAGCCGATCAGGCGGCCACAATGGCCCCAATCGCTCTGGCCATTCAATCAAACTGATCCCGTCTGTAAAAGCGTCTTCGATACCGAGTTCAAAAGCCTCCTCATGTGTAGAGAGACGATAAAGATCAAAATGCCAAATTGTTATGCCCGATGGCGTATCATAAGTTTGTACTAGAGTAAATGTAGGACTCGGTACTTCTACTTCTTCTCCTACTGCAGCTCTGATGAGAGACCTAGCTAAAGTGGTCTTACCAGATCCTATAACACCAGAAAGTGTTAATACCGTACCAGGTCGTACTACTCTTAAAAGCGCCTGCCCCAGTGCTGTAACGGCAGCCAGGTCTGGGAGCGGAATGGTTAACGTGGTCTTTTGCATCTTTTATACGCATCGCAAGAGCCCTTCACGGTAGGTCGGATAGCGCAGAGTCAGCTCTAACTCACGCTTGATATAGCTATTGCGTACGCGACGGTTGCATGCATAAAAAGTTAGTGCTCCCAATGGGAGTACTTTCTGCGCTTCTTCCCAACTTAGGACAGGGGGCGGTTCCCAGCCCAAAAGAGCGGCAGCGTAAGTTATAACCTCCTGTGGAGGGGCGGGTTCATCATCACAGATATTGTAAACAGCACCAGGATTAGGTCGCACCATGGATGTGGCCAGAGCCGTAGCAAGATCCTGAACATGAATGCGGGAAGAGACATGGCCTGGTTTCATAACCCGATGTGCCCTACCGCTGCGAAGCGCATCCACTGGCGAGCGGCCCCTTCCATAAATACTGGCTAAGCGAAAAAGATGAACTGGCAGGCCATTTCGTGCCCATAAGGTGAGCCAGGTTCGCTCTGCTGCTGCCCGCGCAATTGAGCGGCCAATGCTAGGATTAATGGGAGCTGTCTCATCTACCCATATGCCATCGGTATCCCCATAGACTCCAGTGGTCGAGAGATACCCTACCCAGACTGGGGCCGCTTGAACTAAATCGGCTCCATGCATGTCTGCAACCGGGTCACCGGCTGCATCTGGCGGAATAGATACAAGAACATGGCTGACACCAGCAAACAAAGCTGGATTGAGCGGATGATGACGATCGAAGGGAAATAACGCAGCAAGCTCTTCTTCCGCTCTTAGCGGAATCTTACGGTATTCTAGCGATCGAACTGTTCCAGCGACACGAAAACCACGCCCCCGTAACAGGTGCGTGAGCACCTGTGCGCTGTAACCAAATCCAAAACAAAACAAGTACGACACAATGATTCCTTTAAAAGGCTTGACAATACAAAAGCTCGATAAACCCTCTCCTCATTACTGGAGGATGGAAAGAGCTGGAGATGCGCTAAGACCCCCCATGTGAAACCTCTGGTAGCTCATTTGTCAAGTCTCATTCAGAAGATAAACGGGCGAGATTCTCCCCGGCTAGCACACGCTCCAACAGTGCGACGGTCTCGGCTACGCCATACAAAGCAATGAATGAACCTATACGCGGTCCTTCAGGACGACCCAGTAAGATTTGGTACAAAGCCGTAAACCAGGTATGTAAATTACCCACAGCGGGATGTTGTTTCCCAACTTCGTAGACAATATGTTGGAGTTCTTGAGCGGAGACCGTTGCGGGTACAGCCTGTAAGGCTGTATGTAGACTTTTCAGCGCTGTGCGTTCTTCCTTTGATGGCAGGCGATAGTGCTGCTTTGCCGGCAGTACAAAATCACGAGCATAGGTGATAGCATGGGCAATGAGCTGCTGCAGCATCGGGGCAGAGGTTGCTCTAGGGGCATAGCGCAACACATAATGCCAGATGATCTCTGGATCAACTGTGTGACAGGTACTGATCAGATTCAGTAGTAGACTGAAACTGACTGGTGTTGCCATGGTCGGTGGACGGCCAGCGTGGATGTGCCAGACAGGGTTCTCAAGTCTTTTATCCGTATCTTGAAGAGAAAACTCTTCTATGTGTCGTATATACTCATCTACTACTCTTGGTATAATATCAAAGTGCAGTCGTTTTGCCACCTTTGGTTTATTATACATGAAGAGAGCAAGGGATTCTGCTGGAGCATAGCGAAGCCACTCCTCCATCGTGAGACCGTTACCCAGCGACTTTGATATTTTGCGCCCTTGTTCATCTAAGAAAAGCTCATAAGTTAGATTCATAGGAGGATTTCTACCGAGGATCCGACAGATATGACTTGATAGTAGCACTGAATCCGTCAGATCTTTACCAGACATTTCGTAATCAACGCCAAATGCGTACCATCGCATTCCCCAATCTGCTTTCCACTGTAGCTTACAGTGCCCTCCGGTCACAGGCACTTCAACTTTAGGTCCGTCTTCTTCTTCCTGATAGACTACAGTTCCGGCTTCTATATCTCTATAGACAATGGGAACTTGTAGAACTCTATTTGTCCGTGGACATACTGGTAGAAAAGGGGAATAGGTAGCCCGTCGTTCCGCACGCAGAGTCGGTAAAACCACAGCCATAACGGCATCATAATGCTGTAGTACTGTCCGTAGTGCTGCGTCGAATTGACCTGATCGGTAACACTCTGTCGCACTCACGAAAGTATACTCGAAACCAAAGGAGTCAAGGAGCGCACACAAACAGGCATTATGGTGGTGACCAAAGCTTGCATGCATACCAAAAGGGTCAGGAATTCTAGTCAGTGGTTTGCCAATATGTTGGGCAACCATAGCCTGGTTTGGGATGTTATCAGGTACCTTGCGCAGCCCATCCATATCGTCTGAGAAGGTAAATAAACGTGTAGGAATATGCGGTGCCAGCTGATGCAAAGCCCGGCGTACCATAGTCGTGCGCATCACCTCGCCGAAGGTGCCAACATGTGGTAAACCCGAAGGCCCATAGCCGGTTTCAAATAAAACGTAGCCCTTAGCTGGGATCTGTCCGCACAGATGGCTGTCCAGCAGTTGGCGCGCCTCTTGAAACGGCCACGCCTTGGCACGTTTGGCAGCAGCAAGAGAAGAAAACTGGTTTAAGGGTTGGCTTGCCATGAACGTTGAGGCTCTGATGTGCATTACAGGACCCGTATAACACAAAGGCCTCACTGAGGGAAGTAGCGTTTTCCCGATTGTCTCTTTCTCCACACTAGAATGCTGAAGTATATTGACTGTTTTTATAGAAACTTTGCTAGAATCTCTAGAATCAGTATTCTATGAAAACTTGAGGATTAGAGAGTATGAGTCGTGGTACCAAAGGCTTCCGGGGAAATTAGCACCAAGAACCGCAGCCACTTGACGGGCCTCGTGAAGCAATCCTAAGGCAGTGTAGCTCTCTACTAGACGGTGTAGCGCTTCTGGTATGTGAGCTGTGGTTTGATAATTGGCTATAACGGTGTTAAAGCGGTTGATAGCAGCTGCATAGTGCTGTTTCTGTATATAGAAGCGACCGATAGTCATTTCCTTGCCAGCTAAATTATCGATGGCTAGATCGAGCTTCAGACGGGAAGCACGCGCATACAGAGAAAGAGGGAAACGAGAGATAACATCTTGTAGTGCATTGACAGCAGATACAGTCATTTTTTGATCGCGGTCAACATCAATAATTTGTTCATAATAGCATAACGCCTTGACATAATAGGCATAAGCAGCATCGCGGTGACTAGGGTGGAGTTGAATGAATCTGTGCAGAGCTATTACTGCTTCGTCGTACCGGTTCCCCTCATAATAGGCATAGGCTGCCATTAGCTGTGCCTTGGTTGCCCAGACAGAGTAAGGGTGCTGCCGTTCTACCTCAGCAAAGACCTTGGCAGCAGCCTGAAATGCACCTCCTTCCAGGAAATTCATCGCCTCGTTGTAAAGCTGCCCGACTGGTCGTTCTACTTTGTTGGTGTCTAGTGTTGTACAGGCGGTAAATTCTCCTATCAGGACAGTCAATATTATGATTCTCATAGTTTTATTGACTATTTTTACAAAACAGCATGAGTGTATCATAAAATATATTCCGCGCGAATGATGCTCTTGACGCTTTGTTGAAGTCTCATCTAAGAGATCAGTAATAATCAGAATATTAGCACAGCGATGAGAGGGTTTACAGGCGGTGAATAAGAGACGGGTCTGTCACCAGCTCCCCTCTGTGCGTTAGTGATGAGCGAGAACAATGCGATGATGTGCAGCAGCACCTGCTCCAGCAGCGCTCCGCAAACACCGACACCGGTCTGTCAGCAGATATCTGGATATTAGCGGATCATGCGCTGGGCGGAGACAGAAGAATCAAGGGGCCAGCGGGAACGCGGCCTGAAAGTAAGACTATCACAACTGCCGAGTCGTAGCCGTTCTACTCCAGCCCACGCAATCATGACGGCGTTGTCCGTACAGAGTCGCAATGGCGGAGCAATGAATAGCAGGTCGTTGGAACGCGCTAATATGGTTAAATGTTCGCGCAGCATACTATTCGCGGCAACGCCTCCTGAGACCACCAGAGCGCGTCCATCGGGCCAATCAGAGCGAAACATTCTGACTGCTTCATGTGTCCTGTCAACAAGCACGTCGATTGCAGCCACCTGGAACGCAGCAGCGAGGTCAGAGAGAGTTTGTGGTGTTGTCGCTGCTCCCAAGCTGCATAAAGTTTTACGTACCGCCGTCTTCAGTCCGGAAAATGAAAAATTGCACCCCGCCCGCCCCTTCATAGGGCGTGGCAAGGTAAAACGATGTGGGTTGCCTGCCCGTGCGAAGCACTCAATAGCTGGGCCACCCGGGTAGCCTAAACCCAGCATCTGAGCAACTTTATCGAAACCCTCACCCGCAGCATCATCAATGGTAGTACCTAATTGATGGTATACACCAATATCTTCTACTACTAAGAGCTGGCAATGCCCACCAGATGCCAAGAGTAACAAATAGGGAAATGGTACATCATGGGTCAGGCGAACAGTCAGAGCATGGCCTTCAAGGTGGTTAATGGCAAGAAACGGAATACCTCGGACAGCAGCAATAGCCTTAGCAGTCATCACACCGACAATCACCCCGCCAATCAACCCGGGTCCCCCAGTAGCAGCTACCCCATCGATATCGGCAAGAGACAAACTAGCTTGCTCCAGGGCAGCGCCTACGAGCCGATCAATATGCTGCAGATGTGCACGGGCGGCGATCTCTGGGACAACACCGCCAAACGGCCGGTGTATCTCTGCCTGCTGCAGTATTAAATCAGCCCAGACTCGGCGAGTATCATCCACAAAGGCCGCCGCCGTTTCATCACAACTCGTCTCTATACCCAATACAATCATATAAACCTGAAGATATAGGGCGCGAATTTAAGCATCAATAAAGTACGCAATATGAGCTAGAAAGAAGACACATATCTCACGACTATATACACCTCTGCTAGAAGGCCATACTCCCTCCTAACCCAGAAACTCCTCTTCTCTCTCGAAAGCAGCACGCCCTTGAGGAGGGCACACTCTCAGACAATGCACAAGCACGTCTGTCTCAGGTTGTTGCCATTTCACTTCCTAATACACGCTGACGTTCTGTCATGATACGACGAATAATAGGAGTCAAAATCAACTCCATGGCTAGTCCCATCTTGCCGCCGGGAATGACAATCGTATTACGGCGTGACATCCAAGAGTTATGCAGCATTTGGAGCAGATAGAGAAAATCCACGCCGAACTTCTCTGGTTTACGGAAACGGATGACTACCAGACTTTCATCAGCGGTTGGGATATCACGAGCAATGATGGGGTCAGAGGTATCAACAACTGGAACGCGCTGAAAATTAATGTCTGTTGTCTTGAATTGCGGTACAATGTAATGCACGTAGTCGTACATACGACGTAGGATCGTGTCCATGACCATCTGTCCAGAATACCCACGCTCCTTTGTATCACGGTGGATCTTCTGAATCCACTCCAAGTTAATTACAGGTACAACACCAATCTTCAGGTCAGCATGGCGAGCAACATTCACGGATTCCGTCTGCACGCAGCCATGTAGCCCTTCATAAAAGAGTAGATCAGTCTGCGGAGGAATGACGTCCCATGGAGTGAATTCACCCGCACTTATACCTAGGTGCGCGTATGGGATTGCTTCATCTTCATTATGCAAGTATAACCTGCGTTTACCACTCCCTGTCTTACCATAAGTATAAAATAAATGTTCTAATTCTTCTAATAAATTAGCCTCTGGACCGAAATGACTAAAACGTCGACAACCCTCCTGTTCAGCCTCCGCTGTCTTACGTTTCATCTCAGCACGGTTATAACGATGAAAGCTATCCCCTTCAACAACAGCTGGGCTGATTCCCTCGCGCCGAAACACATGAGCAAAAGCCTCCTTAACGGTCGTTGTACCAGCTCCAGAGGAGCCAGTCACGACGATGATCGGATGTCTGATGGACATAGTCCTTTCCCCTTCAGTTTCATTTGTCACGCTAGCCAGAATAGAACTTGTTAGCATTGTATCATGCTGAAAGCATTCAAATGCCGCTACTAGTTCTGAATAAACGTTGGTATAGTTGCCAGATTAACACTGCTCTTGCCGGTCAGGGCAGGGTTGTTGCTCACGTCACGTCACAGTAGAGGACTTGGCACGAGAGATCTGCCTTGTGAAAAGCTCCACCGCTGCCTGCAGACATGACACAATGGGAGGCGCAGCAGTACAATATTTCGAAGAGTGTCATCCCGTTGTCACATAACATGAGAGCAAGATCAAAGAACCCTTGAAGCTTCACTGCAAAGATGCTTGATTATTAGGCTCTCAAGGCACTATTGAGCTTTGTGATAGGGGTATTGTTGATTCCATCTCACTCATCAAAACTGTTGTAAGGATCGTTGGGAGAGTCACACCATGGCTGCTACTATTCATCCCCGTCGCAGTATTCTTTACATGCCTGGTTCTAACAGCCGAGCTCTAGAAAAGGCGAAGACCCTGGCTGCTGACGGTCTAATCCTCGACCTAGAGGATGCTGTAGCTCCTAATGCTAAGACTGAAGCGCGGCAGCATGTGATCGCAGCTACACGTGCTGGCTTGTATGGCAAACGTGAGGTACTGATTCGAGTCAACGCTCTCAATACCCCGTGGGGCTATGAAGATCTAGCGGCTTCGGCACGGAGCGGTTGTAATGGTGTTTTATTACCCAAGGTGCAGAGTGCTGATTACGTGCGCTTGTGCGAGCAGGTGCTGGAAGCGAATGACGCGCCAGAAAATATGCAGCTTTGGTGCATGATGGAGACACCTTTTGGCATGCTTCATGCTGACGAGATCGCCAACGCAACAGCACGTTTAGGTGGTATGGTCATGGGCACGTCGGATTTGACCAAGGATCTACAGGCAGCACACACTCGGGAACGCTTGCCGATGATTACATCCTTGTCCTTGTGTGTGCTCGCAGCGCGAGCCCATGGTTTAGCTATTGTAGATGGAGTACACCTGGATTTGGATGACAGCGATGGCTTCCTATTATCCTGTCAACAGGGGCGGGCGTTGGGCTTTGATGGCAAAACCCTGATTCATCCGAAGACTATTACAATGGCTAATCAAATGTTTGGCCCAAGTCCACAGGAAGTCGCGTTTTCCCGTCGCATCATTGAGGCTTTTGCTGAGGCAGAGCGCAAAGGTAAGGGTGTGGTAGTTGTAGATGGCAAGTTAGTTGAGAATTTACACATGGATAATGCTCAGCGTTTGGTGCAGCTTGCTGATTCTATTGCAGCGCTAGAACAGAGTCTTGAAGTATCACAAGCAGCTTAAAGTAGTTAGAGATCTTGATTATGTTGTACTTTGGGTACGCCGCTCACTGGGCGGTTTACCCTTTGTAATCTAGGTGATAGTTTGACGGTTATTGTTGCAAGATGTTGTGACATCTGAACGCAAGGCATGAATCAGTACTTTACGCATGATCGAGGGCAATGGCTGTGCATCCAGCTGTTCTAAAGCGACCCATAGACCGTTGGTAACCAGATGGCGGCTTGTCTGCCCGTACGCCACACGGAGATTGAGCTGAAAATGCGTGAAGATATGGTGGACTGTGCCCGGTAGCAACCGCCAAGACAAAGACAGAGGGGCGATGTGTGCAGCATCTTCCAAGCTCCAGGGCTCGATTCGCCAAGGCGTAGAGGGAACTTCCATCATACCTCCCAGTAAGCCTTTTGGTGGACGGCGGTACAACAGAACGGCTCCCTCCTTACAGGCTATCAAGAAGGCGATTCCATGTCGGATTCGTGGCCTTTCTCTCCGATCAGTTCTGGCTGGTAACGAATCAGCTATACCTTGTTGAAAAGCCATACAATCAGCTCGCAACGGGCACAGCATGCAAGTAGGCCGGCGGGGTGTACAGAGCATTGCGCCTAAATCCATGGCAGCCTGTATGAAATCGCCGCAGCGGCAGTCCGGCGTCAGCGCATCAGCCATGGTGTGAATATGGATTCGGGCAACTGCTGGGAGTTCTGTAATGGCAAACAGACGCACAACCAAACGTTTAATGTTACTTTCTATAGCAATCTCCCGCCGACCAAAGGCAATAGCCGCGATAGCAGCTGCTGTATAGGCACCAATTCCAGGTAACTGTTGGAGAATCTTTGGATCAGCAGGGAAAATACCTCTGTGTGTTGTCACAACACTCTGAGCACACGCGTGCAAATTGCGAGCGCGTGCATAGTACCCAAGTCCAGCCCATGCTGTCAAAATATCGTTTAGGTCAGCCTTAGCCAAATCTGTTATGGTAGGCCAATGGGCGATAAAAGTATGAAAGTAGGGTTTTACAGTGGTTACATTAGTCTGCTGCAGCATAATCTCTGATAGCCAGACTCGGTAGGGATTCAGTTGCTCTCCAGGTCTGGCCCTCCATGGCAAAATGCGACGGTTGCGATCATACCAAGCTAACAATCGCTCAGCAATGACTGTACCTGAAGCAGAAGTAAGAAGGCTTGACATGGGAAGGGGCAGAGATAATCGGAGATCCAAATCCTCATCTCAGCGTACCACACTCAATCAGAGCTCGCAATGGACAGTGTCACATATCGAAAAGAGGGTTACCCGGCAACTGACTGGGATGCTAGGCTCACCGCGACATGGGACAGTCAGAACAATCGGATCCATTGTAACCGATATCATCGGTGCTATTGTCGATAGATATACCCTCAGCGAGGCAACACTTCTGACCCAGTGGTCAATCATCGTCGGGCAAGAGATAGCAGCCGTGTGTATGCCGATCCGGCTAACATTTTACCGTGGCAAGCATGAAGAAGGAATTTTACTATTAAAGGTTGCTAATGGTAGTTTTGCTATCGAGTTACAGCACCGCATCGGGCCACTTATGGAACGGATTAACGCCTACTTCGGCCGTGCTGTAGTGGGCAAGATTCGGCTGACTCAGGGAGTATTGCCACGGCCGCTGCCGAATCTCCTTCTGGGGATCCCTGAACCCACTCTGCTGCCGCCGGCTGAAGAAGCAGCACTTGCAGCCAAATTAGCCCCGATTCACAACGATGCTCTCCGCGAGGCTTTTATCTGCCTCGGTCGGAACATTTTTCAGAATCAGAATAGCCGGCAGCGTGTCCTTGGGAATAGGTCATCCCAGTAAGCTAAGCCTAGCGCTCTTGTTGAAAATGCATGGACGAGGGAGTCGGAGATATAATGCCTAGTGAACCCTTGCATAATATTTGACCTGGTGTTTTTCTTATTCGGATGGCGATTTTGCTTATGGCTTGTAGAGATAACAAGTTTGATTTCGTATTCCCTTTTTATATCTGAAGAGAGGCTTCTAGAGAAGCGCTCGCGGGAATTCAGTATGGTGCCAGACTGAACTACATGGCTTTCTAATGAAAGCGAGGATGCCGATCAACCAAAGATTTCTGTGAGGAAAACAGAACAATTAAGAAACAGAATAACGTGCGCTATAATGGACGTTTACATTCTAAAGATTAGATATTAGGATCTACTAATGTTGCCTTTCTGCTTGATATCCAGATCCAGATTTCTTGGATAGATGTGATTGCGTGCTCGCTGTTGCTTGGCTGAGCTCAAAAGGCGTTGCTATCAGAGCTTTGTAGCGTCGTCAATACCGAGGGAATGCCGGAGAAAGAGACGCATCCGATCCGGCGAGGGCGTGGATGAGCGTGGACAAGCTCAGTAGCACTTTTCCGCGTATTACAATAGATGTCCGGTTTGAGACTCTTCAGTGGCTTGAGAAGCTGCGAAAAGCAGAAGAGTTATGCTGTGTTGCAGCACGCACCGCCGTGATTGAAGGGGGAAGGCATCCACTTTCTCTGCCAGGGGAAGGCGTTGAACTGACTGTTGTGCTCACAGATGACTCTAGAATAAAAACTTTGAATTGTATTTACCGTGGGCAAGACAAACCGACCAATGTGCTTTCTTTCCCTGCTCTAGAGGAACCAAGCTTCCTCGGAGAAGCCCTGGCTCTCGGTGATATTCTTGTCGCTTTGCAGACTACTCTGCGTGAGGCTGAACAGCAGGCTATTCCTTTCGCTGATCATTTTTGCCATCTAGTGGTCCATGGGGCTCTGCACCTGCTAGGATATGACCATCAAGAAAGCGACGCAGCTGAAACCATGGAACGCCTAGAAGCTAGGATTCTTGCTCAACTGGGAATAGAAAATCCCTATGCTGATATTGGTGCTTCCACCGCACCGTAATCATGCACGAGATACCAGAACAACGCCAGCGCTACACTGATGAGCGCGATACGAGTGATGATGACCAATCTCTGATTAGGGTAGTGTCAGTCTGGCTAAAGGAACTCCTGAAAACCCATCTAGGCGAATCTGAGACCCGTAATACTGTTGAAGAGATTATTGAAGAATGCAACAACGGAGGCAATGCTATTGATGAACACGAACGTCTTCTCCTAAGTAACGTACTGCATATGCACAATATCACGGCCCGTGACATTATGGTGCCGCGGGCGGACATTGTGGCTATCGAAGCGAGCAATTCTCTCAAACAAATAGTTAAGGTAATGGCTAGCACAGGCCATTCACGACTACCGGTTTTCCGTAATACACTCGACGACATCCTGGGTATGGTCCATATCAAAGACATTATCATAGTGGGCCCTGCTGGGCGCAGCATATCGTGGGAGAGCATAGTACGGCCGATTCTCTTCATTGCACCGTCAGTACGTATTATGAATCTCCTGATTGAGATGCGCGCACGGCGAACTCATATGGCCCTGGTAGTAGATGAATACGGTGGTGTCGACGGTCTGATTACTATAGAGGATCTAGTAGAGGCGCTAGTCGGCAGTATTGAAGATGAACATGACATTGGTGCTAAGCCACAGTTTCTTCTATACGAAGACGGTATCACTGCTGAAGCTGACGCTCGTCTCTCCCTCGAGACATTTGAGGAGCACGTAGGACAGGTATTGTCCAGCGATGAGCGAGAAGGTACCTCCACGCTTGGGGGGCTGATATTCTACCTCGCTAGCCGTGTCCCAGCAAGGGGTGAACTCATTACACATCCATCTGGTATGAAATTTGAGGTTCTAGATGCAGACGCACGCCGCGTTAAACATCTACGCGTCCACAACCTGCAACGGCCCCTAGAACAGGCAATCCCTGACTTTTGACAGGGTAAACGTGGCTCCGGCGGCTGGGCTCGAACCAGCGACCCACGGATTAACAGTCCGCTGCTCTACCAACTGAGCTACGCCGGAACATGCCCGTGTGGAGGCCGGGGCCGGAGTTGAACCGACGTACAAGGATTTGCAGTCCTCTGCATGACCACTCTGCCACCCGGCCCAGCATCTCTGATGCGGTAGCCTCTACCTCATCCGGGAGGCCTCCCTTGTAAGCACTGTGAGAGGATATGTCAAGCATTTTGTTAGGGTGAGGATACTGAGAGGACAAAGGTACCCTTCCATTTCTAGTCGCCTGCTTGCTATAGCCACTAAAGAATATGCTGACTCGCTTTTCCCAGGATATGAAGTTGTTTTTTATGATTCATATTTGTCTTTGTCATATTACAGCACGGATTTTTTTACATTCTTTGATATTTAAGACTCCTTCTCTGTACTATGAAGATGTGCAGCTGACCAATAATCTTGGAAGCGTAGTGGCATCCCGCTGGGAATAGCGGATACACAGCCTTCACGCATAGCGATATGGCCCCGTATAACTGTGGCTATGGGCCAGCCAGTTGCCTTCATGCCTTCAAATGGCGACCAGCCACACCGACTAGCAAGCCATCCACTATCGATGGTACGATGAAGCTTGAGGTCAACTACAGTGAAATCGGCATCGAAGCCAATAGCAATATACCCTTTTCCAGCCATTGCATAAAGGCGTGCCGGACCGGCACTGGTCAGTTCGACGAAGCGTGATAATGATAACCGGCCTACGGCTACATGGGTAAGCATGACCGGCACAAGAGTCTGCACTCCCGGCATCCCCGATGGACTGCTAGGGTAGGACTGAGCCTTTTCTTCCAAGGTGTGAGGTGCATGGTCGGAGCCGAGGCAATCGACTACACCCTCATTCACTGCTCGCCATAAAGCCTCACGGTGATGGGGCGCTCGGATCGGTGGATTAATCTGTGCAAGAGTCCCTAAAGATTCATAGCACATCGGTGCTGCAAAAGTTAGATGCTGAGGTGTGACCTCAACTGTGGCAATATCACGGTAGCGGCGTAGAATAGAAATTTCTTCAGAAGTTGAAACATGTAGAATATGGACACGTCTTTGTATATATTTCGCTAAGTGTAAAATCCTTTTCGTAGCAATCAATGCTGTCTCAGAATCACGCCAGAGATAATGCAATGCTGGTGCTCCACCATCCTTGACAAGAACACGACGTTCCCGCAAGCGTGTTTCATCCTCGCAATGCACTGCAATACGACGATAACCAGTAGATAGCACACGGGTTAGTGTCGTATCATCTTCCACCAGTAGGGTCCCTGTGCTGGATCCCATGAAGACCTTAACTCCAGCACACCCTGCCATCTGCTCCCACATATCTAGATGGTTTACGTTCTCAGCTGTTGCTCCCAGAAAAAAGGCATAGTCACATGCCATACGGCCTCGCGCACGCGCTAACTTGTCAGTTAGAGTCTCAGCGCTGCTAGTAGTGGGTCTAGTATTCGGCATCTCGCATACAGCCGTAACACCTCCTAAGACAGCTGCTTGTGAACCCGTAAAGAGATTCTCCTTATATTCCATACCAGGCTCGCGGAAATGAACCTGCGTATCGATGACGCCCGGCAAGACATGAAGACCATGTGCCTCCAGCACTGTCGCAGCCGAGAGAGACCCAGGGGTCTGAACAGCAGCGATGCGGCCTTCAAGCACAGCCACATCTACTTCTCTGGCTCCCTCTGGTAACCAGACTGTGCCTCCCTTGATAAGAAGATCAAAGGCCATTCTGAGAATCAATCATTTCTTTACTTTCGCAACTTCCTTCTCACCAGAGATAGCTCCCTCAGAATCGCAACGCTACAGCCTGCACCACGTGTGGTAAGGCACGCACACTGTCGAGCAGGGCGCCATCAATGGGTTGATCAACTTGAATCAAGGCAATAGCTTCTCGGCCCGTGGCAACGCGACCTAAGTGAAAAGTAGCGATATTGATACTAGCCTCTCCTAAGGCCGTACCCAATCTGCCGATGAACCCAGGTTTATCCTCGTTTGCTACATAAAGCATGTGAAACCCTAGTTCAGCTTCAACTGGAATATCATTCACAGCTACTAGACGCGGCCTATGATCGTGGATTAAGGTGCCAGCAACGCTGCATGTCCCCTGTTCTGTAAAGACCGTCAGCTGAATTAACGTATGGTAGTCGCTGCAAGTCTCTCTTTTCGACTCAGTAACGGTGATGTTGCGCTCGCGGGCAATGACTGGTGCGTTGACCATATTAACGCTCTCCATAGTTGGAGAGAGCACACCCTGTAAAACTACCTGTGTTAGAGGCTTCGTATTGAGATGGGCCGCTGCTCCGGCAAAGGTGACCCGCACTGCGGTTAACCCAGTACAAAGCAACTGACCAGCGAACAATCCAAGCTGTTCTGCCAGTTTCATATATGGTCGCAGTCGTGGCGCGTCTTCGGCTAACACAGATGGCATATTGAGGGCATTAGTGATCGTACCCTGAGTTAGGTAGTCTGACATCTGTTCGGCTACCTGTACCGCTACTTTTTCTTGTGCTTCAGATGTTGAAGCACCTAGATGTGGAGTGCACACTACCATTTCATGACCAAAGAGGGGATTATCAGTGGCGGGTTCCCGTTCAAACACATCCAGTGCTGCTCCCGCCACGGTGCCAGATTGGAGAGCATCTAACAGATCTGCCTCAATCACTAACCCACCACGGGCGCAGTTGATAATCCGCACTCCTTTTTTCATTTTAGCAAAGGCTGCTGCGTCAATGAAATAGCGGGTAGCATCAGTCAGCGGTGTGTGCAGCGTAATAAAATCAGAACGAGCAAATAATATATCGCGCTCTACTTTCTCTACCCCTAGAGTATTCGCTCGTTCACGAGACAGGAACGGGTCATAGGCAATAACCTTCATCTTTAGACCTAAAGCTCTATCAGCTACAACAGCGCCTATATTTCCGCAACCGATGATACCAAGCGTTTTCCCATACAATTCTACACCCATAAAGAGATTTTTTTCCCACTTGCTAGCATGCGTAGATATATTAGCGGCTGGAATGTCTCGCGCTAAGGCCATCATCAGGGCGATGGTATGTTCAGCAGTAGTGATGGCATTGCCAAAAGGCGTGTTCATAACGATGACACCGCGACTGGTAGCCGCATGCACGTCTACATTGTCCACACCAATGCCAGCGCGGCCGATAACTTTCAAGTTCTTTGCAGCGGAAAGTAGTTCTACTGTCACTTTAGTCGCAGAACGAATTGCAAGCCCATCATATATACTAATAATTGATTGAAGCTCTACTTTCCTAAGGCCTGTTCGCATATCGACCTCTACACCACGATCCCTGAAGACCTGGAGAGCAGCAGTACTGAGCTTGTCACTGACTAGAACCTTGGGCATGGTCAATGTCCCCTTGCGGAAGCCGCAAATTCTTAACTCTGTCCAGTAGCTACCTGGGTGACTGCCCAGTCTAGCCACAGGCACAGAGCGGCAATATCGGTAGTTTCCACTGTTGCGCCGCCCCAGATGCGTAGACCCGGTGGTGCATCACGGTAGGCACTGATGTCACGAGCTACGTCTTCTTGGTCAAGAAGATTCGCGATAGTCTTAGCAACTGCAGCCTGTGCTGTAGGGGGAAGTGCCTTGAACCAGGGTGCAACGATCTTGAGACAAATAGACGTATTAGAGCGAGTGGCAGGAACTTCAGATAGAAAATCTGCCCATGATGACATTGCTACCCAGTCCTCAACTACCTTGAGGTTAGCCATAGAGCGGGAAATCAACCCTTGTAAGCCGCCAGCAGATTCTGCCCATTGTAAAGCCGCAATCTGATCCTCAACTGCGAGCATCGAGGGGGTGTTGATGGTCTCGCCATCGAAGAGGCTCTCGATCAGCCGCCCATGCCTGGTGAGACGGAAGATTTTTGGCAATGGCCACGGTGGCATATAGGATTCGAGTCTCCTCACCGCTCTAGGGGATAATGCGAGCATACCATGAGCAGCCTCGCCTCCTAAAACCTTCTGCCAAGACCATGTCACAACATCTAGTCTGTCCCATGGCATATCCATAGCAAACACCGCAGAGGTAGCATCGCAAATCGCTAACCCATGGCGATCCCTAGCAATCCAGTTACCGTCAGGTACTTTAACCCCGGCTGTTGTCCCGTTCCAGGTAAAGACTATGTCGCGTTCAGAATCCACCTGTGAGAGGTCTGGTAGCTGACCATAGTTAGCTCGGAAGATACGGACATCCTTCAGGTGTAGCTGCTCAACAATATCAGTGACCCAACCTTCACCAAAGCTTTCCCATACTAATGCATCCACACCGCGAGGCCCAAGCAGAGACCACATTGCCATTTCAACAGCCCCAGTATCGGAAGCTGGCACGATGCCAAGACGCCAGTCTACTGGAATCCCTAAGAGGATGCGGCTGCGCTCGATGACCTCCCGCAGGCGGCCGTAACCGGACTGTGTTCGGTGCGAGCGGCCAAGCAATGCCCCATGGAGATGATCGAACGACCAGCCAGGCGGCTTTGCGCATGGCCCAGAGGAAAAGTTGATGTTAGCTGGTCGCACGGTGGGCCGCAAAAGCCTGCTTATCATGATACCATCCTACATCCTATCTTTGCGGAGAGCATGCTGCCTGTTCAGAAAGGATGGATAGTAGACCTGCCACTCGGGAACCGTCAATCTTTGGAGTCGTTTCTGCACAGGAATAATGTACATGTTAGGAAATAAATAAGTAATTGAGATTTCTATAAATAATATATGTTATATATAACTCAGAATTCCAACAAAAGATTAAAAATCTCTCATAATAACATTCTATAATATTTTCTGCTTTATTATTTATTCTGTTTTAGGAGGATCATTCATCATATGGATTCACTGCTTGATTAATGGATAGTGATCTAATACACAGTCAAGATGACTCCCCACAGTCACTGCTGCAACATCCGTCATACTACAGCGGAGCATGAGATTCATGAGAGATTGAGACATGAGAGATATCGCTCATGGCACCAACAACCATCGTAGAGAAGCCCTATGGTTTATGCGTAACCATATAGCTGTGCAGGCACGTGTCAGTAAGGCACTGAGCTGTACACGAGTGACCAGCCTGTCATCAGCCTGTCATTCTTCTCTTAATCCATGTATATTGAAAATCCCCATTAGGGAAAAGCAATCTTTCCGCCATCCCGAGCGAATGTCTGGCTGCAGGACGGGCAAAGACCGCGCTTCACCTTTAGTCGCCTGATTACCAACTAGGGCTTTCAAAGTCGACATGACGCCATGGAATGATATGCAGGAGGAAGGCAGGAGTCGTTTGAGGATCGAGGCGAATCCTGTGCTGCACCCCACTCCATAGGTGTTTTTCACCCGAAATCAGTTCCTGAACTGCATAATTATCTTGTTCGCTCAAGCCTATCTCAGAGAGCGGAACTTCGATTGTACACTCATGGACGTCAAACGGATCAAGGTTGACCGCAATGAGAACCACGTTAGAACGATCAGCGCTTATTTTGCTATAGAAAAGGATATTGTCATCATGGGCAACATGGAATTGCAAGTTTGCCAATTCATGAAACGCCGTGTTTTCTCTCCTGATACGGTTAACAGTTGTGATTAAACTCTTAATGTTACCAAACCGATCCCAATCCCAGACTTTGTAAGCATATTTCTCAGAGTCGCAATATTCTTCCTTACCCGGCACCGCCTTGTTCTCACACAATTCAAAGCCGTTGTAAAGACCATAAACCGGAGATAGTGTAGCTGCTAGGATGAATCGGATCATAAAAGCTGGCCGTCCTCCCTTCTGGAGAAACTCTGGCAGGATGTCTGGTGTGTTAGGGAACAAGTTGGGCCGCATGTACTCGGCGACATCGCTCTGAGTCAACTCAGTTAGATATTCCGTTAGCTCCCATTTGAAATTTCGCCATGTGAAATAGCTATATGATTGTGAAAATCCAATTTTAGCCAGAGTCTTCATCATGGGGGGACGCGTAAACGCTTCCGATAGAAAAATGACCTCAGGGTGCCTGCAGCGTACTGTCCGAATCATCCATTCCCAGAATGGGAGTGGTTTTGTATGAGGATTATCGACACGGAATATTTTGATACCCTGTTCTATCCAAAAGAGCACAACGTTCAGTAACTCTTTCCATAAATTGATCGCATCAGGATTATAAAAGTCAACATTAACGATGTCTTGATATTTTTTTGGCGGGTTTTCCGCGTACTTGATGGTCCCATCGGGACGGAATTGGAACCATTGCGGTGCTTCCTTTACCCAGGGATGATCGGGAGAGCACTGAATAGCGAAATCGAGTGCTACTTCTAGACCATATGTGTTCGCTATATGGACAAAGTGCCGAAAATCATCAAGCGTACCCAAATCAGGATGGATAGCTGTGTGCCCGCCTTCAACCGCACCAATGGCATAAGGACTGCCCGGATCATTAGGACCGACAGTGAGTGCGTTGTTAGGGCCTTTACGGTGAGTGCGACCGATTGGATGGATAGGCACAAGATAGATGACATCAAAGCCAAGAGCCCGAATCTCGGGTAGGCGACGTGCACAATCATGAAAAGTCGCGCTTTTCCCCTGCCTAGTGCCTTGAGATCGGTGGAACATCTCGTACCAAGCTGCATAACGGGCACTCACACGATCCACGAACAGTTCTAACACACGATCATAACGACAACCATAACTCCGATCTGCCCAGTGTTTCATGAGCGTTTTGACATATTCGGATAGCAAGAGATGACAACGTCTGGTATAATCCGCTTCCTCGAACTGCCTGAGGACCTCGGCGAGATTCTGCCTGTCTGGATTGTTCGCCCGACTCAGAGTCTCCTCCACTAGAAGCCGGCCTTCGATAAGCTCAAGAGAAACCTCTTGTTCTGCCATCAGCTTTTTTTGGAGCTCCTCGCACCAGCTCTCCCATATATCGACCCACGCTTCAACAGTATAAAGGTAGTATGTGTTATATTCTAGTAAAAAGTGTCCTTCGTATACATCAAGACCCGGATTGACCACTGTCATCGGTGTTTCATGCCAGTCCGGTTCTTCGTGACGTTTCCACAGCAGCATCACTGTTAATCTGTCATGCCCGTCTTTGAAGACGGTCGTCCGCACGATAAAGGTATCCCCTACCGTCCTCTTGACAGCAAAGCGACCATTATCAATTTCTGGTTGAACATTAGTGATCATGATCGGGCGGCTGCTAACTGTAGCAAGCAGAGCATTAACTATAGCTGGTCCGTGGACTTGGGCTGTCCTTTCCTCAATAGCGTTCATTACATATTCCTTTATACACTTCCATTCTACTTGAGACCTTGCACAGAGAGAGGATTGTCCTGCACCGTACGTACGCAACACAGCTTACGGTCACTCGCTAACGAACATACGCGCCTCACCTGGCGCTAGCACAAGAGTATCACCAACATGCAGAGTCATACCTATGCGGTCTGGTGTAACTTCATGGGCTGCATTATCTAGATTTATTATCTGGATATCGTGAGGTTGGAAGAGATCAGTATTCATATAAGTGACGACCCATGAATGGTCCCCATGAATCCGCCGTATTAAACCAACCACCGTTAAACTGCCAGTGCGAACAAGATACTGCGGCCCTTCCACATTCAAAACGTGAGTCATAGCCTTCAGATGGTTGACAGCTGTAATCCAAGCCGATAAGTCAAAACGAGGGTATTCCCAATCCTCTTGACGTGTGGTTACAACGTGGAGTCTATGGCTAAAGCCGAATTCATAGCCAAGCGGCATCATAACGCCTGTCGAGAACGTTGCCGCTCGCAGGTAGTGCAAGCGGTAGGCACGTTCTACAACAGACGGATCGATAATATCCTGTCTGGATAGATCAGTTACCAGTCGATCAGTATCATGGCTTTCCGGAAAGGCGATTGAGGGGGCGATGTGGCGAAAAGCTTCGTATTGCTCTAGTAACCAGGGTTCTCTACAATCCCACCACTTGGCGCTATTGAAAAGGTAATCAAATCCAGATGATCGCAAGGCTTGTATTTGTTCTAATTTACAACCTAGTGACTCTGCCAAAAAGATCGTCCCCTTTTCCTTAAAACGGGCAAAACGGATGAGTTTGTACCAAGCTTCTGCCGGTACTTGGTATGCAGCATCACATCGAAACCCCTGGATGCCACAGTCGATAAAATAACCGATCAGGTTGCCAAAATAGCTTACTAGAGCTGCCTGGGTGGATGGTGTCTGGTAATCTAGCTCGGCTAGATCGCCCCAGATAGTAACTTTACGAGAGTCAGCTGGATCGATAGCACGGGGTGAATAAAGTAAGCCATCAGTCTCACGTCTGAACCATTGCGGGTACTGTTCGACGAGGACTGAATCCTTGGCAGTATGATTTATCACTAAATCCATGATGACTGATAGACCGTATTCTGCTGCTCGTTTACAGAATCTTCTAATCAGCGTATCCAGATTGTGTTCTCCATCCTCCATCAGAGGATGGAGGCGATAGTAGTCCTTAACAGCATAAAGGCTGCCTGAGAAGCCAGGATAGTGAAATGGATTGACATATACCCAATTAAACCCCATGCACGCAATGCGTGAGAGATGCCCTTCCCACTGTTGCACAGTGCCTACAAGAAGTGGAAAAAGATTGTAAATACGTGGCCCCTCAGTCATGGTTCCCCCCTTTCATGCGCGAACAGCATGCTCTAGTCCGCTGCGCAATATACACGAAGGATTACAGAGGAGCCCAGAGAAGCCCGTGCACGCTGCCGCTACTCTGGGGCTAGGGCAAAGCTGTTGTCTACAAGATATTATACACCGATTTGCCCTCGACCTGTTATAGAGGAAGCTTGTTTTATAATAGCCGCCGCCGTCGAATAGCGGCTACTGTGACTGCAGAACGCCACTCCTGTCATAATCAGCCAGTTTAGATGTCGTAGCGTGCACTATGATATATGATAACTGTCAGCAACTGTCAGCTAGTAAGGTCTAAGGTCATGAGCCATTATCAAAGAGGTGTACGGCTCCTATGCCATCCATAGTCAAGCAAGGATGGGCGGGAGAGCGGCACAGACCTCGATGAGCCCAGTAAAGCTATCGCAATAGGTCTCAGCTCACGTCCATAGCCAATCCCTACCCTAGACTCGGCTTTCCGGGGGAGTGAGTGTAGCGCGCTTTACCAGCACAATACAAGAAAGTCCGGCTGCGACCCTGCAACCCAATAACTCAGTAAACTCAGCATCCCCAATGAAGGCACAGGTGTGCCAATCTTGGGAATCGGGGCTTGATGAGTGTGCCGCTCGCCATACCCCGTAGGCAAAATTGCTTTCTGAGCACGGAAAGGTTAATGAGACGACTCGAATGTTGCCTCATCAGCTTCCTCATCACCGTTCCCAGGCAGACCCATCATAACCGGCTCGATCATTGCATAGCGTCCTTCCACCATGCTCCGATTGTCAGGCGACATCGTACGCCCTGCGACCATGCGAGAAACAGCTGGCTCTAGTTCTAGTAATTCTATGAAAACGTCAGCCTGTCTGCGTAGCTCATCTGCAATCATTGGAGGTTGTGAATTAGCAGTACTCACTATCGTAACACGTAAACCTTTGCGTTGTACAGCCTCCACAAGCCTCCTAAAATCGCCATCACCAGAGAAAAGGACAACATGGTCAAGATGTTCAGCCATTTCCATTACATCTATAGCTAATTCTATATCCATATTACCCTTTATCTTGCGATTGCCGGATGCATCTATAAATTCTTTAGTAGGTTTTGTAACTATTGTATACCCGTTATAATCTAGCCAATCGACTAATGGTCGAATTGGAGAATACTCTTGATCTTCGAACAATGCTGTGTAGTAGAAAGAACGTATTAGACGCCCTTTGGATGCAAAGACTTGTAGGAGACGCTTGTAATCAATATCAAATCCTAAAGCCCGTGCAGCCGCGTAAAGATTAGAACCATCAATGAAAAGCCCAATCCGTTCTTGCGGATAAAAAATCATGGTCAGTACCTCATTTTGCAAACAATCCACTCACCCCATCCACAAAAGAAGAGCTCTCTCCACGAGGTAAAAACAAACATATCGGGAGAGATCTATCAGTGCACATTAAATTCATGGATGATTGAGTAGTATGACCGACCGCTGTCACTTGACAAAGGCACAGATGCCCGGATGTAGTGGAGACTGAACTCAAACAACGGTTAACGCGCATCTCGAAGATACGCTGTTATGGCAATGGCTGCAAGTGATCTAACTGATCCTGGATAGAGGGGATAGGATGATCCTAATCGGCATTGGTGCTAATCTTCCCTGGTCCGGGACGGCGCCCCGCTCGACTTGCACGGCAGCGCTCTCTCAACTGGCTATCGTTGGCGTCGTTATCATACGCCGATCCCGCTGGATTGAATCTGCGCCTGTACCGCCCTCTGATCAACCATGGTTCACCAATGGTGTAGCCCTGATTAGAACCTCTCTGGGACCTGTAGAACTGTTAGCCGCCTTGCACCAGGTAGAGACAATCTTCAATCGGGTCCGTACAGTGCCCAATGCCCCAAGAGTCCTTGACCTTGATCTACTCGCCTATCATGACCTTGTTTGTAAAGCGACCCCCATCCTCCCTCATCCGAGACTGCATAAACGAGCCTTTGTCATGTGGCCACTCGCAGAGATTGTGCCCTACTGGCGCCATCCAACAAGTGGGCAGACAGCCTCGCAGATCGCCATCTCTTTGCCGCCAGGGCAACGGATCCGATGGCTGCGGCAGCCGCGGCAGCAGGCATGCCTGGAAAGTACGGTTGCTCTGTCCGAAAAGAGCCAAAGCCGCCAGGCTTGTCACCTCTTCTGGAAAGTCAATAGAGCTTCATGTGCCTGTGCAAGTCCAGTCATACCAGCTTAGGGCGCAGGGCTTGTCAGATGCTCAATCTTCACAGTGATACGCATTCGTAGATCTGAGCAGGGAGAATGGAATGATACCCCGTTACACGCGACCCGCTATGGCACGAATCTGGGCGGATGCTAACAGACTTCGCATCTGGTTTTTGATTGAAGCTTATGCCTGTGAGGCTCTAGCCCAACTGGGTCTCATTCCAGTGGATGCAGCACAAGCAGTGTGGGCAAAAGGTGATAAACCTTATACAGCTGAGCGAGTGGCACGTATAGAAATACTTGAAAGGGAGATCCATCACGATGTCATTGCCTTTCTGACTGAACTTTCAGAGTCTGTAGGCCCTGCTGCTCGTTTTGTACACCAGGGTATGACATCATCCGATGTGCTTGACACCTGCTATGCGGTGCAATGCAAGCAGGCGGCTGAACTGCTACAGGAGGATATCAATAGAGTTCTCAAAGCCTGCAAGCGGCGTGCACTCGAACACAAA